>Ga0182027_10000012_pt1 | contig 260122 bp, 202 predicted proteins | sample 712E1DmetaG_FD_121300 | JGI IMG/M metagenome (GOLD analysis project Ga0182027, IMG submission 121300) | Permafrost microbial communities from Stordalen Mire, Sweden - 712E1D metaG (Illumina Assembly) | ecosystem: Environmental > Terrestrial > Soil > Wetlands > Permafrost | place: Sweden...
ACAAGCGATGACAGGGAGCGGCAAGGTTTATAATCCGATCAGAGAAAATCATGAGATCTACAAGAGACTCTATGCACTCTATATGCAATTGCATGACGGATTTGGTACGAAGCAATGGAATGGGAATATGTTTAATGTAATGAAAGAATTACTGCAGCTACGGGACGAGGTTCGGATAACGAAGTAAAAGTCATCAATTGATGACGTATGCATACTGATTATTTGTTTACCCTGAGTCAAATAGCATGAAGAAATTATTGGTTTTTTATTTCTTTGTATTTTTATTTTTTGCACAATGTTATGGACAGCAAAAAAAGTATGCGGATTATCCTATTTCGATGGTGGATATTAACAAAGTAAAGGTTTCCGACAACTTTTGGCTACCTAAAATCCAGACTGTACAAAATATCACCATTGCTTTGGGTTTTGATAAATGTCGGCAAGAAGGACGGATGGAAAATTTCCTGATTGCCGGTGGAAAAATGCGCGGAAAAACTCGGGGGAAAATGCCGTTCGATGATACTGATTTATATAAAATCATCGAAGGCGCTTCAAACTCTTTAATCAGCACACCGAACAAGAAGCTGGATGTGTATCTTGATTCAGTCATTGATCTTATAAAAATCGGTCAGGAATCTGATGGCTATATTACGACTTGGTTCACGATTGATCCGACACATCCTCCCGCACCTTGGGTAGAGAAAACCGGGAAACGATGGACTGGTGAATCAAGCAGTCATGAACTCTATAACAGCGGCCATCTGTTTGAAGCTGCGGTAGCGCATTATGCCGCCACGGGCAAACGAAATTTCCTTGATATAGCGATCAAAAATGCTGATTTATTAGTAAGCAGTTTTGGTGTTGGTAAGCTGACAATACCGCCAGGTCATCAAATCGTTGAAACAGGACTGATAAAACTTTTTCGTGTTACTCACAATAAAAAATATTTAGAACTTGCCAAAAACTTTCTTGATTGGAGAGGCGATTCAACCACGCATCATCTCTATGGTGAATATAGTCAAGATCATAAACCTGTTATTCAACAACATGAAATTGTTGGACATGCAGTGCGGGCAGTCTATATGTATGCCGGCATGACTGATGTTGGTGCGATGTATGATGATTCAACGTACCTGAAGGCGGTCTTCGATATCTGGGAAAATATGGTAGAGAAAAAAATGTCTCTTACCGGCGGTATCGGCGCTAAGCATAATGGCGAGTCGTTAGGGAGTGATTATGAGCTTCCAAACCTGAAAGCATATAACGAAACCTGTGCATCGATAGGCGATGTCTATTGGAACAATCGTTTGTTCATGCTTACAGGGGACGCGAAGTATTTTGATATAATTGAACGTACACTATACAATGGACTAATTTCCGGGTTATCACTCGATGGTAAAAACTTTTTTTATGTGAATCCACTTGAAGCAAATAGTAAATTCCAATTTAATTGCGGCGCGGGAACTCGTCAACCATGGTTCGATTGCTCGTGTTGTCCTACGAACCTTATCCGTTTTATTCCTTCTTTACCGGGTTTGATATATGCTGTACAAAAAGATACTTTATATGTTAATCTTTATGCATCAAGTGCTGCAACGGTGAACCTAGAAAATAAAAATATTATAATTGAGCAACAGACTGATTTCCCATGGCGGGGGGAAGTAAAAATAAAAATTAAACCAAAAATAAGCGAACAATTTACTTTAAAGCTTAGGATACCCGGTTGGGCACAGAATAAAGTTCTGCCAAGTAGCCTATATACATATACTGATACCATAAGCAGCGACATCATTCTTGCTGTAAACGGCGAAAAATCAAATTATTATATCGATCATGGATATGCCGTAATTACTAGGAGATGGGAATTGGGGGACAGCATTAATATTAGCCTTCCTATGTACATTCGGAGAGTCATTGCTAACAAAAGAATTAAAGACGATGAAAATCTGATTGCACTTGAATATGGACCTATAGTGTATTGTGTAGAAGGAATAGACAACAATAATCAATTAGACAACCTTACTCTGCCTGATGATGCAACATTAAAAGTGGAAAAGCGGAATGATTTACTCCAAGGAGTAAATATCATATCGGGTAATATTCCAACTAAAGATGGTCTTACAACAAGGATATTTACTGCAGTTCCCTATTATGCCTGGTCGAATCGTGGTGCAGGGACTATGAAAGTATGGTTGCCGAGGAACTAAAATGCTCAAACAATTGAGAGAAGAAGTCTTTCAAGCAAATATTGATTTGTTGCGGAATCACCTTGTGATACTCACTTGGGGAAATGTCAGCGGTATCAGCCGTGCTGATGGATATATAGTTATTAAACCGAGTGGCGTTGATTATGAAGTCATGAAGCCTGCTGATATGATCGTCGTGGATTTCGATGGAAAGATTGTAGAAGGGAAACTTCGTCCATCTTCAGATTTACCAACGCATCTCCGATTATACAAGAATTTTTCTTCCATCGGTGGAATTGCGCATGCACATAGTATGTTTGCAACAATGTTTGCCCAGGCTTGTAAAGAAATACCTTGTTTTGGCACAACGCACGCCGATTATTTCAACGGCCCTATTCCTGTTACTCGATTCCTGACAAAAAAAGAAGTTGAGAGCAAGTATGAAGAGAATACCGGTTCAGTTATTGTTGAACGGTTCAAATCGCTTGATCCGGGAACTATGCCTGCCGTATTAGTAGGAGGACATGCACCATTTGCATGGGGGGCAAGTGCAGATGATGCGATGAAAAATATTTTAATACTAGAACAAGTAGCGCAGATGGCAATGGGTTCATTGCAGTTGAATCCCGATATTCATCAGCTTCCATCATTTGTTCAAGAAAAACATTTTCAAAGAAAACATGGACCGAGTGCTTATTACGGCCAAAAATCAAAATAAAGGAGTGATATTTATGCAAAATATTCCAGTAGTCAATTTAGGTGTTATTGCAGTAAGCCGTGATTGTTTCCCTATTGAACTCTCTCGCAAACGCCGCAAAAACGTTATTGCTGCTTGCAAGGAAAATAAGATGCCTGTTGTTGAAATCGAAACGATTATTGAGAACGAACGCGATGTTTTAAAAGCGCTCAATGAAATAAGGAAAAATGGAGTCAATGCACTGGTAATTTATCTTGGCAACTTCGGCCCTGAGGGACCGACAACCATGCTGACTGAAAAATTTGATGGGCCTGTGATGTTTGCTGCTGCTGCAGAAGATACTGGGAAAGATTTAATCAATGGTCGCGGTGATGCATATTGTGGCATGTTGAACGCATCCTATAATATCGGATTACGCCGATTAAATCCATACATTCCAGAATATCCAATCGGCGATGCGAAGGACATAGCGACGATGATTGCCGATTTTATTCCGATTGCTCGTACGGTCATTGGTGTTCGGAATTTGAAAATTATGTCATTCGGACCGCGTCCGTTTGACTTCTTGGCGTGTAATGCCCCCATCCAGCCTCTGTATGACCTCGGTGTTGAAATTATGGAGAACAGCGAGCTTGACCTTCTGGATATCGTCCAGGCAGAAAAGGGAAATCCGGAAATAAAACGGATTGTCGCTGAAATGGGCAAAGAACTCGGGAAGGGAAATACGTATCCCGATTTGTTGGAAAAACTTGCCCAGTACGAATTTGCCCTCGAAAAATTCATGCATGCGAACCTTGGAACGTCGACCTATGCCGCGTTTGCCAATAAATGTTGGCCTGCTTTCGAGAAATACTTTGGTCATGTACCTTGCTATCTGAATTCACGCTTGGCTTCAAAAGGAATACCGGTTGCATGTGAAACAGACATTTACGGAGCTTTGAGCGAATACATGGTTGTCTGTGCAACCGAACTGCCACCGACTATTTTAGACATTAATAATACTGTTCCAAAAGATATGTATAAAGAAAATAAGAAAGAGATTGGTACATACGATTTGACCGATCTTTGGATGGGATTCCATTGTGGAAACACTTCTTCATCGTGTATGATAAAGCCGGTTATGCAGTATCAATTGATTATGCATCGTTTACAGGAAACGGGCAAGAAACCAAATGTGACTCGTGGTACGCTGGAAGGGCAGATCAAAGCTGGACAGATTGCCATCTTCCGTGCGCAATCCACAGCCGATGCAAAGATATGTGCGTACGTTGCAAACGGTGAAGTGTTAAAGGTGAACCCAAAATCTTTCGGATCGATAGGTGTGTTTGCAATAAACGAGATGGGAAGATTTTATCGCCATGTGCTTATTGAGAAACATTTTCCTCATCACACGGCGGTTGCATTTAAGCATGCTGGTAAGACACTTTTTGCCGCCAGTAAAATGCTTGGTATTAAAGAAGTCTCCTTTAATCAGCCTAAAGGTATGATGTATCCGACTGAAAATCCTTTTGCGTAAATATGCTATAATGAATATCGAAGTCTCCGAGTAGGTCAAAGATTTTAAATTTTGATGGTACTTTGATCTATTCTATGCCATTGTAAATGATGGCAGGGGAATGTGCTGTAACAAGGAATGGAACTGTTTGGGATTACGAATTCCTTTTATTACCGAAAGAGAATGCAGGTAGAGACTTTTAGTGAATTATGTAATAAACAAAGTGTAACTCTGCTCAATAGCATTATTGCTATCGAGACAATAGCATACCTTCTTCAAGAATCAGCGTGATGAATTTTAACCAATCAAATCTATTGTTGATATCGTTTTGCGATATAAAGGTTTGTTGCCAATGGCCGTTGCTTCACAAGGTATAAGTGAAAACGTATACATCCAGTTGGAAACCCTTGGAATTTAAGAATACTTTAATATAATTCTCACTGCAGATGGTAGCATCAGACCTAAACCTTTCCCTGACATCTTTTTGGAAGTCACTGCTCGTCTTGGTGTCTCACAAAATCTTTGATAGGTGTTTGAAGATGGTAACCCTGGGTTAGAAGCGGCAAAAAAAGCAGGTATGATCGCAACTGATGTAAGGCATTTTCTTTGATCTTAATCGTTAATATTGGCAGTCGGATTTCTTTTTCTTCGTTCTATAATGTGGCGAATAAATTCGATTAGCGCTGGTATTCCCGGAATTAATACAAGTGCAATAATTACGATTGAGAAGTTCTGTTTGATGAACGGAATATTTCCGAAGAAATAACCGACAAGTACAAACAAGTTTACCCATAACATTGCGCCAATCACACTAAAGAGTAAAAACGTACGATATGTCATGCGTCCTATACCAGCAACGAAAGGAGCAAAAGTACGAATAATAGGAAGAAACCGCGCTAAGATTACCGTTACCTTTCCATGCTTGTCATAAAAACGATGTGTGCGATCGAGATACTCTTTATTGAAGAGACGTGATTTATCCTGACTGAAAACCTTTGGACCAATTTTTCTTCCAATCCAATAGTTCGTATTATCTCCTGAAAGCACAGCCACTATTAACAATGGAATAGCATATTCTACATGCAACGCGCCAATGGCTGCTAAGGAACCGATGACAAATAGAAGTGAATCACCTGGTAAAAATGGTGTTACTACTAAACCAGTTTCACAGAAGATTATGAGAAACAGGATCGCATATATCCACATTCCATACATGGCACATAGAACAGATAAATATCTGTCTATATGAAGAACAAAGTCGATGATTTGATGCAGAGGTTCCATAGAAGTTATGCAATGGGGCGAGGCATGCCTCGCCCCTAAATATAATCATTTAATAGAAATCAGTTCGATTTCAAAAATCAGTGTAGCATTTGGACCGATCATTTGTCCAGCACCATTTGGACCATAGGCAAGATCGGACGGGATGAAGAGCTGCCATTTTGATCCTACTGGCATAAGCTGCAGAGCTTCAGTCCATCCTTTGATCACTTGTCCGACAGGAAATTCTGTTGGTTCGCCACGTTTATATGAACTGTCGAATTCCTTTCCATCTATAAGTGTTCCTCGGTAATTACATTTTACTGTTTGGCTCGCTGTAGGTTTTGCACCGTCACCTGCTTTTAAAATCTTATATTGTAATCCACTGGGCAGTGTTATTATACCTTCCTTTTTCTTGTTTGCCGCAAGGAACGCTTCGCCTTCTTTTTTATTTTTATCGCCATCGGTTTTTTGTTTCGCTTGCATCTTGGTTGTCATTTCCTCCTGAAATTTTTTCATCGTTGCATCCATATCTTTATCGCTCATTGCAGTTTTTGCGTTACTGAGTCCGTCCTTTATTCCTTGTGTGAGAAATCCAGACTCGACTTCTAGTCCTTGCGTTTTCATGTTTTTTCCAATATTGACACCAATGCTGTAACTCACTTTCTCTTTTTGTGTTTTGGGTGTTTCTTTTTTTTGCGCTAGAACAGCACCTCCGCACAACCCCAGCATAAGAGCGACTGCGATAAGCTTTTTCATGAATTGTCCTTTTAAGTTATGTGAAAAATAAAAACGCAGGACGAACCTGCGTTTGACCATGTGTAAAGTACTGCTTTTTTAGGGAGAACAAAAGTAGAATTGCGTATCTTTCAATATTTTTAACGTGTGGTTTATTTATATCCTGCCTTCTCTAAGTCGGCTAAAGACTTAAATTGGTGTGGTGGATTCAGGTATTGAGCAAGAAATTTGTAGATCTTCATGCGTATCTGCTTCGCCAGCTTCGTGTCGATGCGGTCAAAGCTGTGTCCGCCGGGAGCTTCCTGGAAAATCTCAAAATCGAACTTTTTTCCTGCTGCCTTCAGATCCTCGATAAGATGCTTTACTTCTTCAACGTGCACGTCGTCATCGTTGGTGTTGGTGTGGATCAATAATGGTGTTCTCAACTTATTTACGTAGGTCACTGGAGAACGTCTCAGGTATTCTGTAGAATCTTCACTCACGGTTTTTCCAATGTGATATTTGGCATAAAAATCTTTTCGATAGTCATCATCATAGTATCCCATCCGCATTACAAGATCACTTACCGGTACACCGGCAAAAGCAACCTGATAGGTATTCGGATGTTCAAAGATATCCAGCAATGTAATTAATCCTCCATGACTCCATCCGATGGCACCAATGCGGGTACTATCGACTAACCTGCAATTTTCTACCATCCAATCGCGCGCTGCATGATTATCTTCGACTTCGCGCCCGCCGTAGTCGATCCGTTCGTAGAAATCCTTCCCGTACCCTGTACTGCCGCGATATTCCGGTGCTACAACAATATAACCCTGCGCCATCATTTCGCGGATGATGTGTGTATGATAAGTCGTAAAATCGCCATGCACACCGCCGTGTGGTAAAACCAACATGGGATATTTTTTATTCCTGTCTAGTTTTTGTGGAATGAAAACATATGCCCAGAACTTCACCGGGTTCCATGCCCCTCTTGCTGTAGAATCCTTTGCTTTTGCTGGAGGCGGTCCGACGATGAAAACTTTGTCGATGCTGGCAATATCGCCGACTTTGTTATACCATTGCACATCATCAACAGCTTTATCTAATTGATCGAGACGATGGTTGAGAGCTTCAAATTTTTTGTCGATCTGCTTCATGAGAGAGTCGACAGATTGTCTTTCTTGAGCCCAAAGTGGAATAAAAATCAGAAAAAGAAAAACAAACGTCTTGAAGCAGAGATGGAGAATATGTGAGTTGTTCATGAAATAGAATCCTCTAGAAAGTGAAATCGATAAAATGGTACTAATAAAGTGCAGAAAAAAAGGAGCAAAAACCAACTTGCGTTTAGGAAACGCTCCAGCTACATTATATTTAAATAAGGGAATAACATCATATCCCAGCACTTGTTTTGAAGATGACATTTTTTGAGGAACACATTCAACGCGTTTAGAAAGATAATTCGTAAGCACTTTTATGCTCCCAATTATAGTATTGAGATTTTTCATATGAAAAAGCTTCTCCTCTTTATGTGGATTCTTCTTCCTTGGTTTGCCCATTCTCAAAACGGAGAAGACTCAACATATCAAACCAATGTCATTCATGATAATCTTCCTTCTTTCTATAATATTATTCAAGAACGATTGAAATATCCGTTCTCATGGTTATCGGGAAATTTCAATGATTTTAATTCGTGGCGTACGACTGCGCGGTCCAAAGTGATGGAATGTTTATTAAGCCGGCCACCATCCATCCCATATCATCCGGTCGTGATTGCAGAACAAGATCGGGGTAGTTATGTCGCGCGTAAAATAGTTCTCAATATCACTGCTGATAGCCGTGTGCTCGGATATCTTCTTGTACCAAAAGGGAAGGGGCCGTTCCCCGCTGTCCTGCTCTTGCATGATCATGGTGCAAAGTTCGACATCGGTAAAGAAAAGATGGTAGAGCCATTTGCAGATAGTTTAAGACATATGCAATCAGCGCGTGAGTGGGTGGATAAAAACTATGGCGGTAGATTTGTTGGCGATGAGCTCGCAAAACGAGGATATGTTTGTTTCGCTACTGATGCGCTTAATTGGTCGGATCGTGGCGGCGGTGGATACGAAGGTCAGCAAGCGATTGCATCCAATTTATCGAACATGGGAATGTCGTACGCCGGATTGATTGCATGGGAGGATATAAATGCAGCTGACTTTCTTTCAACGCGGCCTCAAGTGGATTCCACAAAAGTTATCGCGTTGGGATTTTCCATGGGCTCATTCCGTGCCTGGCAGCTCGCAGCACTCTCGGATCGGATTACAGGAAGTGTATCAATTTGCTGGTTCGCTACCCGAACGGGATTATTAGTTCCAGGAGGAAACCTGACGCGCGGCCAGTCATCGTTTACCACCACGCATCCCGGCCTTGCCAATTATCTCGACTATGCAGACGTTGCAGGTATTGCCTGCCCCAAGCCGATGCTCTTTTTCAATGGGGAACAGGATAAACTCTTTCCAGCGGCAAGTGTGAAGGAAGGCTATGCAAAGCTGCATACAATATGGGATTCGCAAAAAGCTGGTGATAAGCTTGTGACAAAATTTTGGAATACAGGGCATATCTTCAATCGGGAAATGCAGGATGAAGTTTTCCAATGGCTGGATACCGTTTGCAAGAAATAAATTTTCAAATCATCAAATCACTAAATCTCCGCCAACGGCGGATGCGCCTCTAGCGCAGAAAATTAAAATCAACATGAAACATCGCATTACAGGAAAACAACAGAACAGTAAAATGTGTTTTCTTTGCGGATTGAAGAATTCATTCGGACTCAAAGGAGAATTCTTTGAATTAGAGAACAACGAACTGGTGTGCATCTTCAGACCTTCAAATGAACATCAAAGTTATCCGGGCAGGCTCCATGGCGGGATCACCACAGCGGTTCTCGACGAAACAATCGGCCGCGCAATAATGATAAAGTCAAAAGAAGAAGTCTGGGGAGTTACTGTTGAGTTTACCACTCGGTTTAAAAAACAAATTCCGTTGAACGAATATCTCCGCGTTGTCGGGCGTATTACCAACGAAACAAGCCGCACATTTGAAGGCACCGGCGAACTGCTTTTGCCCAACGGCGAAGTTGCAGCAACCGGTTTCGGCAAATACTTGCGTATGCCGCTGAATAAAATTTCTGACTTCGATCCGCTGGAACAAGAGTGGAAAGTGGTACGAAATGAAAAAGATCCGGAAATCATCGATTTCTAAATGGTGAAAAGTCTCATTTCCATTGTATGTTATGAAAGATCTAAGAAATGGGAACGAATCCATTAGGTATACTTGAATTCCTCTCTATAACATTTATTTGAACATGTGCCATCATAATAGGGTTCCTAAGGGCGCCTTAATGTTTATGTTCCATTGGCATTTCTTTGGGTTTTATTTGAGGGGTCGCCGAACCTCCGTGTTGATGAGCAGCTCCGGTTCCTGACTTAAGCTGGCTTTCGGAATCGATCAGATACCCGCCTTCACTCACAATAACTTCTCCTTCTGTAAGTCCCCACGTGATTTCATATTTATCATTGAAGCGTGACCCAATTCCAACCTCCCTCGCTTCGAAATGATTTTCGTGTTCGGCTTTAACATAAACAAGATTGCGCTTCCCTGTCACAAGTACAGCACCGACGGGAACAGTAAGTGCCTTTCCTTTCTTTCGAGTAAACAATGTTTCAGTGTACATATTGGGCTTCAGTTTGCCGTTTGCATTGTTTACCAGCACCCGAACTCTCACGGTTCGCGCTTGAGGATTCACAACCGGATAGATAAGAGACACGGATCCTGTGAACGTTTCATTGGGATATGTCGCTATTGATAGATTTGCTTTTTCGCCGACACGTATGTATCCGGCATCGGATTCATAGACCTCGGCAATATTCCATAATGTCGAAATGTCGGATATCTCGTAGAGCGTTGATCCTTCCGACACGTAAATTCCCGTGACGATTTTTTTATCAATGACAATACCGTTTGCTGGAGAATAATACGTTGTAACGAGCGGTACAGTATTTGCAGATTCAAGTGCATGAATCTGCTGTTGCGTCAAGCCCAATAAAAGTAATTTAGATTTTGGATCCGACACAATACTCTGATGTTCAGAAGAACCGGTTTTGATTGCTTGCAGGTATTCATTTTCTGCCTGGATAATGTCAGGACTGTAAATTTCGAATAACGGATCGCCTTGTTTAACCTTGACGCCAACTGCATCGACATGCAGTTTTTCGATTCGTCCATTAAAACGAGCACTGATGACCGTTTTATTTGGTTCAGCAATTTCCAGAGTACCAAAGGCGCGAACAGAGTGTTCGACCGTTTCGTACCCGATTTTGACAGTTGAGACATTTGCAAGAAGTTGATCCCGGTCATTAAGAGGAACCATTGCTTCGGCTCCAATGCCTTCCATCTTTCTACTATTGCTCGCTTTAACAAGTTCCATTCCGCAAATAGGGCAGACACCGGGTTTATCCAAATGCACCTGCGGATGCATTGTGCAGGTGTAATAATCTCCGGTTTGTGCCATTGCAGTAGAGTCGGCCTGTCCGTTGTGTGATGAAGATGGTTTACTGCACGATGACAGCATCATTGCAGTGAGCACCAAGAGAGATATTAAAAGTGGTTTCATTTCTATTACCTTAGTTTATATTTACAAAGTCTGGTTGAATTGCACCACTACAATTCTTATTTATCTTTTTTTTCTTTGACCAAATTCATCTTGCATATTGGACATTTGCCCGGTTTATCAGACTTCACTTGTGAGTGCATTGGGCAAGTATACACATCGGAATTCATTTCCATGGTTTTCTTGGCTTCCATTTTTACGAGAGTCATACCGCATTTCGGGCACTTGCCCGGTTTATTGGTAATGACTTCCGGATGCATCGGACAGGTATATTGTTGCATTTGTTTAGCAGTCTTTGTTATATCTTTATGCTGCTTATGCATCATCGGCTTTTCCACTTTCGTTGAATCCATTTGATGCTTGTGGGACATCGTTTCCTGACCCATTGCTGAAAAACTCAGAACAATAAGCGCAGTGAGAACTGCAATGAACGTTTTCATATTTATACTCCTTTGTGATATGTGTGATTTTATTGAAGTGGTGCCCCAACCATCATTTCTATTTCAACGAATGCCATCTGACGATCCATTATCACCATGAGATAATCGTCTTGTTTCATCAACTCCATGCGGCGCGAATCGAGGACAGTCGTAATCGGAACCTGTCCAGTTTGATATGCGACAGTTTGCGCTTCTGCTGACTGGTGTGTGAGTGGAAGAATCTCAGCTTGATACTGATGGACTAGCGAATCATCTGTTGAGTATCTGTTCAACGCCGAACGTAGCGATGCGATCATTTCCCGCTGCATGGCATTCTTCTCTGCCTCAATGCTCAAGTTTGTTGAACGCATTTCGTCTGCTTTCGCTGTCGAGCGTCCCGACGACCAGGGAGCAAATGGAAGTGTAATCGATGCCATGATGCTGTACATCCAATCGGTTTTTTGCATTGCCATTCCAGCGACGCTTTGCTGGATCATTTCCGTCGAACGCGGGCCGCTGGTGAGAATCATACCATTGGGCATTCGCATGACCATCGCTTGCAGCATAACATCAGGAAAAAGTTCTATGTTCGCGGTGGTAATTTCAGCTTCATTCATTTCCTTCATTCGATCCATCGCAATGAGGGAAGGATTAACTTGTTTCACTCTTTCAGATAACAGAAACTCAGACAACACGTACGAGGTAGGCGTAAGTGTACTGTCAGTTCTAATCAACCGAGTAAAATCATTTCGACCCAACAGAGAATTAACCGCATTTTGCAGGTTTGCCCGCTTAGAATACATTTCGTGTAATTTCGATTTTTCGGATGCAACTTCTGCCTGTATCGTAAAAAGATCTGCCTGACGCATGCGGTTTATCATCACGTGTGATTGCATATTCTGAGCAAGTTCGTTTAACAATGATATTGTTCGTTGTTGCACTTCAGCTTGCCTGTCGAGAAGCCACAACTGGTAATAATTCATTTTGATTTTAGCACGCAGCTGTACTTGAAATGAACCAAGGTTTTGTTCCAACACCTTGCCTTTTCTCTTTTCCATCTCAGACATTGCCGAGAGCTTACCACCCAGCATAAACATTTGCGAAATGGAAATATTATTGGATATGGCATCGTTGAGGATATTTGTACTAGTGGATGGAATTTGACTAAACTCCACACCAAGTGTCGGTGCCGGCCATGCGCTAACTGAAGAAGCGCGGAATCCAGTCGCCTGAATCTGGTATTCAAACGACTTGAGCTGTGGATTATTCTTATATGCTTCCTGTATGAGAGAATCAACCGGTTGCGCGATTGCTTGTGATAGAAGAAAAGAGAATGTGAGCAGCGCTTGTACCTTTTTCATGATTATTCTCCTTCCTTAATAAATCCTGCCATCTTGGATATTTCAAGTGTTCCCTTTTTTAAAGCATGTTCTTTCATTATCACAAACAACACTGGCGTGACAATAAGAACGTGAACAGCGGAAGTAAAGAGCCCGCCGATCATCGGAGCCGTGAGTGGTTTCATCATATCTGCACCGGCACCGGTTGCCCACATCACTGGAATCAATCCCATCATACTGGTTACGACAGTCATGATTTTCGGCCGCAATCGTAAAACCGCACCTTCAACTGTAGCTTCATAAATGTCCTGAGTTGTTAATGGACCGCGTTCTCCGTTTTTATGAGCTCGTATCTTTTTATCCAGTGCTTCGTGCAAATAAACAACCATGACAACACCTGTCTCTACCGCGATGCCATAGAGCGCGATGAATCCTACCCACACAGCTACTGAAAAATTGTATCCGAGTATAAAGATCATATAGACACCGCCGATAAGAGCAAATGGAACTGATAACATTACAACAAACGCTTCTACATAATCTTTGAATGTAAAATAGAGCAGAACAAAAATTATGAGAAAGACAATCGGCATAATGTACTCAAGCGTTTTTTGAGCACGAACTTTATGTTCATATTGCCCGCTCCACGTGTAGGAATAGCCAGAAGGAAGTTTTAGATTTTCGCTGATAACTTTCTTTGCGTCTTCCATTGTTCCGCCCATATCCCTGCCGCGCACATTCATATACACAATGGCGCGAAGCTGCCCGTTCTCACTGCTGATCATAGGCGGGCCGGTAATGATTTTTAAATCTGCCAATTCTGAAAGAGGAACATAGGCAAGTTCACCGGCAGAATGCTGGTTGAGCAGGGAAGATGAAACAAATGATGACTGCTGAGTCGATACCTGTGACTTTGAAGATTGGGCTGAACCCATTCCAGACATGCCCGATGATGTTGACGATGCTCCGCTCTGTCCCATAGCGGGTGAAGCGTTCATTGCAGTTGACACCGCACCGCCTGTTCTGACAGGAATAAAGAGACGGTTTAATTCTTCGACGTTGTCACGATATTCACGTTCAAACCGTAAACGAATCGGGAACCGCATTCTGCCTTCGAGAACAACACCCAGGTTTTGTCCGCCAATAGCCACTTCAATAATATCCTGCAGGTCGCCGATGTTTAATCCGTAGCGGGAGAGCATCGCTTTCTTGGGCACGATATCAACATAGTAACCGTTTCCGATTCTCTCGGCAACGATGTCGGCAGCGCCCGGTACGTCCTTCAGGATTTGTTCTGCTTTGATGGCATAGTGTTCGAGGGTGTCGAGATTGTCACCGAAGACCTTAAAACCAATATCTGTGCGAACACCCGTTGAAAGCATATTGATACGGTTAATGATTGGCTGCGTCCATCCATTACGGACGCCTGGAATTTGCAGCTTTGCGTCCAATTCCTGAACGATATCCCTCTTTGTTATTCCAGGACGCCATTGATCTTTCGGCTTTAGCATAATAATTGTTTCGACCATACTGATTGGTGCATTATCCGTTGCGGTTTCAGCCCGCCCAGCTTTCCCAAGAACATGATGTACCTCGGGCACACTCCGAATAATTTTATCCTGCAATGCCATGATTCTGGCGACTTCTGTAACAGAAGCGTTTGGCAACGTCACCGGCATATAGAGAATAGATCCTTCATCCAATGGAGGCATGAATTCAGAACCGATATGCATCATCATCGGAACTGTAATAAGAAGTGCAAGAACATTGATGGCGATTGTTGCCTTGCGATGTTTCAGTACCCAATGGATGACAGGCTGATACAATCGAATGAAGAATCCTGTAACAGGATTAGCCGATTCTGGCCGGAAATTTCCTCTCATCAACATTGTCATAAGTACAGGGATAAGTGTGATAACAACCATCGCCGATGAGATCATCACAAATGATTTTGTAAATGCAAGCGGGTGGAAGAGCTTCCCTTCCTGACCTGTCAGCAAAAATACAGGAAGGAATCCGATAAGAATGATCAGTTCCGAGAAGAAGATTGCCCTGCCAACTTGCTTCGCAGATATGATGGAGATGTCACGATATTCTTCATTGGTGAGATGCCCTTTCTTTGCCAGCGCATTTGCAATATTGCGGTAGGCATTTTCCACCAGCACAATGGAAGAATCAACAATCACTCCGATCGCCAGGACAATGCCGCCTAAGGACATGATGTTTGAGGTGATACCAAAGACATACATCAAAATGAATGCAAGCAAAACAGAAATCGGCAGTTCGATCAAAATACGAAGAATGGACCGGAAGTGGAGAAGAAATATCGTCACGACAATCGCAACAATAATGCTTGCCTCGATCAGAGCACGGCTCAACGTACCGATAGCCGCTTCTATCAATATAGAACGATCATAGGATGGCACAACTTCAACACCCGGAGGAAGTCCCGGTTTGATCTCTTCAATACGCTGCTTTACTCTTTCTATCACATCACGCGCATTGGCACCGCTTCGCATCACGACAATGCCGCCGACAACTTCTCCTTCGCCGTTCTTTTCCAATAATCCGCGGCGTATATCCCCGCCAAGCTGCACGGTGGCTACATTTTTCACCAAGATGGGAATACCATTCGGGCCCTGCTTGATAAAGACGTTCTCCACATCTTCGGTGGAAGTAATATACCCTTGACCGCGAACAAAATATTCTGCGTTGCTGATTTCAAGAAGTTTCCCGCCCACTTCGTTGTTGTTGCGCTGAATTGCACCGGCAAGTTTTCCGATGGTTACATTATATGCGCGTAACTTATTAGGATCTATATCGACCTGATACTGCTTAACAAAACCGCCGATGCTCGCAATTTCAGCGACACCTTCAACGGAAACAAGTTTGTTTCGCAGGTACCAGTCTTGAACAGAACGGAGCGTGGCAAGGTCATAGTTCTTTCCCTCAACAGTATACCAAAAGACATGTCCGACTCCTGTCCCATCGGGACCAAGAATGGGAGTGACATTCGGTGGAAGTTCCGAACGAACCAAAGCGAGTTTTTCAATGACACGATTTCGCGCAAAATAAAGATCGGTGTTGTCATTGAAAATCACAAAGACGAATGACATTCCGAACATCGAGCTCGCCCGGACTGCTTTTACTTCAGGCAATCCCTGCAAAGCAGATGATATTGGATAGGTGATTTGCTGTTCGACGATTTCCGGAGAACGCCCCATCCATTCGGTGAAAACAATAACCTGATTTTCCGATAAGTCAGGTATCGCATCAACCGGCAGGTTGATAACGCAGTAAATGCCAAAACCGGTAATGAGAATGTAGAGTAGAATAACGATGAAGCGGTTTTTCGCGCTCCAATCAATAATACGCTCGATCATAAGTTCTCCAAAGCATAAATGTATTCGACAGCACACAACAGCACTGTATCATTGTTTAAAAAATAAACAACACACTTGCTAAGGAATGGTTTAGATCAAAAGAGAGCTTATACGAATGCAGATGTCTTTATTGGGTGGAGCACTATCATCTGTATAAGTAAATAAAAGAGAATGAGTCGGAAGTGGTAAGGGGACGGCTTCAAAATTTAGCGGAACAGTTTCAACTGCCAATAATTTTGCTGAAGCTTCAGAGGTGACTGTTGCTTTTATTTCATTCAAACCACCGATCACTTTCACCGTGAGGCACGAAGAGTTCTGGTCATTAACAGAAGGTTCATTGGTTTGTGTCGCAGCATTATCGGAGTGATCCGATTCACAGCAGCATTCTGAAGATTGGCTCATTGAGCAATATTTGACAATAGTTGTGAACCCTGAGGAAAAAAATATCATTGTGCTCAGAAGTGTTATCTTTACAATCATATGGAGTTTTGAGTATCTCATCGTCAGTATATTAAACGATCAAACATACAATTTCGTTCCAATCAATACAAACTATCCAAAATAATACCACTTTATTTAGCCATATGAAAGAATACGTATTAAAGAAAGGTTCATTCTTCGCCGTTTCGATTAATCTGGTGTCCTTTGAGCGGAAGAATAGTGTATGGGGGTGTACGGTTACGAATTTAAATAGTGTTTTTGTAGGAACGTTCAGCCAGATGTCCCTACTTGTAATAGACTATCTCGTTTCACTAATATTTACAGATTGTTTTTGAAAGAGAATACAATTGATTACGCAGAGAAAGTATTAATTGAGAAATGATGCTGAGAACAGATTCCCTTCTTTCTCATACAATAACTGAACACAAAGAGAATCTTCTGTATAATTCAAATATTGAATATCACTTGGATAACATGTAGATTACGCCACAGTCACACTGAGCTTCTTGCAGTGCTCGATAATCAGAGATAAAAGTTAAGAGCCCCAAATGATATCTCATAGTGGACGGCTAAAATTTACCCCGCAGCGGCCATTGCATTTACTACAGCGTATCACAAGTAAACGCAATGCTATGCTGCTTGTTCGGTTGTCTGTTGCATTTATTTTTATTCTTTGCATATATTCTTTCGCATTTCAATATATCATGCACATTGAAGGGAGGGAGTATAGTTACGTAGCAGGGTTGTATTGGATTATATCTACGATGAGTACACTGGGACAAGGAGACATTACATTTTCCAGTGACTTCGGAATGCTGTTCACAATCCTTGTGCTTTCCACCGGAGTTATCTTTTTACTGGCTCTGCTCCCATTTACAATCATTCGGCTTTTTCAATCTTCAGCGCGCGTTCCTCGAGAATTACCGGCAAATACACGTGGCCATGTTGTGCTTACGGAATTCGGCCCGCTGACAAGTGCACTCGTCGAACGATTGAAGCGGTACAACCAGTCGTATGCAGTTATAGTTCCGGATCTTGAAGAAGCAATGCAATTACGGGATCAAGGAATTAGAATTGTCACAGGATTGCTCGATGATCCAAAAACTTTTAAAGAAACGCGAATTAATCAAGCATCGTTTGTTGTAGCAACAGGGACAGATATAACAAATACTTCGCTTGCTTACACTATTAGAAGCATTTCACACGATATTCCAATTATTGCATCCGCCAGTGGAGAGCCTGCAGTACAAATATTGGAGCATGCTGGATGTACACATGTTTTAGCATTAGATGAAATGATGGGACAATCTCTCTCGCGCAGAATTATTGCCGGAGATGCGATGGCCCATATTCTCGGTCAAATAGATGAGTTGGTAATTGCTGAGGCAGCGGCGGCCGGGACTCCGCTTGTTGGTAAAACTATTGAGCAAGCACGTAGTTCTCATCTCGTAGATGCTGCTATAGTTGGTGTCTGGGAAGGAGGAATATTTGTTCTGCCTAATGAAGCTAAGACCATCAATAAAAAAAGTATTCTTGTTCTCGCTGGAACACAGAATCAAATTGATCGGTACAACGAGCTATTTTGTATTTACAATATCAGCAGTGCCCCGATTATGATTATTGGAGCAGGTAGTGTGGGTTGTGCCCTTGGACGTGCTTTGAAAGAACGGGATATTGATTTCCGGATTATCGAAAAAGAGAAGGAACTTATTTTTGATGATAAAAAATATATTCAGGGAGATGCAACGGATATTCAGTTATTAAGACGGGCAGGTTTCTTTGAGGCTCCTGCCGTTGCAATCACAAGTCACAGTGATCCTGTTAACATTTATCTTACAACGTACTGCCGCCATCTTCGTAAGGACATTCAAATTATCAGCCGTGCAACTTTAGACCGGAATATCCATTCGCTTCATTCTGCAGGATGTGAATTTGTTATCTCGCATGCATCTCTTGGTGCGAACACTATCTTCAACTCGTCGAAGCGTGGAAATATTTTAATGATTGCGGAAGGAGTAGATGTATTCCGTGTTGAAACACCGCTGGCATTGGTTGGTAAAACAATTAAATCTACATTAATCCATGAAGAGTGCGGATGTAATGTAATTGGAATTAGCGCAAATGGATCAATAAAGATCGATACAAATCCCGATATGGTACTCCCTGCTGCAGGAGAAATGATTTTAATAGGCACTGTCGAATCTGAAGATAAATTCTTCCGCCGCTACAGGCCGAAAGAATGAACGCGTATTTCTGGAATAGGAGAGGGGTAAGAAAATCAATCTCAGGACGCTTCATCCGCAATTTCTTGAATACGTTGGGATTCAAAAATATTCACGCCGTTCAGGTTCATCTGCGCCACGTGTACCATTGCCTTAGCAACATTGCTTGCTCGTATAGCGCGGTATTTTTTTAAAGATCCCGTTAGTACATATTTCAGTCCCGACATAATAAAAGCTCCAACTTTTTCGCCGGTACGATGCTCCTTCCGTTCTCCTAATAATAGTGACGGTCGAAACACCTGGAAAGCAGTGAAAGAAATTTTTCGGATCGCTTCTTCCACTTCTCCTTTTACGCGATTGTAAAATATGCGGGAATGCGGATCAGCACCGAGTGCTGAAACAAGAAGAAACTGATTTGCTCCGCAATGCTGTGTGAGTGCGGCAAGCTTGATCGGGTAATTATAGTCAACCTTTCGGAATGCTTCCTGCGTCCCTGCCTTTTTGATGGTTGTTCCTAAACAACAATAGACATCGTCGGTATACAAAAGTTCGCCGAACATTTCAAGATCATCAAAGTCGACAATGTGCTGTACTAGTTTCTCATGAACAATAGTGAGCGGTGTTCGTACAAGTACCGTCACACGAGTGTAAGAGGGTTCTTCTAAAAGAAACCGTAGACAATGTCCGCCAATAAGTCCGCTTGCTCCAACGAGTAATGCCGTTTTTGTTTCCATAGATGTACTATTGTTTGTCATGAGTACGAGGATTGTTTTTTATCTGCTGTGCTAATTTTTTATCACGTTCTTTTTTTGATCGTTTGGCAGTTGAATTATTTTTTGTTATTTGAAATTGAATTTCCCGCTGGAGCTTTTGATAACTTTCATAACGGCCTGATTCGAGCGTGCCGTCTTCCATCGCTGATTTTACAGCGCATCCGGGTTCGGCTTCATGGCGGCAATCACGGAAACGGCAATTTACTGCCAGTTCTTCGATATCATCAAAACTATCCTGCACATCTTCTTCAACACTCCAAAGTTGGAGTTCACGCAAACCTGGTGTGTCGATGATAATTCCACCATTGGGAAGCACTAGCAATTCACGATGAGGTGTTGTATGACGTCCATGGCTATCGGTATCGCGGACAGTTTGTACTTTCGAATGCTCCATACCGAGTAATTGGTTGGTGATTGTAGATTTGCCGACGCCGGATGAACCCAGCAGCACACCTGTGATGCCCGGTGTCAGGAGCGCTTGAAGAGGTGCGACATCTTCTGCACGCAGAGCGCTCATTACGATGACATTAATACCTTGAGCAATGGAAAGAACTTCCTGTGTGCACTCTTTAAGATTTGAACAAAGATCGGATTTGTTAAGAACAATCACGGACCGCGCTTCGCTTTCCCGAGTAGCCGTTAAGTATCGCTCCAAGCGCCGCAGATTATAATTGCCGTCCAATCCCATGACGAGAAATGCAATATCGATGTTGGCGGCAATTATTTGTTCATCGGGGCGATCACCTGCAACTTTGCGTGAGAATTTGCTTATGCGTTCCAGCACATGATGGATAACAGCAGATTGGTTGGCGGAATCGATTTCATAAGCAACCCAATCGCCGACTGCTGGATATTCCTGCAACCCGGAGACATCAAAACGAAACTTGCCGCTTACGTTTGCATTGAGCTCACCTTGTTCGGTGAGCAATACATAGCGATCTTTATGCTGAATGCTTACACGGCCAGGCAGCAGACCTTGATGAGAGTACTGAGCAAAACGTGCCTCGAAAAAATTGTTCCATCCAAGTACGTCTAATTTCATATATGAAGAATCATTTTACTAATCTCAATATGCAATATATCTTTTTCCCTTCCCATCAATGTACGACAGTTTTATAGAAAGGCAAAGACTGAATAATTACACAATGTTGTTTTCCCACCAGAAAACCAATACATTTTCTTTGTCTTCCGCTTCGATACAGAAAGAGTATCGAATAATTCCATACACGATTTTTAAAGGCGATGTTTTTTCGATGGAGATTTCCTTTGGATGTACTTATCAGCAATGTGCGAATACCAATCGAAAAAGACGGAATCACAGCATATCTCAACGCCGCTTCGCAAAGTCTCCACATCAACGAAAACAAATTGATATTCAAAAAAATCGTAAGCAAATCACTTGATACGAGCAATACAGAACAATTTTATTATGAAGTATCGATCGTTGTCAGTACTGGTAGCGGCTTTGATAATAAAGATAATTTTCCAATCTATAGTGAACCAATAAAAATATCCCAAAAGTCAATAATAAAGAAGGAAAAACCGATTATCATTGGGTTCGGTCCTGCCGGAATGTTTGCGGCTCTTGAGCTTCTGGAGTCTGGACTTCAACCCATCATTTTCGAACGGGGGAAAAAGATAGAAGAACGCACTCTTGATGTGCAGCGATTTATTCGCGAACGTGTGCTCGATCCGGAATCCAATATACAATTTGGCGAGGGAGGCGCCGGCTCCTATTCGGATGGAAAGCTGTTTTCTCGAATGAAAAATTCAAAATATGTCAGCAAGGTGCTAGATACATTTATCAAATTTGGTGCTCCTGAAGAACTCGGCTATGTCAGCAAGCCCCATGTAGGGACGGATGTGCTGTGTAGAATAGTCAAGAATATTAGGAACTACATTCTTGAACGAGGCGGCGAGATACGCTACAACTCAAAGATGACGGATATACTCATCGAAGACGGAAAGGCCTTTGGTGTTGTCATAAATGGAGAGAAGGAATATCGTTCTTCGATGATTTTTCTTGCTGTAGGGCATTCTGCGCGTGATACATTTGAAATGATGCACAATAAAGGTATTGCTCTGGAACAGAAACCTATTTCTGTCGGCCTTAGAATCGAACATCCGGCTGAAACTATAAACCTTCTAAGATACGGCAAGAAGTATAAAAATTATCCCGGCCTCGGGGCAGCAACCTACTCTTTGAACTACACAAACCGCAAATTGAAAAGATGTGTCTACACGTTCTGTATGTGCCCCGGAGGCGAGATTGTCAATGCTTCATCAGAACAAGGAATGATGGCGCTCAACGGTATGAGCTACTCGCGCAGGTCGTCTGCATTTTCTAATTCAGCGTTGGTAGTCACCTGTCATACGAGTGATTATCCCTCGGCAAATCCGTTAGCAGGATTGGACTTTCAACGAGAGATAGAGCGAAAAATCTTTCAAGCATCCGGAGGAAGATGGGAAGCTCCCGCACAGAACTTGCTGGATTTTTTAAACAAGAAAATATCAAGGGATTTAAATAAGAATTCGTATGTAATGAGTACTGTCGCTGTTCCTCTGAATGAACTCGTGCCGCTTTTTGTGTCAGAGATGCTGTTCGCTGCATTTCAATCATGGAAAGAAGAGTATCCGTTATTTGTTTCAGAGGAAGCGATCCTGTTCGGGGCAGAAACAAGAACATCCTCTCCCGTAAAAATGAAACGCAGCGAAAATTACGAATCTGTTTCGGCAAAAAACCTGTACCCGATCGGCGAAGGTTCAGGCTACACAGGGGGCATAACAAGCTCGGCCGCTGATGCGATTAAAGCCGTAGAGCGCGCGCTGACAACGTATTAACATAGAAGCTATATGTGATTCTCTTTATGTGCCAATGAAAACATTAAACCAACACGACCGAAGATCTATTCGATTAAAGGAGCACGATTACTCCCAGCCGGGAGAATATTTTGTAACCATTTGTACGTATGACCATGAATGTACTTTAGGCGAAATTGCGAGTGAACAGATGCGATTGAATGAAATCGGAAAGATTGTGCGGGAAGAATGGTTAAGAACACCAAATATACGCACTGGGATAGAATTGGATGTTTATGTTATCATGCCCAATCATATACACGGCATCATCGTGATCAAAGAGGAATTGCCAATTCCAAACGTAGGGACGCACAGCTGTGCGTCCCTACAAAGGAAACCCCGATCATTGGGTTCTATCATTGCGGGATTCAAATCGGTGGCAACAAAGCGAATTAATGAAATGCGGCATACACCATCATTTCCTGTTTGGCAAAAAAGGTATTACGATCGTATCATCCGTAACGACAAGGAATTAAATAATATCAAGGATTACATTCATAATAATATTCTCCAATGGTCAATCAAAAGAGATGATCCAGATAATATTCCACTGTGGTGATAGATAATGATGATCTTCTCCTTTCAGATTCACATATTTCCGAGTTCAATGTAATTCTATTGACAAAGATGAATGTATAACAACACACTACTCCAGCATAGATTGTGGGCAAAAAAATGTTATTTAGCATAGTTTTTATTATTTTATTTATTAATCATTCATGTTCAAACGCAGAAAAATATTGCTTGCCTTGCTTGAAGCGTGCAATGGTGAGTTGAAAAACACCGATATGGAGAAGCTATTATTCGCCTACTGCGCTGAAAGCGGAAAGAATTATTACGACTTCTTCCCGTATAAGTACGGCTGCTTCAGTTTTCTTTCGTATCAGGACAAGCGGGTTTTGACAAAGCAGGGATTTCTTGCCGATGGTGATAGTTTTAAACTAAAGAACCGACAGGCGCATCTTCGCAATTTAGATTCAAATGAGCAAAGCAGTATAGAATCGTTTGCAAAACGATCGAAGACTCTTCGCGGTGAAAAACTCGTCCGACATATCTACAAGAAGTATCCGTATTATGCTATCAGAAGCAAAATCAAAGAAAAGATACTTACTGCTGGAGAACTCCAGGTTGTCGAGTCCGCCGCTAATCCCGACCAGAGTATTTGTCTGATGACTGTCGGCTATGAAGGAAAAACCATAGACGCCTATATCAATACATTGATCCAGAATAACGTTGCACTTATCGTCGATGTGCGCAGGAATCCCATTTCGATGAAATATGGATTTAGTAAAACGCGCTTCCGGGATTATCTTAATCGCGCTGGAATCAACTATGAACATATCTCCGCATTGGGCATCGAATCATCGCAGCGAAAAAACCTTGAAACTGAAAAAGACTATAAGATACTTTTCAAAAAGTACGCATCAGAATCGCTACCGAATTGCGCAGACGAATTACACAGAATTAAACAACTCGTCGGCGAACACAAGCGAGTCGCATTAACCTGTTTTGAAGCAAACCCAGAATCGTGCCACCGGCATAAGATAACAGAGCGTCTTCAAACTACAAAGAAATGGAGCACTCCGATAAAACACTTGTAGTATTTCCAGGGAGGAAATATGAGCTATCTACCAGATGTACTCGAGAATGTAAAAGTCCTTATAACTGTAAAGACATACCCGCTACCATCAAACAAATATGAAGAACTCGTCTGCACGGCTGGTGTTTTAGAAGACGGTAGATGGATTCGTATTTACCTCATCCCATTCCGATCACTCTCCCAAGAAAAAAAGTTTGGGAAATATGAATGGATACAACTGGATCTGATTCGCAATAAGAGCGATTTCAGACCAGAGAGCTACAAACCGAAGTCTGACGCTTCAAACATACAGATTCTCGAAAAAATAGGAACAGATCATGAGTGGGCGGAAAGAAAAAAGTATGTCTTACGTGAGGTATTCACTTCTTTCGAAGAATTGATTTCTCTCGCGAAGGGCGAAACGAAAAAATCGTTAGCAACTTTTCAACCTCGCGAGATTGTCGATTTTATCATCGAGAAAGATACGCGAACATGGAAAGAACAGTGGCTTGCTAATTATGATCAATATAATTTATTTAAGATCGACGAGAAGAAAGTAATCCCAAAAATTCCTTACAAATATTCTTATCGATTTCTTTGCCAAGGCGAATCGAAAACACGAACGTTGATGATCGAAGACTGGGAGATTGGAGCACTCTACTGGAAATGTCTTGCAGGTGCTGATGGTGATGAAGAAAATGCCAATAAACTTGTCAAACAAAAATATTTTGATGAGTTCCTCACAAAAAACGACATTTATTTCTTTGTCGGAACAACCAAGAAATTTCATAATATTGCACCGAATCCATTTGTTATTATTGGTGTGTTTTATCCGCTGACACAAAAAGATTATGGTCAAACAAAGCTTTTTACTTGAAAATGACAATCTCAAATCCAGCAACAATTATCCTCAAGTCTCTTGACTTCTTTCCACCGATCACGTATATTACTGATGTAAAGTATGTCACAATCCGTTAATCATATCGTCTCTTCAATCAACCGTTGGTGGTGGCGCAGTAGTGTATCCAAACGAACAGGTATGAAAACGGATAGTTAACTCATAAGCATACGCAGATTGTATTCTTAACCCTTCCCGGATCACCCTGGAAGGGTTTTTTATTTTATGGACGGTCATAATGATTACAGAAGAAGAATTTAAAGAACTTGCACAAACATATTCGGTCGTTCCTCTTGTGGAAACGATGCTTGCCGATTTACACACACCGGTATCTATTTATCTGACACTTCGGTCGAAAATCTTGCATTCATTTCTTCTTGAAAGTGTTGAACCAGATGAGCGAATCGGGCGGTTTTCGTTTGTCGGAACAGATCCGCTTCTAGTTATCAAAGCAAAAGGTGATGTTGTTGAAATTGAATCTGACGGGAAAAAAGAGCAGCGCCGTGGAAAAATCCTTGATGTGCTGGACGAGTTATCGCACCGATACCGAAGCGTGGCTACACAAGAACAGCAAGGATTTACAGGCGGATTCCTTGGTTACTTCGGCTACGACCGTGTCCAGGAAATTGAAAATATTCCTTTGCATTCGCCAGCCGAGGATGATGTGCCTGATGCAATGTTCGGCTTGTTCCAATCTGTTGTGAAATTTGATCACCTTCAGCAGTTATTGACGGTTACGCATAACATTCTTGTCGAAAATAACCGGCCACTGAACGATCAGTATAATGGAGGAGTAAAAATACTGACGGGTATTCTTGCTCAGCTTGGCAAACCGCCTGTCCTGGAGAATAGTTTTCAATGTGATCTCGCTTCCATTCAACACGGCGCCGATCGTGAGACATTTTGTTCATCGGTCAAGCGCGCGAAGGAATACATCCACGAAGGCGACATCTTCCAGGTTGTTCTTTCGCGCCGAGTGCAAGTTCGATTCTCCGGCGATCCGTTTCCTGTCTATCGCGCCCTTCGCATTATCAATCCATCTCCATATCTTTTTTATCTCGACTACGGATCTGTAAAGCTCATCGGTTCCTCACCGGAAGTTTTAGTGCGTGTGCAGAATCGCGTTGTTGCTGTGATGCCGATTGCAGGCACACGCAAGCGCGGCAAAACTGAACAAGAAGACAAACTTTTAGAAGAAGAATTGTTACGCGATGAAAAGGAAGCAGCAGAACATGTGATGTTAGTTGATTTGGGGCGCAACGATATCGGACGCGTGAGCGAATACGGCTCTGTGCATGTTACGGTTTTTAAAAGCATAAAACGATTTTCGCATGTGATGCATTTGGTTTCTGAAGTGCAGGGAAAGCTTAAAGCGGATGCAAATAGTATAGATGCGCTGCGGGCTTGCTTTCCTGCCGGCACTGTTTCCGGCGCTCCGAAAGTCCGCGCAATGGAAATTATCAACGAATTAGAACCGGTGCGGCGTGGAATTTACGCTGGCGCAGTTGGCTATCTCGGCTTCGATGGCGCGCTTGATACGTGCATTGCGATTAGGACGATTGTTGCGGCGAACGATATGCTGACCATTCAAGCAGGCGCGGGCATAGTTGCGGATTCAGTTCCGGACCTTGAGTATAAAGAAACTGTGAACAAAGCGCAGGCGTTACTCGATGCGCTCGCCGTTGCATCGAATGGACTCATGAAAATTCACAGCGGTAACGGATATTCTGGAGGACGGCAATGATTCTTGTAATCGATAATTATGATTCATTCACGTATAATCTTGTGCAGGCAATCGGCAAGAAAACGCAGAACATTCTTGTGAAACGAAATAATGAATTTACTTCCGATGAAATAGCAAAGCTTGCACCGCGCGGTATTATTCTCTCTCCGGGCCCCGGTAAGCCGGAAAATGCCGGCATGACAGTGGAAGTGATTCAACGTTTCGGTTCAACAATTCCGATTCTTGGTGTGTGCCTTGGCCACCAGGCAATTGGTTTTGCTTTTGGCGCGCATATTACACACGCGCCTTCGCTTATGCATGGAAGAACTTCAACGGTAACACATTCCGGTGAGACCATTCTCAAATCGGTGTCGAACCCATTACGCGTAGGGCGTTATCACTCACTTGTCGTTTCACCGGAACAATTTCCTGATGAACTTAAAATATCCGCCCGCACACACGACGGCATCATTATGGGTGTGACGCACCGGAAGTATCCCATCGAAGGAATTCAATTTCATCCTGAATCAGTTCTTACGCAGGATGGTGAATTAATTCTTAATAACTGGCTGGAGGTTTATAAAATCTTATGAAAACACACATTGAAAAATGTCTATCGGGGGAACACCTGACAGTGGCGGAAGCGTCAAACGCACTGGATACCATAATGACCGGACAGGCAACCGATTGTCAAATTGCCGGCCTCATGATTGCTCTACGTGCGAAAGGCGAAACTGTGGATGAACTCGTTGGTTTTGCCCGCACGATGCGCGAGCATGCTGTCAAGATTTCCATAGAAGATCCAGATGCAATTGATATGTGCGGCACTGGCGGCGATTGTTCGGGCACGTTTAACATTTCGACAGTTGCCTCATTTGTGGCAGCGGGTGCCGGAGTCACAGTTGCAAAGCATGGTAATCGTTCTGTTTCAAGTCAATGTGGTAGTGCAGATGTGCTAACGGCACTTGGAGTGAATATTCAATGTTCTGCTGAAACTGTGCAGACATGTATTAATCGCATAGGCATCGGATTCTTATTCGCACCGCTGTACCACCCAGCAATGAAATACGCCGCAAAGCCGCGCACAGAATTAGGAGTGCGAAGTATTTTCAATATTCTCGGTCCGCTTACCAATCCTGCGGGCGTGAAACGGCAGTTAGTTGGAACATATCATCAACGTGCAATGCATTTACTTGCTGGTGCTCTGCAAAAACTTGACACCGATAAAGCATGCGTCGTCCACAGCGATGACGGCCTGGATGAAGTTACGCTCTCGGGTGGAACAAAAGTCCAGGAAGTAAATAAGAATGAACAACAACGTGAATTTCATTTACAGCCGGAGGACTTTGGTTTTGCGCAGCTGATACTAGATAATTTTCGCGGCGGCGATAAGAATGCAAATGCGCTCATCGCAATGAATGTATTAAAAGGCGGAAATAGTCCTGCGCGTGATGTCGTTGTTGCGAACGCAGCACTTGGAATTTATGTTTCAGGAAAAGTGAAAACGATCCTCGAAGGGAAACAAAAAGCCCAAGATTCAATTAATTCCGGTAAAGCATTAGATAAATTGCAAAAACTTATTCAGTATACAAATCAATCATGAATATACTCGAAGAAATTCTTGAATATAAACGGCATGAAATTGGGGCTGCTAAAAGAACAATTCCGGTAGAGCGGCTGAAGGACATGCTAAACTTTGCACGGCAGTGTCTTTCATTACAAAAATCTTTAGATGGAAAAGATATTGCAGTTATTGCGGAGATTAAAAAAGCATCGCCTTCAAAGAAAGTCATCCGTGAAGACTTTGATCCGCTGGAAATTGCACGTAACTATGTTAGTGGCGGTGCCAGTGCTCTTTCGATGCTAACGGATGAAAAATATTTTCAAGGAGATATTCACTTCATCGCAGATATTCGATCATCGGTGCCAATTCCAATTCTGCGGAAAGATTTTATTATAGATTCGTACCAGCTTGCGGAAGCTAAAGCATTCGGGGCCGATGCTGTGCTGTTGATCGCGGCGGCGTTGAAACCCGAACGATTGCGCGATTTATATAAGGAAGCGGTTGAACTTGGATTAGAATGTCTTGTGGAAGTGCATACTATACGCGAACTAAACATTCTTAATTATATTCCCGCAAAAATTATTGGAATTAATAATCGGAATCTTTCAAATTTCACCGTTGATATTTCGACAACCATCCGGGTCGCTTCTCGAATTCCGAAAGATATCATTATCGTCAGTGAAAGCGGTATTACAAGCAGAGCAGACATTGACCGACTGAATGCGCATGGCATTCGCGCTGTTCTTGTTGGCGAAAGTTTAATGCGAGCATCCAATCCTGGTGAAGCATTACGTGCCTTGTTGACCTCTTCAAAGGATAAATTGAAGTGAAAGTTAAAGTATGTGGTATCACAAATATTGATGATGCGCTGTATGCGGCAGAACTTGGTGCTGATGCAATAGGTTTTATTTTTGTCAAATCAAGTCTGCGGTATATTGCTCCAAAAGCTGCGCGAAAAATTATACAGAAGTTACCGCCATTTATAGTTCCTGTCGGAATATTCGTCGATGTATCACAAGAAGAAATTATTGGAGTGATCGAACAAACAGGTATCAGATGCATTCAGCTTCATGGAAATGAGAAACCAAAACAGCTTACCAGTTTTCCGGTGCCTGTGTATAAGTCGTTCCGCGTTGATTCCAGTTTTAACCCGGAAATTCTTCGACGATATAAAGGATCAGCGTATCTCTTAGATACAAAGATTTCCGGCGAATTGGGCGGTACCGGCCAGAAATTTGATTGGGAAATAGCCGTCAAAGCAAAGGAATACGGGCGCGTTATCCTTGCCGGTGGATTGAAACCGGAGAATATTATTGAAGCAGTACAAAAAGTACGACCGTATGCTGTGGATGTGAATAGCGGCGTTGAGGAATACCCAGGGAAGAAAGACCATGGAAAATTAAGATTACTGTTTGAATTGCTCAAACAAGTGAAAAATGTTTGACATCTCAATAAGGATATAGAACAAGGAATTGCAAAAATGAAATCACAAAAATACTCCTACAACTATCCGAACAAGCTCGGCTACTTTGGCAATTACGGCGGCAGGTTTGTGCCAGAGACATTAATGCACGCGTTGTTCGAGCTTGAGGAAATTTATCGAGAGGCGAAACGCGATTCTGGATTCAAAAAAGAATTTGTTGCGATGTTGCACACGTATGCGGGGCGTCCAACACCATTGACCTTTGCAAATCGATTATCAGAACATTACGGGCATGGGAAAATCTATTTGAAGCGCGAAGATCTTTGCCACACTGGCGCACATAAAATCAATAACACAATAGGCCAGATTTTATTGGCGAAACGCGCAGGCAAGAAACGTATTATTGCAGAAACAGGTGCAGGGCAGCATGGCGTTGCAACAGCAACGGTCGCAGCAAAAATGGGATTACCGTGTGTAGTGTATATGGGAGAAGAAGATATTCATCGGCAGGAATTAAATGTGCATAGGATGAAAATGCTGGGCGCGGAAGTTGTTCCCGTTACCACGGGAAGCCGCACATTAAAAGATGCGACAAGCGAAGCTATTCGCGATTGGGTTACGAATGTAGACAACACTTTTTATATCATCGGTTCTGTTGTCGGTCCGCATCCATATCCGATGATGGTGAGGGATTTTCAATCAGTAATTGGTGAAGAGACACAGAAGCAAATTCGTGTATCTGAAAATAAATATCCTTCCATTCTTCTCGCTTGTGTTGGCGGCGGAAGTAATGCAATGGGAATGTTTTATCCGTTCATTAGGCAAAATATTCGGATGATAGGTGTAGAGGCCGCGGGTTGCGGATTGAACACGAATAAACATGCGGCGACACTTTCAAAAGGAAGACCCGGCGTTTTGCATGGCGCTTTCAGTTATTTGCTTCAAGATAGAAATGGACAGGTTGAATTAGCACATTCTATCTCAGCCGGTCTTGATTATCCTGGCGTTGGCCCGGAGCACAGCGCGTTGAAAGATTTAGGCAGAGTTCAGTACGTATCGATCACAGACAAACAGGCACTAGAGGCCGCAAAATTGATTTCGCGATTAGAAGGAATTATTCCTGCACTTGAGTCGGCACATGCATTGGCATATCTTAATATGCTTATACCAAGAACATCGAAAAAAGATATTATTGTAGTCAATCTATCCGGCCGCGGCGATAAGGATATGATGACATATTCCACCGCGTTTTCAGTTCGGGAGAAAAAGAAATGAATAGAATTACGCAGAAACTTAAATTTCTCGCTGATAGAAAAGAAAAAGCGTTAGTATGCTTTATCACGGCTGGATTTCCGACCTTAAAAGCTACAATTCCGCTTGTAAAAGAAATTGAAAAGGGCGGTGCAGATATCATTGAACTCGGTATGCCGTTTTCAGATCCGCTGGCAGATGGGCCGGTAATTCAGGCAAGCTCACAGCTGGCCATCAAAAACGGAATTACGCTTGACCATGTTCTGGATTACGTAAGGGAAATCCGAAAACACTCTGATATTCCAATCGTCCTGATGGGTTATCTCAATCCTATTCTCCATTACGGTAAAGAACGATTCTTTACTGATGCAGTAAAATCCGGTGTTGACGGCATTATTCTTCCGGAAGTTCCGTTGGAGGAATCGGATCGTTTTTTATCACTTACTCGAAAATATCATCTTGCAGATATTCTTCTGGTCAGTCCCGCTACTCCAAGCAAACGAATTCAGAATATCGATAAGGTCTCATCAGGATTTCTCTATTGTGTTTCAACCACCGGAGTCACAGGGCGTTCAAATATTGGCGATATCGAATCATATGTGAAGCGAGTAAAACGCAGCGCGAAAAATAATTCTGTGCTTGTTGGATTTGGCATTAAAACACCGGCTGATGCATATCGCATAGCTCAATATGCAGATGGTGTCATTATTGGAAGTGCACTTATCCAAAGAATTGCGCGAAGAGATTCAACACAGAAGATTGCTGATTGGGTACGGCGTATGAAAGAAGCACTATAGCCCTTTTCATTGAATCTTGTGGAATTTTAAATAAGAATATTTTTAGATTATTTTCTCTTTGGTCGTTCGGCCCATTTTTTCAACCGCTTCTGCACAGCCGGACTGCGTAATTCCCGCAGTGCATCTGATGCGATCCACTTTGCCGAAGAAGAATTCATTCTATGAATTTCTTCGGCAGTCTTGATAGCATGTGGATTGAGTCTGAGGCTGCGTTTTCCAATCTGCCGCAGCGCCCAATTGACTGCTTTCTTTACATAGGTACGCTCGTCTGTAGCGTACTTCTTGATCAGCGGAAGATATTGAAGAAACACTGCATCATCCGCTTGCTTGTCGTTGACACAAAGCGTTGCTATCAATGTAAATCCAGCGCGCCGAACAAACTCCTGTTTTTGTTTCACCCATTTCAAAGCAAGTTCTTGCGCATAAAGTGTGTCGCGGAAACAATGCATGCATACGCCGTCGCAAATTGCCCAGTTGTCAAAATCTTTCACCCATAAATTCATTGTGTTTTTCTTCATCTGCTTTGGATCGGCAATAAACGCTGCAAGGAGACGTGCCTCATAAACTCCTGTTTGCCAGAGTCCGAGTGCAAGCTCTTGATTTGTGCCAATGCTTTTGGCAAGAGAGAAAAGAAATTTCGAGGAAACACCAAGTACGTTACGCGGACTTTTTATGCCATATCGCGCCATCCCTTCGACATTCTTGGGATTGGCTTTGGAGTAAAGTGTGGTAAGAATTGAGTTTATTTGGGAGTTCATAGTTTATTTTCTCTGCTTATCAAATTGTAAAAACTCTATCGGCGCTCCGTTATCAACGATGAATGCAACGGTTACGCCTTCCGATGGGCTATTTGGTGCGATCAAGATTTCTTTTCCTTCGAGTTCTTTAATGAGGTCATCAACTTCAAATGCAACGTGTGGGACTGTCTTGACTAACTCCGGTAGCGGAGCATCACATTCATACCTCATCCACTCGATGCCATATGGATTTTTGTCATAAGGACAAACGTAAGTTTTAAATTGCGGCAAGTATTCTTCACCTTCGCGTTTCTCTTTTGTCGGTATTCCAAGATGATGGTAGGTGCGCATGGTTTTTTAGTTTAATAATTATTGAGGATTGTAAATTTTTTATTTTGAAGTATATTTTATATCACTGCACCTTCTAAAACTTCAATCCGGCGTTTCTTTGTATCGAGCATAGCTTGAAGTCCTATCGGCACTGTCAGCTTGCGAGGAATGTGACCGTATTGAAAATTAGCAATGACGGGACATTTTATTTTCTCTGCATATTCTTTTTGTATCTGATCGAGAGTAAGATGCGGCTCAGATGGATTGCTCGGATTGCAATCGGTGAATTTTCCAAATACCAATCCAGCAAGTTCGTTTAAAACTCCAGCATTGAACAACTGCGTTAACATTCGATCAATACGGTACGGTGCTTCTTCTACATCTTCCAGAAATAGAATCGAGCTGCGTAATTTCGGTAGAAACGGTGTTCCCATAAGGCACGCAATCAACGATAGATTCCCGCCGATCAATCGTCCGCGGGTTTTGCCATGCTTTAGTATCTTTAGCGGTTGGTCGCTTGGATTCTTCAGTACGCCAATCTTCTTTGTTGATGTGAGCAATTGCCAGAAATGTTCTTCGGTGTAAGGATCTATTCCTTTCCACATTTCCACGCCTGCCATAGGTCCTGAGAACGTTACTAATCCAATCTTGCAGAAGATAGCAAGCTGAAGCGCCGTGATATCGCTGTAGCCAAGAATTATTTTTGGATTTTGTTTCAGCGAACGGTAGTCAATCATCTGGAGAATGCGCGGTGTACCGTAACCTCCGCGAATAGCAAAAATAGCTTTCACATCTTTATCATCCACCATATTGTTGAAGTCAGCTACCCGCTCTTCATCCGTTCCGGCAAGATAGCCGTATGTCTTGCGGATATGCTTTCCAAATTTAACGCGATAACCAAGCTGCTCAAGATAAGCTGTGCCTTTCTCAATATTCTCTTCTGATACAGGAGTGCTTGCTGGAGCAACGAGTCCGATGATGTCGCCTTTTCGTAATCTCGGTGCTTTGATGATAGTCATATATTTCCCGAATAATGATGCATGGGACAACTCTTGTTAATAAAATTACATTGCGATCAACAACAATTTAGGAAGAAAGAGGAAGAAATCAATTGGTAATTTCAGTGGTGAAATTTGGAATTTGCGGTAGTGGTTGACAAATATGAGACTAAAATATCGACGTTTCATTAGAAGAAGATACGAATTTCAGGCACCTCTATCTATTCAAAACTTGATATTTCAATCAGCAAAAGGTAGATTAATTACATTACATATAAAACAAATTGAAAATATACCGGTACTTCATCCAATAATTCTTTTATGATTACAATAAAAGGGCAAACCAGAATAACTTTGTTAACACTTTTAATAGGAGTGATTGGAGGTGTGGTAAGTTATCTTTTTCAAATGTTATATACAGCTATTGTAGTTCCCGTTGTCCAAAAAATATTACCTTCAATTCCGCAAGAATCCTTGTTGGCAATATGCATCATATTGTGCTTGCTGCTTCTCATATCCTTGTCAGCGCTTTATATATTCTGGAAGAAATCTAAAACTTATATTGATTTATTTGAGTACATACGTGATCCCTTGGTTGGAGTATCTCAGCATAAAGCAACAGGCGAGTATTTCTGTACCTCTTGCCTTATTAATCGCATTCTTTCTCCGGTGAGAGAAGACGAGACTGGTTGGTATTGCTTGCGAAAGGGGTGTGAACAAAAATATCCTAAACCCAAATACAAGTCTTCTAAAGTCGCAAGTAAATTTAAGGAATGAACAGATAATTCATAACACATTTGGAACGCAGAACTGCCAATAGATTGAAGTTTCGATGTTTTATCCTTCATTCTTTTTTCTGTGCTAAATAGAAATATTCATCAAAATCATATTATAGGAGAACGAATTAATGAATAAAGCACGCTTCATCGCTGTGACCTTTGCACTATCGCTTTTTGTCTCAACCGGATTTGCCAATGCAATAAAGAATAATTCAGCGGCAGATACAATTTTAACTAAAATATTAAATGCCGTCGAAAATAACGACTACAAAAGCTTTATTGCGGACGGAGACAATCAATTTAAAGTATCGATAACGAAACAGATGTTTGATGGTGTCAACGCCATGATTGCCCCGCGCATGAAGAAGGGATACGAAGTTTTCCAACTCGGAATATTAAACCAGCAGGGGTGCCAAGTCTATTTAAGGAAACTTGTGTTCAAGGATGGCGGGGATGATCTGCTCGTTAAATTAGCTCTGCGAAATGGCAAGGTCACCGGATTTTGGTTCCAATGACATCGCTATATAGTACAGTAGTTTAGCTCTGTACCGTGAGGGGAACAATATTGCAACCAAGCATTATCAAGAATGCAAATTGTCCAGCGTCGCTTTAAGCTTATTTGCAGAGGCGCGGAATCCTTCTTGCTCTTCAGTATTCATTGGTAACGTTAGTATTTCTTCAACACCATTTTCTCCAACTACAGAGGGAAGACTGAGGCAAATGTCGCGGACGCCGTACTGTCCTGTCATCAATGTCGAGATGGAGAGCACGGAACGGTAATTGCCAAGAATTGATTCAACGATAGAAAGCAATCCAAGTCCGATGGCATAGTAACTTGCGCCTTTGCGTTTGATGATTTCGTATGCGGCATCCCGCACGCTGATGAAAAGCTTGTTCATTTCTTCCTGATCGTATTGTTTGTTTTTGAGCGGGGCAAATTCCTGTAAACGCACACCGCCGATATTTGCCATACTCCATAATGGAATCTCACTGTCGCCGTGCTCGCCAACGATGTACGAGTGCACACTTCGCGTATCAACTTCGTAATATTGCCCGAGCAAAAACCGAAAGCGTGCGGTGTCGAGAATTGTGCCGGAGCCGATTACTTTTTCCGGCGGCAGATTTGATTCTTTCAATGAAATGTAGGTGAGAATATCAACCGGATTTGTTGCAATAAGAATGATACCGCCCGGATTATGTTTTACCACTTCAGGAATAATCGAGCGGAAGATCGCAGCGTTGCGTGCAAGAAGATCAAGCCGTGTTTCACCCGGTCTTTGAGATGTACCTGCCGTGATTACCACAACCTTTGAACCAACAAGATCGGAATAATTGCCTGCCATAATTTTCATTGGTTTGGTAAAGGAAAGTCCGTGGTTTAAATCCATCATTTCACCGACAGCCTTGTCTGCATTGGCATCAATAAGCACGAGCTCTGAAGCAATTCCGCGCTGCATTAAAGCATAAGCAAACGATGAACCGACTAATCCAGTTCCGATTATTCCTACTTTTTGCGAATGATTATTTTCTGTGACCATTTGTGAACCCTCATGATTATCCATCAAACAAGCGATAATATTCCATCTCTATCTTAATTCTAACGTGAGACAAGGCATGTTAGTTCCAATTCGGAATAATCTTGCTCACAGGTTTCGTTGCATTGAAAGTGATTTCTTTGTACATTTCATACGGTTGCTGAACAAGAGTGCCGCCGAGCCGCCCGCAGGTTCATTTATGAATTTGTTGTGTGGCTCGATTCATTTCTGCAAGAACATTTGGGAACAGAAGAAGTCTTTTCTTCGTCTGAAATTGAGAATTTTATAATTAAGTTGGAGGAAAAAAGCGTGGATATTAAAACCATCAACGAAATGATTCAGCGCGAAAGCGCATTTGTTGAATCGCTGACATCAGAAGTCGGCAAAGTTATCGTCGGTCAAAAAAATATGGTGGATCGATTGCTCATTGGCTTGCTGTGCAACGGACATGTTCTGTTGGAAGGTGTACCAGGACTGGCAAAAACACTCGCCATTAAAACGTTGGCAGCTGCAATCAATGCAAAATTTCAGCGTGTGCAATTCACGCCGGATTTACTGCCTGCCGATCTTATCGGCACGATGATTTACAATCAGAAAGACGGTAAGTTCTTTACGCGTAAAGGACCTATTTTTGCAAACTTTATTCTTGCCGATGAAATCAACCGCGCACCCGCGAAAGTGCAAAGCGCTTTGCTTGAAGCAATGCAGGAACGTCAAATAACAATCAGTGAAGAGACGTACAAATTAGAGGAACCGTTCCTCGTGCTCGCGACTCAAAACCCTATCGAGCAGGAAGGAACCTATCCACTTCCAGAAGCGCAAGTCGATCGATTTATGTTGAAAGTAAAAATCGGTTATCCATCGCGCGAAGAAGAGCTGACAATAATGCGGCAGAATATATCGGGCGACGAAAAAGCGGTGAAGCATGTTGTGTCGACTAAAGACATTCTCTCCGCACGCGAAGTAGTAAAACAAGTGTATATGGACGAGAAGATTGAGCGCTACATTCTTGACATCGTCTTTGCAACTCGTGAGCCGAAAAAATTTAAATTAGATAAACTTGTACCACTCATCAGTTATGGTGCATCACCACGTGCGTCCATTAACTTGGCGCTCGCATCGAAAGCGCATGCGTTCATCAAGCGTCGCGGCTACGTGATCCCTGAAGATGTCCGTGCTATCTGCCCGGATGTAATGCGTCATCGCATTGCTGTTACGTACGAAGCTGAAGCGGAAGAGATTACGCCGGAGCAAGTAGTGATGGAAATTCTGAATCATGTGGAAGTACCATAAAAATATGATTTACGAATTGTCGATTTCAAAATAAGCTAACCGCTCAATGTTAATAGCTATCAGCTAATGGAAACAAAAGAACTTCTCAAAAAAGTCAGACAGTTGGAAATTCGTACACGAGGACTGGTGAACCAGGTCTTCTCCGGTGAGTACCATTCCGTCTTTAAGGGACGCGGCATGGAATTTTCGGAAGTGCGCGAGTACCAATTTGGCGATGACATGCGGATGATCGATTGGAACGTGACAGCGCGGTTCAATCATCCGTTCGTCAAAATTTTTGAGGAAGAGCGCGAACTGACAGTGATGCTGGTGGTAGATATGAGCGGCTCGCAATTCTTCGGTTCGCAATCTGCGTTGAAGCGAGACGCAGCTCTTGAATTAAGTGCTATTCTCGCTTTTTCGGCAATGAAAAATAATGATAAGGTTGGATTGATTCTCTTCACTGACCGGATTGAAAAATTTGTGCCGCCGCGCAAAGGCCGCGGGCATGCACTGCGAATTGTACGTGAATTGCTTTCATTTGAACCCGCACGCCCGGCAACAAGTATTAAAACAGCGTTGGAATATCTTAATCATGTCCAGAAGAAACGCAGTATCGTTTTTGTTCTTTCCGATTTTATGGATAGTAATTATGAAGCGGCTCTGCGTATTGCCGGAAAGCGCCACGATTTAATCGGTGTAGTATTACAAGATCCACGCGAAAATGAACTTCCCAGCGTTGGTCTTGTAAATTTACGTGATGCAGAATCCGGCGCGACCAGACTTGTGGATACTTCCGATACGCAAGTTCGCTTTCTCTATAAACAGTTTGGTGAACGGACACGTGAAGCACGCAAGTCACTATTCGTCAAATCACGATTGGACGATGTTTTGATTCGACTTGATCAACCTTATATGAAACCGTTAGCAGACTTTTTCAAGTTACGGGAAAGAAGAAGGTAATGATTAAAAAAGCTTTCTTTTTTTTCTTCCTTCTCTCAAGCACTGCGCTTGCACAAGAAGTTCGGCTGACTGCTAAAACTGAGGTGGATACTTTTCGGCTCGGTAGCTGGATCGATGTGCAAGTGGAAGGCAAGTTTGATGCAACAGTCGATACAATCGCCCCTGTAGTGAAAGATAGTGTTGGCTTACTTGAAGTCATAAAAGTAGAACGAAATAGCACAGAGCCCAAATGGTTGATCCGGTTATCGACGATTGACTCTGGAAAAGTATTTCTGCCGCCTATCGAGTTCGATTACACAGTCAAAGGTGATACCAGCAAACACAAAGCGTATACAAATTCGCTGTTGTTGAATATCGCTGGTGTTACTATCGACCCTAAAGGTGAGATTAAAGATATAAAACAACCGATGAGTGCGCCATGGTTGTTCGAAGATTTCCTGCCATATCTTATCGCGTTGATTGTTATTGCAGCGCTTGCAGGCGGTTTCTATTATTATTGGCGGAAGAAAAAACAGAAACAAGATTTGCTTGCAAATATCAAAGTGATAATTCCACCGCACCGTGAAGCGCTGACGGCACTGCGTGTTCTCGAAGAAAAAAAACTCTGGCAGCAGGGTTTGGTAAAACAATATTATTCGGAAATAACTGAGATCATTCGACACTTCTTTGAGCGGCGGTGGGGCATCATTGCGTTAGAGTTGACGACGGACGAAATTTTATTGCAAATGAAACACATTCCGGATGCTTTGAAGGTATGGAAAGAAATGGATTCTTTTTTTATTGCTGCGGATCTTGTAAAATTTGCAAAGTACGAACCTTCGCTAGCTGAGCATGAAAATGAAATACGTTCGGCATACGAAATTGTGAGAATGATGGTGCCAAAAGCACCTGTTGAAACAGAACCGCAACTGCAGGAGGCAACTGCCGATGTTGGGTGATAAATTTGCTAATCCTGAGTTTCTGTGGTTTTTGTTGTTATTGCCGGCAATTGGATATTATCTTTGGTGGCGTCGCAAGAAATTGGCTGTGACAGTACAATTTTCATCGCTTCAGATTTTTAAAAACATTCCGCAGACATTGCGCGAACGATTGCGCCACGTTCCTGTTGCGCTGCGTTTATTGGCGATTGCAGTTTTTATTATTGCACTTTCGCGCCCGCAGTCAGTGTTAGACAAGCAGAATATTTCAACGGAAGGGATCGACATCGTATTGGAACTCGATCTCTCCGGCAGTATGTTAGCGGAAGATTTTAATCCTAATCGCATTGAAGCAGCAAAGCAGGTCGCTTCGGAATTTATTGATGGACGTACAAATGACCGCATCGGACTTGTAGTTTTCTCTGCGGAAAGTTTTACTCAATGCCCGCTCACAACAGATTATCCGGTACTGAAAAATTTATTGCGTGAAGTGAAAAATGGAATGATTGCTGATGGCACTGCCATTGGGCTTGCTATTGCCAACGGTGTCAATCGACTGAAGGATAGCAAGGCAAAAAGCAAAGTCATGATTTTGTTGACAGACGGTGTCAACAATCGCGGTGAGATCGATCCGATAACTGCGGCAAGGATTGCGGCAACATACGGCATTCGTATTTATACGGTTGGGGTTGGCGCGCAAGGTGAAGCGCCGTATCCGGTGCAGACACAGTTTGGAATTCGCAGGCAATTAATTCCTGTCGATCTGGATGAAAAAGGACTAACGCAAGTTGCAGACATGACCGGCGGAAAATATTATCGTGCCACAGACAATAGAAAACTGAAAGCGATCTATAAAGAAATCGATCAGCTTGAACGAACAAAGATTGAAGTGACTGCCTACAAACGGTACTCGGAATTATATGGCAAATGGTTGCTAGCTGGATTGTTGGCGGTGTTAGTTGAAATCGGGATGAGTGTTATTGTGTTGAGGAAAAATCCTTAGAAAGTTGTCAATTGAAACATGTTAAGATTTGAACATCCTGAATATCTCTGGTTTTTGCTTCTGATTCCTGCGCTTGGCGTTGGCTTCTTCTTCTTAAACATATGGCAGAAGAAACAATTGCGCCGGTTTGTTGGTGAAACTCTCATTCCACAGCTTGCACCTGAAGCAAGTCTAGCAATGCGCATAATAAAACAAACATTCGTGTCGCTTGCAATTGCGTGTTTGATTCTTACAGTTGCAAATCCTCAAGTCGGTACGCGTCTGGAAGAAGTAAAACGCGAAGGCATAGATCTGTTTGTCGCCCTAGATGTTTCTTTGAGCATGAAATCAGAAGATATACGTCCAAGCAGATTAGAAAAAGCCAAGCGCGATGTGTCGGAATTATTACGGAAGCTTTCAGGCGATCGTGTCGGCATGGTCGTTTTTGCAGGCGATGCGTTTGTACAATTTCCACTTACCGCGGATTATGCAGCAGCGGATCTATTTCTGTCTGCTATCGATGTTGATGCAGTACCAATACCAGGTACAATGATCGGCAGTGCAATAGAAGTTGCGTTGAAGTCTTTTTCCAAAGATGTACCCACACAGAAAGCCATCGTGATTGTTTCCGATGGTGAAAATACAGAGGGCGATGTGATGGGAGCAGTGGAAGATGCAAAGAAAGCCGGTGTGCGAGTCTATTCTGTCGGTATGGGAACACCAGAAGGCGGACCAATTCCTGTTCTCAATCAAAACGGTGCTCGCGTTGATTATAAGCGCGATCAATCGGGAAGCATTGTCCTCTCCAAATTGGATGAAACGATGCTGCAGCAAATTGCTGCCACAACCGGCGGATCCTATCACCGAGCTACGAGCGGCGGCAACGAGATTGATGACATTTTTAAAGAATTAGGTTCGTTAGAAAAAGTGGAATTCGGAACAAAGCAAATCACGGGATATGAAACACGGTATCAATATCCATTGGCATTCGCAATTCTATTTTTAATAATTGAAGTGATGCTTTCTGAAAAACGTACGAAGTTAGCCGTGTGGCTTAAAAAAATATTACCTGCCGCGGTGACAATGTTTATTGTTTTAGTTATTTCAGCAAGCGCAACGGCGCAGACGGTTCGTTCATACATTAGTGAAGGCAATCACGTGTACGGTAAAAGTAAATACACCGATGCCGAAGTAGCATACAAAAAAGCATTAGAGAAAAACCCAAAGTCAAAAGAAGCACAATTTAATCTGGGAAATTCGTATTATAAACAGCAGCGATTCGATGAAGCAATGCGGGAATACGGCAACTCGGGTGTTTCGATGAAATCACCTGAAGAACGTGCTGCAACATATTACAATACTGGCAACTCGCTCTATCAATCCAATAAATATCAGGAAGCGATCAATGCATATAAACAATCGCTTCGCTTGAATCCAAATGATGAAGACACACGCTACAATTTACAGATGGCGCGTGCAAAATTAGCACAGCAGCAACAACAACAAAAACAGCAGAATAAAAACCAGAAACAGGATCAGAATAAAGATCAACAAAAACAAAATCAGCCACAGAATCAACAACAGAACCAGCAGCAGAAACAAGAGCAGCAAAAGCAAGAAGAGGCGAAACAGGATCAAACACGCCAGCAAATTCAGAAGAAGAATCAAATGCCGAAGCAAGAAGCTGATAGAATTTTAGATGCGATGCGGAATAACGAAAAGGAAGTTCAGAAAAACCTCCGCAAACGAGAAGCGGTGCATGTGAAAGTGGAGAAAGATTGGTAAATATTTTACGGCGTCAATTGTCTGTCATTGATGAAATTGAAACACTGAAAGCGGAATGCTGAATGTTGACAGCAAAACAGAACAACTTAAAAGATGTTCGATAGAATTCACAAATATTTATTTTTCTTATTTATCGGAGCGATCTTAGGCTTCAGTTCAACTGTTGCTATTGCACAAGACGGTACATTCACTGCTTCGGCAGCACAGTCGCGAATTGCAGCGGGCGAACAATTTCAAGCCACGTTCACGTTCGATGGAAGCGATTACAACAGTGTGAGGGATTTTAAAGCCCCGAATTTTGGACAATTTGTTGTAATCTCCGGCCCAAATCAATCAACAAATATGCAGTGGGTTAACGGTAAGATGTCTGCTTCCATAAGCTATACATATATTTTATATGCGCGTCAATCTGGAAAAATAACAATTGGTTCAGCGACGATTGAATATAAAGGTAAGACGCTGAAGTCTGAGCCAATTCAAATTGAGGTTTTGCAAGGAAAACCAAAGCAACAGCAATCTCAATCTAATCAACCCGCCGCCGATGCAGGCGACAATCTCATCATCAAAGCTTTTGCCGATAAACAACGTGTGCGGCAGGGTGAACAACTGATCGTTATATTCAAATTGTACACACGCGTATCTGTGACCGGATATGATCTCGCAAAAGCGCCGACATTTGATGGGTTTTGGAGCGAAGATTTTGAGATGCCAAAGCAGCCGATTCAGACGACGGAAATGTTGAACGGTAAACAATATCGTACAATTGTAATAAAGAAGACAGCGTTGTTTGCGACACAAGCCGGTAATTTAAAAATTGCACCGCTTGAAACTCGCTGCGCTGTGCAAGTGCAGTCCAAACGGCGCAGCAATGATCCATTCGATCAGTTTTTTAATGATCCGTTTTTCCAGCAAGTACAAACTGTGAATATGGATGTGAAATCTAATCCTCTAACAATTATTGTTGATCCGATTCCAGCAAATGCACCATCAGGATTTTCCGGTGCCATTGGACGATTTGCTTTCAATGCAAGCGTTGACACGCGCAATGTGAAGGCGGGAGATCCCATCACGCTTCGTGTTTCTGTGCTTGGTTCCGGCAACGTTAAGTTAGTGACGCTGCCGAAACCGCAACTGCCAGCCGATATGGAATCGTATGAACCAAAAATATCGGAAGAGATTTCTCGCGATGGAGGAATTATTCGCGGAAAAAAAATTGCTGAATATCTACTCATTCCAAGAAATGCAGGTCAGCGCGTATTAGAGCCGTTGCAATTTGTATATTTCGATCTTGACAAGAGAGAATATATCACTCTTCGTTCACCAAAATTTGAGTTCTCAATTGCGCCGGGAAAAGATTTTTCAAGTTCAGGCATCAGCTTAACTGCGAAAGAAGATGTGCGTATGCTTGGGGAAGATATTCGATTTTTAAAACTCTCTATCGGTCATCTGCAAAGTGCAGATGAAACAAAATCTTCATTGTGGTTTATATTTGGAATAATTCTGCCACCGTTAGCGTTTACCGGTGCATGGTTTTACCGTAAGCGTAGGGAAAAAATTTACGGTGATATGCCACGACTTCTATTTGAGACGGCTGGACGGGAAGCGTCGCGCCGCTTGAAGAAAGCACGTGCATTGCTTGAACAAGGTAACACCGAAAGTTATCACGCAGAGATTCTAAGAGCCCTAATGGTATATCTTGAACATAAACTTCGCACTCCGAAATCGAAATTTGTGATGGAAGAAGCAATTGTAAAATTAAGGCATAATGGCGTCAATGAAGAAGTCATTCAATCATTAAAGATGTGCATGGAGCGCGCGGAATTTGTGCGTTATGCGCCGGGATCGGATACAACCGATGCTCGCAGAGAATTACTCGATATCGCTGCCAGTGCCATAAATAGTATTGAGCAATCATTTGGCAAGCGAGGCAATGCATGAAACACGTGCGATGGATTTTATTTGTATATGTAATTGCACTCTTACATTGCGTAATGTTAGCACAATCGACGGATGATGCATTCAACCGTGGTAATGAATTGTATCGCGCCGGTAAATATCAGGACGCAGCAAATGAATACGAAGGCATTATCAAACAGGGAAAATTCAGCGCCGAGCTGTATTTTAATCTCGGCAATGCCTATTACCGTGATAAACAACTTGCAAGGGCGATCCTTTCGTATGAACGTGCTGCACAATTACGTCCTAATGATCTCGATATAAAACATAATTTAAAATTAGCATATCTGAAAACAGTTGATCGGATAGAGGCAGTACCGGATATGTTTCTAATTCAATGGATGCGTACTGTTGGCTCTCTGATGCCGCATGAAACTGTCCGCATTGCTTTCGTTTTTAGCTGGATATTGCTCTTTGGTTCGCTTGCAACGATGTATTTGGTAATGATCCCAGGTATTCTTCGTGCTGCACGCATTTTATTCTTCATATCTTGTACATTAGTTGTGCTCTGGGCGGCTATGTTGGGTACTCAATCACTTAGGGATACAGCACAGGATAAAGCCATTATCATTGCGCAGACTGTGACCGCTAAATCATCTCCAGACGTAAATGCCGTTGATGCGTTTGTAATTCATGAAGGAGTGAAAGTGAAATTAACTGATGCTGTCGGTGAGTGGGTGAAGGTAATACTCGTAGATGGAAAAATCGGATGGATTCCATCTGAACAGTGCGAGCGGATTTGAATCAGTGTTCTCGAAAGAATAGTTATTCCGTGTAATTCGATTTCCTTTGTTTGTATTTCAAGTACCAGTGCTGTGTTTTTTTCCAAAAACCCAATCTATCTGTCCATGGGAAAATCTGTGTGCGGCGAATCTCGAACAAATCCTCATAAAATTTAAGCGGACCGCTGTTGGTCGCAATGCCAAATTCGTATCCGATTTCAGTTGCGATAGATTTGATTGTTTCATTGACGGCGCCGTATGGATACGCAATAGAAACAACTTCTTTTCCCGTCAGTTGTTCGATCATCTGTTTTGATTCAACAAGTTCTTTTCTGATTTGTTCTCGTGAACATTTAGAAAGATTGGTATGTATAACGGTGTGCGAGCCAAACTCGATGCCTGCTGCTGACATTTCGCGTATTTGTTTCTCATTCATTAATAATACCTCTGGTTCGTCAGCATCCCAAAAATTAGTCCGCCGCATTGCGTCGGTAACAAGAAAGATGACGGCTGAAAATCCATATTTCTTCAACAACGGAAATGCGCAGGTATAGTTATCTTCATATCCATCGTCGAATGTTAAGATGATGGGCTTCTTCGGTAATATGAATTTACCATCAAGAAAAAGCTGATACTGTTCAAATGTGATCGGTGAATAACCACGTTGTTTAAGTGAAATAAGATTTTGTTCAAAAGAGTGTAATGTGACCCAAATGCCATGACTTGAATTATTTGGTGCTTCCGGTACAACGCGATGATACATTAATACAGGAATAGTTAGGGGAGATTTTACTGCGGCAATAGCAGATTGATACACAGCGTTTATCTTTCGTTCCACAATATTGATATCACAAATATCTTGTACGCGTTTCTGTAATATCTGTGAATCTATTGCCGTCTGTGATTTGTTGAGAATCGCAATCAGATCATCCACAACTAATTTAGTATTCATTATCTGCCGAATTCCAGTATCGCCAAAATTTGTTTGTCGCACTGTTTCGTAATTTTCCGGTGTAACTAATCCTTCGTAATCACTTTCGCCAAATGCAATAGTAGGCTTGCCTATCATAAGCGATTCCATTACAACGCGCCCAGATCCAATGACAACATTCGCAGCATGTAGAAAAGGAATAAGATCTCTTTGGAATTCTCTGAGTACAACACTGGTCTTGCCAAAATGTTTCTGTATTTGTTGAACATGCTTTGGAATATCTACTGGAACATTCAATCCACCGATAATTTGCAAAGAGCAAGGTATTTTCTTCACCAATTCAGGATAGACTTCGGAGATAAGAAATCTCACAATATCGCCCTTTGGACCCGAGAATCTTCCTACAAAGAGAAGAATTGGAATTCCTGGAGGCACGCCGAAAACATTTAAGTCTGATTGAGTCAACGCTGCGCTAATCCAACGTTGTGTTTCAAATCCATTGGGAATTGTCGTAATGTGTTTAGGGTCAAGATTAAGCTCGTGAATAAGATGTTCTCTCAAGCTTTTACTTACGGCAATGATATTTGTCCCATATACGCTCCAAATTTTACTGCTCGTATGCAAATGCTGACGCCCATGTATTGTAGAAACAAACGGTATGTTGGTGAAGAGTGTTGCAAGGTTGCACACCCAGCATGCCGCTCTTGAATGCCCGTGCACAATGTGAATGTTTTTTTCTCGAATCAAACGAATAAGAAATGTGATGTTCCGAAATCGCTGAAGGTATGATCTTTTCTCGATTGGTTGTGTAATGAAACTGCCATCGAACGGGATGTGAAGTGTATCAGAAACTAGTGTGACTGAGTGTCCGAGACGTCGTTGTGCCGAAGCAAGCGTAACTGCATACACCTCTGCCCCAGTTACCTCGAACTGAGAGAGGACATGGAGAATATTCATGTAATTAAGCGCTTTGCATCAGGCAAGTGCGTTTTTTACAATTGCTTCTAATGATTCACGCGTAAATGGTTTTGCGAGGTACGCTTTAACGCCCATTTGTTTAGCACTTCGCACAAAGAAGTCGTCTTCCAGGGAACTCATTAATACGAACGCGACTGACTTCAATTTTTCACCATATGTACCGGCAACAATTTTTTCATAAAAGGAAAAGCCGCTCATCATGCCAACACCCAGATTGACATCGCTAATAATGAGGGACGGTGCTATTTTCTGAATCTCCGGTAGAGCTGTCTCTGCAGTTGCTGCGGTGATCACAGTTTTGTATGTTTTCTTGAGAATGTGATCTACATATTTACGGATAGATGGATCATCATCGATAACAACAATAATGGCTGTCTCGTCTGGCATGCCTAATTCTTTCTTGACGCGTTTTGTAATAGAAACATGTTCGTCATCTGATATTTTGAAAAATTGCTGGAGATTTTTGAGATGCATCAAATCTTCATCGGGAGGATTACCACTTTGCCAGAGTTTGCTTACCGCATCAACGTAGGCGCTTACCTGTACCGAGCGTTCTGTTTCCATGTGTTCAGTATCGCTGATGGAGAATGATATTTTAAGCGATTGCAATAGCGAAGACTGCACTTCCGCGGGAACAGCTAATTGCATCATTAATTTCATTAGTGTTCGGTAAGAATCAAGTTCTTGCTGTTTCGTTTTTTCACGCTCGTGCTCTAACAGCGCTTCTCGCTCTTCTTCCATCTGATGCATCAACTTATCTTCTGCACGCTTCTGTTCCTCTTTCATTTTGAGGAACGCTTCGTCCTGAATTTTTTTCCGTTCTTCTTCGGCAATTTTATATTGTTGAAGTTTTGCTTCGTACTCTGCTCGGATACTATCAACACTGGCTGTCGTACCGATAGAAGAGATGCCTGGCATCGTCTGCTGAAATTGAGCGATCAATCTTCTTTCAAGGTCTTCAATTTTCCGCGCAGTATCTTTTTCAATAGCGGTAATATCCTTGTGTGCCACCTCCTGCACTTCGCTTACGGAAGCCTGGCGCGCACGGTTTTCCAGAACTTGTTCTGTCTTCTCTTCTTGTTTGCGTTTCTGTGACTCAAGTTCTTGTTGTTTATAGAAATCCTTAAGTCGCTTCTTAACCTCTTGATCCACCTGTTCTGCCGCTTGCTGCTTTGCTTCACGTATGTTAGTTGCTCGCTCTTTTTCCATCATCATAATAAGAATACGCTCTTCATATGCACGTGCGTAGATATTTTTTATATCGAACTCATAGACCTTACGGATTTTATCTAGTGCCGCATCAAGTTTTTGTGATTTTACATCTTCGTCCACCTGGTGCAAAAGAGCAGAAACCCGAGAGTTCCGCTCTTCGGGAGATAATATTGTCGACGACATGAGAATTTCTCCTTATGATATTTCCTATACGAAAGTAGACGAATTTGGGAAAAGAGTCAACTAAATGTGCCCGGAAGTAAATAAATAGCGATGGAACAAAAAAGCGAGAGTAAAAAACCCCTCGCTTTCATAGTAATTGCCGGCTTAAAAATGCATTGTTTCTTGAGTCGAAATATGCACCTTTTTGGTGGATATCTTTTCTTTGGTTATAGAAAAACTAAGAAAAAGATAGCTATTACTTCTTCACATACACTTTGTCGCCTTTGTCATTGTAATAGTAATGACCACCGCGCGGACCTTCGTATATAGATTTTCCATCTTTAGTCTGGCCGATAATCTTAGCACCCACAAAATCTTTTACGTATGTTTTATCGCCCTTATCGTTCAAGTAATAATGCCCGCCCTTGGATCCTGCGAACACTACTTTCCCGTCATTGGTCTTACCAACAGCTTCATCATTTGCTTTTACTGCGTCTTTTACTTTCTCGGCTTTAGCTTCTTTCTTTGCTGCCTTCTTCACAGCAGATGTATCCTGTGCAAACGTTGCCTGCGATAATACTACAGCAACAACAAGCATAAGAATCATCATCAGTTTTTTCATAACTAGGTCTCCTTTTGGTGGATGATTTGAATATAGAACTGCACGTGGATTAAGTGGATCTAGTATAACTATTAGTGAAAAAAAAGCAATGCGATTATTTGGAAAGTATAACTAAATATTCCCGTAATAACATGAGGAAATTTAGTTGTTTTTATACGATGAGTTTTTTTCGATAAATTTATGCATTTTTATTACAGCATTCTCAAATATATCTAAAATAGGAAGAAGGCTGAGTACAATACACGACTTCTGTTCAATGCCATAATAATGTCCAGGTTGTACGATGACATTTTGATGTGTAAAGATTTCTTCTGCCCACTGATCGTCACTGTGAATCTGCGGAAGCTGAAGGATTGCATACCATCCACCCTCTATTTGAAATATGGAGGTGTTTGAGCCTGCAAATATTTTCTGCAACAACTTATAGTTAGTTTGAACCCTCAAGCGAATTTGATTTTCGATATCTGAAGCAAAGCATAGAAGTTTTGGAATTGCCGTTTGTATTGGTGTGTTGACGGATAGAAATGTATCCGCGATGATGTCGAGCCGGTTAAGTGCTTTTGTAATTTGCTTAGGATGACCGCTGACGACTATCCAAGAGAGTTTAAGTTGTGGAAGTCCTAAAAGTTTCGATATGCCATTTAACGAGAATAAAAGCACGGAAGATTGTGACGCCAAAATACTGGCACGGCGCGTGTCATGGGAAAATGAGTATGGTTGAAAAACTTCATCAGCAATGATAGCACAATTGTGTTCAGCGGCAAGCGCACATACCCGTTCGAATTCATTTTGCTTTAGATATGAACCGGTTGGGTTATTCGGATGAACGAGAATAATGGCACGTGTGCGGCTCGTGAATGCAGATTGAAGCGATTCGAAGTCAATATGCCACTCACCATCGTACGCCAAACGATACTGTAGAAGTTTAACATCGTTAATCTGGCAAAGAAAATCCAATAACGGATAGCTTGGTTGAGGGACTATCACTTCCTCGTTAGTGTTGCAGATTAGTTTAAAGAGAAAAGAGTATGCTTCGCTTGTACTTGCAGTAAGGACAATTTGATCTGGAGTTACTGAGACATGGAGTGCTCTATAATAATCTGCTATCGCTGTGCGTGCACTATGAAAACCACGCGGCTCTGGTTGATACAACAGAACCGACTCGTCGGTAAGAGAAGAAATAATCTCTTGTTTCGGATAAGAAAAACCACAGCGCGTAGGATTTGATTCGGACAGATCAAGGATTGATTCTCCACGCAGCTGTTTTTCTACAATCAAACCAGCAAGCCGATTTAAGTTTGTATTCCAGTTTGTGCGAGATGAAAACATTTTAGCGGTGCTAATTCACAATACAGAATTCAGGGTGGATTATATGGTAAAAGAAAAAGCTGCTAAAGAGTCGTTTGGCCAACCGTAAAAATAATCTAGTCTTCTACAACTTCTGCTTTCTTTTTTGACATACGGTTGCGTTCATTATGATCCAAATATTTCTTACGCAGACGCATAGACTTAGGTGTCACTTCCACATATTCATCTTCGCCAATCCATTCAATTGCTTGTTCAAGTGTAAGATTCCGTGGTGGCTCCAGACGAACGGCTTCATCCGAACCAGAAGCACGCATATTTGTCAATTGTTTTGTCTTGCAGACATTGACCACCATATCGTACTCGCGAGAATTTTCACCTACAATCATACCGGCATATACCTGCACACCAGGTGCGATGAAGAACGTAGAACGTTCCTGCAGTTTCCACATACCGTATGCAACTGAATCTCCATCTTCCAGCGCTATCAATGCACCGCGTGTTCGATGGGACAGCTCTCCTTTGAACGGCTCGTAGCCATGAAAAATATGATGTATAATACCGGTGCCCTTGGTTTGCGTCATCAATTCCGAACGGAATCCAATCAGGCCGCGCGAAGGTGCAAGGAATTCTAATCGCGTGTTGCCTTGGCTTTGCATCATTTGCCGCATTTCGCCTTTGCGCTTTCCAAGATTTTCGATCACTACACCGACGTGTTCATCGGGTACATCGATGATGACATGCTCAATCGGTTCGCAAACGACATCAGCAATACGTTTGAGTATTACTTCAGGGCGTGAGACCTGAAATTCATATCCTTCACGCCGCATGGTTTCAATGAGAATACCGAGATGCAGTTCGCCTCTGCCGCTCACTTTGAATACATCCGGTGAATCTGTCAATTCCACACGCAAACTGACGTTGGAACGAAGTTCGCGTGCCAAACGATCACCAAGATGGCGTGTCGTAACATACTTACCATCCAATCCGGCAAATGGTGAGTTGTTGACTATAAAATTCATTGAGAGCGTTGGCTCTTCAATAGCAACAAAAGACAACGGCGTTGGGTCGGAAGCGTCGGCAATCGTTTCACCGATATCGACGTCTTCCATACCAGCAACTGCTATAATTTCACCTGTCCCAGCTTCTTCCACTTCAGTGCGTTTTAATCCATGAAAAGTATAAATTTTTGTTACACGCGCGTCTTCTACAACACCATCGCGGTGAACAATTTTCATCGGAGAACCGAGCCGAATTTTTCCTCGCGAAACTCTTCCAATTCCAAGACGTCCCAAATAATCGTTGTAATCGATTGTTGTTACCAGCATTTGGAATGGTCCTTGTGTATCGCCGGTGGGGGATGGAACATATTTTATAATTGCTTTAAAAAGTGGTTCAAGATTTGTGCTTTCATCTTCTAATTCGTTCTTTGCGATTCCTTGCTTTGCAATGCAGTAAATCGTTGGAAAATCTAGCTGTTGATCGTGTGCGCCGAGTGACAAGAAAAGTTCGAACACTTCATCCAATACTTTATGTGCTCGTGCATCCTTGCGGTCAATTTTGTTTATAACGACAATAGGACGCAGGTTGAGATCGAGCGATTTTTTAAGTACAAACTTTGTTCCGGGCAAAGGACCTTCAGCGGCATCCACAAGTAAGACGACGCCATCTACCATTTTTAATGTGCGTTCTACTTCACCGGCAAAATCAGAATGGCCTGGTGTATCCACAATATTAATTTTATAGACTTCGCCTGAGTTCGGATCTTTGTACATTACAGCTGTATTCTTTGCTAATATAGTAATCCCGCGTTCGCGCTCTAAATCGTTGGAATCCATTACGCGTGTGCCCATATCTTGGTTGGCGCGGAATGTCCCTGTTTGTCGAAGCATAAAATCTACAAGTGTTGTCTTGCCGTGATCAACGTGTGCAATGATTGCAATGTTTCGTATATGTGTGACTTCTTGCATTGTGCCTTTCAATAAACGTAGGCCGAGATGTTATCCGACCGTGATAAATAAAAATGCCTCAGTCTCTTACTACCTGAGGCATTAACAAGATACGGAAATTTTCTGAGAAAGAAAAACCGCCAGGATTACCTGCTGAGCTTACTGGCGGCGAAAAAAAAAGCTGATTCTTATGCAGGACCAGCTTTTACAAAACTTAACAACATCCTTTTTAACGGATCGAAATACCAAGACCTGCCGCAAGCATTGGCTGTTTGGCTATGCTGTATTCTGCGTGAACGTTCACAATTGCTAGCAATAATCTTACACCCACAACGCCACGTGATTTATTAACACCATCAATAGTGAAACCTGGAAAGGTGTAACTTGGTGTTCCTGGTTGAGCGGTAAGTTGTATATTGCTTACTGTGAAGGACGATTTTTGAATATCGAATCCACCGTACAATGTAAAAATAAGAAATCTTTTGCTTACCTCTAGACCGAAGGAAGTAGCGGAAGCATCAAGAAAATCCTGGTCTTGTCCATTTATGTCCGTGCTCGATAGATTGAATTTTTGCGTCATGAAATGAACTGCAACATCAAGCGGTAACATAGGCAGCCATTGATCGATATCATAACGTAATCCAAAACCAGTAAGACTTACCTTACCGAAATCTCCTGCTTTTATCTTGGGTGCATAACGCAACATAAATTCAAGGCCAAAAGGCAAACCGAGATTGAGTTGCGGCATAATCATTGGCACTGCAGAAATATTGAACCCGCCTGGAAGAATCATTAATGGTATCTTTGCTCCGCCTGTAGAAGCTCCATTGCTATAAATAACTTTAATGTTCTTATATTTTTCTAAGCCATATGCTGTTAAATCTACTTCATCGCCTTTATTGCCGACGGCGGTTGGAAGCGTGTAATTCTTGTCATAATCTATTCCGGCCTGCAAAGTTATATTGCCATTGCCATAAGGAATTGTTAATGAATTAGGCATTGTGAGTGAGAATGTTTTATCAGCATCTCTGATCAATGCTGCACTGACTTTTACGCCAACATCAAACCCAAGAACGTCATGAAGATCAGCAGAATGATAGAATCCTGAATTAAAGTCTGCAGCCCAACCTGAAAGAATCGGAGATAAGTAACCTTGAAGACCATCCTGAGTCGTTCTCTGCAACTGTTCTAATAAACTTTGGGATTGAGCAAAGCCACTGACAAGCATACTAACGCATATAACTACAAAAATGTATCGTATAATGGATTTCATTTAAGACCTCCTTTAGTGACAGAAGAGAGATTGCTATTCAAAATAAATTAATTCAATACAAATAAAATTCTATGTTTTAGTATGTGCAAATATATATAAAGATTTTCAAGATGCAATGCTTCCTTATGACTATTTATGAATTTTACACTTTGTCGCAAATAATTCAGGGATATTGCATAGTAGAATGATCATTCTTTATTAAATAGCAAAACGAGCAAGTGAGTCTTTAAGTAGATGAATTGCTTAAATGAAGTGTAAGACAGGATGTCTTTTAATTAATCACCATAATCTCTAAAATATAAATTTTTACCCCATGTATTTTGTAAATATTGGAGATAAATTTTCTAAGTCTATCTTAAGTGAGAAACGCAAAGCATCGCCCAATGCGCTTAGTACTATCAGTGCATTCACATTAGCATCAAAACCGGAAGCTTTGGAGAGCCGTTTCCACATACCTTTGTTCACAGTTCCAACCTCTTTATAAATATTCACAAGTCCTTCTAAATTCCAATTCGGTTCAAGTCCTCTGCGTTCACGAAAGTATTGCGCTACCAAGTACATCGACACAGCGCGAAAGACAGTTTCATCCGCCGTTGCGAATGGAAGATGAAAACGTACCATTGGTCGGAGAAAATCGAGTATGGGACAACCGCTCGTAGTCATATAAATGCCGAGAATGGCGCTGAGACCGCTTTGTACCGTCGTATCCTGTGCGAATGTGCGTTCCGGCGTTTCCACTACTACCCGCGTTTTATCGTATGAAGTTGATAACTTGAATTCGTCAATGAGATGCGCTATGTTCACAGCTACTGGACAATATTCTACATCTTCCTTCAGCGGACAGTTTTCGCATTGGTTATAATTAAGCTTGGTCCATTCGGGATTGCGTACATGCGAACTTTGAATTACTTGAAGAGTCTGCTCATTAAGCAGTACATCAAACTGCTTCTCTTTTCCGTTTTTAAATTGAAATTTGTACCGAATTCTCAATACATTTGATAAATCAGTAGCTGGCATATGATTACTTTCAAAGTATATAGTCTGAATGCTATTTTTGTATTTCTAATTAACTGCATTCCCAGACTAATGAAGCTAATTAGACGGGAGATAGGAACTTATCTCGTACTTGTCTCGCTAAACTTTATACAACAGATAAAAGACTTGAATACTATATCGCCAAGCTAAAAAGAAAAAGACCTATAACACTGGTTATTCTTGCACATATATATAGTTTGCATATTTATTTGGTTGAAATCTACAAAAAAGTAAGACAAAATTCATTATTTAATCGCTTTGTAGATTATACGTTTTTATTCTATATTAATACCAAGCGGAAGGAAGGTTAACTTAGCACAAAAACAGTCAGAACCGCAAAGTTTTTATTCATTTTCTAATGATTTGTTAAACAATAAGGAATTTCTTATGAAGAAATTAGTATTTGTTCTAACGTTGATTCTTGCTGTTGTAGTATCGCAAACAATGTTTGCACAGGATAAACCTGTGGAGAAGAAGGTTGAAAAAGTTGTAAAGGTCAAAAAGAATTTAGATAAAAAAGAATGTGCAGAAAAGATGGAATGCTGCAAGGACAAGAAATGCTGTGATAAATGTACAGGCGAAAAGTGTGACGGTAAGTGCTGTGCGAAGTGTGCTGAATGCAAGAAAGCATGCAAAGAGAAGTGTGAAAAAGAAGGCAAAGGAACCTGCCCAAAAGACAGCACTGCAAAGTGTGATAGGCACAATATGAAGAAACACATGGAAAAGAAGATGAAAGATGTGAAGATAGAGGAAAAGAAATAATCATTTTCAACCGTTAAAGATGGAGCCGTTCTAATCCGACAGACGTTGGGAAGGACGGCTTTTTTATTGTACTGTTTGAATATCCCCCGACTTTTCGTTAGCTTTTATTTACCCTGATTGTCCAGAAATTCTGAGATGGTCGGGGTGAAGTGTTTTCTGGAACAACAAAAATCGAAATTAGACAACAAAAAAAGAACTAGCAATAAATATTGAACAATGAGACCCACAACTATTGTTACTTATTATCAATTACTGATAACTGAAAGCTCTACGTGTGATTGAACAAATTAAAAAGCGAGTAACCGATAGCGAACCATTCCGGCAATTGAAAGCTACGATGAATTCGCTTCAGCCAAAAAGTCTAGTTCAACTACAAGGAATCAGCGGCTCGTTGATTGCGTTTGCTGCAGCGTATATCTTTGAGTTCCAGAAGACACAAATATTGCTTGTGGCAGCGGATAGAGACCGTGCAGAACAATTCCGCGACGATTGCGCAACTCTTCTTGGTGATAATAAAGTGTGTTTGTATGTTGCAGAACCTACACATGCCGCAATGAATCTTGATATGAGTGCGCCTATAGCACAAATGGAAACGCTCCGAGCGCTTTCGCGCTCAGAGTGTGTGGTTGTCGTTGCCTCTGCAGAAGCGTTGACAATGAAACTTCCACCAGTAAAACAATTTGCCGAACGTGCAATTGAGTTAGAGGTCAACAAAGAATATCCGTTTGAAGAATTGATTCAGAAACTCGTGACAATGAGCTTTGTGAAGAAAGATTTTGTTGAGGAGTATGGTGACTTTGCCGTACGTGGAGGGATCCTCGATATTTTTCCGTTTATCGGTGATAATCCAATCCGTTTCGAATTCTGGGGGGACACTGTGGAATCTATCCGAGAGTTCGATGTGCTTTCTCAGCGTTCTATCCGCGAATTACAAACAGCAAATGTGGTAGCAAATCTCTTTAATGATCACACTAATGCCGCTGATTTATCACAGATATCAGATTCCATAGATGAAAAAGAAACGCGAGTATCTGTATTTGAGTATCTATCAAGCGATGCTCTTCTTTTTTTTGATGAACCATTACTAATTGAAAAAGAAATTGAAGAACTGCAGAAAGAAGGATATTCAAATATTCTGAATTGGAAAATGATTGAAAAGAGTGCGAATGGTTTTGCAAGATTTGATCATACTGTAATACAAAATTCACAATCCAAAATTCGAATAGATTTTCAGAGTTATCCACAACCTCCAATTGCAGGCAGCATCAAGCGATTGATTGAACAAATTCGCAAATTCTCCAATCAAGGTCACTCGGTTTATATTGCGTGTGATACAAAGGAGGAAAGTGAACGTCTAGATGGATTGATCGAAGAGGAACTGACTGCACCTGATGAGTTAGAATCCAGTAGTCATATATTGGAAACTATAAATCGGGAATCGGAAGACCATTTTCCGATGTGGGAGGATGTTGAGAAAAATAAAAATCAAAATGAAGATAATGTTTACCTAATTACCCAATCTCAAATCTCAAATCTCTCATCTTCAATCACTTATCAGTTTCTTCCCGAGGCACTTCATTTCGGTTTCATCTATCCTCCAGCTAACATTGCGATTTTCACCGAGCACGAAATATTCGGCAGACTAAAACAACGTGGTACTACAAAACGGAAAAAATTTAAGGGCTTTACACAAAAGGAACTCCAGCAGCTCAAACGCGGAGATTTTGTTGTACATCAGGATTACGGTATCGGGAGGTTTGTTGGATTGCAAAAGATAAAAGTGCGCGGTGTCGAAGCAGAAGTCATAAAACTTGTGTATGAAGAAAACGACGCGCTCTATGTTCACCTCAATTTCATCGACCGTGTGCAAAAATATTCATCGCAGGAAGGACATACGCCAAAGCTCAGCAAACTTGGTGGTTCAGATTGGGATCGGCTGAAGTCCCGCGCGCGGAAGAAAATTAAGGATATTGCCCGCGATCTCATCAAATTGTATGCGCGGCGTAAGCATGAGCGGGGCTTTGCATTTACATCTGATACACATTGGCAGAAAGAAATGGAAGCTTCGTTCCTCTATGAAGACACACCTGATCAGGCAAAGTCCACGATGGACGTAAAGCAAGATATGGAACAGCAGGCACCGATGGATCGGCTTATTTGTGGTGATGTAGGATTTGGCAAAACAGAAGTCGCTGTACGCGCGGCGTTTAAAGCTGTGATGAACGGCAAACAGGTTGCTGTGCTTGTGCCGACGACGATTCTAGCGCACCAGCACTTTCACACTTTCCTCGATCGTATTGGACGATACTCAGTGCGCGTGGAATCCCTCACTCGGTTTCGCCCAAAGAACGAACAAAAAGAAGTTCTAGAAGGTCTTAAAGAAGGTAGGGTAGATATTCTCATAGGCACACATCGATTGCTGTCTAAGGATGTTGTGTTTAAGGATCTTGGTTTGTTGATTATCGACGAGGAACAGCGTTTCGGCGTAGCGTCGAAAGAAAAATTACGTCAGCTTCGCGCAAGTGTCGATACATTAACTTTAACAGCGACACCAATCCCGCGTACATTGCAATTCTCGCTAATGGGTGCGCGCGATTTATCACTTATTAATACACCACCGCGAAACCGTATTCCTATTCAAACTGAAATCGCACAGTTTGATCTTCAACTGATCCATGAAGTGATTATGAAAGAACTGCATCGCGGCGGGCAAGTGTACTTTGTCCACGATCGCGTACAAAACATCGATCTCATTCGGACGATGCTGGAAGAACACATACCGAAAGCTCGTTTTCATGTTGCGCACGGACAGATGAAAGGGCACGAATTAGAAAAAGCAATGATGGACTTCTTGGAGAAGAAGTTCGATGTTCTGCTGTGCACTAAAATTATCGAATCCGGCATTGATATTCCGAGTGTCAATACGATTATTATTAATCGTGCAGATCGTTTTGGGTTGGCGGAGTTGTACCAATTGCGTGGTCGTGTTGGGCGATCAAACATTCAAGCATACGCGTACCTTCTTACACCACCACTTTCCGTCCTGCCGCGTGTGACATTGCGCCGATTGCAGGCAATTCAGGAATTCACCGAGCTTGGATCCGGGTTCAATCTTGCAATGCGAGATTTGGAAATCCGCGGTGCAGGTAATTTGCTTGGCGGTGAACAATCAGGATTTATTTTAGAGATGGGATTTGAAATGTACCAACGCGTCGTGGAGGAAGCTGTTGCAGAGTTGAAGGAAGAAGAATTTAATGAGCTTGTAGAAGAAGAGAAGAATGGAAATGAAAAAAAGATAAAAGTAGAGACAGTCATCGAAACCGACATCGAAGCACTCATTCCAGACATATACATCGAACACGATACAGAGCGATTGGATGTATACCGCCATTTATACAGATGCGAATCATTAGAGGAAATCAATATGATGCGCGCGGAATTGAAAGACAGGTTCGGCGAATATCCGGAAGAAGTGGAACACTTATTTCAGCAAATCGAACTAAAAGTGATTGCAGCGAAGATAGGTTTTATCAAAGTGGAATTTGAAGGTAATGTTCTCGTATTGCATTTCCCCCCACCGGAAGAAAAAGCTTTTTATGAAGACAATGATGCACCATTCCAGAAAATTATGGGGCGTATTCACGAACTGAAACAATTCCATCCACACTTGAAGCAAGATAACAAACAATTAAAATTAGCCGCGAGAATTAAACTTGGCGAGAATCAAAAGGAGCGATTGAATTCAGTAAGAGCCTTTTTAGAAAAATTAGTGGTATAGTCATAGCCGCTGTTATTACACTTATAAGTGCCGTTATAATGCCGGTTTATCTCGTTAGGAAATACTTTGGTTACCACGAGGTTATACAATATTTCACAACCTAGGAGTTAATACTCCGTGTAAGTTTTCTAATAGGATTTATTAATTGCCGTTTTGATGAACATATCAGCGTTGACATTCCATCAAAAAGGACGTATCATTCTACTAAAGGGTCATTTGATTTAAGAATCATTTGTATTAAACGAGGATATTGCTATGACGATTAAAGAAAAAATGCACGGGACTGTTGCGGTTATCAGTTTAAAAGGAAACCTGGTTGGCGAACCGGACACAGAAAACTTGCGGGATAAAATCTACAGCTTGCTGCAGGAAGGTTTTACCAAGGTTGTAGTGGACATGAAAGGTGTGCGATGGATTAGTAGTTCCGGTTTGGGAACACTTATTGCTGCATTGACTTCTGTCCGAAACAAATCCGGCGATTTGCGTCTGGCAAATATTACAGAGAAAGTAGAAAGCCTGTTTGCAATTACTCAATTAGTTAAAGTATTTAAGACATACGAAACGGTAGATCGCGCTGTTGCAAGTTTTAAATAATATGTTCTTGAATACAAGAAACAAACGCAGATCTTCGCGGATAGTCAACTTGTCTGTATCTGTCGTGATACACGAATCTGTTCTTCTGCAATGGAATATTCTCCCCGGCGGAGGGGATGTCCGTGGAAGCTTACCGCAGTTCTCAAACTGAATCGTCATCATTTCGTGGCATTATTGTGTACGTAATCTTAGTCATAGCGCTTGCTGGTTTTATCCTTACGTGGCTCCTGTTGCGACGGTTCACACTTATCTGGATCGATAGACCAATCTCTTTTGTCGAATCTATAATCGCTGGTATTGCCTCATGGCTATTTCTATTTTCAATTTTATTATGGTTTTTGGGTATGATATTGACGCTTTTTGAATTCCTCTCCACACGTAATACAACCGATGTCTGGGCAATTATTTTTTCTACCTTGCTCACAGGTTTTGGTGCTAATTTTTTTCTCCGATCAAGATCAGAATTTGGTCTTGACGATACTCAAGATTATTTGAAAGAGGCGATTCAATTTCGCCGGTCCGGACAACGCCGGCTGGATGTGATTTCTTTGATGCAGCAACGGCAAAAGCGGCGGATTCATCCTGTTGCTGGAAATGGTCTTGAATCACTCCAGCGAGCACGCCTACAGGCGAACTTGAGCAAGGGAAAAGAATTGGATGCTCAACTCACTCTTCTGCGGGAAGGAACAACAATAGACATTAGCGAAATTTGGCGCACGCAAATGAAGATACATTCGCCCCATCTATTCTATGAAAAAGTTGAAGAGGTGCGAATTGAACCGAATCGAAAACGACTTTCCCTTTTTATCGACTTTCCAGAATTCAATGAATCACAATTTGAAGACGAGATGAATGTTCTGCGATTTAATCGTCAGATATATGATTTTTTGCAATCGATTGACTCGGAGCCATGGCTAAAACCATATGCCTCGTTCTTCGAAAGTTACTTTCTCATGTGTAGAGCTAAACGTATTAACAAAGATAGTACGGAAGTGTTCTATCCCTTTATGAAAGTAGGAATGCTTGTCTCTGAATTACATAAATTAGAAGGCTCTTATTTCAATCCACGAAAACTATCCGAAATTGCAGCGGTTGCCTTCAATCATGGTGCTCAAGTATGAATGAAAATCCAACAACGAAATCGACTGATGACCAGCAGTCATTCTCGTTTACATGGTACTATAGAGAAGAAATTCAAGTACTTATGATTCTTATCGGATTAATTGTGTTCTTTGCTCATCGATCTTTATGGGTGTTGGGAACTCTCGCGGCATCAGTCGTTTGTATTTGGCTTGTACTTTATTTTATACGATTGCTTGAAGCATATTTGAGTAAACGTGAATTGTGTCCGCGGCTCGTTCAGCGATATCGTAATCTTAAAACTGCACTTCATGGCCATTCAGTAGAGCGGTCCCGCATTGCGATGGCGCTTTTAGCAGCTTGGGTAGTAGGAGTATTGTGTTTACACAGAATTCATCTTGCACAGCTTAGTAGTGCCGATAGAACACCAACCGACATCTACTGGATTCTCTTTCTTGGGTGGTATTGTATTGTCTGCACAGTTATTGCGATGTACTTAATATGGTTATGGAATACATGGAGCCAGAATGAATCGAAGCATTTACCGTTCTTAGATGGACTTGTAGCAAGTCTATTTTTCTATCATGGATTGTCACGGAAGAACCGTATTGTGACATTCATAGCGACATTCTGGTTAGGCGGCTTACCATCGTACGTTGCTATCCGGCTGACACCAGAGACCCCTCATGGGGATTGGATTGCATGCGGCTTGATTGTACCGCTCATCGGACTTTTTCTAGGCGGTGCATACTACACGATGCATCATTTGCAGAAGTCTTCCCAAAAGAATTCATAATTTACGTTATCATATCTATTTTGCATACAACTTGACTTTTATTCCCGCTGTCAATAACTCCACACACCATGTGCATTATTGTTCCTGCTTTGAGTCCACATACGCATGAATCGAACTGAATCAATAGTGCTGCCGTTCTATCAATCTCTAATGTATAGGATTAACGTTCCGATTTAAACCCATAATCGGAGCACATATTTGTTCCATGTTTGTTTCATCGTTTTCAAGCGCCCGCCGTTGTAATCTTGATGAGGTTTAATTAACTTCTTAACATGTAATAATAACTAAATTAGCAAGACCCCCAAGAAATTTCATTAAGTCATTTTTAAAGATGGAGGTATTATGAAGAGAAGTACTTTCGTTCTTTTTATACTCATCGGACTCATTGTTGTGACGATGGTTGCGTGTGTACCGGGTGGTGGAGAGTTCCACAAAGATGACCCAGCAGGATTGCTTTTTGGAATATGGCATGGCTGGATTGCACCGATATCTCTGATTATTAGTTTCTTTAATTCTTCTGTCAGGATTTATGAAGTGAATAATACAGGATTTTGGTATGATTTCGGTTTCTACGTTGCTATCATAAGCGGATTTGGCGGAGTATCCCTGACGCGCAAGAAATGGAAATCAAATAAAGAAAGTTAAGCTGTACGTTTAACTTTGGAATATGATATATTTATTGTAAAAAAAATTCTGAACCAACCATCCTGCAGTTCCTTGCTTCTATATTGACGATGAAGTAGATTTATGCAAAAAGAGAAAAAGGGTATCTAATCTGAATAAGATGAAAAATCCAATAGAAAAAATCGAGATCGACAAGGAATTTGCATTGTTCTCCGAGTATTGGCGTCCGAAGATTATTGCGGAACTCAATGATCAAGAAGTGAAGCTCGTAAAGTTCAAAGGTGAATTTGTTTGGCATCATCACGACATCGAAGATGAACTCTTCCTTGTCTGGCGCGGCAGTTTTCGAGTTGAGTTTCGTGATCATATTGTGGAATTAAAACAAAGTGAATTGATCGTAGTGCTTCATGGCATCGAACATCGTACGGTTGCGGATAAAGAAGTCGAAGTGCTCATTTTTGAACCTCAGGCAACCCGCAATACCGGCGATATTGCAGACGAATATTTCACTACTCCAATCGGAGCAAAGATATAAAGAATACTAAATAATAATTACTCAGCGTAATAGAGGCATTTCTTATGAAAACAAAATGGTCGATTTTCCTTCATGCAATTTCTTGTGGCATTCTTGTGTTCCTCTTTAATGCTTGTTGTGCTTTTCTTACGAGACAAGAACCAATCAGCTCTGGTATTATAGATGCTGACAGTTCATACATACAATATACGGGGCGCTTCGATTTTACTAATCCCAAATGTGTTGCTTTCGATTGGGCTGGAGTGTATATCAAAGCACGTTTCAGAGGGACTCGTTGCTCCATTCGATTGAATGATCAAAAAAATGAGTATGCGATCATCGTTGATAATTATGCGCCGCGTTTACTTAAGACAGATACAGCGAAAGTATATGAGGTGGCAAATGGATTGTCCGACTCAATTCCACACAGCATTATGATTCAAAAAAGAACAGAACCTCTCGTTGGCAAAGGTACGTTTATGGGATTTATCCTTGACAAAGGAAAAAGTCTTCTCCCACCCGATATTCGGCCATCCCGCCGAATTGAGTTCATTGGTAATTCAATTACTTCTGGATATGGCGTTGAGGGAGCCAGCTCAGATTGTATATTCAGCCCTGAAACAGAAAATGCATGTATGTCGTACGCTTCGATGACTGCGAGAGCTTTAAACGCAGAATACCACATTATTTCATATTCCGGACGTGGAGTCGTGAGAAATTTTGGCGATAGCAACAAGACATCGATAGATCCGATGCCATCGTTATATGATCGTACATGCTTCTTTAATTCAACAAAAAAATGGAATTTTAAAGCATGGGTTCCTCAGGCTGTCGTCATTAATCTTGGGACAAATGATTTTTCAACTCTCCCTCATCCAGATAAGGTGATATTCCAAAGTGCTTACACCCAATTACTTGAACGGATACGATATCTCTATTCAGGGGTTACAATCTTTTGTGTATGCGGACCGATGATTGAAGAACCATGTGTAACATATGTAAAAGAGATTGTTGATCAACAAAAGAAAATAAGAGGAAGATACAATGATGTCTTCTTCATAGAAATTAGGAAAAGTGCTCTAACGAATTCCGATTGGGGATGCGATATACACCCAAACATTTATGGAGCGAGTAAAATGACAGATATTGTCACTCCAGCTATCAGACTGAGAATGAATTGGTAGCTGGCCTATCCGAATATAAAGTTAGACGAAGCAATAAAGATCGATGCACTTTTACGGAAAATGATATAGTTTACTCTCCAAGGAGGTAGAAGCTATGGATCACAGTAAAGAATCCAAAAATAGCGATGGCAATCTGTCTCGAAGAGGTTTTGTAAAATCGGGTTTGTTGGGAGGATTAGCTGCCGTTGCACTCCCATCTCTATCACTCACGGAAAAAGCTGTTGCCTCTCCTGCGCTTCACTTTGACATCGGACAATTTGAATTGGAAGAGACGAGCATCAGCGAACTTGCGGAAGGGATGGCTTCAGGCAAATACACTGCACGATCTATCGCGGAAAAATATTTGGAACGCATAGAAGCAATTGACTGGCAAGGTCCAACACTCCACAGTGTGATCGAGTTGAATCCCGACGCGCTTGCCATTGCCGATGCACTTGACAAGGAGCGAAAAGAGAAAGGCGCTCGCAGTCCGCTTCATGGAATTCCTATATTAATCAAAGACAACATCGACACAGCGGACCGGATGGCAACGACCGCCGGCTCTCTTGCGTTGGTGGGAGCAAAGCCGCCGAAAGACGCATTCCTTGTGCAGCAATTACGCAAAGCAGGAGCAGTAATCTTGGGTAAAACAAACCTGAGCGAATGGGCGAACATCCGCTCGAATCGTTCCACCAGCGGATGGAGCGGCAGGGGCGGGCTGACGAAGAATCCATATGCACTGGATCGGAACACATCAGGTTCCAGTTCCGGATCGGCGGCGGCTGTTTCAGCCAATCTTTGTGTAATTGCAGTGGGCACAGAAACGGACGGCTCCATTGTCAGTCCGTCATCGATCAACGGAATTGTGGGTATCAAACCTACGGTTGGACTTATCAGCCGGATCGGTGTGATCCCGATTTCTCATACGCAGGATACCCCCGGACCTATGGCACGTACGGTGCGCGATGCAGCGATTGTTCTTAGTGCTCTTGTGGGCATCGATGCAGAAGATAAGGTAACCAGTGACAGTCGTGGAAAGTCTTCGACCGATTATACTCAGTACCTCAACCCAAAGGGTTTGATGGAAGCAAGAATTGGCGTAGTGCGAAAGTACTTTGGCTTCCATCCTGGCGTCGATAAAGTCATCAACGATGCGCTGAATGTTCTCAAACAGCAGGGAGCGACGCTAGTTGATCCTGCAGATATTCCAACAATAGGAAAATTTGACGATGCTGAAATGACCGTCTTGATGTACGAACTCAAGGCAAACATGAATGCTTACTTTACACGCCTTGGTGCAAGCGCACCCGTTCGTTCATTGAAAGAGCTTATTGAGTACAACGAGAAAAATGCTAAATCGGAAATGCCGTATTTTAGCCAGGAGCTTTTTCTGAAGGCGGAAGCAAAGGGTCCGCTGACAAGCAGAGAATACATCGATGCATTAAAGTTGTGCCGTCGGATGTCGCGTAAAGAAGGAATCGACGCGACGATGAAGAAATTTAAATTGGACGCGCTTATCGCACCGACCGATAGTCCTGCTTGGCTCACCGACTTGATCGATAGTGATCATTTTATTGGCGGCAGTTCAACCATGGCAGCAGTTGCGGGGTATCCGAGCATTACTGTCCCAGCAGGATTTGTTTTTGGATTGCCCGTAGGAATTTCGTTCTTTGGCCGTGCATGGAGCGAGCCAACGCTTCTTAAGTTTGCGTACGCTTTTGAGCAAGCGTCGCACTCGCGCAAACCGCCAAAATTTTTAGCAACAGCAGAATTGAAGTAGGGACATTCAATTAAACACGCCCTACGTGAAGATATAAAAGCCATGAGAATAACCATGTATTTTAACGGAGGTGCATCATGGAAACAAGAAAAATAAAAAAGGTTTTCAAAAGCCAGCCAGTTCTTGAAGGGGCAGGTGTCCGTCTCAAGCGAGCGATGGGAAATAAAGAAGTGCCTCAATTCGATCCCTTCCTTCTTCTGGATGATTTCCGGTCAGATCATCCGGCAGATTACATCAAAGGATTTCCATGGCATCCGCATCGGGGAATTGAAACGATCACGTATGTGCTCAAGGGAACTGTTGAACATAAAGATAGTATGGAAAACAGCGGAATCATTTCTTCGGGTGATGTTCAATGGATGACGGCAGGAAGCGGTATCATTCATCAGGAAATGCCAAAGGGCGATGAGCATGGCGCGATGTATGGGTTTCAGCTCTGGGCAAATCTTCCTGCTTCTCGCAAAATGATGGACCCGCGGTATCAGGAAGTCAAACAGTCTGACATTCCAGAAATTGTTCTGGAAAACGGAACGAAAATAAAACTCGTGTGTGGTTCCTACAAGAATATAAATGGGCCTGTGAAGGATATTGTTGTTGATCCTGAGTATCTCGATATTACAGTACCAGGACATTCGGAATTTGTCCATGCAACAAAAAAAAGGTATACGGTTTTCGCTTATGTCATTGATGGGCAAGGCTTTCTGTGCAGGGAGAGAACACCGTTTTCCTATGAAGAGGACGGTGAAAATTATTTTGATATCACGCGCGAGCCGTATGCTTCCAATGGAACGCTTGTGTTGTTTGATGATGGTGATGAAGTTTCGGTTCAGACGGAAGAACAAGCAGTCAGATTTCTCCTGATATCCGGAAAACCGATCGGTGAGCCGATTGCATGGTACGGCCCTATTGTGATGAATACACAAAAAGAACTGGAAATTGCATTTCGGGAATACCAGAATAATACATTCATAAAGAAAAAATAAGCTATCATTAAACACAACATAAGATACGCGTCTAACTTTGCCGCGGATTAGATTAGATGATCATATTGAATCGGATTTAATCAAGAGTTTATAGGAAATATCACAGACTAGCTATTACTTATATCTATGGAGATAATAGCATGAAAAGAATTGCTATTATCGTACTCGCACTATGTTGTTATGTAATATCACTCGATGCTCAGGTTTAATTTTCATGCCGTACGTATTTGGAGAGGCGAGCGATGCAGAATGTGAAAACAAATATGGGTATATTCGAGGAAATACTTACTGATTATGCCGATCAATACGCCGCTTTGATGAAGCTAAGGTCGGTGAAGGAAGCCAACAGTAAGAAAAATTAGGGACTATTCACTGACTGCATAATATTTATCCACTTTTTTTGTAAGGTTTTATGAAAACAAAATATCCGATCGAACGGTTCGTTGATTCACTTGAAGATCCAATCGCTATTCTGGGAAAGATTGCTCATGGAATTAGAAAAACCGTGGAAAACTTTGCAGATCGTTATGATACTATGGATGAAGTAAAATCATCTCATAAACCCTTGCCAGGCAAATGGTCGCGGAAGGAAATTCTCGGGCACCTGATAGATTCTGCCGCCAATAACCATCAACGCTTCGTCCGTGTACAATATTCGAAAGACACGAATTTCCTTCCATATGAACAAAAAGAGTGGGTGAATATACAGAAGTACAATTCACGTACGTGGAAAGATTTGCTGCTTTTCTGGAAGTCTTACAATTTCCACCTTGCCCGCATTATTGACCAAATGCCAGCCGAATGTTTACAGATATCATGCACAATCGGTTTAGGCGAATCAGTGACAATCGAATACGTTGTTGTGGATTATCTGGGACATATACAGCATCATTTACGTCAGATAGAACAGATGTGACAGAGTGACCACCCGATGTGAACTATTTTTTAGGATTATTTGTTTAATAGAGAGGAAATCAGGTGTGAGCTCAAATATAGTAATTCTAAAAAAATATTCTTATTTTAGTTCAAGTATTGTTCCTGAAACAGAGTTCATCCTTATTGTCCAATTAAATCATCCACCAACAACATCAATCGAAGGGATTAAAACGATTATGAGAACAACAATTGCTTTTCTTGTCTTCTTCTCATTTATCATTGCGGGCTGTGGAAAATCGCAAGAGCAAATTGAGATGGAGAAACAAATTACACAATTGAAGGAGGAAATTGCCTCGAAAGACAAGTTTGTTGAAGAAGTCACTTCAACGATCAACGATATTCATAACAAACTCGAGAGCACCTGGGCAATGCAAAAGAATATCGTGCAGAAGACTCCCACAGTCGAAAATGGTAAAATGCTCTCCCAGGCAGATATAAAAACGCAGATTATGGATCGGATATCAAATATTTCTTCGATAATCACCGAAAATCGAAAAAAGATTGCAAACCTTCAGCGAAAACTTGCAGAACAAAAGACCCAGTATACGGGATTGAGCCTGCTTGTTGATGATTTGAAGAAATCTCTCGAAGAACGGGAGAAAACCATTGATAGTATGCGGACTCAGGTGCAGAATCTCGAAGGCGATATAGCTTCAAAAATCAAAACCATCACTGTACGCGACGAAACTATTGAAAATCAAACGAAGCAGATGAATAAAGTATATTATGTAGCAGGTAAAAAGAGTGAACTGGAAGAGAAGAAAATCGTTTCCAGTGAGGGCGGAATATTGTGGGGATTGCTTGGTACAACGACGGTCCTTACAAATACATATAACGACGGAGAATTCACTTCGCTTGATAAAACAAAGGATATGTTGATTGAGGTTATCGGTACTATCAAGGAGATTGTTCCGGTAAGAGATACTGCCTCATATACAAAAGAGGAGAAGCCGGATAAACGCACTCTATTGACAATCACAAAACCGGAAATATTTTGGCGTGACAGCCATCTGGTTATCGTCACAGAATAATGAACCAGAATACATGGTGAGGTTGAAATAGAGCCGCACTTGGAAAGAGAAGAAAGCCCGATCGAGTGATTGGGCTTTCATATGTACAGATAGGCATTCGGCTTCTATCTAATTGCCTCATAGGAAATAAAAGGATTTCTTCGATTAATTCCTGAGGATTTTTCCAAAAGAAAAAAATACTCAATTATTTTTCAAGTTTCTTTTGCAGGAAAGCAGTTATTTTCAAAATTGAATCGAAATTCTCGCTAACTAATTCACTGTCCTCGAATGTCATTTGAAATTTTTCCTCTAAATACCCGATAAGTTCTAGTACTCCCGTTGAATCAATAACTCCCGTGCCTAGCAGCGATTCATCGTCCGCAAGTGCATTGGAAGTGTCGAATATAAAATTCTTCTGGATGAAATCTCTCACAGTGTTCTGAATGTTTTGTTGGTCAACCATTGAAATATCCTTTAACGTGCTGGTGATGGATGTTGAGTGTGATCGATAAATGTTTTGAATTGAATATTCGTTCCACAGCTTAGTTCAGATGTTTCAATAAACTGTTGAACAACAAGCTGAGTGGATAGGATTCCTACAAAAGCCATATTGTCTGTATTACTGAACAAACCGGGTTCATGGACTTTGTCGCGCTTCGAAATACATTTTTCATATAAACCTTGAACTACTTGTGGATTGAAAACTCCATTCGTTTTGAGCTTACGATCCGAGAACAGCTCTTGAATATATGCGGGTGCGTCCTGACCGAGAAAACTTGCTGCATCCGGTGCACGGTACGGTTGCTTCTTGCGGTGAATAATCGATTCTGGTATCAATCCGTCTGCTACCTTTTTTAGGATACGTTTCTCTTCAAGAAAAGCCAGCTTATATTCTGCCGGAAGTCCGTTACAGAATTCCATTACATCAGCATCGAGAAAAGGGAAACGACCTTCGACTGAATGAGCCATCAGCATGCGATCTCCTTGGGAGGAAATCAGGTATGTTGAAAGCAATGTTGTTATTTCAAGATATTGAGCTTGTGTAAGAGGATCCCATTTGTTAAAAGCAGCGGGTAGATTATCTAATGCAGAAGGAGAAGGATTTTTTTCAAGGGAACCCAAAAAATCTTTAGACAAGAATTTTTTTAACGAAGATGTAGTTTGCCATCGCGGTTCATGGGAAAATCCGGGTGAACCTGCATGTTCAAGCCCTTTTTTCCAGAATTCAAATGCCATTCCTCGTGTACGCTGCGGTGACCGCGCCAGGTAAGGATAGATCCGGTCAAACAGTAAAGGCCTGACTTTCGAATTCGGCTGGTGAGACCAGAATTGACGAATCTTCGCTTCTCTGAAAATATCATAGCCGGCTAACATTTCATCTGCTCCTTCACCGGTTAAAACCGCTTTAATTCCAGATTCACGTACGGCTTTGGAAAGAAGGAACAAAGGAGCGGGAGCTGTCCTGAGTATTGGTCGTTCAGTATGCTGAATGACGTCTGGAAAAACTTGTGCGATATCTTTCCTTGTTACAATGATTTCTCTATGAGAGCTGTTCAAAGTAGCGGCCATCATCCTTTGGTACTTAGTCTCATCGAATTCAATATCATCGAATCGAATAGAAAAAGTTTCAAATCGGCCTTCTTTTGCACGTCGACCTAACTGGGCAATTACAGAACTATCTAATCCGCCAGACAAATAACTTCCTACCGGTACATCTGAACGCAGCATTCGCAATTTTGTTGCCTGCTCTAATTTTTCACGCAGAAGTTCTGTAGCATCGGCGAGCGTCGGGAAAATAGAACCATGTTCCCAACTCCTTGGCGCTTCAGGATACGATGGACTCCAATATAACTTTTCCTTCTTTTCTCCATTTGGTCCATACAAACGAAAAGAAGCTGGAGGTAGTTCTTCAATTCCTTCAAACACAGTTACCGGAGCTATTGATGCCCAATAGGTAAACGTTTGATCAAGTCCTTGTGGATTGATAGCGCGCGTAACTGAGGGATCGGCAAATAAAGCTTTGATTTCACTTCCAAAAATAACTCTCCTGTTGTTTTCATGAATGAATAATGGACGTACACCGATTCGATCACGAGATAATATAAGATTGCGTGTTTGTGTGTTCCATAAAGCAAGTGCCCATTGGCCGTTAAAACGGGAAAAACAATCAACACCCCAAGATTCAAATGCATGGAGAATGATTTCAGTGTCCGAATGGGTTTGAAAACGATGGCCCAATTTCTCAAGCTCAACTTTCAATTCAATAAAATTGAAGATCTCTCCATTGAAGACAATCCAAAGTGTGCGATCTTCATTGGACATTGGTTGTTGACCTGTCTGGAGGTCGATGATAGAAAGACGTGCATGAACCAAGCCGGCATAATTATCTCTATATAGTCCATACTCGTCCGGACCGCGGTAGCGAATAGCACCGATCATCGATTGTAATAACTCGACAGTTGGCGAGTCTTTACGATCAGCGAGATTAACATATCCAGCAATTCCACACATCGGAGTTACACTTCCTTTGATTGACGAATGGCTGATTGAATGAGATCATTGATCTCATCTACGCTTTCGATCAAGAGAGGCGGAAGATGCAGCCCTAATGTTATTCGGCGCTTTTTTTCTATGTCTTTATATACTCGCTCCACTTGTTCTGAAGTAAGTTGTGCCGCCTGGGCTGTTTCAGAAGAAGGAATATTGTGATTGAATCCATAAAGACAAATATCCATCTGTTCGTACGGAAGAGAGAAATAAAATTCCTCTTGAGTTTGCGGAAGTGAGAATGTTTCTGTGGTCGGCTGTCGTTTACGGATCTCTTCGGGGATACCAAGTGCCTCTGCGAGTTGATAAACTTGAGATTTGTAGAGATGAGCTATAGGTTTAAAATCAGCACTGCCATCGCCCAGCTTTACAAAAAATCCTTGGTCATATTCAAGGCGGTTTGGTGTTCCGCAGACAGCATAATTAAATCGATCCGCATACAGGTATTCCGTCATTTTCCGTGTACGCTGTTTTAAATTTGTTGCTGCAATGAGCTGAAGATATGCATGAAAAGGCATTCGTGATGACTTCTGAATACCTGTTGGCCCCTGGACTGTGAGGTGTGATAAATTCAATCGATCATTTTCGAGGATAGATGGAAGTGTAACTTTTAATTTCCAACCTTCTCCATACTCAGGGAATATCTGACGTATCGCTTCGAGTTGAAGCTCATAGCACTTAGCTCCCTTGAGAATAGGAGTAATATCTTCCTTGTATAATTTAATTTCAAGTAATTCGGCCAGTTGTTGTCCAAGTCTTATCGAATCAGAAGAAGAGTCACGCTCAGGCAGTGAGAGAGCCAGTATATTTTCTTTCCCTAATGCTTTTGTACATAATGCTGCACAAACAGAACTATCAATTCCGCCAGACACGGCAATGACAGCGCCCTTTTTTCGAAGAACAGTTTTTACTTGATGATGAATGACTTTTACAATTTTCTCTATTTCGGAAGTTGTCTCGATCTTTAGCCAATTTTGAGGTTTACTCATACTATTTTTGCCTTTGCAAATTTAATAATTGTCGAACCCATGAAAATGTAATAATCATCGCGCCTGCAATCGTGCCAAGAGTATTACTCAAAACATCCAGAATGCTGGTATATCTAACGGGAAGAAAAGATTGTAATGTTTCGATCGTTATTGTAAGAAATAATCCAGTCATGATTGTGATGAAGAAGCTCAAGTAATAACGGTTGGTAAATTTTTCTAGAAGGAGTCGCAGGAGCAATCCGAATGGAATAAAAAACAAAATGTTGAGAAAAAAATCTATATAGCTTATATGCCGCCACTCAGTGAAATTAAAAAGGCTGATCAATAAACTTTTTCCTGGAGGATTGAATCTTGTTGGTATGACGATAGATGGTGTAGAAACATCTTCTTGTAATTTATATTGTCCTATTCGTTCTTGATGAGCAGACAGACTGATAAGAGGTGATACCTGATCCCTTATCATCTCAAGTTGTTGACGATTAGATATTGTAATAACACTGTCAAAAAGGTCAAACGAAAAGATGGTACCAGACCAGGGGTTCATACCATCGCCTCCATTTGCAAAAACGAATGGGTAGGAACTATTCCAGTGAGAAAAATCAAGGTTTCCTATTGTGACAACGTTTTTTACTGATCCGTTCTTAAGGAAGGTAAGCTTGTTCCCATCATAGATGATTTCAATCCAGACAGTATTGTCTTTGTCGAAAATTCCTCCAACGAATATTTCTTGAGAAATGCCGTTGACGTTTATGATAAATTCAACAGCTTCGTGCACCTGTACCATGAGAAAATTCTGATTATCGTAGTCAATGCAATTGCCAAAGATGATGCCGTCAATGTCTACTAATGTAATATCTGATTTCACTTCCATTATAATAGAGAACTTTTTTAGTCCTCTAATTTTTATGGGAAGCCGACTAAGATATATAATGGAAGGAGACTCAAAATGAAAGCCCCCGGCTGGAGTGGCAGTAACAACATTTTTACGCAATAAATCGAATGGCCAAAGAGTAAGGAAAAGAGCGATCCCAAGCCATAAAAAAATAAGTATAACTAAATGCTTTTTCTCTAATTTTATCATTCGATTTATCTATATATCCAAAAGGCTGCTAAAAAAAACCTAATCAAACTTTCGCTATTAGTCAATAAACGATCAACAATGGGATTCTGTTTTGTGTATCTCAGGATCATCATAATGAAAGCCCTCACAGAATCATGGATATGGTTTTGAATTTGATAAGATGTTGAGAGCGTTTAGCTATTAAAACAAGAAGTAGGACACTTTCATGAACTGTTAGAAAGAATTAACTTAATAAACTGAATTAATATGATATTACAACATTGAGGCAATCGTTTAGACTACGCGACTTGTGCAGACAAGGCTCGCACTTGGTCGGCGTTGTCAACATAAGATTGAATGCTGCTATAGATATTCTCCTTCTTGAGTCTTTGCTCCATAGCCTTCCCTTGCCCAAGTCCGACTTCGAAACAAAGATAGGAGTTTGGTTTGAGGTATTTTGGAGATTCTCTAATTAATCGCGCGAGGATTGTAATTCCCAGTGAGCCTCCATCAAAAGCCAGTCGAGGTTCATTTTGTGAAATTTCTGGATCCATACTGCCGACCTTCGTCGATGGAATGTATGGAGGGTTGCAGGTGATGAGATCCATCTTCTTGTAAAACTCATCTGATTCAAATGCCGCAAATAGGTCGCTCTGTCTGAATTCGACTCGTTTATCCAAATTCAAATGTTGTGCATTCTGACGTGCAAGCATAATCGCTTCTTCGGAAAAGTCCGATCCAAGAACCCTTGATCGAGATTCGTTGACAGCGATTCCGAGTGCAACGTTTCCCGATCCAGTGCACACATCCATAATAGTGATAGTGCCTCTCTTATCCGCGAGGGATTTTGCAATCGCAAGTGCTGCACGGCCGAGAATCTCAGTCTCAATCCGTGGGATCAGGGCTTCAGGTCCTGCCAGTAATTCCATGTCCAGAAATTGTTGGCGTCCAGTGATATGAGCAAGAGGTACACCACTTAGACGTTTTTCGATAAGAATCTTAAGTCGTTTCTGTGCATTGTCGTCCAACTCTGGAATGGTTTCACGTGATGCTTTCTGGACCGAAATAGGAATACCTGCAGCGCAAAAATAGAGTGCTTTCAAAGTTGATTCGGGGGTTTCCTCTGGTTTGTCTGGTTGTGCAACCCATAAAGCTGTTAAGCGATTTAAGAGTGCATTATAGAGCGGATTTAATCTCAAACCTTTTTCCTTTTATCTCGAGAACAATATTCCGAATAGGATTCTGATAATACCTTTCAATGTTCGTTACTATGCTCCTTGTACATTTCCCGCAACCGAACACGATCAGGTTTTCCGGATGAAGTAAGCGGAAAACTTTCTAACTGCCAAAAAACATCAGGTCTCAAATATTCTGGCAGTTGCGATTTACAATAGAGCCGCAGTTCCTTTTCTGAAAACGATCCTATATTGGAAGGTACAAGAGCAATGATGATAGTACTGTTCACATCATCGAAAGGAATTGCGAATGCAATTACATGAGCAACCATCTTTGATGCAAAGATACAATCCTCAATTTCTTCTGGACTGACACGCATGCCGTGCGATTTAATCATCTGATCTTTGCGGCCAATAAAGTATATATATCCTTCTTCATCTGTTTTTACATAATCCCCAGAGTAGACCGCAATCTCGGGTTGTCCTCCTTTTCCTTGCTGGAAGGGAGCCGGTCGAAATCGCTTTGCAGTGTTTTCCGGATCTTTCCAATATCCCAATGCAATATTTGCCCCGCGGTGGACAAGTTCTCCTTCTTCTCCTGGTTTGCAAATTTCACCTCGCTCATTAAGTACCAGAAGTTCAACATTCGGAATAGCTTTCCCGATAGAATTCGGACGCACATCAACTTGATCAGGAGGAAGATATGTCGAACGGAATGCTTCTGTTAATCCAAACATCAAATAGATCTGTAGGTGCGGATGAATTTGACGAAAAAGTTTTGTGATGTTTTCCGGCATACGTCCGCCGGTGTTCGTAATATAATGAAGATACGGGAATTGCGTTTTTATAAACGGCGATCGGTTTCCTGCTAATTGCTGCCATAACATTGGTACAGCTCCCATTCCTGTGACTCGCTCAAGTTGTAAAGTATTACAGATGTCTGCGGGCAGCACAGAACGTTGAATCACTAATGTTCCACCTACAAGCAATGTTGTCAACAGCTGGTTGAGTCCATAATCGAAGCTAAATGGTAGAAGGCTTATGATGATGTCGTCCTGTGTGATATGAAGATAATCGGAAATAATACGAGCGCCAGAGAGCAGATTGTCATGCGAAAGCATTATCCCTTTAGGCATGCCTGTGGATCCTGAAGTGTAGATAATAAGCGCAAGATCCACACCGATAACATGTGTGGGAGTAAAATCTTTGTGAGCATCTAGTTCAGTATCAATTGTAATGATGCTATCGGCGCTCAATAGAATTTCAGTTAGAGACGCACGAAGACGGTTCTCTGTAATGAGAAACGAAGCTTCCGAATGATCGATTATGTAGTTGACCTGCCGATTCTTCAGCACATCGTTGATAATGACGACAACACCGCCAAGAGACCACACTGCAAAGAGTGCAACCACAGACTCAATGGAGCGCTGTAAATAAACAGCAATATGGTCACCTCGTTGCACGCCACGGGCTTGTAAGATTGCTGCAAATTGTTCTGTCTGATGAATCAATTGTATGTATGTGAGACGGCGTGGACCATCGATTATCGCAATGTGCGATGCTCGGTCATCGCGGTGTAGCAAGAGGAGATCGGATAAACAGTAGATCATAGATTGTAATAATATAACAACTGCTCAAATAAAAAATTGTACGCAAATTAATTATTCAATTAAATAAAATATCCGAACAAAAATGGAGAATTGCTATTTGAATAAGTGTTTATCCTTTATTTTGATTCTTATATTTTATCGATTTTCTTAGATATGACATGATTGCTTATTGATGGTAAAATGCTTGTCACTATAATATAGTTAGTTTACATTTCCGCTTGGACTGGATTTTTGGGGAAAATCCATTTATTGTTTGAATACTATTTTTAATTAAGACAATATAGATTGAACGAAAATGTATTAAATGACTTTTTGGGTAAGTAAACGATGACCGAACAATCTCAAAAGTATACTACAGCATTAGTAGTTCTTACATCACTTTTCTTTATGTGGGGATTTATCACGGTTCTCAACGATATTCTTATTCCTTTCCTTAAAAAAATGTTCGAGCTTAATCGCTACCAGTCGATGTATGTACAATTCACTTTCTTTGGTGCATATTTTATTGGATCGGTCATTTATTTCATTATTTCGGCACTCTGGGGAGACCCCATGAGTAAAATGGGATATAAGAACGGTATTATTCTTGGTCTCCTGATCTCAGCCGCTGCTTGTGCCGGATTTTATCCTGCGGCGGATATAAAAGTATACGGCCTATTTCTCGGGTTACTCTTCATTCTCGGGATCGGATTTACCTTGCTGCAGATAGCGGCTAATCCTTATGTTGCACTTCTCGGTAAGTCGGAGACAGCATCGAGCCGTCTCAACCTCGCACAAGCGTGGAACTCTCTGGGTACTACAATAGCACCTATCGTCGGTGGGTATCTTGTATTTCACTTCTTTGCAAGAATAGGTACTCCATTGCTAAATGCCACCGGTCAACAAGTTCTGACTGATCAAGGATTGCCAATGACCGCAATGGGTGTTCAATTACCCTATCTTGTATTCGCAGCAATTTTTATCATACTGGCTATCGTCGTTAAATTTACCCACCTGCCGCAATTCATCAGCACCGAAAAAATCGAAAAAGGAATCGGAGCGCTCAGGTATCCCCATCTCGTGCTTGGTATGATCGCGATTTTCGTTTACGTTGGTGCAGAAGTGAGTATCGGAAGTCTTTTTATCAACTATGCAAAAGAAGTGGCTGGACTGGCGGAAATGAATGCTAAATCATTCCTGGCATATTACTGGGGCGGGCTTATGATTGGACGGTTCCTTGGTTCGATTTCACTTGGTGATAATAAGAGTGTGGGGGAAATGTACTTGAAAATGGCAGTGTCAGCATTTGTCATTTATGGTCTTATCTCCGGAATTGTTCTCTTAGAGAGTACTCAAAGCGGGGGAAAATTCTCTATAATCTCAACGTTGCCGTACCTTGGATTCATGGCAATTCAATTCATCGGATTCATTCTTGGAAAATCGCGCGCTGCCAGAACACTATTTATTTTTTCACTCATTATCATCTGCTTGCTAGGTGTGGCGACATTTACCGGAGGAAATGTTGCGCTCTGGACGGTAATCGCCATCGGCCTGTTCAACTCCATTATGTGGTCTAATATCTTCACTCTCGCTATCAAAGACCTGGGCCAGCATACGTCGCAGGGTTCGTCACTTCTCGTCATGATGATCCTTGGCGGCGCACTTGTCCCACTTTTCCAGGGTTGGTTTGCCGACATGATGGGTGGTTATCATGCGTCTTTTTTTATACCGATTATTTGTTATATCTATCTAGCGTTCTATGGACTCAAGGGACATATTCCTGCATATAATAAAGGATGAATATGAATCAGAAAGAAGTAGTGCTTGGTGTTGATATCGGAGGTACCAATACAAAATTTGGCTATGTCGATAAGACTGGAAATCTTCTCGCTGAGGGGGAAATGTTGACGGAAGCACAGCGGCCGGCCGATGAATTTTTTGAACGGCTTCATATAGAAGCAACGAAACTCTTTACGACCCAAAAAGATCAACTGAATCTTATTGGTATTGGTCTGGGAGCTCCCAATGCCAATTACTATAAAGGTACCATCGAGCAACCTCCAAATTTGAGCTGGAAATATGTCGATGTTGTTATGACGATGCGCCGCTGGTATTCCATTCCCATAGCACTCACTAATGATGCAAATGCCGCTGCACTGGGCGAACAGTTGTTTGGAGCAGCTAAAGGAATGAAAGATTTTATTGAGATTACACTGGGAACCGGTCTGGGCAGCGGGATCGTAGCAAATGGAGAACTTATTTACGGCCATGATGGTTTTGCCGGAGAGATCGGTCATACCATTGTTGATCCGAATGGGCGCAAGTGCGGTTGCGGGCGACGCGGATGCTTGGAAACGTATGCATCAGCAAGCGGAATTTGCCGGACGGTAGAAGAGCTTCTCAAAGCACCTACGCCGCCAAGTGAACTACGCGAAATGAATCCGCAAAGTATTACATCGAAACACATTTTCGAAGCAGCACAGCATGGAGATAAACTCGCATTAGAAGCATTCGATTTGACAGGGAAATATCTCGGATTGAAACTTGCAGATTCTATTGCTCATACAAGTCCGGAAGCAATTATTCTTTTCGGAGGATTGGCGGCAGCGGGAGATTTTATTTTTATCCCAACAAAGAAATATATGGAAGAATTTCTTCTCGGTATCTTTAAAAACAAAGTGCGGTTATTACCGTCGGGTTTGCCGAAGGGAAATGCAGCAATTCTGGGAGCTGCCGCACTTATATGGAAAGAATTGCTGAAAAAGTAATTTAACAGTCCCATATTTAGCAGTTTATATAATTCGGATTAAAATCAGTGCTAAATGATAATTTGTTTTTTGCGCTAGTTAAAATAATTGTTATTTGGGTCTTAAAACCATGAGTGAAGCAGAGCCTTATGATAAACAATCAAGAGTTCGAAAACGAAAATTGTATGCAATGAAAAAACTCGTAATTTATTCCTGCTTGGCGGGAATACTCATTATTCAAAATACATTTTCTGCGGACAGTAATCGAACGATGAAGATTGAGATTTGTGATAACTGGAAATTTAGACAGGAGAATACCGAACGATGGTATCCTGCAGAAGTACCGGGTTGTGTTCATACCGATCTTATGAAGAATAATTTGATACCAGATCCATTCATTGGAACAAACGAACAGTCGCTGCAATGGATTGGTGAGAAGAATTGGATCTATGAAACAACATTTGATGTGCCAGCAGAAATTTTAAACAAAGAATCCATCGAGCTTGTTTTCGATGGGCTAGACACGTATGCCGAAGTGACTCTAAATAATTCGCCTATTCTGAAAGCGAACAACATGTTCCGCACATGGCGAATCAACTGTCGGGAAATATTGCTCGAACATGGAAATCATATTATTGTTCGATTCAAAAATATTTTTGATGAAAATCTACCGAAATACAAAGCAGCTCCTTTTGAACTTCAGGCTTGTGCTAATAATGATCAGGCGGATGTCAAGATTGCCATGTATTCCCGCAAAGCTCAGTTTCATTACGGATGGGATTGGGGCCCTCGTTTGATCACTTGTGGTATATGGCGTCCGATGTATGTGGAAGCGTGGAGTAAGTTCAAGATACGAGATGTTCATATCCAGCAAAAAAATGTCTCATCGTCAGGTGCCGATATTATTTCGATAATCAATATTCAATCCACAAAGGAACAAACGGTCTCTGCTTCTTTATTTCTTGATAGCTTAGATGTATTAACAGAGACGATTAATCTCAAACGGGGGATTAATAAAATAAAGCTCAACAGCTACTTTTCCAATCCGCAGCTCTGGTGGACAAATGGATTAGGCGCGCAAAAACTTTACAATTATCAACTTTATGTCAAGGAGGATTCTGGCTGTCAGGATGTCTACTCGACAAAAATCGGCATTCGATCTGTCAAAATTGTTCGGGAAAAAGATTCGCTTGGCACAAGCATGATGGTTCGTCTCAATGGGATTCCCGTGTTTATGAAGGGATCAAACTATATTCCCCAAGACAATTTCCAAAACAGGGTGACAAAAGAACGATGTGAACATATTGTTCGCTCAGCGGCAGAAGCGAACATGAACATGCTTCGTGTATGGGGAGGCGGAATTTATGAAGACAATCAGTTCTATGAGTTGTGTGACCGGTATGGAATTCTTATCTGGCAGGAAATGATTTTTGCATGTGCTATGTATCCGGGTGACACTGAATTTTTAGAAAATGTCCGGCAGGAAGTCGTTGACAACATTACTCGTATCCGTAATCATGCGTGCATAGCAATGTATTGCGGTAATAATGAAAACGAAGTTGGATGGGAACAATGGGGATGGAAAGAAAAAAACAATAAGAAATTCCAGCGTGTCTTTCAACAGAATGCGGAAAAATTATTTTACGAAGTAATTCCTTCCGCTATTCGTGAAGCAGACTCGACTCGATACTATCATCCGACAAGCCCGAGTGCAGGATTTAGGAATATCTTGGCAAACGACGGCGATATTCATTATTGGGGAGTATGGCATGGGAAAGAACCTTTCGAAAATTATACTTCTCATCTTGCGCGATTTATAAGCGAGTACGGATTTCAATCTTATCCGGAATTATCCACGATAGCTCAATATGCAAAACCGGAAGATAGAACGCTTCATTCAGAAGTCATGCTTTCGCATCAACGCTGTATGGCAGACGAGCGACGCGATAAGGAATATGGAAATCGGTTGATTCAATGGTATATGGATCGATGGTATCGTACACCAAAAGATTTTGAATCTTATGTATATGTGAGTCAAGTTTTGCAGGCAGAAGGTGTGAAGGTAGCGATGGAAGCACATCGCCGTGCCATGCCGTTTTGCATGGGGAGTCTGTATTGGCAAATCGATGATTGCTGGCCAGTTGCATCATGGTCGAGTATCGATTATTATGGACGATGGAAGGCGCTTCATTATTTTGCAAAACATTCCTATGCACCGATTTTAATCTCACCTATTATCTCGGAGAATGATGTTAAGGTTTATATTGTATCGGATAGCAGAGAGGAAAGAGATGCAGTGCTTGAAGCTACTGTTATGGATTTTGACGGTAAGGTCGTGTTTCAACAATCAGTACCGATAGTTCTTAAACCGAACCAAGCAGAAATTGTCGCGGTTTTTTCTATGAGTCAACTCGTATCCAATCTCGATAAATCGCACCTCGTATTTGTATGTGATTTGAAAAAAGGAGATATACTTCTTGGGGAAAGCATATTCTATTTTACATCTCCTAAAGACCTGGATCTCGAACACCCAAAATTTTTTAAAAAAATCACAAAGATTAATTCAGGATTTTCGATAGAATTGATTGCAAATACGCTGGCAAAAAATGTTTGTCTTGCTTGCAGTGACAATAAAGGATTTTTTGACGAAAACTATTTTGATTTGCTTCCAGAAATCCCGCGGACAATAAAAATACGAACACAGATTCAACAAGAAGAATTTGAACGATCATTGAAAATTATGAGCTTGGTGGATAGCTATAGTAAATGAAACCGCAATCATCAAAGATGAAGAAAGCGAATAGGTGTATGAAGTATGTCTATCGATCTCTGTCTATTATTTTTATATTTCTCGTTCTGGGAGCCAGTACGATGTCATTTTCAAAACAATTTATTCCTGCGAATAATCCCTTCATTCAATATTATGGCAGATGGGATATGACTGACTCGCTTCATCCACGGCATTCATGGCCTGGAGTATATCTTTTTGCTGAGTTTAGCGGAACAAGCGTCGGAATCCGCATGACAGACAGTATCAATTATTACAACGTTTATATTGACGGCAAATTTCTTAAGGTTCTTCATGCAACAATAAGAGGTGAAGCAGATTATATACTTTCTGATAGTTTAGCAAATACACGCCATACTCTTTTATTCAGTAAACGAAATATTATGTTTGATGCGGTATTCTCAATATCAGGTCTCTTACTCGATGAAAGTGCGGAGCTTCTTCGCCCGTCGGCAAAACCAATACGAAAAATTGAATTCATTGGGGATTCGTTCACAGCTGCTGAGAGCAATGAAGCAACGGTCCAAGAATTGCCTTGGGAAGGACGATTCCCCGTTACCAATATTGATAAAGGATTCGCAGCAATCGTAGCCCGACATTATAACGCACAATACCAAACCACTTGCCGTTCAGGCGCCGGAATGGTATGTGACTGGCAGGGGAAAGTCGATGCAACGATACCAAAATTATTTAACCGTGCACTGATGGAGGCGCCTGAACCAAAGTGGGATTTCAAACAGTGGATTCCCAATCTTGTAGTGATCTGTTTAGGTTTGAACGACCATTCCGGCCTCAAAGAAAAAGACGGTACGGTGACAGAAGAAAAATCTGCTGTCTTCCGAAAAGAGTACCATGATTTTATCACAACTGTCCGTACGATCTATCCAGGAGTTACCATTCTTGCCGTTGCGGCATATCCGGAATGGATTCAGAAGAATGTGCAACAAATTGTGGATGAGGAACGCCAGAACGGGAATAAAGATATTTACTATACTCACTTTGATGATTTCCCGGATGGTTATGTTGCCAATGGTCACCCAACGGTGGAGACACACCGGAAAATTTCCGATCAATTAATTCATGCAATGGATCAGTTAAAAATATTTGGCGATAAAGAGTAACGATACGCAAGGAATTTTGACGATAAGGCTTTTGCTCTCTACTCCTCCTTTTCTAAAGAATATTTATTTATAAAAGTACGGCAAATCAATTATTAAATAATTTAGAGTAATCCTTGTCGAGAGTTAGTGAATGCAAAAAAAATTCGAGAAAGAAGTCAATATGGAAAAAGAATCAGCACTGATTAAAAAAATGCAGGAAGCATTTATGAACGGAATACTGAAACGTTGGTATCCGTTGGTACTTGATAAAGAATGCGGAGGTTATTTTACAAACATATCTCACGATTGGAAAGTTATGCCGCAGCAGGAGAAGATGATTGTCTCGCAAGCACGGCATATCTGGACACTCTCCAAGGCAAGTCAATATTTCGGTGGAGTTAAGGAATATGAAGACATGGCACGCCATGGCTTTCCATTTTTAAAGAATAAAATGTGGGATGAGAAATATGGTGGCTTTTTCCAAATTCGGAGTCGTGACGGCGGGATGTCGGATGTGAACGGATGGCGGGATGAAAAGCGTGCGTATGGAAACGCCTTTGCGGTGTATGCTCTTGCCGCTCTGTATGGACAAACTCATGATCCGGAGGTTTTAGAATTCGCGCAGAAAGTCTTTCGCTGGATTGAAGAGCATTCATATGATCGGAAAGGTAAAGGGTACTTTCAATTCATAATGCGTAACGGGAATCCGTTTGATCGCTCCTCGGAGTATAAAACGATTGCTTCTGACGGAAATGAGCTTGGATTTAAGGATCAAAATTCCTCAATTCACTTGTTAGAGGCACTCACCGAACTCTATCATGTATGGAAGGATCCCTTGGTTCGCACGCGTCTTCAGGCGCTTCTCGAACTTATCCGCGATATACAAGTGGCTCCTCAAGGTTATCTGCAATTATTCTTCCATAATGATTGGACACCTGTGTCGTTCCGCGATAGTTCCCAAGAAGAGCGTGAAGCAAATTTCGGGTTGGATCATGTTTCGTTTGGTCATGATTATGAAACTGCATTCCTCATGCTGGAAGCTTCCTATGCGTTGCAGTCGGATAATGATCTCCGTACGCTCACCATCGCAAAAAAAATGCTTGACCATGCGATGAAGTATGGATGGGATGAAAAAGTTGGCGGATTTTATGACGGCGGATATTATTTTAAAGGGGAAGACAAGTGCAGGATAGTGAAAGACACGAAAAATTGGTGGGCACAAGCAGAAGCATTAAATGCGTTACTTCTATTTTCTAAAATATTTCCGAAGGAGGCTCGTTATTACGAATATTTTCTCCGTCAATGGGAGTATGTACAATCCTATATCATTGACGCAAAAGGTGGAGATTGGTTTGAAGGCGGCATTGATAAAGAACCGCATTTTCGAACTGGTCCTAAAAGTCATATGTGGAAATGCACATATCATACTGGGCGAACTTTGATGAATTGTACTACTATCCTTCAAGGAGATGCCAGTAAAGAAGTGAACAAGTTTATCGACTATTGGCATAAAACCGCAGAATTGCTTCCCAATTAAAGAATATCCCACCAATGAAATATTGTTTACATTGGCAGGATTTTATTAAAGAGACAAACAAAATAACTACTTACGACCAAGCAATTCGAGATTCTTTTTTATTAATTGAATTCTCTGTTGAACACTTATGCCTGTCCGTAATCCATCCTCAGGTGTATGAAGAACGTAATCAAGAAGTTGATCGACGGTCGATACTGCGACATGCATTCTTGTATCTGATGAACCGTAATAAATGAGTACTTCACCATTCGCCCGCAGTACCCATCCATTACTAAAGACGACATTAGATACATCACCGACACGCTCTATACCATCAGGGGCTAGGAAATATCCGCCCGGCCTTGCAAGAACTTTAGTTGGATCTTTTAAATCAGTAAGAAACATATATAAAACGTAACGCAATCCTGCAGCCGTGTTTCTAACACCGTGCGCAAGCTGGAGCCATCCTTTTGCTGTTTTAATCGGTGCGGGGCCCAAACCGTTCTTCACTTCTTTGATAGTATGGTAAGCGCGATCATCGATGATCGTTTCATTGTCGATTACTGCATTTTCGATTTTTTCAGATAGTCCCCACCCGATACCGCCACCGGATCCTGCCTCGATAAAACCATCCTGCGGCCGTGTATAAAATGCATACTTTCCATGAACAAACTCAGGATGAAGAACAACATTTCTTTGCTGTGGTGATTTTGTTACTAAATCCGGTAACCGTTCCCATTCTAATAGATTTTTTGTTCTCACTATACCGCATTGTGCAATAGCAGAAGACGTATCGGTTCGGGGAACGTTGGGGTCTTTTCGCTCTGTGCAGAATAAACCGTAAATCCATCCGTCCTCATGTTTCACAAGACGCATATCGTACACATTGATATCGGCATCAGATGTTTCTGCGAGTTGAATCGGGTAATCCCAGAAACGAAAGTTATCTATACCATTTTGAGATTCTGCAACGGCAAAGAAAGATTTTCGATCTGTTCCTTCTACGCGAACCAATAAAAGAATTTTTCCGTTATGTTCGATTGCACCAGAATTAAATGTGCCGTTGACACTTATTCTTTCCATCAAAAATGGATTGGTTTTATAGTTCAGATCGTATCGCCAGAAAAGAGGAGTATGCGCGGCCGTTACAACCGGATTGACATATCGTTGGTAGATACCGTTTCCCCTTTCCACTTTTACATTCTTTGTAGAAAGAAAAGTTTCATGGTCTTTTGATAACCGCTGTACCTTTTGATCAAATTCTGTTCTCGTCATTGCTTTTTCCTTCATTGCTGATAGTATTATATAGAGCATATATTTGGTTCGGATTATTTTAGTAGAAATTTATTATAGAAATTAAGAATAAATGATGCTATAAACAATCGAACGAATATCGATGCCATTTTCTTGCTGCAATCATCTCTCTTCTGTTGAGTTATTAATATTTCAATGAGATGCCTTTTTATCTTTGTTCATTGATCGATGACGAAGGGCAAAGTAAAAATAACCTTGGGGAATATCTTTTTTGAAATAGCTTTCTATCTTGTTTCCATGCGAGAATAATCTTATACTTCTTTTGAAGAGTTATGAAGGGAAAAGTGTGTTGTCAAAATAGCGTCTTTTATTGAAGAACTGAAGAACGAAATAAACTGCTCTCGTAAAAGTATTTTTGGATTGTCACTTTAATAAGTGGAGTAAACCATGCAATTCTATTCCCCCAAAAATAATCGTTATGATGCAATACAATATAATCGATGCGGACGAAGCGGGCTCAAATTGCCGACTGTTTCGCTTGGCTTATGGCATAACTTTGGCAATGTTGATAGTTTTAAAAATGCACGTACCATGATGCGGCGAGCGTTTGATCTCGGTATAACACATTTTGACCTGGCGAACAATTACGGTCCGCCTCCGGGATCAGCCGAGGAAAACTTTGGGAAAATATTGAAGAAAGATTTCTCTTCATACCGTGATGAACTTATTTTCTCGACGAAGGCAGGGTATCAAATGTGGCAGGGCCCGTATGGGGACTGGGGATCGCGGAAATATTTGGTTGCAAGTTTGGATCAAAGTCTGCGCAGGATGGGATTGGAGTACGTTGATATTTTTTATCATCATCGTCCAGATCCAGAAATACCGCTTGAAGAAACGATGCAGGCATTACATCAAATTGTTACGAGCGGTAAGGCATTATATGCAGGAATTTCCAACTATCCACCTGAGCTTACATTGAAAGCATCAAAGATATTGCGATCATTGGGTACTCCTTGTCTTATTCATCAAGCCAAATATAGTATGTTTAATCGTTGGGTAGAAAAAGGATTGCTGAATGTATTAAAGAAAGAAGGAATTGGATGTATTGCTTTTTCTCCATTGGCACAGGGGCTCTTGACGAGTAAGTACCTTGACGGTATTCCGGAAGATTCCAGAGCAGCAAAGCCGCATGGATTTCTTAAACGCGAAGAAGTGACTGAAGATAAAATTTCAAAGATTCGACAACTCAATACTCTGGCTCAACAGCGCGGTCAAACTATGGCGCAAATGGCGCTCGCTTGGGTTCTGCGGCATCCAGAAATGACATCAGTCCTCATCGGAGCAAGCCGTGTTTCTCAAATTGATGATGCTGTGGGAGCGCTCAAGAACACAGCGTTTTCTTCGAAAGAGCTTAAGGCAATTGATACAATATTAAAATAATATTTTCTCATACATCTTAATTCGGAGCAAATTTGAACAACTTAAAATCTATTTCAGTACACATGCTTGTCCTTTATCTCATATTCTTTTCGTTTGCGAATGTTTTTGCACAATTTCCAATTCCTGCCGGTGCAATATTAGAAACACTGGCCACCGGGCTAAAACAACCGGAAGGTCCCGTGTGGATTGATAACATTGGAATAGTATTCAGCGAAATCCAAGCCAATAAAATCAATCAATGGTCGCCTGTTGACAGTATAACACCATTTTTATTTCCATCCGACAGCTCCAATGGATTGACTCTGGATCTTCAGGGTAGGCTCATACTTACACAGATGGCAAAACGCCGTGTTGCACGGCGTGAACCGGATGGCACGATAACTCCGCTTGCATCAACATATAACGGAAAGAAATTCAACAGCCCGAATGATATCGTGGTAAAAAAATCCGATGGGTCCATTTTTTTTACGGATCCGGATTTTAATATCCCTCTCCATCAATTAAAAGAGTTAACCTTTCAAGGTATTTACAGAATAAATTCTTCAGGTGCTTTATCATTATTAGATAGTACATTGAATAAGCCAAATGGAATTTGTTTTTCCCCAGATGAAAAAAAGTTATATGTAGATGAATCTGCAAGAGACAGCATCTATGTGTGGGATGTTGTTAATGATTCAACTATTGCGAACAAGAAAAAATTCTATGCGATTCCAGCGTCGGGTTATAATGATGGAATGAAAGTCGATACTGCTGGGAATATCTATTGTACTGGTCCTACTGGAGTATGGATTGTTTCTCCAACCGGAGTATCGTTGGGAAAAATCAGTGTACCGGGCAGTCCTTCCAATTGTGCCTGGGGAGATGCTGATAGGAAAACTCTCTATATTACAGGAGGCTCCTCGCTTTATAGAATTCGATTGGCAACAACAACCGGTGTAAAAGATCAGGGTTCCTTACCTTTAAAAATTTTTAAATTGTTAGATAACTATCCCAATCCATTTAATCCGTCAACCATCATTCAATATCAAACAATAGAATCCGGCTTGATAACAATAAAGATTTTCGATGCTTTGGGATGTGAAATAGTAACACTCGTGAAAGAGTATAAGCACCCTGGTTTGTACACAATAGAATGGAATGCTTCTGGCATGCCGAGTGGCACATACTTCTGTCAATTGCAGGCAGAGAATAGTATACAAACAAAAAAACTTGTGCTTATAAAATAGAGAGCACAGTACATATAGATCATGAGATACAACTAACGAGTATTGGAATCCACTTTCTGTTGTTGGAGGTGCATTTTTTTGGCGCAAAAAAAATAGATCAAGATTTCATTGAAGCACAAGCATTCCGTTTCTTAGCTGAAGAATTTTATGAATCTATCGTGAATCTTCCTGAGGAGGATTTCTCTATTGTAAGAAATAATTTATAAAATATAATTCTATCCCCCTTTTTTCTCGTATTATGCAAACGTATGCAGGGAAAAATTGTTTATTTGTTTTTTTAGTTGCTTTCACAGACCATAATTATTACATTCAAGCCATCGAATCGGTGCCATAAAATCCGCATTTTACTTTTTTATAAGGAAAACAAGTTACCTTGAGGAAGATGATATTTTTTTCAGGCAATTGTTTCTGACTTAGGGCGCTTCTGTAAAATCAAACGACCTTCAAGAATATCAAGAGGAGAAAAAAATGTCTATTGGTACATCTCGTTTTCGAACTTCACTTGTTTGCGCTATACTTGTAGCAGCATTTTCGTTAGCCTCTCAATCTTTATACGCTGCCGGGTCAGGTTCTATCAAAGGACATATTTTTGACAAAACAACAAACGATCCACTTATTGGAGCGAATATAGTAGTTCTCAATACAAGTCTGGGGGCTTCTGCAAACGTTGATGGTTCGATTACTATCTATGGTGTACCGGCAGGTCAGCAGACCTTGAAGATTTCCTACATTGGATATCAGCCTGTTACCGTGCAGGTGACAATTCCTGAAGATGGTGTGTTTGAACAGGAATTTCGACTATCGCCTCAAGCAATTGAAGGAGAAGAAGTAATTGTTACTGCTCAAGCAAGGGGACAACAAGCCGCAATAAACCAACAATTAGCATCGAATACAATATCCAACATTGTTGCCGCCGATCGTATTAAGGAATTACCGGATGCAAGTGCTGCAGAGTCAATAGGCCGTTTACCCGGTATTTCGATTGATCGATATAATGGTGAAGCTACTTCCATAGCGATCCGTGGGTTGGCTCCAAAGTATAATACTGTTACAGTGAATGGTGTCGCACTACCGGCAACAAACAATAATGATAGGAGCGTTGATTTATCACTCATCTCATCTAACGTTCTTGATGGTATTGAAGTTAAAAAAGCTAATACTCCCGATATGGATGCCGATGCTCTCGGCGGGACGGTAGATTTACGGTTGAAAGAAGCTCCGGAAGAATTTCAGACAAACGCCACTCTTCAGGGTGGATATAGCAACCTTAATAAATATTATGGTAACTACAGCGGCGTTTTTGGTGTAAGTGACCGTTTCTTCAATAATAACCTTGGTGTTATTTTGGGTTTAAATACCGATCGAAATAATCGTAATGCTGATAAAATCGATGCAGAGTATCGTCAGGGATCTAATTCAGGTGCACTCGGCGATATTGATTACTTTACATACTATAAAGATACACAAAGAAGAGACGAAAGCTTTAAAAAAAGGTTCGGCGCTAACCTTTTAATGGATTATAAAATTCCATACGGTAAACTCACTGCTAACGGTTTTTATAATCAGGCGAAGACGGAAGGAACCTATAGGTCCGATCAATTATATACTGGAGATGGACATGGTACCCGTTACTATGAGTTAGATGATAATATCTCTACTACATCCATCTATACAAGCAGTTTTGGAACAATGCAGGATTTCGGATGGTTAAAATATGATGTGAGTTTTTCTGCTTCAGGATCAAAAACAGACGATCCTAATGACTATCGATGGCAATTTTCACAGGAAAACGGGGGTGTTAGTGTACCTACAAATATAATATATGCTTCAACTCCCTTAGTGTATGTTGACACATTTAAGACACCCATTGTGGCAAGCACAGGTACCGCATCGACAACCGGCCTTAAATCGATATTTGTTTATAGCACATGGCTTGTTGAAAATCAAAAAACCGCGCAGTTTAATTTCCAAGTTCCCTTTACCGTTACCAATAATATTAATGGGTATATTAAAACCGGCGGAAAATTTAGATGGCTCACGAGAACTTTTAATCAAGAGCAATGGGGCCATGATAATCTTCAATACGGCAACGGATGGACTGGCGTCAATTCTGACCTTGTTCATGCATTGTCTCAAGCATATCCTAATGATTTTAATACAACAAGAGATTCAACAGCGATAGCAAGTACGGGAGTTTGGAATCTTTGGAATTTCGATCGTGGATATACTGTCCCCTCGAATTTTTTAAATGGCACTTATCATGGATTTGGGGTATCTCCCGATTTAAGCCTTATGCATAAATTAACGAGTGTGCTTCAAACTTTAGGTTCCAGGGATTGGCAAAGAATATCCATAGGTTCAATGGGGTATGACTATGATGGTATCGAACAATATCAGGCGGGATATCTTATGGCCGAAATTAAAGTTGGACCATATCTTACACTCATTCCTGGTGTACGTTATGATGCAGATTATACAAAATATCATGGACAGAGTTTTCGCGCATCGAACAACGCTGGAGCCGAATCTCTGCCGAGCGACTTTTCTACGAATGAAAATATCCGAGAAAATTCATTTTGGCTTCCGATGGTTCACTTAAAGATCCAGCCGTTTGATTGGCTGAGAATTCATCTTGCCGGAACAGAAACCGTAACCCGTCCGGATTACAGTATGTATGCGCCGATTACAACACTTGATTATTATAGTACCAGTATCGTCGCCGCAAATGGATCATTAAAAGATTCACGTTCAAAGAATGTTGATGCCGCGCTTTCCATTGTTAATAAATATATCGGTTTTGTGGGCGTTTCTGGATTTTATAAATCTATTGATAATTTGATTATGTATCAGGGGATAACCAGTGTAGACACGGTGATCTACAAAATGATCAATGCACAATTGAATGTTACCAATCCAAATTGGCTTACCGGCAGTCAGAAGATTAATACTTGGATGAACAATCCAACACCGGCGCAGTACCGGGGTGTCGAATTTGAATGGCAGACTAATTTTTGGTATCTCCCCCAGCCATTTACGGGTTTACTCTTCAATATTAACTGGACGTACATAAACTCTACTGTAGATGTACCGCAATATGCAGGACTCATTACAAAAGAAAATGATCCAACGGATCCAACACACAGGAGGAAGATTACAGTCCATCAATATCTTACCACGACAAGGACGCAACGAATGCCGGATCAACCCTCGCATATTTTAAATGCTACAATGGGGTATGAGTACAAAGGATTTTCGATACGTGCTTCCTATCTTTACCAATCCGATAAAGTATCCAGTGTCGGCGCGATTCCGTTGTTAGATTCTTTTACAGGATCATACGATCGCTGGGATCTTGCAATTCAACAGAAGTTTGGAAGTTCTCTACAGCTTTATGCAAATCTTAATAATTTAACAAACACATATGATGTAAGTTATCTGGCCGGCACACGGACTATAAACCCAACGTATGCTTATTATTATGGCTCTACTGTTGATGTTGGTCTTCGGTATACTTTTTAAGTATGAGTTTGACAGTTGTAGCGTTATAAAATCACTATATTCTTTCACAAACATATAGGAGTTATTTTATGAAAACTTTTTTAAATTTTTCGCTCTTTATATTTCTTGTTGGAGTGTTGGTTTTACCTTACCGGCAAGTTAGGGCGCAAACAGTGGCGGATACCACAAATGTGATAAGGGGAGATACTATGGATGTTGCATGTTATCAAACCGGTTTCAATATAAGAGTAAACGCACTTCGAGACGCTATAAATAGCGATACGGTTGCAGGCGGTGCAAGAAAGAGTTCAACCCGCGTCTACAAATTAAAAATGGATGGACAATATTGGGAAGTGGATGCAGTCAGTAATAGCTTTCCATTAGTAATTGTTGCAGATCCGATGTCGAGTATCCCCGCAGGCCACTACCCACCGGTACTTCAAATGAATGGCACTCGCCCTGATGGTACGGGTTCATCTGGAGCACTCCTGGCAGCGGGAGCTAATACAACATTAAAAAACATTTGGATTAGCGGAATGTATGCTGATAATGGCGGACAGGGTGCATATCAACCTGTCGTGTTTAGTGGAAGTAATTGCAGGTTTATCATTGACGGATGTGTGTTTGAACACAGTAATTTTTCACTTGTGGTTTTCACGGGAACGGGTAACGAATGTTATATTCGAAACTGTAAATTCCGTAATTTAGAAGAAAAACCACCGACACAACAATGGTCTGGCCGTGGTATTTCTATTTGGGCGGATCAAGACTCGGTTATCATGGAAAATAACACATTCTTTAATGTTGGATTTACCACGTTCCAGATGGAAGGTGGTTCTGCAAAGTACTTAAGATATAACCACAATACGGTGGTGAATTTAGGCCGAGGCGTTATGTCCAATTCAGGTAATTGGTATCAAAATGCATACTTTGCAAACAATCTCATCATCAATGGATGGTGGGAAGGTGAAGGATATGCCGATATGCAAACAGCCGGCCGTGATGCGAGAATGATATACAGCGGTTTATTTGGCATTGGTACCTTACCTGCAATATATGGTACAGAACAAGCGCGCAGAATTGTTATTACAAAGGAGTATGCATATCTCGATCCATTGATTAAAGCAAAATATGGAAGCCCTGATAGCATAACACGCGCATGGTTTATTGATCCAGTTTCTAAAGCCGATTATCTAACTCCATATAGCCTTGCGGGCGGTAATGGCCATATGTTTGTTTCAGATACGAACTGGTTATCGGCACTACCAGCAGGTATGCCTAATTATCTATATGATACAGACTGGAAAAAGGTGGGAGAATATCCAGCATCGATTAGCGCATCTCCTTCAACAATGGTGGACTCGATGTGGAAGTTTATTACGCAAGTCCGTGGTAGTGCGGCATCAACCACATTCTTCTACCATCCTCAGACAGATTATGCTTTAGATACGTGGCCGTTACCGGAAAACTTTGCGTATACCGATGCCACACTTATGACTGCTGGCACTGATGGTTTGCCTATCGGTGATCTTAACTATTTTCCAACTCAAAAAGCAACGTTCTTAGCTAATCAAACTAAGAATATTGCAGATATCGAAAAATTAGCCGGTCAAGTAGTTATAGATTCGGTCAAAGCAAAGATCGAAGCAGAGAATGGCGGAATAAGTGGTACCTCTGCTGTTGGAACCAATCAAGGGTTCATCTATTGGAACTATGCCAATGTGGGAACGCTTGGGTGGACATTTAATGTACCTTCTGGTAAGGCAGGACAATACCAAGCAAAATGGCAGATTAATATGCAAGGCAATACTGGATCAATTGGAATGGATTTCCAGGTTAATGGTGGCCGAATCGGTGATATAAATACATATAGTTGGGGTGGTGATCCAATTAGTGATGGTGCCAACTCAGCATCTAATGGCAATATTCAATGGACGAAAGGTGTCTCGAGCACTGGCTGGCAATGGATGACCATGGATCCAACGAATACCGTTTATGCTTCGAGCAATACAGTGGCATTCGATTTAACAGCGGGATCAAATACAATCGGTGTGTTTCAAAGCGGTGGATGGGGCACTCTACAGATAGCCGAAGTCGATCTCGCCAGATATAATGTAGCCGGTACAGATACGATAAAATTAACCGGTGCAACCGCTGTATCGACAAGTGCGACAGCTTCTGCTATAGGTATTACTTGGGTTGCATCCAACTTCCAATACGTATCTTTGGGTACTGCAGGGAAAGATACTATTACTGCTAAAGCAGATATCGGTGGAACATACAAACTTCGAATATTTGGGCAGAATCTTGCTACCACGAATGCACCAATAGTGATATCAGAAGCAGGCACAACTCTTGCGACTGCAAATCTTCCGTTCAAATATCAAACTGGTAGTACGACGAAGTTAGATTCTACGGGTAATGATGTTGTATCACCGACCTTTACGTTAGCTGCAGGTACACATAAGTTAGTGCTAAGCGGCGGCGGCGTGAATGTTGACTATGTCCAGTTAATAAAACAGGATATCCAGGCAGGCGTCAATAATAATGGATCGATGCCGACCGCATTTGCGCTTGAGCAGAACTATCCGAATCCGTTCAACCCAACAACAACGATCAACTTCTCATTAGCAAAGGCTTCCAATGTGAAGTTGCTCGTGTATAACATCCTGGGTCAACAAGTTCGTACATTGATTGACACTCGTATGAATGCAGGACAGCAATCTGTTGTGTTTGATGCAAGCAGACTGGCATCGGGCGTGTATTTCTATCGCATAGAAGCCGGAAACTTCAGTTCAGTGAAGAAGATGCTGCTTCTCAAATAAGCAGTATGCTGTAGAATAGTAATCGTTTTTTTGAGTGGCCGGCAAGTTTCTACAAATACTTGTCGGCCATTTTTATTCATTCATTTATAGATTTGAGTTCCATCAATTCGTACGGAGCACACCATGAGTCACCATACATTCTTGGTTCTAGTCGCGGGATTATTCCTGCTCACTCTCTCTGCATTCGCACAACCCAAACGCATAGCATATAACAATCAGCAATTATTTTTAAATGGAGCAAATCTTGCATGGGTCAGCTTTGCTTCAGATCTGGGGCCTGGCAGTACAGATTTTAATCAGTTTGCAGATATCTTGCTTCAGGTTCACAATCACGGCGGAAATGCTGTCCGCTGGTGGCTGCACACCAATGGTATGAACACTCCGCAATTTAGCAGCGATTCAGGATATGTAATCGGACCCGGCGCAGTCTGTATCGCCGATATAAAAAAGGTACTCGACCTTGCGTGGGAACGAGGCGTCGGTGTTAATTTGTGTCTTTGGTCATTTGATATGTTGAAAACTACGAATGATTCAACAGTGCTCAATCGGAATACTCTGTTGTTAAATGATACGAATTATACGCGCAGATATATTAATAATTGCCTTATTCCTATGGTTGATTCTCTAAAACATCATCCTGCTATTATTGCGTGGGAAATTTTTAACGAACCGGAGGGAATGAGCAATGAATTTGGATGGAGCGATGTTCAGCATGTTCCCATGTCTTCCATCCAGCGATTTGTGAACCTCTGTGCAGGTGCCATTCACAGAGAGGATTCCACGGCGCAAGTAACGAATGGGTGTTGGAGTTTTTATGCGCTGACTGACAATCCTCTTGCGAAGGCTAGTACGAAACTCTCGAAGCTGAGTACCACCGAAAAAACACATATAGCTGCTTTCTTCCAACAAAAATATAGATCGACTCTTACACCAGATGAAATTATATCCCATTTGGATAACATTGCTAGCGGACCAAACCTAAATTATTACCGCGATGATCGTCTTATTGCTGCAGGCGGCGATTCAAAAGGAGCACTCGATTTCTATTCTGTACATTATTATTCGGGTTCTACCGGACTTTCGACGTCTCCATTTCTTCATACTCCGGTTTCATTCGGACTTTCTAAACCTGTTGTTGTAGCTGAATTTGCAATGGAAAGCAGCCAAGGTGCTCCACCGGGCATAGATCCGTCACTGATGTACGATACGCTTTATCATCTTGGTTATGCCGGTGCAATGGCCTGGTCTTGGACTGATGTACAGATCTCCAGTCAGGCACACATGCTTGCAGGCATGCAATCGATGTGGAATAACCATCGATCTGATGTTGCTGTGAATGTTATTACATATAGTTGGCCGTCCATTAATATCACAAATCCTCCAACAAATGCAAGCTATCCCGATAGTACGAGTTTAACATTTTATGTGACAGTCTCGGATACCATGCCAATTTCTTCAGTTGTTTTCTATTCCGATACGACGAAAATCGGTGCAGTTTTCACTCCGTATTCTACTTCACATGATACATCCTTTTACAGCTGGAGTTGGAATAGCATTCCGCCGAGAAGTTATACTATAACAGCAATCGCGACGAACAGCGGCAGTCATCAGAAAGTATCAAACACGGTTCTGCTTTCAATCGGTACACCACCTATGACGAAATTTGAAGCGGAGTTTGCCGCATTGCAAGGTTCGGGACTTGCTGTAAAAAACGATAATACTGCAAGTAACAATAAATATGTCGCTATAACGGATACTTCAAGTAAAATAACCTGGTACATCAATAATGTACAGATGGCTGGAACTTATCCTCTTGAATTCGAATATGCGCTGCCGTATGGATCTCCAAAATCCCAATACATCGATATCAATGGTGTTCGCGCCGACACTGTGACATTTACAACTCCTGTGAATTCGACGTGGTACAAGAATATTATAAATGTAAATTTGGCTCAAGGTACCAATACAATTCAAATGCATATGTGGTGGGGGTGGATGTATCTGGATTGCATCGCATTGCCGACAAGTGCCGTAACATCTGTAACGACGACTTCTCAAAATCCGGGAATATTTTCTCTTGAGCAGAATTATCCCAACCCCTTTAATCCGTCTACCACTATAGATTTTTCAGTACCAAAAGCATCCACTGTTAAATTGACGGTCTATAATCTCCTGGGTCAAAAAATAGCAACGCTTGTCGATAAATTTATGGAAGCAGGGGCGTATGCTGTGACATTCGATGCAGCCCGATGCGCTTCGGGAGTATATTTCTATCGGCTAGAAGCGGGAAATATTATTTCTCAAAAGAAAATGCTGCTCGTGCGTTAAATGAAAAACGGTGCTGCTCTTCAGAGAAAGCGAGAATTATTATCTATGGGACATCCTGGAAGAATTTCGGGCGGGGCTCTTAAATATTTTTTTTCACTGTGTGTTGGAGTGAGTGTTGGATTATTCCTTCTGTCGCAAACTGTTTCTGCGCAGCCGAAGCAGCGGATTGCTTTTAATAATCAGCAATTATTTTTAAGCGGAGCAAATCTTGCCTGGGTCAACTTTGCTTCTGACCTGGGTCCGGGGACTGTGAATTTCAATCAGTTTGCAAATATTTTTCAACAGGTGCATGACCAAGGCGGCAATGTGGTGCGTTGGTGGCTCCATACGAATGGAGTGAACACGCCGCAATTTAGCAGCGACTCGGGATTCGTGATCGGTCCGGGCGCGGTGTGCATCGCTGATATTCAAAAGGTGCTCGACCTTGCCTGGGAACGTAAAGTGGGTGTCATCCTATGTTTGTGGTCGTTTGATATGCTCAGATCTTCCAATAGTACTACAGTTCTTAATCGAAATACTTTGCTTCTGAACGATACTAATTACACCCGCAGATATATTAATACTTGTCTCATACCAATGGTCGATTCACTGAAACATCAGCCGGCTATTATTGCCTGGGAGATCTTCAATGAACCCGAAGGCATGAGCAATGAATTTGGTTGGGGTGATGTTAACCACGTACCCATGTCTTCCATCCAGCGGTTTGTGAACCTTTGCTCAGGCGCAATCCATTGCGCAGATACCTCTGCCCTTGTAACCAACGGCTCCTGGAGTTTCTACGCTCTTACCGATAATACGCTAGCGAAAGTTACACCGGGACTTTCAAAATTGACGGCCGCTGAAAGAATACAGATAGGCACCGACTTGAAGCAAATATACCGATCGAATCTCACCCCTGATGAGATTTTATTTCATATAGAGAAAATTGCAGCAGGGCCCAATATGAACTATTACCGTGACGATCGTTTAGTGAATGCAGGTGGTGATGCGAAGGGAAAACTTGATTTCTTTTCTGTTCATTATTATTCATCATCAACGCCCATTTCCACTTCACCATTTAATGCGCTGGCAGTTCAGTGGGGAACAGGCAAGCCCATTGTTGTTGCGGAGTATGCAATGGAATCCGGTCATGGGAATCCGGTGAATATTGATCAATCAGCATTATATGATACGCTCTATCATTTGGGTTATGCAGGATCGCTTGCGTGGTCATGGACGGATGTACAGATTTCCAGTCAGGCGCATATGCTCGCTGGTATGCAATCGATGTGGGATAATCATCAATCTGATGTTGCTGTTGTGATTCCGACCGGCAAGATTTCATTATTCACTGCAACTTCTACAGTGATTGAAAAGGGAAAATCCAGTTTACTTTCTTGGGAAACGACTTCAGGATCAATTGTAACACTTAACGGCAAAAGCGTTAACAGTAGTGACACGTTAACTGTAGCGCCGGACTTGACGACGAATTATAATCTCGTCGCGCGCGGAGTTGTTGTCGACTCTGTGCAAATCACGGTTAACGTTTTACTCTCCGGCAGCATTGTCTTTTTTACTGCAAATCCATTAACCGTTGCTAGCGGAGATTCAAGTATGATTGCTTGGCATACCGTCGACGGTTCATCCGTAACATTGAACGGCGTTCCAGTAGCCCAAAGCGATTCAATGAAAGTAAAGCTGTTGGCAGATACGACATTTGAACTCATTGCGACCGGTCAAGTGACTGACACAGCATTCGTAACCATACGTCTGACAAATGTACTTTCGATCAATCGGGCACTGAACCGGCCTGTAGCTGCTTCTTCCGGCGAAATTATTAATGGTGCACCTACTACTGCAGCGAATCCTGCATTAGCTGTAGATGGAAATTCCGGGACTCGATGGAGCAGCGCATGGTCTGACAATCAATGGATACGCGTCGACCTTGGCCAGAAGTTTAGTATTCAGCGTGTTGTGTTGAAGTGGGAAACCGCTTACGGCAAAGTGTATAAGATCGAAGTTTCAGATGATACGCTCACCTGGACTCAAATCTATTTTTCAACCAATAGTCCTGGCGGCACAGAAATTCTTACAAATCTATCAGGAGCTGGCAGATACATTCGCATGAACGGTATGGCCAGAGCAACACAATGGGGTTTTTCGCTTTGGGAATTTGAGGTATACGGTTTGCCATTTGTCACAGGAATCACCGACGACCAAGCCCAACAAATTCCAGCTACTTTCAACTTAGGCCAGAACTATCCGAATCCATTTAATCCATCCACAACAATAAAGTTCTCATTGCCTGTGGCATCCAATGTCAAGTTGATTGTCTTTAATCTGTTGGGGCAAACTGTGGCGACACTTTCGGATAACTATATGACAGCCGGAACATATCGTGTCCGGTTCGATGCCGGCCAATTCGCATCAGGTGTTTATTTCTATCGCCTTGAAGCGGGAACATTTATATCTCAAAAGAAAATGATGCTCTTACGTTAAACGGGCTTCTCACCATTGGCGTACATGGAAAGCGATACTCTATGCGATACATAAAAAATACTTTGATTTGGAGTCTCATGATTTTCATGGTATTTTCCTTCGGATGTGCTCAGAGCAATATTGATTCCCTTGACAATCAAAAGTCCCGGATCTCAACAGAGATGCAAACTGTTCTACGCGATGAACTGAAGCAGTGGTATCCGACCTGCATTGACTCAGTCTACGGCGGTTACTTCAGCGACCTCAATTATCAAGGACGGGTGGAAGGTCCGCAGGATAAAATGATCGTGACGCAGGCGCGCCACATCTGGTCCGGATCCAACGCTGCACTGTTCTATCAGAAAGATAATGTCTTTCGGGATATGGCGAAGCATGGTGTTCAGTATTTGAAAGATGCCATGTGGGATAAAGAATATGGCGGGTTCTATAATTTAGTTACAAGAACCGGCGAGCCAAAAAAGGAACAGGGCCAGATTCTGAAACTCGCATACGGGCAGGCATTTGCTATCTATGGATTAGCGGCCTATTTCAATACTTCTCATGATACTGTCGCATTGAAAATGGCGCAGGATGCATTCAGGTGGCTGGATAAATATAGTTATGATCCGAAGTACGGCGGATATTTTCAATTTATGTCGAGGGACGGAACCCCATTCCCCGATGGAATAACATTTCAGCCTCCAAAGGAAGATATTCGTTTTCAAGGCAGATATAAAATTTCACCGCCCAAGGATCAGAATTCTTCAATTCATATTCTTGAATGTTTTACCGAGCTTTATAAGGTATGGCCGGATTCTACACTGAAAGAACGATTAGCGTCTATGCTTCGGCTCGTGCGGGATACTATTACGACGGATAAAGGATATTTGACCTTGTTTTTTCAACGGGATTGGACACCTATTTCTTATAGGGATTCTTCTGCCACTGCTCGAGAAAAAAATTATGAATATGACCATGTTTCATTTGGCCATGATGTTGAAACGGCATATCTCATGTTGGAGGCATCAGAAGCACTGGGAATCAAAAACGATACCGCCACCCTCAAAATTGCGAAGAAGATGGTCGATCATGCATTACGATTCGGCTGGGATAAGGAACACGGAGGTATTTATGATGGAGGTTATTATTTCCCCGGAGAGAAAGGCGCAACGATTGTTCGGAACACAAAAGAATGGTGGCCACAAGTGGAAGCGCTGAATGCATTCCTGATGATGTCTGAACTCTTCCCCAATGATGCCGAACAATATTATCAGAAATTTGTTATGCAATGGGAATATTGCAAACGATACGTGATCGATCAAGTCCATGGCGGCTGGTATTGGGGCGGGACGGACATCGTACCCGAATTAGCCAAAGGCCCTAAAGGATCGATCTGGAAGGGAACGTACCACACTTCACGCGCAATGATCAATTGTATCAATCGGTTAAATCATGAGACACTACGCACGGAACATCCGCGTTATGGACCTGTTAATGACCATGCGACACCGGAAGCGAAAAAACTGCTAGATCAGCTTTATTCATTCCAGGGAAAGAAGATTATCGCCGGGCATCATAATTATGTTGGGAGGATAGATACTTATCCTAACCGTGTCAAAGAACTTACTGGAAAATTGCCGGAAATATGGGGCTGCGATTTTGCAGGTTACTTTCATAAAGGATACACAGATACACTTATCCAGACAGCATATAAGAAATTCAAAGAGGGCTATATTATCACCTTAATGTGGCATGTTGGGAGGCCGCAAGATGATCCACCGTTCGGATGGAAAGAAAGTGTGCAGGCTAAAATGACGGATAAGGAATGGGAAGAATTAATAACACCAGGTACAAAACTGAATTTAAAGTGGATAAGCCGTGTGGATAGTATAGCTCGATATCTCAATGAATTGCAGATTTTAGGTGTGCCTGTTTTGTGGAGACCATATCATGAACTGAATGGCGTTTGGTTCTGGTGGGGAAATCGTAAGGGTGAAAATGGATCTGCAAAACTATACAGGATGATGTTTGATCGATTTGTTCATTACCATAAGCTCAACAATTTAATTTGGGTATGGAATACAAATGGACCGCGTCAACTCATCAATGATGAAGCATATGCGTATGAAGATTATTTCCCGGGGTTGGACTTTGTCGATGTCCTGGCTACAGATGTCTATCACAGTGATTATAGACAAAGTCATCACGATGACCTTGCTCATCTCGGTCAAGGAAAAGTGATTGCTTTAGGGGAAGTAGGAGAAGTGCCGACTCCGGATATTTTGGCACATCAACCTCTGTGGGCGTGGTTCATGATTTGGGGAAATTTTGTCGATACACACAACACTCCGCAACAAATGAGAGCTTTGTATGGTTGTCCCAGAGTACTAACACATGAAGATTTCGACACGAACAATTAGTATGTTGAAACATCAAGGATGTACAATATGCGAAATCTGGTTGGAACATCCTAAATAATTATTGCATTACTCGGTTGCTCGACGGCTTGCGGACAGCAGGCGAAGGATAGTGTCCGATGGTTCGAAATGCGCGGCACAGAAATCAAAGGTGTGCATTCAAAGATTACAGGTCAGGATTATGAATTGATCATTAATATGCCTTATAGCTATCAAAAGGAAACAAATTCGGCTTCTTGATGATGCCTACCATGCGAGTTCAAAGCCGGAGGGATATAAACGAGGTATGCAGTTCATCTTCGCGCCTTTATTAAAAAAATAATATTAAAACTCTCCTTATTTTGGAATAACAAAAGTTTTGCGCCCCGCATCTCGGCTCATTTTGACTTATAATAAATCTATTTGATTAACGAGTCATGAAGTGGAGAGCAGTACAAAATATACTTTTTTACCAAGTTCATATTGGATCACTTATTTGAGGGCAGGTCAGAATCAGTACCAATGGACCTATAATAATCAATCTAAGTGTTGATACGATTTATACTGCCAGCGGAGAAATGATTTTGGCCAGCACGGTTGAACTTAAAAATCTTCAAGCAGTATAAAAAGAAAGAATATGTCGACCAGTGTCTTAATAAATTTCGCTTTCAACTATACTGAGCGACTGATTATCTAATTTCCGTGTAATTAGCGGCTAAGCTTGTTTTTAGCAGGCGGAATTTGAATCCCTGGAGATGACTTTGTTTTATCGGCGTTCATATTTTGGATCACGTTAGGATCTAAATTCGCGGCTTTCGCATTGGAGTAGGCCGCTTGAGCCAGGGCTTGCGGACTTACTCGGACAGGTTCTTTTATTAATTCAGGAACATTGTATATCTCTAGATATGTGTCGTAAAACAAAGGATCCTTCTGCGGCAGAATAAACGCCTTGGATGCTTTTCCCAATGAATCAATATGGCTTAAATACAATCTTGTGAACTGACTGTCTTCTCTTTTGCTCGAAAACACAAGCCATCGGCTGTTGCTTGACCAGGAATGATATCCTTCGGCTCGATCACTGTTCAATGCTAACTTCTCCCGCAGGCCATTTGTTAAATTGAGCAAATACAAATCGGCACTGGAATGAAATATAGGGAACGATCCATATTGTGATGCGGTGAAGACAAGAAATCGACCATCAGGCGATACCTTGGGCTCGGCAATACTCAAGCCAAATTCTTTCGAAGAGACAACGGTCTCAAGTTCTCCCCAGCTTCCATTTTGATAATTGTACGAAATACGCATGAGATCATATTGAATTTTATCGTACAACAAAGTGTCTTCGCCGGTCTTGGTTTTCGTATAAAATGTTTGAATTTTCGGGGCGCTGCAAAAATAGAGGTACCGGCCGTCTGGTGTCCAGGCAGGCCATACTTCGACGCGCTCTTTGCTCGATAGTTGTGGGATGGTGGTCACGGTATTCGTTCGAATATCATAGAGAATAATGTCCAGGGAGCGGTCAAGCTCGTCACGGGTTTCACCTGTTGTGTGGAAGAACTGAAGCGGCGGACCGACCGAAAACGCAATCAGATCGCCGGAAGGATGCCATGCAGGATATCCGCCGGGTCCCTTGTTAAACGCAGTCCGGGTGTCGATCTTTTTCACTTCACCATTAATCGTCAGGAGCATGGATGTTCCCGGACCAAAACGCATATGCATAAGCCAGCGGTCCGTTTTGTTTTGTAGGAAGTTATGACAGTTCATGCAATTTTGTGAAGTTGTCAGCTGGTTGAACATCACCGGTTTTTCGTCATAACTTTCAAGGGAGCGCTGAAAAATACCCATCTTCTTCCATTGGTTGAACAATGGTCCGAATTTCCTATAAGCAAGGTAACCGTCGATGTTCTCGTTTGCGATTTGATTCACCACAGAGTCGAACCGGGACCATTGACCCGCTTGGTTTTTCACAAAAATGTTAGAGACCAATTGCTCACCGGGATTTTCTGCGAGCAAGCGTTTCCATGAATTCATTGGAATCTGGATATTCCCTGAAGCACTTTGGATCCGAATGGGATCGCCCTGTTTGGAATGAATGAGAACAATAAACTCTTCGCCGGCATCTTTAATGAAAAAATTCATTGGAGCGATATTCGGAGGGATGACAATTCCGTTGTAATCCGGACGAAGGCTCGCAGATCTGCCGAGAGATTGAACGTCTGCTCTCTTCTCCGGTGTCGAACAACCCGCGCAAAGAACGAGAACCAGAACAAACAAACTCCAGAAAATTGTCGCCTTGATATTAGTGTGGATATTCATGTTGCTCCTCAGGTGGCCGTGAGCCAGGTCTGACGTACATCAGATAAAACCAATAGGTATCACCAAATTGGTTCTGTAACTCCTGTTTTGCGGCACTTATGTTCCCCTGAAATTTTTGAAGAATTTGTTGGTATGCGACAAAACGTTCGTACGTGTTCCGGAAAACCATCGAGTATAACATATTCACATTGAAATTTGGCGTCTGTGATGCAACGACTAGCATCGCTTCCTGAACATGGACGGGCAGCTGCGTATAGCCAAGAGCCTTAAAATCCGGAATATGATTCATCAGTTCCAGCAAATTTCCAGTCAATAAATGGTAAGCAATCATATATTCGAACGCCATTTTATTCTTTGGATTTCGATTCAATAGAATTTCCAATTGTAATAAAGATGAATTGCCTGTTAATGCGATATTGTTGACCGGCATAAGAGATCGAATATAATTTACCTCAGGGTCTTGAGCTAATGCGGATGGATTTTCATTAAGCCGCAAGAGATCTTCAGTGGTTTTTTCATGAAAAGGAACATTTTTTAAATTCAGAAAATATTTTTTAGCTGCTTCATTATCACCCTTCAGCATATAAATCATACCAAGCCTTTTTAAAAGGCCTGGAGTATAACCCTTCTGTTCAAATGCTTCGTGAGTCCAGTGTTGGGATTCGGTTATCAATCCCAGCATCCAATAGAAATTACTTGTCGGCTCAGGGGAAGCCGAGCACCAGTCAAAGTCCATTAATAGGCCGAGCGTTCCGAGCGGTTGCGGATAGGCAAACATTCGGTCGAGCAGTATTCCTGATTGATAACATGCGATATTGGTCTGAAATGAGAACAATGGCTTCACGGATGGCCAATGATTAGCCAATTCTAACACGCCCATCCATTGATTCTCTTTCACATCCCGGTTCAATTGTAAGATAAATTGCGCGGTTCTGTTGTAAGATTTTTGTCCCCATAGCAATGTTGCACCGGTAAGAAGGAGTGTCCCTACGGCACATTTCCAGATCAATGCAAGCTTAGAAACTTTCCCAAAAAGTTTCTGGAGTACAGGAATTTTCGCAAGCGAAATGATGATCAGGATCACCAGAAACAATACAGGGAGGATGTATGCGTTGATCCAATAATTTGTGACGATTTCAAAAACCAGGTTGTGAAGATAGGCTTCTTTAAGTGGGACAAGGAATATCGTTGCAGATGCCGCATATGGCAGAACAGGTGAAAGTATGAATAAGAGAAGACCATTGGCGATTTGTTTTCTGTAAAAAAGATCGCTCACTCCGCAGAGAATCATAAATATCAGGAAAGCGCCCCCAGTAACCCAAAACAGGAAAACAGAGACGATCAACCCTAACGCCATCCGAAGAGCTTGTTGTTTTGGAGCCCATCGAATGAACAGATTCAAAATTGTCAGATTGATAATCAATGCCATCGTGATGCTGAAGGGAAAATAATACTGGCTTTGGAGGACAAGCAATAAACCGGCCGGAAGGAGATGGATGGTGTGGATCGGTCGGCCTTCCATCTGTGTCTCTATCCATTTTCTGGTCAAGTATGTGATAATCCAAAAACAGAAAGTTAAGAACAACGCAATCACAAAATCAGAAAACCAGAATTGCATGATGAACGCCGAAAACCAATCAATCATTCCACCAGGAATTTGCAGGAATCCATTGAAAAAGTTGGCATCTAACAAAAAAACAGGCGGGAGCGCTTCAAGAATAAGTACGGGATGGACATAAAGATACAAGTAGAAGAAGCATGCTAAAAGAATAATGCATTCTTGAATCCAAACAAATATTTTATCGAATTTGCGGTTTTTGTTATGCAGGTTCATACTTCTTTACTTGCGAACAGCTGCAATTTATTTAAAATAGGGATCAATAACAAATTCATTAATGTGTGAATGAAGAAACGTTGTAGTATATGAATATTTATGGAATACAGCAGGAATATTTGTTCATCTGTTGTTATGGTTACGAAATGTGTCACTTCGCTTTTCAAGAAGTTGTATTTGAAAATCGATCTTGCCGAAACATCTTTCAAGGATGATTTGACTCGAAGAAGCTAACAAGAGATCGGCAATCCTGTTAGAGATTTCTTTTGCAATTCGTTCGGTATCTGTATCTCACTGCGTGACTAATGCTGTCATAAACAACTAGTTATTTAAGGATGTTAAATAAATTTGTTCAAAGGTTTCGTAAGCTTAATGTCGGGATTCGGTTACAAATCCCAGCATCCAATATATATTGCCTATTGCCTCTGGGTAAGCCGAGCACCAGTCGAAGTCATTAAAAGCCCGAGTGTCCCTAGTGGTTGATGATAGGCAAATATTTTGTTGAGGAGCATACCTGTTTTTAAAATGCTATATTAGTCTGAAATGAGAACAATGGAGTTATGGACGGCCATTGTAGCGCCGATTCCGGATATTTTAGCCCGCCAACCTATGTGCGCGTGGTTCATGATTGGGGAAAATATTGTCGATACACACCACACCCCGCAACAAATGAGAGCTTTGTAGGGTTATCCCAGAGTACTAACACTTGAAGATTTCATGACTAACAAATAGTATGTTCGAGCATCAAGGAGTACAATATGCGAAATCTGGTTGGAACATCCTTTTGATGATGCCTACTATGCAAGTTCAAAGTCGGAAGGATATACACAAAGTATGCAGCTCATCTTTGCACCAGTATTTAAAAAGTGAAAGTCAATCAAGCATTACAGCTTAGCGCTTCATTTAAGTTTTTTATTGTCTAAGGGAATTTACTATGCGAAAAATATTTTCTGTCATATTGTTTGCTATTCTTCTTCCAAAGATTGTTTTGACCCAAAATATCATACCTGCGAGCGACACCTGCATCCAGTATTATGGCAGATGGGATAAGACCGATCCTGCGGGTCCGACTCATTCTTGGCCGGGAGTTTATATCTATGCAGTTTTCCAAGGGACTAGTATCGGTATCAGAACAGACGATAATTTCAGCTATTATAATGTTTTCATCGACAGTATATTTATGCAAGTGTTTCATGGAAACTTGGCAGGTGTTAATTCGTACATATTGCACTCTGGATTGCCTGACGGGACACATACTATTCTGCTTACTGTGCGGGGAGAAAATTCGTGGACGAAATTTGGATTTTATGGATTTATCATAGATAATGGCAGGAGCCTTCTACCACCGCCACCAAAACCGGCAAGAAGGATTGAATTTATTGGAGACTCCTATACATGTGCTTCTGGCAATGAATGGACCGATAATAATACTGCGCCTCCTAATGATTCCTATTCAAATATTTATTTAGGTTTTGGTCCTATCATTGCGCGACACTACAATGCGCAATACCAAATGACGAGTCGAGGTGGGATTGGACTTGTTCACGATTATAACGGTAACGAAAGCGAGAACCTCCCAACATATTTTAATAGGACGTTGTTTTATACTCCGGATCCTCAATGGAATTTTTTTCAATGGATTCCGAACCTCGTGGTTATTAGCTTAGGACTGAATGACTATAGCGGCTGGAACGGTTATAATGCTCCGATTCCGGATGAAGATGCACAACTGTATCGAATGAAGTATCATGATTTTATGGCAACAGTTATGGGCGAATATCCTGGGGCAAATATAGTTGCGGTAGCAGCGAATGATATTGCTTGGCTGAAAACAAATATTTCACAGGTCGTGACGGAAGAAAATGCGATGGGGCATACGAACGTTCACTATGCATACTTCCCGTATTACGAAGGTGGCTATGTCAATATAGGACATCCGTCTGTCGCAACACATCAAAAAATCGGCGATACGTTGATTTATGCCATTGATACCATGAATATTTGGCAGCCATATCACGGAACGGTGAAGCCAAAAATTACACAGTATCCGCAGTCTCCTTTTACTGTTTACGATACATCATATACATTAAATATCACAACGGATTCATATGCGACTATGAAGTACAGCTCACAGGATAAACCGTACGCTCAAATGGAAACAACATTTACTACAACCGGGAAACGAACTCATTCGGTAACACTTCCATGTCATAATGATGTTCAGTATAAATATTATATCCGAGGCATTGATATTTATGGTAACGCGATGGATACCTCTGCAATTATCCAGTTTACAGCGGATACAACAAAATCGGTTGTGCATTGGACTTCCATAGCATATGATCACATGCACTGGAAGTCTGGGAAAGCGCCGTTAGGAAATGCATTAGACACATCGGTAACCACTCACACGGGAACAGTGAAGACTGTGTATTACAAGAATTCATTTACGATATCCGGTTTTTCTATTTCGAAAACATATACACTAACAATCTCAGGAAACGATGGCGCGGTAGTCTATATAAATGGAGTACAATCTAAAATCATCAATATGTCTTCAGGTCCAATGGCTTACGATTTACTGGCATTACAATCATCACTCTTTAGTCAGAGTTTTTCCTATACACGCGCTTCCGGTATTCGTTTACTCCAGGAAGGAATTAATGATATCGGAATAGAAGTACATACGGCAAGCTCTTCCAACATCAGCACGTCATTCGATGCATCGTTTCAGGATGAAAATGGAAATTCTCTCTTATCATCCGGATCAACTTGGTACTATTATGATGAGGGCACCGTACCACCGGATCAATTGATGAATAATACAACTGGTGTGGCACAAGAGAAAAACGGACTTGTTCCTGTGAAAACGAAATTATATGCTAATTATCCCAATCCATTTAATCCTATGACGACATTCAGATTTGACCTGAGCACGCAAACGCATGTTAAGCTTTCAATATTTAACCTGCTTGGTCAGGAAATTGCAGTTGTATTGGATGGACAAAAGGAAGCCGGCAGTTATTCAATTCAATTTAATGCAGCTCATTTAACATCCGGGGTCTATTTCTATCGGATGGAAACAGGATCATTTGTTGCAAACAGAAAAATGCTTCTTCTAAAATAACGACCTACTATCTAAAGAAATGAGAATATGTTTCATTCGAATCAAGTAATAAATTACTTTTATACTGGTTTTCGTATTTCACTCTTTTGAACAGCTCCTATTTATGCTCAACCATTTTAGGCAGATACAATATTCCATATTTAAAGATGCAGAATATTAAAAAACAGCGATCTGCGATGACATGGTCTTTGATGATTATTATCCAGGAGACCATAAAAGTGGTTTGACCATTATACAAAAGGGTACGCGTATCGCCGCGAATGGAGATATGCGGTTGAGGGAAAAGGTGGTAGAAATCTCATTACAATTTTAAATCCTGTTCTTCAACGCATGGTGGGTGGTAAGACGCTCGGTGTGGCAATAAAACCTTTGGGTGCCGTCAATGCCTCTTTTTATACACCGGAAAATTAAAATGGAAAGTTTAGTGCAAAGCTGCATTTCAATTATCGTCCAAATCATTGATTCCGGTTCGCTAGGATCTTTAAATCTAAATCCCTAATGTTTCTTTACAGCTTCTGGATTTCCCTCACCTCATTTGTTATATTAACACGGCATCCATTCGGAAAAACATTGTGCTGAAACCTATAAAAGCCCTGGGTCAAAACTTTTTGCAGGATGAAAATATATTGCACAAGATTGTGGAGAGTCTTGATCTTCGGACGGACGATGTTGTTGTCGAAATCGGTTCTGGTCAAGGTGCGCTTACCAAACATTTGTACGATAAACCGGTGAAACTTATCGGCATTGAGGTGGATGAGAGAGCAATTCGACTTCTTCAGGAACGGTTTGGTGAAAAGTTGGAACTCATTCACTGTAATGTTCTCGATGTCAATCTTGGCGAACTTGCGCAGCATAATGGCAGAAAAGTGCGTATTGTCGGCAATATTCCGTATTATCTTACAAGTGAAATTCTCTTCTGGCTTTTTGATGCACGAACCGCAATTACTGATGCGACGTTGATGGTGCAATTTGAAGTGGCGAGACGCCTCATTGCCCCACCGAAGAACAAGGAATATGGGATACTTTCAATCTTCACGCAATTCTACACCGAATGTGAGATGCTCTTTAAAGTTTCACGCAACTGTTTTTTTCCGAAACCGGAAGTGGATTCTGCTGTCGTAAGGTTTAAGTTCAAGGAACAATTACCGGATTGTGATGAGAAGCTTTTTCGATCGATTGTGCGTTCGACCTTTGGCCAAAGACGAAAGACGCTGCGGAATGGATTGAAATCGATGGGCTACGATGAAAGTGTGCTTGATCAAATTTCATTTAACTTAACGAAAAGGGCGGAGGAATTAGAAGTTGAGGAGTTCCTTTTACTTACGAATAACTTGTCTAAAACGCTAATTTCTAAATCCATTTCTAATTTTTTATCTTGAAGTTATTTAGGATTTAGGTATGAATATTCGGATTTAATTATGTCTATGAAAAAACTGATTTCTTATCTTGCACCGGTCGATGTTGTCTCTATCGTGTTCATGTTTTTTCTGATTGGATTGAATCTGATCTTTTTTGGGCGCGTGTCTGCGTGGTTGGAGATTATCGCCATCGATCTTGTCGTCATTGCTGCCATCTTCTTGTTGGCATATCTAGCGGAAACAAAAAAAACAAAATTGCTGACCGGTCTCCACCGTTTTTACAGTTATCCGTTTGTCCTTTTTGTTTTCAAAGAAATTTATTTAATGGTACGACCTATTCATCCTGTGGATTACGATTGGCTCTTTATCTCTATCGATCACTGGCTTTTCGGAGTCAATCCTACTCAATGGGCGGCACAGTTCGCACATCCGGTACTGACCGAGATATTTCAAATAGCATATTTTTCCTATTACATATTGTTTCTCATGCTTGGTATCGAACTCTTCCGCCGCCACACGATTGATGAATTTGATCATGGCGCATTTCTCATTGTGTACGGATTTTATCTTTCTTATTTAGGATATTTTCTTTTACCGGCTGTCGGTCCCCGCTTTACACTGCATAATTTTTATGCGCTCGGTCAGGAACTACCGGGTCTGCTTTTGACTACACCGATGCGCAATTTTATCAGTGCAGGTGAATCGATATCCTCGACACTTCCCAATGTGATACAATTTGTTCAACGCGATGTATTTCCAAGCGGACATACACAACTCACGCTTATTGTCGTCTACCTTGGTCATCAGTATCATCTCAAGACGCGATGGATTATGACGGTCCTTGCTACATTGCTTATAATTAGCACAGTTTATCTGCGATATCATTACGTTGTGGACCTTATCGGCGGTGCAATATTTTTCATATTCACAATATGGAGTGGAAAGAAGATTCAAACTTGGTGGGAAACCAAGGTAGATAGAAAAATGTAATAAAAGAGGAAATGAAAATATATTTGTGACTGACTGCAGATGCCTGAAAGCTAACAACTATCAATTTCTTGCCATCTTGCTACTCACATCAAAATGAGATAAGTTGTATTTGAAATTCATTTACAAAACTCCAAAACCATGACGCACGAGCAAATCTTAAATGAGCTTGAACAGCTTGCATCCAATTGTGGCATTGCTATTCGATATGAAAAAGGCGACTTCGATGGGGGTTATTGTGTTCTGAAAGCAGAACGGCTCATCGTCATTAATAAACGATTAGCTCTGGAGCGCCGAGCTTCTGTTTTAGCGCAGGGATTAGCAGAAGTTGGTATAGATGAAATGTATTTGAAGCCGGCAATTCGGGAATTCATCGAAGACGAACTTGCGCGCGCGGCAAAAGTGTAAAAAATGTCGTTGCATAAGTGATCGAACAAGACAAATTACTTTTTCATTTTACTTTTGACTTTTTTATTGCTTTACTTTATTCTGTTTATTGTATTCTAGATTCTTACTTTTCTTCCAATACTTAGACAAGGAGAACAAGATGCGTATTCTCATTATTAATGGACCCAATCTTGATATTCTTGGCAAGCGCGAACCGGAAATTTACGGCACGATGTCGCTATGGGATATTGAGAACCGGCTAAAAGAAAAATTTTCGAACGTTAAAATAGAATTCTACCAATCCAATAGCGAAGGGCCTATTATCGACGCACTTCATAGAGCGCTGGATGGTGTCACCGACGGTGTGGTTCTCAATCCAGGAGCATTCACGCATTACTCTTATGCTATTCGCGATGCTGTCGCTGCACTGAAAGTACCTGTAATTGAATTACACTTGAGCAATGTCCATGCGCGAGAAGAATTTCGCCGCGAATCGGTAATTGCTCCGGCACGCAAAGGTGTCATTGCCGGTTTCGGTGTGAGGGGTTATGAACTGGCAGTGGAATATATTCTTAATCAGAGTTGAGAAAGCCATCAGTATTCCGTTTACAGTTAATCGTTTTGTGAAATCTTATCGATATGCTTGAATGCCCTTTTACTGAAAACTGATAACTATTAACTATATGATTAAAGCTGTTATTTTCGATTTAGATAATACGTTGGTAGATTTTATGTTAATGAAGCGACAGGCAATCGACGCCGCCATTAATGCAATGCGCGATGCAGGATTGAAGCTTTCTAATGATGAAATCCGCCGAGGAATAGATGAAATTTATGAAGAACGCGGAATGGAATTCCAGAAAGTTTTTGATGAATTGATGTACCGCGAGTTCAGCAAAATCGATTACAAGATTCTTTCGGCTGGTGTTATTGCCTACCGACGCGCAAGAGAAGCGGCGCTCGTTCCGTATCCGCATGTCACAATGACATTAATCGAACTTTCCAAAATGCATATTAAACTTGGCGTTGTCTCCGATGCACCGGCAAAAGAAGCATGGCTCCGACTTTGCTATCTCAACTTTCATCATCTTTTTGATGCAGTCGTAACATTTGAAGATACTGGCATGCGCAAACCCAATCCTGAGCCATTTAGAAAAATATTAGACATGCTTCAGATTCAACCTTCCGAAGCTGTGATGGTGGGTGATTGGGCAGAGCGCGATGTGGTGGGCGCGGCTCAGGTGGGAATGAAAACTATATTTGCGCGGTACGGCAACACCTTCGGTACGGAACTATCAAATGCTAACTATGACATTGATGATATTTCGCAAGTCATAGACATCGTCAAAGAACAAAATCAGAAAGCATAGCCATGGGAAATATTCAAGGCATTGGCGTAGATGTTGTAGATGTGCAAAGGATGAGAGATGTTCTGGAAAATCAAGGCAAAGTGTTTCTTGATAAAGTATTCAGTGATATGGAAGTGACATACTGTAAGACTCGCAAAAAATCGTACATTCATTTTGCTGCGCGGTTTGCCGCCAAGGAAGCAGTGGCAAAAGCAATGCGCACCGGCTGGAGCGGAGCGTTTCATTGGCGGGATATTGAAGTCGTGAACGATCAGTCCGGTGCACCGCACATTCTGCTGTCGCGAGAGGTTGCCAAAGCACTGGAACAATGCTCTGTTCATCTTTCGCTCTCACACACCGATACCACTGTGGTTGCTTTTGTGGTACTGGAAAATAAAAAGTAGAACTCGATTTTGTTGAGATGTCCGATAAGAGGAATTCATGTGTTTGTCGTTGACGGACGGTTCTAAATTCATAAGAATAATTCTCATTAATTCTCAAGACACATTCATCACCTGTCAATAGTTATTCTATGAAATCTTTCATATTTACTCCCGCCGCTGAACACTATATTGCCGACGTTGCTCTCGTTGCTGGTTTTCTCTGGGAGCGTGGGTGGGCAGTGAAAAATAGCGGCAACATTTCTGTTGATATGAGTGGAAAAGTTGATATCCCTGCAAGTGAACTGAGCCTGTTTCCATTTAAACCACTTGACCGCGCCTATCTCGATCTTTTCAGCTATTTTTTCTATGCCACAAATCCGGTTTCACACCTCAAGGATTAACTACACAGGAGATTGATGAGCTAAAAAATGGTTTTAGTTCAAATTTAGAGTAAAACTAGGAAAAAATTTTACGATAGGCATACTATTCTGTTGCATCAAGTTTTACTTTTATTTAAATTCGATTGACCGATTTAGCATTTATTATTTAGTCAAATTTTGAGCGATTATGATTCCTACCTATCAAATCATATTTGCTTATCGAAAATCGTAAGAAGTAATTTATTATCGCAGCTTATAGATATCAATCTGGTATAGATGTATCTACACATTATATCAAATAGTATAACAATCCACTAATTAAAGGAGACAGCCGCAATGAAACAACGTCTGCAAATTGTCGTACTCGCCGTTATGATAATGGCAGCACTCTTTTCGACCCAAATGTTTGGACAGTATCCAATCGAGGGGGTTCGCCTTGGTGTTGAAGGTGGAGTTCTTCGCGGACACACGGACAAACCTGATGATAAACTAAGTGAAGCCATCCGATTATACTTGAGACATGATATTGTTGTTAATCTTGATGGTGATCTTGCCGGTACATATGGAGGAATAAAGGGTACTGATTATCAAGCAGATTTGTGGACTGCAGATTATAAGCTTCTCTACAAACCGCCTATCTTTAATCCATGTGTGGAACCGTATGTAGGCGCAGGTGTAGGAATTGCTTATTACTTTGCAAATCATTGGTTTCGAGCCCCATCATTTGATAAAAGCAGCTATGTTGGATATATTCCTGTAATAGCTGGAATAGAATTTGCTATTACCGACTATCTGCAGTTCGATATAAATGCAAGTTTTAATTATTCCTCTTCCGATGCAATTGTCACCTATAAGAGTACTAATTCCCAAGGTAGTGGAATAAACGATGCATGGTGGGGTGCGTTTGCTGGAGTAAGTGTCACTCTTTGGGGGGGTAGTGTGACAAGGGAAAAAGCAGAAATGCGTGCGAGAGAATTAGCCCTTGCCGAGGCACGTCGTATCCAGGATTCAATTAAAGCAGCGGCAGAGGTAAAGCGTATGCAGGATTCGATCAATGCGATGGCAGAGGCGTTGCGTTTAAAGGAAGCAAAAATTGCTGAGGCACTGCGTATACAGGATTCGATCAGGGCGGCGGCATTAGCGCAGCATATAAAGGATTCGATCGATAATGCGGCAGCATTACGATCTAAAACGCCAGTAGCATTAAAAACAGAAGTGGGCAAAGCGATTGTTCTGGAAGGTGTTGTATTTAAATCCGGAAGTGCACAGATAACAACAGCATCGAATTTAATTCTTAATAGTGCTAGAAAGACTTTAGAAGAAAATCCTGAAATCACAGTGCAAATTCAAGGATTTACCGATAATGTTGGCAAGGCAAAGACCAACCTGAAATTATCACAGAAACGTGCTGAAGCAGTAAAAGCATGGTTGGTGAAAAATGGAATTGCCGCAAGTCGTATTACCGCTGAAGGATATGGCGATACGAATCCTAGAGGAGATAATAGGACAGCAGAAGGGCGTCAATTGAATCGCCGAATCGAATTTTTTAGAGTAAAGTAATAAGCAGCAATAGAAAGAGATGCTCTTTACCTTGAACGAGGTAGAGAGCATCTTTTGTATTGTGTCAAATCTTTTTATACCGAATTGCAGTTATTCCAGCGAATAATCGTAGTAAAAATGAATCAAAGTACAATAATCAAACATAAGGAGATTTCTATGTCTCTCTTCAAGGAATTTAAATCGTTTGCAATGCGCGGCAATGTGGTTGATATGGCAGTCGGTATTATCATTGGTGCGGCATTTGGCAAGATCATCAGTTCACTCGTCAGTGATGTTATCATGCCACCGATTGGTATGCTTGTTGGCGGTATGGATTTTAGCAGTCTTGGCATTACTATTAAAGAAGGAGTACCGGGTGGTGCAGCGGCAGTTGTAATCAAATATGGAATGTTTATTAATATTCTTATCGACTTTTTGATTGTTGCTTTCGCAATGTTTATAATTATTCAGGCGGTAAATCGAATGGTCAAGAAACCTGAAACTGTGCCGACAACAAAAGAATGTCCGGAATGCCTGATGGTTATCCCCATCAATGCAAAACGCTGTGGACATTGCACAGTAATTTTAAAATAATTCCGACATCTATCATTATTCAAGGAATGTTATGAGAATCCTAATATTATTCCTCTTATTGTTTTTTGCAGGCGTTGCGTTCGCACAATCTCCTCAGCCCGCATCACCAGCATTGACCGATACATCGTGGAAGCATATGATGATTGCCAGCGCAAACATTACTCAAATATCTTTCACTGATTGGTCACAAGGAGGTGAGAATGCGCTTGCATATGCATTGTTTTTAGAAGGGAAATCTATATATGCAGTCAATATGATTGAGTGGGTCAACGGCTATAAATTCGGATATGGACAGGCAAAGCTTGGTTCACAGGGCATCCGCAAAACAGATGACAAGATCGATCTGCAAAGTGTGCTTACATATAAATTCGGAACATATATTAATCCATTTGCATCTGTTTCGTTGAATACACAGTTTTCAGAAGGTGTCAAGTATGATGCGCTCGGTATTGCAACGCCCGTCTCGAATTTCTTCGATCCGGCATATATAATTCAAACTGTCGGTGCTGGGTACCAGCCGGGACCTGAAGTTAAAACACGATTGGGTGTAGCTTTGCGCGAGACAATCGCAAAGAATTATGCAAGCAAATATACTGACGATCTGACAACGACATCTGAAGTGGAAAAGCTGAGAATAGAGGGCGGTTTGGAATCGGTTACGGAAGTTGGATGGACAGTGATGGAGAATATCATTCTCAATGCCAAATTAGAAATATTCGCCCCAGTGCAACATTTCGATCGGACAAGTGTACAAAGCGACAATACGCTTTCGGCTAAAGTGAATAAACTCGTTTCCATGTACCTGAATGTCCAGCTCATCAACGACCCTCAAGTGCAAGCAAGGACACAGATCAAACAAACCCTTGCATTAGGATTTAGTTTGACCTTGATGTAAGGAAAGAGTTATCGCTTAAAATAATGCCCCCCGGGTTCATTGAACGCGCGGGCATTATTTCATGATTGACACTATATTATTTATTTTACTTCGTTGAAACTATGATGAGTGTCCGATGGACTCATTATCGTATCAGTGTACCAATCCTATTCCACCGGATAGTCGAATATTTTTCAGAGAGACTATACACCGGAATCTCTGGGTCCCACGACCAATAAATAAATAAAGCTTCACCAATTAAGTGGTCGCCAGGTACGAATCCCCAGTAACGACTGTCCATACTGTTATCGCGATTGTCGCCAAGAACAAAGTAGTAGTTCTGCTGCACGCGATAACTTGAAGCCGCTGCGCCATCAATGAGAATTGTGTCAGCGCTGAATTGAACTGTGTGTCCTTCGCGCTCGATGAAAATATGCCATCGAGAAAATGTGGCAGGGTCGATTTTTAGAATATCACCTCGTTTTGGAACTACAACCGGTCCATAATTAATATCGCTGAATGCCGCACCTTCTGGAAACAATTCTGCTTTTCGTCGAAAGGCATTATCGCTTTGATGTATTGTACTTCTGCCATGCAAAGGAAAGCTTGTCTCGATTCCATTAACTAACACTTTGCCGAATCGAATTTCTACAGTATCACCAGGCAATCCAATACATCGTTTAATGTAGTTCACTGATTCGGAGGGTTTCACTTCGTCTCTGCCGCCGGGGAATTCGAATACTACTACGTCGCCCCGATGTACACCACGAAATAAGGGGAGAGTAAATGAAGAAAGTGAGGTCGATGTAAATGGAATACGGCGCGGTGTGTGGAGGCCATATGCTAATTTGTTCACCAACAAAAAATCGCCGACTTGCAGCGTATTTTCCATCGACGTGGAGGGAATACGGTATGCCTCAACTACAAATAATTTCAGAACCAGTGCGACAAGCAGAGTAATAAAAATCGTTTTTCCATACTCAATCAGCGTTAAGGTAATGTTTTTCTCTCTATGCAGAGAAGAATCTGTACTTTCCGTAACCTCGTTATGCTTTGATTGTTCCGACATTATTTAATGAGAGAACCAATGCGACCCCAGCGCACGGAAGCGAGTCTTCCGAAAATATCGTAGAGCGGAAGATCGGAGTTCCAAGACCAATAGACGATCATCGGAGTGCCGACAATATTTTCTCTTGGAATGAAACCCCAGTAACGGCCGTCAAGACTATTGTCGCGATGGTCACCCATGCCAAAAAGATAATCACGCTGAACAGTATAAGATGTTGCCGGCTTGCCGTCTACCAACACGGTTCCCGCAATAGATTCCACGCTATGTCCTTCCCGTTTGATAAAAATTTGCCAAGCGGAATAATTTTGTGCGTTCAATGGAATCACCATTCCTTGTTTTGGTACCACAAGTGGACCGAAGTTGTCTTCGTTCCAACCGGAGCCGGCAGGGAAAATGCGATCATCCGGTTCGGTTGCCGGAATCGTCCATCCACGATCATATCTCACATTGCGCGGCAATGGGAGCATTTGTCCGTTGACAGATAAAACGCGGTTGCGAATCTGAATCGTGTCGCCCGAGACTCCGACACATCGTTTCAGGTAGAAAGTAAAATCCGGCGACTCAACTTCGTCACGCATGCCCGGGAAGACGAACACAATCACGTCTCCGCGTTTAACGTCTCTGAATGACGGAATGCGAAACCAAGGCAGACGCACATTGGTGAATGGAATATTCCGGGGCGATGTTCCGCCGTAGATAAATTTGTTGACGAATAGTAATTCGCCCGTGAGCACTTCGTTTTCCATTGAACCAGTCGGGACAAGGAAAGATGCCACTACAAAATTGTTGATGAGAAGAAATAGTCCAATGACAATTCCGAATTCTTTAAGGAACGCAAGTGCTTTTTCTTTAAACGTTACTACGATTGGCTGCTCTTCTTTTTTTGGTCTCTTGTCGTTGCTCATATTCGTCCTCGTGTTGAAATATTGAACATTAAAATTTCTCTATTATTCATCCATTGAAAGAACAGCGAGAAATGCTTCCTGTGGCACTTCTACACTTCCTACTCGTTTCATCCGCTTCTTGCCTTCCTTTTGTTTTTCTAGAAGTTTTCGTTTTCGTGAAATATCACCACCATAGCACTTCGCGATTACGTTCTTCCGGATGGCGCTTATCGTTTCGCGTGCAATTATCTTACTTCCAATAGCAGCTTGTATTGCCACTTCAAACATTTGACGTGGAATCAGCCCCCGAAGTTTCGTGCAAAGTCTTCGGCCCCAGTCATACGACTTCACGCGGTGGACTATAGTAGAAAGTGCGTCCACCGGCTCGCCATTCAGCAAAATGTCCAATTTTACAAGGTCAGATTCGCGATATTCAAGGAAATCATAGTCAAATGAGGCATAACCACGTGAGAGTGACTTAAGTTTATCGTAGAAATCGAAGATAATTTCCGATAACGGCAGTTCAAAATGGATGTCGGCGCGTTCCGGGCTGAGATAAGTAGTATTGCGATGGATGCCGCGACGGTCCATACACAGTTTCATTATATTGCCGATGTATTCAGTCGGTGCGATAATTTGTGCTTTGACGAACGGCTCTTCTACTTTTTCAATCTTACCTGCATCAGGCATGAATGCAGGATTGTCGATGAAGAGAACCTCTTTGTCTGTTTTTGTGACGCGGTACTCGACGTTCGGCACCGTGTTGATGAGCTGTTGGTCATATTCGCGCTCTAATCGTTCACGGACAATTTCCATGTGAAGAAGTCCGAGAAATCCGGCGCGAAATCCGAATCCGAGCGCAACCGAACTTTCAGGTTCGAAAATAAGTGATGCATCATTCAACTTCAGCTTATCGAGTGCATCGCGCAATTCGCCAAAGTTGTCGCTGTTGGATGGATAGAGTCCGCTGAAGACCATCGGCTTGGCTTCTTTGTACCCAGGTAAGGGTTCGGATGCAGGATTGTCCACAAGTGTAATCGTGTCGCCGACTTTTGTGTCATGCACGTCTTTGACATTTGCAATGATGTAGCCGACATCGCCCGCAGAAAGCGAACCGACTCGTTTGCGCTGCATTTCAAGAATGCCGACATCTTCCGCTTGAAATTCCTGCCCCTTTGAAAAAAAACGAATCCTGTCTTTTTCGCGCACAGTTCCTTCCATCACACGGATGTATGCAATTGCTCCGCGATATTCATCAAATACAGAATCGAAAATCAATGCTTTGAGCGGCGCCTCTGGATCTCCTTTCGGCGCAGGGATGCGCGAGACGATTGCTTCTAAAACATCTTCCGTCCCCAAGCCGGATTTTGCACTGCCTAACAAAATATCTTCTTCCTTACATCCGATAAGATCCATCACCTGCTTCTTCACCACATCTATCATCGTTTTGGCGCTCGGTAAATCAATTTTGTTGATGAACGGAATTATTTCCAGTCCTGCGTCGATAGCGAGATAAAGATTGGAGATTGTCTGCGCTTCCACGCCTTGAGTCGCATCCACAACAAGAATGGCGCCTTCGCATGCAGCAAGCGAACGCGAAACTTCGTACGTGAAATCTACATGGCCCGGTGTGTCGATGAGATTGAGCGTGTAATTATTATTATTGCGCGCTTGATATTTGATTTGGATGGCATGCAGTTTGATGGTGATGCCGCGTTCTTGCTCGAGGTCCATATCGTCGAGCATTTGCTTCGACATATCGCGAGCGGCGACGGTGCCGGTGTACTCCAACAGACGGTCGGCAAGTGTTGACTTGCCATGGTCGATGTGTGCAATAATGCAAAAATTACGAAGATGTTCCATCAAGTACGAATCAAATCTGCCGTCATGCGGACGGCACTAAATAGATAATCGCATAAATGACAAAGAGTAAAAAGTGGTATGCTTGATGAAGAGCCACTCTTTACTCCTCTAACTATTAAAAGATAGCGGAAAATGCGCAGAAGAGCAAGATAAGGGAGATGAAGCAGAAGTCAGTTGTCTATTATTAATTTCTTCTTGTTAAAGCAGATAAGAAACCCTCTGCAGTTACGGTGAACGGACGAGTTCATCCATATTTATGGAATCAAAAAGAAGAATTGATAACGATAAAACCTGAAAAGATTACTGACGTGAACGTAGTTATTATTCCGTAGTGTAGTCCAGGCCTTATTAAATGGCAATGGAAAAAATTAAGTACTGCGCTGCCTCAAAAAGAATCTTGACTAGGCACGAAAATGGTCGTATATTAATTATTAGAAGATCGCGGGGTGGAGCAATTGGTAGCTCGTCGGGCTCATAACCCGAAGGTTGCAGGTTCAAGTCCTGCCCCCGCTACAAAAATGGCCGATTCCGAAAAGTTTCGGCCTCTTTTTTTTATGACCCCGACTTGAACCTACAAACTAGACCGCTTATAAATTATTTTTATATGCGCGCCTTTATTTGGGTAGCACAATTGACTCATCAAAACAAATAATATTCTGTTCCTTCAACTGTCAACCTAAGGACATTCAATTGCTGTGGAGTCAATTGTTTCTCCAATGAGTTCTCTGGTTCAGATTCTGACTTTTAGAGTGTTGCATCCTCTTGCATTCCCCAGACTCGTACAAGATGGTTGTCTTCAATGATGCTGATAACATCTTAGAAAATAAAAAACCTAAACCGACAGCTTCGCTGATTGCTGGACATGTTTTGGTCTTTTATTAAAATTCTTTGAGCCATGTTATTAATTCTATTAAATCAAGTTTGCAATTTCTTTTACAAAAAAAGAACCGAAGTATACAATTGTAGCGAGAAAGATAAAGATACTAACCCAACGAATAACTGTTTTTGACAAAGGAAAAAACTGATGCATCTTATCGATAACTCGCAACGAGATATATTGACTAACCGCAGAGCCAATTCCAACACTACTACTAAACAGTATGTATCCATGCATTCCAGATGTTTTTAAAATAGACGTGTGGAGCAGGTTTGCCATATTAGCCCAGAAAGCGAGAAAATTTGGATTTACTAAAGCATAAATAAGCACAACTATGAAATTTTTGAGATGGAGAGTAAACGTATGATTCTTCCCAACCTCTGTTCCCTCACTCATGTTTTTCATAAAATGAGATGTTTTGTGGGGAACAAGAAGATGACGACCACCAAGATAGAGAAGAAAAATAAGACCCAATCCCTGTACCAAGATGCGGACGATGGGTAAGCCTGAAATAAGCGAGATCCCTACGAGCGAAACACCACAGTAAAAGGCATCCACAAACGCTACAAACAAACCAACAGAAAATCCAGCCCAGAAGCCATTTCGAGCCATCCGATCAATCATATAAGCTCCTAATGCACCAAGGGGTATAGATGTAATGGCACCAATAATAAATGCAATAATTACGAGGAGCATTTGATAATTCATTTGTTTCTGATCCCTTCTTGAATCGCTGACCGAATTTCAGATAGTGCTTGCGTTGCAGAGTCATATCCCGCTTTGATGAGTTCTTTTGCCCGATAGAATTCCAACAATTGAATTTCACTAACCGCCGGCGAAATAAGTACATCCGGTTTATTGTCTTTCAGATGAAGGGACATGAGACTGTATTCCACAATAGAAATGGATTGCATTACCGATTTCAACATTGAAGGAAACTCTGGATTTGTGCTGTTTTCATCTATTGAAGTTGTATCTGTACTCGACCTATCGTCCTGATTTTTTTGGACAACTTTTTCCTGTGTCTGGTTCAACAACCGCTTGCGCAGTAGTGAAACTGTTCTATTCAATCGAGTAACATCATAATCCTTCTTTTTTGAATTCTTATTAATGCGTTTTGAAGGATTTGGTGCAACATTAACAGCAATTATAACATCTGCTCCAAGTTTGTGTGCAACACTCACAGGCAAAGGATTGACAAATCCACCATCAAGCAAATAACAATTCTGATAAAACACTGGCTTGAAGAGAGCAGGAATCGCAATGCTCGCCATGATCGCTTCAGCAACGGAGCCTCTGTCAAGAACGACCTCTTCACCCGTATTTAAATTAGTTGCAACTGAAGCGAAGGGGATCTTCAATTGTTCAATATTTGAATCACCAATGAACGTTTTCAGATAATCTCTGATGCGATTTCCATCTACCAATCCTGAAATGGATAAGTTTGGCGTCAACATTTTCGCAACGAAATTTCGATTGACCGATCCGGCAATCTTCTCCATATCCTGAACACTTATTCCTGATGTATAGAATCCGCCGATAAACGCACCCATGCTCGTTCCAACAACAAGATCTATTGGAATATTATTCTCTTCAAGCACTTTTAATACACCGATATGGGCAAGACCACGTGCACCTCCGCCGCCCAATACTACCGCCACTTTAGGTTTCTTGAATTTCAATCTCTTATCTCCTGAATATGTTTTGAACAACTAATAACAACAGTGAATAGTTTTTTACCACTGTTTTAACTATTTGAAACACTGCAGTCGAATATTCCCGGGTTGCTCTATCAAAAGAATGCTTCTGTAATTTCATCGGATGGATGAGACCCCGTAGCGGCACATAGAGCACGCGTTTCTTTTTCGACCGATAATACAGATTGATAAGAGTTTCTACTCCGAATCGAGATATTCGAATTTTCTCTACGAGAGGAAGAATATCTTTTTTAAAAAGTGCCCGTTCACCTGATAATGGCTTAAAAGGATTGAGCTTTTCATCGAGAGTATTTTCTGTGGGAGGCCCAATCACCATATCGGTTAACCCAAGAAGCAATGGCTGAACGAGTTCATCAATATATCGGGCTTCTAAGTTTAGAAGATCGGCATCAACAAAAACGAGAATATCGTTGCAAGCATGGATAATACCTTCGGCCATAGCGAATCCTTTACCTCTGTTTTCCGCAGATTCAACAGCCCGCACTCTTGGAATTTCCTTGAATGTCTTTAACACCGCACTCGTGCTGTCAAATGAACCATCGTTTATGACAATAATTTCATCGATGATAGGGCTTTGAAGCAGAGTTTCGATAACTCGACCGATTGTATGTTCCTCATTGAATGCACACACTATTGCTGTAGCTTTCTCTGATTTCATATGTATGCCTTTATTGTCCATTCTGAGTTAATGCTTAATATCTAAGTGCAACTCCTCCCCATGTGAGTCCAGCGCCAAAAGCCGCCAGTACAACTATATTCCCCTTTTTCAGTTTACCTTCGTTCCGGGCATCAACCATGGCAATAGGAATCGATGCTGCCGAGGTATTTGCTCTACGATCTATATTCACATAGAATTTCTCCATCGAAAGACCTAATCGCTCCGCCGCTGATTCTATAATACGCTTGTTCGCTTGATGGGGAATAATGAGGTCAACCTCACTAAGCTTTACATGAGACTTGTGCGTAACTGTCGTAACTATCTCTGGAAGAATATCAATGCCGAATTTATAAATAGCCTTTCCATCCATTATAATATGGTCCTTGCTTTGATTGTTCATAGTTGCTTGCCTATTTATGGATCCGCTTCCTATGAGCATCAGCAATTCTTTTGGTGAAGAACCATCAGCTCCAAGATGAAAGCCTAAAAAGGTGGACCCCTTATTAGTTCTCGAAACTACAGCAGCGCCGGCTCCATCACCAAACAACACACAAGTTGTTCTGTCTTTCCAGTCAAGATATCGCGACACAACCTCTGCCCCGATAACAAGGATGTTCTTCATCGCACCAGTTTGGATGAACTGCTGAGCGATCACTAAGCCATATACAAATCCAGAACACGCTGCTTCAATATCAAGCACACTCGCATGAACAGCTCCGATTTTATTCTGTACTTGCGAGGCAGTTGACGGTATCATTGCATCAGGTGTAAACGTAGCAACAAGAATCATATCAATGTCCTCTGCGGTGATCATGGCGCTTTGCAGAGCATTCTTTGCTGCCTTTGCAGCAAGATCAGAAGTCGCTTCATTTGGGTCGGCGATGTGCCTTTTACTGATTCCGGTGCGTGTTGTTATCCATTCATCTGATGTGTTCACCATTAATTCCAAGTTGGCATTGGTTACAATCCTTTCCGGAAGATAAGAACCAACGCCAATAATGCCAGCAGCAAGAATGTCCTGTGCGCTTGGTTGTTGAGCACTCATTTTCTAAACTCCCATCATGCCAAAGAGCATTAGACTGATCAATCCGCTGAGAATAAAACAATGTACTTTCATATTGTAAATCTCCTATCGATAATAGTTACTGTTGTCTGTTTATTATTTTAAAATGTATTGCGGCGGATTCCATCCAGTTCGCTGCCACTTCTTCAATTCAATGTTGATAGAGCCAAGAATGACTTTCATTTTTGCCTTAATGGGTATTTGAGCAGGATCATTACTGAACCAACCCTCAAAAGGTCCGTTCAGACCAAAGATACCGGTAAACTCAGCATTACCATCAAATTCAATTACATCAACCGGATATTTCGTTGAATCGATTTTTATATTTGTCCGCTTCCCCAGGAAATTCAGAATCGTGTTACCCTTTGAACTCTTAATTATTGTCGGCACGTTATATTGCCTTCCACTTTTGACATTCGCGCGTGCAAAAAAGAGAAGTGACAGGCCATCTTGACTTTTGCTCTCAATTGCTATTGTGTCGATCTTTTCGATCCGCACATCGCTGCCAGCTTCGCTCTCGGCAGTACTGTTCTCGACGAAAAGCATATTGTTCATTCTGTCGAAACGGTATCGTGTAATCTTCCACCTGCCGCTATCTTGTTCTCGCGCCACAAAAGAATCTGAAAAACACTTATTGTCCATTGTTGTCTCAAAGATTGCATGCAAATTGGCAAACGGAATTCCCGAATATGAGTCGATATATGCGACCGCAGAATACCGTTTATCTTCTCCGTTGCCTTGTTGACTCAATACCTTGGTGCGAATCGTCCCTAATTTGACCCACCACCAGCTCACTTCATACGTCAACTCTTCTCCGACTGAGAGAAAATCAGAACTTGGTGCAGAAGTGTTTTGTAGTTCAAATGTATTCGTAGAATCCGGCGGGATATTCATCCAACCGAGAAATAATAACGTAGCAGAAACCACCGCAAATGTATTCAAGATTCCCTTACTCATATTTCACCTTATTGTAGTCAAGTGCTTTCACGGTTAAATAACTATTCATTGGTTTTTCTTCATGCTATTATGCTTTATTATTTCATTCTTAAAATCGTAACTAATAAATAGATTGGATTATGACTAAACCGTTTGCCGGCATATTTGTTTTCGATGCAATACGCCAAATAGTTTTTGATTTTATCGATTGTATCGAACAATGGTTTCGTTAGTTTACCTGAGACAAAAAGATTATAACTCAAAGTCGCCATCACAATCCCACTGAAAGAATCAATAAGAAAATGTTTGCGAATCATAAGAGTCGATAGTGCAATGCCGATTGCCCAAACCAAATAGAGCATGCCTAGTTTTCTTCTGTAATGTTTTATGGCAAAGGCTATGGTAAAAGACAAACTAATATGTAAACTAGGGAATGTATTGTTAGGGACATCTGCGTCAAAACACCACCTTAACAATTTTGTAGTGAAAGTGTTGACATCGAAAGAAGGAAATGGATAATTGGCAGGAAAGAAATAGAACAATGGATACGTGAATAGCAATGTTCCAAGGATTGATACGATGGTTCTGTTAAAAGATTCTTCAGTTGGTAAGAAGAACACCGAGACTATAATTACAACATAAAAAGACAAATAGAGATAAACCATTTCTGGCACAAACGGAAATACTTGATCTAAATCAGTTAGCAGATTAAAATTATCATTCACATGATGTACACTGACATAACTATATAATACTGTATGCATTAAGTAGACGAGAGCAACAGCAATAATTCTTTTCACGTAAATACATGTCGATACCGTTTTCTCAATATTTATCATATAACTTTATTATAAATTTGATTTATAAGATATTAGATCAACTATCGTTTTCTGATTTAGATATGGTTTCATTTCTATGCATAAGTAACGTTCATTTCTCATATATCAGTAAGTGCTATTCTTCTACCCTCTTTTAACCTTTTTAGTATTTTTCTTGTTTATACCATTCGTGCGTTAATCGGAGTCCATCTTCCAAGGTATATGAAGGAGTAAAATTCATTTCCCGTTTAGCTTTTTCGTTCGATACAATCCAATACTTCTGCACTGAGAGGATCATTTTCTGTGGATTTAGAATCGGAACCGTATTAAAGAGAAGTGACGGAATGATGCTGAAATACGAGATTCCCCTCAATAGCCCAGCAGGAAGGTTCAAAGATATTGCCGATGATCCGGCAGTCTTAAAAATGAGTTCGTGAATTTCCTTCCAAGATACCGGCATATCGTTGCAGATAAAATAAGTCTGATTTTGTGTCTGCTCGGTAAGAATGACTTTTCCGATAGCACGAACAACATCCAACGCATAGATATAAGAAAAATAATTATGTTTGTATCCAGGATAGATGTTAAGTTTAAACCGGGTCATTTTAAAAATATTCAGAAAATCGGCATCGTATGGACCGTATACCGCGCCCGGCCTCAATATGGTATAAGGTATCGCGTACCCATACGACTGGACGATTTTTTCTGCTTCCAACTTGCTCTTTCCGTACAATTCTACTGGTATTGGTTCTTCATCTTCGGACCTATGATGTTCATAACTTCTCGACGGCCCGACGGCAGTAATGGATGAAATATAGACAAACCGCTTTATGTTCGGATTCATTCGTAGGAGTGCTTCCAGCAGATTTCTTGTCGGGATGACGTTCCCGTTTTGAAAATCTTTCTTTATAATTCCTTTTGTCGCTCCTGCCAGATGAATGACAACATCCGCTCTCTGAAGAGTTTCACACTGTATGAGACTATCCAGATTGTTGAAATCAATGCTGTATTCGTCGCTTTTCTGACTCTTCGATCTGACCAACTTTGATATTTCGGCAGAGGGAATAATTTTCGGAAGCTCGTTCAGCACATTATGACCGAGAAATCCATTGGATCCCGTGATGACGATTTTCATAAAACATTTCCTTCGTCATAATCATTTTCTATTCACTGTCTTCCTGTTACCTGCAAATAGGTGATTTGTTTGCTTCTATAGCTTGCCTTGGCATCTGTAACCTGATCATTCATCTGTTGCTGCAACGCCTGTGCTTCCAATAAATCGGCAACTGAGATCATACCGTTTGTATAACTATCTTGATTGACCTTGAGATTTTCTTCCGCCTGCGCCTTTGCTTCTTCACTCAACAATACCTGTTTGTACGCATCAGAGAAATCCTGCCATGCTTTTTGCATTTGCAGCATTAATAATTCAGAATTGTCCTGTAAATTATTCTGCGCTATTTTTTCTTTGATGCTTCGTTCTTGTAATGTATGCGAAGCTTCCCACCAGCCGGATATCGGAATGGAAACAGTGCCGAACACCATACCCAGTGTTCTATCTTTGCTTTCATCAATCTTCATATACAATTCACTGACACCAACGGCGGCTTGTGGAAGATATTCACCAAACTTCATATTGCTCTGCAATTCTTCCGCACGCACAGATGCTTGCAACAAATGATACTCCGATCTGTTGTTGAGTGCCTCAGCGTGATCGACATAATACGTTTCCGGAAGATCGTTTACAGCCAACGAGTCCTTTAACACCAGTGTCGAATCGAACGGGATGCCGATATACTGGCAAAACGCCATTGTTGCGAGCTTTCGTCCGTTTTCCAATTTTGACTTGTTGAGAAGAATCTCGCTTCGCTTCAATTTTACTTTAAGCATATCGTTCTTCATAACAATGCCGGATGTGTAGGCGTCTTCCACTTGTGCCCGTAGGCTGTTTAATAGCTCTTCGTATCGTTGTATTGTCTTATTCTTTTCATTCAGAGAGACCACCAACCAATACTGCTCTTCTGTTTTGAGTATAACTTCGTTTTGTGAAAGTCGATTCTTGTATTCGCTCACATCTTCGCCCAGAGAAGCAAGGCGATTGCCATTCCAGATTCTGCCTCCGGCAAAGATCGGCTGCACGACTGTTATTATGCCGAACGTTCCCGATTTCAGCAATCCCATAGTTGAAGCCGGCATATACGCAAACTGTGTTGCCGTAGAAAGAGTAGAAAGATCTTTTCCGTCATAGACAGGAAGATTGCCGCCTTGTGTAGAAATTTCCAGCAGATCTTTTTGCGCTTTAAACATTGCACCGCTGGCACTGATGGATGGAAAGAAGTTCGTGAATGCTGCTTTTTTTGTCTGCTGTGCGGCTTCTATTTCCAGCGAACTGTTTTTTATCTTGCAATTGTTCTGTAAAGCAAGCTGTTTGCTCTCTTCGAGCGTTAGAACTCTTTGCGCAAAAACCTGGCTGATACTTAACAGCGCAATTAACGGAAGATAAAAATTTATATTTTTCATAATAATTCACTCTCTTCAACTTTTTCAAAATCTTTTCTATGGAATAAATAATAGAGCACAGGAATCACCAGTAGAGAAAGCACCAGTCCGAAAATCAATCCACCGCAAATTGCTGCACCAAGCGGACCCCATAAAGGTGAACGACTAAGGATCATTGGTAAAACACCAACTGCCGCGGCAGCAGAGGTTAGAAATATCGGTCGCATTCTTCGTTTGCCTGCAGCAATTGCCGCTTCTTCAAGTGAATGTCCGTGTTCTCTTCTAAGTTCCTCGGCATAAGAGACATAAATGATTCCATTACGGACAACGATTCCAATTAGTCCTATCAACCCTATCAAAGCAGTAACGCTAAATGGATAACCGGCTATGTTCACACCCAACGCGGCACCGAATATGCACAACGGCATAGTCATCATAATTAAAATTGCAGTTTTTATATTCCTAAATTGGGCTGACAGAATTATAAAGATTATCGCTATACTTATAGCAAGCGAATAATACATCGGCGAAATTTCATCTATATTCATTTCATAGTCGCCGCCATAACTTACCGATACACCTTTCGGTAATTGCAGCTTATCTATACTTGGTCTTAACTCATTGAGTATGTTCGATGCATAATAACCTCTTTCGGGATCTACATTAACTGTAATTGTGCGAACACCGTTGCGTCTTGCAATCTCACCTTCGGTCCATTCCTGTTTGGCATCCGCTAATTGTCTTACCTGCACAGACGAAACCAAAAACGGTGAGGTTACATATTGATTCATAATATCATCGACATTTGTTTTTGTTTTTTTGTCAACCTTCAGGTTCACGTTAATCGGGTAATCACCTTCCCAGATTGTTGAAACCGGGAAACCCTTTGTTCCAACCATGAGAGAATAATCTAAGATCATTTTTGAATAGCCGAGCCGGCTTGCTTCATCTTGTTTAAAATTCAGTCTTACTGCCTGGAGAGGTTGTCCATAATCAGTTCTGACCCACTGAGCGCCTTCGATTCCGCGTGCAATTTCAGAAATTTGAGCGGCAACCTTTTTTATTGATGCAATACTGTCACCGGAAACACGAACTTCAATTGGACCTTTTGCTATTGATATTTCGAGCTGTTTCCACTTCACGTAAGCTTTCGGATTATTGTCGCTATATTTTTTACTGTAATCATCCAATATTTCCTGTGTTGCTTCGCTCGATTCTGTAATTACCAGCAATTGCCCATAATGTTTAGCCGGAAAGTTCGGAGCGTATAGAGTATTGAATCTCGGCGAACTTGTTCCAATAAATGCGGCAACTTCTTTTACACGACTATCTTTTTCCAGTTTATCTTCAATTTCTCTCATAACAGCATCGGTTTGTTGTAATGAACTTCCTACCGGAAGATAAACTTCTACGGCAAATTGATTACGCTGGAACGGCGGGAATATCTGCTGCGGAGTAAGCATCAATATTAATAGTCCAATTATAAAAGACGCGGCTCCAATTATAACAACCAGTTTTTTCTTTCTAAATGAACCTTCTAATACTTTATTATAAAAAGATTGAATCCAATTTAAGAAAGCACCTTTTTTTCCTTTGCTGTTTTCACCTTTGATACCGTGCTTTATAAAAGTATAGCACATCAACGGAACCAGCACTACTGAAACAAGAAGCGAAATCATCAATGCATACATAATTGTGAGCGGTAATGACTGAATAAAATCCCCGGCAAGACCAGTCATAAGTATTGACATCGGCGCGAAACAAATGATGATTATTAATGTGGCTGAAAATACCGAACCGAAAAGATCGTAAACACTTTTTGAAGCGGCATCATGTGGAGTTATGCCGTTATCAAGTTTTTCAACATAATTATCTATAATTACAATCGCATTGTCCACAACCATTCCAAGAACAATAATTAATCCGGCAAGCGATACTGTTTGAAGATCCATTCCAGTTACCCACATTAAACCAAGAGCAATAAAAACTGAAATTGGAATAGCAGAGGCTGCAACAAGGGCAACTCTTTTGGGCAATAAAAGGACGGTTATGAGAATAACCGAAACTATAGCCAACCCAAAGTCCCTAAGGAACCCATAGATCGAATGCGATACAAATGAAGGCATATCGGAAATAAGTCCCACATGAACATCCGAAGGTACGTTAGCCGTGAATTCATCGATATCTTTTTTTACTGCACTCCCATACTGAACGATATTATTACCGGGGAGCATTTCGAGAGAAACGACCAGACATTTTTTCCCATTGAGCCGGATGTATGAATCCGGTTCCGGATATTCTCTTACAACTTTTGCTATGTCTTTCACGCGGATGACATTGCCCATAGGATCGGAATAGATAATTTGATTCGCGATGTCGCTTTCCGTTTTATACCCGGATGGAATATGTATCGGTCTGATAAATCTTCCGTCGTCAATTTCGCCCGCATAATTAACAATGCCCTGCGGCTTTAACGCGGCAAGTACCATAAGTGGTTTGATGCCGTAGTTTGTCAGCTTAGCGTCGTCAATGTAAATATTGATTTCTTCATTCTGCAAACCGAAATGTTTTACTCTTGATGTTGCCGGTATTTTTCGAACATCGTCTTCAAATTTCTCGATGTATCTTTCAAGTTCTTTATATGTCTTTGTTTCGGATTCAACAGCCAACAATATTGCGGAAGTGTTTCCGAAATCGTCATTCGCTGTTAATGACATTACACCGGAAGGTAGTTGTCCTTTAAACTCATTTAATCCGTGCTGGAGTTTTGCCCAAAATGCTTTGGGATCTTTTTCGCTCTTTCGAACCTCGACATAAATTATCATTACGTTTTCTTTCGAAACCGAATGAGTTCTCTTTTTATCAACAGCTTCAAATTGGAATAAATAGTTTTCAACTTTTTTTGTTAATTGTCCTTCCACTTGTTCTGATGTTGCGCCCGGATAAACTCCGATGATCAATCCCTGTCGAATTTTAAATTCTGGGAATTCATCGCGCGGCATCTGGATCAACGCCACTACTCCCAGCAACACCAGAAGACCGGTTACTATAAGTATAACTTGTTTGTAACGGAGAATTATTTCAATTAAAGTTCGTTTCGCTTTCATAATTTTCATTTCCTGCGCTTATCGGTTGGCAATTCGGACCGGTGAATTGTCAACAAGTTTTTGCTGGCCTGCAACCACTATTTCTTCTCCATCGTTCAATCCCTCGGTAATTTCAACTCCGTTCTTTAAGAGGTTTCCGGTTGTAATATATTTCCTTACCGCTTTATTTTGGTCCACCACATAAACGAAATTTCTTCCTTGCTCGTCAACAAGAACTGCCCTGCTTGGAACAAACAATCCGTGATGAGCGCCGGTGGTTTCAATGGTTACATTGCAAATCATCCCCGGTTTGATATCATAATTCTTGTTCGTGATGCCGATTTTAATCCTGTATGAATGCGCCAGCAGATCGGCAACTACTCCGATTTCCTCCACCGTTCCTGAGTACTCCTGAGGACCTAAAGCCCCGATCTTTATCATGGCCTTGTTTGCTTTTTTTACCAGCGATATTTCGTTTTCAGGTACCGACACACGTGCATACACCTTCGCAATTTTTACAAGAGTGATCGAAGTGAGATTTGGTATTGCGGTCATACCGGGATCGATAGAACGCTTTCCTACAAATCCGTCCATTGTCGCATACAAACTACAGTCATCCAAACTTTTCTTCGCAATTGCCGCAGCAGATTTTGCCTGCTGCAAGCCGGTTTCTACTTCGACATATTTGACATCCGAAAGATTACCGTTCTTGTGCATCGGCGTGAGTCGGTTGTACGCATCTTCTGCTTGTTGCTCGGTTGCATGGGCCATTGCGTAAGCGTTCCGGTAGGTTGTGTTATCCAAGGTTGCAAGCAGTTGACCCTTTTCGACAACTGCTCCTTCTGAGACAAATACATGGGACACGGTGCCGAGCGATGAAAAACTCAGGGGAATCGTTTCCGATTCTTCTATCGTACCGCTATATGCAAAAGTCTGACTGGCATTGGATGCCTTTACTTGTTCTACTTCAACGTTAATAGCAGTATCGTTTTGATTGCCTGCATTATTTGAGCACCCGGAAGCAAATAAAGTTGCTCCAATAATTGAGAGAACGTTCAACATTCTTATATATCTCATATATATATTCCTTTATATAAATAGACTATTATAGTATTTTAGTCGGTAACAGTGAAAAAAAAATTATACTCCCTCTGAAATCATTTTTGCAGCCATATCAATTTGTTTTGTGTCGTCATTTTCTAAAAGAAGATAGAGTTCTAGTGCATGGATTACACCGATAATAGTTTTTGCAGCTGTATTTAATTCATTTCTATCAATAAAGCTAAATTCTTTCTTTTCGAGACCAAGCTTTAGAATCTCCCTTACAAAGCTTTCTTCTTTTAATTCAAATAGCTTTCTCATCTTCTCAAGAAAATTTTGATTTCTTTTAATTTCTATCCGGACAATGGTATACACGTTAATTTTGTTTTTTATCTCGATGATAGATGTAATAATATATCTTTTCAGCTTCTCCCTTGCCGAAGCAACTTCAATTGTCGATTCTCTTGCTAATGCTAATATTTTTTCGAATTCAATCTTTATAACAGCATCAAAAATCTCTTCCTTACTTTCATAATAATAGTAGAGTGTACTTTTACCTTTTCCCGCTTCACTTGCGATATCTTCCATGGTAGTCTTATTCATACCCCATTTCTGGAATACACGTTCCGCTGCTTGAAGGATCGCATCTCTGACAATATCATCTTTATTCATTGTTGCACCTATATTCTGGTTGCTGATCGGTTGCATGTGCCATCGCATATGCGTTTCCGTAAGTTGTGTTATCTAATGTTGCACAAGCATCTGATCCTTTTTTTATATATTTCATATATGATCACTTGTATGAATTGACTATTATAGTATTTTAGTCGGTTCTTAGACAAAAAAATTTATCTAATTTCAATTCCTTTAAATAGCACAACTAAGAGTGCGTGAACCTTCTTCTTGATATCAGACAAGGACATTGTGGTTGTTTCTATGGTCCAGGGATATTCTAATCCCTTCAGTGCTGTAACGATAGCAAATGCAGTAAGATCAATATCATTTATCGCAAAAACCTTTAATGCTATCCCCTCCTCTAGAATGCTCTTGACCATATTGAGTTCTGCTTTTAAACTCTCTTTGCGAGCTTTTTCAATGAACGAATATTGTGCAAGATATTCATCCCTCAGCGCACTGTAGTAATTTACCAGTTCCTTCAATACGATCAATCGTGTAAGCACATATGTTTGAAGCTTATCCTGAGGTGTTTTTTCTTGCTGCACCGCTTCACTAAGCTTCTGGCTTAGGTATCGAGTTTCTTTTTCTATTATCTCGGCAAAGATTTTTTCCTTTGTATCGAAATAGTGATAAATCGTCCCCTTTCCAACGTGTGCTAGTCGGGCGATCTCATCAACAGTCGTTTTCTTTAGTCCAAACCGGCCAAAAAGACTTTGAGAAGTCTTGAGTATGATTTCTTTGGTATTTACCATAATACTTTATATAGAACTAATCGACTAATATAGTTCTACGGTCTAATAATAGAAAATGTTTCATTTAAAGTCAAGTTTTTTATCAAGGGCATGTTTAGTAGGATTGTGGGGCTATTTTAGTCATACTATCTCAGATTTTCCATAACTGGAATGCAAAGCAATTCTTCTAAAAAGGGGAATTCATTCTTTCTATCAAGTGCATCGCGTGCCCCCGCTACAAAAAACAAAAAATCCTGGCTTGTCCAGGGTTTTTTGTTTTTATAGTAATTGGACGATTAAAGTCCAAGCGGAATGTTTTATATAACGTGCCGCCGATTTTTGGCGGCATCCTGCCTGCCCGCCGGAGCGCAGCGAAGGCGTGGCCCCCGCTACAAGTTCCCAAGAAGAATCCTCATCAATGAAAATTGGTGGGGATTTTTTAATTTATGAGTAAAACTTTAATGTGTCTTTCTATTTTTCTTTTCATTTGACACCCAGCTCATTCCGTCAGCTTGAGCGCCTGGTTAGGCGGGCTGTGATTATTTATTTACTTGTTTGTATTCTTTTATATATTTTGCGATTTTTACCAATGGCGCAACCCAAATGTCTTTTTCATTTTGTTTGAGAAAATGCAAAAGCTTACTGTGAGCTTCTAAAGATACATTGAGAGAATGTTCGCCTCCAACCCCATGAAAAAGAAAAACCAATAAAGCTTTATCTTCAATTGCTTCCTTTACTAATCGAACGAGTTCATCTCCTGATTGTCCATTGATTCCATATGCACCTATATTATACAAATCGATCTCTTCTATTCGTTGCATTTTCCCTTCGACACCTCTTGCCGCAACAAATTCCTCTCTTATTTTCGACACATATGATGAATCACCAACTGTCGTATCACCGCATGGGTACGCAAACGTTCTTTCCGATTTCCCATCGATTGCTTTAAGTACAATATTTGCCATTTTGATTTCATCAAGCAATCTCTGCATTGTATAATTATTGAGGTCGTAGTCGGGTTTAACCCACTCCATTCCTGGTGCTTTTCCTGCACAGGGGTGGTATAATGTATGATTCCCTAATTCATTTCCTTTTTTAGCTACATCCTTCCATTCAGATAGGCGTTCGCTAAATCCTGGAAAAGACACCGGTAGATAAAAAGTGCCTGTAAAACCCAATGAATCTAAAATTGGTATAACGTTATCCAAATCCACGTTGAGAGCATCATCATACGTAAGACACACTGCACATTTCTTGCCATGCCAGACTTCTTTGTCCTGAGCAGAAATTGCAGGCATTAAAACTGTCAAATAGGAAGTAATAAAAAAAACCATGAATGCTTTGCTCATATTTTATTTTCCATATTTAAGTGATTCTTTTCAGCCCGCCTGGTTAGGCGCACTCAAAAATATTTATTATTTTAGTAAACCTTTTATCCATTGGACACATTCAACTTCATTAACAATTGACCAAGAATGCGGATGTCGCCGCCCATTGCTCCTATATCCTGTCTGATATGATTGCATAAACTCTGCTTTTTTATTGCCCATAATTAATAGGCGCCTTACTAATTCAGATGTGCTAAAATAATTATCATCTTTAACCGACTGATTACTGTTTATCAAACGCCACGCGATGTCTACATCATGATATGTTCTTACGGCTATGTCCTTTAAATATTTTTCATGCTCTCCATATTTCGTATCCATACTAAAAGGACTTAGATAAGAATAAATGGTATCATTTTCACTTGGAATACCATAGTCGTCCTTAAGATATTTCATTACATATTCTGCTTCCTTATATGCAGCATCTGAATAATTGTGTTTATAACTTTTCTCTAATCCACCCCACAACTTAACAATATCTACCGGAGAATCTACGGTAAAAATCCCTTTGGGCCTAATGGGATATTTATCAGGAAATTCATTGCATAACTCCGCATATCTCATTGCAACTATTCCACCTGCAGAATATCCACCTAGAACAAAATCTTCTTGATGAACTTTGTATTTTCTAAGCACATCTTCTAGAACTGCAGAGAGTTTTGATTGCACTGCCGAATCAGCGGAAATCTTATTTCCTTCTGCAAAGCCAATTGTCAATATTCTGTTTACATAAGCCACATTGTGGAGTTTTGTTTCAGGAAAGATCCATTCGGCCTTTTCTCCAAATCCGGCAAGCAGAACCAGGACGCCCGCAATTGAATCGCTACATGGTTCGACAGCCAAATAATATCCACTGAAAGCGTCTTTATCGTTTAGGACAACCTTCTTTATAGATTGTGAATAAAGAATATTATTAACGGATAGAACAAGAAGGATAGTGATTAATATTTTTTCCATTTTAATCCTTTAATATTGTGAGTGCGCCTAACGGATGGGCGCTAAGCTGCGGCACTGCAAATTTTCAAATTGCTGATAACAAAACAAGTTTATGCTGGTTCTTTCAATTTTGTACTGACCTCTATGCGCAATGTAAAATGCACCAACGCTCATCCGGTCAGCTTGCCTGCCCCGCTGTTTTTGGCGGGGAGCCGCTGGATAGGCATTTTTATTTTTCGTACCATCTCATTAATAACATTTTGTTGGTCGACATAATCTCGAATGGATTAGTATCATCCCATGAAATATAGATTGGAACAATATCTCCATCTGGTTTTACATAAAATCGAAATTCCCATATTAGTGTCGATTCTTCATGATAAGAGATATACACAAGGCGAAAATAGCGATCACTTCCTGGCAAATAACTTTCATCAATTAGATCATATCCATCTAGCTTTCCATATGAACCAGATGGTGGACTCAACCGAATTACATCTAGTTTAGATTTATAACTATTTACATTTTGCACCTTTGTGGATGCATCCCAGGTTTTGCCTAAGTTTGCAACTAACCATTCAGCTACTTCTTGAGTCTTATTAGCTTTCAGATCAGCAAATAGTTTCTCTGCTACCTTATATGCTGATGTTATCGCCTTCTCATTTGGTTTTTTGAATGTCGGGCGAAAAGACTGCCCCAGTAGTTGTGATAAATTGAATGTTATTAGAACTAGTACAATAAAGAAATGGATTTTTTTCATGATATTTTACCTTTCTGTAATAAAAATGTCTAACAATTGATTAGATAGACTTAGTCTATATATTGTGTATAAAAAGCATGATAGATAGACAGCCATCAGTATTTTCAAACTGATAGCAACTGAGTCGCCTGTATTAAATATCACTTAATTTGATTTAAACTGAAGAGCAACTATTGGTATAAGTATAGAATTCCAGATCAAGCCAAGGGAATCATACGCCTCCAAAGCTACTTCTTCCCTACTGCATTGAATCAAATTTGAATAACCCTACACCAGATTGTAACTAATGAATATCGCAGAATCAAGGGAAATGGTTCGTATTTCAACATCTGCAATAGGTCAAAATCTTATAAAGAAACCGAAGCTTGATCCAGAATAAATATCCATTCCAACAGTAGGAGATAAAATGAAAAGTTCATTCTTGAGTAAAAATTCCGTATCTTATCATAACACATCAGCATACCTGTGATATTCAGCTTTTAAGTTGTACCCTTAGTTCGGTTGGATAAAGCAGCAGAGTTAATACAAAATGGAGTAACAGCATGGCAAATCCCATTAAGCATTTCACACTCACCCCTCTACAGGCTGAGGAAAAGGCATTGATAGTCGCACAGATGAGGACGAACCCCCGCGGTCCGTGGGTGAATGGCAAGAGGACGAGCCTGCCAAAGCTAAACGGGAGAACACCCGAAAGCAAGAAAAAGAATTAATATCATCTTTTATAACAGCTAAGAACTTTCTCTTTAACTATTTTACTATACTTTCTATCAGTTCAACTTTTCTTTTTCTCGAATTCACACTGAAGATTTTCCAACCATTACCCGTTTCCGTGTATACGCAATCAATCCACCGGCTTCAACAATGGCCTGCCGGGCTTTCGGAAGAGGAATAACAGAAAACTTCCGGCCGGTTTTTTTGTTCATAACTTCGGTCGAGTTCACTTCCAGATCGTCGCCAACGTTCGCATCGATCTCAGGGCAGGTGACCGTCTGCAGCCCAAGATTAATACTATTCTGCAAAAAAATACGTGCAAAATTTGGAGCAATGATAATGAGGTCATAGCCTTTGAGTGTCGAAACCGCTTGCTCACGCGAAGAACCGCAGCCAAAATTTTTTCCTCCAACAATAACACTGCCAGGCGGAACCTGTTTTGTTTTCATTCTCTCATTGAGCTCTTTGATATCGGCAAATGCGAACTGTGGAGTCTCCGTTGGAAGAACGGTTGCCATATATCGGCCCGGATAAATGATGTCTGTGGAAATATCGTCGCCAAGTTTATAAATGACCTGTCCCATGTTATTTTACTCCTTTTGTCGGGTCGGTGATAACACCCTTGATTGCCGATGCTGCTGCAACTGCCGGGGAGCAGAGATACACTTCGGAGTTTGGATTTCCCATGCGTCCCTTAAAATTTCGGTTGGTGGTCGAGAGTGCAACTTCACCATCGCCAAGGGCTCCTTCATGAATGCCGAGGCATGGACCACAGCCGGAATTCATCACGACAGCCCCCGCTTTCATAAACTCACCTATATATCCTTTTGCAAGCGCCTGATTGTATATCCGGGCAGATGCCGGAAAGATAAGCATCCGAGTTCCCTTTGCAACTTTCTTTCCCCGTAAAATTTTAGCGGCAAGTTCAAGATCATCCAAACGTCCGTTTGTGCATGAACCAATCACGACTTGGTGTATCTTGATGCCTTTCACTGCCTTGATTGATTTCACGTTATCCACCGTATGCGGACAAGCGATCTGTGGATCCATTCTCGATACATCAATGTCGATGGTTCGTTCATACAAAGCATCCTTATCCGGACTCACACATACGATTTTACCTTTCACACCGGCTTCGCGGGTAAGATATCGAAGTGTTTCTTTATCTGCAGGAACGATGCCTGATGTTGCGCCGGCTTCCACCGACATATTGCAAATAACAAGTCGGCCGGAGGTTGACATGTCTCTGATTGTCGGCCCGTGGAATTCAATGACCCTAAAGTTTGCCCCTTCAGCAGTGAGTTTACCGATAAGGTGGAGAATCAGATCTTTGGGCCCGACAAATTTCTTAAACTTCCCTGAGACATTTACTTTTATAGTCGCCGGCACTTCGACATTGAGTACTGAACCAAGTGCCCAGACACTTGCCATTTCGGTCGCACCGATGCCAAATGCAAACGCGCCCAGCGCACCGTGGCTGGTCGTATGCGAATCGGTGCCGACAATAACAGAACCGGGGCGGACATATCCGTTCTCTGGCAATACTTGATGGCAGATTCCCCCCACATCGCCGCGGATGTCGTGAAATTTTGCAATATCGTTTGCCGCAACGAATTCACGGATTTTTTTTTGATTTGATGCAGTCTTCGGTGATTCTGCAGGAACACGGTGATCGAAGATGATACTGATTTTAGATGGATCCCAGATCTTCGGCTGAATTCCCGTGCCTTGATATATTTCAATAAATTGATTCATGACGAGCGCCGCATTTTCATGCGACATCGCAAGATCGACCTTTGGCTCTACCACATCTCCCGCTTTTACTGACGGCAAGCCCGAAGCTCGCGCCAAAATTTTTTCAACAACAGTCATGCCCATAAACTATACTCCGATGTATTATAACATATGATGCGATACTTACTAATTATCGAATTTATATCGCCTTCATTTCTTTGAATTTTTGAATTTCCTCATTCGTATATCCGATGCTTGCAAGAATATCATTCGTGTGTTGACCGAGTGTCGGTGGTGGTGTTTCAACAATGCCGGGTGTTTTTGAGAATTTTGCAGACAAATTGAACAGTTCCAATTCACCGATTCCATCCACTGTCACTTTCCCGAACACATTCCTATGTTTTACTTGCTCTTGTTTCAATGCTCCATCGAGCGTGAGAATCGTACCTGCAGGAACATCGTGCTTGTTTAGTTCATCCACCCATACCGCTGTTTCTTTTTGTGCAAGTTTAGCGTTGAGGAGCGGCGTCAGTTCTTTACGATTCTTTTTTCGCGCATCACGTTCTCGAAAGCGTGTATCGGTCTTCAATTCCGGTACACCAAGCACATCAGCAACAGATTCCCATTGCTCTTGTTTATTTGCTGCAATATTGATGAAACCGTCTTTCGTTTTGAACACACCCGATGGAGCGGCGGTAAAGTTATCGTTTCCCATCAATACGGGTTGTTGGCCGCCAATCTTCAGATTCGCAACGACCCAGCCCATCAGCGGCATAATGGAATCAAGCAACGCCACATCGATAAACTGTCCTTCGCCGGTTCGCTCTCTATAATAGAGCGCGCCCATTATTGCAAATGCAGCATTCAATCCCCCGACCGTATCGCACACTGGAAAACCGGCACGCAGCGGATTCAATTGTTCATCTCCATTGATGGCCATTTCGCCGCTCAGTCCCTGAATGATCTGATCGTACGCCGGTTTCATTGCATCAGGACCTGTTTGTCCAAAGCCGGAAATTGCGCAGTAAATAAGTTTGGGATTAATTTCACTGAGTACTTGATAAGAGAGGCCAAGTCGCGTCATCACATCCGGACGAAAGTTCTCGACAACGGCATCCGCTGCTTTCACAAGCTTTTTAAAAATCTCTTTCCCCTCCGGTGTTTTCAGGTTGAGTGTGAGGGATTTTTTGTTGGCGTTCTGAGCAAGAAAGCTTGTTCCCATCAGCATCTGATTATACTTGGGAACGCAGCCAAGTTTTCGAGCAAGGTCGCCATCGTTGGGATTTTCTATTTTAATCACTTCAGCACCAGCAAGTGCGAGGTGCAGAGTTGCAAATGGTCCAGAGAGAACATTTGTCAGATCAAGAACGCGAATACCTTCTAATAATTTCATAGAACCTCAATCATTACATCAATATTGTATTGGTCCGGATTTGTACACCAATCCCGGCATTTCACGGTTGAAGTATCCGGCAAATTCTTTTGCTAGAACAATAAGGTTCGAGAGTTTAATATCTTTCCTTATCTCAGAACGCTGCAGCGAATGCACAAGATCTTCTGTGCAAACATTCCCCACAGCCACTTTTGTAAATGGACAACCGCCAAGTCCCGCAATGGACGATTCGAAACATTGTACACCAACCCGCATTGCCGCATAACAATTAGCGAGACCAAGACCATACGTATTATGGAAATGGCACGTACATTCAATGGAGGAATCAATTTGGAAGACTGTTTCAAACATTCGCATCACTTGTTCCGGATACGCATGACCTGCTGTATCTGCCAGACTAATGTTTTTGAAACCAGCTTGAAGATATTTTTCTACGATACCGATCACCCGTTCCTGTGGAACTTTCCCCTCAAATCCACACCCAAAAGCCGATTGCACCGAAAGCTGAACACGCTTGCCTGCAGCAATTGCTTGCTTCGCTGTTGCAATGATTCGGTCTGTCGCTTCGATTGTCGACATTCCCGTATTTTTCCGACTGTGGGTATTACTAGCCGAGACGCCCATGCAATACATCCCGACGCCGCATACCTCGCCGCGTTCTAATCCTTTTTCGTTGAGAATAAGTCCGGAGAGAATGACATTGTTTGGTTTATGTTCCGGCTGGTTAAAATGTTCGAACAAAACATCAGTGTCCGCCATCTGTGGAACTTTCGTGGGATGAACAAAAGAGCCAAGTTGAAGAATATCAATTCTGGTTGTCAGGAATTCTTCCGCCCACTTTATTTTTTGCACCGTCGGAACAATTTGCTTTTCCATTTGCAAACCGTCTCGCAACCCAACTTCATGAATGATGATTGGCTTCATAGTATTTTTACAGCTTTTCCGCAATTGCGTTTGCCATATCGAGTGTTTTGCTATTGCCGCCCATATCATACGTGCGTACGTTACCTTCTTTGATAACAGCGGCGACAGCATTCTCAAGCTTTGCACCTTTTTCTGTTTCGCCAAGCCAGTCGAGCATCATTTTCGCTGCAAGGATAGTCGCAATGGGATTAACCTTATATTGACCGGCATACTTTGGTGCAGAGCCGTGTGTCGGCTCGAACACTGCCAGTTTCGTTCCGATGTTTCCTGAACAGCCAAATCCGAGTCCGCCGACCATCTGCGCACAGAGATCAGAAATAATGTCGCCATACAAATTCGGAGCGACAAGCACATCGTAATTGAACGGATTCTTCAGCAGCCACATCGTCATCGCATCGATATTGGCATCATCCATCTTGATTTCCGGGTAGTGCACAGCAACTTCTTTTGCAGCATCAAAGAACAAACCATCTGTTGCACGCACGACGTTTGCTTTGTGGACAATGGTGACTTTCTTTCGTTTGAATTTTCTGGCAAACTCGAATGCAGCACGAACAATCCGTTCGCTTCCCGCTTTTGTGTTAATCTTACATGATATTGCATACTGGTCAATGGGAAGTTTTGCAAACGGTGCAAATGGTTTCGATATCGTTGTTAACAGATCGGCAAGCTCTTGCGGAACAGGATTGAATTCAACACCGGAATACAAATCTTCTGTGTTCTCCCGAAAGACGACGAGATCGATCCCCTCTTTGAAGTTCAAGGGATTGCCAGGATATGCTTTGCATGGACGAAGACAATTATACAGGTCGAATTGCTGCCGCATACGAACGATAGGAGAGCGGTAGATAAGTCCCTTGTCTTGGAACTTCGGATTGAGTTCAGCTTGGGCGGCTTTCATTGGTTTTGATGTGATCGCACCGAACATTGCAGCATCGACGCTCTTCAATAAAGTTATTGTCCGCTGCGGAAATGCGTCTCCCTCTGAACACCAAAAATCCCAACCGATATCACCATGAATATATTCCGCGTTAAGTTGAATTGTATCTAACACAATTCTTGCTGCCTCGAGTACTTCGATACCGATGCCGTCGCCCGGCAGCCATGCAATCTTATATTTTGGCATGCAAAATCCTTTTCCCTTTCATTAAATGAGGTACGCGCTGTGTTTTTTCCCTGCTATGATTATACTAGTGAAGAATGAAGATCGATTTGGTATCTGAAACATCGTAATGGTGATTTATGTTCATTTCGAAAATAAGGACAAGAGCTGACACCCGCAAGCCCTCACCGTCTAAAATACAACATTTTTGGAGAGTTCCATCACAATTTTTCACTCAATTTGGAAGCTTAAAACATATTGATTATATTTTGCGCATGAAGGTATCCAATAAAATGGAGGCGTGTCATGCCGGATAAATTTCAAAACTTTATTAATGGCAAATGGGTTGATGCAAAGTCAGGGCGAACTTTTGAAAACCGCAATCCTGCACATTGGGATGAGGTTATAGGTGTATTTCCGAAGTCTGCAAAGGAAGATGTTGACGAAGCAGTAAAAGCGGCACGCAGTGCCTATGAAAAATGGCGGCTCGTTCCTGCGCCTGCTCGCGGTGATATTATGCGAAAGATCGGCGACCTCCTTGTGAAGAACAAAGAAGAACTTGCACACGAAATGACACGCGAGATGGGCAAAGTGCTTGAAGAAACCCGCGGCGATGTGCAGGAAGGCATCGATACTGCGTATTATGCCGCGACCGAAGGCCGTCGATTATTCGGCCATACGGTACCTTCTGAATTACCGAATAAATTTGCGATGGCAATTCGTGTTCCGGTGGGTGTGGCAGCAATTATTACACCGTGGAATTTCCCAATGGCTATTCCGACATGGGGAATATTTCCTGCAGTGCTTTCAGGAAATACTGTTGTTTTCAAACCCGCAAGCGACACACCGAAGACAGCAACAACACTCATCCGAATCATGATGGAAGCGGGAATTCCGGAAGGAGTGGTGAATCTCGTTCATGGTGGCGGAGGAGAAGTAGGCAATGCCATCGTCGTACATCCGGATGTGGATTTGATTTTATTCACCGGTTCTACTGACGTCGGCAAACAGATTTCGCGCCAAGCAAGTGCTACGCTCAAACGTGTATCACTTGAACTTGGTGGGAAGAATGCTCAAATCGTCATGGACGATGCCGATCTTGATCTCGCACTCGACGGAGTATTGTGGGGTGCGTTTGGCACCACTGGTCAACGCTGCACTGCAACCAGCCGACTAATTCTTCATGATAAAATATACGATGCCTTTATGGCGATGCTTGTTGATCGGACAAAGAAGCTTCGTCTTGGAGACGGGCTTCTTCCGACAACCGATGTCGGACCGTGTATCAACGAAGCTCAACGGAATGTTGTCCAATCCTATATCGAGATTGGGAAAAAGGAATGGGCCCGACTTGTGTACGGCGGGAACATTGCCGTCCAAGGTGATTTGGCGAAAGGTTGGTTCCATGAACCGACTATCTTTGATAACGTAAAACCGAATATGCGTATTGCACAGGAAGAAATCTTTGGCCCGGTGCTCTCCGTCATCCGCATGGCATCGCTGGAAGAAGCAATAAATATTATAAATGGTACGATATATGGTTTATCTTCGTCTATTTATACACGCGATGTCAACAAAGCGTTTGTGGCCATACGTGACATTAAGGCTGGAATCACTTATATTAATGTACCAACGATTGGCGCAGAAGCGCATTTGCCGTTCGGTGGTGTGAAGCAAACAGGAAACGGCCACCGTGAAGGTGGCTGGGCTGTCTACGATTTCTTCACAGAGTGGAAAGCTGTTTATGTCGATTACAGCGGCAAGCTTCAACGAGCTCAGATCGACAATTATTAAATAAAACTATGCAGGGTCGTCCACATATCGTTTCGTTGTACGAACACCAGGAATTCTTCTGAATGGAACAGTGCACGCATCAAAGACAGCGTATCACTGAATCCATTCACAATCAGAATTTCGAGGTACATCATGTTCGAGACAAAGAATGCGAAACCGACGACGAAGAATCCCGTAAGAATCCTTCCTTCTAAAGTATACGAAGTGCTGAATCGGCACATATTGGCCGATGGATTCGATCTTGTAGTAGATCTTCAAAAAAGTCACGGATCGTACATTTACGATTCACTGACAAATACATCCCTCCTCGACTTTTTTACCTTTTTTGCTTCCGGTGCACTTGGATTTAATCACCCGAAGTTGACCACACCGGATTTCCTGGCAAAGCTCGGTCGTGCCGCAGTAAATAAACCGTCCAATTCCGATGCCTACACAGTTGAGATGGCGGAATTTGTCGAAACATTTGCTTGCATTGCCCAGCCATCGTACTTTCCTTATGCATTCTTTATTGATGGCGGCGCGCTTGCTAATGAGAACGCCCTGAAAGCTGCCTTTGATTGGAAAGTGAGAAAAAATTTTGCAAAGGGTTATACGCGAGAAGTCGGAACACAGGTTATTCACTTCAGGAGGGCATTTCACGGGCGGAGCGGATATACCTTGTCGCTCACCAATACGGATCCTGTGAAAATCAATTACTTCCCTAAATTTCAATGGCCGCGGATTCACAATCCTATTCTCACATTTCCAGTGACAGAAGCGCGGCTGGAGCAGGTGAAGAAAGAAGAAACGATGGCCATCGATCAGATCAAAACAGCCATCAAAGAGAATCCCGATGATATCGCAGCACTCATTATTGAGCCGATTCAAGCCGAAGGAGGCGATAATTATTTCAGAAAAGAATTTTTTACCGAGCTACGCACACTCTGCGATGAAAACTATATTATGCTTATCTTTGATGAGGTACAAGTCGGCGTGGGCATCACCGGAAAAATGTGGGCGCATGAATATTATGTGAAACCGGATATGATGACCTTTGGGAAAAAGACTCACATCTGCGGCTTCCTCTGCAGCACCCGCATTGATGAAGTACCCGATAATGTCTTTCACGTACCAAGTCGCCTTAATTCTACTTTCGGCGGTAATTTAATCGATATGGTGCGTGCGACAAGAATTCTGGAAATAATAGAGGAAGAGCAGTTAGTGGAAAATGCTCGTGTGATTGGAAATTCATTGCACGAGAATTTATTTGCGCTGGAGACGGAATATCCTGAACTTGTATCCAACACTCGTGGGCTTGGATTGTTCTGTGCAATGGATCTTGATGCGACTCAGAACCGCGAGCTCCTCAAAGAGAAAGCGCTGGAAAAAGGACTGATGCTGATTGGATGTGGTGATCGCACCATCCGTTTCCGCCCGCCATTAAACCTGTCAAAGTCGGAAGCAGACGAAGGGATAAATATTATCCGGCAGTGCCTGAAAGAAATAAAACCGGAGAAATAGATTCTCCCGATGGAAAGTAAATTATGAAAGGAATTAAAACCAGAGTCCATGCTCACATCAACGAAAAGTTTATTGTTATATTGTTTGCAATGGAATGTACCAGTATCGGAAAATGGACTCTTTTTGAGGAATTGCTAAAACGGGATATTGAGATCCCCATGTAGTTTATCGGTCTCCAACTACAAAGAAAAGCGCATCTGAAAAAATTCAAATGTGCTTTGTTGTTTGGACTACTATTTGAAATTGTTTTCAGTAATTATTTTAGCGTTCCGTTCTCGGCAGCTTTTTTCATTTTATCATTTGCGAATATAGCAACTTCAACACGTCGGTTTTGCGCACGTCCATCGACTGTCTCATTTGAAGCAACCGGGTTTGATTCACCTTTTCCTATTGTAGTTATTCTTGCTCCGTCAACATTAAGGCTTTTTGTATAATCTGAAACTGCTTGGGCACGGCGCTCTGATAAACGTTGATTATATTCTTCTGAGCCTTCGCTGTCAGTGTCACCTTCAATAATAATATTCGTATCAGGATATTTATTCAGAATTTTCGCAAGACTCGCGATGTTTTCTTTAGCTGCTGCTTGTAGCTCATACGAACCTGATTTAAAAAGAATCCCTGAATTAAATGTAATCTTGATTCCTTCACCTACACGTTCAACTTTTGCACCCGAGAGATCATTTCTCATTTCTTCCGCTTGCTTATCCATGTGATGACCAATGAGTGCTCCGGTCGTTCCGCCTACTGCTGCACCGATTATGGCGCCGGCAGCAGTATTTCCGGCGAGCTTACCTATAACGGCTCCAACAACTCCCCCACCGACCGCACCAATTGCACCACCCTGCAACGTATTACTGGTACCACAACCCATCATCACGATAGATATAGACAATAGCACAACCATAAATGCAATTACATTATTTTTCATATCATACCTCCTTTTAAAAAATGTTAAAAAACGGAATTATTCCTTTTATTCTTGTATGTAATGTATATTACAAATTTTGTATAGGTAAATTTGCAAAAACGGTTGATAATTGTCAATAAACTCTTCTTTCAAAAATATTCATATTATATTTCCTAAAATCAGAAAAGCAAAAATAATTTCTATAAATGGAGGAGCTGATTCTTTCTATCAAGTGCATCCTGTACTCGCGATACCAATTAGTAGTGAAAGTCTTGTTGATTGATGAGTCAACAGGATCTTTCGTTAATAGTTTTGGTTCACTCAGATCCCCAAGAAGAAAGTTTTTGTCTCAAATCTATGACATGTTGTCTCATATCAGCGGGAATTATTCAACATTGAGTTTCGATTAGCACAGTTCTAATTAAGGAATTCGTTCGCTCTTTCTGTTGTTTGATTCTCGGACACTCTTTTTCTACATTAATTATAATAACCTTGTTGATTTATCGCTAATGATAGATTAGATGATTTTACCTTTTGGAGATTGAAGATGGTTTGTTGGTCGTTTATTGTTCGTTGTTCATTAATTGCTGCTGGTTGCTCTTTATTCATCATTGCAGAGGCACAACCTCGCATTGAAAGCCAGTTCCGGATTGCACGCTTGAAATACAGTGGTGGTGGAGATTGGTACAACGATCCGTCGGAAGAAGTAAATCTTTTGAAATTTGTTCAGCAGAACACAAATATCGATTGTGATCCACGATACGAATTTGTTGATCTTTCTAGCGATAAACTATTTTCATATCCATTCCTGTTTATCACCGGGCATGGCAATATCAAATTCTCTGACTATGAAGTACAGCGGCTACGTACATATCTGATGCAAGGCGGATTTCTTTATGCTGATGATGATTATGGAATGGATAAAGCTTTTCGGCGTGAAATGAAAAATGTGTTTCCAGATAAAGAATTGGTCGAGCTGCCATTCAGCTATGGCATTTACAATTGCCATTTCAGCTTTCCGAATGGTGTACCAAAGACGCATGAGCACAACGGTAAGCCACCGCAAGGATTTGGATTGTTCCATAACGGCAGGCTGATTATTTATTACACGTACGAATCGAATCCCAGCGATGGTTGGGCTGATCCGGAAATCCATGGCGACCCTGAATCGGTGCGACAAGAAGCATTACGGTTTGGAACAAATATTGTTGTCTGGGTCCTGACACATTAAACACAATCGGAGATTGAAATATTTAATATTTGCGGTTGAGTGATTTTGTGATTGTATGAATAAATTATGCAAGGATCCTCTTCTATATTAACAATGTTGTCACATCGATTGAGGCTGGTTCGAAACAAACAGAACCGTGTTGATTTGTCGTCGAATACTCTCATCTTCCTTATCGGTGTTATTGTAACGGCAACAGTTCTAATTGTTACAGAAATACTGTTTGAATTATCCCGCATTGGACGGACAGCTATTTCAGTATCTTTTATATTCTTATTCCTCAGCGTTAGCGGCTGGATTATAGGTCGTCCGGTTCTTCGCCTCATCGGTATGCTGTCATCAATTACGGAAGATACGGCAGCGCGCCGCATCGGCGCATTTTTCCCTTCTATTCGCGACCGGCTTATAAATGCACTTCAGCTCGCGAAAAATGCCGCATCCGATTCCACGGTCTATTCGGCTGAGTTGATCGATGAATCGCTAAAAGATTTTGCCGAAGAAATTCAACCGCTTGACTTCACACAATCGGTGGACACGTCTCGTCTTCCTCTTTGTCGCCGTTGGCTGATGATAAGTGCGGGTATTTCAATTCTGATCGCATGCTTATTCCCGACATCTTTCTCTGATGCAGCATATCGATTAATCCATTTTACGCGTGAGTTCGCACCTCCACCCAAATATTTATTTGAAGTTTCGCCAGGTAATAAAGAAATTGTTAAAGGTGAAAATGTTGCTATTCGAGTCAAAGTGATTTCTCTTCTTCCGGCATTCGCCCTGCGACCAACAGATATCAAGATTTATCGACAGCAGGAAGGGCAGAAGAATTATGATGAAATCAAAGTGAAGCCGGATTCAAGCGGCATATACCATACAGCATTTCAGACTTTGCGTGCATCAACAGAGTATTTTGCACGAATTACAGATGCTGAGAGCGAGCATTATAGATTGATAGTGAAGGATAGACCATCGATTCGGTCGTTCCATATAAGACTCGATTATCCAGCGTACACTAAAATTTCACCAAAAACAATGGATGAATTTGTCGGTGATGTTATGGCGCTAACAGGAACGCGCATTACGATTTCCGGCACGTCAAGCAAATCGTTGAAGGAGGCATCTATCCAATTTGAAACCAACACTGGACTTCCATTGGAAATACGCGGAGAAAAATTCTCGGCGTCGATTCCTATTCTTGCCGACAACTCTTATCATATTTCTATAGTTGACGAAGAAGGATTGTCAAATAGTGAACCGGTTCAGTATCAAATTAAAGTCGTGCCGGATGAATATCCCACTATCGCTATAATCGAACCGGGCCGCAACATAGATATTGCCGGCGATCAATCGCTGAATCTTCTTTTACAGGCAAAAGATGATTTTGGATTTTCCAGCATGCGTCTTGGGTACCGCTTAATGAAATCACGTTATGAACAGACGCGAACTGAATTCACCTTTACTCCTATTCCGTTTTCCGCTGATGCAGTGGAACAGATCGAATTGCCGTTCACGTGGAATCTGACAAATCTTAATCTTGTGCCGGAAGATGTCGTTGAATATTTTGCGGAAGTGTTCGATAATGATAATGTAAAAGGACCAAAGAGCGGACGGAGCAATCTCTACCTTCTCCGCCTTCCATCATTGGACGAAGTTTTTACAGATGTCGATAAAGAACATGAGCGTTCGATAGACGATTTGAAGCAGTCGCTTGAAGATGCAAAGAAATTGAAGAACGACATCGAATCCATCAATCGCGATTTGAAAAAGAATAAAGATCCCGATTGGCAGACACAGAAGAAAATGGAAGAGATGGCAAAGCAGTACCAGCAAGTGCAGAAGAAATTGGATGAAGTGCATTCGCGTATTGAGCAAATGATGCAGCAAATGCAGCAGCAAAACGTGCTTTCCAAAGAAACGATGGAAAAATATTTAGAGCTTCAGCAGTTGTTCCAGCAGCTCGATGCAACCGAATTACAAAAAGCGCTCAAACAAATGCAGCAGCGAATGCCAAATATCAGCAAAGAACAACTGCAGCAAGCAATGCAGAATATGACATTTTCGGAAGAACAATTCCGACAAAGCATTGAACGAACGCTGAATTTACTCAAACGCATTCAGATTGAACAGAAAGTAGATGAAGTAAAGAAACGTGCAGAAGAGTTAGAGAAGTCAGAGGAAGAATTACAGGAAGTAAGCTCAAAGTCATCAGATAATTCACAAAAACAGCAGGAGCTGCCGAAGAAGCAAGCTGATCTTGCGAAGAAAGAGCAAGCGATGGAGCGCGAAGCAGCCGACCTCCAGCGGCGAATGGAAGAATTTTTTACAGAAATGCCTGCGGATAAATTACAGAAGCTGTTGGAGCAGATGCAGAAACAGCAGCTTGATCAGAAGATGCAGCAAGCATCCCAGCAAATGCAAACAGGAAACATGCAATCAGCACAACAAATGCAAAATCAGATCAGTCAGCAGTTACAGCAATTCAGCAAGCAGATGGAAAAGATGCAGCAGGAGATGCTTCAGCAGCAATCGCAATATGTGATGAATGAACTGCGCAAAGCGAGCAATGACATGCTGGAACTTTCGAAAGATGAGGAAGCGTTGAAACAACAATCGCAAAGTGCACCGCAGAATTCGCCACAACTTCGCCAGAATGCGCAAGACCAATTGGAGGCAACGCAGGATTTAAACAATGTTATCAAAGGATTAAGTGAACTGTCGCAAAAATCCTTCGCGGTAACGCCGGAAATGGGAAAAGCGATTGGTGAAGCATTGGCGCGGATGAATAACGCAATGCATGCTTTGGATATGCGCAACGGTTCAACAGCATCCCAAGAGCAAGAACAAGCAATGGCAGCGCTCAACCGTGCAGCGATGCAAGTGCAGAATGCATTGCAGGCAATGATGCAGGGTGGAGGGGGTGGCGCCGGAGGTTTAATGCAGCAATTGCAAAGAATGGCGGGTCAGCAGATGTCTATTAACATGCAGACACAACAAATGGGCGGGATGTCTCAACAACAAGCCGCAGAAGCGGCGCGTCTGGCGAAGGAACAAGGAGCTGTTCGTAAATCTCTGGAAGAACTTAACCGCGAGGCACAACAGAGCAGCGAACAGAAAAAAATGTTGGGCGATCTTCAGAAAATTGCGGAAGAGATGAACGAGGTTATAAGAAATCTCGAACAGAATAATGTGAATCCTGAAACGATAAAAAAACAAGAACGCATTCTCTCTCGTTTACTCGATGCATCAAAATCCATGCACGAGCGCGATTACGAGAAAAAACGTAAAGCAGAAACCGGTACACAGATTACACGCCGCAGTCCGAACGAAATTGATCCAAATTCTCTGGAAGGAAAAAGTCGATTGCAGGAAGAATTATTGAAAGCAATAGAACAGGGATATTCCAAAGATTATCAAGAACTTATACGAAAATATTTTGAGGAATTGGAAAAATCAGAAAAGTTTGTACAGTAGGACGGCAGTGCAATTGAATGGCAGCTATTCATATCTCACATATAAATAGAACACTATGAAAAAGTGGCCTAGGGAAATATGGAGATTATGTTTAATTATATTTCTTGGTTTTATAGGGAGTATGATTGCGGGTTTGTTGAATTACGGAGGAAATATTTTCGATACTCAATCGGCAGGATTTGCGTATTATATTGTTTTTGGTTTTAGTACATCACTTATTTTCGCATTCTATCATATGTGGGGTCTCACACCAAGCATCGTTGGATCTCTTGGTATAAGCACTGCATCATTCATTATTATTGGTCTCTTTGTTCCTTTTTGAGCGTAAGCTGGCATATTTAAAGCATTGGAAATTTTTAGTAGGAAATTTCTGATAGTAAGATTAGAATTCAAAAACGTCGCACTGGAAAACTGTTGCTTTCTGGACGGGAAATGAAGTGATTTGGTTTTAATATCATTTAAGGGATAACATTTCAACTATGACGGTGTGATTTTTATCATAACACAATTGCAGAATTTTGAGTAAATTTTAGGCATATTTATTTAGAATATCATCGGTTACGATTTTTATGCTCAGTGAAATGGGGAAGCAGATACAATGAACCAAGGGATTCGTCATGTCGGTTGCATGTGAGAATATAAAAGTAGAGGATGGAATGCAGGAAAAAGAACTTAGAATGATCTTGGAGATAAGCGGGAAATGAAAGATTCTCAGGTCACTCTATTTATAGGAAGAAGTACAATTATTTTTATCTGTATTCAGCTTTTATCTTGCATGCTCTTTGGACAAGAAAAGAATTATTATTTTTTCCGGCCATATGATTATGGCTCAGAAGCAATCTATAATCCTCTATCAGTCCTCATTAATGGAGGATGTGATACGTACCAACAGCTCGACCGGCCGAGCACATTTGACGCCATTCCATGGAAAAACGGTGCAACAAGTGTTTGGCGAAGTATCACTTCTCCTCTTCCTGTAATTAGTGACTTTGGCTGGAATCGGTTCCTCAGTCAAGAAATATTTCCAACAAGTCTCGATAGAGATCGTACGCAATGGGTTCCTAATTATTCGCTTCATGTCATAGGTGGAGGAATGGAATCACGCAAACTTTCTGAATGGTACGATTATCACGATTATCCGATTCCGTATGTGCTGGGTGCAGCGACTGCAATGGTGTATGAATTCTTTAATGAGATGGTAGAAAACGGCCAGGGCATTTACCCTAATGAAGACTGCATTCCTGACTTTCTCATATTTCAACCTCTTGGAGTTCTACTTTTTAGTTCTGATAAAGTATGTGAGTTTTTTTCATCTGAGTTAAACCTAAACGATTGGTCTCAACCATGTGCAATTTCTTTCACTCCACTTGCCTTCCGCAATCCAGGACAGAACTTTGTAATGAAGTATGCTATAACACAATCGAAATCTACAAGTCTATTCTTTCATTTCGGAAACTTTGTACTTTTGGGATTATCGTTTAAAAAAGATGCCGAAGATGCAATATCATTTGGCGCTGGCTTAGCATCCGTAGGTGTGAGAAGCCTGCCGGTGCAAAATGGTGTGCCGTCAAATACAGTTGAATCCGGACCAATGGCTGGAATATACTATGATCGAAATAATTCTCTACTCATGTCTCTCGTATACTCAGAATCGAGGAATTGCCTGTTTCGGTTCAATGTATATCCAGGTGTGATTTCATCATCTTACTTCTCACCTGGGCTCTTTATTACATTGGCTGATCATGGAAACTTCATAGTAGGAGTAACAATGAAAATTCTTCCTATAGGACTGAGTACTCATATTTCGCAATAAACATTAACCCCGCTGAAAGTTCATTACTACTATCACGTCAAAAAGGTTGTATTGCATAGATGCCATTTTCCGACTGTAGTTACGGGACTTTCGTCTAAACATTATTGTATGGCATTGAAGAACTTATTGCTGTTAGGAGGAAACTCCTGACAGCAATGTTAAAATTATTACACATCTTTTTTCATTTCTTCTTTTTTCCACAAATTTAAAAGCCAGCTCTGTATCTGTTCTCACCGCGTAATTCTTTCTGTGCCGCAAGAATTGATGTTCATACAAATCGATTTACATCGTTCCATATAGAAGATGCACAAAGAGAAAGAATGTTGCCGGAGAATTGTGATTATTTTGGCTCTCATTGCCGTACTTCATCGTTGCAACACACGAACTTATTGGCTACATTTTGGGCGAATGCTGATAGGATTTTTGACTCCGTGTTAATAACAATAATCCTTAAGATTGATAAACGAATTATAAACCATATCTACCTATGACCGATCTCTGGATTAGCTACTTTAAGAAACTCAAAGAATGTTCATCAAAAGGCACAGAGCATACTCCTCGTACGGTACTTGAAAATATAATCGAGGACGTGAAGCTGAACAAGAAACTCAAGATTACTCAAGAGCCAAAAACGTGTTATATGTTTAGGAACACTGGACTTTATGATGGAAAAAGGATGGGCTATTGATGGGTAAATCAAGAGGGAGGTTATATTATGATTGATAAATTGAAGGTGTCAACACAAAGAAAGTGTAATTTTAAAAAGAAGGATAATAATGGAGAACTCCTCTCTTGCGGACTTCGGTCGCTAGAAGATGATACCTATTGTATATTTCATTCGGAGAACATTTCCAAAAAGACAAATCAATTCGATAGTGCTTTTAATCTGCTTATAGAGCAGATAGAAAATAATAACAAGATGATGGAATATAATTTCAGAGGATTTGTTTTCCCTAAGATTAGTTTAAAGTACAAAGTGTTTAATAAAATGGTTGATATACGTTGGGCGACATTCACTGACATGGCGGATTTCGAAAATGCATTCTTTAAGAATGGCATGTTTGCGCATAAGACCAACTTTAAAGGTATAGCTTTCTTCCAAGGTGCAAAATTTCATAATAGCGTTTCATTCGTTGGAACAGAATTTAATAAGTTAATTTTTATCGGGGATAAAGTCTTAAACAAAATAGTATTTCATGGGTGTAAGTTTCACGAGAACGCTGTTTTTCAAGATCGTTGTTTCCTTGACGATGTTGTTTTTCAAAGCAGTATTTTTTATAAGAATGCTGATTTCCCAAAAACAGAATTTCACAAGAAACTTGATTTTAGCAATTCAGAGTTTCGCGGACAACTGTTATTCTTGAATGCAAAACTTTTAGATGAGGTGGTGTTTAACAAGACAGTGATTGCATCACTGAAAAACATTAAGGGTTCTGGAATTAACCTTGATGGAACAATTTTGCATTCAACAAATTTTAAAGATATAATTAACTTTCATAATTATTCCTTTAAAAACTCCGTTTTAATATTTTGTGATTTTTCAAATAAATCTCTCATAAACTGTGATTTCACAGGTGCAGTTCTCAAATCTATTTATTCCGACAATATTTCCATTGACTCCAAGACTTGTGCAAAGACAAAGTTTATATATACTGATTATGAAGAGTTTCAAGAAGCAGGGATGACAAGAATTATTCCTAAAATTAATTCCCGTATTCCATTAACTGGAGATTTTGGAGATAAAGACAATATAAATTTTACCCTTATAGATTATTTTCAACAATTTCATAAATGGAATTTCTTGTTAGACTTGCCAATTGAGGTGCGAACTGGCATCTTGAATTATATAAATTTCTTTAAAGATTATATACGATCAACCGAAGATATTAATGTAGACATCGCAACTGAACCGCAAGGTGAAAAATCAAAGCTCAGCCTCCTTACAAAAGATGAGACGAAAAAAGATATCATTGCTGTTACTTTTCAAAACTATATCGAAAATATATTTAAGCCATTTGATCAAATAAACTATGAATTCAGAAACAATAAATTGAGTGCAATTCAAAAAGAATCCTTCATTACGAATTATCGAGATGAACATATTATAGTTCGGAAAAGAATATTGTATGGTCTAATTGATGAACAAAGGCGAGATAAAACCGCATTAGAAATATCTAAAATGCAAATAGCCGAATATAAAAGAGATCTAGAATGGTTTCGCAACTTAATTATTCTAAAAGAAAACAAGCCCCCAGCTTCAATTAATATATACAATCAACAGAGTTCAAATCAAGAAATGAATGTTGAGATGGAAAATAATATTAAGGTAGGGATTGAATTGGCGAGCTTGTCAGACGAATTAGATAACATTAAATCTAAAGCTCACCAAGCTGAAATAGATCATCTTAAAGAAGAGATTAAAAACATATTAATCGAGCAAAAAGAAAAAGGGGATAATGAACAACTTAGATTAAGAACCAAGACAGTTTTAGGTGCATTAGGAAAAGCTGCTAATTATGGCATTCAAAACTTCGACAAGATTGTAAATATTGGCAATGCAATTGCGAAATTGCTTGGTTTTAATTTCCCCAGTGCTCAATAAATATTTATGTCATAAATATGAAATCGGCGGTTATCAAGTATTAGAGAAATGGCTTCGCTCCCGCCGTGACCGAAAAGTAAATACGCTCAGTTATCAGGAACAAGAAACGTTTATGCAGATTTGCAACATACTCGCATTTACAATTGAACAGATGGGGGAGATCGATGGGATTGTGTTGAAGTTGATGGGGAAATGATATTACATGGTAGAGACGTAATATATTACGTCTCTACAGATAATATGACGTTATATAAAAACACATTTCGAATTGAATCGATACGGCTGAAAGAATATGATTATTCCCTGCCAGGCGAATATTTTGTAACGATTTGTACAGATGAACATAAATGTCTATTTGGCACGGTAATAGAGGAGGATGTCGAGTTATCACCCATTGGTCGGATCGTAAAAAGCTGCTGGGAAGAAATACCGAAGCATTTCCATAATATTGAATTGGATGAGTTTGTCATAATGCCAAATCACATACACGGAATCATAATAATAGATGATAATCGTAGAGACGTTCAATCGGGTGAAATGGATAATAATCCAAATGGTAGAGACGTTCAATTGAACGTCTCTACAAGGATTTCGCCGAAAAGAGGAACATTGTCGGTGGTAATACGAACCTTCAAAGCTGCCGTGACTACAGAGTGTCGGCGTAATGGTTGGTATGAATTTCGCTGGCAACCACGATTTTATGAGCACATCATTAATGATGAAAGAGATTCACAAAACATCCGCGATTATATTATCGACAATCCAATAAAATGGTTTTATGACAGCGAGAATCCAGATCAGAGAAAATAATTTATTAGAATCACATTTGAATTCCATTCTTGACCGAAAGACACACGAAAACATTGCTCATTTTGTCTGGGCAGAGTTGGTAAAATAAATGATTAGGAGAAAGGCGATGGGGAAGTAAAGCAAGAACGCTATGAAAAAAAAGCAGATTGAAGAATTATTTGCGCAATTTGAAAACACATGCTATATCTTTAACGGCATTGAATGCTGGAGCGCAAGGGAATTGCAAAATATTTTTGGGTACAGTAAATGGGACAACTTCAAAAACACACTAGAGAAAGCAAAAAATCGTGTGAAAATGCAGGCGAACCTGTTGCAAACCATTTTGCCGATATCGGGAAAATGGTTAATCTTGGCAGCGGATCTATAAAGAAGTAGTCCTGAGTGAGTGAAAAAGAAAACATTTTCGAGGTATAAGTCAATTGTACCAATAGAACATATCGAACAACGAATTTTCCTCATTCGCGGCAAAAAAGTGATGATCGATTTTCATTTGGCGGAAATCTATGGAGTGCAAACCAAGATTCTCAATAAAGCCGTTGCAAGAAATCGTCACCGATTCCCGGAAGATTTTCTCTTTCAGCTTACACCTGATGAGTGGAATTCTTTGAAGTTCCAATTTGGAACCTCAAAAGTAATCGGGCGCGGTGGGAGACGGTACCTCCCCAATGCATTTACCGAGCATGGCGTTGTTATGCTTGCTTCGGTTCTCAACAGCGATGCGGCAATAAAGGCAAGTATTCTTGTGGTTCGCGCTTTTGTTCGCTTGCGGGAAATACTGTCAGCGAATACAGAACTTGCTGCAAAATTGAAAGAACTTGAATCAAAAATCATTCAACATGATTCAGAAATTCAAAATCTCTTCGATGCCATCCGCCAATTAATGCAGCCGCCGGAAAAACCAAAACGTCAGATCGGATTTCAAATGAAGGAACCAAGTGTAAAATATAAAACGAAGAAGAAGAAATAAATTAATCTGTGGCTTCCATTCTTTTAAACGATACCGAACTTCAATTTCCTAATTTTACTATCGTTTCTGCATCTGCAGGATCGGGTAAGACGCACACGCTCACGCTGAAAATTCTGCAGCTCTTGCTGTCCCTCCATGTCCCGAACAATCGGCTGAATAATGTGCTGGCGATGACGTTCACCAAGAATGCAGCCGCTGAAATGCGCCAGCGTGTTCTGGAATATCTGAAGAGAACATTCCACGGGAATAAAAATATTCTTGATCAATTGTGCCCTCTCGTTTCAATGGATGAAGCGAACCTTCGCACTCGGTGCGGCGAATTGATTGAAACGATATTGCAGGATTACTCGGCATTTCAGGTGCAAACGATCGACAGCTTTATGGCGCGAGTGTTTCGCGCTTCGGCGTTGGAGTTTGGTTTTTCACCAACGCTTGAAATTGTACTGAACAACCGCGCAATACTTGATGCGGCTTTTGAACAATTCGTCCGCGAACTTGCAACCGATCCGTCAAGGCAACAATTACTTGAAGAACTAACAGATATTCTTGTTGAAAGCCAAAATACTTCTTCCCGCTATATTTGGAATCCATTTCAAAAACTCTCCGATGAAGTCCGCAATCTGTATAACACATTAAGCGCACAATCAAAAGAAATTTTACCTTCTTCTGAAAACGGCAGATCGGTGAACGCATTGCGTAAGGAAATTCTTGATACGTTTCACCAACTCCATGCACTTGTACGAGATTCTGGTTTGGAGACAACAAAGAATTTTGAAAATGTCGCTGCTGTTGCTCAAGCCGGAGAAGTAGACAAGCTGATAGAATTGAAAAGCATCAATAAACCGGTGAAAACCGGCAAATCGAAGACTGAAAAAGAAGTAACGGAAGAATGGAATACACGGTTTGCGCCCTTGCAGGAGAAGTTCAGCTCGCTTGCTGCAGAATATGTTGTGCAGCAGGCATATCACTACTATCTTCCGTACGTCGAAGCACATAAATTGTTTCGGGGCACTATCGAACAGATTATGAGGCGCAACGGTCAGGTGAATCTTTCCGATGTCAATCGTACGCTTCTGCATTATATTTCGGAAGAAATTGTACCGCAAGTATATTTTTATTTGGGCGATGCCATCTACCATTATCTCATCGATGAGTTTCAGGACACAGCACCAGTGCAGTGGGAAGCAATAAAACCGCTGTTTGCCGAAGCGCTTTCAAAGCAGGGAAGTTTATTTGTTGTCGGAGACACAAAACAATCTATTTATGCATTCCGTCATGCCGATTGGCGCATTATGAAAAACGTCATGACGAACAACGTTTTTCCATCAGCACCGCCGGAAGTTCGGGAATTAGAAACAAATTACCGCAGCTTCGAACGTATTCTCGATTTCAACAAAACAGTTTTTCATTCCATCGTGCCATCAGTAATAGATGACGACGCACCACATGCCAGCGGGTTGTCAATGTTCAAACAAGAGGTTGAAGAAAATAATAAGAAGAAAGGATACGTTGAGGTTGTTTCGTTTGAAAAAGATGAAGAACAAGAACAGGAACGCGCGAAAATTTTAGAAATTGTCCACGATTGCCACACGCGTGGTTACCGATATGGCGATATCACAATCCTGACTCCGAAGAATGAACATGTCGTTGCGGTCAGTGGATGGCTTAATGGCGAACATATTCCATTTATTTCGCACAGTAGTCTCGATATTCGCGGGCGTGCAATCACCGATGATATCATTGCGCTTCTTCGCTTCCTCGATTCGCCGATTGATGATCTCGCATTTGCAACCGTTTTACTGAGCGGTACGTTTCATCGCGCACTTGCTGCTGATAATGTGAAGTTGGCGCAAGAGGAACTTCACTCGTTCCTTCTTCAGGCGCGAAGAACAGAACACCCAGCGCCGCTGTATGCATTGTTCCGCTTGCGTTATGTCGATATCTGGAAGCAGTACTTTGATGAACTTTTCAGAGTTGTTGGTTACTTGCCGATGTACGATCTCTTATCAGAAATCTATAAACAATTTCGATTGTTCGAGATTGCACCAGAAGAAGAAGGTGCACTTGCAAAGCTGTTGGATGTGATGAATAATTTTGAAGAGATTGGACAGAATAATCTAAAAGATTTTCTTGCCTTTGCTGATGATGAAGCGGACGATGCAGATTGGAATATCGCGGTGCCGCATGGTGCGGATGCCGTTTCTGTGATGACAATCCACAAGGCGAAAGGATTAGACAATCGAGTTGTCATCGTTTTACTCGTAGATTCTAAATTGCGATCCGATAATTTATTTGTCGAAGAAAATGCCGACGGTGTACGGTTAGTGCACATTACTCAAAAAAATGCAGCGTTTGACGACACGCTTCAGGAAATATACAATCAGCACCGCATTGAACGAGCGATAGATGACCTCAACAAATTGTACGTGGCATTTACGAGAGCAAAAGAAGAGATGTATGTAATCGGTGTAAAGAATGAATATTCAGATGAGCCGTCAAAATTCCTACCGACTTCCGGCTATGAACCGTCGGTAAAACCTGAAGTAGAAAAACAAAAGCAATCAATCGAGCCGGCCGTGCCTCTGTATCATTCGTCGGTGCGAGTGCCAGTAAGCAATATTTCATCAGAGAAGCTGGCGCTGTATGAACGCCGTCGCGGTGATGCTATTCACGATGTGTTGTCGCAAGTAGAGTTCGCAGATGCGGACGTTGAGATGCTCATCTCATCATCGATAAAGAATGTTACGGGAAGCTGGATGCAGCCCGCTGATGAGGAGCGCATCAAATCGTCAATACTTGAATTTCTGCACTCGCCGGAAATCGCGCCGTTCTTTGTTCACATTGAAGGCAGAAAAATAATGAATGAACAAGAATTTGTTAATCCGGAGGGACGGCTCTTCCGCATGGACCGGATTATTGTCGATAAGGATACGGTGACAGTTCTTGATTTCAAAACAGGAGATGATAAAGAAGGATATACTGATCAAGTGCAAGGGTACATAAACATTCTTCAAAACTTTTATCCCGGCCGTACCGTTCGCGGTGTTTTGGCTTTTATGGACCGAAAGAAATTGCGGGTGGTTGCATGAGCGAACGCATTGTCCTTGGTCCAACCGATCATCTTATTGAAACTGTTGCCTCTCTTCTTGATTCACATGGAAGAGATTTCTCAACGAGTGCAATTGTTTTCCCGGGAAAACGCCCCGCACATTTCTTGCGGAAAGAACTTGCTCATCGTTCTGGCGGTAGTATCATTCCTCCAAAAATATTTTCCGTGGATGAATTTATTCTTTCGCTGTATCAGCATTTTCATCCGGAGCCCGTGCATGATCTGGAACCGATTGATGCGGTCGCTTTGCTTCACCTTGTGCATAGCGGATTAAAGGAACGATTGGGCGGCGATTACTTTACAACGCTCGATGCATTCATTCCAATTGGATTAAAGCTGTTTGGTGAATTGGAAGAACTCCGGCTGGCGAATCTTCCCGAACGAAAGCTGAGAGAAGTACTGTCGGCACTCACGTACAATCGGCTCTTTTCACTTGCGGAATATTACACAAAGTTCTACGCACTTGCAGCGGAAAAAGATTTTACAACGCGCGCGGTTCGTTACATGGAAGTTGCCGAACATATCAGCGAACTGGATCTCAGCTGTTACACACAGATCGTTGTGGCGGGATTATTTAAGCTAACTCACGCCGAGCAAATCATTTTTGAGGATTTACAGAAGCGATCGAATACGTTGTTCGTGCTTCAAACGGATAAAATTGAAGAAGGAACACCGGAACCGGAGATTCATTTCTACAAAGCATCCGATACACACGGACAGGTCTTTGCACTTTCGGCGCTTATCAAGAAACAATTGGATAGTAGCGCACAGCTCGATGAACACTCGGTAATTGTTCTGCCAACTGCCGATGCACTCTTTCCTGTTGTGCATCAAACGCTTTCGTTGATGCCGCAAGAACAATACAATATTGCGCTTGAATATCCAATGGCGCGCACACCGATCTATGGTTTTCTGAACAATCTCATGGAATTAGTGTGCTCGAAGCAAGGAGAGCGGTACTCGGCGGTACAGTACATAAAATATATTCTGCATCCGTACACCAAAAACATCCGCTTGGATCAACGCACAGATGTTACACGTATGCTTTTTCATGCAATAGAATCTACGCTGACGAATGATAAATCTAAAATCCTCATTACACTGGAAGAAATAGAGCAGTCGGATGAAATCTTTACGAATGTTGCATTTGCAATTTCAGAATTCGACAATAAAGTTACGCCGGAGCAGTTGAAAAAACATATTCACACAATACATTCATCAACCATTCGCCTACTTGAAAATATTACATCGGTCAAAGAATTTGCGCATAATGTCATTGAAGTCCTCACCTATATCTACGAACAAAGCACCGCTCGTCTACATCCACTGTTTCGTCTTTATGCAGAAGCGCTGCTGAAAGTATTTCTGCACTTGGAACAATCGTTTGTTGGAAGTGCATCGTTTCTCGATGCCTCTGGATATTTTAACTTCCTTCAACAATATGTAGCTCTTCAAGATGTTCCGTTCTCCGGCACACCGCTTCGAGGTTTGCAAGTGCTCGGTTTATTAGAAACGCGCAGTCTGCACTTTGATGACGTATATTTATTAAATGTGAATGATGACATCCTGCCCGGTGGTATCGGCAGCGATATGCTTTTACCGCAGCAGCTGCGCGAAAAATTAGGATTGGAAACGCGGCATGATCGGGATGAATTGAGCGAGTATTATTTTCACCTACTCGTACGTGGCGCAAATCGCGTGCATCTCTTTTTCTCTGAATCCGGTGAGAGCGATAAGAGCCGATTCGTTGAGCAATTGCTGTGGGAACGCCAGAAGCGAGATGGTTTATTTTCATCCGATAATTACGTTCAGACAGTGCGTTATCATGTGAAACTTGCCAATGAAACCGTTCTCCCAATTTCTAAATCGGATGATGTGCTTTCAATTATACAAGGATTCACATACAGCGCGAGCGCATTAGACACGTATCTACAATGTCCAATTAAGTTTTACTACCGGTACATCATGCGCTTACAAGAAAAAGAAGAAGCTTCGGAGGATATTGATAGTCAGGAGGTTGGCAAGTTTGTTCATGAGGTGCTGGATAATTTTTTTGCACCATGTATAGGAAGAAAATTAGAAACACGCGATCTGTTGCCTGAACGCATGAAAAAAGTGGTGGATGAATTGTTCGCGCAGGAATTCGGAGTTGAACCAGCGGGAGCAGCATATTTACTGAAACGGCAGATTCAGCGGCAAATGGAAACGCTGCTTAAAGAATACCAACAACCGATGACTGAGGCAAGCGAAATAATTATAAAGGGACTTGAAGAAAAGATATTGATTCATGCATTAGGGACAAAGTTTGAAGGACGTCTTGACCGCATTGAGCAGCGCAGCAATAAGATTTTCATACTCGATTATAAGACCGGGCCGAAGCCAAGCAAGCCGCCGATTAATTTCGGCAAGCTCAATCTCCATATTGATGAACGAGAAAGCTGGAACGAAGCGGTTACATCTCTGCAATTGCCGATGTATCTTTTGTTGTATAGCATTCATACAAAAACTGTGGTAGAAGAAATCGTTCCCGCGTACCTCTACCTTGGTAAGAACCGGCTCGGCAAAGAATGTGAGGTAGTTTTTGGGGAAGATACTGAAGAACGTGTGACTTGCTTTGAACAAATCAAACAACTCATTGAGCTTATACTAAAGGAGATAAATAACGCAGCGACTCCTTTCTCGCCGCCCGCCGATCTCAGCAAGAGTTGTCCGCGTTGTCCATACACCGGACTCTGTGGCACAGCGTGGGTGCAGGGTTGGAAGGCTTAAGAAAATAATAACCAAGAATAACCTCTTTTACTGAAATTCCTCGTTCTTATATCAGAGAACGTTCTCATCCTTTCTTCCTTATAACTCTCATCATCGCTCTACACTACTGCAGAGGCGTTATATCTTGAGACAGGAACAAAAGACCCGCTTAAAACGTTTGTACTAATGTGAAACAACAATCAATAAAATGCAGGATAATATTTCACGCTTCCATATGATATGTTCCATCGTACTCAATTAAACTTATGGAGGTAACGATACGTCTAATTAGTAGATAATAAAATTGGAGGTAATATGACACACAAATTGATTATACTCACCTTCATTGTGATAGCACTTGGATTTGCCGGATGTGCAGCAGAGCAATATTCGCAAAGCCACAAGGACCATTCGATGAAAGTAGATTCGCTCCGGTTGATGAAGATAGATGACGTGATTGCTTTATCAAAAGCTGGAGTGAGCGATAGTCTCATCATTGGAATGATGGATGCAACAGATTCGTGGTTCCAATTGAAAACTCAGGATGTCATTGATCTCAGAAACGCAGGAGTGAGCGATAAAGTAGTCGCGGCTATGATGCAGCCGCCATCCCAACCATCCGGCAAGACTAGTGATTCGAATGGAGTGCGATATTATGCCTATCCTTCGTTCTTCTGGTATGATGGATTTTATCCATATTGGTATTATCCGACATTCTCTGTACGTATGGGATATCATTCTGGATTCTTCCATCATCGGCGGTTCCGTTGAACCACAAGTCTAGTTCGAGAATATAATATCCTATCATCTGATGAGTATGAACTGGAGCGAGTCGAGTGTTGCGATCCTCGACTTCGCTCTAGCAATATACACAGGTATCAATTACTTCTTTTCTATTATTATAATCCGTTATCGCTTTACTCAATTACACAAGTGACTCATCTTAAGCGGGAACAAAATAAATGCCTAGAACGTTGGTACTACTATGAAAAAGCAATCACTATCAATCCAGCTAATTATTCTTACGTTCATTCTCACACTTCCTTCCGTCTCACAAAATAGATTTACACTGAGTGGAACTATCAGAAATGGAGAAACCGGCGAGGTGCTTATTGGTGCAACGCTTCTTGTAAAAGAACTCCCGGGTGTTGGTGTTACTTCGAATGCTTACGGATTTTATTCATTGACCTTTCCAGAAGGTACCTACACAATTCTTGTTCAGTATCTTGGATTCAAAACTCGAAAGGATACATTAAATTTCAATGACAATAGATTGATCAATTATGATCTGACACCGGAACCGATCAAACTGGGAGAAGTGGTTGTTTCCGGCGAACGGTCGAACGCAAACGTTACCTCGACTGAAATAGGAGTTAATAAATTAGAAGTAAAGGAAATTGAATCGATCCCGGTCCTTCTCGGTGAAAAAGATATTTTAAAAACGATTCAATTGCTCCCCGGAATACAATCTGCCGGAGAAGGAAGCACTGGTTTCTATGCGCGGGGCGGAGGAACAGATCAGAATTTAATCGTTCTGGACGAGGCACCGATTTACAATTCCTCTCACCTCCTCGGATTTCTTTCGGTTTTTAATTCCGACGCGATCAAAGATGTGAAAGTCATGACAGGAGGCATACCGGCAGAATATGGCGGTAGACTCTCTTCGGTATTGGATATTCGCACAAACGACGGCAACAACAAGGAATTTGGTGGTTCGGGCGGCATTGGATTGCTGGCATCACGCCTGATGGTGGAAGGACCTATTGTGAAGGATCAGGGATCATTCATCATCTCGGGGAGGCGCACATATGCAGATCTTTTCCTTAAACTGTCCAGCGACACAACTCTTAACCGTGCGAGTTTATATTTCTACGATCTGAATATGAAAGCGAACTATACCCTTGGCGATAAAGACCGATTGTACCTTTCCGGTTATTTTGGGCGTGACAATTTTGCATTTTCCAATACGTTTGGATTCAATTGGGGTAATACAACAGCGACACTTCGATGGAATCATATTTTCGCTAATCATTTATTTTCCAACACTTCGCTTATTTACAGCGATTATGAATATAGCAACACCATTGGAGTCGGCACAAGTCAATTCCAGATCACTTCCGGAATCCAAGACCTGAACTTTAAAACCGATTTTCAATATTTTACCGATGCTTCTGGAACTGTGAAGTTCGGCCTCAATTCTATTTATCACACCTTTCTTCCAGGAAAGGTAACCTCAATTGCTGGAAGTATCATCAACAATACGGCGCTTGAAAACAAATTCGCCCTTGAGAACGCTTTGTACGTTGCGCATGAGATTGATATGATACCCGGTGTGAAAGTAAACTATGGGTTGAGGTTCTCGGCCTTTAGTTTGATTGGTCCTGCACATCTCTATGATTATGATGAATATGGAAATATTTCTGACACATTGACATACGGATCCGGCAATATTATTAAAACATATGTTTCGCTGGAGCCGAGGCTTGCTGTAAACATCCTCTTAAACGAAACAAGTTCTCTGAAAACTTCCTACACTCGTACAACGCAATACCTTCACCTTCTTTCGAATTCTACAACAACAAATCCAAGCGATGTGTGGGTGCCAAGTACGAATAATGTAAAACCGCAATTTGCCGATCAAATTGATGCAGGCTACTTCAGAAATTTTCTTGATAATGAATATGAAGCGTCTCTAGAATTGTATTACAAACGCATGCAAAATGTTATCGATTATAAGAATGGTGCCGACCTGCAAATCAATCCGACGGTGGAAGCTCTCCTTTTGTATGGCACCGCAAGAAGTTATGGCGCAGAATTACTTGTTCGAAAACGCGCTGGCCGACTCAGCGGCTGGATTGGATATACGCTTTCAAAAACAGAAGAACAATTTGATCAGATAAATAATGGCAACCCATTCCCTGCACGGCAAGACCGAACACACGACATTTCAATTGTGCTGATTTATAATCATAACAGCGAGTGGAATTTTTCGGCAACCTGGGTATATAACACTGGTAATGCTGTTACATTCCCCAGTGGAAATTACTGGCTGGACGGCCGGCTGGTGCCATATTATACAGAGCGGAATGGCTATCGTATGCCGGCGTACCATCGATTAGATCTTTCCGCTACATGGACTTTGGGACCGCATTCCAATCTTAATTTCTCTTTATATAATGCGTATAATCGGATGAATCCCTATGCTATCAATTTCCAACAAGACCCAAACGACCCGAACAAGACACAGGCGGTACAGACGACCTTCTTCCCGATCATACCGTCGGTCACGTATAATTTCACTTTTTAGAATCACGAAGGATTGATTCTCTATGAAAATAGAAAATATAAAATATCTATTGCCGACAACATTCATTCTGTTAGGCATCGCTTTGAATTCCTGCCAGGAGGTCGTGTCGATCGATCTCAACAAAGCCGACCCGCACATTGTCATCGAAGGCATCATTTCAGATCAACCAGGCCCGTATGTTGTTAAGGTCAGCATGACAGGCAATTATTTTGAACCATCACTCTATTTCCCGCCCGTTACTGATGCTCAGATTGTTTTAACAGATGATAATGGACAACGGGACACACTAAAAGAGAGTGACCAAGGAACCTATCTTTCCACAACCTTGAGGGGAATCTCGGGACGAACGTATTCCATGTCTGTAGTAAGCAAAGGGAAGATATACAGCGCCTCGTCCTTTATGCCGGCGAAAGTGTTGATCGATTCGATCTACGCGGTGGCAAGAACAGGATTTCGTTCAGAACCAGGATACGATATTTATGTGTTATTCAAAGATCCGCCGGAACCTGGGAATTATTACCGTCTCAATGCGAAGTCCAGCACGCTGATTCCTGCTGATTCCATAGATGGCCGTCGCTACCGACTTTATACGGATAAGCTGACAAACGGGAATGAAATGACAGAAAGAATCCGGGCCGGTGGACAGGTGCAGCCCGGAGATACGATTACCTTGGAGCTGCTATCTATTGATAAGGCCTCGTACGATTACTTTAGTACTTTAAGGGATATCCTCTCATCGGACCGAAGTCCCACATCTTTGTCCCCTGCTAATCCTAACACGAATCTGAGCAATGGATCCCTGGGATATTTTTCGGCATTTGCGATGGATACAAAAAAGATCGTTCTTAAATAGCAGCAAAGAGATAGACAAAGCAGTTTTCCGATTATGGCGGGAAGGCAAGAGAAAAGAAAAATTCAAAAATTTCTGAGATTTCTTACAGCATTGGGACTTATTTTTCCATCGCCTGCGATGATTCATATTTAAATACTTAGTTAAAAAAAATGGTAATTTATATTAAATATTCATGTATTCAATGTGACAAAAGGAGAAAAATGGAATGGCGCAGTTAGAATCTATTGACATACCGCTGGGCACAAAGATGCCGAAATTTATTTTAAGAGATCCAGATGGTGTTATTCAAATAAGCGATTATGCGTTTGGGAAGAAAGGACTGCTCATTGTATTCACCTGTAATCACTGTCCTTATGCGAAAGCAGTGTGGCCGCGTGTGATTCGCCTTGGTGTATATGCGCAGAAAAACGGTATGAACGTTCTGGCAATTAATCCTAATATCAATCCGGACTATCCCGATGACTCACCGGACAAAATGCGGAATAAAATAAAGGAATGGGGAATACCATTTCCATATCTGATTGACGATACGCAAAAGACGGCGCGCGAATTCAAGGCACAATGTACGCCGGATATCTACTTGTTTGATGCCACGCAAAAACTTGTCTATCACGGACGTGTTGATGACAATTGGCAGGATGAATCGAAAGTGACAAAGGAAGAATTGAAGGAAGCGATTGAGGATCTCATTGCTGGCAAACCAATCACGCGAGAACAATTTCCATCTATAGGTTGCTCGATTAAATGGAGGGAATAGACAAAAGAAATTGAAAGATACCTTTTCAATATTTTTCAGTTCCATTGCTGGAACTTAGAAAAGGTTCTACTGTACTATTTCTAGATACTTATAAATCCAACCGATCTTTTGTTGGTCAGCACTGGCAACGTAATACCACATATCACCTTTTCCATCCGTAAAATTTCCAAGTCTATAAACTTCTTCATCTTTGTATACCGTTCCAAGTTGCTTGGATTTTGTTGAGGGATTTTGCCTTAGACGGATGGAAGGTTCGTATGTGCAGCGCATTTTCACAAATAATCCCGGATCTTGTTTGATATACTGCACTAATGTCCGTGAGAGCACTTGGTAATAATTTAAAAGTAAAATTTGTTTTTCGTTCAAATTGTCTTCACCACTGGGATTTCCACGCGACATTTGTAAATCATCTTGTATTTGCTGCATATTATGAAGCGTCTCGATCAGGAAGCGACGACTCTCAATTTGCTTTGATATCTGTGCCTGCGTAGCTGTCATATAGAGCGAGTACACCGACATAGATACCGCAGCAACAGATACGATGATGGTAATAATGTTTGCGAGATTGAATCTCACACTGACGAATTGATGGCAGTGATGGCATACGCGCGCGCCGTCCGGAATATCAAGTTTACAGTGCGGACATGTGTTACGATGGGCGACCGGAATGGGTCGATTTGCACCGGATTGATTCATACTTTTCTCCGATGGATTGAGAGAGAAACTAGATTTAAACCCCCGCGAAAGGAGCTGAAATAGTTTGAGAATATTGCGAAGTATTTCTGCTGGAAACATAATTAGTCATTCTGATCCCGACCACAAGTCGGGAGAAGAATCTTCTTAAAATTATAAATCATTATACCAACCATGACTTAAATCGTTCCATTCTGGATTTTGTGCTTCAATAAGCGCTACTTTTTTTGATCTCAGCCAACCTTTGATTTGTTTTTCTCGCTCAATTGTTGATAATGCAGAGTTTGTGTCTTCGAAATAAACAAGTTTAGTTAGATTGTACTTTTTTGTGAATCCATCAACCAGCTTTTTCTTATGTTCTAATACCCGACGTTCAAGATCATTGGTCATTCCAGTATAGATGGTTCCATGCTTACGATTTGACATAATATATACATAAAACTGTTTCATGTGCTAAGAAGATCCTTCGCTGCGCTCAGGATGACTTAATATTATGTATATTGCGGCCGTTGTAAATATGGAATTGGATCTTCTACTCCTGCCACTTGGAATGCATGTAAACGTAAAGCACAACTATCGCAAACACCACACGCTTTATCTTCTCTTGTATAGCATGACCATGTTAATTCAAAGGGAGCATTCAATTCTATGCCGCGATTTACAATTTCAGATTTTCTTAGATTGATAACAGGAGTACTGATTAAAATCTTCGTTTTAGGTTTCGTTCCTAAGTCAATAACGGTGTTGAAGGCATCGTAGAATTCTTTTCGGCAATCGGGATAACCGGAACTATCTTCTTCCACTGCGCCGATGAATATGTGTTTCGCCCCTATGACTTCCGCCCAGCTTACTGCGGTAGATAAAATGTTGGCATTCCGAAATGGAACATATGAAGTTGGAATATCATTTTTCTTAGAATGAAAGAGTATTTCCGGATTTGCTTCAGTCACTTCCATGTGCATGTCGGTGAGACTGGACCCACCAATGGATTTAAGATGCGTCAAATCAGCAATCAACCGCTGTTGAACGCCGTAATGTTTGGCAAGTGCATAAAACGCTTTCAATTCACGCTGCTCTGTCCGTTGCCCATAATTTACATGCAAAAAAGCTAATTCGTATTGAAGATTGGCAATAGCAGCAGTTACGCAGCTATCCATTCCTCCGCTCACCAGTACAACTGCGCGTGACTTACTCATTTAGTTTAACGCTTTCCTTTTTCTGAGTGAACGGTTTTGACAGTTGTAGAAATGCCGCCGCGAGCTGTAAATGATCCGATCACTTCAATCCATTTCGGTTTCAACATTGTCACCATGTCATCCAGAATTTTATTAGTGACTGTCTCATAAAATATTCCCATAGAACGATACTCAAGAAAATAGTATTTCAACGATTTCAATTCTACACATTTTTTATTGGGGATATAGTTGATTGTGATTGTACCGAAATCAGGTAAACCGGTTTTTGGACAGACAGATGTAAATTCGGGATTCACTATCGTGACGGTATAATCGCGGGCTGGATATTTGTTGTCGAATGTTTCAAGTTTGTCGATTGGATTCATTTTATACTCCTCTTGTTGTCGGATCCCAAATATATTTGTGTATCTGTAGCTGAAACTGCACACGAAGATGATCGCGTAAAATCCACTCTGCTAAAGTATGATTTTCTATATTGCCAAACACAGGCGACATGAGAATGGTGCACCGTGCTGTCAGGCTATACTTTTGAATGACTTCCTTTGCCCACTTGTAATCGGTTTCATCAGCGATGACAAACTTCACTTCATCTTTTGCCGTAAGCAATTTAATGTTTTCCCAGCGATTACGCTTTTCCATCAAACTGCCGGGACACTTGATATCCATAATACGTTTTACGCGTGAATCAATACCGCTGATATCCCGATGACCGCCAGTTTCAATCATGACATCATAGCGTTCATCGCAAAGGCGTTTCATTAAGAGGTGAACATTTTCCTGAAGAAGCGGTTCGCCGCCTGTGATTTCAATGAGCTTGCATTTATATTCTTCTACTTTTTTTAAAATTACATCAATACTCATTTCTGTGCCTTCATCGAAGGCATAAGCTGTATCGCACCAAGCACAACGGAGGTCACATGAAGTTAATCGAACGAATACACACGGCAGTCCAATGCGCGTCGATTCGCCTTGGATGCTAAAGAAAATTTCATTGATGAAGAGAGTGTCTGGTGAAGGTGATGTCATGGTCGTTGAAGCGCTGACATTTCGCTAAGTCTCTGAATACTTTGCTGTGTATTTTCCCGTTTCACCAATTGCCACGAATGATAGTTTTATTTGTGCGGGCAAATGTTTTTTCAATTCATCGAAAATATATCGCGCAATATTTTCTGACGTTGGATTAAGAGCTTGGTCGAAAGGCGGAGTAGTGTTCAAATCGCGGTGATCGAATTGTGCAACAATTTCTTCCGTTTTTTTCTCAAGCACATAGAAATCGACACTCATCCCGAGATTATCAAGAACATCGGTTTTAGCTTCGACTATAACTTTCCAATTATGTCCATGAGGATGTGAACATGGGCCGTTATATCCGCGGATGATATGTGCGGCGGAGAATTCCGTTTCTATTGTGACTGTATACATAAGCAAGTCCAAAGTAAAATTTAATTTCAGTTTAATTGCTTCAAACTATCTTTTAGCTTTTCCATATTCATAGTGATATATTTCTGTTTCTCGCGTTCTTTTTCTATAACATCTTTTGGTGCACGCTCAATGAAACTATTGTTTGCTAATTTATTCCCAATGCTGTCGATTAATCCTTGCAGGCGCGCGATTTCTTTTTCCAAGCGTTTTCGTTCGGCATCAAGATCAATAATTCCTGCGAGAGGAATAAAAATTTCGGTTCCATCAACTACGGCACTGGCTGACGCTTTGGGGCGTTCGAATTTTACGGAGTCCTGTGCCCATGTTGGCACCGTCTTTGCGTGGCAGAGTCGGTCGAGATAGTTTAAGAGACCTTGCATCGCATTTACATCGATGGAAAGTCTCTCTGCAAGTTCGCCGTGAAGATGCATATGTATTTCAATTTGTTTTGACGGCGCAACATTCAACTCGCCGCGGATATTCCGTACCGCTTCGACGACTTTGATGATAAAATTCAATTCATCTTCAACCGTTTGATTGATGTAATGCTCATTGACATTCGGGAAGGCGGCGCGTACGAGTGATTGCCCTTTGCGGTCGCTCAAATTCTGCCACAATTCTTCCGAAATGAATGGCATCACCGGATGCATCAATCGAAGTGCTTGATCGAAAATCCAAAGTGCTCGTATTACAACAGCAGTTTTCACTTCCTTCGGTTCGTCACCATAGAAGCGCGTTTTCACCATCTCCACATACCAATCACAAAAATCATGCCATATAAAATCATAGATCAGTTTTGTTGCTTCGTTGACATGGAATTGGTCGAGTGACGTGTTGAATGATTTGATGGCGTGATTAAGCCGGGAGAGAATCCACCGATCCGCAAGATCGAGATTTTCTATCGGCAGTTTGTCGATCGAGACATTATCATTACCGATGATTTCCCGTTTATTCATCAAAAGAAAACGGCCGGCGTTCCAGATTTTATTTGCGAAGTTACGGCCAAGGTCGCATTTTTCTGATGCGAACAGTACATCCTGACCGAGCGGAGAAAGGTATGCGATGGTGAAGCGGAGTGCGTCAGCGCCATACTGATCGATGACGTCGAGCGGGTCAGGCGAATTACCGAGCGACTTGCTCATTTTACGTCCCTGTTCGTCGCGAATGATGCTGGTAAAGTACACGTCACGGAAGGGAATCAAGTCGTCATCTTTTTTACGAGGTTTGCCGTCTCGTCCCGGCGTCCCTTTCATAAATTCCATATTCGCCATAATCATCCGTGCAACCCAGAAGAAAATAATATCGGGTGCGGTGACGAGTGTGTTGGTTGGATTGAAATAATGCAGATCTGCATTATCTTCCGGCCAGCCGAGCGTAGAGAAAGGCCAAAGCCATGAGGAGAACCAAGTGTCTAACACATCTTCATCTTGACGAATCGGGACATCCGCAGCAAGACCGAGCTTTTTGCGTGCTTCTTCTTCGTTGCGTGCCGGGACATAGTTGCCGTTCGGTGCATAATATACAGGAATGCGATGCCCCCACCAGATCTGGCGTGAGATACACCAGTCACGGATGTTTGTCATCCAGTGTTCATACACTTTCGTCCAGCGGTCCGGATGGAACTGCACTTTACCTTCGTGCACTACACGCAATGCCGGTGCGGCAAGAGGTTTCATTTTTACAAACCATTGATCCGACAGCCAGGGTTCGATGATAGTGTGACAACGATAGCATTTGCCGATGTTGTGCACATACGGTTCGACCTTTAATAAAAAGTTTTTCGCTTCTAAATCTTTTACAAGCTGTGCGCGGCAGTCAAACCGATCCATTCCTTCATACTCTTTTGGTACAGAAGAATTCAGGTGTGCAGTTTCATCAAATATGTTCAATTGTGGAAGTTCATGCCGCTGGCCAAGAAGGAAGTCGTTGGTGTCATGCGCGGGTGTCACTTTCATGACACCGGTGCCGAAGCTCAGATCGATATAATCATCGGCAATGATTGGAAGTTTGCGCCCAACAATTGGCAAAATTGCCGTCTTGCCAATCAAATGTTTGTATCGTTCATCTTTGGGATGGACGCAAAGTGCAGTATCGCCGAGCATTGTTTCCGGCCGCGTTGTAGCGATGATAGCATGCTCATCTGATCCGACAATCGGATATTTTATATAATAGAGATTGCCGTTTGATTCCGCATGATCAACCTCATCGTCGCTGAGTGCGGTTTGATGCTGCGGACACCAGTTGACGATGTACTTGCCGCGATAAATAAGTCCCTTATCAAATAACCGTATGAAGACTTCTTTTACTGCATTCGACAATCCTTCATCCATAGTGAATCGTTCACGTTCCCAATCGCAAGAGACGCCGAGTTTACGCAGTTGCCGAATAATGGTGCTGCCATATTTTTCGCGCCATTGCCATACAAGTTCAATGAACTTCTCGCGTCCAAGATCATGGCGATGCTTGCCTTCTTTGGCAAGAGATTTTTCAACGGCGTTCTGTGTCGCTATACCGGCATGGTCGGTTCCGGGAATCCAACATGCTTCGAATCCTTGCATTCTTTTCCATCGAACAAACACATCTTGCAGAGTATTATTCAGCACATGTCCCATAGTTAAAATGCCGGTGATGTTTGGCGGCGGAATAACGATGGTGTACGGCGCCTTATCTTTATTCACGGTAGCGTGGAAGAGATGATTCGATTCCCACCAGGAATACCATTTGTCTTCAACATCTTTTGGATTATATGTCTTGGAAAGTTCTTGGACACTCATACGGATTCTGCATATTGTGTAGAAAAGGGTGGCACGTTGCTACCCAAAATTTATCATATATAATTAATTAACGAAAAAAGGGGGATGAAATCAACGACAGTAGAGAGAATGCTGAAACTTATGCAGATTGGACTTGAGTAGTAATTGATGTCTGGGGCAGTGCCGCTGTGTGTCGATCGATCAGTTCTCTTGCAAGTTCCAAATATGCCAGCGTGCCTTTCGATGCAGCATTGAAGAGCACAGCGGGTTTTCCATAAAAAGATGCTTCCGCTAAATGTGTATTCTTCGGAATGGTTGTTTTGATCAAGTACTTGCGGAAACGTATTAACAATTCGCGGTCGGTAATTTCTGCAACCTTCGTGTGCGGTTCGTACATCGTTTGAAGAATGCCTTCAATTTGCAGAGTTTTATTTGCGGCTTCGCGAATCCAGTCGAAGTACTTCAAAAGTTTATCAATACCTTCAAGCGAGAAATGTCCGGATTTAATTGGTATGAGTACAGAATCAGCGCAAGTGAGCGCGTTGGTTGTTAACCCGCGCAGAAACGGCGGTGTATCTATAACGACATAATCATAGTGCGGTGCGATAGTGCGGAGGATGTTTTTCAATAACGTGCGATTTTCAGCAATACGCATCATACGCTCTTCCGCTTGCGGCGAAGTAATGTTTGTGGGAACGAAATCCAAGAATGGAAGTTCCGTTCGGTGAATCACCTGCGCCATCGAGTGCATGAAGTTGAAAACTTCATATAATCCACCTTTGGTTTTCTCAGGTGTGAAACCGAGCGACATACTGCATGCACCAAATGGATCCGTGTCGATGAGTAGAACGCGTTTTTCGAGTGCGGCGAAACTTGCGGCAAGATTCACTGCCGTCGTTGTTTTCCCGACGCCGCCTTTCGGAATCGCTATAGTTATAATTTTAGTCAAAAAAAACTTTCAGCAATCAGTTATTAGTTGTCAGTAATTCGCAATCTGGTTTCTTTTATCTTTAATCAACTCTCGTTTTATCTCTACTGCACACTTACAGATAAAGATACTAATTTATTTTTATTTGCATCAAGCAATGAAGCTTCTAATTTATCACCATGCTCAACGCGTGAGACACCTTCCGGCGTACCGGTGAAAATAATATCTCCAGGTTCAAATGTGATGAACTGCGAAATGTAGGAGATAACTTTATCGACAGGGAATACAAATTTGCTCGTGCTGGACGACTGCCGGAGTTTTCCGTTGATGAACAATTGGATATTAAGTGAGCCCGGATCGCCGATTGTCTCGGCCGGAATAAATTCCGAAACAGGAGCGGAAGTATCAAACCCTTTTGCAAGCGCCCACGGAAGTCCTTTTTTCTTCGCTTCATTCTGGATATCACGCATTGTCATATCGAGCCCAATTCCATATCCTGCAACATGCTTCAAAGCGGCACAGCGGTGGATGTTGTTTCCTTTTTCACCTATCAAAATGGTCATTTCAACTTCGTGGTGGACTTCATTCGATATCTCAGGAAGAACAATTTGCCCGCCTTCATATATGATTGCGCTTGGAGGTTTCAAGAAGAATACAGGGGATGCGGGAACTTCAAATTTCAACTCCTTGGCATGCTCAGCATAATTCTGTCCGAGACAAATGATCTTGCCTACTGGATAGAATTTATCGGTGCCGCGAAGAGTAACTGATTTCATTGGGCTATCCTGACCTTAGATGACTTAATATAATGAAGCCCATGAAGAATGGCAACTTGAGAAAAAAGCAAAAACCCTGTCACATAAATGTGGCAGGGCTTTCTAATAAATAGTTTACAGCGAGTATTATTTCAGCAGAATCATCTTCTTTGTGGCATTGAAGCTGCCGGCACTGATCTGATAGAAGTAAATTCCAGAAGACAACTTGGAAGCATCAAATTCCTTCACATATGTATTAGCTTCCTGTCTTTCGTCAACCAAGGTTGTGACAACCTGGCCGAGCAAGTTGAATATCTTCAATGTAACATTGCTTACAGCTGGGATTGTATATTTAATCGTTGTGCTTGGGTTAAACGGATTTGGATAATTCTGAGATAACGCAAATGTAAGTGGAATATCATTAGATACTTCGATAGAATTAGAATACTTCCATACACCGTCGTTATCTATTTGTTTTAAGCGATAAACAAAATTACCGATACTAAATGAACTATCGATGAAGAAGTAATCGTGTGAGATGTTGCTCGTACCATACCCAGGCATGAAACCAACTTTTGCCCACTGAAGATTTATTCCAGACTGTCTTCGCTCTACGTCAAAACCAAAATTATTGACCTCGGTTATAGTTAACCAATGGAGAGAAACATTCCTTCCTTTAGTTGTCGCCGATAATGATACGAGTTCCACGGGAAAGATACCAGTCGTAGAAGTGACGATGGAGCGAATACGGAGATTGAATGCTGTTTGTGCGGTCCATGATGAACCATTAAATACAGAAGAATGTGTCCCCGTAACTCCCTCAGCGAGAACTTTGACATCGTCGCTACTATTTGCCACAGAGAGAACTATCTGATAATCTGTTCCCGCTGTGACGGTCGCGTTCGCCGAAAGCATTTGTATATAATTGTTGGTATAGGGAGAAAGTAGTGTGAACGGTTGATTGACACTGTTTCCGATTTTTGTTCCTGGAAGTCCTGCATTGTCAGTATATACTTCGCAAACGAGCGGACCGCTGCCAATGATTGGACTGGGGAGCGACGAGATGTACACTTGAATGCCTGTAAGTTTTCCTGTTGTCGTTGGAGTAAAGCGTACAGCGATCTTTGTTGTACCAGTGACATCCAGGTAAGTACTTGATGCCGTTCCATCATACGCAAGTGTTGTCCGTGTTACTGTTACGTCAGCAGCAATGGATTTTGCCATTGCCTCCAATACGTCAAACTTTCCATATCCCCAAATGTAATTAGGAAGTCCGATAGCATACGAATCGGAGTTGGCTGTCGAGGTATAGAGCATTTTAATTTGAGCGGCGGTCAAAGAAGGATTCGCTCCGAGTAAGAGAGCGGTACCGCCTGTGACATGCGGGCAAGCCATGCTGGTACCTTGCATAATTTGGTGCTTCTGTCCGGTAACGATGTAAGTGGCTTTGCCTGTTATATCCACACCCGAGGAAAGTGCAGCAGCAATAATTTGACCCGGAGCAGCGATGTCTGGTTTTTGCCTTCCATCGGCAGTTGGACCTATGCTGCTGAATGTGGCAATATTGTCGGTTCGATCTGTTCCATAATTCCATGGCCCAGTATTATTGTATGAGTACCAGTACCATTTAGATGCATATGCGCCCACTGTGATTGCCCCGCTTGCTGTACCCGGCATACCGACTGTTTCATTTGTGTTGCCGGCCGGAAGAGTAGCATTTGAACCTCCAAGGTCAGAATATTCAAGCCATGTGTCGTAAACAACTGATCCGCTGGTCATTGTTAATGTTATAGTCCACGTTCCGCTCTTAGGGACATTCGCGTCTACATCGTGTACATAAACTTCTATCTCTCGGTTATTATTCATAGAGCTTATTAAATTTGAAACTTCGATAGTTCCATCTACTGTCGAGGGCGCTATGCCTATGCCCACTAAACCAGCTGTGCGCGTATATGAGACGCCTGTAGGTGATAATACGGTTACATCAACTGCCAGACCATCTCGGCACCAAATCGGGAAATAAAAATAATCATTGTCGAGTCCTGAATGTGGTGTATATGTCGGCACCGTGATCGAAAAACTGGAAGGTGACTCGCTTGCAACCGTTCCTGAAAAATGTATAGCGTCTGAACCATTATTGCCTGCCGCAATACAAACAACTCTGCCGGGATTAGAAACAAAATTATTTACTGCGACTTCATATGGGCGTGTTCCGTCATGCGGACCGTCATGGCCGCCAATGCTCCAATTTACCACAAGAGGTTTGCCATATGCGGCAGCTTTATTCTGAGCATACGTCAACCCATCGATCATTTCTGTTTCGCCAAAGCTTGAATTCCCACCCTTGACCACAATAATATCTGCTTCCGGTGCCATACCAATATATTTATTGTTGTATGACAATCCGTTTCCGGCTGCGGTGCTTGCTACGTGCGTTCCGTGTCCGTTAATATCCATCTCGCGAACAAATCCGGCAGGAGTTCCGTCAAGTTCGTCTTCAATTTGAGCTTGAGTGTACTCAACACCGTAAGAAAATCCGGAAGGATTTACTTCGCTGCCTGTTTTTGTCAGCGTTTGATCCCAAATGCAAAGTATACGCGATTTTGTCGTGTCCGCTTTTCTAAAATCTTTGTGTTTCCAATCTATGCCGGTGTCGTAAATAAGGACAATTGCGCCACTTCCTTTGTAGGATGTACTGTTGATGAATCCCGAATGTAAAAGCGATGCACCGGTCTCAGGAATGCTGACATCGAGTTGAGGATAATTTAGATTGCCGGGATCTAAATATGTTACGCTTTCGAGAGCGACAAGTCGTGTCATGTCTGATGCCGAAATCTGTGCTGTAACGAAATCGGGCAGGACGGAATTTACCTGTATGCCCATTGAACGTAGAGTCGCCGCGTCGCGGGTATATATTATGGCTTTATATAAGGAAGCATCTTGGCTCACTACCGTTGAGGCAATGCGATTGCGTGCCGTTGTTGTTTTCAATAATTGCGGAAATGATTTTGCTATAACAGATTGAAAAAATGGATGAAGCTTTGAACGCTGCTGATCTGTTAGTTCTCCCCCGATGGTTATGCAACTTACGATGAACAGCAGGATGCATGTATTAGCAAAACGTGTCCATAACTTCATATTCATTCCCATCTAATGCTGATATAGTGTAGCTCTTGTGGAATGGCAATATATACCGAAACATGAAAACCCTGTCATATTATTGCGCTAGGGTTTTCAAAATGACCATTGTTCGGTTTATTTCAAGAGGAGCATTCGTTCGGTTTTTGAAAAGCTGCCGCTTTCCAGTTTATAGAAATACACACCCGACGCGGCTGCTTTTCCATCCCAGGCTGTGTGATAAACTCCTGCCTCTTGCGTTGTATTCACAAGCGTGGCTATTGACCTGCCAAGAATATCGAATATCTGAAGTTTTACCAATCCTTTTACAGGAATGCTGTATTCGATGTTTGTGCTCGGATTGAATGGATTGGGATAGTTCTGCTTGAGCGAAAATGAAGTTGGCAAAGTACTAGAAATACGGTCGACATTCGTTACTACTGTTGCTGCGATCTCCGCCGTGATAAATAAATTATAGTAAGTTGGTTTATAACCAGATGTATAATTAGGATCGTGCCTGTTATACCATCCTAATACACCGTTTGCACCTGTTCGATATGATGAAGTACGGTTAATGTTAAGTGTTCCATCGTCCAGCAAAATTTGGAGAGTATCGCTAGCATTTGTATTCTCAAGTACAATTTGAAAATCTGTATCGGTTTTGACGGATACACCTGAGGAAGAAAAATCGATCACATTGGTAACTCCGGGATTTAATGAACTGAATGGAACGAGAACACTGTTGCCAATCTGTGTAGTACTGGGGATATAACCGACACTTCCTGTAACACTCTGGGTTGCGGAAACTTTCAGATTTCCAGTTCCTTTGATTGCACTTACTCCACCATTTATATTTACAGCGATACTCGTAAGTTTGCCTGTTGTAGTTGGAGTGAAACGTATAGCAAGTTTCCGGTTGCCACTGTTTGTTATGGGAGTGTAACCTACTATTGAGTCAGTATTATAAGAAAGAGTTACACGGCTAGCACCACTTGCACCGACTGCACTTGCCATGGCTTTGTAGATATCCATCTTGCCGAACCCCCATGATGAATTCCAAACTGTGGAAGTAAAGGCATCGGTTCGGGCTGTGCTTGTAAAATAATTTTTGATCTGATTCGCAGTCAATGATGGTTTAACACTCAATAATAACGCCGTAGCTCCTGTAACATGCGGTGTAGCCATACTTGTGCCCTGCATAAGGAGATATTTATTGCTCACAATAATGTGTGATGTCGATTCAGAAGTATCATTGCCGGAGAATGCGGCAACAATGCCCTGACCCGGAGCTGCAATGTCTGGTTTCTGTCTGTTGTCAGCCGTGGACCCGATACTGCTGAATGTCGAAATATTTCCAGTTCGATCGGTTGAGCCGATATAATTCCAAGTTGTGTCATCCGAACTCGTCCAACTCCACTTTGTTACATAAGAACCGACTGTGATTGCACCTGCAGCCGTGCCCGGCATTGCCACAGTTTTATTTGTATTACCGCCTGTAGTAAAGCTTGCCGATGGTCCGTTAAGATCGCTATCTATCCATGCATCGTAAGCAACTGAGGTTTCGGTTGTATTTAGAGTAATGGTCCATGTACCAGTTTTAGGTACAGAAGAAGTTGCGTCGTAAATATAAACCTGTAAATGACGATGTGAATATGGAGAATCAATTTCGTCGTATATATCAATTGTTCCGTCTGATTGATTTGGTCCATATACTTCATTATTCAATTGGCTGGAAAAAACAATATTATTTGGTGATTTTACTGTTGCGTTCAATGCTTTATTGTCCTGCAGCCAAATATCCAAAACGAAATAATTATCACTTTTCCCGGAAGGATGAGGAGTGTAAGAAGGAACGCTAATAGAGATTGCTATTGACGATCCATTTGTAACAGATCCATTCATATGAATTGGGTTTGCACCATCATTACCGGCTGCAATACATACCACACGTCCGGAATTACTATTTACAAAAGAATTCACTGCAACTTCATCTGGGTTTGTTCCGTCGTGCGGACCAACTTGACCTCCGAGACTCATATTGACAACGATCGGTTCTCCTTTTTCTGCTGCCTTGTTTTGTGCATAGGTTAAACCATCGATCTCTTTTGCCTCCGTGAAACTATCTCCACCTTTTACCATAATGATATCCGCTTCAGGTGCCATGCCGATATATTTATTATTGAACGCCTGGCCGTTTCCGGCGGCAATACTTGCTACATGCGTTCCGTGCCCGTATGTATCCTTTTCGCGCACAAGACCTGGGCGATTTTTCTTAAATTCATTTTCAATTTGTGCTTGTGTGTACTCGACACCATAATTAAAACCGATAGGACGTTTATCGCCTGCAAGTGAATCGAGTGTTTGATCCCAAATGTATAGGATGCGCGACTTCGTCGTATCTCCCGCTTTTCGAAAATCCATATGCTTCCAGTCAATGCCAGTATCGTAGATCAAGACAATCGCACCCGCTCCTTTATAAGGAGTATTGTTTATAAAACCTGAATGCAAAAGCGCTGCACCGGTTTCTGGCACACTGACATCGAGCAGTGGATGATGTACTTTGCCGGGATCAAGAAACCTCACGCTTTCAAGATCGGCGAGCTTTATCATATCCGATGGTGTAAGCTGTGCAGTGACAAATTCCGGAAGTACAGAATTAACGTGTATTCCCATCGCACGAACCGTTTCAACATCGCGTGTGTACACGATGGAACTATAACGAACTGTGCCATCTTCGGAAACTGTCGATGCGCTGCGCTGTAACTTGCTTGTCGTCTTTGCCAATGGCTGCGACGAATTTGTGATTAAAGATCGAAATAATGGATGCAATTTTGATCGTTGCTTTTCTGTGAGGTCTGCACCGAATGTCAAATAAACAACAATCAACATGAGGATGGATATTCTTGTATATCTTATTAGAGCGGACATAGGAGCCTTTTTATTGTTGCTGCTGTATATTTCTTTTTGATCCGGTTCGTATAGACTGAACTGTAGATAAAGATACGATATTTTTTAACTCTTCAAGCGTGACGTGTACCACAATGATATTTCCAAAGACACTGCTTACGGTGATCCCTAATGCTCGGATTGCTTCTGGATTTTCTGATTGGACTATGACCGCGTACTCTTTTGTTCCATCGGCTCTGTGAGTGATATCAAGTCGTTTGTCATCATCACGGTCACCACTCAATAAATGTAACAGGGGAGGGTCTAATTTGGCTTTTTCAATATCTGATAGCGATTTTGTAGATGAACATTGAATTGAAAGGAGTGTGAGCACTGCCACAGTAATAAGAGACAAATGTATTTTCAAATTCCCTCCCTACAAATTTTTATCACCATTCGCATCCTTTATGATTGGCTTCACTATTAGTAATATAGAGAAGCCGAGGAAAAAGAGCAAGGAAGAGACTCTATTATTATTTTGTGTAGCAGATATTCGCTCTTTCCTTGTTCAAGGAAAAAAAATCTCCTATCTTATACCAATAAAAATTTTTCGTCAGGAAGTTCCATTTATGGCAACATATAAAGAATCAGGCGTTGATATTGATGCGGGTGAAGGACTTATCCGTCGCATTAAAAAACCAATTCGTTCTACTTTTAACCGCAACGTGCTTACGGATATCGGTATGTTCGGCGCATTTTACCGTGCGGATTTCAAAGGCATCAAAAAGCCCGTGCTTGTCTCTAGTGTTGACGGTGTTGGCACAAAGCTGAAAATTGCTATTGCAATGAATCGCCATAACACAGTTGGACAGGATTTAGTGAACCATTGTGTGAATGACATTCTTGTGTGCGGTGCAAAACCGTTATTATTTTTGGATTATTATGCCACCGGTAAATTATCGCCGGATATTGCCGAGCAGGTAGTTCTTGGTTTTGTGAAAGCATGCAAAGAAAACAAATGCGCACTTATCGGCGGCGAAACAGCAGAAATGCCCGGCATGTATGGGATGGAAGATTACGATATCGCAGGAACCATCGTCGGTGTTGTAGATGAGAAGAAAATATTAAACAGTAAGAACATCAGGAGGGGCGATGTGCTCATTGGCTTACCTTCCACCGGATTGCATACGAATGGTTATTCGCTCGCTCGCCGCGTTCTCCTCAACAAGTTTGCACTTACAATCCATTTTGATGAACTGGGAAAAACTTTAGGCGACGCACTGCTTGCTGTCCATCGTTCATACCGACAATCTATTTATCCGTTGCTGAATTCGCCTCTTTCAAAATATATCCATGGTCTGTCGCACATCACAGGCGGCGGCATCGAAGGTAATACAATGCGTGTTGTGCCAAACGAAATGGCGCTTAACGTGGATTGGAATGCATGGGAGCGGCCTGCAATTTTTAATCTTATTCAGCATGTTGGCGAAGTGCCAGAGGAAGATATGCGGCGCACATTCAATCTTGGTGTAGGATTGATTTTACTCGTAGATCGTAGGGGTGTTGATGCTGTTGTCTCTGCCCTTAGACGAAAAAAAGAAAAACCATTTATTATGGGTGAGGTTGTAGAAAAAGATTAATCAAAATGTTAAGGTTGAGCACATGAATCCAAATCTTACTGAGAATTTATCTGTCATCCAAGCTATCCAGTTGATTCTTGCTCCTGGTGTGATGATCAGTGCATGTGGGCTTTTGCTACTCGGCATTAATAATAAATTTACAAGTGTACTCAATCGCATCAGGACGTTGACAGAGGAAAAAAGGAAGATAATCTTCAATGCAGTGGAACGGGATTTTCATCCCGCTGAAAACCAGCGCGTCGAAAGCATTACACGGCAAGTAGCCGGACTACTTAATCGCGCGCGGCTCATCCGGAATTCAGTTTTCTGTTACCTCTGCGCAGTCGGCTTGTTCGTCGTCACTTCATTATTAATTGGTGCTGACTATTTTGTGCCAATGCTTCTACTTCGTTATTTAATTCTTGGTATGTTCCTTAGCGGTATGGTTGTTGTATTTGTGGGAGTTATTTTTGGAGTGATCGACACGATGAAAGGCTTCAGCATCGTCAAGTTTGAGGTGCAGGTGGACGATTAGATGACATTTGCCATTCCGGATGAAACGCCCAAAAAAATGCAAGCACAGAGTTCCTTAAGAATTGCTTTTATATCTACTCTTTCCACTCCTTTCATTCAAGATGATCTTGAAATGCTTAAAAGGTACTACAGAATAGAAGTTCAGATCGGTTCTGGAATCTATCACATTCTCAAGATCGCTCTTTCATGTATCAAGTCGGATATTGCCTTTTGTTGGTTTGCTTCTACGTACTCCTCTATCGCAGTTTGGATGATGAGGCTACTTCATCGAAAATCGATTATCGTAATTGGCGGTGTTGATGTTGCCAGAGACGAAAAGTTACAGTACGGAATTTGGTTGGTACCATGGAAAGCTCGATTTGTTCGATATGCACTTAAGCATGCAAGCAAAATTATTGCAGTGGATGATAGTCTTGGTGAGAAAGCACGTCAGCTTGCCGGATATAACGGAGAGAATATGGAAATTGTCCCTACAGGATATGATATTAATTTCTGGAAAATCTCCGAGATTCACAAGATCAAAAGTGTTTTGACGATAGCAATAGCAGAAGACGAAAGGCGTTTGCGTGTGAAGGGAATTGATGTATTATTGGAAGCCGCGCATCTTCTTCCTAATATACCATTTACAATTATCGGCCTAAGCGAGAGAATTGTTCGAGGACTCAACGTTCCGACGAATGTTGAAATAATACCGTCGATGGATCGAAAGTCTTTGCTTCCCTATTATCAACGCACAAAAGTGTATTGTCAACCTTCTCGTCATGAAGGGATGTCGAATGTTTTGTGCGAAGCAATGTTATGCGGCTGTATACCAGTTGCGACTAATGTCGGTGCAACACAATCGATTCTCGGTGATGAAGGAATTATTGTTTCATTAGGAGATGTTTCCGCTCTTGTTTCAGCACTTCAACGAGCAATGCAGTTTTCTGAAGAAAAGGGATACAAAGTGCGCGAGCAAGTTGCAAATAGATTTACTCGGAAACAGCGTGAGCAAAAGCTAATAGAAATCCTGTGGAAACTATTCCCTTGAAACGACTTTCTAAAAATCTCCTTTCACTTTTTTCTGCAGATATAGCACGCCGTCTGTTTGGCTTTATTGCCGTTGCGTATCTGGCGCGCATACTTGGGAAAGAAGGTTTCGGTGCAGTCAATCTCGGCTTTGCTGTACTGGCGTATGTCATGGTCTTGAGTGCAGCTGGTTATCCTACGCTCGGAACTAAGAAAATAGCGCAGGGCGGACAACCAGAACTTGTAGGCAGCGTGATCGGCAGCAGGTTGATTGCAACAATTATAGTGCTTTTCGTAGTTGTGTTCACAGTGCTGACTGCAGTTCAGGATACAACAATCGTGTTGCTCATCATCTTATTCTCATGTGCTGTACTCCCGCAAATATTTTTCGTGGATTGGTTCTTTCAGGGGAAAGAAACCTTAGGAATTGTCAGTGCAGCGAGAGTAATGCAAGCGTTTGTTTATCTTGCTGTCGTCATCATTTTTGTCAGAACGATCAATGATATTCTGTGGGTAGCTGTAGGAAGTATTTCTGGTGAATGTGTAGCGGCGGTGATGCTGTTTGTACGATTTCGCATGAAACATCCAGATGTTCACATTCGTATCAAACCCTCGCTACATCTTTTGAAGCAGTCAATTCCACTGGCAGTGGGGATTGTTCTTACAACTTTGGTTATTAATTACCCGTCGCTTGCACTTGGCATTTTTACCACGACATCAGATGTTGGTACGTATAGTGCGGCGAGCAAGCTTGTCTATTTTTTACTAATGGGCGATCGAATTCTCATTTTGCTTCTTTTACCGGCATCGGCGCGCAAGTACTCTGATTCGCCAGAGACATTCAACCGCATGCTGACTGATGCAATGCGATGGATTCTTATCATAAGCTTGCCTGTTGCAGTTGGTGGGATATTGATCGCAAACAAACTTATTGCGATAATTTATGGATCCGAGTACGGTTCATCCATTGCAGTGTTTCAAGTTTTTATTTGGTATTTCTTTATTACAATGTTGCACACGGTGTATACTGCTGGATTGATTGGCGTTGGCGGAGAGAAATCGTACGGAAAGATTATGCTTGTCACTGCTTTCGCATATCTTGTAAGTGTTACTGCTGGGACGTGTTTGTTCGGAGCGATTGGAGCTGCCTTCGGTGTCGTCATAGCGGAAGGCATAAGTGTTTTGCTGATGAAACATGCACTACAGCGAATTATACCGCTTTATTCGTCAGAAAAAATATTGCGTGTGTTCCTTTCTGTCGCGATAATGGCTGTTTGTGTTGCAGTTGTTATTCCTTATGGATTATTGTGGGGAATTCTTTTTGGAGTTGTGTGTTATAGTCTTATGTTGATACTATTGCGTGCAGTTGTTTGGAATGATGTCAAGACATTAATAGTGAGGTTCACATGAACTTGAAAATCGGAATTCTTGGCGGACATACCGGCTGGCATATCCTTCTTCAGCAAATCGGTGTGCCGCATGCGGACATTACAGACTCATTGCTTCCTGATGAATTTAGTGTTACAGCTGTAAGTGATACGATAGATGACCGTGAATCGGAAATGCTTCGTCAGTACCTTGCGCTTGGAGGAGCAGTGTTGTGTTCGGTAAAAGCGTATGCGCGTATCCGACAGATAACAGCTCAATTAGGACAAATCGATTATCTTTATCCGGGAAATAATTCAGCATTTTCTTCACTTGGTATCGTCGATATTTATGCCCAATGCCAGCTTGCATGGAATGCTAACGAACTGAAGACCAACCGTGGCAGTTTTGCGGCTCACGTTGGAACAAATGTAGATGATTTGGTCGTTGCCTTACCATTTGACCCTGCAGTGCTGGTGACGGATCACCGTGTAGCGGTTAAATCGTTTTACTCACCGGAACGCCGCCTTCCCTTTGAAACTGTTTCAAAAGTTTCAAAAGGAGAAATACGTGCGTTGGTTTTGCGTTGCCTCGAACTTCTTCATCATCGTCGCGGATTGCCGTTTGTCCATCTCTGGAACTTCCCAAATGGTGCACGTTCATTGTTCTGTCTCCGAATTGATACAGACAATGGAACAGATGAACAGTTAAGAAATCTATCTCTTGTTGTCCATAAAAACGGGATTTCTGGAACATGGTTCATCGACGCTAAAAATCATGCAAAGTCCATAAAGTCCTGTGTGGAGATGAATGAGCAGGAGTTTGGTGTGCATTGCTACAATCACGAAACGTTTCCGGATTATCATAGCAATGTTCAGAACATTCGCAGAGCACAAACGATATTAAGCACTTCAGGATTTCGTTTGCAAGGATTTGCAGCTCCTTTTGGCACATGGAACAACGAACTTGGCCGTGCAATTGTTGATTGTGGTTTTGAATATTCATCAGAGTTCTCGTATGATTATGACAACTTGCCGAGTGTACCACCTCTTCAAGACGGCAGCGGTGCACTGCAAGTGCCGATTCATCCAATTTGTATTGGCAGTTTAAATAGAAACGGTTATAACAGCGAGCAGATGATCCGGTACTTTGCTAGTGTTGTTGAACGGAAAATAGCGGTGTGCGAACCGATCATTTTCTATCATCACCCACGGGATATGCATCTTGATGTGCTGGAATGGCTCTTTCAAGAAATGCGCTATGAGAAAGTCCCTGCAAAAACGATGAGTGAATATGCATGGTGGTGGAAAACGCGTGCAGCATCGATTCCTGAATTACAGTATGCAAACGGAAAAGTGCGTTTGCAAGGTGTTCATTCAGATAAATCGCTTTACGTTCGTATTGCACAACCCAATGGAACGGAAGCAATCATCCCTGCATCAGGACAGATTGTACTGGCGACTGTTCGATGGGAACCGAAATCCGCGGCTTGGACGATGCCAGACGATTATTTGCGTGCTCGACGGTTTAATTATCGCATTCCGCTTGTGCGTAGTGTAAATGCAGCAGTAAATTTTGTTCGAAGTAAAAAGGCATAGGGAAAACGTATGCATGTTTTATTTGCAACAAGTCAGGCAACAGCATTAATGCGCGGAGGCGTGCGAACACAGGTGCTGCAGACAAAAGAAGCATTGGAAAGTCTTGGTGTACAAGTGACGTTGTTCGATACATGGCGGAATTTTCAAGTGAATGAATTTGATCTTGTGCATGTTTTTGCAGCGAACATGGCAACGTACCATTTCGCGCGTGCTGTCAAAACACAAGGACTTCCTCTTGTCATCTCACCTGTTTTTTATACAAGGCGCACCGTCAAGGTGGTTCAAAACGTTATTAAGGTTGATAGATTTATAAGCCGCAAAGTACGCGGAATCTGGACAGACTATGGATTGATCGCAGAGATGTGCAGCTGGGCAGAAGCCGTCACACCAAACACTACTGAAGAGGGGAAGTTGTTCGTTGATGCTTTTGGCATTCCGCAGAAAAAGGTGATAGTTGTTCCGAATGGCGTGGAAGAACGGTTCGTGCATGCGACACCAGGATTATTCGAACGTGAGTATGGAATAAAAAACTTTATTCTTTCAGTGGGACATATTGGACCTGAACGAAAAAATATTTTACGCCTCGTTGAAGCGCTTGAGCGCATCGATCATCCGGCGGTAATTATAGGACGTATAGAGGATACGCCACCCGGACGGGCGTGCCTTGAGCGTGCAAGCCACAATCCTCGATTGTTGATCATCGACGCGATTCCTCATGACTCGATGTTGCTGGCATCGGCTTATGCCGCTTGCGATGTTTTTGCTCTTCCCTCGCAGTTTGAAACACCGGGAATTGCCGCATTAGAAGCGGGCTTGGCTGGAGCAAAAATTGTCATCACACCGGTTGGGGGAACAAGAGATTATTTTGGCGACGATGCTATCTATGTTGAACCGACATCGGTGGAGAATATTGCTGAAGGAATACAAGCGGCGTTGAAAAATAAAAAAGATAATACACTGCGTACACGAATTCAGAAAGAATTTCTGTGGGAAAAAGTAGGAGAAAAGACGAAGCAGGTATACGAAAATATTCTAAATTTGACCTAGCCAGTTTTTCACCAAGCATCGATATATATTTCGTATTGAACATTATGTCTCAATCATAACACAACGAGGGAAATTGTGGCGAAACTTATAAATATTTTTTTTGTTGGCGACATTAATGGCAAGCCTGGAATGACGCTTATTTCTACACTACTTAAACAGTACATCCAGAAATATGAAATTGATTTCTGTGTTGTCAATGGAGAAAATGCAACCGAAGGAAAGGGAATTGACGAGGCGGATGCGAAGGCGCTTTTCGAGTTAGGTGTTCATGTTATTACAACAGGCAATCATTTGTGGGATCGCTGGCAGGCGAAAACGCTCATATCGAAAGAACGCAACATTCTGCGGCCGCTGAACTATCCGAAAGAAAATCCCGGCAACGGTTTTGTCCTGTACGATTTGAAAGAAAAAGGACACATCGGCGTTATCAATCTGCAGGGGCGTACTTATATGCAGACGATTGACGATCCATTCAAAGCGGCCGATTGGGCATTGAGCAGAATTGCGAATGACACAAAAGTGATTCTAATAGATATGCATGCCGAAGCAACGGCTGAGAAAATGGCGCTCGCTTGGCATCTCGATGGACGCGTGAGTGCAGTCGTTGGGACACATACACACATCCCGACTTCAGATGCGCGGATTCTTCCAAAAGGCACTGCGTATATTACGGATGTTGGAATGAGCGGACCTTACGATTCGGTGATAGGGATGAAGAAAGAAATTGCGATCCGCCGTTTTCAATTCCAGACACCGTACAAGTTTGAGCTTGCCGAGCACGACGTGCGGATGTGCGCGGTCTTCATTCAAGTTGACGTTGAAACAGGAAAAGCCGTAAAAATCGAGCAAGTTATCTTTCCAAGTTTCCAATAGCACTGTTTTCACTTAACTATTCATCGCAATATAAAATGACACAGTACCTGCAAACCGAACTCAACTTTGATGATCCGGATTTTTTGAGAGCCCTTGATGATATGTCGTTTTGGTCGGCTCCATTCGGAATAAAACTGCTCAACCTTGTGCACTATAAAAAAGGTATCCGTGCACTCGATATCGGCTTTGGATCCGGATTTCCTTTGATTGAACTTGCTATGCGTCTTGGCCCGACTTCTCAAGTGTCGGGCATCGATCCATGGAAAGCGGCCATCGAACGTACAAAATTCAAAATAAAATATACAGGCGTACAGAATGTCTTTATTGTCAAAGGCGTGTCCGAAAAGATGCCGTATGAAAATAATTATTTTGATTTGATCGTTTCAAATAACGGGCTCAATAATGTTCAGGATCTGTCCAAAACGTTGATTGAGTGTAGCCGTGTGTCCCGTCCTGGTGCTCAATTTCTATTTACATTTAATACAAACCGGACATTCGCTGAATTCTACGATGTGTTTCGCTGTGTTCTTCGTGAGAGTGGGTTGGAAGAATTACAGACAAAGGTTGACGATCATATCTATGAGAAGCGAAGGCCGGTTTCTGAATATGAAAATTTATTGGAACAATCGAAATTTCATATCAATAACATTTATGAAGATGAATTCGATTTTAAATTCTCAGATGGTACTGCTATGTTAAATCATTTCTTTATGAAGATTTTCATCGCAGCATGGAAAGAATTAGTACCGATCGAATTCCAGGAGAATGTCTTTAAAAAAATTGAGTACAAGTTAAATCTGCTCGCTGAACAGAAGCAAGGGTTTAACATGAATGTTCCATTTGTTACGATAGATTGTCAAAACGCAAAGGATTAGATATGGCAGAAATTATCGACGGAAAGAAAATTGCTGATGATATCAAGTGCGAAGTGAAAGAAGAAACACGGCGCTTGAAAGAAACAAAAGGTATTATCCCCGGGCTGGCGGTTATTCTTGTTGGAGATGACCCTGCATCGCAGTCGTATGTGCGTTCGAAAGGAAAGCGATCTGAAGAAATGGGATTTTATTCGCTCACGGAACGAATGCCGGCTAATACCTCAGAGCAAGTATTGTTAAAGAAGATTGATGAGTTTAACCGTGATCCGAGGATTCATGGAATTCTCGTTCAACTGCCGCTACCGAAGCATTTGAATGAGCAAACAGTGATTCAAGCCATTGATCCGCGCAAAGACGTCGACGGCATTCATCCGATGAGCATCGGGAAGTTGGTTCTAGGGATAGATACATTCAAGTCGTGTACACCGGCAGGAATACAAGAACTTCTCATGCGCAGCGGCAATGATCCCTCAGGCAAACATGTCGTCATTGTCGGCCGCAGCAACATTGTCGGGAAACCGATAGCAAATATTTTATTACAAAAGCAGCGAGGCGCGAATGCCGTTGTAACAGTTGCACATACCGGTGCTTCTGACCTTACATCTTATATCAAATCTGCGGACATTCTCGTTGCCGCCATCGGCAAACCGGAATTTATCACTGGTGCGATGCTAAAGCCGGGTGTTGTTATTGTCGATGTCGGTATCAATCGCGTTGAAGATACTTCGTTGCCGAAAGGATATCGTATTGTCGGTGATGTGCATTTCGAATCAGCTTCGAAAGTCGCGAAAGCGGTCACACCCGTTCCCGGCGGCGTCGGCCTTATGACCGTTGCAATGCTATTAAAGAATACATTGAAAGCAGCGATGCAGTGAGAGATAGGGAATAATAAAAGCTGTTAGTCGTTTTTCGCTGGTTGTTGGTTGTTCTTTATCCTGCTGCATAGTATTCCAAAATTCTTTTATAGTGGTATCCGTAAATTGTAAATGTGATTGCAAGCGGAAACATTCGCGGACGCGTGAAGAGTGACCAGAAAAACAATTTCCAGTAATGCAAGCGCTCCTTATCCATAACACCAAGGATGATTACAGATTTCACTAATGCTTTCAAGTGATTTGACTTCACAAATGATATTCTGACCTTCGGAGGATTGTAAGTTCGGAGAAATTCTTTGACCCGAGTGTAATATTGTTTTGAAGAGTAAATATTTTCTAAAATCGACCGATATCCATTAACGAGAAAGTCATAATTCATCTTAGGAATAAAGTTCATTGAGAAATCAGTGTTATCACCTGACATTGCTTTGAGTAATCGTCCTTCTTTAAGCATCCGCTTATATAGTCTTGAACCTGTCGGTGCATTAAGCAATCCGACCATTGCAGTAACGATGCCGCTCTCTTGAATGAACTCGACTAACTTCTGAAAGATTGAACTCGGATCGCTGTCAAACCCGACGATGAATCCGCCCTGGACTTGCAATCCGTTATGCTGAAGTTTCTTGACTGATTCGATAAGGTTGCGGTTTCTATTTGGGCTCTTTTTACACTCAATCAAACTTTCTTCATTCGGTGATTCGATACCGACGAATACGGTATTGAATCCTGCTTTTACCATCATGTGCATCAGCTCTTCATCGTCGGAAAGGTTGATAGATGCTTCTGTATTGAGACCAAATGGATGCTTTTTTCGTTCCATCCATTGTCTAATTGCAGGCAGAATTTCTTTCTTTAGCAATGCCTTATTGCCAATGAAGTTGTCATCAACAATGAAAACATCATCTTTCCAGCCGATAGAGTACACAGCTTCTAATTCTGAAAGCATCTGCTCCTTTGTTTTCGTTCTCGGTGTGTGTCCATAAAGAACTGTAATGTCACAGAATTCGCAATCGTAAGGGCATCCGCGTGAGTATTGGATGTTCATAGAAGAGTAATACTTCGAATTGATGAGACTCCACATAGGAACAGGAGTAGTGGTAACATCTGCCCACTGATCACTCTGGTAGATGTGGTGAACATTACGATTTTTCATGTCCACGAGAAATTGTGGCAGTGTCAGCTCTGCTTCGTTTAAGACGAGATAATCAACATCCTCGAATTCATCAGAGAATGCTGTGAACAACGGCCCGCCAGCGACGATCTTTTTGCCCATCGTTTTACACTGCTCAATGACAGCTCGCGCTGATTTCAATTGAATCGACATACCGCCAAGGAAAACGAGGTCAGCCCATTTCAATTCAATTTCCCGTAAGTCCTGCACATTCATATCTACCAAACGTTTGTTCCATGAATGAGGCAGCAGTGACGCAACGGTAAGCAATCCGAGCGGAGGAAACGTGGTACGTTTTGAGACAAACTTGAGTGCATGCTTGAAACTCCAGAACGTATCCGGAAATTTTGGATTGATGAGGAGAATGTTCATTGATCAAACTCTTTCAGCCTGTAAGTAAAAAAGCTGTATATAGAGGGAGCGATTACGAAGCTTGTTTATTTATAAAGCGCGGAGAATTCGGCGCGTCCATTAGAATCCAGAGGAAAATAATTGCGATCGAAAAAGAACTCAGAGCGCTCTATTTAATATATAAGAGGCGGGAATTAAAAACAACTTCAATTATTAAATTTTAAACAAATTCTTCAGAAAAGAGTCGTGCAAAACCTTTATATGGAATAAGTGGAATAATTTCAAACGCGATCAATCCCGCCTTAACTAACGGTAATGTTGCAAGTACAGATTGAGCTTCTTCAACATCTTTGCACTCAAGAATCAACACTGCTTCATTCCGATCTGACCGGAAGTACAGATCGCGGATAATTCCCGCTTGATGCAACTCCCAAGCCTGCCTCGCTTCTTTTTTCAAAAGACTAGGTGTGAATTGATCATCTGTAATGCCAAGAATTTCTTTTTCAAGTGCGAGAATTTTCATAAGAAAATTATCTTAGGACGATATTGTCGATTTCTCAGAAGGTGAATTATAAACAGGATTAAACATTCGAATAGTTTCATCGTTCAGAAGTACCCAAATACTATAAACCCCAAGAATAGTACCGAGCGGAATATGTATCAGATTGAAGAAGGATATCACGAGCATGATAATCCGTCCCCATTCTTTTTTCTTCATCACACCGATAGCTCCAATGATTCCGATAATAGAAAAAAACAAGATAAGAATTCCGATAACAATCAGGATGAATGGTACGATGTCCATCACTTCTGGAGGGATTTCATCCATTCCGTTGTGACTATATCGCGAGATTAGCTCAAAGAAATATCTGAATCCAATTGCGATGGTGAAGAGAACAAATGCGCCAATGAGCGCTAAAGATGCATAAACAATGTTCAGAATTCCGACGAGTGAAATATGTTTTTCCATGATGCGTTGCTCCTCTCCAAAAGGATAATTCAAGAATTAGATTGAATTCGATTTATTATACAACTTTTTTTAGGAAAGTTAAAATCATTTGAGTTGTTGATTTTCCGCTGAATTGAAAGATAGATACCGATATGAATTCCGTCCGAATATCTTTATATTAAAATATACAATTGGTTTCTGAACAACTTTTGCTTTTCTATATTCTGTTTCTTGTAAATATTCGACAAAATCGAGTATATTGTGTGCATTATGAAGAGATTTACTTTAATATATCTTATTGCTGCGATCGTATTGATAAGTGGTTGCAAAGATGCCCCTCGTGATAATGTACTAGATCCAGTTTCAACGCAATACGTTAAAACCGCTGCAGTTAAAGGCAGTGTACTATTACTCGATCAAAATAGTGCTGTTCCTTCTGCTAGTATTTCTTCTATCGAAGACGGTGTAACAGCTTCAAGCGATATTAATGGAAATTTTTCTTTCGAAAACCTTTCCATAGGGTCACAAACACTTGTTTGCACGAAAGAAAACTTTGTTTCAGATACACAGCGTATTGTATTGAAAAGCCGCACATCGACTGAAGTGGCTTTCTATTTGAACGGCGCACCCTATGTTCTATCGCAGAGCATTCTTACCAGAAAAATCGATCAATATTACCCAAGTCCGCAATACTTTGTTGATATTACAGCATCGGTCACTGATCCGAATGGTATTACGGATGTAGACTCAGTCTGGTTTGCCGTCGATACTCTTCTCTACCCGATGGAATATTCGCTCACAACAAAGCAATTTCAAACAACGCTATATAAGTACGATATTCCGACAAATACTATTCAGTGGCTCGTAAATAAGCCTCTGAGAATTCGTTCAAAAGATCGAAGAAATGCGGTCAATCTCAGTGCATCGTTCTATATATCACGCATTATTGAAAACACGGCAACACCAGTATATCCCAATATCAATCTGCTAACACAAAAACAAGATACAACCGGCACTACTCCAGTTTTCCAATGGAACCCTCCGGATGTTACGTTTAATTATACCTACACTCTTTTACTCTCACGCGTTGAATCGGATATTAGGACAGTTGTGTGGACATATTCACAGTTGTACTCATCTGACTTGCAGATTCAGTATCACGGGAATAATAACAGTGATACACTCTCTGCTGGTGAATATGTCTGGACGATCTCCGTTGTTGATGATTTTGGGAATTATTCCCGTTCAAAAGAGGCCTCATTTATTGTGCGATGATTATGGATCAATCTCTTCAAAATAATTTTAATGCGTTGTACGAAATTGCCCGATCGATTAATTCTATCCTTGAGCCGGATGAGCTTCTTGTTCGCGTGCTGGAAATCGCGATGAAACATCTTTCTGCCGAGCGTGGATTTGTCATCCTTGCAGATTCGAACAAGGATTCAGGATATGACGTTGTGGCTTTGAAAAACTTTTCTTCTCAGCAGTCTACGAGTGAGTTTGCAGCCTCCTCATCGGTCGTTAAGAATGTGCTTAATACCGGCGAAGCGGTTTTAACATTTGACGCTTTGAATGATGAACGGTTTGAATCATCCACAAGCATTATCGCACAGAATATTTTATCCATCATCTGTATTCCTCTGCGGACAGGTGAGCGAATATTCGGTGTGGTTTACTTGGATAGCAACAGAATGTTAAAGGGATTTACTGAGGAATCACTGAAATTTCTTACTATCTTTGGCAACCTTGCCGGTATTGCCATCGAGAATGCAACCCGTTACACAGCACTTCAAAAGCAAAACGATAGATTAAAGAATGAAGCTAATGTCACTCATCTGTTCTCTAATATGATTGGAAATAGTCAGTCATGGAAAAATGCTCTCGAGATAGCACAACGAGTACTAGATATTGATATCGCAGTGCTTATCACCGGCGAGAGCGGAACAGGAAAAGAGCTTGTAGCTAGGGCAATCCATGAAAATGGCAAGCGAAAAGGTTTTCCATTCGTTGCGGTCAATTGTTCTGCAATTCCGGAGACACTCATAGAAAGTGAGCTGTTTGGATACGCAAAAGGATCGTTTACCGGAGCAGCTGCAATGAAAAAAGGATTGGTTGAAGTCGCGAATGGCGGCACATTGTTCCTAGATGAAATTGCCGATCTGCCGTTTGCTCTTCAATCAAAACTCATGCGTCTGCTTCAGGAGAAAGAATTCCGGCGTGTAGGAGAGACCGTTAACCGAACAGCGGATATCCGCGTCATTGCAGCGACGAATAAAAATCTTAAAGACGAAATTAAAAATGGCAAAATGCGGGACGATCTTTATTTTCGATTGAATGTCGTCGGTATTCATCTGCCGCCGCTTCGTGATCGGAGGGATGATATTCCTCTTCTTGCAAATTATTTTATTCAGCGAACTTCACAGATGTACAAACGCTCTATCGACGGAATCCACCCAGACGCAATGCAAATGCTGCTCACCAATTCCTGGAAAGGAAATGTTCGGGAGTTTCAAAACATCATCGAACGGGCTGTTGTGCTTTGCCGTGGGACTCAATTAATGCCGAATGATCTGGTTTTTGATTTCACGAAACAAGCTACTGATTTGCCCCCTGCTATGACACTGGAAGAGATTGAGCGACAAATCATTCAAACAACATTGAATGAGATGGAAGGAAATCGGAGACGAACCGCAGAAAAGCTTGGAGTATCTCTACGATGGCTTCAATATCGTTTGAAAGAATGGAATAACGAGTAATGAAGCTTACGATCGAAGAAAAGATTAACGAAGGCAGTTTTACTAGTGTGTACCGGGCATTCGATACAGTCTTGCAACGGCGCGTACTGCTAAAAGTATTACATAAGCATCTTGCATCCGATCATGATCTTCATCAACGGTTTATACGGGAAGCACGGGCATGTGCAGCTCTTCGATCTGAACATATAGTGCAGGTGTATGAACTCATTGAATATGAGGGTGCACCGGCAATTTTAATGGAGTATGTTGAAGGAACGTCGCTCAAGAATCTGATTACCGAAGGAAAAACACAATCACTGGAATTTGCAAGGAAAGCTGCACTTCACTCGCTTCGAGGACTAATGGCGGCGCATAATAAAGGAATTATTCATCGGGATGTTAAACCGGGGAATATTCTGGTCACAAGTGATGGTACCTTTAAAGTGTCAGACTTCGGATTAGCGTATATCGCGTTTGTTCCTACGGTAACAGTACAGGGTACGGTTCTCGGCACACCTGCCTACATGTCTCCCGAGCAAATCCGTCAGGAAGAGATTGACCAGCGAAGCGATTTGTTTTCTCTCGGCGCTACATTGGTTGAAGTATTAACAGGAAATCGTTTGTTTGATGGAAATTCCTACGCGGAGTGCGCTAAAAAGATTTTGACATTTAAAGTGGATACACTGAATCAATTTACCGAACGATCATCTGTTGAGTTTGTGCAATTTCTGAAACTTCTGATGAGTCCACAAAAACAGGACAGGTTCACTACGTCAAGAGATGCACTTTATGCACTCGATAAGAATGACTCGAATATTATCATTCCTCAACAACAAGCATCTTTGCCCAAAAAACAGCGAATGGCAATCATCGGCTCAATTCTATTCATTGTTTGTGTAATAATAATTTCCCTCTTTCTATACTTTTCTGGTTCCCATGTTCCTAAGCCATCACAAGGAAGGGCGGCTTCTGACACGGTGCAATCTCTCATGGCAGTTCAAGCCGTACCATTGGTTAATCAAAACAATCCCTCCAAGGAACAATTGTCAAAACAGCAATCTAAAGTACAAACAACAACGATGGAAACAACAGGGTTGAATTCAGGTTCCGTTCTTATTACAAGTACGCCATGGGCTAAGGTTTATATAGACAATGTATTTATTGGAGAGACACCATTAAGTAATCCGCTAACATTAGTAGCAGGGAAGCATTCTGTTATGTTTATGCATCCCTCATTTGAGCCGATTATCAAAACAATCACCGTGCAACCTCATAAGCAATTACAACTTGCCGGTAATTTTATTGAGAATGCAGGATATCTCAAATGTATTGCATCGCCATGGGCAGAGGTATATATTGACGAACAGTATAAAGAAACGACACCGCTAGAAAAACCTATAGTGCTTTCACCTGGGTTGCACCATGTACGATTCAAAAATACATCGTTTGCCGACATCGTTCGTGAAGTAACCATCAAGACAAAAGACACATGCTCCCTATCAGTTATCTTTCAGGAAAAACGATGAGGAAGAAGGAAATCTTGATCTTCATATGTTTCGCTTTATGTGTTCATTTTTCTATGCATGCGCAGACAGATTCTGTTCGTGCTGTTCTTCAAGCTGTTGAATCAACGTACAATTCTGGCGCATATCTTTCCGCAGAAGTCGAAGCCCGACGATTTCTTGAACACACACCTCTCAGCGATACGGCTTTCGTAACTCTTCATAAGTATATTGCATTCAGCTTGATTGCACAAGGTAAGTCTGATTTCGCCCGGGAACATTTTAAATCAATTTTAACCGTTGATCCCGATTTCTCTCTTGATCCTGTTTACACGTCACCCAAAATACTTGTTGTTTTCACCGAGACGAAGCAGAATTTTCTATCAGCCAGAAAATTCTCAAATAATGATCTCACTTCTTCTTTCAAAAACAGCCAACCTTTAATCACCTACCGAACCATTTTATTCCCAGGATGGGAACAATTGCATACAGGACGAACAACGATAGGTTCAATCTTTCTCGGGGCTGGAGTTGTTACACTTGGTGCTGGAATAACATTTGAGATACTTCGAGGTTCCGCTCGTCAGGAATATCTTGCAGCTACTATTCCTTCAGATATAAGTTCAAAATATGATATCTACAATCGTTATTATAAAGCGGAGATCGCATCATTTGTTGCTTTCGCCGTCGTTTATGTTACCTCCGAAATTGATATCTTTACATTTAATCACTCACCTTCTATTTCATTACAGTCTGCTCTTTCTCCAGCGAGAGGAACAACGCTGACATTCGCTTTCAAGTTCTGACGCGCAGAGAATGCACAGACGTGCATATTTTGCACGAATCACCATAAAAATCCTCTATTTCATCAAAAAATCCACATTTATATATTGGCATATGGATTGCTGTTTAATTAATAGATTATCATAGGCATAATTCTGTTCACCTAAATACTTTGGAGGAAATATGAAACTCAGATACGGTCTATTACTTCTCACAACTATTATTTTCGGGAATGTCTTCGCACAGAAAAGTCCACAACCGATATCGAAAGTGGATCAAGTAAAATTTGTTTCTCAACCGCCGCTTACCGGTGTTGTGGATAGTCTCTATACCTATACTGCAAAAGCCGTCTCCAACGATTCAACGGCAAAAATTTATTACGTCTCATCGCCGACGTGGTTAAATTTGGTTCAACCGGTTAAAGTTGATTCAGCAACTGGCCTAGTCACATTTACACCAAAAGTAAAAGGCTGGTATACTATAGGCGTGTTTGCATATTCTACCAAAGGCGGATATGCTGCACAAATGTTTGTAGTGACTGTGACAGGTGCTAATTATGTTGTGTCGGGGACCGTAACCGATGCAACTAAAACTGGCATTAAGGATGTTATTATAAATTTATTTAAGACCGATACAATTTCCACGGTTCAACCATTAGGAGCAAACAGTGGTTTTGTAGGTCAGGGTGGATTTGCATTCTGGACAATTACCGATGCAAATGGTAAATACCGTATTACCGGCGTCGATCCGGGAAGTTACAAGGTCCGGGCAATTTCTCCTTCCAAGCTTTATCTCAGCCAATGGTATGACGGTAAAACAAATGCGGATTCTGCTAATGTAATTAGAGTTTTAGATCGAACAGCGCCGACTGAAGTAGACTTCGTTTTAAGAAGCACATATGTCGAACCCAAATATTCTCTCTCCGGTTCTGTCACAGATACACTTAAAGCTGCTATTAAAAACGCAGATGTATTCTTAGTCCCGTCTGATTTTGCATTGAATACAAATAATTCAATTGATGATTATAGAAAATACTTTGATGTGTATGCCAACAAAATAGACTGCAGGCTTGAAGGGACTTCTCAGCACGTCGTCAATGTAAAGACTGATACGAATGGAAATTTTACAGCCCATTTGACTGCCGGATCATATATTGCTTTTGCAAAAGCAAAGGGATATGTGACGGAATATTATCAGGAACAATCGAGCCTGCTGTTGGCTACACAAATTATAGTTTCCAAAGATACGACAGGTATCAATTTTACACTTGCTCCTGTTCCGACAGTTGTTCTTGGTGGAATAAAAGGTGCTGTGATAGATTCAGCTAATAATGTTGGTGTAGCGGCGCGTATTATTGTGACAAGAGACAGATGGTTCATATTTGATTGGTTTAAAGGTGCACGTTCGTATGTAGTTGATACGGATACACTTGGCAACTTTGAAATAGATAGTTTGCCCACAGGTAAATATTATGTTTTTGCATTGCCTCTTGGTAATTATGCTCCTGCATACTATTATGATTCTAATGATAGTATAAGCACGCATTGGTGGAAGATGGCAACCCCGGTTCCAGTCGGAAGCAGTACAGTTGAAGATATAGATATTTATGTGCATCAATTTTCTATTTCTTTCAGCGGATATGGCAGTATAAGCGGTAAGATTACTACGAAGGGTTCTACAACAGGGATTCCAGGCGCAATAGTTTATGCATCAAAGAATAATGAAATTGCCGGATATACAATTGCAGGCACAAACGGTGCGTATACGATAGATGGACTTGCTGCGGGAAGTTATTCAATAAGCGTAGATAATCTGGGTTCCGAATCAACTTCATCAAAAAGCGGTTCGGTCTCTTACAGCGGAAGTTCTTCGACATTAAATTTCTCACTCGATCAGACAGCAGCAGCAGTTACGAGTGTTGAACAAGAAACTACAGGCTCGCAGCCGACCTCGTTCGCACTTGGGCAAAATTATCCTAATCCTTTTAACCCTGCGACAACGATTCGCTATACGGTAGCGGTATCTGGTACAGTCTCGTTAAAGGTATATAACCTTCTTGGTCAAGAGATAGTAACGCTGGCAAATGGATATCAAAAAGCAGGAAGCTATCAGGTTACATTCAGCGGACAAGGTTTTGCCAGTGGTATCTATTTTTATCGCTTGCATAGTCAATCTGCTGATTTGACAAAGAAAATGATTCTCTTACAATAAGTTATCGACTTTGAAATTATTTTTAAGAAAGGTGATATCTATGAAGTCAAACATCATTATAAAATTAGCCGCGCTCATGGTGTTTGTAATAATATTCATCGTCTGGCGGATTCAATAAAATTTTCACCTCCATAGTCCCATATGGATCCTCAATGCCGGACACAATATTGTCCGGCATTTTTTTGTACTAACAAGTAGTTAATATACTCTTAAGAAGTAGATTTATTCGAGCAACAGTAACTAGTCGTGAGAGGTTAATACTTGGATTGCTGTTTCTGCCTACCCTAATACATTTCTGTTTGAAAAATTAAGTAAAAGAAAAAACACATCGACAAATTAGCTCTTATTTTGACCTGTACTTCATCGTATGTTCTGTGTGAGGGATGGTTTTGTTTTTGTTGTGAATATTTATTTCCTTGCGTTTGGCTGGATGCTTCTTTATGTTTGACAGGTTGTTTGAAAAAAATGTAACTCACGTGAAATAAATGAGGCGAGAAATGCAATTTGCTCGAAGCAGCGGAATTCTTTTACACCCGACTTCATTGCCAGGCGATTTTGGTTCTGGGGATATGGGTACTTCAGCATATCAATTTGTTGATTGGTTATCATCTGCGGGTCAATCACTTTGGCAAATGCTTCCGTTGGGACCTGCAGGTATGGCGAATTCGCCCTATATGTCGCTTTCTGCATTTGCGGGAAGTCCCTTGCTAATTGACCCTAAAGAATTAGTATCACATGGTTGGTTGGCTCAGAATGATCTTCGAACATTTCCTTGTGATTCGAAACCCCGTGTAAAGTATCGGGAGGTCACTGAATTTAGAATGAACTTGCTTTGGAAGGCTGCGCAATACTTTTTTGAACATGGGAATGAAAAGGATCGTCAAAAATATGGAACTTATTGCGAAACGGAAAAAAAATGGTTGGATGATTATTCACTGTTCCAAGCGTTGAATGATCATTATGGCGGTAAGGAATGGATCGTTTGGGATCACGATCTTGTGCATCGAAAACCTTCAGCTCTTAAACAAGCTGCTCACGAATGGAAGGCACAAGTGAATTATCATAAGTTCATGCAATGGTGCTTTGCTCGGCAATGGAAAAAAATAAAGAAATATGCAAACGATCGAAAGATTAAACTTGTCGGGGATATCCCAATCTTTGTTGCACATCATAGTGCAGATGTTTGGTCCAATCAAGAAGCATTCTCCCTTGATAAAGATGGAAGGCCTCTTGTAGTTGCGGGTGTTCCACCGGATTATTTTAGCGAAGATGGTCAACGATGGGGCAATCCATTATATCGTTGGGATATTATGAAACAACAAAAGTATCAGTGGTGGATTGAGCGGTTCAGAAGGACGTTTGAACTCTTCGATATTCTTCGCATCGATCACTTCCGAGGGTTTGAAGCGTATTGGAGAATTCCTGCGAAGGAAAAAACAGCACGAGTTGGGAAATGGGTAAAAGGACCAGGCGAAGATCTTTTCAAAGCAATTATAAAGAAACTCGGAACGTTACCGATTATCGCCGAAGATCTTGGTGTTGTGACACCAGAAGTCACTGCACTTCGGGAAACATTTGGTTTCCCCGGAATGAAAGTGCTCCAATTTGCATTCGCAGGTGATCCACAAGATAATTTTCTTCCCCATGTTTTTAACAAGAATTGTGTGGTTTATACTGGCACTCATGATAACGATACAACAATTGGGTGGTATGAAAAAGCTACAGAACATGAACGCGATTTTGTTAGGCGGTACTGCAAGACAAACGGAAACGAAATCCATTGGGACCTCATGAAACTAGCGTTACAATCTGTTGCAAACATTGCAGTTATACCATTTCAAGATGTTCTTGGTCTAGGCAGCGAGGGAAGAATGAACTTCCCGGGCACTGTTGACGGAAATTGGGAATGGCGTTTTACATGGGAACAACTCGATCAGTGGGCAACAACCCGATTATATGAACTGTCCGCATTATATGGACGAACCAATCCAGATCGATTGAATCTTGTTCCAATAAAATAATTATATTTCGATATCAAAATCGATATCTTCCAACGCTTGTCATGATGTAACGAGAACGGCAATAAACCTCATTGTCTTGCGAAATCCTGTTTTTATTATTTCAAAACTAAAATTGTAAGGGAATAAGCAAATCCTTCTTTAAAAGTAGCAGTAAATTTTCAGTTATTAAAAAATTATCCATCATTCAAGCCCTGTCAACAATAATTATTTTTTGAAATAAGAATGTAGCGAACCCCTGTATAGAAAATTCCTAAAAAAAAGCTTGACTCTTAAGAAGAAAAGTCGGATTATTTGGAAGCGCTTCCAAATAAAAACTAAGATTCAAACTAAAATGTCTTCAACAATTTACGATATTGCCAAAAAAGCTAACGTCGGAATAGGGACAGTATCGCGTGTGCTCAATAAGCATGCGAGCGTTTCAAAGAAAACACGCAAACGTGTTCTGCAGGTAATCTCAAGATTAAATTATAAACCCCATCCTTACGCTATTGGTCTCGCTCGTCAACGCACGAATTCAATTCTCTTTACCATTCCATTCTTTGCTACATTTTTCTTTTTAGAGATTCTTCGCGGGATTCAAAAACGTTTATCAGATTTAGATGTCAGTATTATTTTGCTAGGCATCAATCACCCTGATCAGATTGCAGAAACGCTCCGCCATAATATCCATCGCCATCGAGTCGACGGCATTGTGTTATGTTCCATGAAGATTCCGGATCAATTGGCAAGTAATAAACTTTTTAAGAAAATCCCGATGGTGCTCGTGGATACATATCATAAAGAATTTGATTCCATTGCGGTGAATAATGTGCAAGGGGGATACACAGCCACAAAACATCTTCTTGATCTTGGCCATACAAAGATTGCCATGTTAAATGCAAATCTCAGAAGCGTTCCGGCAAAGGATCGGTTTAAGGGATATCAAATGGCAATGATTGATGCACATAAAAGTTTAAATGAGCAGTTGATCCAAAAAACTAAATCAGAATATCTTGATGGATTTACAAGAGAAAGCGGTTATGAGATGATGAAGGAGTTATTGAAATACGGATCGGAAAGACCGACAGCGGTTTTTGCGGCGAGTGATATTCAGGCATATGGTGCACTTGCGGCAATTGCAGAGATGGGATTACGATGTCCGAAGGATATCGCACTTATTGGGTTTGATGATTTAGAGCTTTCCGGACCGCTGGGGTTGACATCAATGCTACAGCCAATGTCTGAGATGGGAACGTTAACAATCGACAGATTACTTGAGCGAATGAATAATCATGATCTTCCATTATATCATAAAACATTTGAGCCGACATTAATTGTACGAAGGACAACACTTCCTTTGGGAAAAATCATAAAAAGTGTTTAACTAAATAAACTGACAATACTAAAACCATGTCAAAATGAAATAGGAGAATCATGTTTACACGCATATTGCATTCTCTTTTCATCATATCGTTTTTTTCTTCATTCGCTCTCGGGGGTTCCACGGGAAAGATCGCTGGTGTCGTGAAAGACAAAAAAACAGGCGATCCTATCATTGGGGCAAATGTGAGGCTTGAAGGAACCACTCTTGGAAGCATGACGGATTTTGATGGGAAGTATTTCATGATCAACGTCCCTCCGAATGATTACAGTTTGGTGGTGACAATGGTTGGATATACTCCATCTAAGACTACCGGTGTGCGCGTGAGGGGAGATTTGACCACAACAATCGATGTGGAGATCACAGAGACAATTCTTCAACTAGGAGAGGTAGTTGAGGTAGTGGCTGAGCGACCACTCGTACAAAAAGATCTCACTGCAAAAACTGCGATCGTGAGCGGGAAGGATATTTCTGCTATGCCTGTGACAGAAGTAGGAGATGTTGTCAATATGCAGGCAGGATTTGTTGACGGGAAACTGCGCGGGGGCCGAACTGGCGAAGTTGCATATTGGATCGATGGTGTGCCAGTAACGGATGCATACGACGGCAGTCAGATTGTCGAAGTGAATAAAAATCTTGTTCAAGAGCTCCAGGTAATATCTGGCGCTTTCAATGCTGAATATGGACAAGCTATGTCGGGTATTGTGAACATCACATCCAAAGAAGGGGGCTCGAAATTTTCCGGCGGGTTAGGAATTTATGGAGGTGACTACGCTCCAACGAATGACAGCATTTTCCCTGGGAATAGTTTCAAGCCCAATAATATCCGAAATATAGAAGGGAATTTAAGTGGTCCTCTTTTTACAGACAATCTCACTTTCTTTACTAATGCTCGATACATTTATTTTAATGGGTGGGAAAAAGGATATCGAAGATTTAACCCAGATTATACTCCTGGAGATAGTTCGGTGGTTCCAATGAACTGGAGTGAACGATATTATGCCCAAGGAAAACTCACGTGGCATATTTCTTCTATGATGAAGTTTTCTGTCGACTATATTTATGATGATACACACTCTAAACCGTATGATCGAGCATACATTTATAATCCTGATGGTAAGGGAACGAATTATGATCAAAGCAATACCGTGATCTTCCAGTTTAACCATAGTCTCAGTGCAAATACGTTTTATACAATCGGCGGATCGTTCTTTAAGAAAGACCATAAGTATTACCTCTATGATTTGAAATACAAGGATACAACGATTTACATTCGTGATCCCAATCAAAAAATCGTCGATTCATCAATCGTTAAAATTGAAGTCGTTGATCCATATGGACCTCACTATGTTGTACCAAGTGCAGCACCATCGTACAGTTTTTTGGAAGGCGGTAATGATATTAATAATAATTATCGTTCTACTCAAACCGGACTTATTAAATTTGATCTTACAAGCCAGATAGATGAAATGAATATGGTTAAGTTCGGCATTGAATATCGTTCTCATGATATAACAGATGAAAACATTAATCTGGTTAGTGCCCAGACTATTACCGGACCGTATATCCGCACAGCGATATATGATAGTAAATCTGGTCTTATTCGCAATACCTCGGGTGACTACGTACCGGCACATGATTACTATGAACATCATCCGAAGGAATTATCTGCATACTTGCAGGATAAAATGGAGCATAAAAATATAATCGTCAACGTAGGAGTTCGATTTGATTATTTTCAACCCGATGGGTATGTATTGAATGATGCTCATCCAGATGCCAGCGATCCGCTGCATTATATGTACACCGTAAACGATCCAAGTATTGATCTTCCAATAGTAGGGTACCATTCTGACGTGAGCCAGGGTGGTTCTACAACTCTTCAACAGCGGGAACAATATTGGTATAAAGCGGCAACGGCAAAATATGCATTAAGTCCGCGATTAGGCGTTTCTTTCCCGATAACAGACAGAGGGATTGTTCATTTTTCCTATGGTCATTTCTTCCAGCTGCCAGGATTCGAACGGCTTTATGAAAACCCCAGATTCAAAATAAATCAAAACGCTTCCGGTGTCGTTGGTATTATGGGAAATGCCGACTTGAAACCGGAAAAGACGGCAAGTGCTGAACTTGGTATCCAGCAGCAATTGTCAGAAGACATCGCATTCGATGCGACGGTATATATGAGAGATATTCGTGGCCTCACGCAAACGGCAATTATTGAATTAGCTAATGGAGCAGGGCAATATGCCCAATATACAAATAGTGATTTTGGAGTTGTTAAAGGAATCGTCTTAACAGTAGATAAAAAATTCTCCGGAGGAATTACAGCACGTATTGATTATACTTACCAGATTGCAGTTGGCACTGCATCTGATCCCCAACAAGCTGAAAAGGCTTTAGCAGGCGGCGCACTTCCCAATATCCAAATGATCCCTTTAGATTGGGATCAGCGGCATACGTTAAATGTGTCATTAGATTATACGAAGAGTTTCTGGGGCATGAGTGCAATTCTTCAATATGGTTCTGGAGCGCCTTATACTCCATTTCTTGTAAATAACAATACTGGATCGACGATGCTGACGAATAGTCAAACTATGCCGTCAACATTCAAATGCGACCTTCGTGCATATTATGAGTTGAATCTTAGTCCTATGAAGCTGGTGTTTTTCACACGTATCTTCAATCTTTTTGATACACGGAATCAAACAAGCGTCTATGGTTCCACTGGACGTGCTGACTACGATTGGTATAATGAGATGATAGCAAGAAACATGGGATATGATGATAACACTATTAATCGATGGTTCACGGATGCAACGAAGTATTCTGAACCGCGGCGTATAGAATTTGGCATCAATCTGGAGTTCTAACTTATGAAGACCTTCATTCGATTGGTTCTTTTTTTATCAGTTATTTTCTTAAACAATGCGGGTGTCTTTGTTCAAGCACAGCAGTCGAGCGGGCGCCAATATCGTCAATGGGCCATTATGAACGGTAATCAGGTGCAGACTGTGTTTGGCAACTGGGGTGTTATCGGTCAGCCACAGGAACAAGGACACAGGGGTGCTTGGAAATATCCGAATAATGGATACCTCGGTGATGTCAGCCCCTTGGTGGGCGCTGAAGTGAAGTACGATTCGGTGTTTATAAATGGTCAATGGATCAAGACTCCGAATTCCGTTTTCCATGAAGTTGTTACCTGTCCCGTCAATCGTCCAACTCTCTTAACAGACACAGATCCGCGGACAGGAAAATATTGGACATTTGAACCTGAGAATGGATACTATAATTCTAGTCGGCAACCGACGAAAGTTGCTATGAGCGATGATAACACATCATGGCCGACGACTTGGCCGGATAAGATGCAGGATACAAAAGATCCGGGTTGGCCCGGATCATGGAATGGATATTTTGGAAAAAACCGCAAGAATGCAGATTTAGAAACTTATTTTGTGATGGATGACAATAATGACGAAAGATTTAGTGATCCATCAAACAATCCCAAAGGGATACAATTCGAACCCAATGCTTTGGATGCAACGAGAAAAGGGCTTGGGTTTGTTATGAGCGTGCGTGCTATGCAATGGGCGCAATTTCTAGCGAAGGATAATATCTTCTGGCTGTATGAAATCACAAATACTGGTACTACGAATTATGATCGAGCCGTTTTTGGAATGCTCGTAGGAACATACGTTGGAATTACTTCTACAGAAGATTTTGGTGAATATAACGACGATTGGTCGTTTTTCGATGTCAGTAATAATCTCACCTACACCGGTGATATCAAAGCGATATATGGCGGTTGCATGAACGATCCATTCTGGCAACCAACCCCTTGCAGCGGAGCCGGACTTGTCGGGTATGCTTTTCTTGAAAGTCCAGGAAATCCTTATGACGGGATAGATAATGATGGAGATGCAGATTCTTCAGCCACGGGAAAGTTTGCCCCAAAATTCACATCGGCAAGTTTTGATTCCACTCTTCTGACATCAGGGAAACAAATTGTGCTAATCCGCGATGATTATAGCCGGTATGTATATACGATTCCTTCTGTGGCTCATGTGGGAGATTCTGTTGGGATCAAGACCCGCGGTATGGATACAGTCTATATAAAACCTGGACTTACATGGGTCAGTGAAGGAAATGTGCGAACTGATGGGTCTATTAATCCCAATGCTTATGACGGAGTCGACAATGATTTTGATGGTCTTATCGATGAAAACTATTTCCTGCATTATCGGCAAGTGAAAAAAACCAAAGATGGAACAGTGTTATTCGATATGCTGCGTCCAGTAGCGTACGTGAATTATCTTGCCGGGTCAGGAAATGATCCTTATAGCATGATTGATGAACGGCGTGACGATAGAATTGATAACAATAAAAACTGGAATGCTCTTCACGATGATATTGGCAGAGACGGAGTTGCCAACACTGGAGATTATGGAGAAGGCGACGGCCTACCGACATCCGGATATGATGCAAACGGCAATGATACAGGTTTGCCGGGAGAACCGCACGTAGATAAGACCGATGTCAATGAATCGGATCAAATTGGACTGACGAGCTTCTTTTATTTTTCACCCGCAGGTAATTTTAAAATGGGTGACAAAGATACCATGTGGTTATATTTAGCACCGGGGTTCTTTGATGTCCCCAATGTAATTCAAAATAACAAACCTGTTGAAGGTGCTGACGGAGATTTTATTTACGGTTCAGGATATTTTCCATTGCCAGCAAAAAAAACAGAGCGCTTCTCTCTTGCGTTGGTGTATGGTGGTGGGAAACAGCAAGGATATGATGTTGATGTGGCCGATCTGTTAAAGAACAAAAAAACCGTTCAAAAGATTTATGATGCAAACTATCAATTTCCGCAGCCGCCGGATTTGCCCACTCTCACAGCTGTTCCGGGAGATGGTAAAGTAACGTTGTACTGGGATCGTGTCGCAGAAGAAACAATTGATCCTCTTCTTCAAACAAAAACGTTTGAAGGATACAAGCTTTATCGTTCTACAGATCCGACGTTTAATGATATTCTTACTATTACCGATGGATTTGGTTCAGCGAAAGGATACCGTCCGTTAAAACAGTACGATCTTAAAGATGGAGTCAAAGGATATTTCCATACTTCCGGCGAAATGTTTGAAGATATTTCCGGATTTGCTTTCTATCTGGGTGATGATACCGGCATCGAACATACATACGTTGATAGTTCGGTACAAAATGGCAGGACATACTATTATGCATTGGTTGCCTATAATACAGGGAATGAGTATTCGGAAATCCTTCCGGCAGAAAACAAATTTAGTATTTCGATCTCTCCTCAAGGAGCGGTAAGCGTTGGTAAGAATTGCGCTGTGGTTGTACCGAATGCGAAGACTCTCGATTATATTCGACCAGCGGATGGTGTATTGCTCAACCATCTTTCAGGCGTGGGAACAGGCGATGCATATTATAGAGTAGTAGATGAAACAAAAACAATTGGCCATCATTACCGTGTTGAATTTCTCGATACACAAGTAGATAGTATCGATAACAATAATAATGGTCTCATCGATTTAGCGGATTCTTCTGAATGGGACCGTAAAACGACAAATTACAGCGTGAGAGATCTCGATGAACAAACAGAAGGATTTATTTCTCGCGATACCATTGTTGTCACACTGACGCACAAGTATTTAATTTTAGGGACAATAAGGGTTTATAATGATCAAGGAGTGTTGATACCTGATTCATTGTATACATTGAATATCAAAACAGGTCAAATCCGTGGACTCTATGGAGGATCGCTTCCAATCGGACAAGATTCTATTCGGTATCAGTATTACCCTGTTTATCAGAGCCCATATATACGCGGAACTCCTTATGTAACGGACAGCAAAGATGCGGATGTATTCGATGGCGTCACTTTAGTGTTCAATAATCCTTGGTCTGTGAACGTGGATACAACATCCAAGTGGATTACCAATAAATCAAAATATCGGTTTGCTATGTCTCCGGTTGAAATTTATGATGGGAGCAATCCGAAACCATATATTTCGGGATTTCGGAAACCATGTGATTATGAATTGCAATTTGATACGACGAAGTTTCTTGATACATCGTATGCAGATCCAAATTTGGGTACTGATGCAATTCCAACGAATTTCCGAGTATATAATAGGACAGAAAACAAATTCGTTAAATTTACCTATAATTATTCTACCATCAAGAATGCTCCACTCGGTAGATTATTTCCTTCCGAGGAACTTTACATCTATGAAAAAAATCCACGCGGTACATATGGTTATACATGGCTATTAGGCTTCAGCTCCAACGATACAATAGCCGTTCCGTATGATAAAAACGACACTCTGCGCATTTTTATTACAAAACCGTTTGAACAGGGAGATACGCTCTCCTTTACAACAACAAAACCCAAATCAGATCCTTCCACTTTGACACATGACGCACTCTCAAAGATTCGCGTTGTTCCCAATCCCTATGTGGCAGCCTCGACATTGGAATCACCCTTGCCGCCAAGTGTCACGAGCGGTCGTCTTCGTCGAATCGATTTCATTCATTTACCGGCATCAGCAAAGATTCATATTTATACATCACGAGGTGATCATGTTATCTCTCTTGCACAGAGCGGCAATATTGAAGATGGGCACGTCTCATGGAATTTGAAGACAAAAGAAAATCTCGATATAGCGTTTGGCGTCTACTTCTATGTGGTAGAATCGTCGATCGGAACAAAAACCGGCAAAATAGCGATTATCAAGTAAGTGGAGATAACTATGATAAAGAAAACATATTACATCATAAGAACTCTCGCAGTGTGCACTTGTCTTGTATTCATTGGATATTCCAACTCTATTGCTCAATCGAAGATCGGCACTACTGCTGGACAATTTTTGGGGATTTCGATTGGTGCGCGTGCATTAGGAATGGGTGGAACATCGGTGGCATCACTATCTGATGTAAGTTCGATCTATTATAATCCGGGTGCATTTTCCCAGGAGCATAAGACACAGGTGCTGGTCTCGACAACTGACTGGCTGGTTGGTTCAAAATTTCGTTGGTTGGGGGCGATGATTGATGTTGACGGTTCCAATGCCTTTGGACTGAGCATTACCCAGCTTGCATACGGCGAAGATATAGTTACTACCGAAGATAATCCTGAAGGTACGGGAGAGCGTTGGTCCGCCCAAGATTTTGCCATCGCGCTGTCGTACTCCCGAAATTTAACAGATCGGTTTTCGATAGGAGGTTCTGCGAAGTATATCAGCCAATCTATTTGGAATGAATCGGCAAGCACTTTTGCTTTCGATGTTGGATTACTTTTTGTAACAGGATTTCATGATATGCGGCTCGGTATGTCCATTGCAAATTTTGGTGGCGACATGAAAATGGATGGGCGCGATTTACGAAAGGTTATAGATATTGACGCAAGCAATGCAGGCTCCAACAAGCTCAACTTAGCAAATTTGGTAACAGATCCCTGGCCGATACCGCTTACATTCCGAGTAGGGCTTGCGATGGATATCGTGAAAAACCAAACTACTACGATCACGCTTGAATGTGACGCACTTCGTCCCAGCGACAATGTAGAAGTGGTCAATGTTGGCGCCGAGGTAACATTTATGAATCTGCTCTCTCTACGCGGCGGATATAAGTCTCTCTTTCAAAAGGATTCCGAGGAAGGGTTGACCTTAGGTGCAGGAGTGAAGTATGATCAACTGGGGAATATGGGGGTGGAAGTGAATTACGCATATCAACAATTCGGGAAATTTGGAAATCTGAACACGTTTTCTTTAGGGATCAACTTTTAGTCATTATAAAATATCGAGAAGACTTAAAATGATCAGGCAGTACAATTTAAAAAAACGGATCGCTCACCAAACGGGGAAAGGAGATATAGTTGAAAAGAGGCAAACATTTATCAACATCATTATATTCACAACTTCATCCATCAAGGTCTTTCCAAATAGAAAGGCCGTAAGGGAAAGGAATTTATTATGAAACCCATTTTTATATTTTGCACCGTGTTGGTTCTTGTGCTTCTCGTCGGAGTCCCAGCATCAGCACAATTGCTTGTAGAAGATTTTACGGGAACTGCGGGAACATTTTTAACAGATGCAGGTTGGACTGCAAGTTCTGGTACAACTAATCTTCTCACAATAACATCACCAGGATTATCATTTACTGGTTATGCCTCTTCAGGTATCGGCAATGCTGTAACGTTGACGAACACTGGCCAGGATGACTATAAAAGTATTACCCCAGTAAGTTCAGATAGTGTGTACTTCGCCTTCATGGCAAATTTTTCTGCCGTGCAAGCCACGGGTGATTATTTCTTTGCACTTTCTACTTCGACAGCACAGTCCTTTTATACCGCTGGACGGCTGTTTGTGAAATCGTTCGGCGGTTCTTTTCAGGTCGGATTCAGCAAGAGTAATGAACCAGCAACATACGGTAATGGCGTATTTGATCTGAATACAACATATCTCTTTGTTGTAAAATATAAATTTGTACCGAATACAACGGCCGCTGATACTATGAATGACCAAATGAGTGTTTTTGTACTTCCCTCCGGCACAAGTCTTGTCACGGAACCTACAACTCCGGAAATAAATAAATATACAACAGCATTGAAAGGTGATGTAGCTGATATTGGTTATATTACTCTCCGGCAAGGAACAGCTACGAGTGCTCCCACATTAGTGATGGACGGTATTCGTATTGCAAATTCTTGGCCAACAGCGACACAAATAATTTCGGATACTGCAAATGTCACATTCTTAGTGAACACCGCAACCATACCGGACACGCTTCAGATCACGTCAACCGTCCAATTGCGAGGAAGTTTGCCGGGTTTCACGTGGGATAATAACAGCGTGACGATGACGAACATAGGCGGCGATTATTGGAAGGTGAAAGTTCCATTCATCGTCGTACGTGGAACAACGTTGAGCGGCCAATTTAAGATTTTCACCAATGTAAAATCGACAATCACTGGAGCAGATAACGGTTGGGAAAACAATTCAACTGATGCCTCCGCCAATCGATTACTAAGTGTCGGACCCCTCACGGGCAATAAGGATACAGTGCTTTTGCTTGAATATGCTAACGGCAGTCCATCGGCGCAGCCGCAATACTGGCGGCCATATGTACCTTCGGCAGATAGCATAGCGGTTATGTTTCGCGTTGACATGCAATCACAGGAAACCTTCAACAAAGCAACAACCAAATTGGGTATCCGTGGCAGTAAAGGACCATTGGATTGGGGTAAATCCATATTCTTAACAGAGGAAAAGAACCATGGCAATGCCGGTCAAACCGGATATGATGGAACAAATTTTTGGTCTACCGTAGTGAAATTCCCCAAAGCTTTAGTCGTTGATACAGAGTATTATAAATTTGTGCAACATGGAATTGCTGATTCCGCAAATGCTAGCCCATCGTGGGAATCTTCATCCAACAGAATCATCATTTTCCGGCCTTCCAAGGAAGATACAACACTCCATTGGGCTTGGTATAATGACCAGATCTTGCTGCCCTTCAGCGGTCAAGACACTGTGATTATGACCTTCCGTGCAGATCTTGCTCAAGCAGTCGCGCAGAATGGGTTTGCTTATACAGATACACTCGTCGTACGTTCCGGATATAACAGCAGCGCTGTTGTTCTTCGAGAAAAGAGAATGTTCCGTGTTGGTATTTCTTCGAAATTCCAAGCGATTGATACGGTCATTACAAAATCCAGTACATCGTTGTATTATCAATATTACCGGGTACCACAATCAGGTGAAGTACGCGAAATCTATTACAACTTTGCCAATCCGGGAGCTAGTGCTACGGCAGAAAAACGCCGCTTCATGGTTCCTGCTCTCGCAAATGGTACTGCTCAGATGGTTCAAGATACGATCAATTCGACATCAGCTGAGCATCGTGACCCACTTTTCCGCAATCAGAGGAACCTTGCACACGCGATGATAGTGACATATACTTGTGATGTTCGTCCTGCAATCTATCAGCTGAAAAAAGGATCAGCATTGGTTTCTACGAATATTACGAATTGGACTATTACGAAACCAGATAGCGTTATCATAGATGGTGTGTGGATGGATGGTCCAGCCGTTGGCGGATGGGATGTAGGTGGAGCATGGGGCGCAGATCGTCGTTTGGTCGACACTGCCAAGATGTGGGATGATGGAACGCATGGCGATTTAGTAGCTCATGATTCCATTTATTCGCTCCGGTACTCCTACACAACTGCCGCAACCGTCGGGCAGGAATTTAAGTTCGGCATCTATGGATGTGATAACGAAGGCGGCTTTGGCAATAACCATATTGAGAATATCAATGATGCTAATGCAACTGCCACCATCGCGTCGCAATTTGGCAGTATCGATCCTGTGTTCTTCAATGCATGGAATTACACAACTCAAAGTCCGGCAACAGGCGTCGAGCAGATATCAAGTGGTATACCTTTGGCCTATAGTCTCGATCAGAATTATCCAAACCCCTTCAACCCGTCGACCAAGATTGAGTATAGCATCAAGGCGGCCGGATTCGTTTCGTTGAAGGTCTTCAACCTGTTAGGCCAGGTTGTTGCCACATTGAATGAAGGAAAACAAGAAGCTGGTAAGTATAGTGTGGTGTTTGATGCTTCTCGTCTCTCTTCAGGTATATATTTCTATCAGATTACTGCTGGCAAATTCGTTGCAACAAAGAAGATGATGTTCTTGAAGTAACGAAGAGTTCAAAGAGAAGGCGGGAAGAAATTCCCGCCTTTTCCTTTGATTGTTCCTTTCTGCGATAGACCACTCAAATGAATAAAAAATCCCTGAATATTGCTTTATGCCTTTTGTCTATCTGTATTGGTAGATCACAGCCAACAGAACATCAAAATTCCTCAATTGCAAGAGTGGGAACGTTGTATATATCGGAGCAGGAATTCTTGGAACGATATGAACTTCTTCCCTGGCAGTACCGAAATCGCGCAAACAACATTGAAGAATCTAAACTTGTTTTTTTATACTCATTAGTCGCCGAAAAAGTATTAGCCCAGGAAGCACTTGCGCGTCATATCGACTGGGATAGCATGTACCAGCAAGCGGTTGCTGGCATAAAAAAAATGCTAGCACGTGACCAACTTTATCGCGAAGAAATAAGCGGCAAGATTAAAGTATCCAAGGAAGAGGTTCAAAAAGCTATCATCGATGCAAAACGCCAGCTTTTTCTCTCGTTTCTTTACTTTGAAGACAGTACCGATGCCGCGTTTGTCAAAAAGCAATTAAAAAATTGTAAGCAGTTCAATCGTTTTCAAATTGATACGACGATGGCAGTCCTTCAGGATACAGCAACATTATTCTGGGGTGAAGCGGAAGCTCCCATCGAACATGCAGCATTTCGTTTGAAGAAAGGAGAGTGTTCACCTGTTGTAAAAGCATCAACGGGATTTTATATCTTACATGTGGAAGAAGATTTGCCTAACACATTTTATGTTTCTATGCAAGCACATGTTCTCTTTGAGCGGGTCGAAATGAAGCTCCGGCTCAGGAAGGAAAAAGAACGGTTGGATGAATATCTTCTAGATATTCTCAAGACGAAAATCGGCTTTTCACTTCCTCGGCCCTTTAAGATACTTGCAAAGACTCTTACGGAAGTATGGAAGGATGAATGTCCAGCGTCTGAAAAAATGATAACAGATTCGCTCTTAGAAATCTTGAACACTCAGTGTCACTCGATCCTTCAAGATTCGATGGTTGTAGTTGGTTCTTCCTGGTGGTCCGTGGAGGATGTGCTTTCGAGATTGCGTGGGAAGATTTTTAAGATTGATCCAAGCAGGACAACAGGTATCGCCGCGCAACTGAATAATCATATTCGTATTCTCGTAGGACAGGAATTGCTTGCTGAAGAAGCGCTTTCCAGGAAACTCGATGATCGGTGGTCTGTGAGTAGAGAACTGGACATGTGGCGTCAACAGATACTTGCAAAATATGAAGAGATGGATGTGCTGCGAAACGTGCAAGTATCTGATCAAGATGTGTTTCAATATCTTTCAGAAACAAATCCTAAAATGCACTATCCCCGCGTTCAAATTCGAGAGCTTCACACTAAGGACGTTCGCTCGATGGAACAAGCGCTGGAGGAAGTGCGTGCGGGAGCTTCATTAGAATCGGTGATTCGTAAACGATCAAGCGACACGGTTACAGCACAGAACGGCGGACTCTCAGAGAAGTTTACGATTAACACACGTCCTCCTCTTGGAATGCTCGCATGGAAGATGCACGTAGGTGAATGTCAAGGCCCCCTTAAATTGAAAGATGAATATATATATATCGAGCTTCTCAATAAAGAATTGCCGGCTCATGTGACCGATTCAGTATTTACTTCTTCGATGCAAACGACAGCTTTAGCTGCCCGTCGACTTAAACAAAAAAAGACTTTAGATATATTCATCGCAAAAAGCGCACAACAGCACGGCTTCGATATCTATGCAGATCGATTGAAAATGCTTAAAGTATCGCCTGTTCCGATGATGACATATCGAATACTTGGATTTGGAGGGAGAATGTTTGCAGCGCCGTTTGTCACACGCCAAGTTGACTGGATAGAAGTGGAAAATCCGGAGAAGATACCATTGCCATGAAGTATAACATTTGTGAAATTTATTTGAAAAGAAGTCTATTATTCTCCGCGACGCTTCTCATCATCTTCATGACGAATGCGATAGCACAGACATCTGTACAGGTTAAATTTCGCTATTTCCCGGATGCTATTTATCCTCGAGTACATTTCCCTGGAACATTCAACAGTTGGGGATCAAATGTAAGCGGTACTATTACTGCCGGAGATGTGTCAAAGGCGGACAGTCTTGATTCAACAACAGGGTTTTGGGTGAAGACTGTTACGCTTTCGCTCGGTACTTATCAATATAAAATTTATCGGCAGCTTAGTTCAACGGCAAATAATTGGAGTTGGATTATTGATCCTTTAAATCGCTCTATCTTCACTGAAGCAAGTGGAAATCAAAATTCGTTGCTGGTTGTTGACAGCTTGGTGTTGTTTCAGGTCTGTGCATATCCTTACACTATTGAAACGAGTACGGACGGAACTAAATTCGTTTGCCGATCAAACGTTCCTTCGCTCTCTGCGGGAATATTTCAACCAATAGGCAGTCCGCAAGTAATGATCATTTCCACGATTGATGCTGTTCCGATCAACAATCCGTTAAATTATTATAATGCATCTTCTGGAATCTTTACTTATAAACCTGCGGGTCTTGCCGACGGAATGCATACATTTAAACTTCTTATCTCAAATGGCGGTACCACCAAGACAGACTCCGTCAGTTTTGAAGTGCGTGCACGGCCAGTGCAAATTCAAACACCTTCATTTACAACTCGGAAACCAACATATATCACGGCTGGCATTGTGCTGAAACCGGATGGATCGGGGGTTGATAGTTCTATTTCCTCCATAACCGTTACACTAAGGGGAATCGCTAAAGTAGTACAGGTAGCGAATGGATCGTTTCTTGATACTACAGCAATTGAAGAAGGACAAAATTGGATAGTCGTCAGCACATCGCTTGGAAAAGATAGTGTTTTGGTGGCTCGTCTTGTTAATCATACACCATTTGCAACAGCGATAGCACAACTCTCGGGGAATTCAATTCAATTAGATGCATCTACTAGTTCCGACCCGGATGGACAGACACTCACAAATTTTAAATGGTTTGATGATCCAATATTTCCGCTCGGTCTGAATGGCCTAACAACAGTCAGTGTCTCCGTTACAAAACCGAGCATGCCGGGAGAATATTATTATGGATTAATTGTCACTGACCCGGATGGCAACGCGGATACGACACGTTCCTATTTCATCGTCAATACTGATGGGACAATTACAAATCCAACAATCGCCAGTAATCCTGAATGGGCGAAACGAGGACGGATATATTTTCTTTTCCCCAAAGCGGCATCGAGTGCAGGTACGTTAAATGCGGCGGCATTGCGATTGCAAAATATCAAAGATCTCGGATTTAATATCATTTGGTTGATGCCAGTGATGAAAAACGCTTATCCAATAAACCAGCAGAGTGGCCCTGGTTATAACATTATAGATTTTTACGATGTCGCACCGGAATACGGCACAAATCAGGACTTTAAAAATTTTATATCGCAGGCCCATGCTCTTGGCATCAAAGTGATCCTGGACGTTACACCAAATCATACAAGTCGTTTTCATCCCTGGTCTGAAGATGCGCATGCGAATAAGCAAAAATCGCCGTACTGGAATTGGTATGAGCATAATAATCAACCGAGTAGTCAAACGAACAATCTTGGTTCCTCGCTGGATGCCGATGGTTTTAACTATTATTCTGGTTTCAGTGATCAATTGCTGAATTACAATTGGACAGATGTTGATGCTCAAACCGAAATGATTAATGTTTATAAATATTGGATTACGGAATTTGGTCTCGATGGATATCGGTTTGATGTCTATTGGGGACCGCACAGCCGGTACGGTGAACAGTATATGGGTAAACCAGTGCGAGACGCTTTGAAGCATATAAAACCGGATATCTTTTTATTGGCAGAAGCTGATGGAACCGGATCGGGGACAGAGACCATCTATGCTGACAATTCAAATGGCGGCGTGAATGGCGGTGTCGATGCTGCGTATGATTTTAAATTGTTCTTTAACCAGATCAGAGGATTTGGGTTTAGCAGTACGGCAATCGACAATCTGAATGGAGATATTTGGAACAGCGGATATTATCCGGGACCAAATTCATTGTACATGCGTTTTATGGAATCGCAGGATGAAGACCGGATCGCATATGCATATTCTACTAATGGCACTGTTGATTCAATAACAACTTTCATGAAGACAATGCCAATGGCAAGTACTATCTTTACAATTCCTGGCATTCCCATGATTTGGAACGGACAAGAGGTCGGAAAAGGATATGGTGATAATGATTTAGATAGCAGGCGCCGAGGAACGATAGATTGGAATTTCTCGGGAAAATCTCTGCTGACACCTCATTATCAAAAGCTTGCTCAGATTCGTGGACAATTCAATGCATTCTCTACTCAACAATTTAAGCGGCTGAGTTCATCAGATCCCCTTGTCTATGCATTCTCGAGGGCATATACGCGAGAAGATGGTATCGTGGCATTAAATTTCGGAGCATCCTCTACCAATGTCACAATTTCCTTTTCTGTTTCCGATTTTAGCGGATGGGTGCAGGGAGGGAAAACATATATCGTAAGTGATCTATACAATAACCAAACATATCCGGTGACAATTGTTGCTAACGGCAGTGCGTCTTTGAATCTGACATTACCTGCATATGGAACTGCCATCTGCATATTGGCAGATAGCACGAAGCAGGTTATTATTCCCACAGGTGTTGGGAACGATCATTTGGAAATTATTCCAACAAAATTGCAGCTGTATCAAAACTTTCCTAATCCATTTAATCCGAGTACAACGATTCAGTTCGATCTTCCAAAACAAGGACAAGTTAAAATTCAAATTTATAATGTTCTTGGGGAAAAAGTAGCTCAAGTCGCAAACTCAATTTATTCTGCAGGAACACATCAAATAAAGTGGGATGGGAAAACTGTCACAGGCGTGCAGGCGAGTTCCGGTGTTTACTTCGTCCGCCTTGAAGCCGACAATTTGACGGACACCCAAAAGATTGTGCTGATGAAATAAATAACTGCGAGCGAATTCTATGAAGTATAAATATTTCGTGTTGCCAATTCTTCTAACCTCATTGCTCTGGTCGCAACAGCAAGAACAACCTAAGAAGCTGTTGTATTTGAATATCATCTGGCATCAACATCAGCCGCTCTATCTCGACCCTGCAAAAGATCAACTGCAAGGACCGTGGGTTCGTACGCATGGTACAAAAGATTATTACGATATGGCGGCACTCATCGGAAAGTATCCGAAGATTCATTGCACAGTCAACCTCACGTCTTCACTTTTGTATCAGCTTGATGATTATTATGTAAAGCGGTTAAAGCCATTTGTCGATATCAAGAAGAACCGTATTGATAAAAAAAGATTTTTAGACACATGGGAAGGAAAGACAGATCCTTGGATTGATTTAGCGTTGAAGCCAACCGAGGAATTTACCGGCGATGATCTCGCTCTTTTATTAAGTAATCCCTGGAATGCCTTTGCCATCAGCAGTGTCATGATGGACCGGTTTCCACAATACAAGGCATTGAAAGAAAAATATGCGAATTTCGGTGCGAGTGCTTTATCAAAACAGGAACGGCGAGAGATTAAATTCTGGTTCTATCTGGCGTATTTCGATCCAGATTTCTTAGAGCAGCGGGTCGCACTGGCTAATGGGATGACGGTGGATGTGCGGGATCTCATCAAGAAAAACTCGGATGGAACTTATATATTGAGGAAACCTATTACAGAACTTGACTGCAATAGAATCATCGCGGAGACATATAAGATACTCTCGGCGATTATCCCAATTCATAAACAATTGATGTACCATCAAGACACATATAAGGGTCAAATTGAAATTATTACGACACCTTTTTATCATCCGATTCTTCCATTAATTTATGACAGCGACTTAGAAAAAATCTGTCAGCCAAACGATCCGGTGCCTTCTCGGTTCCACTACCCCCAAGATGCCGATGCTCAGGTAGAAAAAGCGGTAGTATACTACACGCAGCAATTTGGAGTGCCGCCATCTGGAATGTGGCCGGCAGAAGGGTCGGTGGCGAATGATATTCTTCCGATTTTCAGCAAATATCATATTAATTGGATCGCTACGGATGAAAAAATTCTAACTCGATCAAAACCGAATGCTCAGCCGAAATACTATCCTTACGCTTTGAAGAGTGACACCAATGCGAATGGTGTTGTCGTCGTATTTCGCGAAACAGAAATTTCGGATAAGATCGGTTTTACGTATCAAACATTTAAAGGCGAAGATGCTGCAAATGATTTTATTAAGAGTGTTCTGAAATATGCATCTTCCACGAGCACGGAGGATCGATTACTCACAGTTATTCTGGACGGTGAAAATGCGTGGGAATCCTATCGGTATGATAATGATGGCAAAGAGTTTCTCAATGCGATGTACCGCAAGCTTACAGAACTTGACGACGCTGGTCAAATAAAAACTGTTACTCCTACAGAATATATCGAAGGAAATCCAAAGCGTGACATTCCAGATCATCCGATGCAATCCCTTCCAAAGCTGCAATGGCTCTGGCCTGGTTCCTGGATTAATGCGGACTTTGATACTTGGATTGGTGAAGATGAAGAAAATAGGGCATGGGAATATCTTTTAACGGCGAGAAATGATCTTGAACAATCGGGAATTAAAGCGCCCGATCCGACTGCACTGGCACCTAAGAAAGGAACTACGGATTGGTTTGCTTACAAAGCATGGGAATCGATGTACGCCGCTGAAGGATCTGATTGGTTTTGGTGGTATGGCGATGATCAGACGGCACCCGGTGGTGATAAACCTTTTGATCTTGCTTTTATCACCTTATTGAAAAATGTTTACAACTTTGCGCAGGAAACCGGTATCGAAATGCCGTCACGGGAGTTCCTACCTATCATTGTTGACAATACCAATGCATCCGGCCAATCGCAGGGAACGATGGCACAAAGTACAAAGGATATGGTAACCGTACTCTTTCAGGTAGATGCGACGCACATTCAAGTCCCCAAGTCAGTGTATATTGTTGGTAATCTTAGTGTGCTTGGTAACTGGACTCCCAATCTCATAAAAATGTATGACGATGGAACTCATGGTGATGAGAAAAAAGGGGACGGCATTTGGTCGATTGAATTACTGATACCGCTGAACATCAAAGTAGAATATAAATATACCAACAGCGGCTACGAAGGAGTCTGGGTGCCAAGCGAAGAGTTTTCAGCGAATAATCGTGAACTCATGATCACAGCAAAACCAGGTGACCGGATAAGTACCAAAGACAAATTCGGTGTAAAATTAAAACTTATTCAATAGGAAGGACATATGCTTCTTATCCAAGAACGATTGACTAAATCATTTTACGTTCTCATAAGCCTGCCGGCAACAGCGATGGGATTTGCACTCTCTATCCAGATTTCTGCATTGAGCTGGTTGTTGACAACGAAATATAATCTCCATATCGATGAAGTTGGATTTGTCTGGGCAGCCGGGCCTCTTGCAGGAATATTCGGTCAAGTGATTATCGGGCTCATCAGCGATAAGGTTTGGTTCTGGGGTGGACGCCGCCGGCCGTTCGTATTGATTGGCGGTGTACTTGCAGCAGGAATGCTTATCGCGTTACCCAATATCGATGTGATCACTGCCCAACTCGGCATTAAGAGTCTGTTAGTCGTAGCGATCATTGTTGCCTTGACACTCGATCTCGCGATTAATATCAGTTTCAATCCTACACGTTCGATCATCGCTGATGTAACACCGGAAGGTCTCCCGCGTACGAAAGGATATACCTGGATGCAAACCATTTCGGGCTTTTTTGGCGTGTTAGCGTATCTCATCGGTGCTACACTCGGTAATTATGTTTTGATTTATGCTGGCGTAGTGCTTGTATTCCTGTTTTCATTTGTGCCTATGTTCTTCATCACGGAGAACAAACAGCTTAGTGTTACAGCGGATATGGAAACGAAGAGCAAAACCGTTACGGAGTGGGGGCAATTGTTCCGTATCTATTTTGCACATGGATTTTCATGGATCGGTATTCAGACTATGTTCGTGTATATAATCGCATTCATTCAGCAGAAGTATTTTAACGGTATTGTTGATCAAAGCTTTATCAATGCACATTCAGGTCAAATTATTGCCATTGCATTCGCGGTCCTGAATACTGTTGGATTTATTCTCCCCGCATTTGTTCTTGAACCTCTTGTCGAAAAGATAGGCCGTGTGAAGACGCATATGCTCTGTGTGGCGATTATGTCATTGGGTTATTTTGGAATTGTCTTTCTTGGCAGCACTCCGATGATTCTCTATGCACTGATGGCTGTCGCTGGTATCGGTTGGGCAGCAGTGGTCAGCCTACCATTTGCAATCATGACAGAAAAGATCGATCAGAGTCGGACGGGATTTTTTATGGGTATATTCAATCTTTCTGTTGTTTTGCCTCAATTGTTGGTAAGCCTCTTTGTCGGCACGATTATTAAAAATTCTATTGATAAAAATATTATATTCATCATCAGCGGTGTGTCGCTGGCATTGTCTGCAATGCTCTGGGTCATGGTGAAGGAAAAACGGAAATCCAGTACAATATAATCGACTGTATTATCTTCATCTCACTATAAAGAAACCAATAATTGCATCGAATCATGCGGAGAACTATGAAATTAAAGAGTATATATGCTTGTATCCTTCTGATTGTTTTGCTCAGTGTATCTGGACAAGGTTATGCCCAGGAGGTACGTGATATTATTCAGCTGGTAAAAATAAATTACGGGCAAACAGACACTGTTCTCGTCAGTGATCTGTTCTATGCAAAAACGTATGATCTGGCTTTCAGTACGAATGATAAGATTCGCATAGAATATAAGAAAGAACAGAATACGGTTGTTCTCCAGCCTCTCAATAATTTTCTTGGCGCAACTCTTGTTGAGTTCACTCTTCATCGTGCGACGTACCAGATCCCTGTTATCGTTCAAGGAGAAAGTTCATCTCAGCAGCTTCACACATTCTGGTATAAGCCGTTGAAGAAGGCTGAAAAAGTATTTGTTACAGGAAGCTTCAATAATTGGAATAAAGAAAAAGACCGGCTGATAGATGCGAAGGGAAACGGCGTGTATGAATTAACACTGCCACTGGATCCTGGTAACTACATATACAAATTTATTGTCGATGGAAAGACGATAATTGATCCGACGAATCCGGAAAAAGCACCATCAGGTTTTGATGATTTCAATTCGGTCATGCGCATCAGGGAAACAGACACCGTCCAGACATTTCTCCATATTGGTACATACAAAGAGCTAAAAGACCGAGTATCCTTCTCCCTTATCTATGAAAATTCTGGTGATTCATCATCTATCAATGAACAAGAAATTATTGCATTGCTAGATAATCAAAAAGTAGATGTGAAAAAGATGACCCTTGAAGCACACACATTGAATATTCAATTGATTAAAAAGGAACTTCAAGGAGAGAAAACACTCCGAGTATTTATTACACGAAAGGGAAAAACTACCAATATACAGCAGGTTATTCTTCATGATGGAATTCCAGCTGGACAGCCAACAACTCCATGGTCTTGGTACGACGGATCGATCTATTCAATAATGATTGACCGCTTTTCTGATGGTGACAAAACAAACGATAAGCCTGTTGTGCACGATTCGATATTCTATCCAGCAAATTATCATGGTGGTGATTTCATAGGAATCATCAACAAAATCAACGAAGGATATTTTGATTCTCTGGGAGTAAGTACCCTCTGGATTTCCCCCGTGTATGATAATCCGGATGAAGCTTATCGTGAATATCCGGTTCCGCATCGATGGTACAGTGGGTATCATGGATATTGGCCAATCAGCGATACGAAGGTGGAAGAAAAATTCGGAACGATGAACGATTTAAAGAAATTGGTCGCACTTGCACATCAACATCATCTGAAGGTATTGTTGGATATTGTAGCTCATCATGTTCATATTCAACATCCGTTCTATAAAAAACATCCCGAATGGTTTGGAACATTGGACTTACCCGATGGAAGGAAGAATTTACGTCTGTGGGATGAACAGCGACTCACCACCTGGTTCGAACCATATATGCCTTCGTTTGATTTTACAAAGTCAACGGAAGCGCTAAATGTTGTCTCTGACAACGCGATCTGGTGGCTCAAAGAGACTGGGGCGGACGGGTTCCGTCACGATGCAGTGAAGCATGTGCCAAATAATTTTTGGCGAACACTCACACGAAAGCTCAAAGAACAGATTGAAATACCGATGCGGAAAAAAGTCTATCAGATTGGAGAGACGTTCGGAGACTACGACCTGATCGCATCGTATGTGAACAATGGACAGCTCAGTGCGCAATTCAACTTTAATCTATCGTATTTTGCTATTCCTGTCTTTCTCGAACCTGGGCGATCATTCTCCGCTATCGACTTCCACATGAAAAAATCATTTTCTTCGTTCGGATATAATAATTTGATGGGCAATATTATGGACAGTCACGATAAGGTCAGATATATGGCCTATGCAGATGGGAAAGTGAAGAATCAAGGCGTTGATACGCGCGAGATGGCATGGAACAATCCGCCGACGGTCGATCATCCATCAAGCTATCAAAAAGCCGAACTCTATCTCGCGTACATGTTTACAATTCCCGGGTTGCCTGTAATCTATTATGGTTCAGAATTTGGAATGACTGGCGTCGACGATCCGGATAATCGCCGGATGATGCGATTTGGCGAACAACTCTCAATCTTTGAGACACGAATGTTGAACGAAACAAAAAAAATCGTAAAAATGCGCAAACAAAATTCAGCATTACGATACGGCGATTTCCTTACATTGCGAGCTGATATGGTTATCTATGCTTATATGCGCTCAGATTTTAATGAAAGGATACTCGTGATTTTGAATAAAAGCGAAAAAATCCAAGCAGTCAATCTTCTCATTCCGGAACAATACCGTTCACATGAACTTGTAGAAATTGTAAGCGGTGAGAAAGTGGATATCACAAATGACCAGGCGAACGTCTCAATTCCCGCAATTGGATGGCGAGTGTATAAAGTTCGATAAGTGTTCACACGAAACAATCCTGACTAATCAAATAAATAGTGTTGGATGAATATGACAAAACCACGACTGCACTTCTGGCAAATCTGGAATATGAGTTTTGGATTCCTTGGTATCCAATTCGGTTTCGCACTGCAAAATGCTAACGTCAGCAGAATTTTTGAGACGCTTGGTGCTAAGATCGATGATATTCCCATCCTGTGGATTGCGGCACCTGTGACGGGATTGATCATTCAGCCGATTATCGGTCATATGAGTGACAAAACATGGGGAAGGCTGGGACGAAGGCGACCGTTTTTTTTGTCCGGAGCAATCCTTGCTTCTCTTGCATTGCTAGCGATGCCGAATTCAACCGTTCTCTGGGTTGCAGCCGGTATGCTATGGATTATGGATGCTTCGATCAATGTTTCGATGGAACCATTCCGCGCATTTGTCGGTGACATGCTTCCTTCCGAGCAGCGGACGATTGGTTTTTCAATGCAAAGCTTTTTTATTGGTACCGGGGCTATTGTGGCATCCGCACTGCCTTATATCATGACAAACTGGTTCAGTATTGCGAATACGGCACCTGTCGGAGAAATTCCTGCTTCGGTGAAATATTCATTCTATTTTGGCGGAGCCGTGTTCCTCTGTGCTGTCTTATGGACGGTCATTAGCACCAAAGAATATTCACCTGAAGAATTGGCAAAATTTACGGAGTCGGAAAGTGATTCTCGATCAAAAAAAGAAAATGATGCTGAGTTTTTTATGTCCACAAAAAGGTTTTTTCATGATGGAATGATATGGCTCATCGTCGGTCTCATTGGCTCTGCAATCTTATATTTCTATTTTCAACAGACTGATTATGGTCTTTATGTTCTTTTTGTCGGTTCTGTAATCTTCGGTATTCTGCAGTTAATTGTTGCTCTCCTTACTCGACAAGGGAGAACACAGGGCGGCATGGTTGCAGTGTTCAATGATTTCTACAAAATGCCTAATACAATGAAACAATTGGCTTTGGTGCAGTTTTTTTCGTGGTTTGCTCTCTTTGCTATGTGGATCTATACTACACCTGCTGTCACTCATCATATTTATGGTACAACCGATCCGACATCTGAACTCTATAATAGAGGAGCAGATTGGGTTGGCGTATTGATGGCGGTCTACAACGGTTTTGCTGCTGTGATGGCGTTCATTCTCGTGTGGCTCGCCAAAAAAACAAATCGGAAGACCGTTCATATGATCAGTCTCTTTTGCGGAGGATTGGCACTCCTTTCTTTCTACGTGATAAAGAATCCGACACTTCTTCTTGTTCCCGAATTAGGAATCGGTCTCGCCTGGGCATCCATACTGGCAATGCCCTATGCAATCCTTGCCGGCTCTTTGCCTGCTAAAAAAATGGGCGTGTATATGGGAATCTTCAATTTCTTTATTGTCATTCCCCAAATTACTGCTGCTGCAATTCTTGGATGGTACGTGAAGCATTTGTTCGGTGGAGATGCAATCTATGCACTTATCTTGGGCGGTGCTTCTATGATCATTGCCGGTTTTCTCGTTTTACGTGTGAAAGATGTGGACGAAACTGCCGGAGAGAAAAAATGAGAAAGATTATTCCAAAAGTTTTTATTGTCTTGTCGATATATGCGGGAGTGCTTCAGGCACAAGAGGGACAAAAACCGCAAGTTAGCTATGCTTCGTTTCATGCTCGTGAAAGTGCCGATTGGGTGAAAAATGCGGTGATCTATGAAGTCTATCTCCGCTCGTTTTCCAAAGAAGGAACTTTGAAAGCGCTTGAAACAAGGATTCCAGAACTCAAAAAGCTGGGAGTGACAGTTATCTGGTTAATGCCAATTCATCCGGTTGGGAAGGAGAAACGGAAAGGTTCACTTGGAAGTCCATATTCTGTCCAGGATTACTATGTAATCAATCCCGAATTTGGAACGTTGGACGACTTCAAATCCTTGGTGAACACAGTTCATCAGCAAGGATTAAAGATTATTATCGATCTCGTTGCAAATCATACTGCATGGGATAATCTGATGCTCAAAGAACATCAGGAATGGTATACGCATGATGCATCTGGAAAAATCATTTCGCCGAATCCTGATTGGACAGATGTCGCCGATCTGAATTATGATAATCTGGAATTGAGGAAGTATATGATCACTATGATGAAGTATTGGGTTCGCGATATCGGTATTGATGGATTCCGCTGCGATGTGGCCGAGTTGGTGCCGATAGACTTCTGGGAAGATGCACGTAAAGAGTTGGATGCGATAAAATCGGTAATGATGTTGTCTGAGGGAACACTTCCGGAACATCATCTCAAAGCGTTTGATCTGACGTACTCGTGGAATGTGTACGATGTGCTCGAAAAAATCATAAGCGATTCGACGCCGGTGACGATCTTTCATGGTCTCCTGAAAACGGAATCGTATCAGTTCCCGAAAGGTTCGCTGCGGATGAGATTCATTACAAACCATGATAAAAATGCATATGATGGACCTGCAGTAGAAAAATTCACTTCTCTGGGAGCAAAAGCAACAGCCGTACTCACTTTTACATATCCGGGAGTTCCATTGATCTATAATGGCGAAGAAGTTGGGAATACCAAAAGATTGGGGCTATTTGAAAAGACAGATATTGATTGGTCAAAGAATGCTGAGTTTCGAACATTGTATGAAACCTTGTCAATGCTTCGCCGACAGCATCCAGCATTGGTAGGAGGATTGTATTCGGCGGTACAAAATTCTAATGACAAAAGAGTATTGTCCTTCATTCGGATCCAAAGGAAAGACTCAGTGTTTGTAGTAATAAATTTCGGATCTGCGCCGGTAAAAGTAATGCTGAAGTTTCCAGCAAATTTGAATAGGACGTGGGAAGATTTTTTTACAAATATGAGTGTTCACACAACGAACGGACAAGTTGAGATGCAATTATCACCTTTAGGATTTGTTGTTTTAAGTCCATTCTCCGAGAATTAAGAGAAATCATCTGAACCATATTTTTTGATTTACCCCAGTATTATCCCAGTCGTATAACCGAATCACGTTGAATGATTATGAATTGTCCCCGTGTCTGCTCTTAACTCTTGGATAATTATTGTATATTATTGTTAAGCAAAAAGGATCCTACGGACTAATTACTCATTGTTGATTATTTATTGATCGTTAATTATGAATTCATATGAACGATATGAAGATACGTTTTCTATAACTTCCTATGAGGCGGATTTATATGGAAAATTATCTCTCTATTCATTATTCAATAGATTTCAGGATTTAGCGGGTATTCACGCTGCGCATTTACAAGTTGGTTATGATTTACTGCGGGAAGCGAAACTTGCCTGGGTTCTTTCCAGAATCAAAGTGCAGATTCATTCTTTACCACACTGGGGAGACACAGTTCGTCTTGCCACATGGCCGAAAGGAATCGAACGACTTTTTGCGCTTCGAGATTTTTGTATGACAAACGAAAAGGGTGAAATACTGGTTGCAGCGACTTCTGCGTGGTTGTTGGTCGATATTGAGAAAGGGCGTCCGCGCAGGCTTGAAACACTTCCCATCGATTTACAATTTCCTCATGCAGCGCATGCCATTCAGGATCCACTTAATAAAATTCAAATACCAGAGGGATTGGTACAGGTTTTTGAAAAGCCCATATGGTTGAGCGATATCGACACAAACTGGCATGTTAACAATGCCCAGTATATAAAATGGATTACCGATTGTTTTTCACAAGATCAATATCACAGTCGTCGGATGACCTCGGTGCAGATCAACTACCTAGAAGAAACGCTTCTGGGAGACACGGTAGTACTTTTTAAAACGCCAGAAGATATTTCGGCGAATGAATATTTTCTTGAGGGAGTTAGTCGCACAAAAGGATCAGAAGTTTTTCAAGCCCATGTTACATGGGAATAAAAGTTTATTGTATGTACACAATTTGATGAATATTTGTAATGCGGTATAAATGTATTAATAATTCACTATGAAGTGAAAGGAATATTATGGAAGAAGAAAACAAACCATCGCAACCCATCGTTGGCGAATATCAAGGAAAACCTATTCTTCGAATTCCAACTATAGATAATCCCAATCCAGAAACATCCTGGCATTGGCTCTCTTTTGGGAAAAACAAAGCAAAGGCTATCGTTAAATACTTTGATGCGATAAAGAAGTTCGCGGAAGAGTAGTTGAATAAGAAATACTTAGAGGTAAAATGGAAATAGAAAAAGAAAAAACCACGACGCTGCTCATTGTCGAAGACAGTCCGACGCAATTACTCATACTGAAAAATCTGCTTGAGAAAAATGGCTTTAATGTCGAGCGAGCAGTAGATGGTGAGGCTGCCCTTTCTTGTGCTCGAAATCATAACCCTGATCTCATCATAAGTGATATTTTTATGCCCAAGATGAACGGTTATGAACTGTGTCAAGCTCTCAAGCAGGACTCTCATCTCAAGTTAATACCGGTCATATTGCTCACAACGATGTCGGCTTCTGAGAGTATCGTCAAAGCGCTCAATACCGGTGCCGATTATTTTGTCCCGAAACCATATGATGAGAATTACCTCATTTCAAAAATAAAATCCATTCTGGCTACGAAGGATTTGAGCGGTAATCTTGATCACAAAGAAACAATGGAAGTCGTGGTAGATGGTAAACGGCATACAGTTACTTCAACCCGTCAGCAGATTTTGAATCTGCTTTTATCCACATATGATGCCGTGGTTCAGAAAAACAATGAACTCCATGAGACGCAGAAGAAGCTCCGCGAGACGCAGGATCAATTAATCGAGAGTCAGCGACTTGCGGCGATTGCAGAAGTTGTAAGTACTATTTGCCATGAAATCAATAATCCTCTTACAGCAGTTATGTTACCTCTGCAAGTCCGCTTACGGCATGACCTGCCTGATAATTATAGAAAGGATTTTGAAGGATGGCTGGAAATGCTTAAGAGAATATCCGCTGCTGTTAAGAAGCTGTCAGGGTTAAAGGCATCCCAAACGACTTCGGCTGGCGGAGAGTTCAAGATGATCGATCTTTCAATAGAAAGAAATATTTCTTCCAGTGAGAATAAAGAAATCGATAAAAAATAGTATAATTTTCACTAAGAAATCTATTCTCCATACGAATGTGCCTAAACAACCTCCCCTCGTCTCCTCCTCAAATGAGGAGGAGACGAGGGGTAGTGGGAACAACGATAGCCGAGCACCACAATAAATCGATAATGAAAAAAAGTGTAAATAAAAAGTACGTATAATGGCAGGAAATATATTATGGCAGAAAAGAAAATCAAATGGGGAATTTTAAGTACTGGATGGATAGCACATAAATTTGCGATAGCGCTTCAGGTTGCATCCAATTCCGAACTGTATGCCATCGGTTCCCGCACTCTCGGCACGGCAAAAAAGTTTGCCGGTGAATTTCACATCCCCAAAGCCTACGGCAGTTATGAAGAACTTCTCAACGATTCCGCTGTTGATGTTGTATATATCGGGACACCGCACAATCTTCATCTAGAGAACACACTGCTCGCGCTCGATCATCAGAAACATGTACTGTGTGAAAAACCAATGGGCGTCAATCGTACAGAAGAAATGTGTATGATTGAAAAAGCGAAAGAGAAAAATCTCTTCTTGATGGAAGCGCTTTGGAGCCGCTTTCTTCCGAACATCATCAAAACAAAAGAGTTGATCGATTCCGGTGAAATTGGAAATGTAAAATTATTGACTGCATTCTTTTCTATGATATCCGATAATGGACCGGAACATAGGCATTACAACATAGATCTTTGCGGTGGCACAATATTGGACACCGGTATCTATAACATTTTTCTATCATTGCTGCTGCTCGGAAAACCAAAAAGCATTTCTGCTATCGCCGGGTTAAGCGAACAGGGCGGCGATAACAGCTGCAGTTACACGTTCAAATATGAGAAAGATACTCTTGCAGTCATGTTTTCCTCTTTCCTTGCTGATCCGGCAGTTGTTGCTGAGATCCATGGCACAAAAGGGAAAATTATTCTCGATCATTTCTGGTTCTGCCCTGGGAAAGTGAAATTAACCTATCGCGACGGTCGGGAAAAAATATTTGAATTTGATTTCAAGAGCAACGGGTATGAGTATGAAGCAGAGGAAACAGCAAAGTGTATTCTTGCTGGAAAGACTCAAAGCGATTCGTGGAGTTGGAATGACAGCATACAGCTTGTCAGTACGATGGATGCCATTAGAAAACAGTGCGGGATTGTTTATCCCAAGCATGATTTATAAATAAAAAATATAAGACGCCAAAGTCAACAATCTCGGCTATAGATTATTGTAAGTAGAAATAATTGGACACATTGATGAAGAAAAATAATTCCTCGATGAAGCGCTATGGTTTGATGAAGGATGGGGAAAAGTAGGAATAATAATTCCTTACAATATAACCATCTCTGTGCAACTGATCTGTATGTAAAACAAATATGAAATCATATTAAAGACTCTACAAAGGAGATTTCGATGAAACGCGTACTCACATTACTTGTGCTCTTAATAATTGTTGTTACCGGAAGCGGTGTTGTTGGAATCATTCTCTATCGGAATATAACAGAGAAATCCAAATCGGAGCACTTACTTTCTGTTGATAAGATTGAAAAAATGGGTAAGCTGGAGCTTGTGAAAGTAAACATCAAAGATGTTGTAGAGCAGACTAAAGAGAGGCCATTCTATTTGCCTAATGCGAAAGCAGTGTTGATCATTGCCGGTGAAGTTATTGCCGGTATAGATCTCGAAAAAGTAAAAAAAGAAGATGTGGTAGATTCCGGAACGCAGATAGCTATCACTTTGCCAAAGCCGGAAATTCTTATGTCAAAAATTAATCATGAAAAATCCAAAATATATAATATTGACTGGGGAGGATTCTCTACCGCAAATCTGGTTGACGAGGCATACAAAAATGCTGAACTGACTATTATCGAAGAGGCGGCAAATACAGGATATGAAATGACATGCATCAATAATGCGAAAGCACTGCTCACACCGATATTCAGAGAAATAGCTGGAAAGGACGTAGAGATATTATTTAAAAAATGATGCAAAAAAAAGAGTTGAAAAACGCATTAGCTTAAGGCTCAGAGTAATCTGAGCTTTTTATTTTGTTCCTCACTGTTTTTTTGTCACTTTCAATGTCCAGGTAGATTATAAGAAAAACCTTTATCTCACAAAGTAGAAACCAAGGTGGTGACCATAAAAAACGCAATCATTATTGATAATAATAACGGAAATTCTTTTAACATAGTGCCCCCCAACTGGGACAGAAGCTATTGAACATACTACCGTCTCGCTTTTAGTTATAAAGGATTTACTAATTGGAAGGCGCCGTCCGACCTAGTGCCGATAATCGTAATCAAATCGTAATTCAAGTTAGTACTAATTCTGGCTTGGTTTATGAACGAGGTTAAGATTACGATTTTGTGAGGGACTCTTCTAACAAAGTTGTGAAATCTTTTTATTTTCAAAACCATAAATCATAACCGTAAAATCGGAAGAAAATAGAATTATGGGACTATCAAAACTGTGAGAAAGACAAACCGAGTTGCTGGAGGGCATTTCATTTCTTTTCATATGGTGGTGGGAACCTATCCAAACTCAATCCAGTTTTCGAAGCACCTTTCAGTGAATCTATTTAAAAACAGGAGTTTGACTGCAATGACATTGCCATTCAATCTCTATTTTAGCACATTTGTATTGTTAAATTATACTATACTAACAAAAATCATAAGATAAAAAAATATCCTTCCCCCCATGAGCACAGCCATCGTTATATTTGGCGCAACAGGCGACCTAACAGCTCGGAAGCTCATTCCGGCTTTATACAACAATTTCTGCAAGAGACGTCTTCCCGAGAACATCTCCATCATCGGCTTTGCTCGCAAACCGTACACCGACGACATTTTCCGCGATAAGATGAAGGAAGCAATTGCCGCGTTTGCACTTGACGATTATGATGAAAACAAATGGCGTGAGTTCGCCCCGCGTATTTTCTACCAGCAGGGAAACTTTGAGGGTTCTGAACCTTACAACGCGTTATCGGCAAAGATAGATGCTCTCGAAGTTCCGGCTAAGAATTGTCTGTACTATTTAGCCACTGCTCCGGAATTTTACATGAGTGTAGTTGCACGATTGGCTGAAGCGAATTTACTGAAAGAAGAGAATCAAAACGGTTACCGCCGGATCATCGTCGAAAAACCGCTCGGGCATGATCTTCAATCAGCACTTGTGCTCAATCATGAATTTCATCGTGTATTGAATGAAAACCAAATTTACCGTATCGATCATTATCTCGGAAAAGAAACGGTACAAAATCTAGTTGTGCTTCGATTCGGCAACGCGATTTTTGAACCGCTCTGGAATAGAAACTATATCGACCATGTTCAAATCTCGGTTGCGGAAACTGTTGGCGTTGAACGCCGCGCCGGGTATTATGACCAAGCAGGTGTGTTGCGCGATATTTTTCAGAACCATCTATTGCAGATCCTAACGATTATTGCGATGGAACCCCCGGCTACAATTCAAGCAGATGCGTTGCGAAACGAGAAGGTGAAAGTTCTCACTGCATTGAGGGAGATTTCAAAGGAAGATTCTGCGCAAGCAACAGTGCGTGCGCAGTATGAAGGCTACACATCGGAACCTGGCGTTGGATTACATTCAACAACTGAGACATATGCCGCTCTGAGGGTCTTTATCGATAACTGGAGATGGCAGGGTGTGCCATTCTATCTACGTTCCGGGAAAATGATGAAAGAAAAATCATCGGATATCACAATCCAGTTCCGACGTCCGCCAACACAGATTTTTGATGTGCAGACGGGCACAACAGAGTTGTTTACCAACTGTTTAACCATCCGTATCCAGCCTGACGAAGGGATTCATTTGCGATTTATGGCGAAGGTTCCGAATCATGGTATGCAAACCAGACCGGTTGAAATGGATTTTCACTTCAGGGATTCTTTCGGAGTAAATGCCATACCAGATGCATATGAGCGACTCCTTCTTGACGCCCTTAATGGAGACGCCTCACTGTTTACCCGTGGCGACGAAATCCAACTTGCATGGAGTTTTATCGATGGCGTTCGTTCTGGATGGGAAAGCGATTTTGCTCCGCCATTGCTCAGCTATAGACCAAATACATGGGGCCCCGACGCTGCAAACAATCTGCTTGGGTCTGATGGACGATGGTGGATTCACGACAGCAAAGTCCCTCATGGCAGTGATCCGGCATCAGAGACGTAAGAATGGAACATCATCCGAACATAGAAGTGTATCGATCGACTAAGGATCTCGAGCAGAACGCTGCGAAGAGAATTGTCCTGATCATCAACAAGGCAATAAGAGAGCGAGGAAATTGCTTCATTGCTTTATCGGGTGGCGAGACTCCCCGCCCAGTATATCACTTGTTGGGAACGCCACCTATGAAAGACCAAGTAGACTGGAGTTGTGTTCATCTATTCTTTTCGGATGAACGCATTGTTCCATCAACTGATATTCAAAGTAATTATGGAATGGTCGACCGGGAATTAATTTCCCATATTGACATACCTCGCAAGAATGTTCATAGGATTGAGGTTGAGAAAAAACCTGAACTTGCGGCAGCGGAGTATGAACGGGAACTGCGAGAAATTGTCAGTGACGTTGTGCGATTCGACCTGGTTTTGCTTGGCATTGGAGGGGACGGTCACACTGCGTCGATATTTCCCGAAACAGCGATAGTGGAAGAAAAAAAAGCGTTCGCCTTTGCAGTCTTCGTTCCGCACTTGAACAGTTGGCGTGTTACACTGACATTTCGGAGCATCAATAATGCACGAGAAGTATTGTTCCTCGTCTCAGGCAAGGAGAAAGCGCCCATAGTTCAACGTGTTCTTAAGTCGCCGAAGCCAAGAAAAGAAATACCAGCAACGATGGTTCAGCCAGTTGAGGGAAATCTTCTTTGGATGATTGACAGAGATGCAGCGGGGGAGAATGAAAAATTGTAGCCGCAATCGATAATCAAGACTTAGCTCTCGTTTGGAAATAATAAAGTGAAAGTTCCATTGTTGTGATTACAATACATAGCGGGAACACGCTATTTCGTTCAGTCACAACTCCCTTAATCAAAATATTTGAAATGGTTTTGAAATAAAGCAAACGACGCAGCTTTCCTAAACCCTTCACACCCCCTTTGTTAAAAATTTAAGTTTTGGCAAATTTAGTCAAGTTTATTATAAAACATCGAACTCCCAAAAGGATTAATCCCTCTTTCATCCTTTCGACCTATTCCCGTTTAACGTAATCATTGGTATCCTTTTACACCACAGCGAGATGTATGCTTTCTGATAATATTTGGGTTAAACAGCAAGCTGTAGCATTCGGGAAATAAATAAAAGGCCTGAACAGGGATCGTCAAAGAAAAAATTATAATGGAGCATGGCTCAATAATCAACGGCATTGCATTTATCAGAAATTACTTGCCCCACCAATGCGGTGTTGCAACGTTTACTACTGACTTATGCGAGGCCGTTGCATCGGTATATATTGAAGAGAGGGTTCGCAAAGACGGGTCTCTCTCAGAAGAAAGAAAAAGCGAACTTTTAAGTTTGCTTACAACGATGAAGCCAGAAATGACGAAATTATACAAATCTCAGGGAGAATATGTAGAGTATGATCCGGTTCAACAATAATAATGAGGTGAGGGCATGGAAGAAAAGCAAGTAGTCATTGGCGAATATGAAAACGAGATAGATGCTGAAATTGCAAAAGGACATCTCGAAGCATCAGGCATTCCGGCATCCATAATCAAAGGGGGTGGAATGCTACCATCGCTGCAGAATGCGGAAGGTGTTCAATTAGTAGTTGCTGAAGCTCAAAGAGAGAAAGCTATGAAAATACTTCAGGCATAATCTTATTCAATTTATTAAAGAAGTATAAATACAATTCCTAATGAGTTTATGGATATAACCATAAAACTGAACAGCTGAAATACACGAGATAAAAAAGAAAAGAAAATTTATGAAAAAAAGAGTAGGATTGTGGATTGATCATAATAAGGCAGTGATTTTTAGTTTGGCAGACGAAGGAGCTGAAATAAAACGAATATCATCAGAATTAAAAAACAGTGCCCGCTTATCCGGCGGGGCACAAAAGGAATCGGCAGAGGAGCATGAGGACAAACGTTTATCCGGCCAGCTAAACGATTACTATAATGAAGTGTTTGATCATATTTGTGATGCGGAATCTATTTTGATATTTGGTCCTGGCGAGGCAAAGAGTGAACTCAAAAAAAAGCTTGAGAATAAAAAACTATATGGAAACATTGTCGGTTTTGAATCAACAGATAAAATGACAGATAACCAGATTGTGGCAAAAGTCCGGAAACACTTTCTGAAATAGAATCTTCCAGATCGGGATATTCTTTCTGTAGGAATAGTCATCACAGGATGTATTATCAAGGCGGAAACAACAAAAAACATTTTCATACAAGAGATAAAAATTAAAAAGAAACTAAAGGATAGAAATTCGTTATGGATACTAATATGACAAATACTGAAGAAAGACAACATCGCGCCATCCTTCAAAGGATTGCACGTCGAGTAATGATAGAAAGAGGACTGCTTCCGGATTTTTCTCCTCAGGCGATTGCTGAGCTTAACGGAATCCATGGGGCTGTCACAAAAGTTGAAGAATCGATGCATGATTTGAGGAATCTCGCTTGGTGCTCAATAGATAACGACGATTCACTTGATCTGGATCAGTTGAGCGTTGCTGAAGTCATGCCTGAGGGGGCCGTAAAGATCCTTGTCGCCATTGCCGATGTTGGAGCTGTCGTCAAGAAGCAATCAGCACTTGACGATCATGCGAAGCACAATACTACCTCAGTCTATACCGCTGCACAGATTTTTCCGATGTTGCCTGAGAAGCTCTCGACCGATCTCACATCCCTTAACTTTGAATCAGACCGTCTTGCTATCATTGTTGAAATGGTTATTGCTGGGGATGGGTCACTACAAAGTTCAGATATTTATCGAGCAACGGTTCGTAATCATGCAAAACTTGCCTACAATAGCGTTGCCAGTTGGCTGGACGGAAGCGGGCCGATGCCGAAGGAAATCGGCACCGTCCACGGTCTCGACGAAAATCTCCGAATCCAGGATCGCACAGCCCGAAAGCTGAAATCCCTCCGGCATGAGCATGGCGCACTTGATCTCGATACAATAGAAGCTCACCCTGTATTTGACGGAGATGAGATCAAGGACATAGAGGCTGATAGAAGGAACTGTGCTAAAGATATCATAGAGGACTTTATGATCACGGCAAACGGTGTGACGGCACGATACCTCGCAGCTCAAAAGTTACCGTCGCTTCGGCGTGTTGTTCGGACGCCAAAACGCTGGGATAGAATCGTCGAGCTTGCCTTAGAACATGGTTTTGCACTTCCTAAAGAGCCAGATTCAAAAGCATTGGATAAATTCTTATTGTCTGCAAAAACGACCGATCCTCTTCGTTTTCCTGATCTTTCGCTCAGTATCATCAAACTTTTAGGTGCTGGTGAATATGTCGTCGAACTTCCGGGAGGAAGCTCTGCCGGACACTTCGGTCTTGCGGTCAAAGATTATGCTCACTCCACAGCGCCGAATCGCCGGTATCCTGATTTGATCACACAAAGGTTACTGAAGTCAACAATGGCGAAAGATTCTATACCCTATACGATCGAAGAATTGGAGACACTTGCAAAACAATGTACCGAAATGGAGGATGCAGCAAAAAAGGTTGAACGACAAGTTGAAAAATCCGCAGCAGCTATGGTGTTGGAATCAAGGATAAATCAATGGTTCGATGCCATCGTCACTGGCGCATCTGCTAAAGGGACGTGGGTTCGTCTTTTACATCCGCCCGTCGAAGGAAGAGTTGTGAGTGGCTTTGAAGGTTTAGATGTTGGTCACAGATGCCGCGTTCAATTACTGCACACAGATGTGGAGCGAGGATTTATTGATTTTAAAAAGGTAGAATAAGAAGTATGATCTATAACTGTACAGCGATTCAGCAGATTGAAGAACCGATATAGCAAGGTGTACGAGGGCAACATTTGTCAAGAGAGCGATGCACTCGGTGGGTGCATCGTTGGTATCGAAACAGTGACCATGATGACTGTTCTTCAATGTGCAGCGAAGTTTAGAAGGCTTTTTCTGGGAAAGTTAGAGAAGAAATCACTTGCTAAGTATTGAGTTCCATTGGAGAATGGGCGACATAGAACTCAAAATCAAAACAGGAGGTAGTAGAATGAAACTGAAAGCATTATATCCCTTGGCGTTTGTAGTGTTTGCGGCCGCAATGTTCGTCACCAGCACATCGGCGGCAATTGCCCAGACCGTGCAAGTGTCCAACCCATCCGGGCCTACCCCGGTCAATCCTGGCGCCCTCAGTGCGACCACGACTATCCTTAATCCCGGCGTGGTCAGTTGGGTCCACTTTGGTGACTTAAATATCACGACGGGTGATCAGCAGAACTATGCCGACTTCAAGGAAATCATCCAAGTTATAAATCGGTATCTCAAGAACGGCGTGAATTTCGCGCTACTGCCAGGCGACAACGCATATAATCACACCGAGAGTGAGTACCAGCTCATCAAGCAAGCAACGGACCAATTACAAGTGCCTCTGTATGCTATTCCGGGCGAACGCGATCACAAGGGCGGAACCACTCTATATAACCAATATTTGGAGCCAGTGAACTACCAGAGCTTCACGGCGAATAAGTACCACTTCGTATTTCTGGACGTAATGAGCGGCATCAGCGATGCTCAGAACTCGTGGTTGACCAACGATCTGGATAAGGCGGCAAAGGCTGGTCTCAAGAGTGTGATCTTTATGCACAGCTATGCCCTGACATCGGAATTGCAGGATGTGATCCAGCGTGACAGTGTAATCATGGTTGATGCAGGGCACACACACTACAACGAAATTGCTAACGATGGAAACACGATCTATGCCGCTACGCGCTCGACCGGGGAGGTGAGCGAAGGGCCGGTCGGGTACTCAATCATCAACATCGATAACGGTGTGGTCAGTTGGAAGTTCAAGACGTTAGGGAATTGGCCGTTTGTGATGATCACTTCACCTGCGGATAAACTGCTCATGATCGGTGGTTCACAAATCGTCAAAGATACGGCAGATGTTCGCGTCAAAGTTTGGGATGACAAGGGCGTTGCTTCGGCAACCATGCAGATCGACGGTGGACTGGCAGTGTCGATGGACCGCATCGGCGAGACACAAATGTGGAGAGCTCGCTTTGACGCGACGAAAGTTTCCGACGGTGATCATAGGGTCTCGGTGAATGTGACTGGTGCGGGTGGCAATACGGACCAAGATGTGATTACCGTAACGGTCAATCATTCAGGAAGTGCCCCGCAAGTGAAGCGGCCTTTCGGCCCGGAGGGTAACTCTGTTGGCTCTTATACCGAAAAGGGGTTGCTTGGCACTCACACCACGAAGTCTGGGTTACCTGATAAGGTCGGCAAGGTTGGAAAGCACTGAGACAAATGTGACAAAGATGGGTCTAGCAAAGAAAATTAACCGGTCACCGTGGTCAGCTTGCAGGGTGACAAGGTGACACTAAAGTTGGCGGACAGTGAATATGGAACGCTCGCTTCTGTTCCTTATGAGGTAATAATAATGATCACCAATGAGATGACATGTTGAAATCAAAATTCATTGAATGTTTTCTAGTTTGTGTTATCGGAATAGCCAGTACCCATGCACAGTCAAAAACTTCGGTACTCATTCAGTCTACAGATGAGGATGAGAGGATCGATATCTCTGTCGACAAGTCGATCTACTTTCCGGGTGACACGGTTCTTCTGGTCATTCAACGAAACGATAATACCGCGACAGCGGGAATCATTACTCCGATACTGCTTATCGAAGGAACAACGTTCAAATCAATTGGACGACTTCGATACGTTACTATCATTCCTAAAACTATAATACCAGGATTGTTTCCCATCAGTCTTAGAGTAACGGATTCCGAGGGGCGACGATTTCGGTATGTAACGGATTGTATTGTAACGGTGGAAGAGCACCAAGACGTTGAACAACTCAGTAGATACGTCAGCGTTATTCCCGAAGCTGGCAGCAATAATATCCGGACGGCAGTTACACTGGATCGCGAGGAGGTTCGAAATCTTATGGTGCGGTTTCAACGCGATAGTATTCGGCCTGGCATGGGCCCTCAGTTTGTTAGAATAACAACAACGATACTGTTGCGAGACGGCATAGCGGTTCCATCCTACGAACGACGTGTAGTAACATATCGAAGTCATGGCGATCCCCACAAAGATCGCGCAATGTTCATTCAGTATCGCGCTGCCTATGGTGCATTTGCTAACATCCGTCCTGAAGAGCTTGAACAGGTAATGGTGCCGGTAGATTCATTGCCCGATTGGGCAATTCTGGGTATCCGTATCGAACCCGATTACACCATCAAAATCGGCGCAGTGGATCGTTCCAATAGTATGACACAATATTTTCGAGTGAAAGGTCCATCAATCGAATTAGGATTTTCACTCGCCATCCCTAAAGTATTGTACGATACACGAGCCGATGATTCGATTCAATATGGAAACTATAGCGCGATGATACGGTGCTATTTTATTGATTCAAAAACAGGAAATCGATTTCCTGTCAGTGCGGGGATAGGAGTTTTTGGCGTAAATTCACCAGTTGATATTGGAATTGGTCGAGGCGGTTTTGCTTTGTCGATGTTTCTGGATTTGGCGGAGATGGTACGAATAGTCAATATCGGTTTTACCAAGAAAATAAATATTGGTCTGGAATTGGCCCCGTTTTTACCCATTGAAAAAAAAGGACGGTTGTTACTTGTCGCGCAAGCAGGTTTTTCATTTTGACAGATACGAACAATTGAATAACCATAGGAAAATTATTTCGTCGTGTTTCTCGGGAACCCGTAAACCAATTGTTGTTTTAACCAAATGTGATAAATATAACGTTCATGAAGGAGATGTAGAATGAGAAATGTTGGATTATTGAACCCCTATAAACTGGGTAAAATTGATTTAAAAAATCGAATGGTTATGGCGCCGATGACGCGCTCTCGTGCAACAGGTAATATCCCAAATACATTGATGGCTGAATACTACAGACAACGTGCTACTGCCGGACTCATCATTACCGAAGGGACGTCTCCTTCACCGAACGGTCTCGGTTATTGCCGTATTCCCGGAATTTTTAGCGGAGTGCAAGTGGAAGGCTGGAAGAAAATCACAAAAGCTGTGCATTCCAAAGATGGAAAAATATTTGTTCAATTCATGCATACCGGTCGTATCAGTCATCCTGCGAATATGCAAAAAGATGCAAAAATTATGGCGCCCTCTGCTGTGAAACCCGCCGGACAGATGTGGACAGATGCTCATGGACTGCAGGATTTTCCAATCCCAACTGCAATGACCATTGAAGAAATAAAACATACGAAACAAGAATACATCTCCGCCGCAACGAATGCTATAGAAGCGGGATTTGATGGTATAGAACTGCATGGCGCTAATGGTTATCTGTTAGAACAATTTTTGTCTCCTGTGAGTAATATAAGAAATGATAGCTATGGGGGAAGCATAGAAAACCGTTGCCGTTTTCTATTGGAAGTAATGGCAGGTGCAGTTGAAGCAATCGGAAATGAGAGGATCGGTATACGCTTATCTCCGTACGGTGTAGCAAGCGATATGCCGTACTATCCTGAAATAGATGACACATATAAATATCTTTCTGAACAACTCAATCATATAAAGATACTGTATATCCATATAGTAGACCACAGCAGCATGGGTGCACCGGAAGTACCCATCGAGATCAAAAAATCTATCCGTAAAAGATTTCAAGGCACAATGATTCTTAGTGGCGGATATACAAAAGAAAGCGCCGAAAAAGAATTACAAGGAGAACTTGCGGATCTTATCGCATTCGGTAGACCTTTTATTAATAATCCCGACCTCGTTGAACGATTCATAAACGGATGGCCACTCTCAAAAGAACTTGATATGAAAACATTTTATTCTCCGGGTGAAAAAGGATATACAGACTATCCTATGTACACTAAATGATTTCATCAAATAATCTATTTAAAAGGAAGTATGGAGTTACAGTGCAACAACAAATCAATAGACAAATCCTTTTGGTCAAGAGACCAATTGGGATACCAGATGAGAGTTGTTTCAAATTGATTACATCCGCGATATCTCAGCCGACGCATGGGCAGGTATTGCTGCGGACACGATTTCTTTCCGTTGATCCCTATATGAGAGGCAGGATGAATGATCGAAGATCGTATGTTCCGCCTTTTCAGCTCAATGAAGTTCTGAACGGGGGAATAGTCGGAGAGATCGTTGAGTCGAATTCAAATAACTTTGCCAAGGGCGATTTTGTTGTGGGAAATCTCGGTTGGCAGGATTACTCCATTGCTGGTGAGAAAGAAGTGCGGAAAATAAATTCTGAAATTGCTCCGGTGAGTACAGCGCTGGGAGTGTTGGGAATGCCTGGACTTACTGCGTATTTCGGATTGTTGGATATTGGAAAACCAAAACAGGGTGAAACAGTCATTGTCTCCGGCGCAGCCGGTGCGGTAGGGACGATTGTAGGGCAAATTGCCAAGATACACGGTTGTCGTGTTGTCGGTATCGCCGGGTCCGACAAAAAGACCAAGTACTTGATTGATGAACTGGGATTTAATATCGCAATCAATTATAAAACTGTACCTCATCTGAGGAAAGCATTGAAGGAAGCTTGTCCGGATGGTGTTGATATTTACTTTGATAACGTTGGCGGCGACATCTCGGATGCGGTCATTTCTTTGATAAACAAGTACGCCCGCATTCCCCTGTGCGGACAAATTTCCTTATACAACGAGGAACAAATTTCGATGGGGCCGCGGCTCCAGCCTCGTTTGCTGACATTCAGTGCCATTATGCAAGGTTTCATCGTACATAATTACGAAAATCGGTTTGATGAGGGAATACAACAATTGGCGAAATGGCTTACGGATAAGAAATTGAAATATGCCGAAAACGTGGTAGAAGGATTGGAAAATGCTCCGGGAGCTTTCATCGGATTATTTGCAGGAGAAAATCTTGGCAAGCAGCTTGTAAAAGTTGCATGAAATGTTTATGAAGAATATTTCGAAAACAAATTTAACGTGAATGATAAAATAATAATTGTCAAAAGTCATGAAAAATATTTACAGGCATACGGAAAGAGGTTTTGAAAAACTTACCTCCCTTGCTACTGCCATACTCGGCAATTCCATCACATTTATTATTGCATTAGGCACGGTCATATTCTGGCTCACCAACAAGCGGTTTTACACTCAGGATATTCATTCTGCCATCGGAGACGTAATTCTTGGTGTTACGTTTTTATATTTGTTTATTATTCAAAAATCGTTTATCCATTTCTCTGCCTCACTTCATTTAAAAGTGAATGAACTTGTAGCATCACACAAGGCTGCAAGCAATGCGGTGATTAATGCAGAAGAAAAAACAGAAGACGAGATAACTGAACTTTCAAAAGAATATGCTGAACTCTCTGAACAGATAAAAGACGTGGAACAAGAAAATATTCTGAACCAATTCCACAAAACGGAAGTTAACGATCAGTAAAAGAGGTGTATATGGAAATACACATACACAAGAATGAAAAGAATCTGTTGCCGCCGGCTGATTTAGCAGCAGAAATCCAGAAATTGCAGGAAGAGCTCATCCATGAGCGTGAACGGAATCTGCGCACTCTGGCAGACTTCAAGAATTACCGTCGCCGCATTGAGTGTGAGGGTAACAAGATTGCAGAAGTAAGTAAACGGAAAATGTTGCTTTCTCTATTAGACATCGTCGATGATATGGAAAAAGCATTGCAGTGCGCAACCGACGCGGAGCAACCCTTAGTGAAAGGAATGCAAATCATTTATCAAAAACTTCTTGCGTTGTTGGAGACGTATAGAGTTCTCCCTTTCGAAAGTGTCGGTACGCCATTCAACCATAATCTGCATGAAGCTATAGCCATGGCGAAACACAAAGAGAGCGAACAAGGAACCGTTATTGATGAGCTCCGACGCGGCTATCTCTGGAACAATGAATTACTGCGCACAGCGCAAGTGCGAGTTGCCGGATAACGTACGGAGGCAAACGAAGCTAACGGCTGTGTGGCGGACATTGTCTCGTTTTGAGCGAAGAAGGAAAGGTTGTTTATGACTGATCAAATTAATTCTCAGCAAGGAACACGCTTCCTCATCAGCGTGGCAGCGCTCGTGATCATCGTCTATGGCATCTATCAGGCACAGTCGGTTGTTGCATTATTGCTTCTCTCTGTTTTCCTAGCTCTCCTCGGAACACCGCCAGTGCTCTGGTTAAAACGGAAACACATTCCTTCTTTTGTAGCGGTGATAATCATCATGGCGGGTATGATTACTCTTCTACTGATTATCGGTGGAGTTTTAGGTGTGTCCCTAAGTACCTTTTCCGACGCGTTACCTTTCTATCAGAAACGCCTACACGAGCACGTCTTGGCGCTCAGAGTGTTCTTGGCAGGTAAGGGTATCGTAATTACTGAAAAGGCCTTGTTTGAGTACTTTAATCCGCAGGCGGTGATAAGCCTGACTGCCGGTTTCATCACAGCGATGGGCTTAGTGCCTAACATCCTGCTGGTCCTGCTCACAGTAACATTCATTCTTCTTGAAGCTTCAAGCTTCCCCCACAAGCTCCGTTCTATACTTGGTGATCCTGAACTCGCTTTTCCCCAGGTGACGAAGTTTGTCGATGATATCAGGCGTTACATGGTCATCAAGACGATCATTAGTCTGATCGCGGGGGGCATAATAGGATTATGGTTGTTCATTCTCGGTGTGGATTATCCCATTCTCTGGGGTTTCGTGGCTTTTCTACTCCACTATGTACCCAATATGGGTATAATAATAGCTGCCATTCCCGCAGTATTGCTGGCGTTCCTTCAACTCGGTATGGGACCTGCCGCGCTTGTCGCTGCTGGTTATTTTGTCGTTGGCTTCACAATCGGAAACGTGGTTGAGCCGCGCCTTATGGGCCGGAAGCTTGGACTATCAACTCTGGTCGTCTTTCTCTCTTTGATGTTTTGGGGAAGCTTACTCGGTCTTATCGGCGTAATTCTCTGCGTACCCCTTACGATGAGTCTGAAGTTTGCCTTCGAAAGTAGTAAAGGCGCGCAATGGATAGCTATATTACTCGGGTCGGAAAATTCCAATGAGAGTATGCCACCGGTCTTGGAAAAAGAGATCCATCTGAAACTTTAAATTTGTAACAATTATTAGGTGACATTATATTCACAATCAAATTAGTTTTAATAAATACAAGGTCAGAATCATGAAAACTTATCGCCGTAGATTCATTATCCTTGCTTTTTTGGGTGTCTGTTTGGCTCAACAAGTGTATCCTCAATCTTCTGCGAGTGATTCTTCATTTCATCCTTACCATGTTAATTATTGGGTAACAGGGACTCTCATCGGCATTGGATTGTCGGCAAATTATCTAGGAGAAGGAATGGTATTTCACAAAGTTGAGTTGTCTGTTTTAGAAATACAGGCGTTGAACAAAAGTACTATAAACAATATCGATAGCTGGGCTTTTAAGCAAGACCCCTCTAAAATGCAGACCTTTGCTAGTTATTCAGATTATTTCCTTGCGTTCACCGTTGTGCTTCCGGTTTCCCTTATGTTTGATAACCAGATCAGGCAGGATTGGCTTGATGTGCTGCTCATGTATGTGGAAACCATGTCGATCACACCTAATATTTATGAATGGAGTCCTCTCGGGGTTAATTTTCAAAATAGAATCCGGCCTATTGCATATTATGATCAACTTACTTATGACCAGAGAAAATCAGCTAATAACCGGAATTCATTCTACAGCGGCCATGAGGCCGTTGTTACGGCATCCACGTTCTTTCTGGCAAAAGTTTACAGTGATTACAATCCTGGAATGGGAAACAATAAATATCTTTTATACGCCGCAGCCACACTTCCACCTATTATTGAAGGATATTTTAGAGTGAAAGCGATCGCGCATTTTCCTTCCGATGTGATGGTTGGGATGGGTGTAGGGGCGTTGTGCGGTATACTTATTCCCGAACTTCATCGTTTCCATAACAAAAACATTTCATTAGGATTATATTCTTCATCCATAGCAACAGGGATAGCCATAAAATGGCAGCCAGATTTTTTGAAATAGAAATTGTGAATCATGCTACACAAATTGAATTGAAACATTGAGGTGGCTTGATCGATAATGAGAATCTTTAGAAAGATCGTAGCACCGATCCTAACTGAGTCAACAACAACAAGCTGATCGGAACGTGAGAGCATGGAACCAATTTTTTTCCTAAAAGGATTGATTATTGGATTTGCGATGGCGGTGCCTATTGGACCGATAGGAATAATGTGCATCCGCAAGACGCTGGCTGAGGGACACTCACGCGGCATGATCATCGGCCTTGGGGCTGCAACCGCAGATTCGCTGTACGGTAGTATCGCTGTTTTCGGTCTCACGTTTATCTCGGATGTGATCGCTACCCAGCACTTTTGGGTGAGTCTAGTTGGAGGAGGACTACTCTTATTCCTTGGAATAAGGACCTTTCGTGCTAAGCGTAAGGATCCTATAATCCCTTTCGACAAAAAGGGACTGTTGGGATCATACATCTCCGCCTTTCTCCTTGCGCTTACCAATCCAGTGACTATCTTTGCCTTTATTGCTGTGTTTGCAGCTTTTGGGTTGGGGCATAAACTTTTTGTCATTTCAGCGTCCATTCTTGTGCTCGGAGTATTTATCGGTTCGTGTCTTTGGTTTCTGACTCTTGGTTTTGTTGCTACACTCTTCAGAAGAAAGTTGGACTCGGAGGGACTCAGATGGGTCAATAGAATTTCCGGCGCTTTGATCATTTTATCAGGGGTTGTTGCCCTCGTGAGTGTGATATGACTTTTGTAACCATCAATCTTTCTTTCTGTACACTTTTTAAGAAAATGCACGTATTGCGAGCGCGAAATTGAAAGCAAGGAGATAGAATATATGTGGAATAAACATCTACACACTGACCGACGAAAGCTTTCACCATTGAAAATAGCGTCATATGCTGGTATTGCCATAGGAGCAATAGTGCTCATCTGCGTACTGACGCTCCTATTCTTTCCTGGCAGTTTTATGAATAGGTTCATCAAGCCCAGGATTACAAAAGCTTTTGCTGAGGCTTATCCTGCATACTCGTTACGCATTGCCGACATGAATTACAGCGTCTTAAAGAACCGCTTTGGATTTGACTCCGTTGCGCTACGCGCAGTCGATGGCACGTTCTCGAGCAAAATGGGTCCGTTCTCCGTAAGCGGGATTGGATGGATACATCTTCTCTGGGGAGGAAGTCTTGCACCTAATGATTTTTTCACTGTAGGCCTCGATGCACAAGACATTGAACTGAACTTCCAGCAGTTGCAATATAAATTTCGATGCAAACAGCTGCATGTATCAGTACCAGATTCACAAGTTGTGGCTGAATCATTAGAGGTTTATCCATTGGCAGGCGATGATGAGTTCTTTGGAGAAAGTAAATTCAGAAAAACACGATTGAGCTTTGTGATTCCACATTTTAGTGTGATGGGTTTAAGCTGTCTCGAATTGCTGCAAGGGAAGAGCTACCGTGCTCGTTCCGTCCACATTCACGATGCGCTCCTCGACATTCTGGTGAACAAGTACAAACCCGATAGCAGAGACACTTCAGGCCCCTTCATGCCAAACGAGATTCTTTCTTCTATAAAAGAAACCCTACAGGTCGATAGCCTGAGTTTCAAAAACGGACGGCTGAAGTATTGTGAAGGGTTTGTGTATGGCTCGAAGCCGGCTTTCATAACCTTTGATAACATGCAGGTGTCGGCAGAAGGAATTGCCAATCATAGCGGCCGCGACGCTATGTTAGTCATTCACGCACAAGCGAATCTTGCGGATGCCGGGATGATGAAAGTGCTTATGAGAATTCCGGTTGCATCGCCGGAGTTCTCATTCCATTACTCTGGTTCTCTGAGCAAAATGGATCTCACAGCGCTCAATTCATTCCTTGAAATATCAGATCAGATGCGTATCAAGACAGGTGTCCTTCAGGAGGCAACATTCGATGTCAATGTTGTTTCAGGACGTGCCAGTGGTACCTTGCGGGGTGTCTACAACGACTTGATCCTTGCATCTATTAATAAAGAAACAAGAAGTGAAAATGGATTTTCTGACGGATTCATATCATTCATTGCCAACAACTTCACGATTCGCAAGACCAATGTACCGAATGAATCGAGCTCGATGAAGATTGGTGAGGTGAAATATATCCGGCAGCCGGATGACCCATTCATCCAGTTTGCATGGTTCGCACTTCGAACCGCAGTGCAGGATGTTGTTGGAATTTAAATGAAAGAGATGGGCATGGCATGCATATCCTTGCATGACGGTGAACAATGTGACTGTAAATATGAAAATAAAAACTCTCGCCCTAGAACTGCTGTGCAAGATAAATGTGTATTGGTACGCCACCAAGGGAAATCTATGGGCGCCGTAAATTTTATCAGACCAAGTCGGCTTGACAAAAAGACCCGCAGGGTCTGGGCGATACTTTGTCTCGCCGTCAAAAAGTTTTTGCGGATAGACGGGGCGCAATGGGCGGGAGCGTTCGCCTTCAATGCATTCTTCTCGCTGTTTCCTTTGATGGTATTGCTTGTCACGATTTCCTCGTACTTTGTTGACCAGGATAGAGCCGGAAAAGAGGTTGTTGCCTACATAGAAAGATACGTCCCGATTAGCGGTGAGATACAACATCACATTTTTAACGCGATTGCCGGTGTTGTCAAAGCACGCAAGCATGCTGGCGCAATTGCGTTTCTCATATTGGTTTGGGTCGCCCTCAAATGTTTTACTACCCTCATTTGCGCGACAAACCGCGCCTGGGGCATATCAGATTACAATTGGTGGCGACTGCCGCTAAAAAGTCTGGTGCTTCTCGGCATCACAGTGGGTGCTGTCCTCCTTGGTATGGTTGGGCCAGCGCTAGTGAGGATGTCGAAGGTATGGCTCTTTACAGAAAATAATTTTCATCCCTGGGTCTATGCTTTGGGGAGCTTTTTCATCCCGTTGTTGTTTGTATTCTTCGGTCTGAGTCTGTTTTACCGGCTCGCTCCACGTCGACCTACACGGTTTATCGAAGTTTGGATAGCGGCACTGTGTGCAACTGCTCTCTTGCAGGCCGCCGAAAGTCCATTCGTAATCTATCTGAAAAACTTTACCACATTAAACGTGGTCTTCGGAACGATTGGTGGGATCATGGCATTGTTGCTGTGGATTTATGTTTCCGGATACATTTTCATTTTCGGTGCCTGTTTGTGTGCCGCTCAGACCGAAGCGTGTTCAATATCATCGGAAACCAATGATGGTGCGTTAAACAAAAGGAATTGAACTATGAGGACAAGACCTCTTTTCCCTGAATTACTCCTCAAGCTGCTTATTCGTGTGCCGCCAACTGACTTTCGGTCGGCGAGCTCGATAATCTGCTGTTTGACGGAGGAGCATATGACCGTGGTCAACGTCATGAATGCTCCGACTTAATCTCGGAAGGGAATTGCATTTGAAACCGACGAATGTTCGTTACAGTGGAGTTGGTCATGCTTTTTTGATCTTCTGCAGCTTTTTATCCAGGCTTTATGGTGAGGCTTGGCGCGTCGTTGGAAAGCAATGTCTCCATAACACAATGAATATTGTAGACCTTTTACTGCACGATCGACGGACCTTGGTGACTCTTGGACGAATCTGGTTGAACCGCATTCTGATAGCGGCCCGGGGAATGCGTAATAGCCGCATCGGCAGATTGCCATGGCAGCGTGTCATAGTCTGCTTTCTCGTTGCCACGATAATTATTGCAGCTTCTCTGGTTGCGGTGGGAATCCATTATGTCTGTTTTGATCGAACCAATCTGCCTGACCTGCAGGCATTCGGTCGGTTTGATTTTCCCACTGTCGGACACATCTACGATGTTAACGGTCGGCCTCTCATTGAAATGGCCTCAGAATGCCGTCAGATCACCAGGTATAAGGACATCCCGCCTATTGTTCGCGACGCAATCATCGCCGCAGAGGACAAAAACTTCTTCTCACATAGCGGAGTTGACTACTCCGGATTTGTTCGGGCACTCAGCAAAATCAAGATTCAAAAACTGATGGGGCGTCTTACACAAATGGGACAGCGAAACGAAGTCAATAGTGCGGCGATCTTCCCACAGGGTGGATCGACCATTACCCAACAGCTTGTGCGCGGTTATTTTCTCAAAACCATGACGGCTCAAGAAAATAGCGATCAGCTTCGGCACAGCCAAGGTTTAGCTCGTGTATTATCGAGCGTGATTGGTGCGCGAATGGTTAACATGCTGTTTCGAAAGTTGGAAGAGATAAGGATATCATTGTGGCTTGAAGGAGAGATGCAGGCGCAATTCGGTTCGAAACGTCGCGCGAAGGAAGAAATTTTAGCTCGATACGCAAGCTTGATTTATATGGGAAACGGACAGTACGGGTTTGCGAAGGGAGCAGAATATTATTTTGGCCGTCCTCTATCCACGTTTACCACAGAGGATGTGGATAAGGCAGCGTTGTTGGCAGGTGCCGTGAAGTCGGCTCGTTATTACGCGCCAAATGCGATCCCAATCCAGAGAGTTTTGCAGCGCAGGAATCAAGTACTGGAGCTTATGGTGGCGAGAGGATTCATTTCTCCGGATCGGGCTAGGGGAGCAAGCCAGCGTCCAATTAAGACAGACATACAGCGCAAAGACAAGATTATCGGAGCGTCTGCGATCGTGGATAATGTACTGGAAGAACTCAAATCTCAACGCGCAGATCTCAATGAAAATGATCTGATGCAGGGACATATCCAGATTTACTCAACGGTGAACGACCGGATGCAGGAAATTTCGAACCAAGCCTTGGAAAACGGACTCTTGCTATATGAGAAACGCCACCCTGGCGCTAAAGGTTTGATCCAGGGCTCAGTGGTTGTGCTTAGAAACTCCGATGCGAGTATCCTTGCCGAGACCGGCGGTCGCCAATCTTACAAAGGCCGTTATAGTGCATATAGTGATTTCAACCGTGTGACGAATTCATTGCGGCAACCTGGATCCACTATGAAACCCATTGTCTATCTCGCCGCATTTCGGACAGGTATATTTAATCTTGAATCCATTGTGCCTGACGCACCCGTGTTAGTTTCTACCAATGGAGAGCAGAATACGAAATGGATCTCAAACTACGATAATCAATTTAAAGGCATGATCACTCTCCGAATGGCACTGGCGGAATCCAGAAACGCCGTTGCGGTTTGGATCGCTGATCAGGTCGGCATTGCTAGCATTCTGAAGACAGCCCATGATCTGGGGATACAATCGCCGTTGCACTCTTACGTTTCGGTGGCTTTAGGGGCGTCCGAATTGAATTTGCTGGAGCTTGCCAATGCGTACCGTACGATTGCATCGGGTATTTTCACTCAGCCTCATGTGATTCGGAAAATTGTTTTTGATTCAGGCGAAGTGATAGACGATAGCGAACACAGGTCGTCTCCGGTCGATATCGAGAGTGATGCACTTTCGCTTATTCAGGAAGGACTGCGCGGAGTCGTGCGCATGCCGAATGGAACGGCTCATGCTCTGGATTCCTATGGTCTCCCGTTCGCGGTGATGGGAAAAACGGGAACAACAAACGATTTTAAGGACGCACTTTTCGTAGGCTCTACTTTCGGCACTGAAGGAATCACCGTGGCTGTCCGCGTAGGCTTTGACGACAATTGTTCCCTGGGTACAAAAGAAACCGGCGGCAGGATTGCACTCCCAGTATTTAGAGAAATTATGTTCAACGTATACAGCAAGAAGCTTATAGAACCCGCGCCAAGGTTTCCGGTTGAGATGGAGAAAAGAATTAACGATCACCTGAATGACGTTTCTGTGAGAACCAACTTCCCGGAAGTGCCCCATAAGATGGATACCTGGTGACGCGCCGCCAACTATCTGTCGGTCGGCCAGCTCATCTCTACAACGATCCTTTCCTTCGTGTGTCGCTGAAATTGTTACGCGTGAAGTCGATGCTGCTCGGTCATTGGGGCACGACTCCGGGACTGAACTTCATTTCAAATAGCGGTTCCGTTGTCGTATAGAAGTAATTCCTTTTTTTATCCTTTTACCTTATTGTGCAATGGTATATTTCTGCCTATCTTGAGTCATTCTTATTCAAAAGATTTTTAAAGTAGCGTGATGTGTTTATACGAGAGGAGCTATGAAGAAGAAAACAATTCTTAAACAATCTCCGATCAAAAAAAAGAAAAACACTCCTAAAATATCATCCTCAAATAATTCATTTTATGTTGTTGGAATCGGCGCATCTGCAGGCGGCTTAGACGCTCTCGAAAGATTTTTCCAAAATATGACCGAGAATTCTGGCATGGCCTTTATTGTTGTCTCGCATTTAGATCCAAATCATATAAGTATTATGCCTGAACTCATTCAAAAATCTACGAAGATGAAATTGTCTCAAGCTGAAGACGGAATGCTCGTTGAACCTAATCATGTGTATGTTACACCAGCGAATCGAGATTTAGCTATACTTCATGGAACAATCCAGCTTATAGAACCTCTTGAGGCACATGGGTTTCGGCTTCCTATCGATTATTTTTTTAAATCCCTTTCTGCAGATGCAGGCGACAAAGCTATTTGTATTATCCTCTCCGGTATGGCTTCTGACGGTACTGCTGGGTTAAAAGCAGTGAAGGGTGAATTAGGAATGGTCATGGTTCAGGACCCAAAATCGGCAAAATTTGACGGTATGCCAACCAGCGCCATTAAAACCGGATTAGTCGATTACATTCTTCCGCCCGAAGAAATGCCGGATCAGTTGATAAAATATGCCTCCCAAAAAGGTAAAGGAGTATTATTAGATACAGATATTGCCAATGATAAAATTCCCGACACCATTCAAAAAATATTCATACTTCTCAGATCTCACACAAGTCACGACTTTTCATTATACAAACGAAATACGATCTACCGGCGCATAGAACGAAGAATGAATGTTGCTCAATTGGGGAGTCTTCCGAATTATATCCGGCTGCTTCAGGAAAGTCCCACAGAAATAGAAAACTTGTTTCAGGAACTTCTCATTGGAGTGACAAATTTTTTCAGAGATCCCGAATCTTTCGAGAAATTGAAAAAGTTCTTATTAGAGTTAGTAACAAGCAAACCGGAGAATGATCAGATAAGAATTTGGGTACCCGGATGCTATACAGGTGAAGAAGCTTACTCCATTGCAATTCTCTTGCGAGAATGCATGAATGAAGTGAAGAAAAATTTCAACGTGCAAATATTTGCCACAGATATTGATAGTGCTGCAATTGAAAAAGCCCGTATTGGTTCATTTTCAGGAATTGTATCCGATGTGGGTAAAGAACGTTTGAACCTTTTTTTTACGTCCGAGGGAAATATTTTTCATATTCGAAAAGAAATTAGAGAAATGCTGGTCTTTGCACCGCAAAGCATTATTAAAGATCCTCCATTTACCAAGCTCGATCTCATCTCCTGCCGCAATCTGCTGATTTATTTAAATAGCGAATTACAGAAAAAAATGATTCCTTTGTTCCATTATAGTCTCGTACCCAATGGAATACTTTTTCTCGGTTCGTCGGAAACGATCGGTGAGTTTGTTGATTTGTTTTCCATGGTGGATACTAAATGGAAAATTTACAAAAGAAGAGATTCCATATACTCGGCGCATCCCTTGATAGAATATCCGATATCTCGGCAAACAGGAAAAACGTATGAGACCACTATGAAAAGGAACGAAGGAAAAAACATTACTCTTCTTGCAGAAAAAGTCATCCTTCAGAGTTACTCTCCCAATTGTGTTATCATCACAGAAAATGGAGACATAGTCTATATTCATGGAAGAACCGGCAAATACCTGGAGCTGACCCACGGCGAAGCGAAAATGAATGTGTATGAAATGGCCCGCGAAGGATTAAGACAAGAACTTCCGGCATTGATCAGAAAAGTATTATCAAGCAAGAAGTCATTGACTGCCGAAGGAATAAAAGTAAGATCGAACGGCAGCACTCAGGTCATCAATCTTACGGTGAGACCAATCAAAGAACCAGCCGAAATGTCAGGTTCCTTGCTGATCATTTTTGAGGAAGTAGTGCCGCAAAAGAAAGTGCTCGTCTCTAAAAAAATCCATTATGAAAAGAAATCGGAAAAAATAATTAAAGAACTTGAGCACGAATTAAAATCTACGAAAGAAAACTTGCGATCGACCATTGAAGAATTGGAAACTTCCAATGAGGAGCTGAAATCGACCAACGAAGAGATGCAGTCAACCAACGAGGAGATGCAAAGTTCCAATGAGGAAATGGAAACCTCCAAAGAAGAATTGCAGTCGCTGAACGAGGAACTCGTAACGGTGAACACCGAGCTGCAAAACAAGAATGATGAACTTTCGGTTACAAATAATGATATGAAAAACCTAATGGAAAGCAGTGATATCCCAACCATCTTTCTGGACAATGATTTACGCATTAAAAGATTTACATTTCACGCAACAAAGGTTGTGAACCTCATTGCTTCCGACATTGGAAGGCCCATAAACCATATAGCGACAAATCTTCAATATGAAAAGTTGATTGAGGATGCAAAGGAAGTTTTAAGAACCCTTCTGTATAAAGAAGCCGAGGTACAAACCAACGATGGCCTCTGGTATCAAATGCGAATTATGCCTTACCGGACAACAAACAATGTTATTGACGGTGTTGTTATTACATTTTCAGATATTAACAAAATGAAAATTGTTCATGAAGAGCTTAACAAGTTAAACCAGACTGTTCAGCTTGCGCGCGAGTATGCCGATAATATTGTTGATACGGTGAGAGATTCGCTTCTGATTCTTGATAAGGATTTGAAAGTTCTTTCAGCGAACATGTCTTTTTATAAAGCATTTAAAACCACGAGCGAAAACACTGTCGGCAAGTTTATATACGAACTTGAGGATAACACATGGGATATCCCTCAACTGCGGGAGCTTCTTGAGCAAATACTTCCTCAACACAATCATTTTGAGGATTATGAAGTCGAATACAATTCTGTAAAAGCTGGCAGGAAGAAATTAGTATTAAATGCCCGCGAGATATTTCAAGGAGATAAAAAATCTAAACTCATTCTTCTTGCAATCCAAATACTAAATATAAAATAAAAAGGCAGCAAAAAATGAAACGCAACAAAAAAGAATCGAAAAAGATTATGAATACGAAAGCAAAGAAGAAAAGCGCAGCAAAATCTGAAAAGCCGAACATCAAACTCATGAAAGACCTTCAAAGATTGGCACAATTGCTCCAGGTTCATCAAATTGAACTGGAACATCAAAATCAAGAATTGAGAATGGCACAGGAAGAACTGGAAATATCGAGAAATAAATATGTCAACCTCTTTGATTTCTCGCCGATCCCTTACTTTACTCTGGACCCGGATGGAATAGTAAAGGAATTAAATATAAGCGCCAGCACCATGATTGGAATTGACAGAAACAAACTCATTGGCAAGCAATTTAGTGCGTATATCTCGCCCGCTGAAAGGGACGTCTTTCATTCATTTATGAAAGCTGTTTTTAACTCTCTCGAAAAACAATCTTGCGAATTAAACATATTGAACAAAGATAAGCGTATATTTTATGTGCGAGTGGAAGGCTTAGTGGTAGTCGACGTTTTGGAATCAGATCGAAGATGTCAGATTGCGCTCGTCGAATTAATGAAATAACAAGAGAGTAGCGGGAGACGTAAACACCTTATTCAATGAAAAAAACAGGATACTGATCATTGAGGATAATCGTGTATTGCGTGATGGTATCGTAGCAATGCTCAACGCGCAGGCGGATATGCATGTTGTGGGTACTAAAGGAAGCGGTGATAATATTCTCTTGAAAGCAAGCCAGACAAAACCTCAGGTGACTCTTGTAGGCGCGGATCTTAAAAATATCAAAGGCTCGTCTGCCATAGAATTGATAAGAAAAAAATGCCTGAAGTTTATCTAATAGGAATGGGTTTTATTCCGACACAGTCCGACATTTCCATCCTATATTGGTTTTCCGCTACTCCGAATTCTGAAAAAGCCTTTCATCTGCATCTTTTCTCCTTGGTGAAGAACAAATTTTTCGTCTAAAAAGGATTAATTACTTTCTCATCCTTTTAGTCTATTGTGCAATACTTTGCTTATAGGTAGTATAATTTAGAAGACTTATTGTCGAGAGGGGGATAATTATAATTTTTATATGAAGCAGCAAGGGATTTTCATCTAAATTAAAAGGATAAAATCATGAGTAAAAGTCAAAACAGCAAAAAGAGTTCTAAAAAAGAACCCGCAAAAACCATGAAGGAAAAGAAAGCGGCTAAACGAGAGAAGAAAAATGAAAAAATGAACCAAGGACTTCTCAATCAAGCCCCCAGTTGAGTTTTTTATTGTGTTTCCAAACTCCGTCTGGAAACACAATTCAGTGAAGTTCCGCCTGCCTACCGGCTGGCTTCCAAAAATTGTAATGTGAAAAAGAGTTTTAAATAAGAAAAACAAAAATATATCCGGAGATGAAATTTCATGAAGAAAAAAGAAGCACAATCTCATCGTAATGTCCTTCCAAAATCCCCCACAAGTATTCAAGGATTGGACGAAATCACGGGTGGAGGATTACCGAAAGGCAGACCAACGCTTGTATGCGGCGGTGCGGGTTGCGGAAAGACCCTCTTTGCCATGGAGTTTCTTGTGCGCGGAGCAACGAAGTACAATGAACCGGGCGTCTTTATTTCTTTCGAGGAAACAGAGAAAGAACTCACGGCAAACGTTTCTTCGTTGGGGTTCGATTTGGACGGTCTTGTAAAGCGCAAAAAGATTTGGCTTGAGCATATTCACATTGTACGGGGTGAAATCGAACAAAGCGGTGAATACAATTTGGAAGGTTTGTTTATCAGGATACATCACGCAGTTGAGAGTATCGGCGCTAAGCGTGTTGTACTGGATACCATAGAAACACTCTTTACAGGGCTGCCTAATCCTCATATACTTCGTTCTGAACTGCAGCGATTATTGCGCTGGCTGAAAAAGAAAGGCGTAACAACAATAATTACTGCAGAGCGTGGCGAAGGTTCCTTAACGCGTCAAGGTTTGGAAGAGTATGTCTCCGATTGCGTCATTCTGCTCGATCATCGCGTGAACGATCAATCATCCATACGGCGGCTGCGTATTGTCAAATATCGAGGTTCAACGCACGGTACGAACGAGTATCCTTTCCTTATCGATGAAGATGGTTTTTCTGTTCTGCCTGTCACGTCCCTGGGACTGAATTACTTTTCATCCCACGATAGAATTTCCACCGGTATTCCGCGTCTTGACACAATGCTTTCCGGTAAAGGTTACTTTCGCAACAGCACAGTGCTTGTTTCAGGCACCGCCGGTACGGGCAAGACAAGTATTGCCGCGCAATTTGTTGAAGCGGCATGCAAAAGGGGAGAACGCGTTCTCTATTTTACATTCGAAGAATCCCCCAGTCAGCTTATGCGCAATATGCGTTCCATTGGAATAAATTTAGAACCGTGGGTGAAAAAAGGGCTGCTTCAGTTTCATGCAACACGTCCGACACTCTATGGCTTGGAAACTCACCTGACGACGAGTATCAAATTGATCAACAAAT
>Ga0182027_10000013_pt1 | contig 251855 bp, 239 predicted proteins | sample 712E1DmetaG_FD_121300 | JGI IMG/M metagenome (GOLD analysis project Ga0182027, IMG submission 121300) | Permafrost microbial communities from Stordalen Mire, Sweden - 712E1D metaG (Illumina Assembly) | ecosystem: Environmental > Terrestrial > Soil > Wetlands > Permafrost | place: Sweden...
ACCGCTGCATCGCCTCCACGGAGCAGATACGGCGGGCCGTGTATCTTTTGATCTATATAAAACCGCTGGACGCCTTTACTTCCGGCGCCGAGCGGTTGCAATCAGAACTTGTTCAGACGTTCCGTAGATCAGGTTGTTCAGGTTCAGCCCGGATAGCCCTGCAAGGTTTTGGTTAAACCAGGTCAACGCCCAGGTCATTTCGTCGGTTTCGAGGTTCGTTTCGTCAAAGAGCACGCAGCCCGGCGTCGAGGGAATTGCGGTACAACTCGAGGCCACGGGCAAGCTGTTGGGCAACGTCATCGGACCGGCCACACCTGGACTCGAAAACGTGTTCGCCAGCGAAAAGGCGTGTGCGCGCCCTTTCGCGAATTGATTGCTGTATGCGGCCGCACCCACCGCATAGCAAGCCGGCTGCGCCTGCAGCGTAGAGATAATATTGGCGAGCGTGTCGATCTGCCCCGCCCCAGCCGTTTCCCCCGGAGGCACGGGAGTCAGGTCCCATGAGTGATAGCAAGTCGCATCGTAGGGCGACGTTGTAAGTGTAAGATTTCCGCCCCCGCCGCTGTGCGTGATGCTCATCGTGTAGCTCCCCGGACCCACGTAGGCCAACAGAAAAGCATCACAGGGAATGGGCCCGTTGACATCGTCGCATGGTGTCGTTGAAGGCGGATTCCAGTATTGATGCGAGACCGAGTGCGTGTTGATGTCCCATCCTGCATTGATCCAACCCTGAACCTCTCCCACTATCGATTGCGAATAAGTCCCGCCGGTAACCACCCCAATCGAGAGCGGTACTGTCTTAGTAGTCATGATCGGCAGCAAAGAGTTGAGATAAGTGTCGCTGTACTGCACCAGTCCGGGATCGTCATAAGTCACCGTCGTATAGGCCGGCCACCGCTGCCACGCGCGGATCCATGGCGCCGTTTCAGCCGCTATATTGTGCGCCCCCGCCGTCGGTCCCGGCGTTCCCGCAACATCGACCGCGATCGCCGTCGCCAGGTAGTTCCCATACAAATGGCAATAGTCATAACTCACCGTCCCCGGCGTGTTGTCCATGATCCCGTAAGTGCGGTTCCCATAAGCGCGGCAGTTCTTGATCTCAAATGCGCATCCGCCACCGGCGCATCGGTCGAAGTGGTAACCCACATAGTTCATATTTGCGTCGGTGTTATAAAGATGGATGTCCACCGGCGTGCCGGTTGGCTGCACATAGAATCCCAATGGCACCGTGCTGTTTTCCACTTCACTGTTCGCGGCCATGTTCGCCAGCCAAATATGGTCGCTAGCGCCCTGTACCTGTACTCCGTAGCCGTCGAACCAGTCGATTTGCAGATGCTGAATTTCCAGCCACGATACCCCGTTCAGATTCAGCACCGTCTCGCCGCTGAGTACAATCGCCGCAACCGTGTAGGAATACGCCATATTCCCCGCCGGATTGCCTTCGGCGCTGTACACATACAAAATGTAGTTTGTCGCGTCGTACCAGAAGTCTCGGTCCTGACTAAGTGCCGTCTGGCTCCCCTGCGCTGTCCCCCAAGTCGTTCCGAACCGCACATACTCTAACTGCGATGGCGGCTGTGTCAGGCAGTAGAAACCCCGAATCCCGCACTGCACCACATTCGCCAGTCCACTCGTGGTCGAATAAGGTGGTGCCGACCAGATGTTCATGTTCGGAATTTGTGTCCACCACTTCGCTGCGATCGGCAAATAGCCAGTCAAGTGCGGCGGCTGCCCGTTGCCATAGCTGTCGATCTTGATGAGCGCGCCGCCCGTAGCCGGATTCGTCCCGCTCGAGGGCGGCGTCAGCGTCTCATTCCAGGTACAGTCCCGCAGCAGGCTGATCGTGTCCCCCGCCTGAAAGCTGGAGATTCCAACCTTCAGCAGAGTCCGCCACGCCTGCTCCGGGCTCGTCCCCGGATTCCCATTCGACCCATAATTGCAATCGACGTAATAGTTCGAGGCACACGCCAGCGGCGCTCCCAGGCACAGAAGCAACAATACTTTTCTGATCATAGTTTTCTTGATTCCGTGGTTCGGCTATTACCGTGACCGCTTGATGATTTCCTCAAGGTGTGCCTGATGGTGCCCCAGGTTCGCGCCCGTTCTTTGGGCGCTAACCTGGGTGAGTGTGGAGTGTACCAGCCTTCCCCCGTACGACTTATCAGGCGGTCGCGATACTAGTTCTGCATCTGGTATGTAACGGTCCCGACGATTCCTGCGGCACTGGTGCACCCCGCTGCAGCTGTCGTGATTTTCAGCCGCAGAAAATGCCCCGAAGCCACGTTGGCGCTTCCAGTAACCTGCGGAAAGAAATTAGTGCCGGAAGTGAAAGCGACAGAATAGCTACCCACTTCCGCATTCGCCGTTCCGTCCCACACCTGCACAATTGGATACGTCGTGCACCCAGCCGCGGCAGTGCTGTCCGAGAGATCGAATCCAGTAATGGTAATCGCCGCAGGCAGCGTCCAGTTGCAGTACTGCACGGTGGAACTCGTCCCGGCGACGGGGCATGACCATGCAATCTGAATCTCGCTGCGAACGTACGCCGTGGTCGCCAGCTTCGTCGAGTTATCCCCGCCACTCTGCGTGGTCGCAGCTGTCCCATTCGGCAACGTCGGCGTCCCACTAAGGTTAGCGGCCGTCCCGCTAGTGTTCGCCGCATTGTTCGGAATATCGCCGCTTACCAGCGCCGGTAACTGTCCGTGCGGAAGCGTCCCGCTAGTCAGGTCTGACGCCGACACAGTTACATTAGACGAAAGTCCGTGACCATTAACTGTAGTGCCGGTAGGAACATATCCTGGGACCGTGGGAGCGCCAGTGAAGACTGGTGACGCAGTGAGTGCCAGCGTAGCTCCGCTTCCCGAAGTACCATACGACGTCCCCCACGCAGATCCCGTCGAGTTAGGAATCCCTGTGCCCGGCCATACCATGCCGCCAGACGCCGGCATGCACGACGCCCCGGTCGATAACTGGCACCTGAACGTGTTATCCGACCCCACTCCCAGCGAGAAGGCCATCCCGCTCGGCACCGTGACCGTCGTTCCCGTCCACTCCTGACCTGACCACTGCGTTGGCCCGCTGCCCGTCTGGTTGATAGTCCCCGCTACGTTCAGATTCCCGCCGAGAGTCACATTGCTGGAGAATGTCTTCGCCCCGGTGATGGTTTCCGCGCCCACCAGGTGAACGACAGCAGAGTCCGCCGCCGCCCCTGTAACTTGCGACACCGAGTAGTCGCCGCTCGCTGCCGCCACGGTCCCCGAACGTCCAAAAACCGAATTGACCGCCCCGCCTGTGCCACTCCCGCTCGGAGGTGCAAGGCTAACTCGCAACCCGCCACCCTCAATTCGTCCGATCGCCTGCACCCCACTCGGGCGTGTCGTTGATCCAGTGTCATGGCACTTGCCAGCCTGCGTCGTGCTGGCGACCACATAGTCTCCCGCCATCGGATTGGCAGCATCGAAGTTACATGCCGCGAACCCGGCCCATGTGATTACGGCCTTGTTAGATGTGCCGGCCCCTCCGCTGACCACACCAACCACACCATCCGTGCTCGAAGTCGCCGCGGTTTGCACCCCTGCGGCGGTGCTGTTGTAAACCGCGAGCTGGTTTAGCGTCGTACCGTTCGTGGCATCGTTGACGAACTCAAAATCCTGGCGGCCTGAGTTATACATGTTGAATGAGGTCTTCGCGAACACGCTCTGGAGAGCATTCCCCGTGTCACTGCCAAAATTGAATTGATTGTCAGTCCACGGTTTCACATTTCCCGTAGAGTCCACCACCCACTTCAGGCCGCTCCCAATCCAAAATCCCAATCCTAGCGCCGATGACGACGTCGCGTTCTCGCTCTTTACCACTGCATAATTGTCCGTCGCATCATATCCAAGCGACGTTCGCTGCCACGTGGTGCTGCTCGTATAACTCGAGTAAATACGCAGGTTCTGCGCGCTAGTCCCATTGCGCTCCTCGAGATTATCCGCCGGATCTCCGCCCGGATCCGAGTTAAACAGGTTAGTTAGTCCCAGCTGCACAGCTTGCCCGTTGTTCTCAATGAAGTGCGGTGCATGGGTCTGGGCGTCAAACCAGAAAACGCCCCAGTTAGGAATTCCAGCAGGCGGCGGGTTTCAGGCAACTGGATAACGTCGGGCGTAGTGCAATTCGCATTCCCATTCGCCGCAATGCCCGTGGCAAACGATCCGCTGCACTGCGTCGGAACCGCCGCGAGAGCAAGAGCCGTCCCCGCCTGTCCGCTGATATTCGAGCTCGTGAGAGCAACTCGCGCCGTTGTCCCGCCAATGTTGACTACGGGCAGCCCGGCTGCTGTATCCAGACCGATGCCGCCAGGAGCAGGAACATAGCCGCTCCCCTGCGGCAACAACAAGCTTCCGCCCATTGTGACAGCGCTGGTAAAAGTCTTCGCCCCGGCAATCGTCTCCGCGCCCGTGTTATGCACTACGGTTGCGTCCACGGCCGCACCTGTAACCTGCGATACCGTGTAATCGCCACTGACCGCCACAATTGCCCCTGTGCGCCCAAAAATTGAACTTACATTTCCGCCACCACCGCCAGATCCGCAAGAACTCCCGGTGGATGCAATCACGCCAGATGTAACATTGAGGCAACCATTCGACAGGCCGGCGACCGTAACGCTCTGATCGAACTTAACCGGAACGTTGAACTCCTTCAGCGATGCGCTTAACCTTTCCAGCCAGTTGGCATGAATACCATCGCCCGTCTGGGCAATGTAGTTCGTAATTGAAACCGGCGCCCCGAACGCAAGCTGACCCGAACCAAGTCCCACCCCACCGCTCGCCACGTCCGTTCCGATCCAGGTATCATTCACACTCGCTGGCGGACGATAGCCTGTCGTAGCCTGAGTTAGAGCGGGCTGCGAATCAATCAGAGTTATGATGTGGTGCGGCTGGATACTGGTAAATGGAGTTGTATTAAAATTTAGTCTTCCCTTAGTCAAAAGCTGGGTGCCGCCAGTATTTGCGCCTCCATCCGTCACGAGCGTGGCCGTCTGATTTGGAACACTGTTATTGAAAGATGTAGCGCTCGCCAGGCACGTCGTATAGCCTCCAGCTGAGGCTGCTCCATTGCCCGTGCATTCATGCGCAAGCTCCAGCGGATTCCCGGACAGTCCCACTCCGACCGAGTTCCCCATTTCCACATCCACCGTAACGCTCCTGTTGACCGATACCAGGGAACCAGGCCAGAAGTTCAGGGCTCCGTTGTAGTTGCCTTGTTTAATCGTGTACGAAGAAGTGGACGATGACCCGTTATCTGTGTAAGTGCAAACCAGACCACCCGAACACGCCGCAGATTGAGTAAGTCCTTTTGCCACATACCCGCATACGCCACCCGGGCCGCCTGGGCATCCGCCGTTGTAGGGATAAACCGCTCCCACCCCAGCCGGGGTTGTTATACGGATTACGTCATAGGTTATGGAATCTTTTCCGTTCGCCACCCTTGGCCAACGAACCGGAATGGAATCGCTCCCCGTAGAGAGCCAATTGAGAATCTGCATCGGAGAGGTTTGCGTACCAGCGGTTGTGTCATTGGCTACAATGAAGTATGAGTAAGGCGTGGACCCGGTCCCACCCGAATAAAACGCTCCCTCAGTACTGCCGTTCCCGACAACCTGAAAACTTGAGGCTCCGCTCGATGACCCGGCAATCAAGCCCGCAATTCCCAGACCGGGAAAAGGAGATCGCGCCGGAGATAGTGGATTCTGAGCGGCACCGCTCTCGGAGTAGATGTTTCTAATGTAAGCTCCCGCATAGTTCCCAGTCGTGTTCGCGGAGTAGATCTGCCACGGGCCTGACGCCTGGCACACCGTATTCTCGACATACAGTCCGTTAGAGTTATAGTCAGTTGCACAGTTCGAGTAATTCGCTGTGATGTTCGAATCCCGCAGCGTGATGACCGGAGCAACCTGATGGTTCTGGTTTCCCGCCGAGAACACAAACGATCCCGTCCAGTTTGCGTTTGGGTTTAGTGAGATCGCATTGTTGTTGAAATGGTCGATCGTCGCGTTCTCGTCGTCCCACATATCGAAGAAGTTATTAAATGTCCCGGCCTCGCCGCCAAGGTCATACTGGATGCCGATGAAGTGAGTGCTATTGCCGTTATCCAGGATCGCTGTATACGCGAGCGCAACCACTCCAGGAGTCGGCTGCGATGCGATATTGGGCTCGGTGCGGGCGTAACGGAAAGTCGTCGATGTTCCAGTGCAGGCCGCGGAGGTGGCGCCGCTTCCACAGTCCGTAACCACCGCGTCCCCCCAGTAATGTACGTCGTCGGTGAACAGAATCGTGACCATATCGCCAGGACGGAAGCCATGCGCCGTTGCGGTAGTGATCGTCGCATAATTGCTTGTCAGTAACGTGTTGGTGATGTTCACGCCTGCGTAAGCGGGGCTGCTCGAGTGATTCGTTGGACTACGGAAACTGAGACCGTTGACGAAGTTCGCCGAGGAGTGATTGGAATTAACCAGGTCTCCGACTTGAAGACATGCTCCGCGTCCGAGACAGTTCATCGACACCCCATACCCGCTCAACGTGGATTGATTGGCATGGAAGAAGATCGTCCCATAGACGTTATAGTCATTGAAGGCATGGTTTGCGAAGCCGCTGATATAGGGACCATTTGCCGGAATCGTGACGTTGCACTGGACGTTCGCGTAAGTTGTGGAACTTACTCCGCATGCTGCGTTAATCGTCTCCTGAATTCCAGATGACGCCGATTGAATGACATAGGATGAGTGCGAAAAAAACGGCGTAAATGTGATCGTTCCCGAGGAAGCCCCCGAAGTGCATGTCCCCCCCGTCACCGCGACCGCTTCCGCGCTGCTGTCGTTGATGTAGACATCGTAGCCAGCGCCGGAACTCGTGTCGATTCCAACCGGACAAGGGCTCAACGTCACCGTTGCGGCCGAGCCGGCCACCAGGGAAGTTGTCAAACCCTGTGTCCAATTCAGCGCCGTCGTGGCATAAGTGATCCCGGCGGGCGCGCCGCTGCCACAAGATCCCCACGTGGAGTTACCGTTCAAACAAGTAGCTGAGCTGGCGACTCCCGCTCCCAATTCGTTGGGTGGAACAGTCGCATTGATCAAGTCAGCCTTCACCGCGAGCCCATTGTCCACATAGTGCCTGTCGGCAGCTTGGTTGGGTGCGGTCGGATCTGCGGGCAAGGTTAATGGACCAGTCATCGTGCCGCCCGCGATGGCAACGTACGCTCCCGACCCGACATTCGACACCGGCGCATCCACATAACCCTTGTTCGTAGCGTCATTGGCTCCAACCGGCGCTGGAAGCCGCGGGGAAACGGCAAACTGCTTCGTGCCGGTGATCGTCTCCGTTCCCGTCAGATGCACCACTGTGGCGCCGAGATTCGCCACCGCCGTATCCACATACGGCTGTGTCACGGCGAGGTTCCCGAGGCCCGTCCCCGGCGTCGTCAGCACCGCGGCAATCGTCGTCGGCGATGTCGCCGGAACCGCCCAATATTCCGTCCGGACGGTCCCGTCATCCAGTTGAAAAACTACGACATAGTAAGTCCCCGCCGGAGTCGCACCCACGTTGGGAACCAGTTGCGCGCTGAACGCCCCTAGCGTCCCGATCGTCACCGCCAGATTGCCCGCCGCTACCGCGTCTCCCCCTGCGGTCTCGAACGACGGCCATGAAATCAGCACCGTGCCCGACGCGGCCGTTCCGTCCGCTCGATACACTGTGCCGCTGATCGTGGTAAGCGCCGGCCCTTGGGCCCGCGACTGCGTCGACAACGTCAACGCGACCAGCAGCGCCAGCGCCGGAAAAATCGCCCCCTTCGCCGTCGTCGGAAAGCACTTGCTATTCACCGCGAACCATCTCCGCATGTCTTTTTCTCTCCTCGTAAGCGCACGCCACTCAGTTCGGGCCAATAAGAAAGCCGCTCTGTCGAGCGGCGCCCTGCAGGTTTCCCGGTGCTCCTCCCTGCCTGTCCTGAGCGAAGCCGAAGGGTCCCCCTGTGGTTCGAGTTTTTGACCTTGTCCCTACCTCATCGAGAACTTCCGCAAAACTCCAGTCCGATTGTCAGCTTGAACTCCTCGGCTCGCTCTCCACTCGCGATTCCAGAAATCGCCGCACGCTCTCTACATACACGTCCGCGAAGTCCACCGCCGGCCTTCGCGTCTCGATCAGCACCATGGCCGCTTCGATCTCCCACTCCATCGCGCATAATACTGCCAGCGTCATCATCGGAGCCCGGTGCACTCCTGCCGCGCAATGAACGTAGAGCCGCGTCTCCGATTCGTCCAGCGCGGCCAGCGCAAAATCAACGCCGCGTTTCAACATCTCCGGAGACTTCGGCAAAAAATCGTCATCGGTCGGATTCCACAGCACCCGTATCCCGTGTGGCTCCGCCAGCGGCCGGTCATCGAACTCGATCTGCATGTTAAGCACGTGGGTCACGCCGGCTTCCGCCAGTTCCTCCATGTTCCGAGCGTTCCAGATTCCACCGCCCAGCGCGACTCGTTCCGTGACCCAAGTCATGTCCATTCTGTGTTCGGTTCGCCTTCCAGTCGCAACTCGAAATCTCCGTCTTACGACTATCCTGATTCTACAACCCCGGCCCCGCAGACTTCCGGAACCTGCCCAAATAGAAAAAGGGCGCGATTTGCGTCGCGCCCCTCCAGAATTTTCTCGACTCTTAAGTTTAGGATATCAAATCAGAGGGGGGTGTACCGCCAACTTTTCGACATTTATTTTTGCCTTCGTTTGAGTCACTTACCGCGAAATTGTAATTTTTACCCTCTTGACAACTTTCCCGCCAAATTTCCTGCTCCCTCTCCGCAGTTGGTAATGTCTCCATCAAGCCACCCGCGAGTAATATCCGAGAGAGTTGGTCAAGTGCATCTTGGAGGAAGCGCTCGATCGTTCTTTGGGTGCAACCGAGCAGTCGCGCGACCTCCGGTATCGTGTATTCCTCCAGAATGTTCATGGCCAGCAGTTTTTTGTCGAGTGTGTTCAGCCTCTCGATCGCGTGCTCCATGTCGGTCACAAAAATTACGACATCCTCAAAATTCCTCAACGTGTACGACGTGACCCGCGTACGGAAAAACTCGCGCCCCAGCAGAGACGGCAGCCTTCCCACCTCGATCGAAGCCCGAGCGTACCGCCGCAGCAGCGCCGCCGTGCGCCTGCGGTAGGGCCATAGGTCCACTTCCGTTTTCGCCAAACACCACCGGCAGCGGTGGCTCGGCCTGCCCCATCAGATTCCATGCGTGGATACTGGTCGTTTGTGCGCTGGTCATGCCCATACCTCCATCGCGGCCACGCCCTGCAGACATTCAATCCAGCCTGAACTCTGAAGGTCCTCTCTTGGAGCTTCTTGAACACTCGTTCCTTGCGCGGGCGCTCTTCGGCGGCGCGCCTTGCGGGGCGGCGCCTCCCCAGGGTCTGGCATTGCCGCTAAACGCTCGCGGCAGCTGGCGCAATACACTCCGTCTGTTCCCCGCGGGCGCAGCCACAATCCGCCGCATCGTTCGCAATACTTCAGTTCGACTTGGATTTCCTCGCCTTCCATCCTGCCTATGAAGTTCATGATTGCCTCTCTGTATGAAATGAAAAACGTTCAAACCAAAAAGCCCTGGTGCCGATTTCTCGGTCCAGGGCTCGTTTCTCTTACGATGACCTGTGATGCTATTTAATTAGGTATGAAGCGGTTCACTGCAGCCGTGCAGCGACCGCCGGCTCCGGTTGCCGAAAGTATCCCTCCTCGTAACCGGACTTGAGCACCTGCCCATTCTGCACAATGACGCTCAACCGTCCGCTGAAGTGAATGGACTGCAGCAACCGCTGCATCGCTGCCGAGAGCACTTCCGCCGCGCGTACCTTTCGGCGGAACTCCCCGAAGCATCGTTCTTCGTTCTCATGGGATCCTACTTCTATCATGGCTGCCAACCTTTCTTGCAATATAAGTTCATTGTAAGACATATAATAAATTTACCGTATAGCTCGGCGGCGACTAAGTCAAGATCTTTATTCCCTTATGGATGTTGTACTTGTAACACAAATAGCATTCGGCTATTGCAACGTGTTATACTCCGCCGATGAAATTCCGCATGCTTCAAGAAAACCTCCGCAACCTCCTCTGGGAACGGATTGACGCCGGGGAACTCACTGGCTTACGTCTGGCGGAACAGACCGGCTTCAAGCAAGCCCACATTTCCAACTTCCTGAACCGCAAGCGCGGCCTCAGCTTGGAAGGCATGGACAAGGTTTTAAACGTGCAGCATCTTTCCGTGCTTGACCTGATCGATCCCGCCGAAGTGAACAAGCGCGCCTCGATCCTCCCGCCGAGCGAGGACGAATTCGACAACGTGGTGGTCGCCGACCCGCAAATCGCGGCCTCCGAGGCGTTGATTCTCAGCATGTATGTCAAGGGGATCCTGAAGTTCAGGAAGACCTTTTTGAAGCGCTTGAAGGAGGAAGTCGAAGGCGACCGCAGCGGGTGGGAACGCTTTGTAATCATCAAGGCGGATGCGCAACAAGGCATGAGCATGTATCCCCGCATCATGCCTGGCGCCATCCTACTGCTCGACCGCCACTATAATTCGCTGACCCCCTATCGCAAGGGCGAAAGCAACATCTTTGCCGTGCGTAAGGATGGGACTTGCACCATCAAGTGTGTTGAGACTGCGGACGGGCACTTGATCCTGCGTCCACACAACCCGTCTTACCCGATTGAAGTAATAAACCTGGAAGACGGCCAAAAGCCCGGCGACTACATCGTCGGTCGTGTTTGCTACGTGGGAATCGAAACATAGGGTGTAAAGAGCAGGGAGTAATAGGTGGACGTGTTATAGCTGAAGAGGATACTAACGCGGGGTGTACTAACGTACAGCATGCGCTGGCTCAGCATATGTCAGGGGGACACCCCTGTTCGCCAACCATGTGCGGAGTTTACCAGATTCGCGGACAGGGCCGCCAACTCCAGCATTTCGCGACCAGGAGTGTCCGCGCCACCCCGCTTTTTGTCGGAAGCCCCCTAACCAAAACTCCGTGCCAACGTCTGACTACTTGGACCAACGGGTCATTGACGCTGGATAAGTTTTGAACGAAGCGATAATCTCAGAGAGCAACTTCGCGCGCCAAAAAACCTATGAACTGGAAAATCTCCGCTCTGCTGCTGGCGGTACTTTGGTACGTTCTGCCAGCCTGTGCCCAAAACTCTTCGTCCGCACCGGTGCTCGATGTTTCCGCAATGGATAGAACCATTGACCCGTGCGTGGATTTCTACACTTACTCTTGCGGCGGTTGGATCAAGAAGAATCCGATTCCGCCTGACCAATCGAGTTGGAGCACGTACGGCAAGCTCGAGGACGAAAACCGCGCGCAGTTGAGAGCGATTCTGGAAAAAGCGGCGAAAACCAGCGCCACGCGCGATGCCGTGACCCAGAAGATCGGCGACTACTACGCGTCGTGCATGGACGAGGCAGCCATTGAGAAGCTTGGCGCCAAGCCTCTGTTGCCGCAACTGGAGCGCATCGCCGGTCTGAAGTCGAAGCAGGATCTCGCGGAGTATGCCGCGACCGCGCAATTTCCGCCTTCGCTCTACGGCGGCGGAACCCTGTTCACGTTCCGTTCGAATCAGGACTTCAAGGACTCTACGCACGTGATCGCCGAGGCCGACCAGGGCGGACTCGGCCTGCCGGATCGTGATTATTATCTTAAGGATGATCCCGAGTCCCAAAAGCTGCGCGAGGCTTACCTGGCGCACGTCGCCAACATGTTTGCGCTGCTCGGAGACAAGCCGGCCGACGCGGCCACGGAAGCAGCGACGGTGATGCGCATCGAGACGGCGTTAGCCAAGGGCCAGATGACCCGCGTCGAACGCCGAGATCCGCCCAAGCTCTATCACAAAATGACCGTGGAGGATCTGGGAAAACTGGCGCCCACTTTCGGCTGGAACGCGTATTTCACAAAAATCGGCGTGGGATCGCTCGCGTCGCTGAACGTGGTGACGCCGGACTATTTCCATGTCATGAGTGAAGAGATCGAAAAGGAAAGTTTGTCAGACTGGAAGACCTATCTGCGCTGGCATGCGACGCACGATGCGGCCCTGAGCCTGTCCGCGGCATTCGTGAAAGAAAACTTTAATTTCTACGGCAAGACTCTGCGCGGACAGGAGGAACTTCCGCCCCGCTGGAAGCGCTGCACCAATGACGTCGACAACGACCTGGGAGAAGCGTTGGGCCAGGCGTATGTAGCGAGGTACTTCAGTCCGCAGGCGAAACAGGCAGCGCTGAAAATTGTGCAAGAGGTCGAAGCGGCCATGCAGAGCGAGATCCAGGCTCTGCCCTGGATGGGAGCGGCGACCAAGGAGCAGGCGCTCACGAAGTTGCGTGCGATTGCGAACAAGATCGGTTATCCCGACACCTGGCGCGACTACAGTTCGCTGGAGATCGTGCGCGGAGACGAAATTGGAAACTCGGAACGCGCGTCCTGGTTCGAGTTTCACCGCTGGCTCGCGAAAATCGGCAAGCCGGTGGATCGCAAGGAGTGGGACATGACGCCGCCCACCGTCAATGCGGATTACGATCCGCAGAGAAACGACATCAATTTTCCCGCAGGAGTGCTGCAGCCCCCGCTGTTTAGCGCGCTGTCCGACGCCGCTCCCAACTATGGCGACACCGGCGCCACCATGGGCCACGAGCTCACGCATGCCTTTGACGACGAGGGCAGCCAGTTCGACGCGCAGGGCAATTTACGCAACTGGTGGACGGATGCCGACCGCAAGGAGTTTGAGCAGCGTGCCCAGTGCGTGGTCGATCAGTATTCCGGATACACCATCATCGACGACATCAAGATCAACGGCAAACTGACCAACGGCGAGGATCTGGCGGACCTCGGCGGAACGCTCCTGGCCTATCTGGCATGGAAGGAAGACACGAAGGATCAAAAGCTCGAACCGTTGGACGGGTTGACGCCGGAGCAGCGCTTCTTTGTCGCCTATGGGCAAAGCTGGTGCACGAACGAGCGCAATGAAAACAAGCGGCTGCGGGCGACCGTGGATCCCCACTCGCCAGAGAAGTATAGAGCGAATGGCGTGGCGGCGAACATGAAGGAATTTCGCGACGCATTTCACTGCAAGCCAGGCCAGCCAATGGTGCGGGAGAACGCTTGCCGTGTGTGGTAGTTCGGCTGGAGTGGAGCGGACACTCTTATCCGCTGCTTTTCACGTCGATTCCAGCAATCGGGGAATCGAGGTCAACGGCGTTCGAGATCGAACACGAAGTCAGAACCCAGGATCAAAATCGAGATCAAAGGAGCAGACAAGAGCGTCCGCTCCACGGTCTAGCCGCGCTCGAAGGCGTGCTTATCTTCCAGTTGTTGAAGGGCTACGGCCATCTCAGATTCGAAGCGCCCTTTTTGATCCATCAGAGCGGGAAGCGCTGCAGCGTAACGCCGAGCCATGGTGAAGAGTCCCTGCTGCGCCAGTCCAGCAGCAATTTCGACAATGTGATCGCTGCTGGTATCGAGGTAGAGAGCCTCGGTCGGATCGCCCAGCCACACATCTCCGCCAACCAGACGCGTCTGCCAGTACACTTTGCGCTCGATCATACGTGTGATCTCTTCGTCACTGGCAGCGCCGAAAACCCACTTCTTAAGTTTGAAGCTGTAGTGGCGGCTGGAGAAAGGTAGCGGCACCAGCTTGCCGGATTTCACGAACTCCGTTTGCTTGCGGTCCACCTCCTTGCGCAAAGCATTGATGATTGGAGCTTCCGTGTCTTTCGGCTCAAGCGAAGGCAGCACTTCCCGCAGCGTAACCGAAAGATTCACGGCCACGAGCGCCCGCAAGCCGCCGGAGTTTTCCAGCGTGATCGCCGCGTGCAGAACGTCAAAGTCCGCGCCCGACGTGGCGTGTCGGAAAGGCCATTCGAACGTGAAACTGAGCGGGAGGCCGGTGCGCGTCACGTAGATCGTCTTCGATATCGGAGTCGGGGTCGGTGTGCTCATAGTCGATCCTTGCGAGTGTAATAGAGTCATTTTAACCCGTGCGGAGATCACACACGCCACAACTGGACCAGGTTCCAGACAGCAGAGGCGCTCAGCAATCCACACAGGCCAGCCGTCACCGGCAGGCTCTGCCGAGTCTCCAGCAGATCTGCGAACACCCCGCTGACGAAGACGAAAAGGAATACCAGCAGGGTCAAGTGAAATCCTCGCCCCGGAAAACTGGGAGCACCCAGGGCCAAAATGAGCAACAATGCCGCGATCAGGAGAGGCGCGGTGTTGCCGAAGTACCGGGCGCGCTTCCATCCGAGGTATGCGATGAGCGCCACGGGCAGGGCGAGCATCAGCGGAGGGCTGCCGGCAAAGATCGTTTGCCATGCGTTGCGGTAGGACGCCGACATCCTAAACGCGGCGGGTTCAAAGTTCAGCCAGCGCGCATGTAACATTCCTTGCCAGAACAATGCTGGGTGGAAAAGGTAGGCGCTAAGTAGCAGTACCAGGGCAACTGCGATCGCGGTGATCCAGATCGCAAACACAGCGCGCGGCCGCACTGGCGCCACCCAGAGCATGAGCGGCAAAGTCACCAGCGCCAGCACTACCAGAGAGAACTGGTTGCCCGCTGCCAGCGCCAGAGACAACCCCAGCAGCAGAATGCGACGCCAGTTCCAGAGCACAACTTCGCGGGGAGCGTAGAGTGTGTGCGCCACTGCAATTGCGGTAAACACGGTTCCGAATGCTCCCCACACTGCGCCCATTTCACCCAGACTCTGGGCTCCGGCCACGTTCACGATCATGGCGGGAGAAAAGCAGTAGAGTGCGAGCGCGATGTATCCGCCAGCATTGCCGTACAGCCGGCGCGCCACGTACCAAAGCGAGGCCCCAAGCATGACGCCGAAGAACATGTAAGGCGCCGCAGCCAGAAACGGCTGAAGAGAACTCGACAACCACGAACCGGGACGCAACAGAAGCGGCGCGGCGGCGACGAGATAGTAGAGCGGCGAGCGGTCTTGATCGTAACCGTCGCGCACGCGGAGATGGCTGTCCCGGCTCGCAGAAGGCCCACCGGCGGCGACTTTCGAGCCCAGCGCTTCGGGAGTTCCCGCAATGACGCCGCTTTTCCACTGCTCGAGACCCTGATAGATGCGAAGAGCCTGGTCGGAGTTCGGCGCCAAGTCATGCAGCGTCTGCACCCGTACCAGCCAGCAACACTGCAGAAGATAGGCGAGCAGCAGCGCTGCCGCCGCAAATTGCGGACCGCGGAAAGCATCGGAGTGAAGAAATCGTCGCAACATTTGCGCAACAGAGGGGACCGAGTGTTTTACCATGTCCGGGACAGCGTTGGATAACTAAAGATGGATACCAAACCGTTGTCCCCTTCTTCCGCCGAGCCGGAGCCGCCAGTCGCGGATGACGCAAAGCTGGCTGCGTCTTCATCTTCACCGGAGTCGTTACCGGCGTCTCCGTTGTTGCCTGAATCGTCGTCTCTATCAACGACGGGCACGCGCCGCGAGTTTCCTTTGCGCGATGTTTTTCTCGGCGCCAAGGGAATGTATCCGGGCACGCGCTGGCTGGTTTACCTGGCCATGGGGTTTGTCATTTTTCAATTGGAAGGCTGGTTGGTATTGTCGCTCCGGTCGCATGTAAGCGTCCTCTGGTGGCGCATGATGATCGAAGCCAGCATGATGCTGGCCGCGATCTTGCCTGGCTTCGTGATGGCCCGCATTGAAAACCGGCCCTTCGGCGACTTCGGCTTGCCTGCTCGGCGCGCCTTTGGGCGAAACTTCTGGGTGGGGACGCTGTGGGGAATCGGGTCACTGAGCGTTCTGATGCTGGCGTTGCGCGGCGTGGGCGCGTTTGAGTTCGGCGCGCTGGTTTTGCACGGCGCGCGCATCTGGAAATTTGCCGCGTTTTACGCCGTGCTTTTTCTGCTGACGGGATTCTTTGAGGATTTCCTGATGCGCGGCTACTCGCAGTGGGTGCTCTCGCGGGGAATGAATTTCTGGCCGGCGGCGGCGCTTCTGTCGGCGCTGTTCGGATACATCCACGGCGGCAATCCGGGCGAAGCGAAGACTGGGCTGGTAGCGGCGGGAATGATTGGCTTTTTTTTATGCCTGACGCTGCGCCGGACGGGCGATCTATGGTGGGCCATTGGCTTTCACATGGCATGGGATTGGGGCGAGAGCTATCTGTACTCCGTTCCCGACAGCGGCGCGATTTTGCCCGGACACCTGATCAACTCCAGCCTGCACGGTCCCGAATGGCTAACGGGCGGCTCGGTTGGTCCGGAGGGCAGCTACCTGGTTTTCGTCGTGATCGGAGCCCTGTGGGTCTTATTTGACCGGGCGTATCCGGGGGTGAAGTACGGTGTCTCTGGCACCCCTCCCCCCTCCCCCCTATCTATTAGAATCATCGGGTTAGCAGGAAATTCCCGCCAGATCTTTGGGCTTAAAGGAGTTAAAGGCAAAATCTTGACAACAAAGGAGTTATGGTCACTTCTCAGAACTATCGTCCGTTCGAATCAATGAGTTACGACTCACTACGTCGCTCAAAATCCAGATTTCAAAGAACTTAGCAAAAATTTCCACTACAGCCACGCTGGGCTATCGACTGTTTCTTATTATAACCGATGATGTCAACTCGGATTATCGCTCGCCTTCTCTTCATCAGCGACGACTGGAAGCCGTTTAACCGCTCGACTTGGACGGGCGAGGGCGCCCGCCCTACACAACCTAGATATCCAAGTTCTTCACGTCCAGCGCGTTGTCTTCGATGAATTTTCTGCGGGCTTCTACGTCTTCGCCCATCAGGGTGGTAAAGATGGTTTCGCACTCGGCTATGTCTTCGAGCCTCACTTGCAGGAGGGTGCGGCGCTCGGGATCCATGGTGGTTTCCCAGAGCTGCTCGGCGGTCATTTCTCCGAGGCCCTTGTAACGCTGGACAGTGTACTCTTTGCGGCCTTCGTTTAAGACGTAGTCGAAAAGTTCGCGGGCAGTATTTTTCTCGACGATCTCGGGCTCTTTCGCTCTTACTCTAAGCGCCGGCGGCTTGCCAGACGTCTTCTGCGCCTTTTCGGCTTCTTCCTTTTCGGAGGCGCTCAGGTTCTCGGCTTCGTCATTGCTTTCGACTTCGTCTTCGCTCGCGTCTTCATTCTTGCCGTCAGTCTTATCCGCATTGGCCTTCGCCTTTGCGGGTCTCGGGACGCTCTCGACCACGAAGGGCGGCTCCAGATACTGCTCGATCTGCTTGAACTTGGCGATAAGCTGACGGCATTCCGGGGTCGCGGCCAGTTCCCAGTTGACGATGTGCTCGGCGCCCTGCGCGTTCACGAAGATCAGCGCCCAGAGATTATGTTCTTCGTCGAAGCGCGTCTCCACGCTCTTGAGCTTCAAGTCCTTTTGCCGGCGCTTGAGTTCTTTTTCGAGCTTCTCGATTTTCTTTGGCGGAGTATTCTTGTCGCCTTCGAAGTCGGCCCGCTTGGCTAAGTCCAACTTAGGCAGCAGGGTCGTGATCTGCTCTTCGCGTATGCGCTTGTTTAGCTTGTCGAGAAATCCGAGATACTCGTTCAGAACGGTGATGAACTTAGTCAGGGCCGCGCCTTCCAGCTTGGCGGCGCCTTCGCCGTAGCGGATGACGAGGCCTTCGGAGGCGCGCTTCACCATGACCTTGACGAATTCTTTCTCGTCCTTGATGTACTGGTGCGACTTGCCTTTCCGGATGCCGAAGAGCGGCGGCTGCGCGATGTAGACGTTGCTGCGCTTGATCAGTTCCTGCATGTGGCGGAAGAAAAACGTCAACAGCAGCGTGCGGATGTGCGAGCCGTCGACGTCGGCGTCGGTCATCAGAATAATTTTGCCGTAGCGAACTTTCGTGGGATCGAAATCTTCTTTCGAAATGCCGGTGCCCAGCGCAGTGATCAGGCAGCGAATTTCCTCGTGGGCCAGCATCTTGTCGTAGCGCGCTTTTTCCACGTTTAGAATTTTTCCCTTGAGCGGGAGGATGGCCTGAAAGCGTCGGTCGCGGCCCTGTTTGGCGGTGCCGCCTGCGGATTCTCCTTCGACCAGGAAAAGCTCGCAGCGGTTGGGATCACGCTCGGAGCAGTCGGCCAATTTGCCGGGAAGTCCTCCGCCATCGAGCGCGCCTTTGCGGCGCGTGAGGTCGCGGGCCTTGCGGGCGGCTTCTCTCGCTCGGGCGGCGTCGATGGCCTTGTTGATAATCTTGCGGGCTACGGCGGTGTTCTGTTCGAAGAATGCGCCCAGCTTTTCATTGACCACGGTCTGCACTATGCCGGCTATGTCGGAATTCAGCTTGCCTTTGGTCTGGCCTTCGAACTGTGGCTGCGGCAGCTTTACGCTGATCACGGCGACCAGGCCTTCGCGAACGTCGTCTCCGGTGAGATTTTCTTTTACGTCTTTGAACAAGCCCATCTGCTGTCCGGCGTAGTTGATGGTGCGGGTCAGCGAAGTGCGGAAGCCGGAGAGATGCGTGCCGCCATCGACGGTGTTGATGTTATTCGCAAAACTAAAAACGGATTCGGAGTAAGCGTCGTTGTATTGCAAGCCGATCTCGATATGCACCTGATCTTTGTCGGCTTCCATGTAGATCGGTTTGTCGTGGAGCGTCTGCTTGCCGCGGTTCAGGTGCTTGATGAATTCGGCGATGCCGCCGTTGTACTTGAACTCGGCGCGCTTGGCTTCGTTAGTCTTGGAGTCGGTCTGGCGCTCGTCGGTGAGGGTGATGACCAGGCCCTTGTTGAGGAATGCCAGTTCGCGCAGGCGCTGCGAGAGGGTGTCGAAGTTGTATTCGAGGGTGGTGGTGAAAATCGATTTGTCGGGCACGAAGTGAACCTTGGTGCCCGTCTTGATCTTGGCCGCGCCGGTTTTCCGGAGTTTGCTGGTGGGCTCGCCTTTCGAGTAAGTCTGCTCCCAGGTGAAACCGTCGCGCCAGATTTCCAGGTCGAGCTCTTCGCTTAGTGCGTTAACGCAACTTACACCTACGCCGTGCAATCCTCCGGAAACTTTGTAGGAGTTACTGTCGAACTTACCGCCAGCGTGCAGCGTGGTCATGACGACCTGCGCGGCGGGAATTTTCTCGCCGTCGATGTCCATGTTGTCGACGGGAATGCCGCGTCCGTTATCGACTACGGTGATGGAATTATCGAGGTGGATGGTGACGTCGATTTTGTCGGCGTAACCGGCTAGCGCTTCGTCGACCGAGTTGTCGACGACTTCATAGACCAGGTGATGCAGGCCGAGTTCGCCGGTCGAGCCGATGTACATCGCGGGACGCTTACGCACGGCTTCCATGCCGCCGAGGACTTTGATGGAATCGGCGTTGTAGTCTCCGTTGGGTTTGCCGTTCTTGTTCTTCGCGTCGTTGTTGGCGTCAACGGTCTTCCCATCAACGAGTTCGGGTTGCAATTCTTTGGTGGCCATTCTGCTCCGTGGAGAAAGCCGGACCTCACCCCAGCGGGCCAAAATCCGGGCCCGCTGGGGGCCCCGGATCGGACGCCTGGCTGGAGGAACGATTCCGGGAGTGCTGTGGCTAGCTCAACTTATTGAATTTTCTGCTATTTAGCTGTCACCAGAGCTGCATGTATTTTACCACAAAGAGCGCTCATTTTGAGGCTGGAATCGAGACCATAAACTGCGCTTTTTGTTGCTCTTAGGAGTGCCGTTTGGGGTTCAGTGTGGAAGCGGGGCTCCGCCCCGCTTGGAAGGGGCGGGGGCCTGTCCAGACGCGCCGAAATGCAGACCGTCCATCAGGTCGTCGAGTTCATCTTCACCACCGGCGATGAAAGTAAACGAGACGATTTGACCCTTCGCGACCAGGACGAGCGTGCACTGGCGCATGGTGAGTTTATCGCCGATGGGCTTGATGAAATCAGCGCGCAGCAACTGCCGCCCTTCAACCTCCAGCGCATACGGTTCGCCATCGGCTTTGAAGCCTTTGGCGGTTGCGAGTTCCGTGAGCGGGCCAAGGTAGTCTTCGGCCTTCTTGAGGCCGGGATAGGACGCTGCGCTCTCGGAGGCAATCACGACCGCGGAGTTGACGGTGTCTCCGGTGGCCTCGGGAGGACGCTCGAACGCCGCGAGCAGAACTTCGGACTTGCCGGCCTCATTTCCGCCTTGCAGCTCTTTGGTGCGATCGACCCAACCGTAGGGAATCTTGTAGCGAAATCCGAAAGTGGAGTTTTGGTAAAGCTGGGTGTCTTCGTTAGGCGTCGCGGCGGGTTTGGCAATAGGCGCAGCTTTGGGTTTCGTCTGCGCTGTGACGAGAAGGCTCTGCGCAATCACTACCATCGTGAATAGGGCGCGACGCATGTTGGACTTGAAATCAGTTTACATACTTTCGGAACGCAGGATTGCGTCATCCCATAGGCGGACGGGCGGGGACGCCCGTCGCTCCGCTACTCCACGAACATGCAATCTCCATAAGAATAGAACCGGTACCCCGCGTCGACCGCGTGCCGGTATGCGGCCATCACCAATTCTTTGCCGCCCAGCGCGCATACCAGCATTAGCAGACTGGATTGCGGCAGATGGAAGTTCGTCAGCAGCGCGTCCACGATGCGAAAACGATAGCCTGGGTAGATGAACGTGTCCGCCTCGCCCCGCCCGGCTTCTACCCGATCTTCGCCGGCCCGTTCCTCGGAAAGCCCGGCAGCGTACTCGAGGGTGCGGACCGTGGTTGTGCCCACGGCCACCACGCGCCGCTTCCCGGCTTTCGCCCGGTTGATGGCTCGCGCCGCCTCTGCTGGAATCTCGTACCACTCCCGATGCAGCTTGTGATCTTCCACTCTTTCCACTCGTACTGGCTGAAAAGTGCCGAGACCGACGTGCAGTGTGATCTCGGCAATTTCAATCCCGCGTCCGCGAATCCGCTCCAGGATCTCCGGCGTAAAGTGTAGACCGGCCGTGGGCGCCGCCACGGATCCCCGCGCCTGAGCGTATACGGTCTGGTAGCGCTCTTTGTCTCTATCCTCGTCCGCTGCCCGGTCACCATCGCCATCGTTGTCGCGGTGAATGTAGGGCGGGAGGGGCACGTGTCCGATGCGGTCGACGCGGGCGAAGAAATCTGGAACCGGGACGAATCGGATGCGCCGTTCCCCAAAGCTGCCGCGCTCAATCACCTCGGCTTCCAGTTCGTGCGGCCCACCCTCGGGTGCGTCGCCAAAGTAAAGTTTTTCGCCGATCCCGATCTTCCGCCCGGGCCGTACCAGGCACTCCCACTCGTTGGGATCGTCCGCCACCTGGCGTGTCAGCAGGACTTCGATCCGCCCGCGCAGAAAGTCTTGCGCCGCCGGATTCCGCACGCTCAGGGGATGGGCCCGCTGTGCGCTTCGGTGACCGTAAAGACGGGCCGGGAACACGCGCGTATTGTTCAAGACCAGCACGTCGTCGGACCGCAGCAGGTCGGGGAATTCGCGAAAGCTTCGATCGTTAAACGTCCGATCCCGAAACCCCCGATTTGGCCAACTCTCGAGGTTTCGATGCAGGTGGAGCAGGCGCGATCCTGCACGGTCCGCCAACGGCTCCTGCGCAATGCATTGGGGCGGCAAATCGTACTGGAAGTCCGAGACGAGCATCGAGGAGATTATAGGGTTTGCGGGCAATCTCCCAACCAGACGCTCCGTTTTCGTGAATGCCTCGTCTTCTTTTTTCTTTTCTTTACACAATTTTGACGTACAAATGGTTGTAAGGTTTCCGAGGCGTGGGGTAACATAACGGCGCGGGGTTTTAATGGTTGGTTTTAATGGCTAAGGACCGTCAACATCGACTTGCAATTGTGCAGTACGGACGCCTGCTGCACGAAAACGGTTTTGTCGCGGCCACCGACGGGAACCTGTCCGTCCGTATCGACGAAAGAAAGCTGCTGGTGACTCCCACCTGTATATGCAAGGGCAGGATGCGCGCTTCCGACATGGTGATTGTGGATATGGACGGGAAACGCCTCGCGGGCAAGCGCGCAGTTTCGACCGAGATCGCCATGCACTTGCTGATTTACCGCCTGCGCCCCGACGTAAATGGCATCGTCCACGCGCACCCGCCGACCGCCACCGGGTTTGCCGCGTCGGGATACGATCTGGCCCGTCCACTGGTGTGCGAGGTGGTCGTGGGCTTGGGCTCGATCCCGCTGGCCCGCTACGGCACTCCGGGGACGCCCGAGTTGACCGATGCTCTCGCGCCCTTGATTCCGAACCATGACGCCATCCTGATGGCGAATCACGGGGTGGTGACGTTTGGATCCTCGCTCGAAAACGCCTACATGAAAATGGAGACGGTGGAGCACTTCGCGAAAATCGCGCTAGTGACGCACATGCTCGGCAACGAGCAACCGCTGGGCGAAAAAGAAGTGGAGAAACTCCACGAGGTACGTCTCCGCTACTTCGGCGGAGTAACCCCCGCGCCGCCCCGCAGGCCGGCCGCGCCGGATACTCTTCTATCCGGCGATCTGCAGTCCGACGACGAGTCGCAAGAGACGACCGGCAGCCGCCGCTAGATTTACTCGCCTCCGATGCGAAACCTCATTCCCGCGCGGAAGTTGGCCGTCAAGGCCGGATATCCCACCACCTCGTTGTAGTGATCGTTGAGGGCGTTCGCGACATTCGCATATGCGGTAATTCGCGAGTTGATCGCATACCAACCGCCCAGATCGACGCGCGCATAACCGGCGGCGTGCAAGATGTTGAGGCCGTCAAAGTCGTCGTCTGGGCGACGGCCCACGAAGCTTCCGCCAAGGTCCGCACCCCAACGACGACCGAGGTACGACAACAAAACCGTGGCGGAATGTTTCGGACGGCGCAACAGTGGCATGCCGGGGTTGTATAGCGGATCGATGGGAGCGGGATTGTCGAGAATCTCGGTGGAAGTGTACGTATATGCAGCGTTGAGTGACAACCTGCTCCGAAGTTTGGCTTGCAGCTCGACCTCCGCACCTTGTGCGAAGGCTTTGTTGACGTTGAGATACTCTCCAATGAAATTGACGAGATCGATCTCTTCATAGTTGATCTGGTCGCGAAACAGATTGTTGAAATAGGTCGCATTCAAAGTGTATCTGCCCTTGTAGAAATCCTGCGCAATCCCCGCTTCGAAGGCGCGCACGCGCTCCGGTTTTAGACCGGGATTCGCTAAGGAATAGGGAGGACCAGCGAAGGTCTCTTCGAGGCGCGGCTCTTTGAATCCCGTAGAGTACGAAAAGCGGAGCCGCGTACCGGAAAAGACTTCACCGCCACGGAGCGCCAGCAGAGTGAGCGCCACGCGTGGCACCTCCGTATTTCCAAAGGCGCTGTTGTGAACGAAGCGTCCGCCAGCGATAGCCGTCAAGCGGCCTATGGTCAGCTGTTGCTGAGCGTACAGATCATTGTTCAGGCGTTGGCCGTGAGTTTGACCAAAGTTCACGTCGCCCACAAATCCGTTTTCATTTTCGATGCGATATCCGAAAGTCGTATGAGCCCAGGTTCGCTCGGAGTAATCGCCCTGGTATTCAAATCCCACGCGGTTGATACGGTCGACTTCGTGAGACGGAAAGTCGTCAATGCGGGCAGGGTCGCCATTCACGTTTAATTCGTTGTAGCGATACAGATAGTCGAAACCCGTGAAATGGTGCTGCCATCCATTCGGCGCGGCAACTCCCAGTTCGAAGCTGCCTAGCAGATTGTTATACTGCGACCATTCATAGGGATCTGGCGGCTGAAGAGGATCGCCGTTGAAATCCCATTCGCCTGGCACTCCTGTATGACTGTTCGAGTGTCGCACGCGCACTCGTAACGCAACTTCGTCGTTTACAGCCACGCCAACATTCGCGCCCTGCAGCGAATCCGAATAAGAGTCGTTCACGCCCTGCCCGCTGCTGTTGAACTGATCGCCGAAAAAGTTATAGTCGAAGCGTCCGTGAGCGCCAGCAAGAGACGCGTAGCCGTTGGCCGTTCCGAAATTTCCTCCGTCTCCGCCAAAGCGTAATTCAGGAATCGGCATGCTTCCGGTACGCGTCCACACCTGCACTACGCTGGTCATGGCATCGGTGCCGTACAAAGTGCTCTGCGCGCCCCGCACAAACTCCACACGGTCCGCTTGCGCCAGGGCCAGGGTGCCAAAATCAAACGTGCCGCCGGGTTCGTTAATGGTCACGCCATCGACAATTACTTTGTTGTAAGTGGAGTCGCCGCCGCGAACAAATAGAGACGAGATTCCGCCGCGTTGTCCCGCCGTATTCACGACCGCGCCCGGCAGGAAACGCATGGCGTCGTCCGCGGCCACCGGCTGCATGGCTTCCAACTGCTGGCCGCTCAGAGTGTCGACATCGGCGCCCGCAGCCTGGCTCGGAACTGGAGTGCGGGTCGCGGTCACTACCACGGTTTCCGCTGCCGTTGCCAGGCGGAGTTTGATGGTGATGACGTCAGCAGTTGGGGAAAGGTCCACCATCTCTGCCGCGAAGCCCGGAGCCAGCACCTGGATTCGATAAGAGCTCGATGCCTCCCCTCGAAAAACCACCAGCCCTTCGGCGGATGTGCTTTGCACGGCGGCGGGAACGGGTTTCCCCAGCTTGAGCAATTGCACTTCGGCGCCAGTGACGACGGCGTCCTGAGGATCGACAACCTTGATTTTGATTTCGGCGGAAGCGATAGCCACCAGACCGATGGCCAAGAGAAAAAATACACTGGCGAATACACTGGAAAACCGCATGTCACGTCTCCTTTATCACGCGAAAGGGGTTGGTGTGGGCGGTTCACGCCGGTCTCCTGGCTTTGCGAGTCAGAACGTGAGCTTTCGCTCGAATGAGCTTCAGCCCAGCGTTCGGCTACTACAACCGGCCTTCCCGGGTTGTCCTTTTCTTGGGCAGCCCCAGTGACCGGTTGCGATTTCCTCGCTTACAGTTGCGCGGCAGCGCGGGATTTGCACCCGCTTCCCATAGCGCCAGCGTGTCGCTGGCCTACGATCATGCGCGAACCTAATTTTGAGAAAGAACAAAAAACAGCAGCTCAGCAAATTTACCGGGCAGTCCGTTGCAAAGTCAAACGCGAGTGGAGCGACGGGCGTTTCGCCCGTCCGTTCGGGCGGCCGGGCGGGGACCCGGCTCTCCACTTGCTAGTTCTTAATGATAGGAAACTCCGGCGCTCCTACTCGCGCAACATGCTCCTCGGCGAAACGGGTGACGCGTTCGAGCGCGGCTTGCAACTGCCGGTGAAACTCCGCCATCTGCGCATCATCGGCGTCGGCGGGAACTTGCACCTTGGCGCTGAAGCGCACCAGCGCTTTCGAAAACGGTTTTGGGATCAGCAGCGCATCCCATGTATTCAGTACCCAGGCATGGCTGAGCGCGACATAGAACGCCGCCATGGGAAAGGCGCTGGCACGTGACAGCAGCACCGGGCCGGGCTTGGCCACGTATTTCGGCCCGCGCGGACCGTCAATCGTGAACGCCACCAGGTTGCCCTGTTCCAGTTGGCTCTTCAATCCCAGCAAGGCTTGCGCGCCTCCGCGACTGCTCGATCCACGCACCGCGACGAAGCCAAGCTTTTCAATGGTCCGAGCGATGTATTCCCCGTCGAAGCTGCGGCTCACCATCACCGCGATGCCGGTTCTTCTCCATAGCCACGCGCTGGCAAATACTGCCCGGTGCCAGAACGAATAGATCACCCGCTTTTCGTAAGTCGCGTCCGGAGGCGAAGGCGGCTCTTCCCACGATATGGAATAGCGGAGCGTCGGACCGATCAGCGAAATCGCCAGATAGTTCGCCCAACCGATGAGCCACAAAAGAATTCTCTGCCGCAGCGAGAATCGGGGCGTTTCCAGGACAGAAGGCTGTTCCGGCTCGACCGCAGTTGAGGAAGAACTCACGCCGATATTGTAGCCGGGAAGGAGAGGTTTAACTGAAAGCTGAGAGCTGATGGCCGAAAGCGCGGTCTTCCTAGGCTTCCAGGTAGGCGACGATCCACTCTCGCAGCCGTTGCCGCCGCTCGTCGGTCGAGTCAAAGCGAATCCCGAAACTCTTGTTCGTATTCTTCCACGAGACCTGCCCGCGCACCCAGACGCGCGGCAGCGTCAGCAGAGAAAACGACACTTCCACCTGACTTCCTTGTTCGGGCACATGAGTGCCCTTGAGTGACATTCCCCCGGAACTGATCTCTTGGCTGGTGGCGGTGATGCGGGCGCCGTCGGTCATCACGATTCCGACCTCCGTCATCACCGGAATGCGCACGTAGCGGCGAAATTCGTGCAGCACCAACATTCGCGTCGAGCGCACCAGTTTCATCGCCGCTGACCGCTCCAACGGTTCATGAAACACCGCGTTGAGGCACAGTTTCGAGTAGCGCATGGCGTCTTGTGCCGACCCGCCCAGCCCGTAAATAATGATCCGGCTGTTGGAAGCCGATCCTCGCGCCAGCTCGATAATGCTGCCGGCTGCTTCTCCCAGCGGTAAAACGCAGGCCTCGAACTTCTCGCGCTGCAGCCGGGTTATGTGTTCGCGCCCGATCGAAACCGTTTCGATTCCGGATTGACGGAAGCACTCGGTCAAAATCTGCGCCGACGCGTCGGGTAGGTCAAACAGCGCGACGCGGGCAGCCGTCTTTCGATGCACGGGAATAGGGGCGAGAACGGTACCAGTCGAGATAGGCATGAGACCCAGGGGATGAACTCCTCTTAAAATCCTATTCTGACGGGCTTTTTCACGGTTGCATAGGTTTCGAAGGGGCCTAGCCCCTGTCCTAAAGTGCCATTACGGAAGTTGTACTCGGAACGCTTCGCCCGCTCCCTTTCGTTCCTCTCTGTAGGGAGGCGGAGCCCGCCCTGTCTTCTGAGACGGGACGAGCCGGCCACGAGAAAGTCGGCATCGCACCTGATTTTGGGTGGCGCAGGGGTTCACCGCTGCCATAAGTGCCCTGTTTCCAGAGCCGACTTCAGCCGCTGCGGTGATGTTGTGACGCGGAAATTACTTCTTCCTCAGCCTGCGAGCGGCGACCCTGTGCGGAAATCAATGTGCGTTCAGGTAAGATGTTGCCATCCTGTGCACGGGTAGCCGTAGCTTAGAACATGATCACTCTCAACGACATCCAGTCCGCCTTGGGCCGTATTCGCAACTCCATCTACCTCTCGCCCTGCGCGCGTTCGGAGACATTTTCCGAGTCCACCGGCAACCAGGTTTACCTGAAGCTCGACAACCTGCAGCGCACCGGCTCTTTCAAGGAGCGCGGCGCGCTGAACAAGTTGCTCTCGCTCAGCACCGAAGAACGCGCCCAGGGGGTGATTGCAGCCTCGGCCGGAAATCACGCCCAAGGGGTTGCCTACCATGCCGGCAAGCTTGGCATCCGCGCCCAGATTTGCATGCCGCTGACCACGCCTCTCATCAAGGTTTCGGCAACGCGCGGTTACGGCGCGGATGTGGTTCTGCACGGCGCCAACTACGATGAAGCTTGTGAAGAGGCGCTCCGCCGCGGTGAGGCTGAGCATCTCGCCTTCGTCCATCCCTTCGATGACGACGTCGTCATCGCCGGGCAGGGTACGATCGGCTTGGAGCTCCTCGAGCAGCATCCCGACCTCGAAGCCGTAGTCGTCCCGATCGGAGGTGGAGGGTTGATTGGCGGCATTGCCTGTGCGCTAAAAGAATCGAATCCCAAGTCGAATACAAAGATTCAAGTTTTCGGAGTTCAGCCCTCGCGCCTGCCGTCCATGAAAGTGGCCGTCGCTGAAGGCAAGCCCGTGACGCTCAACGCGTCGTCCACCATCGCCGATGGCATTGCTGTCCGGCGCGCCGGTGAGCGCACGCTGCCGCTGGTTCAGAAGTATGTGGACGACATCGTCACCGTCGAAGAAGAAGAAATCGCCAACGCCATCCTGCTGCTGCTGGAGCGCGAAAAAACTCTGGCCGAAGGCGCCGGCGCGGCAGCCCTCGCGGCCCTGGTCAACCGCAAGCTGCCTTTCGTCGGAAAGAAAGTTGCCGTGCTGGTCTGCGGCGGAAACATCGATGTCACCCTGCTCTCGCGGATTATCGAGCGCGGCCTCGTGAAAGATGGACGCCTGGTGCGCCTGCGCGTCCATCTGCCCGACTATCCCGGCGCGCTCAATCGCCTAACATCGATTCTGGCGCAGCATCGTGCCAATATCGTCGAGACGGACTACGACCGCGCTTACCATGGCGTAGGTCTCGGTGAGACCGCGATCGAAATCACCATGGAAACCCGCGGCCCCGACCACATCGCCGAAATCATCTCAGCCTTGGGTGCGGCGGGATATACGCAGGAACGGGTGCTGTAGGGCCTTTTCACCGCCGAGACGCCGAGAAAACAGGAAACGCTGTTTGGGTTTCTCGGCGTCTCGGCGGTGAAGTTTATTCGAACTGTTTCCGAAATCTCTCCAACCGATCTTTCACCTCAGAGACTTCGCGCCGTAATTCCGCCACTTCTTCTTCCAACCGCGCGATTCGTTCCGCATCCGCCGGGTTGCGCTCAACCGCCATGCCAGCCTGTACCGGCGCTTCCGCTTCCACCACATCTCCGGCGAGCAGATGCGCATATCGAGATTCTTTCGTTCCCGGCTGCCGGGGCAGCACTTTCGCCAGCGGAGGTTCGCGTTGCATCAATTTCTGCAATGCCGATTGCACATCCTCCAACGTTTCGAAGCGGTGCATGCGTTCGGCGCGTCCGCGCAATTCGCCGGGAGTCTGCGGGCCGCGCAGCAACAATACACATAGCACGGCAATTTCCGGACGCGTGAAGTTAAATACTTCCTGCAAACGCTGCTCGTATTTGGTAACACGGCTATCGGCGCCACGCGCCGGGCCGGCCATGCGCTGCTGCTGCAGACCCTCCAGTGCATCGCGCACCGCATCCTCGTCCAACTGCATCACCGGATCGCGGTTCGTCTTCTGGTTGCAGGCATTCACCAGCGCGTTCAGCGACAGGGGATAGTATTCCGGCGTGGTAATGTCTTTTTCAATCAGCGACCCCAGCACCCGGACTTCGGTTTCCGTCAGCTTGATTTCCATGGATTTCATCATTGTACCGAGTCGTCAGAACGATAGAGCGACGCGCGCGAGCCTGCCTTGAGTTTGTTCGAAGGGACACCCGGCCCTCCACCGGCTGGGCACGGTATACTCAATAGTTTGCCGGACGCATCCAATAGAACCAGTTGCCAGTAGCCAGTCTTGAAACGGGAGACGGTGTTCCCCGCCTACCACACTTCGGGCTAAGGCAGAGGGCGAGTGGTTGCCGGACTGGCAGCCGGGTACTGGCAACTGCATTTCAAGGAGGAATCGTGAGGAGATACCTGGGAGTCTTGGCCGGCATGGCGGCGCTGTGTGTGATGTCGTGGGCGCAAGTTCCAGCCCAGGCTCCGCCTCCAGATCAAGCTCCGGCCCCAGCTCCGGCACCCGAGCCACTTCCGATTCCCACTCCGGCCGCCAACCCCACCCCCGCCCGCCCTTATCCGCGGATCGAACTCTTTGCTGGCGGTACGTATGCCGAGGCTGGTCTTTTCAATGCTGGACACTGGGCGGGATTGCCCGGCTGGGACGCTTCTTTTGGCCTGAACGCGGCCCGTTGGTTCGGGATCGTCGTGGAGGGCGGCCAGTACTTCGGAACCTCAAAGATTCCGACAGGCACCCCGGAGCCATTTCCTCCGTGTGGCGGGCAAAACGGCTTTTGCCCCGGCACTTACCCCACGTTCGACGTGACGACGCGAGAGTACAACTTTCTTTTCGGCGCGCAGTTTGCCCGCCGCAAGTATGAACTCTGGACGCCGTTTGGCGAGCTCCTGTATGGACATCAGGGCACGCGCGGCCAGGCGACTGGAGGCGGTGCTACGTTCACGGAAATCGGCACGGGCCGGGCGCTGGTGGCTGGCGGCGGCCTCGACCGCAAAATCAATGAGCGCTTCGCATTGCGGTTCAAGGCCGATTATTTCCAGACCGGTTCCCAGTTTCCTACTTTCGCGAAGAAGAAGCAGGATAATTTCCGCTTCTCGGTGGGCATTGTCATCCGCAACGTGCGCAAGAAGAAGCGCAGCCTCGACGAAACTGATGTCGCACCGTAGATCTGGGGCGCTGCCTGGAGGCGACCCAACGTTGTCGTTGCCGGCTCGTGCCGGTTCGCTGACAGCGAACGGCCATCGACTAATGGGCGGGAGCGAAACTCGAGCAACGCGTTCGCATCCGGCGATAATTCCGTCCGCGCGCTTTGTCCGCAGTCCTCATGCCGACAGCCACGGCGCTAAGAGCGGCGCAGAAAATCGCTCAGCGGCTTGGTCTTAGTCCGCAGTTCGTCGGCGAGATCGGCGCCCTTTTCGACCACTTCCTCGATGCGATCTTTGGCTTCGTCCGTCCAGTCCGAGGCGGTTTCCAGGGCGTCGTTATAGGATTCCCGCAAATCTTTCCGCAACTGCCGCCCGCTCTTTGGAGCAAGCAGCAGGCCGAGGGCGGCGCCGACGCCAAGCCCGATCAGCAGAAAAGTGACTGCTGTCCCGACCGTACCTTCCGAACTCTCGTATTTTCCGATGCGCATAGAAACCTCCCGATCAAGCTCTATTCTAGACCCGATTTGAATTGGTAATTTTGTAATCTGTAATTTAGTAATGTGAAATGGGGACAGTCTGGGTCTTCAAATTGCCAAATCACAAAATCCCCCTGGTTCCCACAATTCTGCCCGCCTGTGTAAAATGAACTGTTGATCCCAAATGCGGCGGGAGCCCGGCGACCTCCGCCCCAGCAGGCCAAAAGCGGGCCCGCCGGGGACCACGGACCTGCCTGGCTGCCCAGAATTCCTAGCAGAGCGTAAGGAGATGTAAACCAGCAATGTCGATTCCAGCGACCCAACTCCGTCCCGGCATGATCATCAAGCACAACAATGACTTGCATTCCGTATTCAGCGTCGAGCACCGCACGCCGGGCAACCTGCGCGCCTTCATCCAGGCGAAACTGCGCAACTTGCGCACGGGCGCCATGTTCGAGCACCGTTTCCGCTCTCCCGACCCCATCGAAAAGGTCAACGTGGACGAGGTCAACATGGAGTTTCTGTACGCTGATGGCGACAGCTACTACTTCATGGACACCGAGAATTACGAGCAGACTCACCTGACCCGCGAGATCCTCGGCGATGCAGTGGATTATCTGACCTCGAATCTCCAGATCAAGGTGGAGTTTTTCGATGGCAAGGCGGTGGGGATCGAGTTGCCGCAGACCGTGGTGCTGACCGTGACCGAAGTCGAGCCTGGCCTGAAGAGCGCCACCGCATCCAGCGTGACCAAGCCGGCGAAAACCGAAACCGGCCTCATCGTGCAGGTGCCGCCGTTCATCAACGAAGGCGAGAAAATTAAGGTGGACACGGCGGAAGGAACGTATCTGTCGAGAGCGCAGTGAAAAGTCAGAAGTAAGAAGTCAGATTGCAGAAGTGAAGAACTCTCGATGCACACAGCGCCTGGGAGCTTTTACTTCTGCAATCTGACTTCTGACTCCTGCAATCGATTTCATGGCTTCCGCCAACGATCAATCTCGCGCTCTGGCTCGCCGCTTTCTGGTACGGGGACGCGTCCAGGGCGTCGGCTTCCGCTGGTTTGTGGAACGGGAGGCGCACCTTCTCCGCATTGCCGGATGGGTGCGCAACAATCACGATGGCAGCGTCGAAGTGCTGGCCATGGGGACGCGCGACCAGTTGGCTGGATTGCGGTCGCGCTTGCAGGATGGCCCGCGCGCGGCGCGCGTGGATGATGTGGAGGAATCCGAGGCCGATCCGGTCGCGGGACTCAGTTCATTTCAAGTTCGAGGAGCTTAACTTTAAGATGCCGACCAAGATGCCGACCGAGCCTGTAGATTGCGAAGGATTGAAAAAGCTGATCCGGGAGGTGCCCGACTTCCCGAAAAAAGGCATCCTGTTTTACGACATCACCACGCTGCTCAAGGACAAACTCGGCTTCGCGCGGCTGATTGACGCGCTCTCGGCAAACTATATCGGTAAAGAGATCGATCTGGTGCTGGGCATGGAGGCGCGCGGATTTATCTTTGGACCAGCGCTCGCCTACCGGCTGAATGCGGGATTCGTTCCTGTCCGCAAGCCGGGGAAGTTGCCCGCCGAAACAGTGAAGGTGAGCTACGACCTGGAGTACGGCAGCAACACGCTGGAGGTCCACAAAGATGCCATCAGAAAGGGTCAGCGCGTCCTGATCGTGGACGACCTGCTGGCCACTGGCGGAACGGCCGCCGCGACTGCCGAACTGGCCAGCGGCTTGGGAGCGGAGATTGCAGGGCTGGCGTTTGTGGTCGAACTAGACTTCCTGAAAGGTCGCGAGAAACTGGCGAAGTACAATGTGTTCTCGCTGCTGCACTATGCCCGGTGATACATACGATCGGTAATTATGAAAGGTGACAGCAAGGCTAGGCAGCGGCGGCTTCCGGGCTCAACCGGGCACCGCGCTGCCACCCCTCAGACTCCCGTCTTGCTTTCTTTACTCGCTCACTTTACCAGGTACGCAACGGCCCGGAATAGACCTCTCCAGATCGCCAAGCTAACAACCAGCGACGCGCTGTAGGAGAAGATCGCAATCCAGTTCCACTGGATACACCTTTCACTTTCTCGGATCCACATGGGGGAGGGCTCCTTGTTCGCCTGATCGGAAGCAATTATGTAACCGTTTCTTCTTTTCCGCAAGTTGTTGACAGCATTACCCCGGCACGGCGATCCGCTTTTTTCAAGATGGGTGAAATCGCCATGCGTCAAAAAAAAACGCGCAGATGTTGCCCAACCCGGCGCCGAAGTCTTGACACTTGCAGCCGCTCCGCCGTCAGGCCAAGCCAACTCTCGGGCGCGCCCCAGCGATGGTGATAAGCTAACCACTTCGGCGGAATGATACAGTCGGTTAATCTTGAGTTGAATGCGGAGTTCGATGCCGAGCGCGATCAGACTTTTCCTTCTACTGACGGCCATACTACGGATGGTCATTCTGATGAACGCCTCTGCGGCCGCCGCTGATTCCGCTTCGCTCCCGCCCTCCATCACTACGGCGCCACTCTCGGTCGACCAGGTCGTGGACAACCTTGTCCGCAGAGATGTAGAGCGGGCGCAGGCACTGCGCCATTACGAATCCACGCGCGTGTATCACCTTTCCTATCGTGGATTCCCGGGTGATCGCGACGCCGAAATGACCGTCGAGGCAACTTATGACAGTCCTTCGACCAAGAACTTCAAAGTGATCTCGCAAACGGGATCGAAGCTGATCACCGACCGCGTGTTCAAACGCTTGCTGGACAGCGAGAAAGAAGCCACCGAGCCGCAAATGCACCGGCGCACGCTGCTCAACCGCGAGAATTACGATTTCGCGTTGATTGGCTACGAGCCCCCGGACGTCAATTCTCCGGACAAGCACAGCCAATACGTGCTCGCCGTCTATCCGAAGGAGAAGAGCAAGTACGTCTATCGCGGCAAAGTGTGGGTCGACGCAAACGACTTCGCCGTCACTCGGATTGAAGCGGAGCCCGCCCAGAATCCTTCCTTCTGGACGAAGAAAAATGAAATTCGTCACGAGTACATAAAGGTGCAGGATTTCTGGCTTCCCCGGCGCAACCAGTCGGTATGCTACATACGCCTCGGCGGGCGCGCCACGCTGACGATCGAATACAGCAACTACCGTGTCACGGATTCGCGGCGGCCGGGGAACTCCACATCGTCTTCCAGCGTGGGAACCCGCTAGGTTACGTAGGGACGGCCGCCCGTCAGGTGTAAGAGCTCGGGCTTGCTGAGACCCGAGACCTAACACCTGAGACCTAGCCTCCGGTAGTACAATCCCGCCATGGGCAGCCTGATCCAGCCGAATGCAAATCCCACGGCGGAGCCGCAAGAGTCCGGGTTCCGTCCGATTCTCGTCGGGATCGTCATTGTAGGCATTGTGGTCGGCATTCTGGCGCTGGTTTTTCGCGCCGAGCAGAAAAAGCCCGCTGTGCCTCCTGCTTATGCCGCGAATCTGAAGTTCTCAGACATGCAGACCAGCGCCGCGCAAAATTTTGTGGGTGCGACCGTCAGCTATCTCGATGGCAACATTACCAACACCGGCGATAAGACGGTCATTCACGCGGTAGCGCAGATCACCTTCAAGGACGACATGGGACAGATGGCGCAACGCGAAGAACTTCCGATCCGCGTTCTGCGCACTGGCGGACCCTACGACGAAGCCGTGGATCTCAACCTCTCGCCGCTCGCGCCCGGACAAAGCAAACCTTTCCGCCTGACCTTCGAGAACATCTCCGCCCAATGGAATCACGCCTATCCGGATCTGCAGATCACCGAGGTCAGCACAAAGTAGGGTGCAGAAGCGGCTGCGGGCTTCGAGCCACGAGCTACGAGCGAACCGATTGCTCGTAGCTCGAAGCTCGCGGCCCGGAGCCTATGCCTCCGTTACAATGGCCTCGTGCCTGACGTAAAACCATTCCGTCTGACGGAGTCCGTTAAAGCCGCGGGTTGAGCGTCCAAGCTGAGTCCGGCGGCGCTGGACACGGTGCTTGGGAAATTAGCCCGGCAACAGGACCCGAATGTGCTAGTCGGCTTCGATCACGCCGACGACGCGGGCGTGTATCTGCTCACGCCCGAGACGGCGCTCGTGCAGACGGTGGATTTTTTCACGCCCATCGTGGACGATCCCTACACCTTCGGCCAGATCGCCGCGACCAACGCGCTCAGCGACGTTTACGCCATGGGTGGAAAGCCGCTGACTTCGCTCGCTCTCGTTTGTTTTCCCGACAAAGGCGATCTCAACATCCTCGAGCGTATTCTGGCCGGCGGCTTGTCGAAGATGATCGAGGCGGGATGCACGGTGGTCGGCGGTCACAGTATCCGCGACGAAGAAACGAAATTCGGATACTCGGTCACCGGAGTGATTCATCCCCAGCGCGTGCTCGCCAATCAGGGCGCGCAACCCGGCGATAAACTTCTGTTCACCAAAGCGCTCGGTACAGGCGTCATTTCAACAGCGATCAAGAAAGGCGTTGCGAAGCAGGAGTGGATCGAAGCCTCCGTGAAATCGATGACCACGCTGAACAAGATCGCGGCCGAAGTAATCACTGCTGCTCACGTAGAGGCGGACGCATTCGTCCGCCCCGCCGAGCAAAGCTCGGCAGCGAGGGGCACGGCCAACGACCTGCGACCAACGGCCAGCGACGCCTTTGCCGTCCACGCCCTGACCGACGTCACCGGCTTCGGCCTGATCGGTCACGCCCGCGAAATGGCGCTGGCATCGAACGTCAGCCTCGTCTTCCATTCCGCCAGAATTCCCGTGCTCGAAGGCGCGCTCGATTGCATCCGCGCCGGCTACATTCCCGGTGGACTCAAAGCGAATCGCGACTTTGCAGAATGCTTAGTCGGCTATGATCCGTCGGTGCCCGCCGACATCCGCACGCTTCTCTTCGACCCGCAAACCGCGGGCGGCCTGCTGATCTCGGTTTCCGCCGAAGACGCCGGCTCGCTCACACGCGCACTGCAAGACGCCGGGGTGCCCGCGGTAGAAATCGGCGAGGTGGTAGTGCCCGCGAAACCTCTGATCCGAGTCACTGCTTGATTAGCGAGCTCAGCCCGCGCTGATCAGTTCCCAGACGTGGGCCAGGTGATGGTCATCGTGCTCCGCCACAAAATACAGATGGTCCACCAGCCGCATGGGTGTTTTCAGCCGCGGATGGAGAGAGACGCGGGCGAAAAGTGCGGGGGCGATCTTCTCCACTCTGCTCACCAGTCGTGAGCGGGCGTTTCGGAATTCGGTCAGAATCTCATCGATCGGGCGCTGATTGTACTGCGCTTCGCGCGTCTTCCGATTGCTCAAGTCAGCCACAGTAAGCTGTGATGCTTCCATCATGTAGTCATCGACCCGCGCCATCCATAGAGGTTCGAGGTCCAGCAAGTGCCCGGCATGTTCCTGGGCCGACCACTTTTCATTTTCCTGCGGCGTCCTGACTAGAACGTTGCGATCAGCGCCGCGAACGATTTCCTCCAGTCGGGCTGGCGTGCCTCGCAAGCGCGCGCACAGGTTCGGATGCTGCTCCACCGGAAACGTGAAGTCGAACTTCCTTTCAAACCAAATCGGCGGTTGGTTCATGGCTGCAGGCGAATCAAGAATTATGTCCTTCTACAAGATGCCAAACCAAGCGGTAGCGACGCAATTCGTGGAACAGTGTCGCGCCCGACAGGACCTTCTCCGCAGCGGTTGCATCTATACTCCCAAATCGTGGACCATTAGTTTTCAAATATGTAGCCATTTTCTGTTTCTGCGAAAGGAATCCTCAAATGAAAACCCGCAATCTCGGACGTTCCGGCCTCAAGGTTTCCGCCCTCGGCCTCGGCTGCATGGGCATGTCGGAGTTTTACTCCGGACGCGATGACGCCGAATCGATCGCGACCATTCATCGCGCGCTCGAACTCGGCATCACCTTTCTCGACACGGCCGATATCTACGGACCGTACAAGAACGAGGAACTCGTCGGACGCGCGATCAAGGGCAAGCGCGATCAGATTGTGCTGGCCACGAAGTTCGGAATTGTTCGCGATCCCACGAACCCCAATGTTCGCGGCGTTAGCGGCAAGCCCGACTACGTGAAGAAATCCTGCGAAGCAAGTCTGAAGCGGCTGGGCATCGAGCACATTGATCTCTATTATCAGCACCGCGTCGATCCGAATACTCCGGTTGAGGAGACGGTGGGCGCCATGGCGGAACTGGTCAAGGAAGGCAAGATTCGTTATATCGGCTTGTCGGAAGCTTCAGCCAACACACTGCGGCGTGCAGTGAAGGTGCATCCCATCGCGGCGCTGCAGACCGAGTATTCGCTGTGGACGCGCGATCCCGAACACGAAATCCTGGCGACTTGCCGCGAACTCAGCATCGGCTTCGTCGCCTACAGTCCGCTGGGGCGCGGTTTTCTTACCGGCCAATTCAAAAAGTTCGAAGACCTGGCGGCGGATGATTATCGCCGTTTCTCGCCGCGCTTCCAGGGCGAGAACTTTCAGAAGAATCTCGATCTCATCAAAGAAGTTGAAGAGATTGCGCGCGAAAAGAAATGTCAGCCTTCACAATTGGCGCTCGCATGGGTGTTGGCACAGGGTGACGACATTGTTCCGATTCCCGGCACGAAGCGCCGCAAGTATTTGGAGGAAAACGTCGCGGCGGTGGATTTGAAACTGACTCCGGAAGACTTGCGCCGCTTAAACGAAGTCTTTCCCTCTGGCGCCGCTTCGGGATTGCGCTATCCGGAACACATGATGAACCTGGTCAACGGGTGAGAAGTGAGCTTGTTTGGAGGCGGGGCGAAGCCCCGTCCCCACATGGTGCGACGGATGCAGCTTAACGGTCGAACAGCTTATTCACCTCGTCATAAGGCACAGCTCCCTCCATCGCGCTGTACGTCCCGGAGGTCCTGAGCTCCTCCGCCACTCGCCGCAGCAGCCCGAGAGTCGCGCGCATGGGGCCGGACCCCAAGCTTACGCGAGCCACGCCCAGCTTTTCGAGTTCTGGAGTCGAGGGCGTTCCCGGCACGGCGAGAATGTTCAGTGGACACTCGACGGCTTTCACCAACCGTTCAATGGTCTCGGCGTCCTTGAGTCCGGGGGCGAAGACGCAATCGGCGCCCGCATCGCGAAACGCTAGCAGCCGCCGCAAAGCTTCGGAATAGTCCGCATCGGGATTGCCCCCCGGCAGCAGATACACATCGGTGCGAGCATTCACCACAACTTGTGCCCGCATCTGCATGGCGGCCTGGCGCGCCGCCTTGATCTTTTCGACCGCTAGCTGCAAGTCGATCAGGGGCTGGTCCGGGTTGCTGCTCCCGTCTTCCAGATTCATCCCGACGACTCCCGCCCGAATCAGTTCGCGCGTCGTCTTGGCGGCATCTTCCGGGCTGGAACCATATCCCGATTCGACGTCAGCGGTCACAGGTACATGAACGGCGCGAGCGATTCGGCCGATGCGAGCCATCATTTCCTCGCGTGGAATGCGTTGGCCATCGGGGTGACCTAGCGAAAAAGCGATGCCGGCGGAAGTGGTTGCAATCGCCGGGAAGCCAGCCTCCTCGAAGATGCGGGCGCTGGCCACATCCCACGCGTTCGGCAGGATAAGCACTCCCGGCCCGCGATGGAGCTGCCGAAATTGGATCGCTCGGTCGGTATGGGAATCCACAAGTTCTCTCCTCTATTATTCTTTCCTGCAGATTTGTTTCAACCGCAGTCAACTGCCGCAAGCTTTTTCGCGCATACGGTCAAGGAAGCTGGGGACATGCACCACGGCGCGTCCCACGGTGCCGCGTCCAATCTCCTGCGCGCCATCGTCGGCGCGGACGCGCATGATATAGAAGCGGCCGTCAAACGATTCCAGTTCCGCCTCGGCGTGAATTCGCATTCCGATGCCCGTGGCCGCACGGTGTTCGATGTGGATCGAGATGCCCACCGTGATTTCTCCCTCATCGCAATACGGTTGCAGCGCGTGGAAGCTGGCCGTTTCCATGAGCCGAATCATGTCGGGAGTCGAATACACCGGCGGCAGCTCCGGATGATGCGCGGCAAGCGTGTGCTTCAACTCAACGGTTTCCGCTGCTTCGCCACGCGTGCCGATCGGGATGGGTCGGGCCATTCTTGCTTGAAACGGGGTCGCAAGTTTTGCAGCACCTTAAGGAAGCTCTGATTAAGCCCCTGGGATCCTCCGTGCACCCCTGTGTCCCCTGTGGTTTATGCTCTCTGTCGACACTTGATCAGAGTTTCCCTTGGATTTTCAATTCTAGCTTGAGGCCAACGCCGACGCACGTTCCAGCCGCCGCGCCTCGAAGCCATCCATCACGGCCCATAAAGCCTTGGCCGCGGTCTCGGCGGCGGCCAGTGCCTTCTTGGCCGTCTCCGGATTGGCCTTGACCCGCTTCTCCAGTTGGGTGCGCCACACCTGCGCGTGGTGCACGTCGGCGGTGGCGTGGAACGTGAAATAGCCGCGGGTCTTCTCATTGGCACCGTAGCGTTCCCGCAGGACGCGATCTTTCTCTCGCGCGATGCGCGGCACCTGCGATTCGTAAGCATAGAAAGCCGCCAGCGCCTCTTCCGGAGTGCCTTCGCTGGCGACACGGTGAAACCAGGAAACGAGCTTGCGAACTTCCCCCACCGGGCGCCGTTTCGGAACACGGCCCCCGCCCAGACCTTCCACAAAATCGAGCCACAGTTCGGAGTGCGAACGTTCCGGCTCGCCGAAGGAATCTTCGCCACCCTTTTCATCGGTCATGTTCGCGAGCACGGCGCGGCGCAACTCACCTTCCTCCAGCCGGACACCGAGCTGCGCCAGATAACCCGGGAACGCGTCCACGTGCGGGTAATAATCCTCGGCGTAGGCGCGCAGATCGTCGCGGGTCAGCTCGCCCGCCGACCAGGCTTTGTAGAACGGATGACTGAGCAAATCGTATGAATGAATGCGTTCGTCGAGCAGAGACAAAAATGCCTTCGTTTCCATGATGTTCTTTTCCCCGATGACCTCGGTACTCTTAACTATACGGTCGGGACCGGCCGATCACAAGGACGCTGCCGCCAGCCACAATCGGAATTGCGCTTCTCGCCGCGAAGCGGTTCTATTGTTTTTTCCCAGATACTTTTCAGAACAATTTTGCCGAATCCAGCAGGATCGTGACCGGGCCTTCGTTAACCAGTTCCACCTGCATTGTTTCCTGGAAGCGTCCAGTTTCGCAGCGCAAGCCGGCGGCGCGGACTTTCGCGACAAAATATTCGTAGAGTTCGCGCGCCGGCCCGGGAGGAGCGGCCGCGTCGAACGATGGCCGTTTGCCGCGGCGCGCATCTCCGTAGAGGGTGAACTGCGAGACCACCAGCAGCGCGCCGCCAACCTCCGCGACCGGCAAATTCATCTTGCCATCCGCATCTTCGAAAATCCGCAGGCCGATTGTCTTCTCGGCAACGTAATCGGCGTCGGCGCGCGTATCTCCCGCTCCCACCCCGAGCAACACCAGCAAGCCGAGGCCGATCTCGCCAGCGATCTCACCGCCCGCGGTAACCCTGGCCCGGCTCACGCGCTGCACTACGGCGCGCATTTAACGGCTAGCCTCGCCGAGAAGCGTTTCGTGTCCGGCAAGCGCCTGCCAACGGCCATCGCGGTAAGTGAAGACGTCGGTGAAGCGGACGCGGGCCACGACCTTGCCGGAGGGGTCGACCAGCGTTGCAAGTCCGCGCGTAAATCCGAAGTTCCCCTCGACGTGCGCGCGCATTTCCGAGAGGTGGTTAGTGCCGGGCTTGCGCTGCGGGATGTGCTCCAGCATCTGGCTGCGGGTATGCAGCGAGCCATCGACGTCGGCGTTTTCGAATTCGCCGGCCACCATGCAGGCGACGGCGTCAGCGTCCTTGCGGCTGAGGGCCGCGGCCCAGTTCTGTTCGAGTTCGATGAGCGTCGCCTCGGTCTTCGGCTGATTCTTCGGGCAATCGGCGCCGGCTGCGGACAACGCGAGCGCCAGCAGAACAGCAGGCAGGGTTAGGATTTTCACGTCCAAATCGTGACATGAGTCCATCGAAATGAGCAAGAGCGGAGGACGAAATCGCACTTGACTTTTGCAGCTGATTAATGTTGAGCGCATTTTGAACACTTCAACTACAATTGCGCACGTGAATTCAGTACACCCTGCAGTGTGTCCCCAAAATCGTAAGAACCACCACTCAAAAAAAAATCTTAAGGAGCGAAATTATGAAAACTAAGCTTGTGCTTGGAGTCATTCTAGCTGCAACGACGTTATTCACCGCTTGCCACAGTGCCGAGAAGGCCAGCGCTGACGCCGCGATCAAGGGCGCCCAGGCTGCATATGCAGTCGTGGCCGATCAGGCCAACAAGTACGTGCCCGATCAGTCCAAGGAAGTTCAGGCGGCCATCCAATCCGCCAAGGACACCTACGACAAAGGCGATTACGTTGCGGCTTTTGAGGCCTCCAAGCCCCTTGCCGGCAAAGTGCAGGACCTTGGGAAGGCGACGGACACCAAGAAAGCCGAACTGACCGCCAAATGGACCGAGCTGAGCAGCACGATCCCTGGCCTGTTGAAGGAAGTCCAAAAGAAAGCCGACGCGCTCACCAAGAGCCACAAGCTTCCCAAGGGAGCTGATGGCAGCCTCGCAGCCGCGAAACAGGCCTGGACCGATGCCTCGGCCGCATTCACCTCCGGCCAACTTCCCGACGCGGTGGCAAAGGCCTCCGCGGCAAAAGCTACGCTCATCGACCTGCAACCCACGCTTGGGATCAAACCCATCAAACCCAAGGCGTAATCTTGCGGCGCGGCGCCGACAGGAATGTCCGCTAAGCGGATGAACAGTGTTCTAATCAACCACGAAGGACGCAGAGGAGCATGAAGGAAACGATCGAGGATTCACACCTTTGCGCGACCTCGGGTCCTTTGTGGTTGATGAATTGAGGACACGGCAAACGACAGGGAGTTTGACCGCTCTCCCCGCCGCCAGTTAGGATTCTGTGGTGATCTCCACACGACCAGCTTTTTCTTGCAGGCTGCGAAAAAACTCCGGTTTCGTATCAGAGTATCGCTTTAGCGATATTGTACGTTCTTCCAAATCAGGCGCCCTGGGAGCGGGGCATTTTTGCTTCCTTCCTTTGCATACTTTCGCAATCCCTTTTAAACTACTGGTTTCGACTTGATTCGATCCATTGAGCAATGGGCAGTCGTAAATCAGCAAACGCCGGCCCGGAACCCGGACCCGCGATTCCCAGAATTAGAAACGAGGAGAAACATGGCAGCCGTTGATGAAAAAGTGAAACAGATTATTGTGGAGCAATTGGGTGTGGACGAGGGCGAAGTCACGCCCAGCGCGTCATTTGTGGACGACCTGGGCGCCGATTCGCTTGACACCGTCGAGCTCGTGATGGCTTTCGAAGAGGCCTTCGATATCGAAATCCCCGACGAGGATGCGGAGAAGATTCGCACTGTGGCGGATGCCGTCGATTACATCGGCAAGCACGCGAAAGCAGGCAAGTAATTTGGCCAGCAATTCGGCAAGACGGGTCGTCATTACCGGCATCGGCCTGATTTGCTCCGTGGGCAATACCACCGACGCGGTGTGGCAGGCGCTGCTCGCGGGCAAGAGCGGCGTCGACCGCATTACCGGGTTCGACGCCTCCGCGTTTGCCTGCCAGATCGCGGCCGAGGTGCGCAACTTCGATCCCCTCAGTTTCATCGAAAAGAAAGAAGTGAAAAAGATGGGCCGCTTCATCCACTTCGCCATCGCCGCCTCCGACGAAGCGATGAGGATGTCGCAGCTCAAGGTCACGCCCGATATTGCCGAGAACGTCGGCGTGCACATCGGCTCAGGGATCGGCGGATTCGATGTGATCGAGCGCGAACACACCGCGCTCCTCGAGGGCGGCCCGCGCAAGATCTCGCCTTTCTTCATTCCGGCGGCAATCGTGAACCTCGCCGCCGGGCACGTTTCCATGCGGTTCGGCGCCAAGGGTCCGAATGAAGCGACGGCCACGGCCTGCACCACCAGCGCCCATTCCATCGGCGATTCCTTCCGCATCATCCAGCACGGCGATGCCGATGTGATGATTGCCGGAGGCGCCGAGGCCGCCATTACTCCCATGGGAGTCGGCGGATTCGCCGCCATGCGCGCGCTTTCCACGCGCAATGACGACCCCGCCCGCGCCAGCCGTCCCTGGGACAGGGACCGCGACGGCTTCGTGATGGGCGAAGGCGCCGGCATCATGATTCTCGAGGAACTCGAGCATGCCCGCCGCCGCGGCGCTCCCATCCTGGCGGAAATCGTAGGCTACGGTATGTCCGCGGACGCCTATCACATGACGCAACCCGCTCCCGAGCACGAGGGCGGCTTCCGCGTCATGCGCAATGCGCTGCGCGATGCGAAACTCGATGCCAGCGTCGTCGGCTACGTCAACGCCCACGGCACCTCGACGCCCATCGGCGATACGTTGGAAGCGCACGCCATAAGAAATTTATTTGGGAAGAGAGTTCCGGTCAGTTCCACCAAATCCATGACCGGCCATCTGCTGGGCGGGGCGGGCGGGTTAGAGGCGGGAGTAACGGTGCTGGCGCTGCGCGATCAGATTCTGCCGCCCACTATCAACCTCGAGAACCAGGACCCTGAGACCGAGAACATGGACTTCGTTCCCAACCAAGCCCGCAAGACAGAATTCGAATACGCGATGTCGAATTCATTCGGCTTCGGCGGAACCAATGGAGCGCTGCTGTTCCGCAGGTGGACGGGGTAACGGGAATTGCAGAGGTCAGAGGGCAGATTGCGGAAGTAAACTCCCAGCGATTTGACCTCTAACCTCTTCAATCCTTCTTCATCGCGTCAATCAGCACGTACAGATCCTTAGTGTCGGTCACTTCCACATAAGGCTTGCCAGCGTGTTTGCTGCAGACCACCCAGATCGTCGGCGTGTGTTCAATATGCAGACTCAATCCCACATCCTTGTCCGCTCGCACCAGCCCTGCGAGCTTGCCGTCGGGATCCACCACGAACGGCAACCCTATCTTGTGCTCGGCGGCAAACTTCTCCGCAAATCCCCGCAAGTTCTGCGGGAAGATCTCCATCTGATGCGCGAACACAGTCTCCCGGAACGCGTTCCCCACTTCCTTGGAATGAGTGTCGAAGTAACGCGCCAGTACGGCAGCGTCGAACGACCAGTTGTGCCCCGGTAGCGGGAAGTCGTGCTGCACCAGGGGAATCTTGTACTCGTGCGAGGCCTGCACCAGCAACGGCGCGACTCGGCCGCATTGTGGACATTGCAGGTCTTCGAAAACGACGATCGCAAGTTGCGATCCCTTGGGCGGGCGGAGAGCCTCCGGTACATCCTGCGCAAAAACCGGCAGGCACAGCAAAACGAGACCAGCGAGAACGAGCAACAACGGCATCAGTCGTTGAATCTTCATAGTTTTATTTTGGATGCACATCGCACTGCGAATGTTCTATGGTAGCGAATTTGGCCCGTTCGCGCACCTGAGACCCGCGAAATTGCACATGCCGAACGTCCACCACTTCTCCCTTTCCTCCCTTTTCATGTGCGGTTCTGCAATAATCGTGTTCCCGAATCATCAGGAGCAGACCATGACAGACCGGATGCGCTTTCTCCCGCTGCTTCTCCTTTTCGCCAGCGCGATGGCAACGCTGCAGGCGCAAACCAGTGCCGGCAATGTCACAAGTCCCACCACTGCAGCTGCAACTTCCGCCCCAGCCGGCGCGGATTCAACCAGCGCGCCCATCGTCGAGTACGCGCCTCCTCCGGCCGAGTACGCACGCGCTAAAGCGTATTCGAACGCTCACTATCGGCACTTTTTTTTCGATGCGTTTTACGGGTTCCTGGTTTTGTTCGTCCTATTGCGCTGGCGTCTGGCGCCCGCGTTTCGCAACCTGGCTGAACGCGTCTCCACACGCCGATTGGTGCAGTTGGTCGTCTTCGCGCCTCTGCTTTTGCTAACGATTGCAATCCTCGGAATCGCTACGGACATTAAGGACCAGTCGTTATTGCGCGCCTATGGCCTCTCCGTGCAAGACTGGGGACCATGGCTCCGCGACTGGATCTTGAACCAGGCACTGATGCTGATTGTGGGAACGCTGCTGGTTGGCATCCTTTATGCCGTCGTCCGGCGCAGCCCGAAGCGCTGGTGGTTCTACTTCTGGATCGCTTCCATCCCCGTCCTGCTGGCGATCTTCTTTCTGCAACCGATCGTCATCGATCCCTTGTTCTACACTTTCAAGCCGCTCCAAACCGTGCAGCCCGTCCTGCTCTCGGAGATGCAGAAAGTCGTCCATCGCGGCGGAATGGAGATTCCCGCCGACCGCATGTTCGTGATGAATGCCAGCTCGAAGCAAACCGGCCTGAACGCTTATGTCACCGGCTTTGGCGCGTCTAAGCGCGTCGTCGTCTGGGACAACACGATTGCCAAGGCCACCGTTCCGGAGACGCTATTTGTCTTCGGACACGAGATGGGGCACTACGTTTTGCTGCACCTCCCGAAGGAAATTTCCATCGATGCCGCCATTCTGCTCTTTCTGTTGTATCTAGGCTACCGCCTGTCGAACGGAATGTTGGCGCGATGGGGCGCGAAGTGGGGCATTCGAGACTTGCAGGATTGGGCGTCGCTGCCCGTTCTGATATTTGTGATTACGGCGCTGGCATTTCTTGCGACTCCCGCGTTCAACGCCGTGAGCCGCCATTTTGAGCACGAGGCCGACCGCTATGGCCTCGAAGTGATCCACGGAATTGTGCCCGACCCAAATCAGGTCGCCGCCCATTACTTCGAGAAAAGTGGAGAGACGAACCTCTCCGATCCCGACCCGAATACGTTCATAAAAGTGTGGTTCTACGATCATCCGACCCGGCCAGAGCGGGTGCATTTCGTAGCCACCTATGATCCCTGGTCGAAGGGAAAAGCTCCCAAGTATGTGAAGTAGGGAACTGGCCAAGAGCCCTGGCTTCGTATCAGGGCATTTTGGCGGCCGGCTTCGTGTCACCGCGTCTTCATGGTTCGTATCAGGGCATCGCTTCAGCGATGCCGATCCAGTTCCCAAATGGGCGCCCCTTCAGGGGCTGGGGGGCGATTTTCGCGAGGCTACTTCAACTCGCTGCTGTTGGGATCGAGGTTGTAAAAGTAATAGAAACGCAGGCCCAGGAGTTTGCCGGGAAATTCTTTCGGCAGCGGCGGGAACGGGGTGGACGCGGTGATGCTCGCCCACGCCGCCCGGTCGAGCGGGATGTCGCCGGACGAAGTGCGAATCGCCATGTCGCTCACTTTGCCATCCTTCAGGATGACGAATTCAATCGCCAGCTTGCCCTGTTTCAAGATTGGCGGATACACCGACGGCGGCATCAGGCCATACCAGTTCTGTTTCACAATTTGCACGATCCGCGTCAGGTAAGGCCCAAAATCCACGCCCATCGTGTCGGTCAGGATTTCCGCCTGATCCAGCGCCTTCGCCCCGCTTCTGCCCGGGCTCCCGAAATCGCCCGCTTGTCCAGAACCGCCGTTGCGGCCGCGATTGGCGGCTACGCCCTGGACCGCCTGGTCGATCGCCGATCCTGCCGACATGCGCGCATTAAAATCAGGCACCGGCCGGTTTTGCGGAGGCGCCTGTAACTGTGCCGTCTGGTCGCTCGGCTGCGGCTGCGCGAATCCCGAGCTCTGCTGCGGATTCTCCTGCGGCGCTGGCTGACCCTGCGCCGCTGGCGGCGCGCTCTCGCCCGGGCTCCCTTGATGCATGTTTTGCAATATCTTCTTCAGTTCTTCGCGATTGATCTGCGGCGCTTTGCTGGTCGCGATGCGGTCCTTATCCGAAATCACTTTCGCATCGGGACGCCGCGTCAGTTTCTGCTCGTCGGGCGGCAACTCCAGGAACGTCGCGTCTTTCGGCCCCGTATCCGTCCGAATCGCCAGGGCCACCGTCCGGTGCGGCAACAGCTCCATCAACTTCTCGCTGTTCCACAACAGAATAATCACGAACAAGTGCAGGATTACGGACAGCCACAGCGCTTCGCGCTTGCGCGCCCGCGAGAGATCGTCCTGCAATTGAATGAGAAGATGCGGAACATCGTCGGGATTGAAGCTGCGGTAAGCCGTCTCCCAATGCTGCGCTTCAAACAAATCGCGCTGCTCCGGCTGGTCGGGAGGCGGAGGCAACGGGTCGCGAGACGGAATTTGGGTAACCGGCATCAGGCAGAGACTATAAAGGTTAGAGCCACGGGCAGACTCCTGGGTTGCGTAACATCTGCGTGAGATTACGGTAAAGTTCTCTCTGTAAAGTTACGTAAACTATGGAGTTGCGACCGCCAACACCATTGTCGCATTTTTTGCGCCCGCCGAGTGAGTACCGGAGTAATGGCCGAGCAACCGGCCTGCCGGACAGGGAGATCAGATCACCAATTTGAATCGGTCTGCATCACAACTTTTTGTGGCTCCGCTAGTCCTTGCGGTCTCGTTCCAACCGTAAAATGTCCTTGGAGATCTGTCTATGTTTCACGAAGGGACTCGCCGTCGTGGCGTACCTGTTCAAGGTGTTTCCGCGCTTCGCGCGTCTGCATTTCGTAGATCCGTGCCCAATGTGGCTATGCTGATGGTTGCAATCGCCCTGCTCGTCAGTCCCGTCACCCTGCTAGCTCAGCACGGTGGCGGCGGTGGCGGACGCGGCATGGGCGGCGGTACCGGCGGCGGCGCGGGCCGGCCCGGCGGAGTGAGCGAGAAGGACGATCTCAAGGATTTTCACCGCGCCATGGCTGTCCAAGCCACTGATGAGCAGCGCGCCGCTTTCGCCAAGGTCGCACAATTCGCCCAGGCCGCGAGCGATCGCCTGCAAGGTTTTCGCGAATCTCTGCAGAAGGGGCCTGCTTCATCATCTCTGGCCGATCGCGCAACCGCCGTGGATCAGGCCATTGAACAAGCTCGCGCCGGCAACCAGAACTTTCTAACCTCGCTTTCTTCCGCTCAAAAGTCCGGATTGAAAGACATCACCGGGAAACTCTCAAAAGCAGATTCCAATCTCGGTAAGCAACTAAAAGCGCTGGACGAAATCGTCCAGACTCCCAAATCAGACGGTGGACAGATCGCGAACTCAGCCGCCGCTCTCGACAAAGAGCTCGCCAGTTTTCAAGACCAGCAACTGGCGCTCGCCAGAGAGATGGGCATTCTCCTCTCCGCTGCCGGCCAGGACCTCACCTTCAACCTTCCCAAGGTGACAAACTCGATCAAGGTCGCCAGCCAGCCCGTTTCGATCTCAGCTTCGGGCGTCGTATCCAGGACTTCCGTCGAAAACGGCCACAATCTCTTCAGTCTCAAGCTAGTCGCCGATCTCTCCGATCTTCAGCAGAACATCACCGGCATCCTCCGCTCTCAAATCAACCGCTCTCCGCGCTGCGGTGAGCGTATTGAGATACAACAAGCCACGCTCACACCTCTATCTCCGGCTGGCCTCGTGGTAGCTCGCTTGCGTTTCGAGCGCTGGGCTTGCCCAGTTGACTCGGGCATTGAAAGTCCTATGGAAGTGGCTGCCGGAGACGCCACTATCGAGGTCAAGCTCACTCCGTCGGTCGAAGCCAACGCTGGATTGCACCTCGCCTCTGAAATCACCCGCGTCGAAGCCGACGGCTTCCTCCGCAACTTGCTCCGCTCCGGCGACCTCGGCGCCACGCTGCGCGACCAGATCGCCGCATCATTACTCTCCGCTCTGCAAAAGGGCACAGACCTCAAGGCCACACTCCCGCCCGTCGCGCAGGGATCCGCCACCCTTCAGAAAGTGCAATTCCAGGATGCCGGCGCCAGCCAGTTGAACCTCGTCCTCGACGGTGAGCTACAGTTCTCCGACGAGCAGACACAACAATTTGCCGTTCAGCTTAAGCAACGCCTGTCCGCTCAAGGCGCTCCAACGCCATAAATTCCAAATCGGAGTCGCGCTTTGTAAAGTTAAGCAAAGATTTGTCTGAATCCTGTCCCTCACACAACTTCCGGCGCATAATTCCGTTCATAGATGTAGACAGATCGATTCCAATAAGGAGATCTTCATGCTCAAGCAGTGCTTTCTCGTTCTTCTCGCGGCTGGCGTCATCTCGGTGACCGCACCTTTAGCGACGGCCCAATCCAACGACAGCCCGCCCCCTAACAATCAGCAGCCCGCGCAGGGCAACGGGGGCTGGCACCACGGCCCGCCCGATCCCGCTCAGCGCACCAAGGAACTGACCGAGAAACTCAAGCTCACCTCCGATCAGCAAACCAAGGTACAGGACATCCTCCAATCCGAACACTCCCAGATGGAGAGCCTGCACCAGGACAATTCTCTTTCCCAGCAGGATCGCCGTGCCAAAATGATGGATATCCGCAAGAACAGCGACACGCAGATCCGCGCGCTCCTCGACTCCAACCAGCAGAAAAAGTGGGACGAAATGCAGGCCAAGCGTGAGCAATGGGGACAAGGCCATCGCCACGGTCCGCCCGACGGTGGCGACAATCAGGGCCCACCACCTCAACAATAGAACGGAGGTTAGAGGTCAGATTCCTGAGGTTTAACCTCTGCAATCTGACCTCTGACCTCTGCAGTCACCCCGATCCGTCCCGCATGCCGCGCAATCTCGGCCAGAATCGCCAGCCCGAGCTCCAGCGCTCGCCGCCCATCTTCCAGCGAAACCACCGGACGCGACCGGTCGCGCACCGATTGCAGGAAGGCCTTGATCTCCGCCAGCAGTGGCTCCTCCGCCGTGGTAGCAGGCTTCTCCATCTGGATCTGCGGATGCTGGGTGCCCCACTCATTCGCGTTTTTTGCGAATGAGTGGGCTCCGTGCGCGCTTCCGACCGAGAGCACCAGCACATCCTGCCGTCCATAATCGATCGAAATATACTGTCCCGCCTGGAAGAAACGCAGCTTGCGAACGCGCTCTGTCGAAACCCGGCTGGCCGTAAAGTTAGCCACGCATCCCGATTCGAACTCGACGCGCACATTCGCGATATCCACCTTGCCCGAAAGAATCGGCAGCCCCACCGCCCGTATTTCTTTCACTGGCGACTTCACGAAGGTCAGCACCACGTCAAGATCGTGGATCATCAGGTCCAGCACCACGTCCACATCCAGCGCCCGCGGAGAGAACACGCTCAGCCGATGCACTTCAAAAAACATCGGACGCTTGAGCAGCGGCAGCGTAGCCCGCACCGCCGGATTGAAGCGCTCCAGATGCCCAACCTGCGCCACCCGCTTGTGCTCGGAAGCAAGCCGAATCAGTTCGTCGGCCTCGTCGAGCGTGGCCGCCACCGGCTTTTCGATGAGCACGTCAACCCCAGCTTCCATCAGAGCGCGCGCCACCTCCGCATGCAAAACGGTCGGCACCGCAACCGACGCGGCCTGCACCTCGGTGTGCGTCACCAGCATCTGCTCGACCGATCCAAACGCCTTGCACTCGAACTCGCGCGCAACCGCATCAGCCCGCGCCGTATCCGGATCGACCACGCCCACCAACCGCACGCTGCCCGCCTGCTGCAGTTCCCGATAGACACGAGCGTGATTGCGCCCGAAAGCGCCCACGCCAATCACCGCAACATTAATCGGAAATTCGTTACTCAGATGAGTGCTCCGAAGCGAAGAAACAACGCGCTATTGTCGCAGTTCTGGGACCCGATAGGAAAGCGCAAAACCAGCAACCACCCGCAATCTTGTCATCCTGAGCGGAGCAGCTGCTTCGCGGAACGCGAAGCGGGTGCGAAGTCGAAGGACCCCTACTCCCCTTAATCCCTCTCGCGCCGACGAAGGGAGTTCTCTCTCCACACTCCCGCCTTCACATCTTCTTCAGCAGCGCAATTTGCCCCGCATGATACAGCTCGTGCTGCAGCACGCCATGCAGCATGTAGTAGAAGGTGTAGTGCGCATCTTTTTTGCCCGGAACGATCTCCTCAAGCCGCGAGTCCGGGAAAGTGCTGACGGCCCGAACCAGTTCCTCGTGAACGCGCCGCATCTCCGCCAGAGTCCTAAGCCAGGCAGCCTCGCTCGTGTCCGTCACGGACGGAAAATTTTCCGCATCGGATAGCGTCACCGCAGTACCGCTCAACCGCCGCAGCACTGCGCCGTCCCATGCAGCAATGTGCAGCACCAGTTCCCAGATCGTATGAGCACGCGTAATCGGACGCGCTGCCGTCTGCGCCGCCGTGACGCCCTCCAGAATTTCAAACAACGAATCGCCATGCCAGGCGTCACCATCAAACGCGCGACGGAGTTGGTCGGCAATGCGAGCGGCTTCAGACCGAGTCGGTTCAGACATGGAATGCCTCCAGCTCAACGAACTCTATTCCGCGCACACCGCGATTCCCGCCTCATCCGCTGTCCGCGTCGTCGCCTCGCCATCCAGCAGCAGACATCGTCCCGCGTCCACTGCCAGACAACTCGCCCCGGCACGCACCATCGTCTCGATCGTCTTCACCCCAATCACCGGAACGTCGAAGCGCATGTCCTGCTTCGGCTTCGCAATCTTCACCACCGTCAGCGCACGGCTCAGCGTCGAAGCCTCGCCCGCCACATCCAATTCCACATCCAACGACCGCATCAGCAGCCCTGCCCGCTCGATCGTCGCATCCGTGCCTTCCATCGCCTCGACCGCCACGCACGCCGCTTCTGCGATCACCACCGTCTGCCCAATGTCGTACTCCGCGAGCCGCCGCGCCACTGCGCGTCCATATTCGATGTTCTTGCGCTCTTGCCCGCTCGGAGCGCGTTTGCTGAGCACACCCGTCTTCGCTAGCAGCGGTTCCAGCAGCGCGGTCGAGTTCTCGAGCATGATGCCATCGTCCGCCAGTACCTTAGCCACCGCTCCGAGCAGTGAGTCCGTGTTGCGCGTGCCGAGCGAAAGCAGCAGCTTTGCAAGGCGCCAATCTGGCTTGATGGCGGAAAAAATCTGCTTATGCTTGACCTGACCGGCCATGACGGCGCGGGTGACGCCCTCGGCCTTAAAAGTATCGATGAGCTTCGACAGTTCGCCCAGCGAAAACCAGTGCACGGAAGCGGCGCCTTTCGATTCGATCTCAGGAGAAGTCTCTTCTTTAATCGCGGCGACAATCACGTCAAAACCCTGAGCCCGCGCCGCGTCCAGCACAAGGAAGGGAAACTTACCATTGCCGGCGATGAGACCAAGTTTCATGAGCAGGAACCACGTAGGGACGGACGCCCTCGTCCGCCCGGCGGGGCGAAGCTCCGCAGAGGTTGTCGACCGCACCGTCCCATGCCTGACGCGCTCCGTGCAGCCGGACGGACGAGGGCGTCCGTCCCTACGCAAGCACCGGAGTTCTCCACTATTTAATCACTCCGCGTTCCGACGCCTCAATAAATCGAATCAGCATCTCGACGTCTTCACCGATGTCCGGCTCTGCTCTCAGCTTCTCCAGCGCTTGCGACGTGTTCAGCTTCGACGCCAGTAATAAACGATACGCATGATGAATCTTCCCGATTCGTTCCTTCGTGAATCCCCGCCGCTCCAACCCGACGGCATTCAATCCATAGGCGTGCGTTCCGCGCTCGGCGGACGTTTTCGAAAATGGGAGCACATCGCGCGTGATGGTGGTGCCCCCGCCGATAAACGCATGTGCCCCGATCCGCACGAAATGATGCACCGGGCACAGCGCTCCGACCGTTGCCCAGTCTCCCACGGTTACGTGCCCGCCCAGCGTAGCCGCGTTCGCCATGATGATGTGGCTCCCAACCTGGCAATCGTGCGCAATGTGCGTGTAGGCCATGATCAGGTTGTAGTCGCCGACCCGCGTGCATCCTCCACCCTTCACCGTGCCGCGGTTGATGGTGGCAAACTCGCGGATCTCGTTATGATCGCCAATCTCCAGCCGCGTCGGTTCGCCCGCGTAGGTAATGTCTTGCGGCGCCAGGCCAATTGAAGTGAAAGGGAAGAAGCCGTTGTCCACGCCAATTCTTGTGGGTCCTTCGATGACGACGTGCGAAACCAGATGGCAGCCCTCGCCGAGCTCCACCTGGGGCCCGATCACGCAATAAGGCCCAATCTTGCACGACGGGTGTATCTTGCTTTGGGGATCGACGATCGCCGTGGGATGAGAAGACATTTGTAATTTGGTAATTTGCAATTTGTAATTTGGGTCGGAGACTCCAAGTTTCAATCGAAATTACAAATTACAAATTAGAAATCACAAATCCCCCACCGCCTCCTCCCCGCCTGCGCCCGCATTCCTCGGCACCAGCCGGCAAGTCACCGTCGCCTCGGCTGCCACTTTGCCGTCCACATACGCCTTGCCCTCCAGACGCGCGGCCGTGATCCGCCAGGCCTTCACCACGACCTCAATCCGCAGCTGATCTCCCGGCACCACCGGACGCCGGAATCGCGCCTTCTCGATCCCCGTAAACACCATCAGCATTTCGTCGCGGTTCGGAACTTCCGTCAGCAGCAGCAGGCCGCCCGCCTGCGCGATCGCCTCCACAATCAGCACGCCTGGCATGATGGGCTTGTCCGGAAAGTGTCCTTGAAAAAAAGGTTCCGTGACGGTCACATTCTTCAATGCGACAATGCTCTTCATCCGCACCAGCTCGACCACCCGGTCGATTAAGAGGAATGGGTAGCGGTGAGGCAGGATCTTGAAAATATCGCCAATATCCATCCCCGTTCTCTCCCCTGCCGGTGCTTCAGTCGCAGCCGCTTCAGTCGTCTGATTCATGTCAATCATGCCGTTTCGTTCAAGGCGAAGATTATACTGTAGCGCAAGTTTTCGTGAGACTCACGGGCAAAGAGCTTTGCCCGCGACGCCGTGGGTGCCCCAGGTCTCGACTTTGAGACCTGGGAGACCACAACGCTTCAAGTGCAAACGCTTCAACTGCAAATTCACGCGGTCAGAGACATGGGACGTCCCTTTCGTAACCGCATCTAGGGACACCCTGCACTAATCTCGCCCACCCTCAACGCCGATGATTCGCCCAGGGGCACTGTATCGAGCCCCGGAGCCAATCCATGAATTCGCCCGAAGTCCAGCCTTCTACCTCCACTCTAGCCGCGCCCGACCGGCGCCGGCATCCTCGCTATACGGTCCAAGTCCAAATCGAAATCCACGAGGAAGGCAGCGATGTCCCCATTCGCCTCGTAACCACCGACCTCAGTCGTGGCGGCTGCTACGTCCAGATGATGATCCAGTTCGCACTCGGCGTCCACGTGCGAGCCACTCTCTGGCTCGACGGCTGCCCCATCGTCGTCCGCGGAGTCGTCGTCACCCGCCATCCCCAGTTCGGCAACGGCATCATGTTCGTGGAATTCGAAGGTCAAGGAGAACGACTCTTGACCCGTTACCTGGACGCCATCACCACCTAGCACTCACTCTTGCTACAGAAGTCTGAATCGGACAATCCTTCGAAAAGTCCTCCAGAAACCGATCTCGGCAGCCTAGCTCGCCGTCACTTCCGCGCCGCCGCGCACTCCGCACAGGGACAAACTTCCCGCAAGTAAAACCACGAATAGATTCCCAGATCGTGTTTATCGTTCCAGGAAAACTTCAGCCCATACTTGCCCACTGCCTCCGCCGCCAATGCTTTCACCGCCGGCTTGAACATCGGGAGAGCCTCCGGCCCGAGCTTCGCCGCCTCGCCCGCCTTGCGTCCCGCTTTCGTTCGTTCATCTTCGCAAAGTGCGCAAGGGCAAGCATCCCGCAAGAACGCAAATGTGTAGAGGGACCGGTGCCCATCCTTCCACTCAATCTCCATCCCCGTCCCCGTCGTCAAATGAATCAGCACCGACTTGGGATCGTTCCCCACCCGGGGCGTGAAATCCGGCAGCGCCATAAATTTTAGTATCGCACGTCGCCCGCGCCGCTGATCGTTCGCCGAGCAAGAATCGGGTGCAAAACACATGTGGCGCGGACACAAGTGTCCGCGCCACACAGAATCCTCCCCGCTCCCCATGAAAAGTAACCCAGGGGTTACCCGGCAACACGAAACCGAGTCAGGTTACGATCCAAAGAACTTGCGGCGCATGGTTCCGGCAACGACAATCAAGCCCATGCCCAGCAATCCCAGGGTGCCGGGCTCGGGAACAACCAAGTGCGAATTGCCGAGGTGGATGCCACCGTCGTGATCGATCGACCATTGATTCTTATACGCGTAAATAGTTTGCGTCGTAGTTCCGGTCACCACTCGTCCGGTCCAGATCTGCCCACGGATCTCGCCCGAAAGCTTAAACACATAGTCCCACTTGGTGTGGCTGACCACCGTCCATGTAATCGGCCCGACGAAAGCACCGCTAAAAATGACGCCTTTCGGTTGGCCGAGGTTGCCGATGCCAGTCACGATAAAGCTGGAGTTCGTACTGGAAAAAGTTCCGCCGGTCCAGATGCTGGCGCCCGTGAAAGCGCCGGTTGAAAAGCTAACCGAGCCCATGGCCCGTCCTCTAGGCACTGGAATGCCATCGAAGCTCATCAGATGGGACCCGGTGGTTACGACTCCGGCGGTCGTGATGATAACCGTGCCATACTCGTTGGTGAGATCAATCCCATTTGCCCAAGCGGCCAATGGGAATAGCAGCGCGCATAGACCCACAATAACTGCAACTCGCCTCATTGTTCCCTCCACAGAAACTGCAGCGACCCTTTCGGACAACCCTTCAGTGCGGATCGACGGGATCACGAAGGTTGGATTGTTAATTTCGCGCACTTTTAGCGAGCAGAGTGCAAGAACCCAAGGCACGAGCGGTCGAGGGAGGATCGACGCCCAGAACTCTAGTCTCATGGCCAGAAAAAAGCTGTGATTTTTGTCACCGTGCGTGGTGATGAGAAGGGAGCGGCAGCCGACTTCCCGCGCCCAGTAGGAACTTCGGCGCGCGTGCTTGTCTTTGATCTTCGGCCTTCGATCCTTACGCTGCTGCGATGCGGCGCATCAGATCTTCCTGCTCGCCCTTGTTTTCCGCCCCAATGGTGAATGCGTCCAGCACTCCGAGCGACAGCGCATAGCGGAGCGCGTCGTCCACCCGCCCGCGGAGATCGCCTTGTCCCAGGATCTTCATGCCGACGACGCCTTTGCCGGCAGTCTTCATCTCGCGCAGGACGCTGACGACTTCTTCGGGCGAGGCGTCCATGTGCGAGCCGATCGGATTGACGCGCGCCAGATCCACTTCCACCCACGGCGACTTCGCGGCAGCCCGCAGCGCCTCAATCGTGTGGCAGGAGCAGCCGTGCGCGCGAATGATGCCCTTTTCCTTGGCTTCGGACAGTACGTCCATCACTCCTTTGTAGCGTTCCGTCCAATCGCCCTCGGTCACACAATGCATCAGGCAGATGTCGAGGTAGTCGACGCCCAGCTCGCGGCGGAAGCGGTCGAGATCCTCGCGCGCAGATTTGGGATCGCGTGAAAAAGTCTTCGTAAGCACCGTGACTTTGTCGCGTGGCACGTGCTTCAGCGCTTCGGCAACATGCGGATGACTCCCATAGGAGTCGGCCGCGTCAAAAAAACGCAGCCCCTGATCGTAGCCATTGAGCAGGAGTTCCGACAGCCCCTTCACGCCCAGCGCGGTCTGATTGGAATGATGGCCCGATCCGACGGTGCCTGTGCCCATGGCCAGACGGCTGGTGCGGATCCCAGTTTTGCCCAACGTCACCGTATCGAAGGCGGAGACCTTCTGGACCAATGGTGGCGGAGCTGCGAACGCTGGCCCGAATGCCCGAAAGTTAAGCGTCCTGGAGCTAAGAAGTTTTGAGCTGACCCAGGCCCCCGCGATGCCCGCAGAACCCGCAAGCAAGAATTTTCTGCGATCCATGCCGTCCCTCCGGTTCCCCCACCTTGCTTTACTTTATAAACCTGTTGGACGCGGTTGGGAAGCAATTGGTTATCACCACCGCCCGTGTGGCGCGGGCGCCCCCGCCCGCCTGCCGGTGGCCAAGTGGTTCGCCTAGGCACAGCCGCTCAAAACTCAGAAAATGTTCCTGAACCCCCAAAACAGAAATCCCGCCAGCATCATCGACGCCGGCAGCGTAAGCACCCAGGCCATCGCCAGGTTGCGCACCGTCGACCACTGCAGCCCGGAATGGTTCGCAGCCATCGTCCCCGCAATTCCCGACGACAACACATGCGTCGTACTGACCGGCAATCCAAACCAGTCTGCCGCGCCAATGGTAAACATCGCCGTGATTTCCGCCGCCGCTCCCTGCCCGTAAGTCAGGTGTTCCTTGCCGATCTTCTCGCCCACCGTGACCACGATCCGCTTCCATCCGATCATCGTTCCCAGTCCGAGCGCCATCGCCACCGCCACCTTGACCCATCCCGGGATAAATCGTGTCGCCGCGTCCACGTGCTTCTTGTAATTGTCCAGACCTTCCCAATCGGACGCCGAAATTGCCGGTTGGTGGGTCTTCTTCATCAGGCGCAGGGCTTCGCTAGCGACATACATATCGTTGCGGAAGTTCCGCACCCGTTCATTCGGAATCTTTGCCATCTCGCCGAACAGCGCAGTCTCGTTGCCGATGCCGCTCACCAGTTGGCGCAAGGCCAGCATGGTGTTGGGAGTGAATTGCTTAGTCCGAATGTAATCCGTAACTTCTTCCCGAGCGTCGCCGATCACCGCGTCCGGGCTGACGTAGTTAGACAATATCCCGGCCGCCTGCTGCGATACAGCAACGAAATCATCCGACTGTTTGTGCGTGATCGCGTGGTTCAAAGCATAGGCCGTGGGCACAGTCCCCACCAGGATCAACATGATGAGCCCCATGCCTTTCTGCCCATCATTCGACCCGTGCGCGAAACTGACTCCGGTGCAAGTCAGCAACAGCAGCGACCGAATCCAGAATGGCGGCGGCTCCGTCCCCACCGGAGCCTCATAAAGCGCGCGATTCTTGACCAGCACCTTCATCAACCACAACAGGAGAAATGCGCCCGCGAATCCCACCAGCGGCGACAGCAGCAGCGACTTCCCAATGTTCGTGGCCTGCCCCCAATCCACGCCGCTGGTTCCCGTTTTCGGAGACATCAACTGATTCGCAATGCCCACGCCAATAATCGACCCAATTAAAGTGTGCGAACTCGAAGCCGGCAAGCCGAAATACCAGGTTCCCAGATTCCAAATAATGGCTGCGACCAGCAGCGCGAAAACCATCGCGAACCCAGCCTTGCTCCCCACCTGCAAAATCAGTTCCACCGGCAATAAAGAAATGATTCCGAAAGCGACCAGCCCACTCGAAGTCAACACTCCCAGAAAATTCCAAAACCCCGACCACACTACCGCTATATGCGGCTCCAGCGAGTGCGTGTAGATGACGGTCGCCACCGCGTTCGCCGTATCGTGGAATCCGTTGACAAATTCAAACCCAAAAGCCACCAGCAGCGCAATGCCGAGCAAAACGTAAGGCATGATCGATCCGCTGTGCACGGTGGAAAGATCCGTGAGCAGATGGAACGCGGAGTAAATGATCCCGACTAGAAGCACCACTCCGAAGCCCACCATCCCGATCTTTCCCGGACTCCGATTGAGCTTCGCCTCCAGCGCGGGCCTGGCTGGGACCACGCTTAACAATCCACCCGGTTCGCTGTAGGTTTCAGAATTCGGTGCTGTGGCCATATCGGCAATCTCCTCTGTGCGCCGTAGATTTTGGATTTCGGAACCGAAGACCTCGGCCCCAAGTGTTGCGACACTATACGAAAAGATTGTTAAGCCACTGAATCCTTCCATGGGCGGTACCAAGCGAACAGTGTGTTACTCATCGGTAGGACAAGCAGGCCAAGCGTAAATTCCCCGTAGCTCCCTAAGCTAACCGGGTACAAAGAAAGCACAGTTCGAGCGGGTTTTGGGAAGGGCACGACGTCACAGGTTGCGGAAAAACTGTGATTCGTGCAAGTGTTTGGGAAGGGCACGAGTTTACTTGTGCGGTAAGTCGTTGAAGTGTGACCACGCTTTAGCGCTTGAGGTGAGCTTTTTGCGGACTTGGTGAGTTTTTCCGCAGCCTACTAAGGTATAATCTTCCGATCCGGAGCGCCTGCCCGTCGTCAACCAGCAAGGGGGACAATATGTTCAGCAAAGAGGCCGCAGTCGGTCATGTGGTATTCGCCGTCATTCTCGGCTCTGCCGCCTTGCTCGGCCAGCAGACCCCCGCGCCCGGTTCCCCGGTAGGGCTTGAGTTCCCTGTGGTCATGCGGCAAAACGTCGCTGCCGGTAAGAACCCCGTCGGAACCAAGGTCCAGGCCAATCTCGTGATCTCCACCCTGGTAGATGGAGTAGTCATCCCGCGTGACGCCGTCCTGTCGGGAGAAGTTACCGAGTCCGTGGCGAAAACCAAAACCGACCCGTGCCGCCTTGCCATTCGCATGGACTCCGTGCAATGGAAAAACGGATCGGCGCCCATCAAGCTCTACTTGACTGCCTGGTATTACCCTGCGGAGGCGATGCCGGCTCAGAATGTTTCGTATCAGCCACCAGACTCCGCCAACAGCGTTAAGAATTGGAATGGCTGGGGCCAATACCCCGACAAGAGGGAATCCGAGTCTATACCCCGATTTCCCGGCCCCGACTCGGGGAAGGACAGCTCCTCATTGCCGCCACCGTCCTATATCACTTCGAAACACCGCGTTTTAATGAAAGATGTGGACTCGATTCGCAACAGCGACGGAGCCGTTACCCTTACTTCCAGCCGTACCAATCTCAAGATTGATAAGCTGACTACTTATGTCCTCGCCAAGGACGGCCTGCTGCCGGCAAAGTAACTGAACCCAAGCCACAAAGCTGACAACTAAAATTTCGGCGGCACGGTACAACAAAGCTCTACACTCTTAGCCGCGAAGCGGCGCGAGAATGCAGCCACGGCAAAATCCGCGCGGAGCTTAGGATGCCTGCTTGATATCAACTTTGAACATGCCCATCTGGAGTGCATATCGGACGACGTCCGACCGTGTGCGCAGCCCCAGCTTTTCCAGACTTCGTGCCCGGTAGGTTTCAATCGATTTCCGACTTATGTTCAGGCTGGAGGCAATTTCTTTGGGGGTGTAACCGTACGCAACCATTTTGAGGACTTCCTCTTCGCGCCGGCTCAACACCTTGGTGCCAGACTCTGCTTGTCGGGCAAGCAACGCGTAGAGTGCATCGCTTAACTCCGGATCCACATATCTGCGCCCGCGGGCGGCGGCGCGAATCGCTCTGAACAACTCCCGTGGAGTTGCGTGCAGAAGAACGTATCCGTGGGCCCCAACTGCCAGTAGCAACCCAACGTAGGCGTGATGTGTCTCACGACCCAGCACCACAATTCCAGCCGGAGGAACCGCTTTGCGCAGAGCGGTGATCAGCTGCGCACAACTGGGTTTTGTCACTTCAGCAAACACGATGACGACATCGGGTCGCAGGTTGCTCGCTTTCTCGATGGCATCCTCGCTGCTTGCTTCCCCTTTGACTTCGAGTCCTGCTTCGGTTGCTAGAAACAACTTTAGACCCGCGCGCGCGATCGTTTCGTCACTGATTACCAGCAGGTTGGTCGTTTTCATTAAAGTCTTGGAAGTTCTAATAAATAGATGACTTGGACACAGGGATCCGATTAGGACACCGCAGCAATGGTATACGCCTCCTGTCCCAGTGGACTGGCAGCGAAGTTTCTGTTCCGAAAACCGAACAGACTCGTCAAATGGGTTCGGCAGGCTGTGTTCGCCTGGACGCAGCCGGAAGAAACCGCGCCACAACCGCACGCTCCTCCTCTGTGCCAAAATCCGGACGCCCAAGTGGAAGGCCGGGTTCATTGCTTGATCTTAGAATGCCAGGGCGAGGCCAACTTTAAACATGCCCGCCTAGAGTGCGGTTTTCGGTAAGATCTGAGCGCTGCCGGTGACGATAATTCGGCAAGAGTGACGATAATTCGGCAGAGCCGCCTTGCCCCCTCAACCCCGATCAAGTCACACTGGTCCTCCGAGTCCGCCTGCTTCAAGGAGTTAAATCCATTGTCTTTTCGATAACACAAAATGTTCGGACACGAGCGATTGCAAGCCGGTCGGCACTGGATCGCCTCTATCAGAACTCTGTCTCTACGCGGCCGCTGCCTTATGCATTTCGTTCATGTAACTCACCATCGCTTGGGTCAACTGCGCATCCACCTCGTCCGCGATACTCATGACATCGGGTAACAGCAAGCTGAAATCCAGGGAGCTTAGATTCTCCTGCAATACCCCAAATACGGTCACTTGCAGGATTCGCGATTCGTGCACCAGCATCGCAGGAGTGTAGCATTGCATGAATCGCAGCTTACCGTGAGCTGTGGCAGAGATGGAGAAGTCGGCATCGCTGTCCTTGTCGGCCGCGCTGAAGTTGTTCAATCGAGTCACCAGATCCTCCACCAGATGGGGAAGATACCCGGTGCGATCGTCATCGCTAAGCGCCAGTTGATTCAGGTCATCACTCCGCTTTGCCCGCGCCAGCCACTTTTCGACAATGAGGGGTATGCAGCGCTGCAGTATCGCGCCCACTCTCTCCTTGGTTGATCGGACGGCCGGCTTCCGATTTAGCATCCTTTCGCGGACGAGTTCGGCGAGTCTGTCGAATTCGAATGGCTTCACCATGATTTCGTCCGCTTGCAGAAGAATAGTGGACACGGCGCTCTGCACGTCGGGGTATCCACTGACCAGCACTGTCAGTGCATCGGGTTGGGAGTGGCGCATCGCCGTGACCAGCGTGAGACCATCGCCGGGGTTCGGCATGTGCAGGTCTGTGATGAGTGCGCTGAACTTCTCCGTGGTGATAAGCCTCAGCGCTTCGGCCACGTTGGCAGCGGCGACCGCTTCAAATCCCTTGTGTTCAAGGGTCGCCACCATCATCCCGCGCACCGCTTCATCGTCATCCACCAGCAGAACTCTGGGCGCGGCGGGTTCTTCGGAGTTACTCATATAGGAAGCCTCTTGGTACGGAGAATGTTTCTCGGCGCTGTGCGCTCCACTTAGTCGCGGGGGGTGCGGATTCTCCTTCCAGAACAAAACCTAGAGAATCCCACTCTTTTACAATACGGCCACCCATATTTGTTGTATGTAGGGAAATTGCCTGAGGCTCGTCCGTCGTTTTCGCCGCCTCAGCAATAACAATGGCCGCGATCAGACCGGCCCATGCGCTGCCTGCGGCCAGAAATGCGCATTTACAATCGTGGCCTCATGGCTCGGATTCGTTTTCAGAACTGTATAAAATTGAGCAGTTATTGAAGTCACTAACACATCTGCGCAGCTCGAAACCCGGTCACGCTAGAATCTCTCCAGGTTCTCCATGGACACCGTCCGCATCGCCGACCTCCTCAGACCTTTCCTCGATCAGTCGCTTCCCGAATCCCAGCTCGATCAAATATCGATATACATCGATCTATTACTCCGCTGGAACGCCCGCATCAACCTCACCGCCATCCGCCACCCCGAAGAAATCGTAACCCGCCACTTCGGCGAGTCCTTCTTCCTCGCCCGTCACCTCTTCCCCCAAGTCCCTCCAGACTCTGGGTCCATCCCAGCTGCCGAGGGTGCCTCGTCCAAGCTCCGTTTGGGCGGGGATGTTAGGAGTTCCACCGGGTACTGGGTACCGGGTACTGGCCACTCCGCTCCGCGCGTTCTCGACATCGGATCCGGCGCCGGATTCCCCGCCCTTCCCCTGAAGCTCTGGGCACCGCATATTCACCTCACGCTCATCGAATCGAATCACCGGAAGGCCGCCTTCCTCCGCGAGGTATCCCGAGAACTTGCATTGACCAACGTCAATGTACTCACCGACCGGGCCGAAACCGTGGCCGACCGCCAGGACTTCCCCCGAGCCCAACTAGTGACTCTCCGGGCCGTGGAACATTTCGAAAAAATCCTCCCCAAAGCCGCAGCCTTCCTGGCCCCCAACGGAATCCTGGCTCTACTAATAGGATCCGCCCAGCTCCCCCATCTGACCACACTAACTACCCTGAAATGGAGCCACCCAATTCCCATCCCCCAGTCACATACGAGAGTATTATCAATTGGGGAACATTTTTAAAGTGGACAATATCATGTCGTATCGTGGCATAAAGTGGTAATCTGATCCATATAAATAGCCGAATGTTTGCGACACAGTGGTAATATGTTTGAATAATCTCAAGATGAGAGGTATAAGCAAAAAGTGTTCCACGTGAAACACTTCTACAGATTTCCTCGCTACCCCTCTCAAGCCCAAGCGTTCGATATGTTTCACGTGAAACACATCGCAAGAATGTGTACGCCCAGAAAATGCGCTAAGTGTTTCACGTGAAACACTTCATGCAATTGCACCAAACTCTGGCATTGATTTCGCAAACACGATCGCATATTCTGGCGCGCTACACGCAAAGAAAGCAAATCATGGGACGTGTCATCGCAGTTGCCAATCAGAAGGGCGGCGTCGGCAAGACCACGACCGCCATCAACCTTGCCGCTTCACTCGCCGCCGCCGAGGTCAACACACTGCTGGTTGATTGCGATCCGCAGTCGAACTCAACCAGCGGGCTGGGGCTGGTAAAGAACCCAGAGCGCATCAGCATCTATGACGTGGTCATGGGCGTGGCCTCTGCCGAGGAGGCGCTACAACTCACCGAGCTCGAACAGTTGTGGCTGATTCCATCGCACAAGAACCTGATCGGGGCCAACATCGAGTTGGTGGGGGCGGAGCGGCGCGAGTATCGGCTGCGCGATGCGCTTGCGAGCTTGATCGAGCGCTTCCAGTTCATCGTGCTGGACTGTCCGCCGGCACTTGATCTGCTTACATTGAACGCGCTGGTCGCAGCGGATGGGGTATTGATACCGATGCAGGCGGAGTACTTTGCGCTCGAGGGGGTATCGGAGTTACTTGACACGATTGAGAGGATACGCGTCGAGCTGAATCCTCGGCTGGCCGTGGAGGGCGTAGTGATCACTATGTTCGATGAGCGGACGAACCTGGCGCAGCAGGTGGCGGAAGAGCTGAAAAAATATTTTGGAGAGAAGCTGCTTACGACGACGATCCCGCGGAACATACGGCTGGCGGAAGCTCCGAGTCATGGGCTGCCGGCGCTGATGTATGACGTGCGGTCGCGGGGAGCGGAGAGCTATATCAAGTTGGCGAAGGAGATCCTGGACCGGCAGGCAGGAGTGGTGAGCGGGCCGGGGGAAGCGGCTTAGATTGATGGATGTAAATATTTATGTCGATCGATATATGAAGAAGGGAAAGACTTGATGACTACAGCGAATGCAGCGGTTGATAAGACGGCGGAGAAGGCTGGGACTACGAAAGTTCACGAGAAGCTGGCGGAGCGGCGGCGGGCTTTGGGGCGGGGGTTGGAGTCTCTTTTGCCGGGGCCTCGGGCGGTGGTGGCGGCGGCTCCCACCATTCCGCAAAGTGCGCGGAAGGATGGGACACCCGAGTCTTCCTGGCTTTCTGATTCTTCCTCTGGTACTGACGGCGGACGGGCGGGGACGCCCGTCGCTCCACCGGACGGGATTGTCGACTTGTTGCAGGCGGTGGCTTCGGGGACGACGGCGGATGGAGAGACGGTGTTTCAGTTAGCGATCGATCAGATCGACCAGAATCCGTATCAGACGCGGAGCGAATTCGATCAAGGCACTCTTCAAGAACTGGCAGATTCAATCAAGGTGCAGGGAGTTTTGCAGCCGATCGTGGTGCGTCCGGGTAAGGAGGGGCGGTTCGTCCTGATTCTGGGCGAGCGGCGGTGGCGGGCGACGAGACTGGCGGGGAAGACGACGATCCCCGTAATCGTTAAGCGGGTATCGTCGCAGCAGGCGGCGGAGATGACGCTGGTGGAGAACCTGCAGCGGGAGGACCTGAACTGCATCGAGCAGGCGGCGGCGTTCGCGAACTTGAGCACGGAGTTCAAGCTTACACAGGAGGAAATTGGTGCGCGGGCGGGCGTGTCGCGGGAGAAGGTATCCAACTTCATGCGGCTGCTGACGCTGCCGGAAGGCGTGATTGGAGCGCTGCAGATGGGAAGGTTGACGTATAGCCACGCGCGGGTGCTGTTGACGCTGCGGGATAACGTACGGATCTGGAAGCTCGCGCAAAAAGTGATGGAAGAAAAGATGTCGGTGGCGAAGCTGGAGGACCTGGTGCTGGGGGTGAGCGCGCCGGCCGGGCTGAGCGAACCGAATAAGGGAGGCGGAGCGCGCTGGGTGGATCCGAATGTGAAAGCGGCGCAGCGGTCGCTGGAGACGGTGCTGGGGATGAGAGTGCGGATACGGGATCGGAAGGGGAGGGGGAAGATCGTGATCGAGTATGGAACGCTGGAGGATTTCGACCGCGTGGTGCGGATGCTGAAGGGGAAGTAGAGCCAGGTTTCAGAGTTTTAAGGTTTCAGGGTTTCGAGGATTCAGAATTCTTTTTGTGATGTCAATATTGTGCGTACAATTATATACATATATTGGCCAAATTGTGACCGTGTAAACATTTTTTGCCGCGCGCGACGGATCTTAAGTTATTGATAATGCTCAGGGGCAGGGTGTGGTTAAACAGGCACAATAGAGTAATTTTTGCGCTGTAATTACTACACGGCTCATTATTTGGCGGGCGGGCATCCTGGCAGGATTGTGATCGAGTATGGGTCGATCGAGGATTTTGACCGGGTGATTCCGATGTTGAAGGGGAAATAGAGACGGGTTTCAAGGTTTCGAAACCGTTATTCGGCGATGCAAAGCTTTCGCCAAATGGCTAACTTGTCCCACTTGCTAATCCGCCGATTCTCCCGCCAATCACGCAAGAACCCGTAATTTATATACGACTCTTTGTGATCTGTGCCTTTTTCCACTTCCCACATAGACTAACCTCATCTTATTCGCCGCGGGCGCGGTGCTGCCTTTAGCCACGGAGGTGGCATTCAGGAAGTCTTCACGGACCCCGATTTGGACAAATGGAGTGCTGCCGACATTGATCATGAATCGGTGGGTTGTGTTGGTGTTGTCGACGCTGGTCGCAGGCCGGTTTGTGGCCGGGCCGGCTTTCGCCCGGGAGGCAACCTTGACCGGTCACACCTACGTCAGCCGGGGGAGTGCGAGCGGCAATTTCGGGGCGCAGACGAATCTGTATGTCGGCAACGGCAACAGCTCGTACTGGCAGTTCGATCAGGCAAGTCTGCCATCGGGAACGACCGCCGGCCAGATCGCGCAAGCTACGCTGCGTATCCATGTCAGGCTTGTGAACATCGCGGGAACGATCAACGTGCTTCCGGCGACGAGCGCGTGGAACGAATTGGGAATGACATTTGCGACTGCGGCGACCGGGAGCACGGTCGCGATGTTCGCGGTTTCAGGGGCGGGAGACTATCTCGTCGATGTCACCGGGCTGGTACAGGGATGGGTGAGCTCGCCCGCCAGCGACTTCGGCATCGTTTTCACTTCGAGCGCCGCATATATGGTACTGGATGGCAAGGAGGACCAGGAGACCGCGCATGCCGCGGAGTTGGAGATCACGTTAGTCGAGCCCCAGGGACCGATGGAGCTGCAGGGACCGGCGGGGAAGGCAGGCACGACGGTCGCCCGGCAACCAATCGGGCCCACGGGTAGCACGGGCCCACCAGGACCCATCGGCGTAACGGGTGCAACCGGCGCGACCGGAGACATCGGCCCACCAGGACCCGTTGGATGGACGGGAGACACTGGCCCGCAAGGACCCATCGGATGGACGGGAGACAGTGGTCCGCAAGGGCCGGTCGGGTTGACCGGAGTTGCGGGGCCAACCGGAAACGCCGGCGTGCAGGGACCAATCGGCGCAAGGGGTGCAGGCGGGCCTCGGGGGAACAATCGGGTTAACGGGACCGGCTGGCGCAGCTGGTGCAACCGGCGCCCCTGGTCCCACGGGAGCCGCGGGATCGCAAGGGCCCATCGGGTTGACCGGAGCCGCGGGGCTGGCCGGAAACGCGGGCTTGCAGGGACCGATCGGCGCACCGGGCGCAGCCGGGCCTCAGGGAACAACCGGTTCGAACGGACCTCCGGGCACCACTGGTCCAGCGGGAGTGACGGGACTAACTGGCACTGCGGGACCAACGGGGCCGACAGGTCCAATCGGGAATACTGGCGCACCGGGCGCAACTGGACCTCCGGGAACAACCGGTTCGAACGGACCTCCGGGCACCACTGGTCCAGCGGGAGCGACGGGACTAACTGGCACTGCGGGCCCAACGGGGCCGACGGGTCCAATCGGGAATACTGGCGCACCGGGCGCAACTGGACCTCCGGGAACACCGGGTGCCGACGGTACGAACGGTCAAGCGGCCACAGTCACGATTGGTACCACGACGACAGGGGCAGCTGGGACATCCGCGAACGTAACGAACTCCGGCACAAGCAGCGCGGCGGATCTCAATTTCACTATCCCGCAAGGCGTCCCGGGGACGGGAGGCAGCAGCCCGAACGCTGGCATCGCCTTCACAACCGTGGCACGCCGTATGACTACCGAAGAATATGCCAATCCTGTGCAGGCCATTGCAGGATCGGCACCTCCCATCGACGAGCAATTCATCTGGGTGGCGGTGAGCTGCACGATCACGGCGCTGCACGTCTACTCGAAGTACACCGAAGACTTGGAAGTGGACTTGCAATTCAACCTCTCTGGGGCAGGCGGTTCAACTGGTTCCACGGGCCTGTTCTGCATGGCTCCTGCGAATGGGAATGGCTGCACTGCCACGGGTTCGGTGGCTGTCACTGCCGGTAGTTTCCTTATCTTTCATATCACTGAAGTATCTACTGGGGTCGCGCCCACGGGGACCGGCGTGATTTGGACGTCGTTCGGATGCGAATGACACCGCGATTTGAAAACAGGATGGTCGCAATGCGGGTGGTGGAGAATAACATGGCACGCGTCGGAGATGGTTGGACGAAACTCCGGCGACAGCGGTTCTTATCCTGCCGGGCCAGGGCAAGCCGCGTCTCTACAGTCTGAAGCCGCATCCCTTCGAGACAAAATCGCAACCAGCGTTTCTCCGCAGCCTGTGAACTCACCCCGGCGCTGGCGGCGAGGCCGAGCTGTGCCCGGCTTGGCCAGCCGGGCGGCTGCTCCCAATCGCGCAAAAAGTGCGCGGGACGCGAACTCGAAGCTGTCCTTTACCAAATCTTTCAATTTTTGTCGGGGGAGACGCCCGTCATTCCACGAACTCGGCGGCGGGTCGCCTAGCGGCTCTGGTTTTGGTATTGTCGCTGGGTGTGAGGGGATATGGGATTCATTGATGTTTTGTTTGGACGGCCTTTGGCTTCTTCTGAAGATGAGGGGCAGCGGATTACTCCTTCTCAGGGGATTCCTACTTTTGGGCTGGATGCTTTGAGTTCGGCGGCTTACGGGCCGGAGGCGGCTTTGACGATTTTGCTGCCTTTGGGGTTGCTGGGGGTCCGGTACATTGTGCCGTTGACGGCGGCGATCATTGGGCTGCTGGTGATTGTGTTTTTCAGTTATCGGCAGACGATTGCGGCTTATCCGATGGGCGGGGGATCTTATACCGTCGCTCGGGAGAATTTGGGGAGCGGGGCGGGAGTACTGGCGGGCGCGGCTTTGATGATCGATTACCTGCTGAATGTGGCGGTGGGAATCTCGGCGGGAATCGGAGCTTTGGTTTCGGCGGTGCCCTGGTTGCAGCCGCACACTTTGGCTCTCTGCCTTTTCGTGCTGGTTATATTGACGGTCGTCAATCTCCGGGGGGTGAAGGAGGCGGGATCGGCGTTTTTGGCTCCTACATATTTGTTTGTGGGAACTTTGGCGGTGGTGATCCTGATTGGGCTTTATAAGGTGGTGGCATCGGGGGGGCATCCGGTGGCGGTGGTGTCGTTGGGTGCGGCCGAGCCGGGGCTCGCTCCGTCTCTACGGGTAGTCGGCGTTTGGATCCTGCTGAAGGCGTTTGCTTCGGGGTGCACGGCTTTGACGGGGGTGGAAGCGGTCAGCAACGGAGTGCAGGCGTTTCGGAAGCCGGTGGTTCCGGCGGCTCGGGCTACGTTGACGGCGATCATTGCGATTCTGATCTTGCTGCTGGGGGGAATTGCGGTGCTGGTGAAGTATTACGGGATCATGGCTACCGATCCGGGGGCGGCGGGATATCAGAGCGTGTTGTCGCTGTTGACGGCGGCGGTTACGGGCAAGGGAATTTTTTACGATCTGACTATGTTCTCGGTTTTGCTGGTGCTGTGTTTGTCGGCGAATACTTCGTTTGCGGATTTTCCGCGGCTGTGCCGGGTGGTGGCCCGGGACGATTATCTTCCGCATTCGCTGACTACGCGGGGACGACGGCTGGTGTACTCGGAAGGGATCTGGGCGCTGGCGATTCTGGCGGGGCTGCTGCTGATTCTGTTTGGCGGGGTGACGGACCGGCTGATTCCTTTGTTTGCGGTGGGTGCGTTTCTGGCGTTCACTTTGTCGCAGGTGGGGATGGTGGGGCATTGGGTGAGGACGGCGTCGTGGGCGGGGACCTGGCATAGCATCCTGGTGAACGGGCTGGGGGCTTTGGCTACGGGGATCACGGCGCTGGTGATCGTGGTGGCGAAGTTCGCCGAGGGAGCTTGGGTGGTGGTGCTGCTGTTGCCGGCGGCGGTGCTGTTCATGGGGAGGGTGCGGCGTCATTATGAAGAGGTCGCGGTGGAGACGGCGTTGACTGGCAGCGTTGCGGATGCGCGAGAGCTGGCGCCGCCGATTGTGCTGGTTCCGGTGGATCGATGGAATGCGGCTACGGAGAAGGCGGTGCGGTTTGCGATGACGCTGTCTCCGGATGTGCAGGCGGTGCATGTGACGTGCGAGGCGGATGAGAATCGGCCTTCGTGGTTGAGCGAACCGCCGGCGGGGACGCGGCTGCCGAAGCTGGTGACACTGGCTTCGCCGTTTCGGCTGGTGATCCATCCCATTGTGGATTATGTGTTGAAGGTGGAGAAGGAGAATCCGGAGCGGACGGTGGCGGTGGTGATTGCATCGATGGTGGAACGGCACTGGTATCACTATTTTCTGCACAATCAGCGCGCAGACATATTGACGGCGCTGCTGCTGGTGGGCGGGGATGAGCGCATCAATATTATTAATGTGCCTTGGTATTTGAAGGCGTAGAGGCAAGCTGTCAGCTGTCAGCCATCAGCCATCAGTCATCAGTCATCAGTAAATGCAAAACTAAGTTCCCTCAGTTCGTTCACACTCTCAAATCGTCGGGGCGCCAGTGGTGGACTGCTTTTTTTATTTCCTGGGGGGCTAGTTTCTCGTTCAGCGGGCGGGGGGGATCTAGGAGCAGTAAGCTCAGTTTCTAGCGCCTGTTCAGTTGAGTGGGGGCAGGCCAATTTTGGCTAGCAGTTGATCGAAGGCCGGAGCGCTGCGAAGGCTGGCAAAGCCCTGGTCACAGCTCACACCCAGCACGCGTTCGTCATGCGACTGAACGCAGAGTGCCAGGTACTTGAGTGCTTCGCGCTTGTTGCCGAGACGAGCTTCGGTCCGCGCCACATAATAGGGTGACGTCTTTCCCTGGGCATAGAGCTTGATCTGCTCCGAGAGTTGCGCTTCGAGCAAGCCGGGCTCGCCACCCTGGGCGAAGCCTTTCGCAGCCGCTTCGGCCGTCGACAATTTCGCGGCATCGTTGGTCAGCAGCGCTTCCTTTTTCAGCTCCGCGATGTAGTGGGGATAATCACCAGTGTCGAAATACGCAAGGCTCAAGTAGCGGTGAGGAGAAATGAAATCCGGCTCGGCGGTCTCGAGTTGTTGCAGCAATTGCAGGGCTGGTTGGCGGCGTCCCGCAGACCATAGCAGTTCGCCCTTGTCGGCGAGGATGGAGGACGAGTCCGGGGCAAGTTTGCGGGCCAGGTCAATCTCGGTCAGGGCTTCATCCTTGCGGCGAAGGGCATGCAAGAAGGTCGCATACCAGTGGTGGGCTTTCACGTTATTGGGATCGAGATCGAGGGCGCGGCGGAATTCCTTTTCGGCGTCGGGAGCGTCCCACATGCCAAAAAAAGTGACGAACGCCAGCGAGGCGTGCGCTTCGGAGGACTGTGGGTCCAACTCAACTGCCTTCCTGGCCGCCGCGAACGCCTTGAAATAGGCCTCATTGCCGGGCATCGCGGAGAACTCGCGCAATAGGTTGTAGCAGTCTGCGAGCCCAACATAGGCGTTCGAATAGTTGGGGTCGTGGGCAATTGCCTGGGTGAAGGCATCAACGGCCTGATTGAGGCTCTCGGGAGTGCGCTTGCTCCAGTAGAAGCGGCCTTTCAGGTAAAAATCTTCGGCCTCGCGATTGGCGGATTGATGCAAATCGCGGGCGGGAGTTGGATTGGACTTTGCACTCGCTTTGGCGTCGCGATCGCCGGGACGGAAGATCCACAGGGCGAACAGTAGTGCCAGCGCGACCGGGAGAGCAAAGACGATCTTCCACCAGGGAGAGGGGCTGGACGGCGGCGGCGCTGGTTCGGGGGTCGACTGCTTTTCCCGCGAGTCTTTGTCCTGCGAGTCTTTCTCCTGCTCCTGCGATTCATTTTGTAGCGATGCTTGTGGGAGCGGCTCAGGGGGATGGATGGGGCCGATCCAGCGGTAGCCGCGGCGGTCAATGGTCTCAATAAAGATGGGATTGTCGGCCGCGTCGCTCAAGGCGTCGCGCAGGCGCATGACGGCGCTGCTGATTCCCTGCTCAAAATCCACAAAGACGTTGGGCGGCCAGAGTGCCTGACGAAACTCCTCGCGGGTGATGACTTGTCCGGGACGGGACAGCAACAGGGTCAGCATGCGAAAGGGTAGATCTTGGAGACGGACCCTGACGCCGTTGCGGCGCAGTTCGCCGGCGCGGAGGTCGGCCTCGAACACACCGAAGCGAACGAGTGCCGGAGACGTCTGTGCAGAACCCATAGAGTGGTCGGCGGGGGAGCCTGTAGTTTACCACTGACCTCACATGGGAGGGAACGGCGCTCGTGGTCGACCAGGGCGGCGTCCTGCTAAGCAATCAGGTGAGCAATAAGTTCGCTTAAATACCTGCAAATAAATATCTTATCTCGCCAGATACGCACCAGCCTCCCGCTAGCTGCAGACCATTGACCGAAAGGGCGTTTCCGGGCGAGAGTCGCCCGCAGATGTGGGTGGCAGGTCCCCCCGAAAAAGAACGACCCAACCGCAACTCATTACTCGTAACTCGTGTACTCAGGAGACAAAACAAATGAATTCGAATCGTCAAGGTGCGCGCTCGTGCCTGATCGCGATGATGCTCACCATGCTCGCCGCTGTGGTGGTTCCGGCGCAGGCACAGACCTATGCCGTTGCTTTCCCGGCACCCACGACTTTCGCCTCGGCCTCGAACCCCACTTTCTCAACCGTGGCTGTTGCCACCGGGGACTTCAACGGGGATGGCAAGCTGGATGTCGTCAACATTGATAGCGCTTCCAACATCAACGTGATGTTGGGCAACGGGGACGGTACGTTCCAGGCGCCGATCACGCTCAATATCGCCACGGCTAATTTTTTTCCCGAAGCCATCGCGGTGGGCGACTTCAATGGCGACCATCTGCTCGACGTTGCCGTGTGGGCAACGAACTCCACAAGCGGCAATTCCGAGGTACACATCTTTGTGGGCAATGGTGCCGGCGGGCTCACCTACAGCAAAACGTATTCCGCTCCAAACAGCAACACCTTCAATCCCGGACCGAACAGTATTGTCGCTGCCGATGTCAATGGCGATGGCAAACTCGACCTAGTCGCCGCCACTCCCAACAACGGCGTGTATGTTTTTTTCGGCAATGGCGACGGCACCTTCCAGGCTCCGGCGAACTACGGCTACGATCGCACCTCTGGATGCTGCAACGGCTTAGCCGTCGGCGACCTGAATGGCGATGGTAAGCCCGACCTTGCACTTTCCGTGAACGATGGAATCGCCATTCTGCTGAACAATGGCAACGGCACGTTCGGAGCGGCTACCTACTATGCTTCCGGGGTTGCGGGCTCCGCACCCGGTGACGGCATTGCCATCGGCGACCTGAATGGGGACAAGAAGCCGGACGTGGTGGTCACCAACGAAAATTATGGCGTCATCGTCTATCTCAATCAGGGAAGCGGAACTTTCGCAGTCAAGGGCACGGTTGGCGCCTTGCCGGTGGGGGCCACCAATAATGTTGTGCTGGCCGACATCAACAACGACAAGAAGCTGGACATCATTGTGCCCGACACGTATGGGGACGTCTTCACGTTTTACGGGAAAGGCAATGGCACCTTCACGGCTGGCCCAGCATACCCGCTGCAGGCTTGCAACGACTGCAGCAATTTTCTTGCTGCTGTAGGCGATTTCAATGGCGACGGTACTCTCGACCTGTTGGAGTCCAACGGTATAAATACGATCACGGTGTCCCTGGGCCGCGGCGATGGCACGTTCCAGACCAGCCAAATTCACGACTACACTACGGTGAATCAAGCGAGCAACATCGTGACCGCAGATTTTAACGGCGACGGTTTCCCCGATACCGCGCAGTCGGTAACGGGCGTGACCGTCAACGGAAAGATCGGCATCAACCTGGGCAATTCGCACGGCGTGCTGGGAGCGACTTCCTATGCCACCGCCAGTTGCACTAGCAATATTGTTTTGTGGGTGGCTACCGGTGACGTGAACGGCGACGGCAAGGCCGATCTGGTTGCGGCGCTCCAAAACAGCGCGAACGCTGGATGCCAGACCAACGCCGTTGCAGTTTTGGAAGGGTTGGGGACGGGAAGGTTCAAGAAGGCTGCTTACTATCCCACCGGTTCAACGGCGCAGGAGGAGATTGTTTACCTGGCCGACGTGAACGGGGATGGCAAACTCGACATCGTCACCGGAAACGCCGACGGCTCCATCAGCGTGCTGATTAACAAAGGCAATGGCACGTTCAATTCCGGCATCCTGATCGCCAGCCTTTCTTCCGTCTTCAACTACGGTACCCATCTGACCTTTGCCGACTTCAACGGCGACGGCAAGATGGACATCGCGGCGACGGCTTACGCTAATCCGCCGGCGGCTGTCTACGTGCTCCCTGGCAACGGCAATGGCACCTTCGGCACGCCCATCGAGACCGTATTGCCCTACTATCCGTACACACTGGTCTCCGCGGACTTCAACAAAGACGGAAAAGTGGACTTGCTGGTGACGGCCGAAATTGGAGGCTGCCCGGTCGATGCCCTGGGCTATGCTTTCCTCAAAGGCAATGGCAATGGCACGTTTACAACGGGCCCGACGAGCTGCCTGGACTTCAGCATCCCGCAAATTCCGATTGTGGCCGACCTCAACGGGGACGGGAAACTGGATGTAGTCATTCCCTACGCGAACCAAAACGGCATTCCCGCCGGCCCGGCAGTGCTCCAAGGTAACGGCGATGGCACGTTCACCAGTTCGCAGGATTTTTACACTGGCAGGGGAGCCACCAGCGCCGCAGTTGCCGACTTCAACGGCGACGGCATACCGGATGTCGCATTCGTCAACACCGGCAGCTTCGTTCCCAGCTTCGTTTCCGTGATGTTCAACAGCACGCAGCCAGTGAGCGTTTCGCCGCTCAACCTGAATTGCGGAAGCGTTGCTGTCGGCTCCAAGAAGGCGGAGACCGTCATCCTCACCAACGACCGGAGCACGTCGCTGGCGATCAGCAGCGTCACGGTAGCGGGAACCGATCCGGGCGATTTCCCTGCCAAGTCGGCTTGCAAATCGAGCGTGAAAGGCGGATGGGACTGCACCATCACGGTGACGTTCACACCCACTGTTACCGGCGCGCGCAGTGCGACTTTGAACATCAAAGACGCGGTGGGTACGCAGGTTGTACAACTCAGCGGAACCGGCAAGTAGGAAGCCGATTCGGCAAACGGCGATGGCCCATACGATGGGTATGGGCCACGCCGATTGTAGGGCAAGATTTCAGCTCACCGCGGTACTAGTTCCCGGCAGAAGATGGGAGCCAGCGGTTAAACAGTCTGCTGGAAAATTTAGGGAACTTACGGGATCGCTAGAGCGATGCACTGATGCGAAACCCGAGTTTTTCAGCAAACGGTAATGCCGAATGTAAACAATGCACTTTCCGCAGTGGTGAACCGCTCCACCCCACCGAGACAGTTCCCCGGACCATCGGTCCCCGACGAAGGACTATTTCAACAATCGCACGCTAACGATTGCCGTCGTCGCCAGTCGAATTGCATAACAACAGTGGGTTAACGGGCTGGGCTAGGTCCCAACTCTCCCTTGACTGAACTGAGGCACAGACATGCGCATGCTCCTGGACATTTTCGGCCAGACCCTGCGCACCCTATGGGCGCACAAGCTGCGCTCGTTCCTGACCATGTTTGGCATCGCCTGGGGCGTGGGATCGCTTGCTGCTCCTGGCCGGCGTGGGCGAAGGTTTCCGCAACGGCAACCGGCGCCAACTCGAAACCTTCGGCAAGAACATTATCTTCTTCTGGGGCGGGCGTGCTCCGGCGGTCGCGGGCAGCTTCAATTCCATGAGGTGGTTCAACCTTACCTATGACGACTACCTCGACATCCAGAGCGAGGCCAAGATCGCGGTAAACATTTCCCCGGTAATCGCGCGCGACGACATCCGCGCCGTCAGCGACTACACCAGCACGAACGGCCAGGTCTCCGGCGTTCCGCCGGTCTACAGCCGGGTGCGGACCATCCCCTTGCAGGTGGGACGCTGGCTCAATGACGAAGACAACGAGCAACGGCGCCGCGTATGCATTCTGGGCCGGGAGATGACGCGCAACCTGTTCCCGGGACGGCCTGCAGTGGGCAACACCATCATGCTCAACGGGGTTCGTTTTGAGGTGATCGGTATGCTCTCCATGATTGGAAACGAGGAGCAGAACTCCACCAACATTCGCATCTTCGTGCCCCTTAACACCATGCGCGAACTGTTCCCACTCAAAGGCGACAACTCGAAAGAAGGGAACGCGATTTCGTTCATCAACTATCAACCGGGCACGTTCGATGAAAACGAAGCCGCCAAAGACGAACTCCACAGCATTGTGGCCCGCAACCATGGCGGCTTTGACCCCAAAGAAAAGGACGTCTGGGAAGAGTGGGACACGGTGAAAAACCAGAAGACCATGGGCAAGATCTTCACCGCGATGGATTGGTTTCTGGGCGGTGTGGGCCTGGTCACGCTGGCCCTGGGCGCAATCGGAATCATCAACATCATGTTAGTGGCGGTGACCGAGCGTACGCGCGAAATCGGATTGCGCAAGGCAGTGGGCGCGACCAACCGCAGCATATTGTTTCAATTCTTCCTGGAAGGCGCGTGCCTGACGCTGCTGAGCGGAGCGCTCGGAGTGGCCGGCGCAATGCTCGTCATCCACCTGCTCTCGGGAGTAAATCTACCGCAAGGTTTCGACACGCCGCGTATCGTCCCGCTCTCCGCCATTAGCGCGGTGCTCTCGTTAGCACTGGCCGGCATTTCGGCCGGTCTTTACCCGGCCCGCAAAGCGGCCATGCTCGACCCCGTGGAGGCCTTGCGCCAGGAGTGAATTATGACGCGTGATCTGCTCAAGGAAGCTTTCAATGCGATGCAGCACAATCGCCGGCGCACGGCGCTAACCATGCTGGGCATGGCCTGGGGGATTGCCACGGTGGTGATCCTGCTGGCTTTCGGCTCGGGCTTCGAGAGGGCGATCGGCATCATCTTCAGCTCCTGGGGAACCGACGTGATCGGGGCCTTTCCGGGCCGCACCTCCCTGCAAGCGGGAGGCGCCAAGGCGGGAAGCGAAATACGTCTCCAGATCGCGGATGTCGACTACGTCCGCAACGAGGTACCCATGGTGAAGGGCGTAACTCCCATCTTCGACAAGCAAAACGTGACCATTCAGCATGACACGCGCACCTTCACCAATCTGTTCCTTACCGGCGTGTATCCCGTCTATGACCGCATCCGTGGTTTTGCGATCGGTACGGGGCGAGGTCTCAGCGAAGAGGATCAACTCCAGCGCGCGCGAGTGGTGGTGATCGGCGACGAAGCGAGGAGGAGGCTTTTCTCCGGCGAGTCGCCGCTGGGGCAGACCATCCGCATCAATGGCGTGAGCTTTGAAGTGGTAGGTGTCTATCAGCGTAAGGTGCAGGGCGGCGACGACAACGACAACACCCTCGTCGCCATTCCCTTCAGCACCATGGGCGACCTCTATGACACCAAATACATCACCGGAATCTTTATGGACTATGAGGGCGAGAACCACCAGCAACTGGCTCGCGTGGTGCGCTCCGTGCTCGCCGGACACCACAACTTCCGTCCGGACGACCGCCGCGCCGTATTCATCGCCGACTTCAAGCAGGATTTCGACGAGTTCACGGTTGTGACCACCGCGCTTAAGATCCTGCTCGCGTTTATAGGCGCTCTGACCCTGGGCATCGGAGGCATTGGCCTGATGAACATCATGCTGGTGTCAGTGCAGCAGCGCACTCGGGAAATCGGCATCGAAAAGGCGCTGGGCGCGCACAAAGGCCACATCCTCTTCCAGTTTCTCGCCGAGGCCCTGGCCATCACGTTCGCTGGAGGCCTGGGCGGAATTGGAATCGCTTACGTCATTTCCTGGGTCGTAGGGGCGCTGCCACTGATGAGCGCCTTCGGCGACAACCTCCAAGCGGGAGACATTCACCTCCACATCGCCGTGGGCAACCTGGTTATGGCGACGATCATTCTGAGCCTGGTGGGGATCATCAGCGGCATGGTGCCTGCAATCCAAGCTGCGCGCCTGGACCCAATCGAGAGCTTGCGGTACGAATGATGCAGTCACGGCTCACCCGGGGCTTACCGGGCAATCCTGAAATTGTTCCGGGGCAGAAGTCGGCTTCCGAGACCGCTATTGATCTCCTCCATGCTCGTTTATGGATAGGTTCAGCGTGGCGAAAGCTGCGCACTACTCCTTCGAGCATCGGTACGTCTCGGTCTGAGCGAACTGTCCTTACACTCTCCAATAGTCGGGGCGCCAGTGCTGGACTGCTTTTTTTATTTCCTGCGGGGGTAGTTTTTCGTTCAGCGCTCGGGCGGCCAGGGCGGGAAGTTCGGCGTCGGAGGCGAAGCGCAGAGCGATTAATTGCTTTTCGGTAAGTTCCAAAATGCGGGGACGAAGGGCGGGGTCGAGTAAGGTCGCTAGGCGCAATCTTTCTTCGAGGCGGATGACGCGGTCCTGCACCTTGATGGCGTAAATGCGGATTTTGAAGACGGCGACGATTGCGGCGACTGCGACGATCACCAGCAACGCCGAATGGAGGCATGGCCTTCGGATGAGATGAACGATGGTCGCGATCAGGGTGATGGTGAATACGGGCAAAACGAAAAAGTGGTAGAGCGGATCATAGCGCGTGTGATTGGAAAAATTCTGAGAAGCTTCGGCTGGCATGGGGAATCTCCTTTTGGAGCCGGATTATCATCGCACGGTTCGACGGCGAAACGCGAGGGATGGGAGAAAGTGGTAGTGGAGGAGTGAGGAGTTGCGTGCTCAGGTGGGTTCTCGGTATCTCAGGAACCAGCCCACAATTCGAGGTGTCTAAGTCTGTGTCGAGTTCGTTGATTCGAGGGGTTGTTGATGCACCTTACTTTAGTGTCTTCTGCGAGGGCGGAAATCGGCGCGCAAGAAGGGCACCGGCGCGCGTTCCTCCAGTTGAAGAAGCAAGATATGTGGTAGCAACAAACGAACTCCACGGAGACTCCATGGACAACGGCGATCACCTCAGGAACCACGTCAGATTTATCCTCTCCACCCTCATCGTATTTCTAGCCATCGTAGTTTTTGTCGGCCTGCAGCCATTTCAGGCGTCCGGCGGCGCGCCTTCTACCGCCGCAACTTATTCGCATGGATTGCTGCACCTGACTATTGCTTATCATTCTACCCGCGCCGGAACTGGACATTTGACTATTGAAGTCCTTGATCCGGAAGACAACGTGCTGGGCCGCGCCGAACGGCAGGTTGAAGTGGGCGCGGGACAAGGGCGGTGGCAAGACCAGATCAAGCTAGAGAAGGCGCTGCCGCTGGACGATCTGGTGTGGCATCGCGTCCGGTACCGCTTTGAATATGACGATAAGCAGACGGCGGCGCTCGAGGGCACGGAGTCCATCTCGCAAATCCTGCGCACGCCGGTCATTCACATCCTGGGGCAACAGTCTTACTTGAGTGGCGGAGCGGCGGCGGTGCGCGTGATCGTCACCGACTCGAAAAACGAAGTCATTCCCGGGCGTGGATCGGTGCGAATCGAACTTGCCGGCACCGAGGATAAGGCTTGGACGCTATTTACGGGCCAGCTGAATCGTCGGGGAACGACCGAAGCGCAGTTCCGCTTTCCTGCCAACTTAGTGGGCAGTTACAAGTTGCGCTATGTTGTGGATACTGCGATCGGCTCAACCGAGTTTACTCAGGAAGTGCGGTTGGAAGACAAGGTTTCAATTCTTCTTACTACCGAGAAGCCAATTTACCAGCCGGGGCAGACGATCCATGTGCGCGGGTTGGCGCTTGACCGCTCCGACCACGAGGCGGCGGCCAAGCACAAGCTGACATTCGAGCTTGAGGATTCTCGCGGTAACAAGGTATTCAAAAAAGCTACCGAGACCGACGAGTTCGGCGTTGCCTCGGCCGAATTTGGACTGGCCGATGAAGTCAACCTGGGGACGTACCACCTGCGCGCGCTGATGTTCGGTTCGGGAATGGGCGACGCCGAGGCTCCTACGAATACGGCGGAGATCGCGCTCAATGTCGAACGCTACGTGCTGCCGAAATTCAAGGTGGCGGTGGAGTTCAGCGAGAACGGCAAGAAGCAGAAGCGCGGCTACCAACCGGGCGATCACGTCATTGGGACAGTGCGATCCAACTATTTTTTTGGCAAGCCGGTGGACCACGCCGAGATCAGCGTCAAGGCTTCCGCTATGGATGTCGCGGTGTTTGAAGTAGCGTCGGCCCAAGGGAAGACGGACTCCGACGGAGCCTATCGCTTTGATATTCAACTGCCGAAATACTTTGCCGGACGGCCTTTGAGCCACGGCGCGGCTCGCGTGCTGATTGAGGCCACGGTGAAAGACTCGGCCGGCCACGCGGAAACTCGCGGCGAACCGATTACGGTCAGCGAATCGCCGCTGCTGATTACGGCGGTTCCGGAGGGTGGCACGCTGGTCCCGAATCTGGAGAACCAGGTGTTTGTTTTGACTTCCTATCCCGATGGAACTCCGGCGAAGACCGACGTGGTCGTTCACGCCGCTGGGAATTCGGATCAACACGTGAACACAGACGATGGCGGCGTTGCGGTGGCTCGCGTTAAGGCGGGAAGCGGCGGCGAAACTTTGGAGATTGACGCTAGCGATCAGGAAGGAGAGCACGCGTCCAGCAAAGTCGAACTGCAGAGTCGCGTGGGCGAGGACCAGATTCTGCTGCGCACGGAACGCGCCGTGTACCGCGCCGGCGAGCGCATACAACTCAAAGTCTTTTCTACCAAGGCTCGCGGGGCCGCTTACGTGGACATTGTCAAAGAAGGACAGACGATCGAGACGCGCGATTTGGAACTCGAAAACGGCGAGGCGGCACTTTCTTTGACGGCTGGGCCGGAGATGGCGGGGACGGTCGATATTAGTGCTTACCTTTTCGGTCGGGACGCACGCCCGGTGGGAGACCATCGCTTGATTTTTGTGCAACCGGCGGATGAGTTGAAGATTGAGACGGTGGCGGATGCTCCTGTTTATAAACCGGGCGGGGAGGCGCGAATCCAATTTCGCGTGACTAACTCGCGCGGGCAGGGCGTTCATGCCGCGCTTGGATTGCAGGTGGTGGATGAAGCCGTGTTTGCGCTGGCGGAGAAGCAGCCAGGATTTGCCAAGGTGTTCTTCTATCTCGAGCAGGAAGTGATGAAGCCGCGCTATGAGATTCATTCCATCGGCATGCCGGAAATTGTGGAACCGGTGGAGAAGTCGCAGGTCGAACAGCGCGACCGGGCGGCTCGGGCTTTGTTTTCGGCTACTGAGATTGTGAATCCGAATAAGTTTGAGGCGGAATTCGGCAAAGATGTGCCGATGGCCAAGTACGGCGAATATAGGGGACGCTACCAGGCGGGTTTTCAGAAACAGGCAAATCAGTTAGCGAAAGATCTCAGCAAGGCTTACGACGAAAATCCAAAGGCGGACGATCCGGCTCGGATCTACGCGAAGCTCGCGCAGGCAGGCGGGGCGGAGTTTCGCGATGCGTGGGGCACGAACTTCACTTTTGAACGGGCGCGCTGGGATTCCAGAAAAACGTACTGTGTGCTGCGCAGCGCGGGTCCGGATGGGCAGCTTAACAACGGCGACGATCTGCAGGCTTATCTTTTATTTCAACGCAAGAAGGTGGTCGGCCGTTCAGAATCGGGCAGCATCGGAGTGAATATCGAACATGATCGCGGGCCGTTCAATGGTCTGGGGGAGATCGTGGGAACGGTTACCGACGCCAGCGGGGCCGTCGTGCCGGGAGCCAGTATCGAGGTGCGGGAAATCTCCGTCGCGAAGCCTCGCACCGCGACCGCCAATGCAGCCGGGCAATTTAGTTTGTCGGGACTGCCTGCGGGTGAGTACGCAGTTCGAGTGTCCATGGCTGGGTTCAGGACCGCTTCGCAGGGACTCACTCTGCACGCGCGCGACCGCGCGGTGCTTTCGGCAAATCTGTCGGTTGGCAACGTCACAGAGACGGTTGAGGTCAGCGGAGCGAATATGGCCGTTGAGACCGAAGCGATGGTGGTTAACGGGATCCCAAGTGGCGCGGCTGGAGGGGTTATCGGAGGCGTCATCAATAACATGCCGCTCCAGGGCCGCAACTTCGCGCAACTTCAGGCACCCAGCGCCATGCCTAAACGCATAAGCAAGGAGATGGCTGCCGATAGCACGACTGACGCCAGGAAAGACTCCGGAGCGTCCGGCGCGCACGTACGCTCCTATTTCCCCGAGGCGCTTTACATCAATCCCGAGATCATCACCGATAAGGATGGGCGCGCCAGCATTGTGATTCCGATGGCCGATTCCATCACGACGTGGCGGATGGCGATGATCGCTTCCACCGAACACGGTGCGCTGGGCACGTCCACTTCGAGCCTGAAGGTGTTTCAGGATTTCTTTGTCGATCTCGATTTGCCGGTCACGCTCACGCAGGGAGACCGGGTTTCGATTCCGGTGGCCATCTACAACTACTCGGGTTCGCCTGGCGACGTTAACTTGCGACTCGATGCGGACAGTTGGTTCTCACTGGTCGATGACGTGAGCGAGAAATCGGTCACGGTAGAGTCGTCGCGCGTCGGAGGATCGCAGTTCACGATCGAAGCCAAGCGCATCGGGAAGTTCAAGCTCACGCTTTCGGCACGCATGAAGGGTGGAGCGGATCGTGCCGACATCGTGGTTCGGGAGATCGAAGTCATTCCCAACGGGCGCGAGCAGAACTTGGTGTTCAACGGGCGACTGGAAACGACGGTGCAGCACGAGGTCGATTTTCCGGCTAACGCCATTCCTGAGGCCAGCAAGATTTTTGTGCGGCTTTATCCCGGCCCGCTTAGCCAGGTCGTCGAAGGCATGGATAGCATTCTGCGCATGCCGGGTGGCTGCTTTGAGCAGACTTCTTCGAGCACTTATCCCAACGTGTTGGCGCTCGATTACATGAAGCGCACTAAGAAGCTCACTCCGGAGGTGCATGCCAAGGCGGAGGGATACATCGCCAATGGCTATCAACGGCTGCTGACGTTCGAGGTTCCCGGTGGAGGATTCTCGTGGTTCGGCCAGGCTCCCGCCAACAAAATCCTTACTGCTTACGGGCTGATGGAGTTCTACGACATGTCGAAGGTCTACGACGTGGATCCGAAACTCATCTCGCGAACGCAGCAGTGGCTTGCCGGGCAGCAGCAGGGGGATGGAAGCTGGAAGCCCGACACCTCCTTTATTAATGAGGGCGCAACGAATCGCTTCAACTCGGACGTGCTGCGGATCACGGCTTACATCGCCTGGTCGCTCGAGAACACGGGATACCAGGGAACAGCCGTCGAACAAGCCAAGCAGTTTGTCGAAAAGCACATGAACGCGAAAATGGACTCCTACACCTTGGCGGTGGTGGCTAACTTCGCCACCGACTATGGCAAGGATAGGGAGTTCACTCGCCGGGCGATGCAGCTTCTGCTTGATGCACGCACAGAAAAGGATGAGCAGGCATGGTGGAGCGCAGACGAAACCGGCGTCTACTCCACGGGCGCAAGCGCGAGCGTGGAGACCACGGGACTGGCGGCGCAGGCGCTGCTTAAGTGGGGTGAGGCGTCGGGCACGGCGCGCAAAGCGATGAGTTACCTTGCATCCAAGAAAGACGCTGGCGGAACCTGGGGCACGACCCAGGCGACGATCATGGCGCTGCGGGCTTTATTGCTGGCGACCGAAAAAGGCGCTTCCGACGTTCGCGGCACGCTGGTGGTCTTGCTCAATGGCAAGCCCGCCGAAAAGCTTGTCCTGACGCCGGAGAACAACGATCTGCTGCATCAGTTCGTGTTCAAGGACATCGATTCGCAAGGCGCGGGCACGGTTGAAATCCAATTCGAGGGCAAGGGCGGGCTGGCTTATCAGGTGGTGGGGAGCTATTTCCTTCCCTGGGATCAGAAGCCGGCGGGCGAAGCGCTCTCCATCGATGTGGCTTATGACCGCACGCAGCTGGCGCAGAACGACATCGCTACGGCGAGCGCGACGGTCAGGAACAATCTGAACAAAACGGCCAACATGGTGATGGTCGATCTCGGTATTCCGCCGGGGTTTGACCTGCTTAGCGAAGACTTGCAGGACTACCAGGAAAAGAGCGCGGGCCGGAAGAGTGGCCATTTGTCGAAGTTCAGCCTTACGGCGACGCAGGCCATTCTCTACTTCGATTCGTTCGCTCCGGGTGACACGGTCACGGTGAAGTTCAGGCTGCGGGCTAAGTACCCGATCCGCGCTCGGACGTTTAAGTCGCGTGTCTATGAGTACTATGATCCCGAGGTAAGCTCGATCGCGCGGCCGGTGCAGCTGGAGGTGCACAAGCGCTAGTACCGTGACCGCGAGATTGTTGCAACGGTTGATTTGAGATTGCCAGTGGAGCGCCTGGCGTCCCCGCCCGGCTGGACGGGTGAGACGCCCGTCGCTCCATTGGATGACTCGTTACGCGGTCACGCGAATCCAGAGTTGATGCAGCTGCCGAGCTGCGCTCGGCTTGGACCCTTCGGCTTCGCTCAGGGCAGGCTCGCGGGGGGCCCGTCACCACACGAGCTTAGATTCAGGGTAGAACTCGATAAAACGTGACTTGGGTAATAACGTTGTTGTTTCTCCTGTCCGGTTCCGGTCTTTAGCAACTCTATAATTTTGCTGTGACCAGACCATCCAAGGGCGGCGAAGTTTTCCTCGTTGTTTTTGGGCTGATTTTTGTGGCCGCTGGAGTCTTTTTCGCTAGCGGTCTTTTATTCAGTCCTCCCGGCCAGGTTCATGGGAATCGCTGGGTGGGAGTGCTGGTTTCGACGATCTTTATCCTGGTGGGCGGCGGGATCGTTTACGCCGGCATTTACGGGGACCGCAAATTACAGGAGCAAGCGGCAGCCGAGCAGTCCAATCCGGAATCCCCGTGGCTGTGGCGGAAGGACTGGGCGGCTCGGCGAGCGGAAAGCAAGAACCGCAACAGCGCCGCCGGTCTTTGGATGGCGGCGATTTTTGTGAATGCGATTGTATTCACGGTCGCGGCCACGACCGTGCCCGCACTGTGGCGCACTTCCGATCCCAAGGCCTTCTTTCCGCTTGCCTTCTGCCTGGTGGGCGTCGTTCTGGCGGGCGCGGCGATTCGGGCGAGCATTCGGCGAAAACGCTTTGGCCAAACCTACTTTGAGTTCTCCGCGCTGCCGTTTTCTCCGGGCCAGTCGCTTAGTGGCCTGATTCACTTGCGCTTCAACACCGAGGCCAAACACGGCATTGATCTGAGCCTTTCCTGTGTGCGCCATGTCAGCACCAGTTCGGGTAAGGATCGTTACGTCCAGGAGAGCGTTCTTTGGCAAGCGGACAAGAATGTGCCGCAAGAACTGCTCATGCCCGGACCCATGGGCGATGCCACGATCCCGGTGGACTTCAGCATACCGAGCGACGCATATGAGTCGAATCACGACCAGCCGCTCGACCAGGTCCTCTGGCTTTTGCACGCGCACGCGGATGTTCCGGGCGTGGGTTATTCGGACGATTTTGAGGTGCCGGTTTTCCGGCTTACCCCATCGCAGGCCTCAGGCTCAGAGCCAACAGCTTCCTTTTTGAGCGAGGCGCAGGGCGGAGCCGCTCCGCCTGCCTTCCAATCCGATGCCTCCGACGTGGCCCCTCCCAGGGACCCGAAGGTTGTCGTCTCGGTCGGGATGAACGGCAACACGGAATTTTACTTTCCGGCTTTTCGCAACCTGTCCCAGGTTTTGATGCTGGCCCTCTTCACTGCGGTTTGGACGGGCATCGTTTATTTTCTCGCACATTCCAAAGCGCCCTGGTTTTTCGCTCCGGTGTTCGGGTTCTTTGACCTCTTCCTGATTTACGGACTGATGCAAGCGGCGATGGGTTCGTTTCGCATCGAGGTGGGCAACGGGAGGATCGTCTTCCGTCGAGCGCTGCTCGGCATTGGGGCAGCTCATGAAATTCCCTTCTCTGATATTGCCCAGATTTTGACCGTGACCCGTGCGCAACAACAAGGTGCGCGAGCTTCTTACTCTCTTCGCTTGCAGACCAGGGATGGGAGGAAGTTGACGCTCGCGGACGCGATCGATAGCCGTCAGGAAGCGCGCTGGGTCGCTGCCCGGCTGGAAACGCTCGCCGGCCTGAAACTCGACACTCACGTCGCGGTCGACGCCGGTCTCGGGGGCTATGGTCCGCCACCGCAACGCGGACTAGCACGATCAGGATCGCCCGCGGCGTTTCGACGCAATAGTCCAGTCGGCATTGCGATAGGGCTTGCCTTCTTTCTTGCCTGGACGGGGTTTGTCGGCTACCGGGTCTTCTCTGCGAGGCAGGGACAGCCGAAGCGTATTTCCAAAGTCGGCGCACCAACTAAACGTCCGCTGCAGCAGGTGGCTTACTCGCCGCTCACAGAGATGGATGTGCAGCGTCTGCAAACACTGCCGGAACAGGCGCAGGCGGAAGAACTGCTGGCCCGGGCGATTCAGCACGATCCCCGCGCGCTCGACTTGTTCGAGCAGAAGATTGGCGTCTGGCACAATATCACGCGCACGGCGCACATGAACGAATTGGAGGTGCGCTCGAGTTTCTCCACCGATCTGCGCGTTCGCTACGCCAACGCCGATCTCAATCTGGCCATCGACGGATTGCCGAAAACCGACGACTCGGCGGAACAGCTCATCGCGCAAGCACAAGCCGACCCCGCGCATCGCGCTTACAGCGTGTACCACATGGGAATGCTGGCTGGACGCGGCGTGGGCTATGATCGCATCTATCCCGTCCTCGTGGACTACGCCAAGCATGACCCCAACCCACAGGTGCGCCAGTGGGCGGTCGAGGGCATGCGCTATCTTGGCACCAATGAGGCTCTTGGCGAACTCTTCGATTCCTTTACGCACGACCCATCCAACGCGGTGCGCGATCGCGCGGGCTGCAACGTGTCCGACTGCGGCAACTTCAAGCGCAAGCAGCGCATGCGAATGGTGCCCCGACTGATCGAGGTAGCGGCCGATCCCCAGACTACTCCACAAATGCGCAACTGGGCCTTTCTGGCGTTGCATGAAATCACCGACGCAACCCTGCCTGCCAACGCATCGGTGTGGCAGGACTGGTATACGCAACATGGGGCGGAAAAGACGGCGGAGTTCGAACGGCTGGACTGGTGGAAGGTCCGCGGCGATCAATAGCAGCAAGCCGCCTGCTCGCATTGGCAGACGGAGGCGCGCGCGTCAGCCAAGAAGATTGTGCCTGAAGGTTGTGTGTATTATTGGTTCCGGCTGGGTCTGGAGCAATCGTGATGATCCACCGCCAACAGCCGCTGTTGCCAGTTGGTCTCAAATGCAGGCAGGTTCCAGCAGTCGGAGACAAACAATTCACTACTCAGGTTGAAAGGAGACAAGCCATGTTCATTCGGCATCGGTTTTTTTGGCGGAGTTTGTTCGTGTTCGCAATCCTTTTCGTCTTCTCCTCGGCGCTTTGGGCTGACGAAGAGGCGGATCGCAGTGCTTTGCGCAAAATCAGCGCGACTTACGAAGACGCTCTCAATAGCAACGATCTAGCGAAGCTGAAACCTCTTCTCGCCGATGGCTTCACGGGCGTGATGATTTCTGGCGACGAAATCAAAAGCTTCGAAGACCTGCAGGCCTTCTGGAAAAAGATCTGGGATTTGGTGGGTGCGGGCGGCAGCTATCACGTGACGGTGGTCACGGATCAGACCGACTTCTTCGGCGATGTCGCCGTTTCCCGCGGGTACTCTGAGGAAATGTTTCATACGGCAGCGGGCAAGGAATTCGCTTTCCGTCCGCGATGGACGGCAATCACTCGACGGCAGAATGGGGAATGGAAGATCTATCGCGTTGAAGGGACGGTCAATCCGATGGACAACGCAGTCGTCACTGAGATTGTCAGGCGCGCCAGGATCACCGTCGGGGTGTCCGGAGTGGTGGCTGGATTGGTGCTGGGATTCCTGGCTGCTGGCGGTCTTTGGGGCAGGAAGAAATCTCCACGACCTGCAGCGGTATGAGGCGGGCTTATCTCATACTGATCGATTTCGTGCTGCCGCTGCCTTTGACGGCGCTGATGCTTTTCCTTTGGTACCGGCGGACCGGAAGCGGCTTGTTCGCCATTTATGTTCTGACGCTGGGCGTGCTGTTTGGGTATATCTATCCCGGCATCGGGACCAATGTTCTGCACCTCTGGAAGTTCAACGGCCCGTTTCGTCTGAAGAACTACTACCTTCACCATGGCTTCATGTACGCCCCGTACTTGGCGCTGGTCTTTTATATAGCGTTTGCCCCGGGCACACCGCTTACCTGGGGAAACATCGTCCGGATCGTGCTGTGCGGCGCGTTTATTCAATGCGTCGTGTCCTGCCACCACGATGTTTGTGGTGTCAGCAGCGGCATGATTGAGATGAACAACACGGCCGCCCGGCTCAAACTAAGCCCGGTGGAGATTGTCACCAGCTGGGGAGTGGTTGGCTTTGGGCTGATCGGAGCTTCTTTTGCCGGAAGTTGCTTGATCGCCTATCGCATAATTGTATTGCGGTCCATTTCGGATACGCGGACATTTGTGCTGTTGCTGGTCATGGGGCTTGCCATCATGGGCGTGGCGGCGTTGCAATACTTAATCAAGGAACGAGCCCTGATATTCCGGTCCGCGGGATATCGGGGCCCGTGAGGCGGCGGTTATGCAGATTCTACTGATTGCCGCCAACGCGCTCCGTCTCGACGACGGCAAACGGTGGCACGAGACACACTCCAAGTACGCCTATGCCGCAACCACGCTGACCACGCTGGCTGCGCTTGTCCCGCCGGAACTGAATGCCAACGTCGCATTGATTGACGAAGCGGTCGATGCGGTTCCCGGCGATTTTGGCGGCGCGGATCTGGTCGCCGTCAGCGCCATGACTTGCGATGCCCAGCGGGCTTACCAACTTGCCGACATGGCTCGGAGCAAGGGAATCACGGTGGTGCTGGGGGGATATCATCCGACCTTCATGCCGCAAGAAGCGGGCGAGCACGCGGATGCCGTGGTCAAAGGATTCGCCGAAGTTGCCTGGCCTGAATTGCTGCGCGATTTTGCGCGCGGTGCAATGAGGCGAGTCTATGAGGCCGATTGGCAGGATGCGTTTGTGTCCAGCTTGCCGGTTCCCCGGCGCGATCTCCTGAATCGCAGAGCGTACTCGCTTCCGAATACTATGGAGACCTCGCGTGGCTGCCCCAATCAGTGCTCGTTCTGCATCGTCCCGCCGATGCACGAACGGCGATATGTGCAGCGCCGCCTGGATCGGATCGTCGCGGAGATTGACGACATGCCTGCTGGGCAGTTCGCGATTCTCGATGCCAATCCCATGGAGAACGACGCCTATGCCGCGAATCTTTTTCCCGCACTCGCGTCCGCGGGCCGCACCTGGTTTGCCAGTGCTTCCTATAAGTCGGCGGCGGACAAGCGGTGGGTGAAGGCGGCTCGCGCCAGCGGTTGCCGGGGCCTAGTGATCGGCTTTGAATCGCTCGACCCCGTCGCGCTGGCTAACGCAGGTAAATCATTCAACGATGTGCAAGGCTACGGCGAGATGTGCCGGATGCTCCATGACGAAGGCATCGTCATCCTCGGCTGCTTTGTCTTTGGATTCGACGGCGAAGATACGTCGGTGTTCGAGCGCACGGTGGCATTCGTCGACCAGCATCACTTGGACGTTGTGCTCTACTCCGTGTACACGCCATTTCCGGGCACCGGCGGCTGGGCGCGGCTGAACTCGCAGGGCCGAATTTTGACCACCGAGTGGGGCCGCTACGATGGCCGCCACGTTGTCTTCCAGCCCGTGGGGATGACGGTCGAGGAACTGCAGAATGGATTTTATTCCGCCTGGAAGCATACTTATGGATTCCGATCCATCTTCAAGCGTGTGGTCGGTGCGACGCCGATGCCGTTTCTTGATTTGGCGGTGAATGTGGGATTCCGTCACTACCGGCGGACATTTCTTCCGGTAGGGACTTCCGCAACAAGGACGGCCACATGAAGATTGCTTCGATGTTTCCGAATGGCTCGATGCGGCCGTTACGCGGCAGGATTACCGCCTGGGGGACCGACAACATCGAAGCGCGAGGTTGCTTATGCGAATTCTCCTGATCATGCCGGATGCGCACATGCACAAGCTGCGCCTGGGGCCGTTTGTGCGCTCGCTGCGCGAAGCGCCATTGACGTTGACCACCCTGGCAGCGCTTCTGCCCGACGAACCGGACATCGAGGTGAAAATTGTGGACGGCAGCGTGGATTGCATCCCACTCGATTACCCGGCCGACCTGGTTGGCATCAGCGTCATCACCGGTTGCGCCCGCCCCGCGTATGATATCGCTCGGCATTTCCGGCAACGCGGCATCCCGGTGGTGCTCGGGGGCGTGCATGTTTCCATTCTGCCGGGCGAGGCCATCGCTCATGCCGACAGCATCGTCGTGGGGCGTGGCGAAAGCGCCTGGCCGCGGCTGCTCGAGGATTTCCGGCGCGGCCGGATGAAGCGGGTATATCGAGAGCACCAACTGCCGGACGACGTTCTGGCGGACGTTCCCGCGCCGCGCCGCGACCTGCAGCGGCGGAGCGGCTACATGATGCCCAATACCGTCCAAGCCACTCGCGGTTGCCGGCGCGCGTGCGACTTCTGCAGCGTGCCTGCGGTGTGGCCTCATTTCCTGAAACGCCCGGTCGCGGATGTGCTGCGCGACATCCGCGACATTCCCGGACGGATGGTCGCTTTCAACGACGTCAGCCTGGTGGACGACGCCGAGTATGCCAGGGAACTTTTCACTGCGATGGTCCCGCTGCGCAAAAAATGGGGCGGACTGGTAACGGCCGACAGCCTGCAAGACACAGAGTTGCTCGACCTCATGGCGGCCAGCGGCTGCGTCTATCTGCTGGTTGGGTTCGAGTCTGGCGATCAGACAACGCTGCGCGGCATCCGCAAAAACTTCAATCACACGCTCGCCTACAAAGATTTAATCGCATCTCTCCAACGGCGCGGCATCACCATACAGGGTTGCTTCGTGTTCGGATTCGATCACGACGACGAGAGCGTCTTCGCCTCCACCGTCCAACTCGTCCAGGAGCTCGGCGTGGACATCCCGCGCTATTCGCTGTACACGCCGTATCCCGGCACGGCTCTGTTCCAGCGGATGATGGAGGAGCGGCGCATCCTCAGTTTTAATTGGAACGACTACGACACGATGCACGTCGTAATCCAACCGGCGCAAATGACGCCGGATGAGCTCTATCGCGGCTTCAAGTGGGCTTACAGGGAAACGTTCCGCCTGCCGCGGATTGTCAGACGGGTCAGCCACCCGGACATACGCTGCGCGATTAACTTTGTCGGGAACTTCTGCTACCGCATCTTTGTTCGGCGGCTCTATCATGAGCCGCGGTTTGCGCAGCCGTACTCATTGCACGATCCAGGTCAGCCACCCGCTCCGGAGCACTGGCAGGTGCCGGCCGAACTGGAGGAGGTCCCGTGCCCCGTGTGACGCTCATTCATCCGACTCTCGGCCGGCGTGCCGGCGAGCGGCGCGGGCTGCGCACCTGGCAGATGCAACCCCTTTGGGCCGCCGCGCTCGCGGCCTTGACTCCGGGCGATATCGAACTCCGTTTCTACGATGACCGGTTGGAGAAAATTCCGTTCGATGAACCGGCCGATCTTGTCGGCCTCAGCGTCGAAACCTACACCGCGCGCCGCGCCTACCAGATCGCGAGCGAATACCGCCGGCGCGGCGTCCCGGTGGTGATGGGCGGAGTGCACGCGACCCTTTGCCCGGATGAAGTCGCCGACTACGCCGAGTGCGTGGTTACCGGCGACGCAGAGGAAACGTGGCCGAGATTGCTGGATGATTTCCGGCACGGCCGGCTGGAGAAGTCTTACGGGTCGAATGGTGGCGCGCTGTTGAAGGGCTGGCGTTACGACCGGGACGTCTTCCGCGGCAAACGGTATCTGCCAGTCAAGTTGATCGAGTTCGGCCGTGGCTGCCGGCTGACCTGCGAGTTTTGCGCCGTTCAGGCCGCGTCTCACAACACTTACCAGCAACGGCCGGTGGACGAGGTAATTAGCGAGGTAGCCGCAACGGCTGGCAACGGTGACCGCGCGAAGTTCATTTTCTTTGTGGACGACAACCTCGCGTGCGAACCCGACCGGCTGAAAGAATTCCTGCGGGGGCTTATTCCATTGCGGGTGGGCTGGGCCGGGCAGGCGGGCATCAACGTGGCGCACGATCCGGAGCTGCTCGACCTGATCGTCCGCAGTGGTTGCCGCTGCCTCCTTATCGGATTCGAAAGTCTCGAGCCGGCCAACTTGCGCGAGATGGGAAAAGCGATCAACGAAGCCCACGGCGGCGTCGAACGGGCGGTCAGCGAACTGCGCCGGTTTCGCGTGCCGGTGTATGGCACATTCGTGTTCGGGTGCGACGCCGACACAGCGGACGATTTTCAGCGCACGGTCGAGTTCACCGTCGCAAACGGATTTCTGATGGCGGCGTTCGCCCACCTGATGCCGTTTCCCGACACGCCACTTTACCGCCGCCTGGCTTGCGAACAACGGCTGCTGCACGAACACTGGTGGCTCGACCCGAGCTACGCTTACAACACGGTCGCGTTTCAGCCTCGCCATCTGAGCCCTGGGGAATTGCGGCGACAGTGCCTGGCCGCGCGGCGGGCGTTCTTCTCATGGCCCAACATGGTGCGGCGCAGCCTGGCCGCCGGCCCACAGCAACGCAACTTTTGGATGGTCAACCTCCTTCATCGCGCGGAATTGGGATTGCGCGACGGGCATCCGTTGGGAGATCAAACATGGACACAACCGTTATTGCGCGCCCACTGACCGACAGCCGTTACGCCATCGGCCTCGCCACTGCGGCGGACGACGCCGATCTGCGCCGGCTACTGCGCGAAACGCCAATGCCCGGGCCGATCGAGGTCTCGCTGGAGCGCGAATCCGACTTCTTTGCGGCCGCGCGGCAGGAGGGCGGGCGCCATCACACCGTGGCCATTCGCGACCGTCTGACCGGCCGTTTGGCGGCGATGGGCAGCCGGTCGGTCTACGAGATGTTCGTCGACGGCCAACCGCAGCGCGTTGGCTACCTCAGCCAGTTGCGCATCGCGCCAGAGCACCGCCGCCCCGGCCGGCAACTGTTGCGGATCGGCTTCGATCTGCTCCGGCAGACGCACGTCGAAGGCGAAGCTTCATTCGACATCACCACCATCGTCGAGGGCAACGAAACCGCCCGCCGCATTCTCGAAGCCGACCTGCCCGGCCTGCCGCGCTATCAAAAACTGGAAGAGTTCGTGACGTTCTTGTTGCCGGTGCGTGGTCGTCTCCGCGCTGGCAGACGCGGGGTCGAAGTCGCAAACGGATCGGCGTTATTGCTGCCCGCCATTCTCGAGTGTCTGGAACGCTTCGGCCGCCGCCACCAGTTTGCATGGCATTGGACTACGACGAACATCCTGCCGCCGGAGCGATTCTACGTTGCGCTTGCGGGCAGCCACATCGCCGGTTGTTTGGCGCTTTGGGATCAACGCGCATTCAAGCAGGTGGTTATCCGCGGCTACGATCGGACGATGACATGGCGCCGGCCATTGCTGAATTTGCTTGGCGCCCGCCTGCCGGCAGTGGGCGAGCCTCTGGCTCACGCGCATCTTAGTCACGTCGCGGTGGACGATGACGATCCCCAGGTGCTCGCTGCCTTGTTGGCTGCCGCAATCGAGGGCGCTCGCCAGGCCAAACTGGATTGCGTGACCATTGGGTTTGCCGCGCGGCATCCGCTCAGCGAAGTGGTGCGCCGATGTTATCGCTGCCGCGAGTATGTGAGCATTCTCTACGCGGTTCATTTTGACCAGCTGCGGGACCAGCCGCCAGCGCTCGATGGCCGCATCCCGCATCCGGAGGTCGCGGTATTGTGAAAGGCCGCCTGTTGCCACAAACCGAAGTCACCAGCGCTCAGCGCGCTTTCATGCTCGCGTTGATGCAGGAGCATTTCGCCGGCGTGACTGCGGAACGGTTTGGGCGCGACCTCGCTGAGAAGAACTGGGTGATTTTGCTCGAAAACGAGCGGGGACAGGTGCGAGGGTTCTCGACGGTGCTGCTGTATGCGACGCTCGTGGGCGGGGAGCGGGTGCGCGTCGTTTACTCCGGCGATACCATCGTCCATCGCGACGCGCGGGGCAGCAATGCGCTGGCGCGCACATGGGTAGAGGCGGTGAGCACATGGAAGAGCGACGTGCCGTTGTATTGGCTGCTCATTACTTCGGGCTTCCGTACGTACCGCTTTCTTTCCGTATTCTGGAAAGACTTCTACCCGCGGCACAACTCGCCAGAGCTACCGGCCATGCTCACCGCGTTGGCTCGTGAACGATTCGGCAGTTGCTACGATCCGGACACTGGCATCGTGCGGTTCGCCACACCGCAAGTCCTGCGCAATGGATTGAGAGAAATTCCGCTTAGCCGTCTCGGCGATCCTCATGTGGAATTCTTTGCGCGGGTCAACCCCGGTTACGTGCGTGGCGATGAACTCGTCTGCCTGTGTCCGTTGACGGGCGCGAACCAGACTCCGGCCGCGCGCAAGCTGCTGGCTTTGTGAATCCGCTCATCGCCAATTCGCTCTGGTTTGCATCGTGTCTGCCGGAAGCGCTGGCATTTCGACGCGCCTGTCACCGCGTGGCCTCTACGCAGTGGCGGGTGTTGCGGGAGATTCTGAAGCGCAGCCGGGAGTACGCGGACGTTCGGAGCATTCCGGAATTTCAAGAGCGAGTGCCGCTGTCGGACGCACCGCTGGAGACGACCGATCCCGTGCTGCGGCGCGTGCCGACCAGTGGCACAACTGCGGCAACGAAATGGATTCCGTATACGGCGGCACTGCAGCGGGAATTTCAACGTGGCATCGCGCCCTGGATTGTGGATCTGTTCCAGCACAACCCGGCCATGCTCGGCGGCCGATCGTATTGGGCGATTTCACCGGCCGGGCAGACCGGCGATGAATTTGCGGACGACACCGAATATCTCGGGCGCGCCCGACGATTGGTCGCATCCACACTTGCGGTGCCTGTGAGCGTGCGGCACATTGCCAACATCGAGGAGTGGCGGCGCGCTACGCTGCGGCACCTGGTCGCGTGCCGGGATTTGACATTCATCTCGGTGTGGAATCCGACGTTTTTGATGTTGTTGGTCGAGCCGCTGCGTCGCGACGAGCTGCCTGAGTTGTGGCCGAATTTGCGAGTGATCAGTTGCTGGGCCGACGCGGAAGCGGCTCAGCCGGCCGCGGAACTGGCGCGGTTGTTCCCGCAGGCGCGGATTCAGCCAAAAGGACTGATCGCAACCGAAGGCTTCGTCTCGCTGCCGCTGTGGGATCGTGACGGCGCAGCCTTGGCGGTCCGCTCGCATTTCTTCGAATTCCTCGACAAGAAGAGTTGTCCCCAACTGGCGCATGAGTTGATCGAGGGCGACGAGTATTCGGTGGTGCTGACGACGGGTGGTGGGCTGTACCGTTATCGTCTTTGTGACTGTGTGCGCGTGACCGGGTTTGTGGGAGAGTGTCCGCTTTTGCGGTTCGTTGGCAAGGAAGACAACGTGTCTGATCGCTTTGGCGAGAAGGTCAACGAGGCGCATGTTCGTGCGGCGTTGGAGGGCGCACATGCGGAGTTCCTGTTAGTGGCCTGCGAAGATCATGCGTATACACTCTATGTCGAGGCTGCCGGCAAGTCCGACGCCGAACTCTCGGGGCTCGGTCGAAAGCTGGAGGCATCGCTGCAGGAGAACGTACATTACCGGTATTGTCGCGAGCTGGGCCAACTGGCGCCGGTGCGTGTATTTCGCATCGCCCGCAGCGGAATGATCCGTTATGTTGCCGAACGGCACGCGCGCGGTCAGCGACTCGGCAACGTGAAGGCCACGCTGCTACGGCGCGACAGTGGGTGGACCAAAGTCTTTGAGGGCGGGGTGGTGACAGAATGACTTGAAGGGATGGGGATTTCGGTACGAAGGGGAGCGGGACGGCGTGATTCATTGCCGTGCCTCGGCTGCGCTGGCCACCTTCTCGCGCGGGGCTGCAAGCGCCGGCTGCTTGAATGCCACCGTCGTGAAGAACTCGATGATCAACCCGAATATCGGATTGCCGATGAGGAGGTTGGCCAACGGCAGCAGTCCCAATCCCAGGTTCATAAAAAGGAAATAGGAGAAGATCGATCCGACGACAAGCCCCATGACGATGCCGTTCCAGGCCCAACGCAGTTTCAGCCCAGACGCGCCGATAGCAAAGCCCATCACTGCCCTATTCAGTAAGACCCACACCAAGTTGATAGCCGTGAACTTAAGAAAGCCGCCCTTGAATCCCGCGGTTGCGCAAAGCACACCTGCAATCAAGCCGAAAAAAGTAGCAATCGTAATTCGCTTCATAAGGCCCTCCGTGATCCGATCAGAACCGCGCTTGCCCTCGAATTAAGCCGTGCCGCAGCCAAAGCCATTTATGAGACCAGTCCTAATCAGATTGGTCCTTGATAGCGGCGCAGCCGGACCGCTGCGGCTAGGAATGCCGCGGCGACTGCCAGGCCGATCCAGAGACCGGAGCTGCTCAGGAATCTACCCAGGGCGAGATATGTCATCGGATGCATCGAGGCACTGCCTGTCAGGGCGGCACCTTCCGAACCGCCCGTCAAGCGGGACGTTAGCAGGGCGCCGAAATGGGAAGTGTTGAAGACGATCTTCTCGACGACGCCGATCGCGAGCAGCGGTAAGGCCGCCCATAGAAACGCCGCGCGCCGCGCCCATCCCGAGACTAGCAGCAGCCAGCCATAGAAGGGCGCATACCAGAGCCCATGCACCCCCAGAAGATGGCAGAACAGCATCAGAGACATCTGGAACAAGGGCAAATGTGTCCATACTGTCGTGACACTCTGACCGCTCGCCAGTAGTACCGCGGTGCTAACCAGCAGCATGATGCACTGCGTGGCAACGGTGATCGCGAACGCCAGCAGCGGGAGAATCACTATCGGGATGCTCGCCTTCGAGAGCACGGTCGTGAAATCGGAAACCGGCAAAGACTTCCAGAACAGAATGGTGCGATCGCGACGTTCGCCGTGCAGCGCGTCGAGAGAGTAAAACACCCCGACGATAATCGCGGTCGCCATGATCGAAAGAGCCACGAAGTTGTACGGCTTCCCGATCAACTCCTGTTGCTGCATCGGGTCGAGCGCCAGCGCGGCACGCATTTTAGACGGCAGATGAATCGCGCTGATCAGAAAGCTAAACAGAAATACGGCGGCGACCGCGAGCGGTGCGATATAGATGGAGCGGTTCTCCCACAATTCACGCCGCACCGACCAGTAAAATGGCTGAGTCGGGGAGATGGCGGCGGGCGCGATTGGCTGCGAGTCGAAGGACTCGGGCACGGCGTTCGATTCAGTATTCATCTGCGTGCTCCTGGTGCTGCGCTGGCCTGATTGCCCATCACGGCAACGAACAAGTCGGCGATGCTGGGCGTGCGCGTGTCGCCAAACGCGGCGAGTTGCTGGCGGTCAACCTTATCGAGTGTCATCAGGTCGAAAAGTAAAATGCTGCGCCCGAGCACCTGGCGCTCGTGGATCGGCTTGAGCGCCCGTGCTGCGGCGACTTGCTCGGGATGCACCGTCACTTCCACATAACGCGACTCGACTTCTTCCATGCTGCAATTGAGCACGATCCGGCCACGATTGATGAACATGAGATCGGTGAGGACGTTCTGGATCTCTTCCACCTGGTGGGTCGTCACCACGATGGTGCGGCTGCGATCGAAGTAGTCGTTCAGCAGGGAATCGTAGAACTGTTTGCGGTACAGGATGTCGAGGCCAAGCGTCGGCTCGTCCAGCACCAGCAATCTTGCGTCAATGGCCATGACCAGAGCGAGGTGCAGCTGGGCCACCATGCCCTTCGACAATTCCCTGACCTTGCTGGCGCTCCGGATGGTTGTCTTCGCCAGAAAACTTTCCGCCTTCGCGCGATCGAATCGCGGATGCACGCCGGCCACGTAGTCGAGCGCCTGCGAAACCTTGATCCAGCGCGGCAGCACCGCGACATCGGCAATGAAGCAGACATCGCGCATCAGTTGATCGCGCTCGGTCCAGGGGTTGCGTCCGAGCACTCTCAGTTCTCCCTGATATGGGGTGAGGCCGAGAATCGCGTTGAGCGCGGTGGTCTTGCCGGCGCCGTTCGGGCCGATGAGTCCGAGGATGCGGCCCTCTTCGACACGCAAATCCACGCCGTCCAGCGCGATGGTTGCGCCGAAGGCCTTGCGGAGACCGCGTGCTTCTATGACTGTCATGGCTTCGGTTCCTCGTTTTCTGTTTCATGCGAATCTGCAACCTCCGGCGACGGCTGGCGACTTGCGGTGGCATCCAGCAGTTCCTGCGGAGTCAGGCCGAGGCGCTGAATGTTGGCGTAAACCCTGGGCCATTCTTCGGCAAGAAACTTCTTGCGTTCGCCCTGCAACAGCAAATTGCGCGCGCCGGCATTGATGAACATTCCGCGACCTCGCCTGCTCTCGACCAGTTGCTCGTCGACCAGTTGTTGATAGCCCTTCAAGACCGTGATTGGATTGACCCGATATTCGGCTGCGACATTGCGCACCGACGGCAGTGGATCGCCTTCTTTGAGCACGCCGTCGAGTATCATGGCGACGACGCGGTCGCGAAGCTGGCGGTAAATCGGCTGACTGTCGTTCCACTCACGGTCCATCATGTTTTCCAAATCGTCTTAGCTGGGATGCGCTCTGTCACTTTGTCCGCTTACTTTGTGCGCTGCAAATCGAAGTGCGCGTTGACCGGCTTGTCCCCAGGCATCATGTACGTCCAGTCCTCGGTGTGATGGTTCGCGTCGATGACGGTAAAGACGGCATGGTGCATGTGTCCGTACTGCGTGCCGCCGGCGAGATCGAGAAAATCGAATTCCACCGTTTTTCCGTCCGGCGATGTCCTGGCCGCCATGCGCGGCCGATTGCCGGCGTCGCAATAATGCGTCAGGAGCAGGCGATCGTTCTCCAGGTAGAACATGGTGACGGGATGGTCGTACCGAGTCGGATCGTCCGCCGTTCCCGCTGCCTTCATCTCATGCACAAGCGCGTTTCCCCGAGAAGTCACACGCAGCGAGACGTCCAAGATGGCTCCGTCCCCCATACCGGGTTGGGGCGGGACGGTGGTCACGCGGCCTTCCCACGAACCCGCCAGAGATTTCATTTTGTCGAAGGACTTTTGCGCGTCGGACTGGGCAAAAGCCACAGTGGAGAGCGCCATTAGAACGACGCCGGACAACATTACACGAAGGAATTTCATGTTTCATTCTCCTTAAGCTTTCTTACTTCAGGCTGGGGGTTTCCCTCGCCTACAGGGTGCGAGCGATGATCTTTGATCGATCCCATGTGTACTAGTTAACTATAACACTAAATCACATGTCAAGCATTTGCCGTCTTTTTTTTGCGCTTTCCGCCGTCATGCGCTATCCATTTTAGAAACAATGACTTGCAAGGTATCATCTCGCCTCTCAATGAAACCCCGCTGGACTCTACTCTACTTTCCGATGCAGAAGGTGCTGAATATTAGGTTCAGGATGTCGTCGTTGGTGGTGGCGCCGGTGATTTCGTCCAGGGGGCGGAGGGATGCATAGAGATCGAGCAGGAGCATCTCGTGCGGGACTCGGTTGACTACGGCGTTGGCGGCGGCGGCTAGCGCTCCCTGCGCGTCGTTGACTAGTTTCTGGTGGCGCACGCTGGTTAGGAAGCCGGTTTCTTGCTGGGTGGCGTTGTCTCCGGCGACGTGCTTGAGGATAGCGGCGCGGAGGGCGGGGATGCCTTCGCCGGTTAGGGCGGAGGTGGGGATGCGCGGCGGGGAACCGGGCACTGCCGGCGAAACCCTGCCGGGCTCTGCCCGGCTTGGACGGGCGAGGCGCCCGTCCCCACACAATCTCGGCAGATCGGATTTGTTTTCTACTACTATCGCTGGGCGGGCTTCTACCTGAGTCAGTAACTCTTGATCTTCATCGGATAGGGGTTGGCTATTGTCGATTACTACCAGGACTAAGTCGGCGCCGGCGATGGCTTCCATTGATTTCTTGATGCCTATGCTCTCGGCTTCGTCGAGGGCGCGGCGAATGCCGGCGGTGTCCACTAGTTCCACAGGAATTCCACCGATGGCTACGGTTTCGCTGACTAGATCGCGCGTGGTGCCGGGCTGGGCCGTTACTATGGCGCGCTCGCGTTCTACGAGGCGATTGAAGAGGCTCGATTTGCCCACGTTGGGACGACCTACTATGGCCAGAGTCAGTCCCTGATGGACGATTTTGCCGTAGGTAAAAGTCGCGGCTAGTTGCTCCAGCGGGACTTTGACTTCGGCGATGCGAGCTTGGATGGTGGCGTCCTGGGCTATGGAGACATCGTCTTCGGCGAAGTCTATGCCGGCTTCCAGCAGGGCGATCAGGTTGATTAGCCTTTGCTTGATCGGCTTCAAGCGATTGGAAAGGGCGCCTTCTAACTGTTGAGCGGCCACCTTGGCTTGGAATAAAGTTTGCGCGTCGATCAGGTCGCGGACGGCTTCGGCTTGGGTCAGATCCAAGCGTCCGTTGAGGAAGGCGCGCATGGTGAATTCTCCGGGCTCGGCCAGGCGGGCGCCTTGGGCTAGCGCGAGTTCGAGGATGTGGCGCAGGACTACGGGCGAGCCGTGGGCGGAGATTTCTACGATGTCGTCGGTGGTATAGGAGTGGGGGCTGGCGAAGTAGGTGACTATGACTTCGTCGATGCGGGCGGGAATGGTGCTTTGCTCGGATGGACTCGGCAGCGAACTGCCCACCCAAGCGGAGCTTGGGTGGGGCACCCGGGGAGCTGAGGTAGTGCTGGCAGGGGCGGAGCTTTGCTCGGCTGGACGGACGAAGGCGTCCGTCCCTACGTGAGTCGTGGCGGGGTCGATTAGGTCGCAGCGCTGGGCTCGGTTCGGTTCCAGCTCGCGATTTAGATTAAGCATCGGCTTGGCTATGGCTCGGGCTTCGGGACCGGCTAGGCGAACTACTCCGATGCCGCCGCGGCCGGGCGGAGTGGCGATGGCGACTATGGTGTCATCTAGATTCACACGGACATTCTAGCCGTGAGAGGCTGCGTTCACGCTAGATGTTTGTCGATCGCAGCTTGTCCACTTGCGATAAACAAAGAAGTAGTAGAGGGCGAGAGCGAAGGGGAGGAAACAGAAGACAAAGGGAAACCAGAGCGCACGTTTCAGCCAGGATGACTGGTCGAGGTTGAACCAAAAGTAAAGCATCGCCACCCACAACAATGCCGATCCGACGGCTTCAGGAATCAGGACCAGCCGCAACAGGGCAGCAGTTGCTGGCGGCAATGTGTGTGATCCGATGACAGCTTGAGCGGCGCGCGTTCCGGCGAGGGTCCCACTCAATGCGAGAGCCAGCACGGAACAAGTGAGATACACACGTTGTGCGGCATGGGAATCCATCCAAGTCCGCGGAATTGGCAAGATCAGCATCGAACGAGGCAGCTTACCACGTCATAAACCGGTTTGCTGCATGTGGCGCGCGTCATTTATACTTACGGTTCGCCTTAAGCCAGCCGATTCAATCAGGAGCAAGGAAGTTCGAATGCCGAAACGTACATTTCAACCCAACCGGCGCAAGCGCTCGAAGAAGCACGGGTTCCGGACTCGCATGAAGACCAAGAGCGGAGCTGCGGTGCTGTCGCGCCGCCGGGCCAAGGGGCGCAAGCGCGTCTCGGTAAAGCCCGGGTTCCGCGAGTAGTTTTCCCAACAGATGCTCGTACCCAAGTACCCAGTACTCAGTACCCGGAGAAAGCGGGTCGGCATACTGGGCAACTGTGTACTGCTTTGCAGGAGGGTAAGTTGGTGAGCGCCGACGCTCCCGAGCAGCGAGTCGAGCATCTGGTGGCGGGGGCGGGATTTCCGCGCGCGGCGCGATTGCTGAAACACTCCGACTTCGATCGTGTGTACAAGCAGGGACGGCGGCACTTTTCATCGCACATGACCGTGTTCTATCTGCGGCAGGAGGCGGGCGGCGCTCGCGTCGGGTTCACGGTGGGACGCGTGCTGGGCGGCGCGGTGCAACGGAACCGGATCAAGCGGCGTCTGCGGGAAGCGGTGCGGTTGCGGCGCGGGGCGCTGACGGGCGCGGTGGATGTAGTGATCAATCCGAAGAAGTCGGTGCTGACTTTGGAGTTCCGGGTGGTGCTCGAAGAAGTGGGACGGGCGCTGGATACGATCGCGAAAAAGCTGGGGGAGAAATGAAGTCTCTCACGTTAGGCCTGCTGCGAATTTATAAGCGGTGGATCTCGCCGGCGTTTCCGCCGTCGTGCCGGTACGTGCCTACTTGTTCGGAATATGCGATGGAAGCGGTGGAGCGCTATGGCGCTTGGCGCGGCTTGGCGATGGCGGCTTGGCGATTGTTGCGGTGTCATCCGCTGGCTAAGGGCGGGTATGATCCGGTGGTGAAGGCTTTCGGGAATCCCACTCATTCGCAAAAGGCGCGAATGAGTGGGGCACCCGGCTGTTAAGTCGACAACTGCCGAGCTTCGCTCGGTGACGGACGAGGGCGTCCGTCCCTACGTGAGTTGTGGTAACTAACTTGGAAATGGTGAGCTAACGAATTGGCTGAATTTAATAATCCGCAACAAGAACCCGGGATGGAGCGCAGGCTGTTGATTGTGTTTGCGCTTACGTTCCTGGTCATCATGCTTTTCCAGCCGCTGTTGAAGAAGTATGGGCCGCAGCCTCCGGCTCCGAGGCCTCAGAGCTCGCAGGCGGCGCAGAATCAAGCGCTGCCTCCCACGCAACCTCCTGCACAGCTTTCTTCGCAACCCGCAACGGCCACTGGCGCTGGAACTGAGAAGGGTGCGGGGACATCGACTCCTGTGATGGCGGCTAGTGAATCGGAGACGGTGATTGAGAATGACGTCTACCGGATCGTGTTCACCAATCGCGGCGGGCGGGTTAAGTCCTGGGTGCTGAAGGATCCGAGGTACACCGACGATAAGGGTGGGCAGTTGGAACTGGTGAATGCCTTGGCGGCGGAGAAGTATGGGTATCCGCTGACGCTGTGGACGTATGACGAGACGTTGCGGAACAAGCTGAACTCGGCGCTGTATGTGGCGTCCAGCATCTCACCCACGCTTCCTGAGAGTGCGCGGAAGGATGGGGCAGCCGCCGCTCCATCCGAAATTAAGTTTGTATACTCCGACGGCGACGTGTCGGTTGAGAAGAGTTTCACGTTTGATCGCAATAGCTATGTGGTTGGGGTAAAGACTGCCGTTCATGTGAAGGGAGCGCAGGTCACGGCGTTTCCGATGTGGCCGGCGGGGTTTGGCGACCAGGCAAGCGCTGCGCACTATGCAACCAGCCAGGTGGCCTATCAGTACGACGGCAAAGTTGAACGTCTATCGACGAGTAGCTGGACAATCCTACCCTCGATCAAGGTCATTGGCGGCAGCACCATCCCTGGTCCTTTCCACTGGGCGGCTATCTCGGAGCAATATTTTGCGGCCGTCTTCCTGCCGCAGGATGCGCAGAACGCGGCGATGGTGACGCTGCGCGGCGCACTCGAAATTCCGCACAATGCGTCCGATCCCAATAACAAGCAGCAAGACAAGGTCGATGTGTACGGGATTGCGGTCGGCAGTCTTAAGGGTGCAACCGAGGAGCGCTTGTATGTCGGGCCGAAGGCGCTGGCGGATCTGCAATCGGTTTCTATTCCGGGGATCACTGGGGCGCCACCGGATCTGCGGGCGGTGATCGACTTTGGCTGGCTGGGGCTCATCGCGCGTCCGCTGTTTTTGTGGCTGAAATGGATGCACATCCACATCGTGTCGAACTGGGGCTGGGCGATTCTGCTGCAGACGCTGGTGATCAATCTGGCGCTGCTGCCGCTGCGGCTTTCGCAGATGAAGTCGATGCTGAAGATGCAGCGCGTGGCGCCGCAGATCAAGCAGATCCAGGAAAAGTACAAGAAATATAGTTTGCGGGATCCGAAGAAAGCCGAAATGAACACGGAGATTTCGGCGCTGTATAAGAAGGAAGGCGTGAATCCGGCGGGTGGATGTTTGCCGCTGCTGATCCAGATGCCCTTTCTGTTTGCGTATTATCGGATGCTCAACGTGGCTATGGATTTGCGACATGCGCCATGGCTGTGGGTTAGAGATCTTTCGGCGCCCGATCCGTGGCACATACTGCCCATCGCGATCATCGTGACCATGGTGGTGATGCAGCGGATGACGCCGCAAGCGGGCATGGACCCGTCGCAGCAGAAGATGATGAACATCATGATGCCGGGTATGTTGGGCCTGATGGCCTGGAACCTGCCGGCGGGGTTGGGGCTGTACTGGTCGGCGGGACAGTTGATCGGGATCGTGCAGCAGTCAGTGATGAATCGCACGTCCCTTGGGCGCGAGATGCGGGAGATGATGGAGAAGCGGGCGCGGAAGAAAGAGAAATAGCGGTCAGCTCTCAGCCATCAGCTGTCAGTAGAATCATTCTGGTTAGGGCTGACGGTTGCGCGATCCCGCGCAGCCCCTAAAGAGGCATCTGGTTTTGAAGAAATTGCGGTATCGCTAAAGCGATACCCTGATACGAGGCTTACGTCATTTGCAACGTTCTTTGCATTCTACTGATAGCTGACAGCTGAGAGCTTAACTATGCCAATTACCGACAAGGTTGCTGCCGCTAGGCAGATTGGGGAATTTCTGCAGGCCGTTATTTCGAATGGCGGCTTCAAGCTGAAGTATCGGATCACGGTGGATCCGCCGATCGCGCAGAATCGCGAGTGGGAACATCCGGAAATTCTGGTGGAGTTTGCGGGGCCGGATTCCGGGCTATTGCTGGAGCGAAGCGGCGACTTGCTGCGATCGTTTGAGTTGCTGGCGACGGAGATCCTGCACCTGCAGGGGAACGAGCACGAGAAGATCTGGTTCGACTGTAAGAATTTCCGGGCGATGCGGATCGAGGAGTTGCAGACGGCGGCGCGGGTGGCGGCCGAACAGGTGCGGCGGACGAGCGAGCCTTACCGGTTTGGGCCGATGTCGTCGCGCGAGCGGCGGATTGTGCATCTGGCGCTGCGCGAGGAAAAAGATTTGCGCACGGAGAGCGATGGCGAGGGCGGGAGACGGTCGGTGGTGGTGTATCCGGAGAGTTACAAGACGACGGTGCCGGCGCGGCGGGAACGGCGGACGATTTCGTAGCGGGTCCATTTCGTGGTATTGAGTTGCGCTCGGCTGGACGGGCGGGGACGCCCGTCTCTCCGCGATCTTCGATTGTTTGCACAGTTTGTGCGGCAGTTAGTTTCTCGACACTTGACAGCGCGAAAAAATCGCGATTCTAAAAAGCGCTTGCGTGGAAAAATTTTATTGCGACGCACCGACGCGGCGATTTTTTTGTGCTAGTATGCGGTTCGTCTCGCAATAGATTTCATCGCCAATTCGTACTGCAAAACAGAAGCTGCTCTGCAGTAAAAGAAGAACTCATAATTTCAAGATTGGCTTTCCCCGGACGTATCTACGCCGGCGCTTTCGATATTCTGGTAAACAATGTCTCTCTCTAGTTCTGCCATCATTCCGAATCCATGGGCGCGCATCCTTGATGCGCTGGAAAAGAAAATCAACCGGCACTCCTACGACACATGGCTGAAGCCAACGCGGTACAGCCATGCCAGCAATGGAGTTTTGTTCGTGCGCATTCCAACCGCCGAGTTTCGTCACGTCAGCGACAAATACGCGGATCTGATTCAGGAAGCGGTGGACAACCTCGGGCTGGGATACGAGGATGTGAAATTTGTTACCGCTGAGGACGATCCTTCGAACACGTTGATCCGGCACAACGGCGGGCTCTCGGCTCATAGTCCGAGCGCCGTTCCGAATGCCGGTTCGGCTCCGCAGGCGGCGCCGGGGTTGCCGGCGACACAGGGGCGGTTCGATTGGGACAGCGCTGCGCAACTGAATCCGCGGTATACGTTTGACGCGTTCGTGATCGGCAGTGGGAACCAGTTCGCTCATGCAGCCTGCCAGGCGGTCGCAGAGCGTCCTTCGAAAGCCTACAACCCGCTGTTCCTGTATGGGGGCGTCGGGATGGGGAAGACGCACCTGATGCAGGCGATCGGGCACGAGATCAAGCGGCGGACGCCGCAGGCGGCGATCTGCTATGTGTCGAGCGAGAAGTTCACCAACGAGATGATCAACTCGCTGCGCTACGACAAGATGATCAGCTTCCGGGATAAATTCCGGACGATGGATGTGCTGCTGATTGATGACATCCAGTTTTTGGCGCAGAAGGAGCGGACGCAGGAAGAGTTCTTCCACACGTTTAATGCGCTGCATGAGTCGATGAAGCAGATTGTGATCGCGAGCGACCGTCCGCCGAAGGAGTTGGCGGAATTCGAGGATCGCTTGCGCAGCCGGTTCGAGTGGGGACTGATTGCCGATATTCAACCGCCCGACCTGGAGACGAAGGTCGCTATCCTGCAAAAGAAAGCGGAGCAGGAACGGGTGACGCTGCCTACGGATGTGGCGCTGTTTATCGCCTCGAACATACGGTCGAATGTACGTGAATTGGAAGGGGCGCTGATCCGGTTGGTAGCGCATTCTTCACTCATTGGGGCGGAGATTACGCTTCCCTACACGCAACAGGTGTTGAAGAATTTCATTGACTCGCAGGCGCGCAAGGTGACGATTGAATCCATTCAGAAGGCGGTGGCTGAGCAGTTTGGGCTGCGACTGGTGGAGATCAAGGCGAAAAATAATTCGCGTTCCATCGTCTATCCGCGGCAGATTGCGATGTACCTAGCCAAGCATCTCACCGAGGCATCGCTCCCTGAAATTGGACGCCAGTTTGGTGGCAAGCACCACACTACAGTTTTGCACTCCGTGGATAAGATTGAAGAGGTTCGCAAGAACGACAAGGATTTAAACAGATTGCTTAATAAACTGACCGAGCAATTAGGCGCTTAAACAGCGGTTTCGACCGATTTTTGCACTCATCAGACTGTTCTTCCTTTCCCTTAACTGTGGAGTGTTTGTGGAAACTGTGGGAGACGGGATGGAAACCGGAGAGCCGTCCCGAGGTTACGATGGCATCCCCTGAGGCAAGGAGCGATTGTTCACATGAAGGATCTGTACGGAAGCGATTGAACCGCAGGGATCTGGACTGGTTTTCCACTTCTCCGAAGCGCCTACGGTTACTACTGGTTTTATTGCTTTTATATTTGATATAAGAAGAGAACAGAAGTAGAGCTGGTTTGATTGCCATAGCTAAAACTTGTGGCCTAGTCAAACCGGTTCTAGAGTCGGGAGACCCAATATGCCGGTGGAAGTCGCCCCTGCGGTATCCTCAACGACCATGGAAATTACGGTCAGTAAATTTGAGCTTCTTCGTGAATTGACAGCTACTCAGGGCGTGGTTGAGCGCAAGACCACCATTCCTATCCTCTCCAACTATCTTTTCGAGGCTGCAGGAGACAAGTTGTCGCTGACGGCAACGGACCTTGATCTGAGCTTGCGCACATCCTGCAATGCGAAGGTGAAAAAAGAAGGCGCGTGCACAATTCCGGCGCGTAAACTTTATGACTACGTAAAACTGCTGCCCGACGCCGATATCACCATACGGTTGCTGGAGAACCACTGGGTCAGCATTCGCTGCGGCCGGTCCAATACGAAGATGGTGGGCATGGCGCGGTCGAACTTCCCGAGCCTGCCAGTGTTTCCATCGGCGGGAGTGATCAAGATTCCGGCGGCTGTGCTGCGCTCGATGATCTCGAAGACGGGCTTTGCCATTGCCAGCGAGGAGTCGCGTTACACACTGAACGGCGCGCTGATGGTGCTGAAGCCAGAGTCAATCACCATGGTTGCGACTGACGGGCATCGCCTGGCGCACGTGGAGCGCGTGGGAGAAAAGTTTGAAGGCGTCTCCGGGGAGATGAAGACGCTGATTCCGAAGAAGGCGATGGATGAGTTGAAATCGCTGCTCGATTCCGATATTGAGACTATCGACTTTGCCAAGGACGAATCGACGCTGTTCTTCCGCGTGGGCCCGCGGTTGCTGACGTCACGCCAGCTTACGGGGCAGTTTCCGAACTACGAGGCGGTCCTGCCGAAGGACATCTCCAAGTCAATCGCGCTGCATGGCGAGGAACTGGGAGCGGCGATTGCGCGCGTGGCGCAATTTGCCGATGAGCGGTCACGGGCGGTGCGGCTGCGCCTGGAGAAAGGCGAGTTGAAGATTTCCGCATCGTCAACGGAAACGGGCGAATCAGAGGATTCGCTCGAAGTCGCTTATGACGGTGAGCCGATGGCGATCGGATTCAACGCGCAATATCTGATGGACTTCATCAAAGCGACCGGATCGGGCGAAGTGAAACTGGAATTGAAGGATGCGCAGTCGGCCGGGCAACTCCGTCCCGCGGAAGGCGAAGATTACAAGTACCGGTACATTGTGATGCCGATGAGGATCTGAGGACGGACGGTGAGGAAGCCAAGGCTACGAACTGCTTGGGCTGACATATTTTCTTTGATGTTGTGGGCTATTCGAAGCGCGCTGTTGAGTCGCGCGAACTACTCCTCGACCTCGACCAACCCGCTACGCCCATCGTAGGCGAAATTCCACCGCTCCAGGACATCGCGGCCTAGCAAACACGACACATCCTGCTCTGGCAGCGGGCACGCGACGAGGCTCATTGGATCGAAGCCTCTCAGCTCCTGGCCAGGAAAATCAATGGCGCCGACGAACTCCAGCCTTTCGGTGATGTGGCCAGCGCTGGAAATGCGGGCTAGGCCCGTTTGCTGAAGTCCGCAGGTGGCCGCAACTTGAGGGTTGATTACAGTCCGGGATGCACCGGTGTCAATAAGAGCTTCAACTCTAAGCGGCTTCTGGAGTTCAATACCTTTTTTCTGAGCTAGCGCGCGGGCGGCCTTGGGCTGGCCGATCGTAACTGTGATCTTTGGGCCGGTTCTTCGCAGATCAACCCGTGAGTACGAACGGGAGTACCTTGCTCCGTCCATGGAGCTAGTAGATCACGAACACCGGTTCGTGTTCCACGACTTGCTTGATAAGGAAGGCGGTGCCGATGCCAAACTCCTCGAGTCCAGCTTCAAAAGCAGCTTCGTAGGTGGGATAAAAGCCGACGGCCCTTTTCTTCCCTACCAGGGCAAATTTGCCGAGATGAGTGTTCAACCACTCCGCTTTGTTCGACTCATACCAGGCGAGTTCCTGTTGCAAAGACGCTTTGGGTTTCTCCGCCATTTCGCTCACCCATAATTTAGATCGTTAGCGCCAGCGCTGTCGATAGCAAAAGAAGCGCAAGAACTTTTCCGATGCTGGCCCAGTTGACGGTGTCCACAGGCAGGCAGTACCCTTCGGTGGCGCATTCGGCACGATCATCACCGTCATTGCTCTCGTGTAACGTGAGCGGGACTTTACGGAACCAAATGGCGCGAATCGAGCCAAGCCGAGGAGTTTCACCGTGAAGATCCAGGCGCTTGTTCTGGCCCTGTTACTACCCATCATCAGTGTTCTTTCCGCGAGGCCGGTGGTTGCCTGGCAGGAGAGCATTCCCCTGCCGCTTCCGTGGGCTGCGGACCTCCCTGTGTACGACCACATTGTGATCGTGGTGGAGGAAAACAAGGATTACGAGGAAATAATCGGCAATAAAGACGCCACGTATATCAATGACGTTCTGGGTAAAGAGGGAGCGATCCTGACCAATTTTTATGCCGAAGAACATCATAGCGAGGGGAATTATTTCTGGCTGTTTTCGGGCAGCAATCAGCACGTTGGATTTATAGACAGCGTTCCGGGTAGCGATTTTGCAGCCAGTAATCTGGGAGCGGAGTTGATTCGGGCTGCCCGCTCTTTCAAAGGATATTCGGAAGGTCTGCCACAGATCGGGTCGCTGATTGGAGGGCAAGGCCTTTACGCCCGCAAACACGCTCCCTGGGTCAGTTTCTCCAATGTGCCGCGGGGCAAGACGGTGGCAGATTCGTCAAACCTGCGCTTCCCGGAAGACTTTCCGTCCGATTACAATGCGCTGCCTACGGTTTCGTTTGTGATCCCGAATCTTGTCCATGATATGCACAATGGTCCGACTCGGCCAGCCATCATAGCTGGCGACAAGTGGTTGCGGGAGCACCTCGACAGTTACTACAAGTGGGCGAAGCAGCACAACAGTTTGCTGATCCTCACTTTCGACGAGAACAATCACGGCACGATGACAGGCGGGGTGACCGATCCGGCGGACAAGGATCCAAAGAAGCGTAATCGCATCGCCACGCTTCTTGCGGGTGCGCACATAAAGCACGGTGAATACAGCGAAGGAAAGGGCGTGACGCACGTCAATGTCCTGCGTACTCTGGAGGCTATGTATAAGCTGAATCGGTCGGGAAGCCAGCAGTGGAACGCCCTGAAAGCTGGCATCGCTGATGACTTCGTGATCAACGACGTCTTCGAATGATCGATTCCTCGCTGACCCTGGGAGCTGCAAGTCCCGCACTTGTTTCAAGACCGCATGGGCGCACGCACCTTGACCAAAAGACGTTCGGCATTTAGATTGTCGGCCATTCCAGTAGTCGGAGGGAAACGTAATGTTATCGGGTTTCAAGCAATTTATTTTGCGCGGTAATGTGGTGGATATGGCGGTGGGCGTGGTGATTGGCGCGGCCTTTGGCGGTGTGGTCACGGCGCTGACCACAGACCTGTTGACGCCGCTCATCGCAGCGGTCGTGGGCAAGCCGGATTTCTCGGCCATCCATTTCACGATTCACGGGGCGCTGTTTCCGCTGGGGCATTTCATCAATGCCGGGGTGTCGTTTGTGCTGATTGCGGGGGCCATTTATTTCTTTGTGGTCGCGCCGGTGAATGCGCTGGTAGCGCGGATGCACAAGGATCCGGCGCCGGCGGATCCGACTACCAAGAAGTGTCCGGAGTGCCTGAGCGAGATTCCGATCGATGCGCGGCGATGCAGCCATTGCGCGCAGCCGGTGATGGGCAAGGCGGCGTAGGCGCTGCCGAGTTCGGCTGGGCAAGTGAGGGCACCTGCCCCGGCGTGGGGTAGTAGCTCAGTTTGCGAAACCATTAACCACCAAGGCCACGAAGGCACACGAAGGAAATATCTGAGACCGAAGGCCTTTTTGGTACTTCGTGTCCTTGGTGGTTCAGCCTCTTGTCGCCTGCATCGCGAAACTGAGCCACTACCCGGCGTGGACTAGGCTTGGCGAAATGCGGGCGATTCCTGTAAAATCATGGTTTCGGCAATAGGCCTGGAAGGAATCAGAGTTATGGCTCGAGTTTGCGATATCTGCGGCAAGGGGCCGCAGTTCGGGAATACCATCAGTCATGCCCACAATGTCAGCAAGCGGCGCTGGAACGTCAATCTGCGCCCGGTTCACGCCAAGGTGGGAGCGGCTACCAAACACATGCGCGTCTGCACTTCGTGTCTGCGCAGCGGCAAAGTGGTTAAGGCTTAAAAGATCAGAGCCCGCAGAGATAGGGAAATCCTGCGGGCTTTTTTGTGCCCACCAGCTTTCGCGGGCGAGGGCGCCCGCGCCACACCTGCTACTTCACATCCACCAGGCGCACGTCGAAGATGAGGGTTGAGTTGGGCGGGATAGCCCCAGGATAGCCCTTTTCTCCGTAAGCCAAATCTGGCGGAATGCGGAGCTGGCGCTTGCCGCCGACTTTCATGCCGACGATACCTTCGTCCCATCCCTTGATGACGTTGCCGGCGCCGAGCTTGAAATCGAACGGACGGCCGGTGCCCACGGAGCTGTCGAACTTCTTGCCATTGGTGAGCCAGCCGGTGTAATCGACTTTTACCTGCTGTCCAGTTTGCGCGACCGCGCCGGTGCCGACTTTGATGTCCCAGTATTCGAGGCCGCTGGCGGTTTTGGTGGGCTCACCGGTGACTTTGGTGGGGCCAGCGGGCGCTGCTGGTGCATTCTTGGCGGGAGCGGTCTGGGAGATGGCCAGGAAGGGCAGTCCTAGCAGAGTGACGAGTAAGATGAAAGTCTTCATAGTGCCTCCTTATTTTCCTCGGTTCGAACTTCTCTATTGCGAATTCAGAGTTACGGTGACGCTGGCAGTTGCTGAGTTGCGCTCGGATGGGACGGGGCGGAGCCCCGTCACCACACGTGCATTTCAGGCTAACGCTATTACATCAATTTCTACCAGAACGTCTTTCGGCAGGCGGGCTACTTCGACGGTGGAGCGGGCTGGCGGCTCCTGCTTGAAATAGCGGCCGTAGACTTCGTTCATGGCGGCGAAATCCTCCATGTTCTTGAGGTAGACGGTGCAACGCAAAACTTTCTCCAGGGTGCTGCCCGACGCCTGCAAAACGGCAGCGAGGTTCTTGAGCACGCGGTCGGTCTGAGCGCCTACATCGCCGGCGACGATTTGCGAGTTGGCGGGATCGATGGGGATCTGTCCTGAGGTGAAGATCAGACCCTGGGCTCGGATGGCCTGCGAATAGGGGCCGATGGCTTGTGGGGCCTGATCGGTGGCGATGACTTCGCGCATGATTCCTCCTGCGTGCTGCGTTCTGCGGGGATGAGGATGAAGAGTGATTAACGCAGATTGCGGCGGTGGAAGTCAAACGGCGCTTGCGCTGGGTGTGGTGCATGCAGGGTTGCCGCTGCCAGCCGCTGCCGAGTTTCGCTCGGCTGGACCCTTCGACTTCGCTCAGGGCAGGCTCCGAATGCGTCTGTCCCTACGTGAGCATTTTGGACGGGCGAGGACGCCCGTCTCTCCACGAGCTAGAACAGCGAGCTTTGGCGGCGGTTGGGAGTGATTCCGAAGTGCTCGTAGGCTAGTTGTGTGGCTACACGGCCTCGGGGAGTGCGATTTAGAAAACCGATCTGAATCAGGAAGGGTTCGTAGATTTCTTCGATTGCGTCGGGCTCTTCGGCTAACGCTGCGCCTAGCGTGTTCAGGCCTACGGGGCCTCCCTGATATTTTTCGATGATGGTCAGCAGCAGTTTGCGGTCGACTTCGTCGAAGCCGTAGCGGTCAACCTCCAACATGCTGAGCGCGGACTGGGCGGTGGGCAGATCGATGGCGCCGGCGGCGCGCACCTGCGCGTAGTCGCGCACGCGTCGCAGCAGGCGGTTGGCGATACGCGGCGTTCCTCGAGAGCGGCTGGCAATTTCGATGGCGCCGGGACGATCGATGCTCACGCCTAGAATCTCGGCGGAACGCTCTACGATAACTCGGAGGTCGTCGTGCGTATAGAACTCCAGGCGCAGCAGCAGGCCGAAGCGAGAGCGCAGGGGCGCGGAGAGCAATCCGGCGCGCGTGGTGGCGCCGATGAAGGTGAAGGGCTTCACGTCCATGGTGTGAGTGCGCGCGGACGGGCCCTGGCCGATCATGATGTCGAGTTTGTAGTCTTCGAGCGCGGAGTAGAGGATCTCTTCGAGCGCAGGCTGCAGGCGGTGGACTTCGTCGATGAAGAGTACTTGCCGGTCGCGGAGATTGGTTAGGATCGCGGTCAGGTCGCCTTTGATCTGCAGCGTGGGTCCGGAGGTTTGCTGGAAAGCGGCTCCCAGCTCGTTGGCGATGATGTTGGCCAGCGTCGTCTTGCCGAGGCCGGGCGGTCCGTAGAGCAGGACGTGGTCGAGCGCTTCGCCTCGGGACTGGGCGGCCTGGATAGCGATGTCGAGATTCTCTTTGACCTTGTTCTGGCCGATGAACTCTTGCAGGCGCTGCGGGCGAAGCTTGAGCTCGAAGGAGGAATCGTCCTCGACCGGGGCGGCGGAGACTAGGCGGTCTTTGAGCGCGGGATTGTCTTTGGCGGCGGACACTGAAGGCGATGGTAGCAGTTCTGGGTTCGGGGTTCCAAGCATGGTCGCTCAGTTCGCCCGGGAAGGGCGGTGATGGCGACCGAAAACCTGCGGAGCTTCGCTCCGCCGGACGGGCGAGGACGCCCGTCGCTCCACTAACAACTACTGCCCGATTACTCCCAGGCGGACGCCCTTCAGTTTGCCTTGGTCGAACCATCCTACTCTTTGGCCGAACCAGGTTTTATTGCCGGAAAGTCTGTACTTCTTGGCGGCGACGGTGAAGTTGCGCGTGGTTAGCAGGTAGGCAACCGGGGTCTCGCCATACTTGCCGAGCCGCTCCGAGAGCCAGCCTCCGCCGGCAGGAGCAGCCAGAATCACGGGCTCGCCGGGGAAGTAGGCGAGGCGGCCGAAGTCTTTCTGGGTTTCGGTGAGCGGCTCGGCCCAACCGTACGCCCTGCGGAACAAAGCAATCGACGCATCGAGGTTGTTGACGCCCAGCACTACGTTCTCGATGCCGCCAACGGGCGCTCCTTGCACGCTGGCGGAAGTCTGGACGCGCCAGGCGCGGGGTGTCGAGTCTTCGATGATGAAGGGCAGCGTGGAGCCTGGGGTTCCGGAGCCTACGTCGGAGGTCGTCCACTCGATCGACATGCCGTCGGGGCGCTTGCGGCTGCCGTGCTCGGGAGGTTTTACGGGGATGCCGGCCTTTTTCAGGTGATCCGCTTCCTGTAGCAGAACGTTCGTCCCCACCGCCCAGGCGCAGGTGACGGCATCGTCGGCCATGAATTTTGCCCAGTCGGAGCCTGCGGTCACGCCTGGCTTTATCGGCGCAATCAATTCGATGTACGACGCGTCATCGAAGCCGAGGATGGCCATCTGAGTAATGCCGTTGCCGTGAGGGCCGCCGAAGTCGGGAGTCATACCGACGTCGGTGAAGGCTTGGCGCAGTGCGTCGAGATTGGATCCGCAGACCGACACGTGATCGATCTCGAGAGAAGAGATGTTGTTTCCCTGGGTCATTGCGGGACGAGAGACTAGTAAGAGAACGAGCGTCGCGAAGAACAAGCGGGAGCAGGTAAGAAAAGTCCGCCTGGACATGCGTGCCTCCTTAGGAAGAAGAACAAGGAATGGTACGCCAGAAACCGGGCTGCTGGTGAATTTGTTTTTCGGAGGTTGGCAGCGGTCCGTGGTGGACGGGCGAGGACGCCCGTCTCTCCACCGGACTCTTTTTCTCTTATTCCTCTTCTTCTTTAATCTCGCCGCGCTCGGCTTTGGCTTTCTCGATAATCTTGTCCTGCAGTTGCTGCGGGACGGTGTCGTAGTGGTGCATTTCCATGGAGAAGCTTCCGCGGCCCTGCGTCATCGAAGTGAGATCGGCGCCGTAGGTTAGCATCTCGGCCATGGGGACTTCGGCTTTCACGATGGTGTTGCCGGCTTTGTTATCCATGCCCTGGATGCGTCCGCGGCGGCTGTTGAGGTCGCCCATGATGGTGCCGGCGAATTCGTCGGGGATGGTGATTTCGACGGTCATGATCGGTTCGAGCAGGGTGGGCTTGGCGGCTTCCATGGCCTTGCGGAAGGCTATGCGGCCGGCCATCTGGAACGAGAGGTCGTTCGAATCCACGTCGTGATAGGAGCCATCGTAGAGGATGGCGCGAAAGTTCACTACGGGATAGCCAGCGAGATAGCCGCGGGCGGCGGCGTCTTTAATTCCTTTTTCTACGGCGGGGATGAAGTTGCGCGGGATGGCGCCGCCGAAAATGTCGTTGACGAATTCGAATTCAACTTCGGAATTGCGCGGCAGCGGCTCCATCTTGATTTTGCAATCGCCGTACTGGCCGTGGCCGCCGGTTTGCTTCTTGTGGCGTCCCTGGACATCAGCCTTGCCGCGAATGGTCTCGCGATAGGGCACCTTGGGCGCTTTCAGTACTACTTCGGCGTGGTAACGCTTCTTCATCTTCGAGACCACGACTTCGATGTGCTGCTGGCCGGTGCCGGCGATCAGGAATTCCTTGGTCTGCGGATCGCGGAAGAAGCGCAGCATGGCGTCTTCCTCCATGAGCTTGTGCAGGCCTACTCCTAGCTTGTCTTCATCGGCGCGGCTCTTGGGCTCGATGGCGAAGGTGATGGCGGGCTCGGGCAGTTGCACGGCCGGATAGCGGATCGGCGATGATTTATCGCCCAGCGTGTCGCCGGTGAGAGTTTCTCGCAGCTTCGCGACCGAGCCGATGTCGCCGGCGTGCAACTCGGGGATCGGAACCGCTTGCTTGCCCTGGATCAGGGAAATGTGGGCGAACTTCTCTTGAATATTTCGATTGTAGTTCTGCAGCGAGGCGTCGTCCTTCAGCACGCCGGAAAAAACCTTGAAGTAGGAAATGCGGCCGGCGAACGCGTCGGACATGGTTTTGAAGACGTAGACGGAGGCGGGCTCGTTGTCGGTGCCTTTGCGTACGGCCGGCTCAGCGCTGCCCTCGGCCGTCCAGCCGGTGAGGGCGTGATGCTCGCTGGCGGCGGGCGTGTAGTCGACGATGAAATCCATGAGCTCGTCGACGCCAATGTTGCCGAGGCCGGAAGTGAAGAGCACAGGGAAAAGCTTGTCTTCGCGAATCGCCTCGTGCAGCGCGGGGACCAAATGCTCCTCGGGGATGGTGCCGGTTTCGAAGAATTCTTCCATCAACTCGTCCTTGCCCTCGGCGATGAGTTCCACTAATTTTTCGTGAGCTTCCTTGGCGACGCCGGCCATGTCAGCAGGGATGGGGCCTTCTTTGCCCTTGCCGTTTCCGCCCATCTCATAGGTGTAGGCCTTCATGCGGACGAGATCGACAATGCCGGTGAGACTTTTCTCGCTGCCGATGGGGAGCTGCAGCGGAGTGACGGCGCGGCCGAAGGCGTTGGTGAGCGATTCGAGGACGCGGTTGGCATCGGCGCGGTCGCGATCCATGCGGTTGACGACGATCATGCGCGGCAGGTCGACGTCGTTGCAGTAATTCCAGACGCGCTGAGTGACGACCTCGACGCCGGCGACGCCATCGACCACGACTAGCGCGGCGTCGACCACGGGCAGTACCATCTTGGCCTCGTGGACGAACATGTTGAAGCCGGGGGTGTCGAGCAGATTGATCTTGACCTTCGAATCGGGCTTGCCCCACTCGACAAACGCGAGGCCGGTGGAAATGGACATCTGGCGGGAGACCTCTTCTTCGTCGTAGTCGGTGGTGGCGGAGCCGTCGTCGACGCGGGTGAGGCGCGGCGTGGCTCCGGCGGTGTAGAGCATGGCGGACACGAGCGTGGTTTTGCCGGCATGCCCGTGTCCGATGAGGACAAGGTTGCGGAGATTGGCTGCTTGGTACACTTTCACGGGTTGTCTCCTTCCGCAGGCTTACGGGAAGGGTCGATACGGCCCGGGATGAGGATGAGTACAGGCTACAGGCCAGCCCAACAACGCCTGCGAAACTTCTGATGCTAACACAGGGGGTGGGGAGGAACAAAGAAGGCGACAACGAGGTAGTGGGTCAGTTTCGCGACGCAGGCGACAAGAGGCTGAACCACCAAGGACACCAAGTATCACTAAGGCCTTCGGTCTCAGATATTTCCTTCGTGGCCTTGGTGGTTAACGGTTTCGCAAACTGAGCCACTACCGACAATCAAGGACCGGTACTCAAGGTGAGGTTATTCGGATCGCCGTTCATTTCCTTCAGAGAACTGGTGACGTTCGGGATCCAGTTTTCGCACCCCGAAGTGCAATACTTCGACGCAATCAGCGTGACCGAAGTGTAGCCCTTGTTGACGTAATTCTTACGCATGAACTTGGAGAGGGTTTCTATGCCGCTTCCCCAGGTATCGAAGGTGGAATTAACGCAGGAATCGCTCCCACAGCTATCGTTTGAATAGCACCAGAACCAATTCCACGCGTTATGAGTGTTTACGACGGGTGTGCTGTGACACTTCGCAGTGGCGTAGGATGTCTCAGCGGCCGTGATGGCGACGATGAAGCGAGGATCAATCGCGTATTGCTTCCCGAAAGACTCAAAGGTCGCTCCCTGACCTACCAGAGGCGATGGGTGAGAGGCCGAGGGCTTAGTCGCCAGATATCGATCGATGCTGGAGTTGGACGTGGTTTGGCTGGCACCGTCGCCGGATGCCGGGCCTGCGGTTGCGGAGCCAGTAGCTGATGTTTGTCTGGAAGCCGAGGAGTTTCCAGTCGAAGATTGGCCCCCGCCCTCGGCGGATTGGGTTGGTTTCGAAGTGCACCCGCAGACCAACAATAGCCCACACAGCACGGCTGTATCTACCACCAATCTTTTTGCGAACCTTGTCATGGTCGCGCCTCCCATAAGGTGTGTGGCACTGCTCAAGCCCAAGACCTAACCCTTGAATTGGTAGACAACACCCTGGCACAGAGAGACTCCGCCATCGCTCGGACAACCTACCTAATCGAGTGGTCTGATCCTATGAACGTCACCGATCGGAATTCCGGGAAGCAACGGACCGCCTAGTTGAAACGCACCGTGTTCAAAATCTGCTCGAAATCTCTGACGAAGTCGGGCCCCAAGTCGTCACCCTTGTGATAAGTCAGAAAGAATTTGTAGAGCCCGCCTCCATGTTCCACGTATGCGACAACCGTGGTGTGCGCCAGATACCCCTTAAACTTGTCGGTGAAAGCGGACCGCAAAGCCTTCATGCCGTCAATCTTGAACGGGACCTCGTCGATCTTCTGGTCGTCCGAATCCTGGAGGTCGGTGGTCATGATCTTCTCCGTTGGGGCGCCCGGATGCGCCAGGAAAGAAATGTCAATCTCAGCGCCATGATCTGGGAAATGCCCGCCCTTCTCGGAATAATGACTTCCGAAGGTATTCAGCGCGATTGGCCCCTGACTGGGCACCGCGGGATTCAGTTCCCAGTCCGCGGGATAATGCATGGTCAGCCCGAACCTATGAACGCTTTTCCAGGTTTTTGGATCATCCCCAGAGTGCTGCTGGTGAGTTTTCTTAAATTTAGCCGCCGCAGTCGCCACGGCAGCCATTTGGCCGCCCTGCTGCGAGCTTGATTGCGCAACGCTCGCGTGAACAAGGGCCGCAAACAAACCACATACGAGTGCCAACCTTAACGTGGCCGCCGAACGCATATGCCCCTCCCACCAAGGGCCTTCGATTCTTGAGGCAGGAGGTTACTCCCAGGCGTTCGTCGATGTCAACAGTTAGTCACTTTGTTGTTACACCACAATAGAAATGTCCTCGTAGATGGTTTTATGCTGTGGCCGCGTGAGTGCGATATCGGATCCGTGGTGTTCGTTGAGGGGGATCAGACCATGAAAATCGACCGGTCGCTGTCCGATTTTCACGATACCTAGTTCTTGCCACCAAGCGCATGGGGAGACGTGCGGGGCAAGATCTACAATGTCGCGCTCTTCTCCTGGATCAGCTTCTTGATCTTCTCGACAAATTCGGACGTGCCCATGTCTTCGGTCTTCTCTTTGCCGCGGGTGCGGACATTTACTTTATTCGCTTCGGATTCTTTGTCTCCGACTACTAGAAGGAAGGGGACTTTCTGCATGGCGTGTTCGCGGATTTTTGCATTCATCTTCTCGTTACGGGAATCCACTTCCACGCGCACGCCCGCCGCGCGCAGTTGCGACGCCACTTTTTCCGCGTACTCGACGTGGCGCTCGGCGATTGGGATCATCGCTACCTGCACCGGCGAGAGCCAGACGGGGAAGGCTCCGGCGTAGTGTTCGATTAGGACGCCGAAGAAGCGCTCCACCGATCCGTAGAGGGCGCGGTGAACCATCAGCGGCTGCTTGCGGGTGCCGTCTTCGGCTACGTATTCGAGATCGAAGCGCTGCGGCAGGTTGAAGTCGAACTGGACCGTGGAGAGCTGCCACAGGCGTCCGATGGCGTCGACCAGCTTGATGTCGATCTTCGGGCCGTAGAACGCGGCTTCACCGGGGATGGTTTTGTATTCGATGTTCAACTTCTTCAGCGCGCTCTCGAGCGAGTGGTTGGCTAGGTTCCATTGGTCTTCCGTGCCGAGAAAACTCTTTTTGTCTTTCGGATCCCAGGTGGAAAGCTCGGTCTGGTATTCGTCGAAGCCGAAGGCCTTCAGCACGGCGAGCGCGAATTCAAGGCAGCCGACGATTTCGTTTTCAATCTGGTCGGGAGTGCAGAAGATGTGGGCGTCGTCCTGGGTAAAGCCGCGGACGCGCAGCAGGCCGTGCATTACTCCCGAGCGCTCGTAGCGATAGACGGTGCCTAGCTCGCCCAGGCGCACGGGAAGGTCGCGGTACGACTTCAGTGAATCTTTGTAGATCAGGATGTGGCCGGGGCAGTTCATGGGCTTGAGGCGATATTCGGCGTCGTCGAGCTCCATGGCGTCGAACATGTTCTGCGAGTAGTAGCCTTCGTGGCCGGAGGTGTGGAAGAGTTGGCGGCGCGCCACATGCGGCGTGCAGACTAGCGAGTAGCCGCGGCGCAGATACTCCTCGCGCATCCAGTCTTCCATCTCTTTGCGGATGATGCCGCCTTTCGGATGCCAGAAGATCAGGCCCGGGCCGGCTAGTTCCTGGATGGAGAACAGGTCAAGCTGCTTTCCTAGCACGCGATGGTCGCGCTTCTTCGCTTCTTCTAGGCTGTTCAGATAGGCGTCGAGATCCTTCTTCGAGAAAAACGACGTGCCGTAGATGCGTTGCAGTTGCTGATTCTTTTCGTCTCCGAGCCAGTAGGCGCCGGCGATGTTGAGCAGCTTGAAGGCTTTGATTTTCCCGGTTGACGGCAGGTGGGGACCGCGGCAGAAATCCTGGAACTTGCCGGTTTTGTAGACCGAAATCTTTTCATCGGGCTTGGTGAATTGCTCGATGAAGTGGCACTTCATGAAGTCGCCTTCGCCCTTGAACTTTTCCAAACCTTCTTGGCGCGGCAGGAACTCGCGGGCGTAGGGCAAGTTCTGCTGGACTAGCTCCTGCATTTTCTTTTCGATCTTCTCGAGGTCTTCGGGAGTGAACGCGGTGGGGCGATAAAAGTCGTAGAAGAATCCGTTCTCAGTCGCGGGACCATGGCCAAGCTTGGTCTCGGGAAAGAGTTCGAGCACAGCTGCGGCCAGCAGGTGCGCGGAGGAATGCCGGTAGACTTCGAGCGCCTCGGGGTCGCGGTCGGTGAGAATGCGCAGGTCGGTGTCGCTCTCGAGCGGGCGCGTCAGGTCGATCAGATTGCCATTGGTTTTGGCGGCTAGAGCGGCGTCGGCCAGACGCGGGCTGATGGACTTGGCAACGTCGAAGGCAGTGGTGCCTTTCGGGACTTCCTTGGTGCTGCCGTCGGGGAGCTTGATATGAATGCTTTCAGACATGGATTCGCCTTGTATTCCGCTGAATTCTTTAAGTTTATCATTTGCTCGCATAGGGGCAGACGCACTCCCCTGCTCAGCGGGGGCTTCCCTCTTGTGCCGGCGAAAGGCCAAGCGGGCTTCGCACGCCTCCCCAGACGAGGGCGTCAGGGGCTACGCGGTTCGGGATCGCGTCAACTGTTTCCTACCAGCCCACCTTCTTTCCTTTGTTCTGCTCGTCCAGCCACTTCTGCAACGGCGCGAAGTATTCCAGGATGGCGCTAGCATCGACCTGGCGGCCTCCGGTTAGGACTTCCAGGGCGTCGGGCCAGGGCTTGCTTTGGCCCATGGCTAGCATCTTGTTGAACTTCGCGCCGGCTTCTTTGGAGCCGTAGAAGGTGCAGCGGTTTAGCGGGCCTTTGTAGCCGGACTCGCGGCAGAGAGCGCGGTAGAACTGGAACTCCAGGATGTGGGCCAGGAAATATCTGGTGTAGGGGACGTTGGCCGCTACGTGATATTTCGCTCCCGGATCGAAATCGGCTTCACTGCGCGCCATTGGAGGCGCTACGCCCTGATATTTCAGACGCAGAGCCCACCATGACTTGTTGTAATCCGCGGGCGCGATCTCGCCGGAGAAGACCTTCCAGCGCCACTGGTCAATCATCAGGCCAAAGGGGAGGAAGGCTACGCGATCCAGCGCCTGCTTCAGCAGTTCGGGGATATCGTTGCTGTCCTGCGGCACGTTCTCCAGCAGGCCGACTTTGTGCAGGTATTCGGGCGTGATCGCCAGCGCGATGGCGTCGCCGATGGCTTCGTGGAAACCGTCATTGGCGCCGTTCTTGAACATGAAGGGCTGATCTTTGTAGGCGCGCTGGTAGAAGTTATGTCCCAGTTCGTGGTGAATGGTGACGAAATCGGTGCCGCGCACCTGGATGCACATCTTTACGCGGAGATCGTCGAGGTTGTCAACATCCCAGGCGCTGGCGTGGCAGACTACATCGCGATCGGCGGGCTTGGTGAAGAGCGACCGCTCCCAGAAAGTTGGCGGCAGCGGCGCGAAACCCATCGAGGTGAAGAAACCTTCGCCGTATTTCACCATGCCCTTGGGGTCGAGATTTTTCTTCTTCAGCAGGTCGGTGACGTTGACGCCACCTTTGTCCTCCTGCACTCCCAGCAGGTCATAGATGTTGCCCCACTCCTGCGCCCAGGGATTGCCTAGTAGATGTGCGGGGATGGGACCGTCGGGCGGAATCACGTTGGGGTCGTATTTTTCCGCGAGCTTCCAACGCACATACGTGTGCAGCGAAAGATAGAGCGGTCTTACCTGGTTCCAGAGGCGCTCCAGGTCGGCGGAGAATTCTTCGGGCGTCATGTCGTAGCCGGCGCGCCACAGGGCTCCGGTATCTTTGAATCCGATTTCTCTTGCTCCCTGATTGGAGAGATCGACGAAGCGGGAGTAGCGCTGGCGCATGGGCGGCGCAATGGCGTGCCATCCCGCCCAGACTTCCTTGAGCTCTTCCGGATCACGGCTGGTGGACATCAGCTTCTCGATGGCGGTGATGTCGAGACACTCGCCGTTCTTGCGGCAGTATTTGCCCTTGCCGTAGTCGCCATCGAGCGATACACCGATCTCGGTCATTTCTCGGCGCAGCGTGGCATCTTTCGGCGCGGGCGCGGTGAGCGAGAGCTTCAGCAACATGAATTTTCGCGCGAGCTCGGGCGAAAGCTTGAGACCGTCAAAGCGCTTGGCCTGCTCCACCAACTGAGTGGTGACGGCGGTGACCTCATCGATCGCGTCGGCGGCCATGGCCTGGGTGTCGTCAGTGATGAAATTCTCCTGCACCCAGGAGGCGCGGTTCACTTTGACGCTTAGATCGGAGAGCTGAGCCTCGGCCTTGGTCATGAACTCCTGGGCTTCGGCGGCGGTGGGGGCGGTGTTTTGAGCGTTGGCGGTCATGGGGAGAAAGTTCATGGTGAGAAATAAGAATACGAGAAGTAGGGATTTCATGACACCTCCGGTGCGGACAGGAGATTATGACCGATGAGGAGGATATTGTCAGCGGCTGGCGGGCTTTCGCCCGCCTAAGCGGACGGGGGCGTCCGCCCCTACGCGGTTCTTCGTTCTGCGCTATGTGGTGGTGACGCACGCAGCTTTTCGATTGACGCTCTCACCTTGGCTGAGACTTCTTCGGTATCTTGTACGGTCAAGCCGGCGGTCGGGATTATTTCGCCTACCCGCATTTCCAGCGGCTGGCACTTGATGTGATAGGTGTTCATCGGCAGCAGCTCGAAAGTGCCGACGAGCGCGATGGGCACGATGTCCGCCTGCGCCTTAATCGCCAAGAAAAATGCTCCCGGAAGAAAAGGTTGCACATTGCCATCGCGCGTGCGGCCGCCTTCGGGAAAGATTACCAGCGGCATGCCACTGCGCAAGCTCCGCAGCGCAGACTTGATGGAGCCGATCGAAGCTGCCGGGTTCTGCTGGTTGATGCAGACTTGACCCGAGCGCCTGAGATGCCAGCCGATGAACGGGTAGGCCAGCAATTCACTTTTGAAAATGATCCGGAATTGAAAGGGCAAGTTGACGTAGAGGATTGGGATGTCGAACGCCGATGCATGAGTGACCGCATAGACACGGGGTTTGGAGTTGTCGATCTTGTCCCTATCCATCCCGGTTACTTTCACTGGCGACAGGATCGTCTTCATGATGAGCCACGACCAGAGGCGTGCGCAATTGTGCTGGATGCGGCCGCTGCGGTCGAAGAGCGAGCAGAGCAGAGAAATCGTGCCCAGAATCAGGGTGTAGGCCCAGATCAACGGGTCGAGAATGAAATACGAGCGGAGACGGCTAAGCCAGCCGTGGCGTGGCTTGGGCGCCGCTGGCCGGGTCTCAGGCCAGGTTGAGATCGATATCGCCGGCTGTTCAGGCGAGCATGGCTCGCCTTCTACCCTTTCCGGCTCCGTTGTTGTGGCAATCTTGTGCACAGTTTCTAGACCACGGACGTCTTCGCGGGCGGGGGGCGCCCGCGCCACATTTATTTATTCTTAGATGCTAACGCCGAGCGTTCGCATCGCTTCTCCTACAATGTAAATCGAGCCGGTAACTACAATCAGGCCAGTTCGGCCGGCAATTTTTCGCGCTCGGTCCAGGGCTGACGCTACATCCTCGGCGTTTTCGATATCACTGCCCGGCGCCACACGCGCCGCTGCCCGTCGAATCTCATCCGGGCTCGCGGAACGCGGGTTGTTGGCGTGGGTCACGATTACGTGCCGGGCGAGCGGAAATAGAATCTCGGCAATTTCCTGCATCGCTTTGTCGCGCATCACGCCAAACACCATCGTGATATCGCGGGCGTTTCCTATGTCCGGGTAAGCGGCCGAAAGCGTCGACCGCAGAGCCCAGGCTCCAGCCGGATTATGCGCGACATCGAGCACATACTCGGGATTGGCTCCTGCTGGCACTACCTGGAAACGTCCCGGCCAATACGTTTCGCGAATGCCTTGGGCGATCGTCTGCGGCGTTATTTGAACAATTCCCTGATGGTGCAGTTCCTCTGCCGCCGCGATCGCCAGCGCGAGGTTGCGCAACTGGTGGCGGCCCACCAGCGGCGACTCGACCATGATTCGCGCGCCCATCACTTCCAGCGGATAACGCTGCCACTGGCCACTGGCCACTGACCACCGACCACTGAAGTATTCACCGCTTCCGGGGGACACCGGCGGCACATAGGGCACGGCGTTCACGGCTCGCGCGCCCATATCCAAAATTGTGTTTCCGATCACGTCGTTGGCCTCGGGCAACTGCGGGAGGGTTACCACAACGCCGCGCGGCCGGATGATGCCTGCTTTCTCGCGGGCAATCTCGGCGACGGTCTCGCCAAGATACTTTTGATGATCGAGGGCGATGTCGGTGATGATGCTGAGACGCGGTTCAACTACGTTGGTCGCATCCAAACGGCCGCCCATGCCGACCTCAAGCACTACCATGTCAGGCCGGGCTCGGGCGAAATGCTCAAGGGCCATCGCGGTGAGCGTTTCAAAGAAGCTGGGATGCCACGGCAGATCGCCTTCTCCAACCAGGCGCTCGGCGGTGCGGTCGACTACGTCGTGGAGGAGCGCGAAATCGTCGTCGCCGATGGGTTTGCCATCGAGGCGAATGCGCTCATTGATGCGAAGCAAATGTGGCGAAGTATAGAGCCCGGTCTTCAATCCGGAAGCCTGAAGGATGGATGCCAGCGTCGCCGCTGTCGAGCCCTTGCCGTTAGTGCCGACGACGAGCACAGTTGGAAAACTGTTTTCCGGATGCCCCAATGCGGCCAGCAGCACGCGCATGTGCGCCAGATCGAACTTGTGCGACGGCGTCTGGGCCAGTTCGTGGCCTAACGCGTACATCTGCGCGATTGCGGATTCGTAGGACATCGGTCGTTGGTCGCTGGTCGTTAGTCGCTCGCGCGCTGGGGAAGGACTCGTCGTCGGATACTTGATGTCCGCCCTTCGCTGTTCGCCTCAGCTGGATGCATTCAGGGTACCAAGTCCGGCGGGCAGATTCGACTCTCTCTCATTAGAAGGAGGACGTTGGAGGTCAAAGTGCTTCCCACGAACCCTGAGCAGGAGTTCCCGACAGCTCGCTAGAGGCGGGGTTTCCTAACGACCAACGACCGACGACTGCTCTACGCAGCCTGGACCATGAAATCCAGGGCCCGCGCGATGTACGCTTTCAAGTCCTTGCGCGGGACCACGGCGTCTAGCATTCCGTGTTCCAGGAGAAACTCGGAGCGCTGGAAACCTGGCGGCAGCTTCTGCCGGATCGTCTGCTCAATCACTCGCGGGCCGGCGAAGCCAATCAGGGCGCCGGGTTCGCCGATGTTGAGATCGCCCAGCATGGCAAACGATGCGGTCACGCCGCCGGTGGTGGGGTCGGTCAAAACCGAAATGTAGGGAACCCGCGCCGTGTCTAAACGCGCCAGCGCAGCGGAGACCTTCGCCAGTTGCATCAGGCTGATCGCGCCTTCCATCATGCGCGCGCCGCCCGACGCCGAAACGATAATAATTGGCTTCCGCGTTTCAATCGCCTTTTCAATGGCGCGCGTGATGGCCTCGCCGACCACCGCGCCCATGCTCCCGCCGATGAATGAATACTCCATCGAGACCACGATCACCGGACGCCCGTTCAGTTTGCCCTGGGCATTGATGATGGCGTCTTTCAGGCCGGTGTCGGCCTTCGCCTGTTTCAGGCGCGAGGAGTACGACTTGAGGTCCACAAACTTCAACGGGTCGTTGGAGGCGAGATTGCTGTCGAAAATTTCGTATTGATTGTCGTCGAGAAGCTGCGCCAGACGCGTACGGGCATCGATGCGGAAGTGTTTGCCGCACTTGGGGCAGACGCTGAGATTCTCCTCGAGGTCCCTTTTCCAGATAATCTGACGGCAGTTGTCACACTTTACCCACAGCCCCTCGGTGCGTATCTTCTTCTCGCCCGAAGTGTCCAACTCACCGGGTTGTCGCTTGAACCAAGTCATGGGGAATTTGTAATTTGGTAATTTGGTAATTTGTAATTTGTAATTTAAAACCAAAACCGATGGGGTTAAAACTACCAATTACAAATCACAAATTACCAATTCAGTACTCGATTCCTCTCTGCGCCATTACGCCTTTTTCGTAGGCGTGCTTTACCTGGCGCATTTCAGTCACCGTGTCGGCTAGCTCGACGATTGCCGGATTTGCGTTCCTCCCGGTCAAGATGACGTGCACCATCTCCGGCTTTTGTCTCAGAGACTCCACCACTTTCGCCGGATCCAGCATACCGTAGCTGATGGCGTAATTGATCTCATCGAGCACCACCAGGTCCCATTCGCCGGATTGGATCGCTTTCTCGGCCTCGGCCCAGGCCTCTTCCACCATCCGCACATCTTCAGGGTCGGGCTTCTCGGCGCCGACTTTTACGAAGCCCCGTCCCATCTGCTTGATGATGAACTTGTCGCCAAAAGCCTTGACCGCATCGAGTTCGCCGTAATGCCACGAGCCTTTGAGGAATTGCAGCATCAGGACGCGCATCCCCTGGCCGACGGCCCGCAGCGCCGTTCCCATGGCTGCGGTGGTCTTTCCTTTGCCGGGACCAGTATTCACGATGATGAGACCACGGCGGAGATCCGACATAGAGCCGAATACCTAATTGTACGCGGAGGGGAATGACCGTGCCACATACGCAAACACGAAGGCGGACGGTTTTGGCTTCCGTCCGCCTCGTGTCAAACGGGGGAGTTGGTACTCTACGGCATTTCGACGACCCGTTGCAGCTTGGGTTGACCTTGGCCGTTGGCAGCGCCCGAATCTTCGGTGCCCAGCAAGCGCGCTGCGATCCGCAGAGCGTCCATCTCTTTGCGGACCCGCAGCAGTTCCTGCTCTTTCATTCGCAGTACATCGTACGGGTTTTTCATTGGGGGAGGGCCTCGACAGCAAATTCAGACTTGTTTCGCCTGTGGAGATAGAGTAAGCCAGTTGGGCGTCCACGGGAAGCTGCCAGAGGTACATCGGGGCGGGGAATCGATTTTCGCGAGAATGGGCTGACCGGTCGCTGCCCCTTTACCATAAAGTTAATGTCCTAAATGGTAGGGATGATGCGCGAGAATGGTGAAAGCGCGGTAAAGCTGCTCGGTTAACACCACGCGCGCCAGTTCGTGCGGCAGCGTCATCTTTCCCAGCGACAGCGTAAAGGCGGCTTGGCGCCGTGCTTCTTCACTGAAACCGTCGCTGCCGCCAATCGCGAACACGAGAGGAATCGCGTTCACCTGCTCGCGCTCCAGAAACTGGGCCAGCTCTTCGGAGGAAAGCTGTTTTCCGCGCGAATCGAGAAGAACCAGCTTGTGCCGCTCTTTATTTTGTTTTTGCTCACCACTCGCCAGCGACAAAATAGCGGCTTCGTCTTTTAAGGGCAGGCCCGCAACGTCGGCGTAGCGCGAGATGCGTTTCAAATACTCGCCGGTCAGCGCCTGGATGGCCGACTCTTTGGTCTTTCCGATCCATGCCACTTTGATCTTCATGGGGATTCCAGGGCTCGACAGTGCGTGAGAACTGGGTCGTCCCTCCGGGACTTAAATCACTTTTTCCACTTTCCCCAGGGCTGAAGCCCTCCACCCCATCACGCCAAAACCGGGAGTGCTGGGGACCCCGGCGCTGGGCTAAGCTTGGTCGCCCCTCCGGGGCTGAATTCTATGCGGACACTTAGGCCTTCTTTTTGCGCGCCGCGGAGGCGATTTTGCGCGGCGCGGACTTGGCGGTCGCGGCGCGGCGGGGCTTCGGTTTCGCCAACAATTCCGCTGGCTCCAACCGCTTGGCCGACTTCCACAGGCGCTCCAGGTCGTAGAACTGGCGCGCTTTCTCGGAGAAAATGTGGACGACGAAGTCCACGTAGTCGAGCAGCACCCACTCCGCCTGTTTGTAGCCCTCGGCGTGAGTCACGCGGAGGCCCAGCGCCTCGAGGCGTTCGTCCACGGCGTCGGCAATCGCCTGGATCTGGCGGGGATTCGTCCCGCTGCACATCACAAAGTAGTCGGTGAACGCTCCGGAATCTTTTTCCAGTTCGAGGACCGTTACGTCTTCAGCTTGTTTGTCCTGGCAGGCGAGGATGGCTGCAGTTACCTGGCTCTTGAGGTCGTCCTTTTTCTTCATACGGGCTTATTGATTGTAACCCGCAGGGAGGCGAGTGGGTGGGAGCGCTGACATCGCGCGGAGAGGAAGTTCGGTTCGACTTGGCGAGCGATCACAGGCGCATAGTCGCCGATCAATTGCTAATGGCGATGTACGCTAACTATCCATCCAGAACATGCAGCGTGAGTTGATCGAGCGCACGCGTGCGATTAGACTCTGCTGAATGCAGATTGCTCCGATTTTTCATAAAGTCTTTCGCGAAATCTATGGGAAGCCGTGCTGGAACGTAAAACCGGGATATGGTTCGTTCTTCACCCTTGAATTCGGGAAACCGCACTTGGACGTTCAAGAGCCAACCGTCGCGAGCAAAGGCGCCTCTCGAAAGGTGCGAAGACTCTTGGCTCGCCGGAATGTTTTTGTTCATGGCGAGTGGCACCTGAGAATCGCTTCTTGCGCTTGGGAGGTTCTCTCTAGCGGCAAACATGTTGGAAACGGCTCAACAAGGCTTAGTATGCGACGCGCCACCGATCTGCTAGATGGCCAGAAGTTGATTCAGTTTTCATTCTTGCCTGAAAAGGTTTGGTGCGTGTTCGAGTTTGACCTCGGCGCCACCCTTAGGACCGTTCCCTACGACAGAAAAGGCGAACAGTGGGTGCTGCTCACTCCCGACCAGAGGGCCCTAACCTTGCGTGCTGACCGGCGCTATCAGTACATGCGTGCTGATCTACCCAGAGACCGAGGTTTGTGGAAGAGTGCAGTCAAGTGACCTAATCAGGTACTTACACCACACTACCTATCTTCCGCTCTCGCTTCCTTGTCGTGGCGTCAGTTCTCACGCGCCCTTCCGATACAGCCCGTGCTTCCGCACGTAATCTGCCACTCGGGGGTCCAGCCATCTTGCCAGCGGCTTGCCTTGCGCTGCCGCGGTGCGAATCGCGGTCGCGGAGACGCTCTGGTTAATTTCCTCCAGCAAGTGCAGTGCGAGCCCGGGAAGAACCAGATCGCCCTTTGCCGGCTGCTTATGGAACGGACGCGTCACCGCCGCGGCAGGCCGCAAACCTTCCGGCAAAGACTCGGCCACGTCGCGCAGCGAGTATCCGGGACGGCTGGCGACGATGAAGTCGCATTCCGCCAGAAGGGCGCGCGCTTCGTGCCAGTGGGCGACGTCGCGAAAGGCGTCAACGCCGACCAGGAAAAAAAGGCGGTCGGATTTTTTGAGGGATTTTTTCAGGCGGCGGACGGTATCGATGGAGTAATTTGCGGAGCCGCGCTCCGCTGGGCAGGTGAGGGCACCTGCCCCTACGTGCTTTGGGGTGAACTCTGGCGCCTCTAGTAGCGATGGAAAGAAACGCTTTTCGTCCTGGGTGGCTAGCGTCACCATAGCATAACGATGGATGAACGCTGTGAGTGGCTGTTTCTGTTTGTGCGGAGGAACATTCGCCGGCACAAACAATACCTGCCGCAGAGAGTAGCGGCTAGCGGCAGCCTGGGCCAGTGCCAGGTGTCCGCGATGGATGGGATCGAAGCTGCCGCCGAAAAGACCGATGTTCATTCTGGAATTCCCTGCCCGCTGTTCCTGGCGATGCTCCGCTAGTTTCGTCGTTGCCGGTCACGGTTGCAAGCCCTGTTGTACGACTGTTGTACGACTATGTTCCCCACCCGGTTTTTATACAAGAGAGTTTTGCGCAAAACGACATCTGAGATTAGGCTGTGGGCAAGGCGTTTCGGTTTTCCGTCTACATTGTCCCGGCAGGTGTACCTCTGGCCACTGTGCCGCCAGGAAACTGCGGTGGACTAGCGTAACTCGCTGTGCGCGTGGTCGACGCATAGCATGAGACTCATGCGAATGAAAATCCCCATCATCCGCAGCTTGGTCGTAGCTCCGGCGCGCACGCCCATCCTGCGCTATGGAGTCGCTCTCCTCAGCGCCGTCCTGGCGCTGATTCCAACCTTGTTTTTCTCCGATATCGCGGAGAGCCGCCTGGTGATGTTCGCGGTCGCCGTGATGGTCAGCGCCTGGTACGGAGGATGGAAGCCCGGACTCGCGGCCACCTCTTTCGCGCTCACCGTCAGCGCCTACTATTCGTTCACCGGAGAACAGACTCCACGCGAGTATCACAAGGCGATCGCGCACCTCGCGTTGTTCTTCGCCGTGGCTCTGTTGATCTGCTGGTTCAACGCCGCTCTCCGCGCCACCCAGGACAGCCTGCGCCGGTCGGAGAGCAACTTTCGCTCGCTGGTGATGAACGCGCCTTACGGCATCTGCCGTTGCGATGCCCTCGGGATGCTTCAGGACGCAAACCACGCGCTGGTGGCGATGTTTGGTTATGGCAGTACTGCCGAGCTTACCGGCCGGCATTTAGGGAGCTTGTACGCCGACGCCCAGCAATGGTTTCGAACCGCCGATTATTTTCATGCGCGGAAGGAATTCAACAACCTGACCACCGAGTGTGTGCGCAAGGATGGCACGGGCATCGTGGCGCGCATTTCGGGGCGGTCGATTCCGAACGGCAAAGACGGAGGCATGTTCGAGATTTTTATAGAAGACGTTACCGAAACGCGCACGCTGGAACTGCAACTCCGCCAGGCGCAAAAGATGGAAGCGATCGGGCGCCTCGCCGGCGGTATCGCGCACGACTTCAACAACCTGCTGATGGTGATCTCCGGCTATTCCGAGTTTCTGCTGGAGCGCCTTGGACCCGATCCCCGGCTGCGCGGGCCGGCGCAGGAAATCTCCAACGCCACGCAGCGCGCCACTTCGCTGACGCGGCAATTGCTGGCGTTCAGCCGCAAACAGATGCTTGCCCCCAAGGTGCTCGACCTGAATGAAGTGGTGGCCGAGAACCTGAAAATGCTCACCCGCATGATCGGGGAGGACATCGATCTGGTCATGGTTCCAGGGCCCACGCTGGGCTCGGTCCGCGCCGATCCCGGCCAGATCGACCAGGTCATCATGAACATTGCCGTGAACGCTCGCGACGCCATGCCGCAAGGCGGAAAGCTGACCATCGAGACCGCCAACGTCACCCTCGACGAGAGCTTCACGCGCACGCACGCGCCGCTCATTCCGGGTGAGTACGTCATGCTCGCCATCAGCGACACCGGCGTCGGGATGGACAACGAAACTCAGGCGCGCATCTTCGAGCCCTTCTTCACGACCAAGGGTGCGAAAGGCACCGGCCTCGGCCTGTCGATGGTGTATGGCATCGTGAAGCAAAGCGGAGGCTTTATCTTCGTCGACAGCCAGCCGCAACGCGGCACCGCCTTCCGCGCCTATTTCCCGCGCGTCGACGGCCGCGAAGACGCCGCCGCGGCGCAGGACTCCTTCAGCCTTCCCCGCGCCGATCATGGGCAGGAGACCATCCTCATCGTCGAAGATGAAACCAATCTCCGCCGTCTCGCCCGGCAGTATCTGGAAACGCAGGGCTACAAGATCCTGGAAGCGGCAGACGGCGCGGCGGCTCTGCAAATCGTCGACGGATACAAGGGCACCATCGATCTCCTGTTCACCGATGTCATCATGCCCGGCATGAATGGCCGCGAATTGGCCGCGCGCGTCACGGAGTTGTTGCCGGACGTACGCGTGCTCTACATGTCGGGTTACACCGAGAATGCCATTGGTCATGACGGCACGCTCGATGCCGGCATTAGCCTGCTGCAAAAACCGTTCAGCCTTCCCGCGCTGAAAGACCGCGTCCGCGAGGTGCTGGATTCCGAACCCATCCCGCCGGAGGTCGCAATGCAATCCCGCAGCGCAAGCGTTCTTGAGAAAAAGATTCCACCGTTCCGAGCTCGCCGTTTCAATCTGCATCTTCCGCTGCGTTATCGTCCGCTCGGAGAAAAGAGCTGGCGCCCCGGCACCACCGAAAACATCAGCCGCTCGGGAATGCTGTTCCAGGCGCAGGAATCGCTGTATCCGAGCGCACAACTGGAGATTAGCCTGGTGTTGCCCGCGGAAATTGCCGGCCTCGCAGCCACCGAAGTCATCTGTCGTGGAGAAGTGGTCCGCTCCATCGAAGCCCATGGAGAGGGCGTAAGCCCCGCCCTGGCCGCCAAGATTTTGCAATACCACTTCCAGCACGGCACACACGTCGGCGAAGCGTAGGAGTGTAGCGCGAGCCTCTTGTCCGCGGGATCCTTATCCGTTCCGAGACCGCGGGCCTCCCGTGATCGATGCGCGGTTACCTTCGATACCCGGCTCAGCCTTGGACAACGCCTTCCCGGACTGGTACATTGCGGCCAGTACTATTGCATACGTCCTGAGGCTGGTCATGTCCCTGGTGGTGAAACTCGAAGACGATCTTGGCGAACGCAGCGAGTGGGTCATGCTGCACGGCGTGGTTCCGGCCACCAGTCATGCCGATTTCCTGCTGCTCAGCGGCATCGATCCGTACGGCAAAACCGTGTTCAATCATCTTCAGATGGAAGCTTTTCTCAAGGAATGGGATCGGGCAAAAGATCGCGTGCGCGATGACTCTCAGTTGGAAGCCTGGGAAAAGGTAAAGCAAATGGCGGAAACCTGCCGCGATGACCGCGACCTGTATCTGCGCTTTGTGGGCAACTAGAAGTGAATCCACAGTTGCTGTGACTACAGGCGGCTGCCGAGCCGCGCTCGGCTTGGACGGGCGAGGGCGCCCGTCCCCACACTATCGGGATTCGGCAACGGTGAATCCGTTCTAGCTTCTCGACGCGGAATCATTTCGACAGCGTCCCTAGCGCCTCGCGAAACAGCACGTCAAAACTCTGAGGGGCTTTGCCGCCCCGCGCCGCGAGCAGCGCTTTATCCGCTGCCGCGCGCTGATAGCCCAGATTCACCAGCGCGGAAATAACGTCTTCCTCTATCGGGCTCGCCGACGTAGCGCTCATTGAACTGTCGGACGCTCCCGACGCTGGCAACTTGTCACGCAGCTCCAGCACCATGCGCTCCGCGGTCTTCTTGCCGATTCCAGGGATGCGCGTGAGCCGCGCCAGGTCGCCTCCGCGAATCGCTCCCACCATCTCGTCGGCTGGCATGCCGCTCAGGATCGTGATCGCGAGCTTCGGACCAATCCCGCTCACCGTCAGCAGCTTCTCAAAAAGTTGTTTCTCGGCAAGACGCAAGAATCCGTACAGGCTGAGCGCATCCTCGCGAACATGAGTGTGGATGTGGAGCGCGACTTCAGCGCCTGCAGCAGGCATTTCGGTAAACGTTGGCACGCTGATCGCAACGTCATATCCGACCCCATGAGTTTCCACGATCGCCTGGTTCGGTCGTTTGGACAGCAGCGTTCCTCGAAGATGCGCAATCATCGCAGGTATTGTACGGCAGTCTGCGCAGGGAGAGCTGTCGGCTGTCGGAACCGCGCGAAGATCGGGAGCCGCCTCTGGGCACAGCAACTCTGGATTCGTGCGATAACAATTTCCGAAGCGAAGATTTTGCGGCGGCGACGTTGATAGACTATCGATATCGCTCGTGAACTTGGCGAGCAGGGCTTGGCGGCTTGAACTGTGGGCGAATTATGGGCGAAACTGGAAATATGCCTCCTCGTACTCTGTTTGAAAAAATCTGGGATTCGCACGTGGTCGCTGCCCCGGAAGGCGAGTCGGCGCTTCTCTACATCGATTTGCACCTGGTGCATGAAGTGACTTCGCCGCAGGCCTTCGACGGTCTGAGGGCTTCGGGAAGAACGGTGCGGCAGCCTCTGCGCACGGTGGCTACGGTCGATCACAACATCCCGACCACTCCGCGGGGCCTTCCGATCACCGACGCGATTGCGGCCAGGCAGATTGAAGCGCTGCAGAAGAATTGCCGCGAGTTTGGCGTTCCATTGTTTGATATGGACTCGGCCGAGCAAGGCATCGTCCACGTCATTGGCCCGGAGCTGGGGATTACCTTGCCGGGGATGACGATCGTCTGCGGCGACAGCCATACCTCGACCCACGGCGCGTTTGGAGCGCTGGCCTTTGGCATTGGCACGTCGGAAGCGGAACACGTGCTGGCGACGCAATGTTTGCCGCAGAAAAAACCGAAGACGATGCAGATTCACGTCAGCGGAAAACTGGCCGAGGGCGTGACGGCGAAGGACCTGGCGCTCGGAATTATTGGACGCATCGGCACCGATGGCGCCACCGGATACGTGATCGAGTATGCCGGCGACGCGGTGCGTGCTTTGTCGATGGAAGCCCGCATGACGCTGTGCAATATGAGTATCGAGGCGGGAGCAAGAGCGGGACTGATCGCGCCCGACGACACGACGTTTGCGTATGTCAGTGGCCGCCGCTTTGCGCCGAAGGGAAAAGACTGGGAACAAGCGGTCACGTATTGGCGAACGCTGGCGGCCGACCCCGGAGCCGAATACGATCAAGTGATTGAGATTGACGCAGCAACGCTCGCGCCGTTCGTGACCTGGGGAACGAATCCTGGAATGGTGGTAGCCGTGAACGCGCATGTCCCCGAGTTAGGAAGTTTCGCGCAAGACGCCGACCGGCGCGCGGCGGAACAAGCGCTTACCTACATGGGGCTTGATCCCGGGACGCCGATCGAGGCTATTGCCGTCGACCGCGTGTTCATCGGATCGTGCACCAACTCGCGCATCGAGGACTTGCGCGCGGCGGCGAGAGTGGCAAAAGGGCAGCACGTGAATCCGAAAGTTCGGGCGATGGTAGTGCCGGGTTCGCAGGCGATCAAGCGCGCGGCCGAACAGGAAGGATTGGATCGCATTTTTCTGGATGCCGGATTTGAATGGCGCGAGTCGGGATGCTCGATGTGTCTGGGGATGAATCCCGACATCCTGCAACCGGGAGAGCGCTGCGCTTCGACCAGCAACCGGAATTTCGAAGGACGGCAAGGGCGCGGAGGGCGCACGCATCTGGTCAGTCCGGCGATGGCGGCGGCGGCGGCGATTGCGGGACACTTTACGGATGTTCGGAAGTGGCGATTTCGGTAGCGTTGTGTTCCGGGAGTTCACGGCACAAATCCCGCTATCATTCTGAGGGAAGGTGAGGACCTATGGATTTGATACGCTCCAATACATAGGTCCTTCGCTTCGCTCAGGATGACAGCCCATTAAGGTATGTCGTAGATTTGCGATTTCCGAGATGGCTTCTGGGCAGAAAGCTTGAGTAGAAAATATGCAACCATTTCGCAAGCACACCGGCGTCGTTGTCCCGCTTGACAAGGTGAACGTGGACACCGATCAGATCATTCCCAAGCAGTTTTTGAAGCGCATCGAACGGACGGGATTCGGCCAGTTCCTGTTCTATGACTGGCGCTTTTCGGGAGACGGAAAAGATCGCGAGAAAAAGACCGGCGATTTTGTGCTCGACGAGCCGCGTTATGCGAAGGCCTCGATTCTCGTGGCGGGAAAGAACTTCGGCTGCGGATCCTCGCGCGAACATGCGGTTTGGGCACTGGCGGATTATGGGTTCCGGGTGGTGATCGCGGCGTCGTTTGCCGACATTTTCGCCAACAACAGCCTGAAGAACGGCCTGCTTACGGTGCGGCTTAATGATGAGCAGGTCGCGGAAATCACGCGGCGTTCGAGAGAGATCGAAAACTACCAGCTAACAGTTGATTTGGAGACATTGCGAGTGGAGGACGGACGAGGATTCGCGGCTACCTTCGCAATGGATGAATTCTCACGTCATTGCCTGCTGAACGGACTGGACGATATCGGACTGACCCTGCAACATGAACCCGAGATCTCCGCGTACGAGGCTAAGCATCCGGTGCGCGCAGAGATGAAGGCGATCCTTGCGCGGTGACCCAAGGACGGCGGAGCGGCAGGCTCCCGTCTGACGCGAACTCCTCCCAGGTTGTACACTTTTGACTTTCGCTGCCAGGGCGGCGTCGGGTCACAGCTCATGCTGAATCGGAGTGCGTGCGTGAAGAAATTTCTTTTCGTCTTTACTATCAACCTGTTGGTTCTGCTTTCCGCGGCGCGCGCTCAGACCGCTGCAGCGAAGCAACTCACGATTGAACAGATTTTCGCCGACGGTGGAATCGCGGGACGGGCTCCGGAGACGATCAAGTGGAGTCCGGACGGCAGCAAAGTTTCTTTCGTGCAGCGCGACGACGCGGGCGAACACGGCGAGCTTTGGTATGTGGACACAGCCAAGGGCGAGAAGCAAGTGCTGGTGAGCGAGGGAAAGCTATCACAGTTGGCGCCGCCGACCAGCCACATCCAGAACGAGCGCGAGAAAGAACGCGTGACGCGGTATCACGTCGCCGCTTATACGTGGTCGCCGGATTCCCAACATCTGCTCTTCGATTCGCAAGGACAGCTCTGGTATTACAGCCTGGATACGGGAACGGCGGTGCAGCTTACGTCGTCTCCGGACGCGAGCGAAGATCCGAAGTTTTCGCCCGATGGCAAGCGGCTCGCATACGTGCGCAAGCACAATCTTTATGTTCATCCCGTCGCTGGCGAGGAGGGTGAACATCCGCTCACGCGCGATGAAAAAGAGAAAGACAAAGAGAAGGACGCGGACAAGGAGAAAGAGGACAACATCCTGAACGGCGAAGTGGACTGGGTTTACGCGGAAGAACTGGACGTGCGCAGCAATTATTTCTGGTCGCCGGAAGGAAAGGAAATTGTTTTTCTGCAGATGGATGAGACTCGGGTGCCGACTTATCCCATCACCGACTGGATGCCCACGCATCCCCGTGTGGAGAGGGAGAAATATCCGAAGGCGGGAGATCCGAATCCCACAGTGCGATTAGGAGTGGTGGGCAACAACGGCGGCAAGGTGCGCTGGATCAAACTTACCGACAACGATGACACTTATGTCCCGCGTTTTGGCTGGATTCGCGAAGGGTGGGCTTGGGCGGAAGTACTGAATCGCAAGCAGGATGTGCTGGACCTCTATTTTATCGACGCGAAGTCGGGGAGGTCTCGCAAAGTGCTGACCGAATCGGCACCGGATGCGTGGGTGAACGTCAACGACGACTTTCGCATCCTGAAATCTGGCGACCGCTTTCTCTGGACCAGTTGGCGCGACGGCTACACCCACATTTATCTCTACAGTTTCAACGCGTCCGATCCGGTGGCGTCCGATGCCAAACTCGAACGCCAACTCGAAAGCGGAGACTATGAGGTGCTCGCGGTCGGCGGGGTGGACGAAACGTCGGGCACGGTTTTCTTCACCGCCGACAAGGGAGATCCGCGAGAGGAGAAGATTTTTTCGGTAAAGCTAGACGGCTCGGAGATACGCAGCATTTCACCGGAAGAAGGCAGCTATTCCGCCAGTTTCGCCGAAAACGGGAAGCATTTTGTGGAAACGTATTCTGCCCCGCTGAAGCCGCCGCGGATTCTGGTGTGCGTGCCGGGCGGTGCGTGTCAGAGAATCTGGGAAGGGCGCAGCGTGGCGGATTACGGACTGATTGCGCCGAAGCCCCTCGAATTCAAAGCCGACGACGGCACGGTGTTGTATGGGGATTTGATTCTGCCGCGCAATGCGGATGCGAGCCAAAGGATTCCGCTGATCGTACACATCTACGGTGGTGCGGGCGCGCAGACGGTGCAGGATGCCTGGGGTGGAACCAATACGCTGTTCCACCAGATTCTCGCGAACGAAGGCTTCGCTATTTTCTCGGTGGATAATCGCGGGACTCCGAATCGCGGAAAGAAATTTGTGGCCGCGACCCGCCAGCAGTTTGGCGGAATCGAACTGAAAGACCAACTCACGGCGCTCGACCAGCTATACGCGCAGTTTCCGCAGCTCGACCGGGCGCGCACCGGGATATGGGGATGGTCGAACGGCGGTTCGATGACGCTCTACGCGCTGACGCATTCCGACCGCTTCAAGGCGGGAATCTCGGTGGCGCCCGTGACCAACTGGCGCGACTACGATTCGATTTACACCGAGCGCTGGCTGGGTCTGCCGCGGGACAACGCCAGCGGCTATGACGATTCCATCATCAGCGCCGCCGGCAATCTGCGCGGCTCGTTGCTGCTGGTGCATGGGACGAGCGACGACAACGTGCACTTGCAGAATACAATCCAAATGACCGACGCGCTGATCCGGGCGCAGAAGCAGTTCCGGCTGATGGTGTATCCGAACAAGACGCATGGAATTTCGGGGACAGGCACGCGCATGCAGTTGTTCCACATGATGGAAGATTTCTGGAATAAGGAATTGAAGTAAGCTGTCAGCTCTCAGCCGTCAGCTATCAGTTTTTGGCCCGGCGGATTTTTGGATTTAACTGACGGCTGAGAGCGGATCGCTGAAAGCTGCTCTTATGCATCGCACAACGCTTGGCGATTTCGAACTCACGGTCGTCTCCGATGGAACTTACTTCCTCGACGGGGGAGCCTTTTTCGGCGTTGTTCCCAAGGCCATGTGGTCGAAAAAGGTTACGCCTGACGACCAGAACCGGCTCGACGCGGGAATGAATTCGCTGCTCGTGCGCACCGGCAAGAAAAATATCCTGATCGAAACCGGCATTGGCAACAAACTGCCCGACCGGATGGTGCAGATCTACAAACAGCCGGCCAAGCTGCTCGACAACCTGCACACCGCCGGAGTTGCGCCGGAGGACATTGACATCGTCATCAATACGCATCTGCATTTTGACCACTGTGGCTGGAATACGGTGCGCCGCGAAGATCAGATCGTCGCGACGTTTCCCAACGCCACCTATTACGTGCAAGAGCAAGAGTGGGAGCATGGCCGCCTGCAACTGGAGCGCGACGCGATCAGCTACATGAGTCCGAATTACGATCCGCTGGTGGAGAGCGGGCAGATGGAGCTGTTGAACGGCGATCAGGAGATTTTGCCCGGCATCTCGGTCAAGGTTTTTCCGGGGCATACGGCGAATATGCAAGCGGTGATGGTCGAAAGCGGCGGCAAGAAGGCGTGCTACATCTCCGATCTGATTCCGACTTCAGCGCATCTCGACGTGACGTGGGTGATGGCGTTCGATCTGTTTCCGCTGCAGACCATCGAGAGCCGCAAGAAGTATTATGCGTGGGCGATCCCGGAGAGATGGCTGACCGTGTTTACGCATGACGACGCTACGCCGTGGGGATATGTGGAGCGCGGGGAGCGGGGAAGACTGACGGTGAAGGGAGTGTGATTCCCTTTTGCCGACAAGCGGGAAGCGACAACTTGAAGAAGACTGAACATGCGATGGAATCGCTGACCGAGGCCGTACCGAGAGCGCATCATTTCGTTCCGCACCCCGCAGCCGCCTCAGACCTCGCGGGCGAGGGCGCCCGCGCCACACACCCTGCCTTCGAAGAACTCTTCCACTCGGCTTAGAATTTCCGCCCCGCTCTTTGCTTCGTAGATTGCCTTCCTGAGCGCCGCGCCACCGGGGATGCCGTGGGTGAACCAGGACGCGAACTGCTTCATCTTGCCTTCGGCTCCGGGCATTCCTTCTTCCAGCAGCATCTGGAAGTAGGTGCGGATCATCTGGTAGCGGTCGGCTTCGGTGGGCTCGTCGTACAGTTTTTTTGCGGAGCTGTGCTCCGCTGGGCGGACGAATGCGTCCGCCCCTACGTGAGGCGGACGATATACATATTGCTCGATTTGGCGGAAGATCCACGGATTCGCGGGGGCCATGCGGCCTATCATTACGGCGTCGCAGCCGGTTTGGGCTACTACAGCGCAGGCGTCTTCGGGCGAACGGATGTCACCATTGCCGATCACGGGAATCTTGACTGCTTGCTTGACGGAGGCGATCCATTCCCAACGCGCGTTTCCGCTGTAGCCTTGCTCGCGGGTACGGGCGTGGAGGGCAACCGCGCCCAGGCCGCAGTTTTCGGCCAGGCGCGCCAGTTCTACGCAGACGATTTCGTCGTCGTTCCATCCCGCGCGGAATTTCACGGTGAAGGGAATTCTTACGGCGGCTCGCACCGCTTCGAAAATTTGCCGGATCAGCGGCAGATCGCGCAGCAGGCCGGAACCTCCGTTGCACTTCACTACTTTCTTGGCGGGGCAGCCGAGGTTGAGATCGACGAGATCGAAGCCGAGGTCCTCCACCAGGCGCGCGGCGTCAGCCAGCACGCTGGGACTGCTGCCGAAAAGCTGGGCTGAGACGGGGTGCTCGTCTTCGTAGAAATGAAGGTAGCGTCCGCGGACGCGCTGGTCGCGCAGCACACCGTCGGCCGAGGTGAACTCGGTCATGATCAGGCCGCATCCGCCGAGGTGCTTGATGAAGCGGCGGAAAACGGTGTCGGTGACGCCGGACATGGGCGCGAGCACGGTGGCGGGAGCGATCTCAACGTTGCCAATCTTCAGGGACGCAGGAAAAGCCCGTGGCGATGTGCGCGCGGACGATGGAGCAACGGGCGACTTGCCCGTCCGATCCACGGCTGCATCCGAGTTGTCCCAGAACTTCTGCACAGCTGTATTCTACGTCCTTTCCAAGTCCCCAACCCCGATGTAGAATTCGCGGCTATGAGGCGAATCCGAGAAATCTTTTTGACTCAGTACATCGGGGCGATCGTCATTGGCATGCTGGTGGTGCAAGCCATCGCCGGCTTCATTTCCTTACTGATGCAGCCCGTTATCTGGTACATGCAAGCTCGGGAATCTCGCTCGATTATGCAGTCTGCGTTACCGGCGTTTCCATGGTCCAAGTTGCTGCCGTCGGCGATCACCATCGTTCTATACGTGGTCGTTTCCTACTTGCTGTTCGCGTGGCTCTATCAAACAGAAGAGAGAGTGCTGGCCAGTGGAAAAGGCGAAAAACCCGGAATCCAGAGTTGATTGGACGTTTGCCTCACCCATGCCCGCAATCCGCGCCAACTCGAAGGCATCGTACGCCGTCTCAATAGCGGCTGCTCTTATTGTCGCCAGGGGAATTGAATTGCTGATTCAAGCGGCGTCCATGCCGCTGGGAACTGTGTCTGTTCGGCTGATCAACGCTCTAGTTGTCCGCGGCTGGCGGAATGCAGTGGTCTTGTATGAAGCGCCGTATTCGCTCGCCTTGGTCGGCTCGACCGCGCTCCCCGGGCTTGTTCTGCTGGTGGCCGGGCTGGTGGCTGGAAACTACATCGTTCGCGCGCGGCGCCGAGCTTAGCAGGCAACGAAAAGCCCTCGCCGGGGCGAGGGCCTGATATTCGAGAAACTCGCGTTGATCCCGAAACGAAGGTTACTTCTTTGCCGCCTCGGCTTTTGCCGCTTCGGCTTTGGCGGCGTCGCTCTTGGCGTACTTGCGGCGGAAGCGCTCCACGCGGCCGGCGGTGTCCATGAGCTTCTGCTTGCCGGTGAAAAAGGGATGGCAGGCAGCGCAGATTTCTACGCCGATGTCGCCCTTATGGGTGGAGCGGGTGATAAATGTGTTCCCGCAAGCGCAATGGACGCGGATCTCACTGTAGTGCGGATGGATGGCTGCTTTCATGTCAGTTCCTAAATCCTCGATTCAGATATTTGATTCTACCGGAGTTAGGAAGGATTCAGCAAGGCAGGTGTCAGCTATTAGCCTTCAGCAAATCCGCGCCGCCGAACGGCGATCAGATCGTAATACCGGATTCTCTCTTTGCGGACCTCTTCCAATCTCTCACGCCGAACCAAACCCCGGCGACCGCAAACGTCAGTATCGTTCCCGTAAAGCGGCCTACGCTATATGTTGAAGGCCAAATGTAACGGTCACAGAGCAAGTTGTAAGCCGTCAGCCCAGCCCAAAGAGGACAGGAAAATAGTAAAAACCCAGAGACAAGAACATACGTTCCCAAGGATTTCCCCTTCAGGACATCATCCAACTCGCGCTGCCTACGAGGGTTGATATGAATAGGAAATGAAAAGGGCAACCGTATGCTGAACAATCGCAATGCAACTATCACTGTCCAAGTCCAGAGGATTGCTACACATGGGAAGGAACCAACTATAATGAAGCCAAGCAAGGCTTGTAACATTATGGTAACCTCCGCCGTCCCGAATTCTAGCCCCAAGCCGCAGTCCTCGCAAAGCCGCCTTGACTGACAGCTGAGAGCTGAAAGCTGTCAGCTAAAAGCAAAACGGCAGGGCCGACCCCCCCTGCCGTTTTGCTCATAAACAAAAACCCTGAGGTTCCCTTATTTCTTGTTGACTGCCTTCTTGAGTTCGTTCCCGGGAGTGAATTTGGCGACTCTACGGGCAGCTATTTTGATGGTGGCACCGGTCTGCGGATTTCGGCCATTGCGGGCCTTGCGCTGCGAGACGGAAAACGTGCCGAACCCAATCAAAGCTACCCGGTCACCTTTTCTAAGGGCAGTAGTAACACTGTCCACGGTGGTGTCGATCGCGGTGGTCGCCTGGGCCTTGGAAATACTGCAGGCTCCGGCGATCCGGTCAACCAGATCAGCTTTATTCATGCTCTCTCCTAACACTAATCGTTTCGGTTCCCGCGCGTCAGCCGGGGAGGATAGCTCGAAGCGCGAGCACCGGCGATGGCCATTGTCGCCCATGCTATGGGATTGTCAATGGGAAACACGTGCCAGTTGCCGGTTTTGACACCTAAGACGTGGGGCTGTGTTTGATGTAATGGGGAAATGAGCCGAAAACGCCGTTATTTGCTCCCTTTTTATCCGCGATCGGGATCTGGGATTCTGGCCCGTAAACTGGGGCATGGCAGTTTTCCTCGCTTCTCTATCGCTGCTCCACGGCGCTTCTCCACGGTTCTCCACAGGCCGCCGCCTGTCTCCACAGGATGTGCACAGAGAGGAAACGGTTTCGAGTTGCGGCGGGGGCGGGTTCGGGTGCAGAGTCTAAATACACAATCATGAAAACAGCAACGGAAGTTTGTCCTGTGTGCGCGGGATCAGGATGGAAGCCGGTTCCGGGAGTGCCGGACGGCGGCGTCACGCGCTGCGATTGCCAGTTGCGGGCGCGCGGCGGGGCGATGATTGCAGCGGCACGCATTCCGAAGAGATATGAGCATTGCGAGCTGTCGAACTTTACAACCGATTTTCCGGGAGCCGATCCGTCGATTGCGCTGGCCCAGATCAGCGCATCGCGCTTTGTGCAGGAGTTCGATCCGAGAGACGGCGCTGGGCTGCTGCTGGTCGGGGGAATTGGCACCGGCAAGACCCATCTCGCGGTGGGCATTCTTAAGGAGCTCATTGCGGCCAGAGGAAGCGCCTGCCTTTTTTGCGACTATCGCGAACTGTTGAAGCAGATTCAGAACTCCTACAACGATTCCGTCCAGGCAACCGAGCTTCAGGTACTGCGGCCCGTGTTTGAGGCCGATGTGCTGCTGCTTGATGAGCTCGGCGCCGTGAAACCGAGCGAGTGGGTTTGGGACACGGTCAGTCTGATCCTCAACACGCGATATAACGATAATCGAACCACGATCATCACCACGAATTTCGCCGACGAGCCGGCTGCGAGTGTAACTCGATCGTCGTCATCGTCGCCGGCGCGGACGGCCGCTCGCGAAGAAACACTTGGCGACCGCATCGGCGAGCGTATGCGTTCCCGACTGCAGGAGATGTGCCGCGTCGTGAGGATGGACGGGCCGGACTTCCGGCAGAAGTTCAAAAGCGCGAGCTTCGGATAGATGACCGCCGAGCTGCGCTCGGCTTGGACGGTCGGGGGCGGCCGTCCCTACGCGAGCCAATCCGAAGTAGAATCGGCGTGTGCTGAGCGAACGCATCGAGTTCCGGCCGGAAATTGACGCCGAAGTGTTCTCCGCCGTGGCCGCGGCTCCGGCTGTGTTTCTTTTGCGCGGCGAAGATGCAAACTCCGAGCCCTACGTCAGCAAGACGGCCAATCTGCGGCGGCGGCTGCAGCGGCTGCTTTCAGTGCCGGAAGAACGGACGAAGCGGCTCAACCTGCGGGACCGCGTGCGCTGGATTGAGTACGCGCTGACCGGCTCCGACTTCGAATCGGGATTCGTTCTCTATCAAGTCCTACGCGCCGCCTTCCCCAAGACCTACTCCAATCGCCTGCGGTTGCGCTTCGCGCCTCTCGTCAAGCTGCATCTGGAAAACGAATTCCCCCGTGCTTCGATTACGACCCGGCTGGGGCGGATTTCGGGAAAGAACCTTTATTACGGGCCGTTCGGGTCGCGGATGGCGGCGGAAAAATTCATGAACGACGCGCTTGACTTTTTCAAGATGCGGCGCTGCGTGGAAGACCTGCATCCCGATCCGAAATTTCCCGGCTGCGTTTATTCCGAAATGAAGATGTGTTTGGCGCCCTGCTTTCGCGGCTGCACGGATGACGAGTACCGCGCCGAAGTGGTGCGGGTCGAAGATTTTCTGGACTCGCGCGGCGAATCGCTGAAGCGGCAGATGGCGACCGAGCGCGATGAAGCGTCGGCGAAAATGGAATTCGAGGCGGCGGCCGCCATTCATGCGCGGCTCGACAAACTCGCGCCCGTGCTGCAGCAGTTGCCTGAATTTGTCCGCCGGATCGACCAGTCGCACGCCGTAATCGTGCAAAAGTCGCGGCAGGCGGAGAGCGTCGCGCTGTTCCGTGTCGACGGTGGAGCGCTCGCGGGGCCGCTTGAGTTTCCCATCTCCGATGCAGAACACGCCAAGTCACAATCCATGGAAGCCCGCATCCAGGCCGCATTGACGGCATTTCCCGCTTTCCTCCCAGCCAGCGCGATCAAGCGCATGGAGCATCTGGCGATTCTGAAGCGCTGGTGCTATCGCGGAACCCGGGCGGGCGAGATTTTCTTCGCCGACGCGAGGGGAGAACTGCCGATGCGGCGGCTGGTGCGGGGGATCGGGCGCGTTTATAAAGGCGAGGCGCCAGAACCCTCGCCAGTTGCAATGCCACTGGCTTCAGTCCAATCTAAGCAGCAAGGGGAATCATGAAGAAAAAAAGCTCCAGCAAAAAGCGTGCTTTCAAGAGACTCAAACCATCCGATCTGCGGGACAGATCCCTGCGTGACCACCTGCTCTACTTGCTAAAGAGTGGCGGGGCGCATGCGACGTTCGATGCCGCCATGGGCGATTGGCCCGTGCAACTCGCCGGAGCTAAAGTCGCGAACTTCCCTCACACTGCGTGGATGCTGCTTGAGCACATGCGTCTTGCCCAGTGGGACATACTGGAATTCAGCCGCAGCTCGAAGCATGTGTCTCCGCCATGGCCGGAAGGATACTGGCCTGCATCGGAAGCGCCCTCGAACGAGAAGGCATGGACCGCTAGTATGGCCGCGTTCAAGAAAGATCTGCGGACGATGGCGCGGCTTGTCTCCGACCCGAAGGTCGATCTCCATGCGCGAATTCCCTGGGGCGATGGGCAAACGATTTTGCGCGAGGCGCTGCTGGTGGCTGACCACAATGCGTATCATCTTGGACAACTGGTGATGCTGCGGAAGAGCATCGGAATCTGAGTGAAGTCTGATTCACCGCCGAGACGCAGAGAGCGCCGAGAAAACCTTTTTGGTTTTGAACATTCAAGCTGAGGATTTTGGCAGTGTAAAGACGGCTCACCCCGTTTCGAATTTGCCCGACGCTCTCTGCGTCTCGGCGGTGAAAAATTCTAAGCCGCTCGAACTGGAGCGCGCACCGGCCTCTTCCGGAACACGACCCTGATCTCTTCCCGCCAGCGCTCGTCGATCCCGAGCACTTCCCAGTCGATCTCCGACGACAGATAACGCAGGATCGTATCGGTGGTGGGATGGACGTGCAGAGCGGGCGCGACCAGCATGAGCAGAGGCTTCTGCGGTGAGATCTCGCGTCCGGGGAAATAACCGAATTGCGCAAACTCTCCGCGACTCTGGTGCCAGGCGACGCGCGACCAGTAATCGACGCCTTGCAGGGGAAGGTGAATGTCTTCGTCGGCCTTGAGTTCGATGACGGCGAGGCGGCCTTCGCGAGTTGCGGCCAGAATGTCGATCATCGCTCGATCGGACGCAGCGAACGCGGGCACTTGGGCATACACCGCTTCCGGTCGCAGCCGCGCGTCGAGCGCCGCGATGTTCCGGGCGACCAGCGATTCCAGCCAGCGCTCGGGAGTCATGCGCCACAGCGCGTGGTTCTTGGGACCGTCCTTGCGACGGACCGCCGCCGCCAGCCGCACCAGATCGGCAAACTGCGGTTCGTTCTTCGCATCGAGAACGCGCTCTTCCGGACCCACTCCGAAAACAATTTCCTCGGTGCTTTGGAAGTTTCGCGGGTCATGCGCAATCCGCGCCTGGGCGAATTCGAGGCCATGGCGGCGGAATGAAATCGACGCGGGCGAGAGCGCGACGACTTCAGCTTGCGGCAGAATGCCGCGGATGCGCGCGATCGATTCGGCAAAGCGCGCGCGCGCCAGCCCTTCATCGAAGGAATGCACCAAGCGGGTTGCCAGATTGCCGCAATCGCCGGTATCGACCGGAACGAGCGCATCGTCGCGCTGGTCGAATTCGTACAAATGCCATTTCGCCGCCGTCGGATGCAGATGCGCCATACGCTGCCGGGTCAGAGCGACGGTGCCTTTCGGCACAATCATCGCCAACCCCTCGACCAGGCGGCGTTCGTGCTGCGCCAGGCGGCAGGCTTCGAGCCAGAGAATTCCGACGGTCAGTGCGCCGTCGACGGTCGATTGCGTCTCTTCATCGTTCACTCCAACCACGGCTAAGGCACGCTGTCCCTGGCGCAGCCAGCCGCGCAGGTAGGCCGGACCGAAGGAGTGTTCGAGATCGATGCTGGTGGTGAGGTGGACCACGGTCCAGCCGGGAAAATTTCTTTCCAACGCGCGGCGCAGGCGAGGTTCATAGGCTTGGCGCGCCGCTCGTCGCGCGGCGGGCGAGCGCTGATCGCGGTCGCGGCAGAAGTCGAGCCGGGTGGGGCGATTCTGGCCCATGCGCTGCACTTGCAACCGCAGCGTGGTGGCCTTCACTTCCGCATCCAGCACGCGCCGCACGAAATTCCGCTCGCTCGACCACAAGTGCAGCAGGCATTTGTGGTACTCGCCGGAGATCGAATACTTCGACTCGGCTAGATCGAACGCGATGGCGCCGTCTTCCACCACCACGGCGGCGTGCGCGCCGTTGAGAAAGTCGGAGAGCATCTGGCTGAGCGAGTCTGGGGTCATGGAGTTGATGGGCAAACGGGGCAATCTGGATTGGTCACTACTTTTCGCTTTGTTAACCGTTAGGGTATTAATGCGTGTTTACTACCACCCCCTCCCCCCTATCTATTGAAATCATGGGCTTGGGCTGTGGAAATTTTTCAAAATCTAGAGGGCAAAGGACTTATATGGAAAATATTCCGGAATAAGGAGTTATCGCGGTTTTGACCTCATTTTCCGGATTTGGGGCGACTACTTAGTCTCTTGATTGCCTCCAATTTTGTTTATCAAAAAGTTAATACAGCGTGGGCTTACCAGACTTGAGGGGCTGTTTCCTGAGAAACGGGCGCACCTCGGTCCTGGCACACAGGTCGGTTTCCATGATCGCCGACTGGCGGCTTGGTGTCTGTGATGATGCACACCGGGCGTTTGTGATGAAAGAAGTTGAAGTCAGATTCCGGTAATCTGTTCCACTGTGGAGTATACTGTGGAATAGGTTCCACATATGCAAATCGTTCAAATCGTGTTGGACAAAAAGCTGTTACACGCCGCCGACCAAGCCGCCAAGAGCACTAAACGAAACCGGTCCGCTTTGGTGCGCGACGCCCTGCGAGAACATCTCCGCCGGTTAGAACTGCGAGCCAGTGAAGAGCGCGACCGCCAGGGCTACTCGCGACAGCCGCAAGCCGACGTGGAAGAGCGGGGTTGGGAATCGGAGGCAACGTGGCCGGAAGAATAGCCCGAGGTGAGGTTCGGCTCTACCAGTTTGCCGCGCCCGACAAAAGACGGCCAGCCCTCGTGCTCACCCGCAATAGCGCCATCGCGTATTTATCCACCGTCACGGTTGCGCCGGTCACTTCCACGATTCGCGGCGTGCCATCGGAAGTTGTTTTGAATGAGGAGGACGGCATGAAGTCCCCGTGCGCGGTGAACCTGCACAATGCAATTACGGTGTCGCAACAGCGCCTGGGGAAACGTGTGGCCCAGCTTAGTTCCGCACGGATGAATGAGGTGTGTGCTGCTCTGCGGTTCTCTTTGGGGTGCGATGCGAACTAGTTGCTGGGAGAGTTCTGTCTGGCCCCGAATTTCCCCTGGCATCCTCAACTCATGGAGATCAAATCCCCGCCCTATCGCAAAAGACGCGACAAGAGCGGGGCACCCTCGAGGATTAACATCGGGAGGGGCTGGGCCAACCCCCGGTCGCCGGAGGTGCAAAGAAAGATGAGCATACGAACTGTAGCACTTTTTCTTCTGTTAGCCGATACACTAGGGGCTGCCCAAGCGGCGAAGTACGAATGGGCCAAATCTCCCGTGAAGAGCGGTGCGTTCGTCCATCTGCAGGATAGCCTTGCTTCTATCTACGTTCACAGCGGTTTTGTCAGTGCTTCTGGGGTATGGGTCGACACAGAGGGCAAGAATCCCCCAGCGGGACCATCAGTCTCGGATATCATCTGTGTGCGCTCTGACGGCACATGTGAAGAGGCACAAGCGATGATCGTTGGGTTCGGCGACGGCACCTTTACACTCACTGCCGATCATGCGGAGTACCGGATCGACCGTTGGAACGAAGAGGAGATTGTTGCGAAGGGACAACCTACCGAGATCTGCAAGGTTTTGAACGTCCTTAGGATCGACCTTAGACTTAAAAAAATATACGCATTCCAGACTTTGAGTGAGCCTGTGAATGAACACCTACCGAAGCTAAGCAAAGACCTCTGTAGCGCGGTCGGCTCGAATTGGGAATTACACGAGGACACACCGTTTTCCCCATCGCCTGACGCAAAGACCGTGCTCCGCAAACGGAATTAGTGTTGGCACCCCGAATACAAAGTGTGCCCGCGCCATTTCTAAGGGGTAGGTTGAGTAGGTTTGCCGCTGATCTTCTTCATCTCCTCCATCAAGCACCGACGAAGCTCAGCGGTAAGTGCTCGAACCCACTCGACCGTCTTATTCTGTGGATCGAAGAACTCGGAAAACTTGCTGGGAAGCCAGTGATCTGTTTGAAAGTGGAACATCCCGTTGCGGAAACGCCTCAACAGTTCGGTATTCGGCGACGCGAGCAACCGGTCAACTTCGGGGTCCGACAGCCCGGAGTCGTTCCAGCCCTCGACCACCACATAGAGCATTCCGTACCAGAGACACATCTTAAGTCCGGCTTTGCTGATCATGAACGCCCTTGGATCGCCGCCGTGCGGCGTCGTGTCCTTCGGATCGCCGAGGTGCTTATAAAACTCCTGGGACATCAGGCTCGCCGCCATGAAGTAGCGGAATAGGATCGGGACAAGTTCTTCCTTCGTACGTTGGACCATAAGGAGCAATTCTATAACCGTCCCTACTGGCCGACCGCCGCCTGCTCTCTAGGGAGCTGGTGCCCCAGGTTCGCGTCGGTTTTGGACGCTAACCTGGGTCAGCGGATACCGACGCGGCTCCCATGTTACCGCCCAAAAAGCGGGCGGGAACCTGGGGCACCGGGCTTGAGTGGGGATGTTCCTTCCGATGCAAACACTAAACACAAGGTCCCTCCACTCCGCAGATCATCGCCTTCGCGATGATCTTCTCCGGTCGGGATGACAGGGTGGGATGGTCTGCGCGTCACAGACCGGGGCCAACGAGCAAACTAGATTGTCCTCATGCCATGGGGACTCACGCGGTTTCACGAATCATGATCCCTCGGCTTCCGCTTCGACTGCGCTCAGGGCTCGGCAAAGTCGGGATTTCGGCAGCGGGCTCAGATGCCCGCTGGGCGCCTCAACTTTCTGCTGCTACCATCGCCCCATTCGACGCCTTCGCTGGCTCAGTCGCTCAGGGCCTGGGTCAGCGGGTACCGACGCGGCTCCCAGGTTACCGCCCAAAAAGCGGGCGGGAACCTGGGGCACCGAGCAGGCTCCGTTTGTTTACCACGGACGCTAGCCGGCGAATTTTCGAGTCGGGGTGGAACATCCCACCCTAGAATCGCAAAGAGCGCGATTTTAGGATGGGGCACCCGCGCATCTGCTGCATAGCGAATTCAAATACATAGGTCCTTCGCTTCGCTCAGGATGACAATTCTTTGCGATGACAAGCAAACCGAGCCACTACCCGTGGCTCGCAGCTCGAAACTCCAGCGTTCCGCCCGTGGGATAATGCAGCAGCCGCACGAGTCGTTTGCAAAGTCAGGGGCATCCAAATATGGTGATTGCCAACCAGGAACGCTTTTTCTTCGAGCACTACGGACTTACGAATCACGATCTTGAGACTTATCTGACTGCGGCGCTTTCGGCGGGCGGCGACTATGCCGACCTTTATTTCGAATACCTGACTTCGACTTCGCTGATGGTGGATGAGTCGCTGGTGAAATCCGCTTCGCAGGGGATTTCGGCGGGGTGCGGCGTGCGAGTTGTCTCCGGCGAGCGCACAGGGTATGCCTACACCGATGATTTTTCTCCGCAACGGATTCTTCATGCCGCGCGCACTGCGGCTTTAATCGCTAGCGCGCCTTCCAAAACGACAGTGGTTGGATTCCAGCAGAAGCCGGCGCGCAGCTTGTATCCCGTGGCGCTGCCGTCGGTGGATGCGGACATTACCGCCAAGGTTGAACTGCTGATGCGCGCCGATCGCACGGCTCGCGGATATGATCCGCGGATCAAGGAAGTACGCGCCAGCTATGCCGACGAACTGCGGCACATTCTGGTGGTCGGCTCCGACGGCACGTTTGCGGAAGATTCGCAGCCGCTGGCGCGCGTGAATGTTTCGTGCATCGCAAAGACGGATGCGAGTTCGGGACGCGGCAGTTCGGGCGGCGGCGGGCGAGTTGCGCTCGACTTCTTTTTTGGGGACAAGACTCCTGAGTTCTTTGCCAAGGAAGCGGCGCGGCAGGCGATTTTGCAACTCGATGCGCGCGAAGCTCCGGCCGGAGATATGGAAGTGGTGCTTGGTCCGGGATGGCCGGGCGTGCTGCTGCACGAGGCTGTGGGCCACGGGCTGGAGGCCGACTTCAATCGCAAGAAGACGTCGGCGTTCGCCGGACTGATCGGCAAACGGGTGGCCAGCGAAAAGTGCACGGTGGTGGACAACGGCACGATGCCGTGGCGGCGCGGGTCTTTGAACGTTGATGATGAAGGACAGCCCACGCAGGAGACCGTGCTGATCGAGAACGGAATTCTGAAGGGATATCTCAGCGACAAACTTTCGTCGAGGCTGATGGGCCTGGCCGATACGGGCAACGGACGGCGCGAGAGTTACGAGCATATTCCGATGCCGCGCATGACAAACACTTACATGCTGGCGGGGCAGGACGATCCCGGAGACATTATTCGTTCGGTGAAGAATGGCGTGTACGCGGTGAACTTCGGCGGCGGGCAGGTTGATATCACGAACGGCAAATTTGTTTTCTCGGCGTCGGAAGCCTATCTCATCGAGAATGGGCAGATCACGGCTCCGATCAAGGGCGCGACGCTGATCGGCAACGGACCCGATGTGCTGACGCGGGTTTCGATGGTAGGCAACGATTTGAAACTGGATGAAGGCGTGGGCACGTGTGGCAAGGATGGACAATCCGTTCCGGTGGGCGTCGGCATCCCGACCATTAAGATCGACCGGTTGACCGTCGGCGGGACTGCGCGGCGGGAACCCGGCGGATTCATGCAGTAAAGTCAGGCTGCGAGCTTCGAGCCATGAGCTGCGAGCAAGCACTGCCCGCTCGCAGCTCGTGGCTGACAGCTCGCAGCGATAAAGAATCTGAAATGACGACAACACTGGAAGCCAGCGAAACGAAGCTCACAACCGATCTCAAGCAACTTGCCACCGACGTTGTCCGCCGGGCGATGGAAGGCGGAGCTACGGCGGCCGAGTGCGTGGTGCGCGAAGGCGACGAATTTTCTACCGTGGTGCGGTTGGGCCAGGTCGAAACGCTCAAGGAATCGGGCTCACGCGCGATCGGAGTGCGCGTTTTTTTCGGACAGCGCGCGGCCTCGACGTATTCCAGCGATTTTTCGGCGGCTGGCATTGAGCGCATGTTGAAGTCGGCGCTCGAACTGGCGAAGATCACTTCAGAAGATCCGTACGCGGGAATCCCTGAAGCGGGCCAGCTTGGATCGCTTTCCGGCGACCTCGACCTTTATCACGAGGACGTTTACTCATTGCCGGGCTCCGAGCGCATTGAGTACGCGCGCCGCGGCGAAAAGGCCGCGCTGGACGCCGATCCGCGCATCAAGAATTCCGATGGTGGATCGTTCGACGCCGCGACCGGCAGAAGAGTGCTGGCGAATTCTCATGGCTTTGTTGGCGAATACCGGCGGTCGTACTGTTCGGTCGCGGTGGTGCCCATCGCGCAGGACGACAACGGCCTCATGCAGCGCGATTACTGGTATTCGGTGGCGCGCAGCCTGGCGAAGCTCGATTCGGCGGAGCAGGTGGGAAGAGAGGCGGCGCGGCGCACGCTGCGACGTCTGGGCGCTCGCAAGGTGAAGACTGCGCATGTGCCGGTGGTGCTCGATCCCATGGTTGCTAGCTCCATGCTCGAACACATTTTCGAGGGCGTGAATGGCGACTCGGTGTATCGCGGAGCCTCGTTCCTGGCGGGGAAACTGGGCGAGAAAATTGCGGGCCCGAACGTTACCGTTGTGGACGACGGCACCATGTCCGGAGGCTTTGGCACCACGCCCTTCGATGGCGAAGGCATCCCCACGCGCCGCACGGTGGTGATCGAGAACGGAATTCTGAAATCGTATCTGCTGAATACTTACACCGCGAAGAAGTTGGGGCTGGAGACGACCGCCAACGCTTCTCGAGGACTCGCTGGGACGCCGGGAATCGGGCCGGGAAATTACTTTTTGGAGGCGGGACCGAAAACGCCACAGCAGATTATCGCGGAGATCAAAGACGGTCTCTATGTAACTGAGTTTCTCGGTCACGGAGCGAACTTAGTAACTGGCGATTACTCTCGCGGAGCCTCCGGCATGTGGATCGTCAACGGCGAGCTGGCCTATCCTGTCGAAGAAATCACGGTAGCCGGCAACCTCAAAGACATGTTCTGCAATATCTCTGAGATCGCGAGCGACCTGGAATTCCGCGGCAGCGTGGCCTCGCCTACGATTCGGATTGACGGGCTTACCGTCGGCGGCGAATAGCGAGAATTGTGTTCGGCGGACGCCCTTGTCCGCCTGAGGGGAAGTCCGCAGTAAGGGTTCGCCTGGTCAGGGAGGTCGCGGGCGAGGGCGCCCGCGCCACCCAAACTCTGGAATTAACCTGGTTTTAACATTCGCCCAATCATTCGCCGTTAACATTTCCCCATGCCTGAGCAACCGTTGCACATCGAAGATCTCCCCGGGTCGCGGGAGGGGGTCCACATTCTGCGTCTGGCGGGGCCGCTGACGCTTCCCAATCTATTCGGCTTTCAATCCAAGGTGCGTGCCGACAATTCGCGCGCGCTGATTCTGGACTTCACGAATGTCCCGCTGGCGGATTCGGCGGGGATTGGGGCGCTGGTCGGAGCCTATGTCACGCGGCAACATGGTGGCCGCAGCCTGGGGTTGGTGGGCGTGAATCAGCGCATTCACCATGCTTTGGAAATCACGCGAGTGGAGGGATTCTTTCGTTTCTTTGGAACCGTCGCCGAGGCGGAGCAGGCGGCGTGAGGTGGCGAGCCGGGCGTTTTTGCCCGACCGCCTAGCTCCCCGAGGACGGGCGAGGACGCCCGTCGCTCCACTAATTCACTTTAAAAAGAAAAGCGGCCGGTGCCGGCCGCTTCTATTCCGAATTTTGGTTGTGGCCTAGACGCCTTTGACGTTCTCCGCCTGCCAGCCCTTGGGGCCTTTGACTACGTCGAACTGAACTTGTTGACCTTCCTGCAAGCTGCGAAAGCCGTTTGCCTGGATGGCGGAGAAGTGCACGAAAACGTCCTCACCATTCTGGCGGCTGATAAAACCATAGCCCTTGGCGTCATTAAACCACTTTACTGTTCCTGTTTCCATGATGTTGCCCGTGTTCCTTTGGTTGAAGTATGCGCTGGAACTCGCAGGATAGTGCAGGCAGGTCACGCTTTAGAGCGGGGTACTGCTGACAACCGCAAAGATCAAACGCAGCTAAATTGTACATATCCGAAGGTAAATGGCTAGAGGATTCTGTGCTTACGGAGGTAACCAGCCTTGATTCGGGAAAAGCGCCCGGTCCCTGACACCGCCCGCGAAATTTCCGGTCTCAGCTTTCCATTTCTTTTGTATCGAGCTGAAAAATAAGGCTGATCGCTTTTTGGCAGGGCTTGCTCCCGATAGGATTGACAGTATATGGGATTGACAGAATGAGAGTTCCCTCCTCGTTCGCGTTCCCGGCCGACGCGCATGGCATACCCTTCCTGACCGTTCCCAAAAAGATTTCCGAACAAATCGGCGAACCGTTCGATCTTGAGGTGTGAGGGGCGGCGAGTGGCAACCGGACAGGCGATCGGAGAAGCGAGAGACGTGCCGGCAGACTTAGCGACAAGCGTAGCCGAGAACGACAGCGACCTCGAATGCGCTGTCCGGGAGCACGCCAGACTTGTGTATCGGATCGCGTATTCGATTCTGCGGAATCACCATGACGCGGAGGATGTCACGCAAGAAACATTCGTGCGCGTGCTGCGTTATCGCAGAAAGCTGGCGGGAGTACGCAATCCTCGCACTTGGCTGGCCCGTATCGCGTTTCGAGCCGCCCTGGAAAGGAAACGCAAAGCGGACAAGGTCAGCTTTCAGGATTTGGACGGCATGGCGCCGGAAGTTCGTTCCAAGGCGCGACCTGCCGACGAGGCACTGATCGGGACGGAGATGAGTGGGCATGTGGAAAAGTTGATCGCGGCTTTGCCGGCCAAACTGCGCGATCCGCTGACCCTTTCCGTGCTCGAAGAAATGTCGCCTGGCGAGGTCGCGGAAGTGCTGGGCATCAACGAAGCGGCGGCGCGGTCGCGGTTGTTTCGGGCCCGGCAGATCCTGCGCGAAAGGCTCGCGAAAGTTCTGGAAGGAAGATATGGAATCTGAAAAGCGGGAACGACTCATCGACGATTTGCACATCGCCGATCTGCTGGACAACGCGCTCAAGCAGTATGGCGCAGCCGAGCCGCGGGCCGGGTTAGAAGACCGGGTTCTGGCCAGAATTCAAGCTGAGGCTCAGGCCGAGGGCAGACAGGTGAGAACGCGAAACTGGAGTTGGTGGCCGTCCATCGCTTGCGCCGTGCTGCTGTTGAGCGTCGCGGCCGCGTTTCTCGCGCGCAACCATCGTGCGGATTTGTCGGCCGCCAAGAACCACGCACCCGTGGTTTCCGCGCCTCGCCAAGTCCCGGAGAGAGTCTCAGGGAAGGCCTCGCAAGAAGTCATGGCGAAGGCCAGTCCGCACATGTGGAAGGGCGAGCGTCCCTTCGGCAAGGGCAGGGGGGGCTCTCGCCCGTCGGGCAGACGAGGCCCTGCGCAACCGCCCCGGCAGGAGCAGTTCCCTTCGCCGCGTCCTTTGAGCGAACAGGAAATCATGCTGGCTCGATTCGTTGAGCAATTTCCGCGCGAGGCCGCGATGATCGCCAGGGCGCAGACCAAACTGTTGGCAGAGGAAGAGGAAGAGATGCAGCGGGAGGCACCTTTAGACAGAGAAGTTCCACAGAGTTCACAGGAACAGAATCCATAAGGAGAACAAAAATGAACCGACAGATAGGTGCAAGGCTTGGCAAATTCTTGTTGATCGCAGTTTTCTGCTGGTGCGTTCCGTTCAGCGGCGCGCAGGAGCAGGAGGCAGCAAAGAAGCCGGCAGAACAGGTGCAAAAGCCGGTCAATGCTTACCGCCTCGATTTCTCCGTGAACGAGATGGAAGATGGCAAGAAGATCAACTCCCGCCAGTACTCCATGTATCTGAAGGCCAATGACTATAGTGAAATCAAAATTGGCACACGGGTTCCAGTGGAAGCGGGGGCGGGGAAAGACGTCTTTCAGTATGTCGACGTTGGAACGTCCATCCGGGGAAAGGTAGAAGAACGGGAAAACGGGCTGCTGCTGGATATAAATTGCGATACCAGTCGCTTCGCAGATCCCGAACGGGCGAAAACCAGCAGCATTCCTCTCCTTCGCCAGGTGAGGATTAGTGGCAGCACAGTAGCCAGTGTGGGCAAGCCGATCGTGATCGGCAGCGCGGACGACCCCGACTCCAAGCGTCAGTATCAGCTTGAGGTCACGGCCACTAGACTGAAATAAGTTTAGGAGGTTTGTCATTTCGCCGGGCGGGTGTCATCCTGACACTGAGCGGCGCCGAATGGGAAGGACCTTATGCGTTTGCATCAGCCCCAATACATAGGTCCTTCGCTTCGCTCAGGATGACAACTAATAAGTCAAAATGACAACTAATCAGTCAGGATGACAACTGATAGGACTAATAGGAAGGATGGCGATTCATGAAAGGTATCGGTCGCGTCTGCTTCGCCTGTCCGTTGTCACGCGAGCGGACGGCTACAGCGCCGCGGCTTGCTCGCGGCGTCGCGCCTGGATTTCGATGTAGACATTGATCAGCGAAACGGCTGCTGGGGTTACACCGGGAATGCGCGAGGCTTGGCCTAGCGTCTGGGGGACGACTTTTCCCAGCTTCTCCTGCATTTCGCGCGACAATCCGCTGACGGCGTGGTAATCGAACCAATCGGGAATGCGGCGCTGCTCGGCCTTCTTCAGGCGATCGATGGCGCGCTGCTGCTGGTCGAGATATCCGGCATACTTAATTTCGGTTTCGACGGATTTGAGCTCGTTGCGGATTTCCGACGAAAGACGGACTGTGCCGGAATCAACGCTAGAAACATTAACCGCGGAGGACGCCGAGTTCGCAGAGGAATCTCTTTCGAAAAACCGGGGCGCGAGGTTCTTTAGAACTGGTGTGAGTTGTTCTACGGTGATCTCGGGGCGCTTCAGCAGTTGCGCTAGCGGCTGGCCAATTGCGGAGGACAGATCGGTTCCGCTGCCGGTGAAAGCGGTCGAGCTACGCTCGACTTGGACGGGCGAGGACGCCTGTCCCTCCACTGGCAATTGCTGTTTGATTTGTTCCGCCATCGCTGCCGTTAACTTCGTCGTCTCCAGCAGGTGCTTCACTTCCTCCAGCCTTTGCTGTTTCGCCTCGAAGTCCTTCCACGCTTCATTCGAGATCAGGCCCACGCGGCGGCCATGCGGAGTCAGCCTGCGGTCGGCATTGTCGATCCGCAGATGCAAACGAAACTCTGCCCGCGAAGTAAACATCCGGTAAGGCTCGTTGGTCCCTTTCGAAATCAGGTCGTCGATCAGAATCGCGGTGTAGGCTTCGGTGCGATCGAGCACCAGCGGAGACTCTTTCTTCACTTTTAGCGCGGCGTTAATCCCCGCCATGATTCCCTGGCATGCTGCTTCTTCGTACCCCGATGTCCCGTTGATCTGACCGGCGAGAAATAGCCCCGCAATCTTTTTCGTTTCCAGCGTGCGCTTGAGTTCCGTGGGATCGATGGAATCGTACTCAATCGCGTAGCCGGGCCGCATCATCTCCGCGCCTTCGAGCCCCGGAATCGACTTTAAGATCGCTAGCTGCACATCAATTGGCAGCGAAGTGCTCATGCCGTTGACGTAGATTTCGTGTGTGTTCAGGCCTTCGGGCTCCAAAAAAAGCTGATGCGTCAGCTTGTCGGGGAACTTGACGATCTTGTCTTCAATCGACGGACAGTAGCGCGGGCCGGTCGATTGAATCTGCCCGCTGTACATCGGCGAGCGATGCACGTTCTCGCGAATGATGCGATGCGTCTCTTCGGTGGTAAACGCGATGTAGCACGGCACCTGCGAGTCGTGATGCAGAACGCGCCGGGTGCGAAAGCTGAACGGAGTTGGATCGAGATCGCCGGGCTGGCGCTCGAAGCGCGACCAGTCGATGGTGCGGCCGTCCAGACGCGGAGGCGTGCCGGTCTTGAGCCGGCATCCGCGCAGGCCGAGTTTCTTGAGCGCCTCGCCGAGCAGGACCGCTGCCGGTTCTCCCGAACGTCCTGCTGGATACTGCTGCTCGCCGCAGTGAATCAGGCCGTTAAGAAAAGTTCCAGTCGTGATGATGACCGCATCGGCGGAGACGCGGCGGCCGTCGCGGAGCAGGATGCCGCGGATGCGGTCGTTGGTCGCTGGTCGTTGCTCGTTAGCGAACGACTCCACCACCACATCCACCACTTCCGCCTGCTTGATGGTTAGGTTCGGCTGTGACTCCAGCACTTCGCGCATCTTCAGACGGTAGGCTTGCTTGTCGCACTGCGCCCTCGGCGACCAGACGGCGGGCCCACGCGAAGTGTTGAGCAGACGAAATTGGATTCCGACCGCGTCCGTGATTTCGCCCATGATGCCGCCCAGGGCGTCCACTTCGCGCACCAAGTGCCCTTTGGCGATGCCGCCGATGGCGGGGTTACACGACATTTGCGCGATCAGATCGACGTTCAAGGTGTAGAGAGCGGTCTTCAGCCCCATGCGAGCGGCAGCCATGGCGGCTTCGCATCCGGCATGACCGGCGCCCACCACCACTACTTCGAAATGTTCGTCAAACGTCCGCATGCGCGCCTGTTCAGGACCCACAACAATGGAGGGAACTGCTTGGTCGATTGTAACAACGTTGCTCTCAGGTGTTGACGCAAGGGAAATGAGGTGACCCACTCGCCGCGGACTTTACGATGAGTGGGTCGCCCCGCCATCATCGATAAGAAGGCGGCAAGGGATTGCGATCGATGAATGACCGCTGGTGCCAATAGGGGTAGGCAACTTGCGGCGCGCTGGCCCCGTCGAGTTTTGCGACCTGCGCGCTGGTCAGGGCAAAGCCGGCTGCGGCCAGATTGTCGCGCAGTTGCTGCTCATTGCGCGCGCCGACGATCACGCTAGCGACAGTCGGTTTTCGCAGCAGCCAGTTTAGAGCCACCTGGGGCACGGTCTTGCCCGTTTCAGCCGCGACCGCTTCCAGCGCGTCGACCACTTTGTAGAGGTATTCGTCGGCGACCTGCGGACCAACTTCCGCGGTCTTATGCAACCGGCTCACGTTCGGCAGCGGCTGACCACGGCGGATTTTGCCGGTCAAGCGGCCCCATCCCAGCGGGCTCCAGATAAGAGCGCCCAAACCTTCCGCGTAAGCCTGCGGCATCAACTCCCACTCATAATCGCGTCCGATGAGCGAGTAGTAAACCTGGTGGGCGGCGTAGCGCGCCCATCCAAAATGCTCGCTGATGTCGATGGACTTCTGCAGATGCCATCCCGAGAAGTTCGACGCCGCGATATAGCGCACCTTGCCGTCGCGCACAAACTGGTCGAGCGTGTTCAACGTCTCTTCGATCGGCGTCAGAGCGTCGAAGCCGTGCATGTGATAGACATCGATGTAATCCGTCTTCAGCCGCTTCAGGCTGCCATGGATTTGCCGAGTCAGATGAGCGCGCGACGATCCGGAGTTGTTAGGCCCGTTACCGAACGGGAAGGTCGCCTTGGTCGAGATTAGAACGCTTTCGCGCGGCAGGTGCTTGATTGCCTCGCCCAGAATCTCCTCGGAACGCCCATCGGAGTAAACGTCGGCGGTGTCGAAAAAATTGACGCCCGCTTCGATACAGAGATCGATGAGCCGAGTAGCTTCCGCTACGTCCGTCTCACCCCAAGCGCGGAAAAATTCATTTCCGCCCCCAAAAGTCGCGGTGCCAAAACACAGCACCGGAACCTTCAATCCACTCTTGCCCAGTTGTCGGAATTCCATAAACAGTTTGACGGTCAGCAACCCCCTGCGGTCGCAAGGTTTTTATCGTTGGCCGCTGCGTGAACAATCTTACGCGGGCGGCGTGTGTTCAAAGGGGAGCTTGGTGAATCGCGCCTTGTCGATCTCGATCACCAGCGCCACTCTTCCCTCGGGATTGCGGAAGGGAAAGGGCTTCCCCGTGTACTTGATCGAGGTGGGGTCCCCGTACTTGAAGTCGCCATCGGGACGGCGCTCGACCACACGGCCACGAAGCTGCGCCTCTTTATACGGGTCGTGGAAATCGACGATAGAGAGTGCAATCCGCGGATCGCGCCGGGTGTTCTTCGCTTTGAGCGAGCTTTCTCCGGTACAGATCAGGACGCGGTCGCCTTCACGGCCCACCCAAACCGGTACGCTCTGCGGCGAGCCGTCGGGCATGAGAGTCGCGAGATGGGCAAAGTTGGGGCCATCGAGCAAAGCCCGGATTTCGTCGGAAAGCGGAATCGCCATGAGAACCTCCTCGTAAGAAAGTGATGAACAAATTTATCACTTCGATGCAACCGGGGCGATGGAAGACAGTTTCGCTGCCCTACAACTGCTGCGCCAGGTAGTTGGCAATCCCCATTTCCTTGATGGAATGAAGCTGAGCCTCGAGGTAGTCAGCGTGGCGCTCTTCGTCCAGAATCATGCGCTCGAACAAAGCCTTGGAGCCGTCGTCGCTGGCCGCGATGCAGACCTTCGCAGCCTGGTTGTATTGGCGCACCGCATCCTGCTCGTCCTTGAAATTGATTCCCATTTGCTGCTGCACGTTGCTGCCGAGTTGAGGCTTCAGTCCAACTCCCACGGTGGGCGTAGCGTCGAGAAAAATTATGCGTTCAATGAGTCCTTCGGCGTGCCGCATCTCCTCGATGGCCCGCTCTTTCGTGCGCGCGCCCAGGCGCTGGTAACCCCAGTTCTGGCACATCTCCGACTGCGTCATGTACTGCACAATCGCCGTCAATTCCGAGCTTAGAGCTGAGTTCAACTCCGCAATCACCTTTTCGTTACCATGCATGGCTTTGCCCTCCATCGTCCCTTATATCGCGTGGGACAACGGCGGCGATGTGACCAAAAGCACACGGGCGTGGCAGGCGGAAGGAGGTTGCTAATTGGGGTGTGACATTGCGCTTTCCTGCACCTTAGGTAGTGGCTCAGTTTGCGAAACCGTTAACCACCAAGGCCACGAAGGCACACGAAGGAAATATCTGAGACCGAAGGCATTGGTGATACTTCGTGTCGTTGGTGGTTCAGCCTCTTGTGGTCTGCATCGCGAAACTGAGCCACTACGTGCACCTTCCTGCAGTTGACGCCTCATCTCTTCCGCGCTTAGGATACTTGTTTGACTTCAGGCGGGATAGGTGCCCTGTAAGGCGCCACTTCTTGTTGTCGGCAGGCAGTAATCGTAGGCAGTAATCATGGATAAGAAGAAACTAGAGACGTTCAGAAAAAGACTGGAAACCCGGCGCAACGAGCTGCGCCACATGGTTGTCCGCAATCAGCAGGACGGCCGTACCGCCGACGATGAGGCCACTCAGGACGTCGCCGATCGCGCCGCCAGTTCCTACAACAAGGAATTCCTCTTCAGCCAAAGCAACAACGACCGCCAGTTGCTCAATATGGTGGATAGCGCTCTCGCCCGCATCCGCGAAGGCAGCTTCGGAGAATGCGTCTCCTGCGGCAAGGAGATCAACGCCAAGCGCCTCGAAGCCGTGCCTTGGACTCGCCACTGCATCGAGTGCCAGGAAAAGGCTGAGAAGGGCCTGCTCGAAGCCGCGCAATAGCTTGGCTAGAGGTCAGTGGGTGAGGATTCACTTCATCCCCAGTGCCTTGAGCACTCCGTCATCCGCCACTGCTTTCCCGTCTTTCTTCGTGACCACGCCGAACGATCCCGAGTAGTCCCACATTGTCCAGCCAATTCCATTGCGCTCGAATGCGGTCCGCACATCGTGCAACCACGCCGCGCGGTCCTGCGGATCAGAGTACTCGCGATAGACGCCAAACTCGTTGCACACCAGTGGAACCTCGCGTCGCCGCGCCCACTCCGCTGCTTGCTTGATTTCGGATTCAATGCGGGCGGCGTCCCAGTGATCGCGCCCATAGCGGATCACCTGCAGACGGTCCACTTCATCCGGCACCAGCGCCGCCGCGCGCTCCGCCGACTCGGGACTGGACGGGTATTTCAAGCCGCGCAGCCAATGCCAGTAGTACGCTCCCCAGGTCGCGCCCTGATGGGTGAAAATGTGGGGCTCATAGAAATGGAAGTTGTAAATGATATTCGAGTCGTGCAGCGGCTCTTGAAAAACCAGCTCGTCGTCATCCGACCAGCGCGCGCCCGCGGCTATGATGGTGTGCTGCGGCGCGCCCTCCCGGATCGCCGCCGCCAGCTTGGCTTGCACACCCAGCCAGCGATAGCGGTCGGTGAACTCTGGCTCATTCAGAATCTCCAGAAAGACGCGGTCCGCATCCCAGGTGGAGTAATGCGCGGCCAGCGCCCGCCAGAAATCGGCAAACTGCTCGACAGAATCATCGTCCTTTGCCAGCTGCGCCTTAAAATCGCTCTCCGGATGCAGATCGATCACAACGGCCAGTCCGTGGTCGAGGATCATCTTGACCGCCGCGTCCAGAGACACTAGATACTCGGGCGGAATTTTATTGGGCTCGCGCGCGTTGAACATCGGCTGCGGATTCACGCTCAAGCGCACGTGATCGAAGCCCATCGACTTGATCAGCGCGATGTCTTCGGCGGTCGTCCAGGACTGAAAATGTTCGGGCGTGTAGCCGCGCTTGTCATAGACCTGTGCGAACCATTCGCTGGCGTTGATTCCGCGTTTTAATTTTTCAGCCCGCGCGAACGCCAGTGAAGGCTTGGCGTTCGCGGTGGCGCTAGTCTGTGCCACCGCGCAACCTGCGAACAGACCTGACAGCAATAGGAATGCGACCTGTAATTTCATTCGACTCATCGTCACTCGATCGATCTTCATTCGCTTCATTGCCGGCAATCCCTTCTGGATTGATACACTGATGGCCACGACCAAAGACTAGCCTATGATTCCCTGCCAGCGCCATCTTTTCGATATTCCCGACGACGTCGCCTACCTGAATTGCGCCTACATGTCGCCGCTAATGAAGCCGGCACTGGAGGCGGGAACCGCGGGGCTAGCGCGCAAAGCGCATCCCTGGGAACTGACTCCCGACAAATTCTTTACGGGCTCCGATGAGTTCCGCGCGACCGCAGCGCCGCTGCTCGGCTGCTCCGCCGATTGCATCGCTATCGTTCCCTCGGCCAGTTATGGCATCGCGACCGCCGCGCGAAATCTGCCCGTCAAGAAAGGCCAGACAGTTCTGGTGCTGGAGGAGCAGTTCCCGTCCAATTACTATCCGTGGCAGCGTCTGGTTGAGGAAAACAGCGCGTCTCTGAAGGTCGTTCCATGGCCTGATAACCATGACTGGACCGTCGCCGTTCTGAACTTCCTGACCGCAGATGTGGCCATCGCCGCGCTTCCGCACGTGCAGTGGACGAGCGGCGGACGGCTCGACCTCGTCCGCATCGGCGAAGCTTGCCGCAAGATTGGCGCGGCGCTCGTTCTCGATCTCACACAGTCGCTGGGTGCGCTGCCCTTCAGCGTTGCCGGTTTGCAGAATGGCGTGCAGCCGGATTTTGCCGTCGCCGCCAGCTACAAATGGTTGCTGGGGCCCTATTCCGTCGGGCTTCTGTATGTCGCTCCCAAATGGCAGGGCGGAATACCGCTGGAGGAAAACTGGATTCAGCGCGCCAATGCCCGCGATTTCTCGAGCCTCATCTTGTACACGGAAGATTATGATGCGGGCGCGCGGCGCTTCGACATGGGGGAGCGCTCGAACTTCGCGCTGCTGCCGGCCGCCGTGCGCGCCATGAAGCAGTTGCTGGAGTGGGATGTCGCGCAGATTTCGGAGACCGCCGGAGCGCTCAACCGTCAGCTCGCAAGCGCCGCCGCGGAACTCGGATTCTCGTCTCCACCCGAGGATCTGCGGGCTCCGCACTACCTCTGCCTGCGAAAAAAAGCGGGCATTCCGCGAGAACTCCCCGAAAAGCTCGCGCGCGAAAAAGTGTTTGTCAGCGTGCGCGGCAGCTCCATCCGCGTGGCGCCGAACGTGTATAACTCGGCGGCCGATGCGGAACGGCTGATCTCATGCCTGCAGCGGAACGCTAGCTGATGCGTGCAATCCGCGGAATTCCGGCGAGCAGAACTCCGACGGACAGAATTCTGACGAGCAAAGGTCGCGAAATGACCAAAGGTCTAGCACGCGCGGACGACACTTTCGGCAGCTTTCCGAGCGGCACCTAGCCTCGCTAAAGTGGTTCGATCCGGCCTCGACGGTGCGGGTACAGGAGGAGCCATCCTGCGATGAACCTGCTGCAATGGTTCAACCAGCACGCCATCCCCTTCACACTGATCATGGCCTACATTCCGCTGATTGCGACGGTGGTGACGACCGTCATCAGCCTCATCCTGGCGCGGGCCACCTTGCGCTACACGGAGTCCAGCGACCGGAGCCTGGCGCTGGCGCGCGAGCAGTTCGAGCGGGAATGGGCGCCGGAGCTGCACATTAAACTGGAGCGACTGTCCGCCCGCGACGCCAGAATCCTGGCTACGAACCTCGCGAAAATCTCGGTCCTGATGCAGATGGTGCAACTGCGCAAGCTGTCGATGGCGGTTCCCTCTTTGCGATGCTTCCTCAATGAACCGCTGGTCGGCGGCACCACGTGGAGCGAAGATCTCGGGAAGCGCCTTTTTGCCTGCACCGGCGAGAATTACGAAGGCCAGATCGCGGTATCCATAACTTTTTATGCTGCTGGCCGCATGTACCGTACCGACTGGTTCCGTTTTCAGGTTCAGGTCCACAACAGCCAACTGCTCAAGCTCGAACCGGTAAATATCTCCGCGCGCCGGGTGCGCGTGCTGGAGTCCCGCAACGGCAACACGCGCCGTGAACTGGTGAGGGATGTGGTCGTGGTCGGAGAGGGCGCCGAAAGCGACGGGGACGCGGCTAAAGCGGTAATTGGCTCGCGGGAACGATAACGATGAAGGGCAGCTCGGCTTGCATTTACCCGCTCTGTGCAGCCCGGTGAGGCGCTTCTATTTCAGCGCCGCCGCTCGGCGCTGCGCCAGCGATGCCGCTTCGCTGGACGGATTATCTTTTGCTACCTGGTCGTAGAGCTTCTTGGCTTCGTCTGGCTTCTGCTGCGACTCGTAGAACCCGGCGAGTTCAATCTGCGCCGTTGCCTTGCTGACGACGATCGTCGGCTTATCGATCAACTGCTTATAAAGATCGACTGCCTGCGCGCCCTTATTCTCGGCGCGATAAACCGAAGCCAGCGCGAACTTGCCCAAGGCCGCCAGGTCGGAGTTCGAAGAATTGGCTGCCTGCTGCAGACTCCGCTCCGCGGCCGTGTTGTCGCCAAGCTGCGAGGAGGCCAGTCCCACAAAATAGCGCGCTATGTCGGCCGTGTGAGTGTGGGGATATTTATCGACGATGCCCTGGAACTGTTTGCGCGCGGTGGTGGCACGCTCTGCGGACGACGCGAAGCTGTCGTACCCCGGTTGCGCTGGCACGCCTGCCGGACGCACCGGCGTTTCAAAGGTACGGACCGCCGTCGAGAGCTCGGCGCTCGCCTTTTCGTCCTGGGTGTTGACGTAATACCAGCCGCCAAAGGCGATGGCTGCGATGACAATCACCGCGATCGCGATGACGATGATTTTCGTCTTGTGCTCCTCGCTCCAGTGGGCGGCGTTCTCGGCTGCCTCGAGGGTGACCTTGCTGAAGCGGTCTTGTTTCAGTTGATGCCGGGTCTCTGCGCGCACGGGCTTCCTTCTTCGCTTAAAGGTAGGATGGCAATTGTCCAGTCTAACAGGGTGATTTCGGGAGCGTCAAAGCGAGTGGGGTTCGACGCCTGCGGGCGTGGAGCATCTGCAGCGCCCAGCTCTTCCTTGACGGGTAGTGGCTCAGTTTGCGAAACCGTTAACCACCAAGGCCACGAAGGCACACGAAGGAAATATCTGAGACCGAAGGCCTTAGTGATACTTCGTGTCCTTGGTGGTTCAGCCCATTGTCGTCTGCATCGCAAAACTGAGCCACTACCCCTTGACGCTCATCCTTGACACTCTGTTTTCGGACCTTTATTCTTAGACATTGCTCCCTGAGAGACTTTCGTCTCTATGCGTGCTTCCGCAGGCCTTTGCGGTAATTTGAGTGGGGGCGGCGGAGGTTCCAATGCTCATCGAAATTGAGGATTTGGAGATTCACCCGGTCGATTTCCGGGAGGAGTTCAGTCCGGGTGCGATCGATCTGGGCGCGGAGGTCCGGCAGCGGTCGCCGTTGCGCACCGCGGGTCGGGCGGATCTGGTCGAGGAGCATCACGGCAAGCACAAGGTGGTGCAGGACATACGGGTGAAGGGCAAGCTGGAGACGAGCCTGGAAGTGGCTTGCGCGCGCTGCCTCGATCCGGTGGTGCACCAGGTGGAACGCAGTTTCGATCTGCTGTATCGGCCGCTGGGAACGGACTCGGGGCACGAGGAACTTTCGGTCACCGATGCCGAGGCCGAGATCGGATATTACCAGGGCGACGGATTGTTGCTGGAAGACACGTTGCGCGAGCAGGTGCTACTGGCGCTGCCGTTGAAGACGATATGCCGCGAAGACTGCAAGGGTTTGTGTCCGCTCTGCGGCAAGAACTTGAATGAAATTCAGTGCTCGTGTGTGGACGAAGTCGAAGATCCACGGTGGTCGGCGCTGAAAGAAATACGAGATAAGCTGTGAGAAACAGTTGCCAGTTGCTAGTCCCCAGTTGCCAGTAAGGCTGGGCTGACCAACAACTGGCGGCTGGCAACTGAAAAGGAATCATCATGCCGAATCCGAAACGCAGACATTCACAACGGCGCACCAGCACGCGGCGCGCGCACGACTCACTGTCGAAGCACTCGCTGTCGGAGTGTCCGAACTGCCATGAGCGGAAAATGCCGCACCGCGCCTGCCCGAAGTGCGGAACTTACAAGGGCCGCGAAGTGGTAGAGGTCGCGGAGAAGTCGTAGTTTGTGTCTTTCCTGATCCTCCATGCCTAGCATAATCGCACTCGATGCGATGGGGTCCGACAAGGCGCCGAAGCCGGAGATTGAAGGCGCGTTGCAGGCGGCGCGCCATCACGGCGTCCGCGTGCTGCTGGTCGGACCCGAACCGCGGTTGCGGGCGGAACTGGCGCGCTATCCCGGCGCGCGGCGACTGCCGGTCGACGTGGTTCACGCCAGCGAAGTCATCACGATGGACGACAAAGTGGAGGCGATCCGCGCCAAGCGCGATTCGTCGATCCGCGTCGGACTGCGGCTGGTGCGCGACGGGCGCGCGGCGGGCTTCGTGACGGCGGGCAACACGGGAGCCGCCATGGCCACGGCCAAGGTGGTGCTGGGGGCGCTGCCGGGCGTGGATCGTCCGGCGCTGGCGGCGGCGTTTCCCACGGTCAATGACACGGCGTCCATACTGCTCGACGTGGGCGCGAACGTGGATTGCACGCCGAATAATCTGGAACAGTTCGCGGTGATGGGCGATATTTATTGCCGATCGATTTTCGGCATGGAGCATCCGCGAGTCGGGCTGCTTTCGATCGGGGAAGAAGAAGGCAAGGGCAACGAGCTAACGCACGAGGCGTTTCAACTGCTGAAGCGGCTTCCAATCAACTTTATTGGCAACGTGGAAGGGCGCGATATATTCAATGGCCATGTCGACGTAATGGTAGCCGACGGCTTTGTCGGCAATGTTGCGCTGAAGACTTCGGAAGGGCTGTCGCGGCTGGTGCGGACGGTGCTGAAAGAAACCTTGAAGGCGACGATCACGCGGCAGGTGGGCGCGCTGCTTTCGCGCAACGCGTTTTCCGATTTCAAGAAGCGGCTGGATTACACGGAGTATGGAGGCGCGCCGCTGCTGGGCATCAAAGGCGTGTGCATTATTACGCACGGATCGTCGAATACGAATGCCATCAAGAATGCGGTGCGAGTGGCGGCGGAATTCGCCGAGGGCAAAGTGAACGAAAAGATCGAGCGTGAATTGGCGGAGCTGAGCGTGGCGGTCCCGACGTAGGGAAGTCAAAAGTTAGAAGTCAGATTGCAGAAGTGAAAATCCCGCGACCAGCGAATGCCGTGTGGGCTCTTACTTCTGCAATCTGACGTTTGACTTCTGAGTTCATTCTTCATATGACAAATACTTCTTCTCAAATCGCTTTTCTGTTTCCAGGCCAAGGTTCGCAAACCGTTGGCATGGGCAAGGAACTGGCCGAAAACTATCCGGTGGCGCGTCGAACTTTTGAAGAGGCCGACGAGACGCTCGGCTACAAGCTGTCGGAGCTTTGCTTTGAAGGGCCGGAAGAAAAATTGAAGCTGACCGAGATCACGCAGCCGGCAATTTTGACGGCTTCGGTGGCGGCGTGGCGCGTGCTCGAGGAAAAAGGTCTGAAGCCGGAGCTGGTTGCCGATTATGTTGCCGGGCACAGTCTGGGCGAGTATTCGGCGCATGTGGCGGCGGGCACGCTGGCGTTTGCCGATGCGGTGCGGACGGTTCATAATCGCGGCAGATATATGCAGGAAGCGGTGCCAGTGGGCGTGGGCGCGATGGCGGCCATTCTTGGAATGACGTTCGACAAGGTCAGCGAGATTTCGAACGAAGCGGCGCAGGGAGAAGTCTGCCAAGCGGCCAATATCAATTCGCCTGAGCAAATCGTGATCTCGGGCCACGCCGGCGCCGTGAACCGCGCCATCAAGCTGGCCACGGAGCGCGGAGCGAAGAAGGCCATCAGTCTGCCGGTGAGCGCACCTTTCCATTGTTCGCTGATGCAGCCAGCGCAGGAACGCCTGGCCGCAGACCTAGGGGCGCTGAGTTTTCACGATCCGTCATTCCCGGTGGTCTGCAATGTCGATGCTGCGGTGGTCGATTCCGCCGAGGCTGCGCGCGGGGCGCTGATTCGCCAGGTGACCGGTTCGGTGAAGTGGGAGCCGTCGGTGCGGTTGCTGATCGATCGCGGGGCAAGTTTGTTTGTTGAAGTCGGTCCGGGAAAAGTTCTGTGGGGACTGATGCGGCAGATCGATCGCTCGAAGACCTGCTTGACCGTGGGGGATGAAGCTTCGCTGCAGAAGACGCTGGCGCAGGTTGCGGCGAGGAGCGGCCTATGCGGGGAACAATGCAGGACCGAGGGCGCCGCTTAGTACGGCCACACCGTCAGCGTTTTATCCGACCTTTGTAGAAACATACGCTCGTGTTCAGAGCGCTCGTTGACCACGACTTCGACGACGACGCCTCCGCCGCCAAAACTTTTCGTGTTCGCCGATCCGTAGATCCGGTGGGACTTGACGAGGCCCCACTTGCCGCCCGGTCCCCAGTCGCGATAGAAGTCCGCGTATGTGTACTGAGTGTATTTCTGCTGATGCTGGCGCCAGGCGGGGTCATTGAAATAAATTCCGTAGGCGGTTTCGTAATCCTGGTGCTGCAAGGCGGCGAAGAACTTATCGACGGCATGCTCTTCGGGCCAGTTGCGGTACATCCAAGCCAAAGCGGCCAGAACGATCACGGCCACGATGGCGACGGCGATCGTGGTCTTCCTCCGCCGCGACTTTGTGGGATCGTAGGGCTGAGCGTCGAGCAGGGTCATAAGCCTCCACTAAGCATAACGGATAAAGGCGAGATTGAGCCATTGAGTATTAGATCATTGAGTGATTGAAATTCAATGGCACAATACTTCAATGATTCAATGCCTCAATCGCTAGTTCCGGCTAGGGACGTGTCCCATTAATTCACGACATAAGTTCAGGTGATTGTCCGGGCGATGGGGAGGATCACCTGCATGGCGAATTCAAATACATAGGTCCATCGCTCCGCTCAGGATGACAGGGCAGATTTATATTGCGAATTAATGGGACACCACACTAGGGACACTCTGATTGGGTGCTCGCGGGCGAGACGGGATGCGCTGAAAGCGCGACCCTCAGCGGCCAAACAGTTTGCTGAAAAACTACATGCTCGGTGCCCGGCCCCTAAAGGGGCATCTAAATTCAAAGAACTTACGGCATCGCTAAAGCGATGCCCTGATACGAAACTCGATTTCTTCAGCAAACTGTAAAGCCGCTTGTGTAGCGGGTTCTAGCGGCAAGGCTGAAGGCATGCCCTTTCAATGGTCTGCGTTAAACGACTTAATCAGGGGTTCCCTCGGCACCGCTCCGGCTAGGCATGGCCCAATGGCGCACGGCGGTGGAGAGCGAGGCAGCGTTTCCCTAAAGCGCAGGTTCGAACTGCCGATGTACATCACGTCAGCCAGAAAACGGCGGGCACGCGATTTCGCGGCCTGACAATGTGAGCCGCAGAGTGGTGGAACCCTATGGATAAGATCCGAGCGCTCATTGTGGACGACTCCTCGGTGATGCGAAAAATAGTCGAACGCTCGCTGCGTCAGGCGGGCATTGACCTGGACAAAGCGGTGGAAGCCTCGAACGGGGCGGAAGCGCTGCTGGCGTTGCAGAGCAACGTGGTTGATCTCATCCTGTGCGATATCAACATGCCGGTCATGGATGGGCTGGAATTTGTCCGCCAGATTGCCACGGTGGAGAGCGCCAAAGGGGTGCCTATCGTGATGATCACCACCGAAGGCAGCGAATCGCACGTAGTGCAGGCGCTCTCGGCGGGCGCTCGCGGATACATCCGCAAGCCCTTCACTCCCGATCAGGTGAAAGAGCACGTGTTGCCCTTGCTGGGAAAGAAATCATGAGTACGGATACCGCGTTTGCCAAGCGTTCCCGCGAAGAGAACTGGCTCCCCATTCTTGAACTTGCGACGCGGGAAGTTTTCGAGATCATGCTGGCCTGCAAGGTGAAGCCGGTGGCGCAATCCGAGGGCAAACCGAACGCGGGTTTCACCGCCATGGTCGGTTTGGCCGGGGCGCTGTGCGGGGTGGTGACGGTTTGCTGCGATGCCAAGACTGCCGGCCTGATTGCCAAGGGCATGTTGGGAGAAATTGCCGAAGGCGAAGAACAGGTGGGGGACGCGCTCGGAGAACTCTGCAACATGATCGCGGGAAACTTCGAAAGTGGATCGGCCCAGATGAAGTCTGCCTCGCAGGCCGCCTTTGACCGCATCGCCGGCATCCTCCGCCAGCACGATTATCGTTTGCAGATCGAGGGCCACACCGATAACACCCCCATTCACAACCTGCAATTTCCCTCGAACTGGGAGCTTTCCACCTCGCGGGCAACCGAAATTGTGCGGCTCCTCATTGTCCGAGAAGGATTCGCTCCCGATCGTCTGAGCGCGGCCGGATACGCCGAGTATCATCCGGTCGCATCCAATCGAACCACCGAGGGCCGCGGCATGAACCGCCGCGTCGATATCGTCGTCCTCGGGCACACCCTGACGGAGGCGCCGCCACCAATGGCCGTCCTCAAGCCCGCGGTCGTTCGGGCCGCAGGCGATGGTCTACAGCAGTAGTTCCATCCAGAGTGCGCGTTCAACCGGAATCGCAGAATAGGGCGCAATTTCCACGAACCCCATCCTGCGATAGAGAGCGACCGCATCCTTCATTGCCGATGCAATCGTATCCAGACGCATGCGCTCATAGCCGATGGCGCGCGCGTCGGCGATTACGCGTTCTACAAGCATGCGGCCGACACCTCGACCGCGATCGCCAGGCCGCACGTAGAGCCGCTTCATTTCGCAGATGCCGGCTTCGAGTTTGCGCAACGCCACGCATCCGGCGGCGTGGTCCCGGTAATGGGCCAGCAGCAGCCTCCCGCTCGGCGGACCGTAGGCGCCCGGAAGGTTTTTCAGCTCCTCCTCGAAACTCTGGAAGCACAGGCTGAAACCGAGCGATTGGGCGTACTCGAGGAAGAGGCTGCGAGCTTGTTCGATGTGTTCGGGGAGAGTGGCTTCAATCAAGGCGATCTGGCGCAGGTCACCGTGAACACGACCGTCCGGACCAAGATTGTCCGGAACAGGATTGCGTTGGTCGTCCGCAGAGGTCGTCACGGGATAACTTTAATCCTTAGTCCTCGTATCCTGATGATTGGGCAGATTCTACCCTCGAGCAGGCGATTGCGCACGGAGCAGCGGACGATTAAGATTCCTGCACTCCCATGTCTGAAGTAATTTCAACCGATCCCACGACTTCGCAACCCGTTTCCACAACTGACCCCGAAACTTCCGTCGAGGTATTCGCGGTTTATGGGGTTGAGCCCGAGATCCAGGCCTATGCCATGGCCAAGTATTCACGATCCTCCCTCTCGATGAAGGAGTCGCTGAAGGAAATCACGCTGCAGAAGGCGGAGAAATTTCTCAACACCTTCTACTTTCAGTATGGACACCGCTCCATCGCCGATCTTGCTCACATCGCGCTTGCCATCGAGCGTCTCTCCATTCTCGCCGCTATTGTTGTGGCCGACGAGCAGCGCTGGGATGGCCAGGAGCGCTCCACTCGCTACCAGGACTTCAGAAAGAGCGGCTACTTCACGCCCAAGTTTCAGAATGACGCTGTCGAGAATGACGTTGCAGCAGACGTTTCGTCCAGCAAAACTCTCTATCGCGAAACCATCGAGTGCTTGTTCACCACCTATGAAAAAGTTTCGCAGCGGACGTTCGAATATCTCGCCAGCATCACGCCCCGACCGGCAGAAATGAAGCCGGAGGCCTACGAGCGCACCCTGCGTGCCCGCGCCTTCGACATCGCGCGCTACCTGTTGCCGCTTGCCACCAACACTTCACTGGGGGAGATCGTCAACGCCCGCACGCTGGAGAACCAGATCGCGCATATGCTCTCGCAGCCACATAAAGAAGTCCGCGATCTGGGAGCGCGACTGAAGCAGGCCGCCGTTTCTCCAGCCTACAATGCGAACGAAGAGTCGCTGCGCGCCCTGGTGGCGGAGATTCGCGCCGCGTCGCCCGAAATCGCCGAGCGTGCCGAACGCGAACTTCTGCGCGGAGTTCGGGTCGCGCCCACGCTGGTCAAGTACGCCGATCCGAATCTCTACGAAATTGAAACGCGCCGCGAACTGCAGCAGGCTGCCGCCGAACTGATGCAAGGCGCCGCCATCGAACCCGCGCCGCTGGTTGATCTTGTGGATAACGATCTGCCGGACAACCATTCGTTCGGCACCGACGGGTTCGAGATCGAGCTTGCCACCACTCTCGTTTACGAACACTGTCATTACTCCTATCGCCAGCTTCGGCAAGCGATTGAAGCGGCCGGCGAGGCGCGCCGCCGCGAAATCATTGACCTCGGCTTGCGCCATCGTGGTCCCCACGACGAGCTGCTGCGTCCTTTTTCCGCGGGTCAGCAGTTCCGGTTCGACATCCTCATGGATATCGGCGGCTTCCGCGACATGCACCGCCATCGCCGCTGCGTCCAGATCATGCAGGATTTCACGACGCTCCATGGCTTCGACACGCCGCCCGAAGTCGAAGCTGCGGGCGTGCGCTCCGATTACGAAGCCGCGATGAAGGGCGCCGAAGCTGCGGTGAGGAAGCTTTCCGCGAACGGCGGTGAAGAGGCTGCGCAAAACGCGCAGTATGCGATTCCGTTCGCTTTCCGCAAGCGCACGCTGTTTAAGATGGACTTTGCCGAGGCCGTGTACATTTCGGAGTTGCGCACCACGCCCGCCGGACACGCGTCCTATCGCAACGTGGCCTATGCCATGTACGAAGCCGTCGCTGCGAAATATCCGGCGCTGGCAAAATATTTTCGTGTGCACGATGTGCGCGAGCCGGTGGACTTGTTGAAACGGTGAACCGGAATCACGAAAGCCACAAGGGAACGGAAGAAAGCCGATTGGAACGAACTACCGCAATCCAGGCCCTTCGAGCTTAGGGCTGGCATTGCCCATGTCGAGGACGACTTTCCACAGTCCATCGCTCTGCTTCTTCCAGACAGTCGTGTACTTGCCATTCTCGACCGTAGGCTGGCCATCTTTGCCCTTCGAACGAAACTCGTAGACGCCATAGGAGTATGCAAGATCGCCCGACGACGCCACATCCACATGCATGGCCGTCCACGTCAGGCGATTGTTTTTGTCGTTGAGGAAATCCATCGTCTTGCGGATATTCTCCTTCCCTTGCAACAGCGGTGCGCCGGCTGGAAGCTCCACTGCATCATTCGCGTAAAAAGACAGATAGCCCTCCGCGCCCTTTTCTTCCGCCGCAGTCATCATCGCCACTTCCAGCGCTCTGATCTTGCCCACCTCGGCGCTGGTCTCAGCCGCGCCGGGAGCAGCCTGCGCGGGTCGCGAAGTCCTAATCGACAGCACAAGCACTACAGCAACGATCAGCACCACGACCGATTTGATTTTCATGGCGAATCCTCGTCGTCTAATGAACCGCCTCGCATTTTACATCCAAACACACTTACGTCCTTCTTGCCTGACGAGGTTCGGACACGTCGGGTGTATCGGCGAAATTGACGCCGATGAATCTCCGCCTCTAAAATCAGCTCACCCATGCCCAACTACGAATACCTGTGTACGAAGTGCGGACATCGTTTTGAACAAATCCGTAAGTTCTCCGATAAGCAGCTGCGAAAGTGCCCCGAGTGCGGAGGCGTTATCGAACAAGTGATCTCGGCTCCAGCCATGCGCTTCAAAGGCTCGGGCTGGTATGTGAACGACTACCCGAAGAAAGGGGCCGGTTCCGCGGGCTCGTCGTCGTCCTCCGAAGGCGAGAGCAGTTCTGCAGAGCTTAAGGAAGCGAAGGACTCCAAAGACACGAAGGGCTCGAAAGACGCCAAGAAAGACGACAAGCCCAAGTCCGACAGTTCGCACAAGAAGCACAAGAAAGACTGAATGATCGGGCGATCTGGTCATCTGGTCATTGGGTCATCGGGCGATCAAAACCGAATAGCTTCTTCGACGACCCGATCTCCGGATTACGCGATACCGCCCTTCCGTTCTGGCAGGCCTACAACCAGGGTTCGGCGGCGCGGCAGTTCGGCATCGGGGATTTCAATGAGGAAGTTCAGACTGAGGCCCAATCGCTCGCATTCCTGATATGCCGCTTCGTTGAAAAAGTAGACGATGTCTCCGCCAAAGCGATCTTTGGCGCGGCGGCGTTCGTCGAGGTCGAACGGGCTCACCGAATACACTTTGATCTCGGGATGTTCGCGCAGGATAGCGCTCAGCTCGCGTTGGAATCCGAGCGCTCCTTGCCGGACTTGCGCCATGGTGAAGGAAACAACGCGATAAGACATAGGCTGAAGTTGGGGACGAGGTGACGGGCGAGGGCGCCCGTCGCTCCACCGAAAGAGGAAGCATAGCAGTGTTTGCCGGTTAGCGAACTGCGAACGACCAGCGACCACCGACTAATGACGATTCTGCCCCTGAATCCTTCCTGCTCTCCTTACATCTAAACCTACTGAACATAGTCGTTACAACGACTAATTGTAGCCGACCACCCAGGAGCAACCATCATGATTACGATCCGACGCAGCAATGAGCGTGGCGGCGGCGATTACGGCTGGCTTAAGACCCGCCATACTTTCAGTTTCAACGACTACCACGATCCCAAGTGGGTGGGTTTCCGTTCGCTGCGTGTGATCAATGAAGATTGGGTCGCGCCCAACGGAGGTTTTCCAACGCATCCCCATCGCGACATGGAGATCATCACCTATGTTCTATCCGGCAAGCTCGAGCATAAGGACAGCCTGGGCACGGGCTCGGTGATTCTCCCTGGTGACGGGCAGCGCATGACTGCCGGGCGTGGCATCCGGCACAGCGAGGCGAATCCGTCGGCGACCGAAGCCGTGCACCTGCTGCAGATATGGATTCTTCCCGACAGGCCGGGGCATGAACCTGGCTACGAGCAGAAAAGTTTCCCGGAAGCCGAGAAGCGCGGCAAGCTGCGCCTGATCGCTACGAATGACGGCGCCGACGGTTCGGTAAAGATCAATCAGGACGCGAAGCTGTTCGTCACTCTGCTTGCACCCGGAGAAGAAGTCACGCATTCGCTCGGCGCCAAGCGTCACGAGTGGCTCCAGGTCGCTAAGGGCGAGGTCGAACTGAACGGCCAGAAGTTGCGTCAGGGGGATGGTGCGGCCATCAGCGAAGAAAAAAAGCTGACGATCAAAGCAACGGAAGACGCGGAAGTTCTACTGTTCGACCTGGCGTAAGACAGACCGGGCCATCTGGTGATCGGGTCATCGGGTCATTGAACGTCAAAGGCCTTTGAACTTAGATGGCTCGACCACCCGATACTGTTCATCGCGGCCTGATTCCTGCCGCGGCCACCATTCTTCCGGTCACGCCCTTCTCGGCGCGGAAACTGAACAGCAGATCCGGATGGCACGCAGTGCACGGTGCTGCCGTGTCAATATTCTTCGCCAGCACGCCCGCATCCAGGAGTTGCCGGCGGTTCGCTTCGACCAGATCGAGAAAAAGTTTCACCGGCAATTCGCTGTGTCCCGGCGCGCGCGCCGTCAGGAAGAGCAACGGATATTTCTCCCGCACCGGATCCGACTCCTTCACCTCGCGGAACAAGCTGTTGGCGTATGCAAACTGAGTTTCAAACTTAGTGCGCACTTCTTCGCCCACTTCGTAACAGCATCCCCGCACGCCCGGCCCAATCGCGGCCACCAGGTTTCGCGGATCGCTTTTGAAGTATTTCCGCATTTCGCCGACACCCTTCTCGGCGATACGCTTGACCGTACCGCGCCAGCCGGCATGAAAAACGCCAATGGCGTGTCGTTTGCGATCCGCCAGAATGATGGGAAGACAATCGGCAGTCTGCACGGCCAGGAGCACCTCCGGCGTACCAGTGACGAGCCCGTCTCCAGCCAGAGGATGTTCCGTCATGCGGTCGACTTGATGGATTAAATCGGAATGAATCTGCCGCAGCGAAACCAGCGGCCAGCTTCGGCGTCCATTTGCAACGCCCAGTTCCTTGAGGAAAAGCTCGCGATTGCGCTCGACGGCCGCGCGCGAGTCATGCTTCGTGAACCCGAGATTCAGCGCGCTTCCGCCGTAGGCGCGTGAGACTCCGCCATTCCGCGTAGAGAAGGCATGTACGAGCCAAGCCAGTTTGCTCAGCTTCTCGGAACGCAGAAGTTGTAGTTTGTTCCTTGCGACGCGATTGGTCACCACGGTTCGATCATACCCCGATCACCCGATGGCCAGATCAACTTACTTCTTCTTTACGATTTCCGCGTCAATCTGGATCTTGACGTTATCTCCAATCATCGCTTCGCCGGTCTTGAGAAGATTGTTGTACAGCAAATTGAAATCCTTGCGGTTGATGGCCGTGGCCGCGGAAATTCCACGGCGCGGATTACCCCACGGATCGGTCAATTCGGGCGTGGGTCCATCCACGTCGAGGGTGACTTCGTGGGTGGTTCCGTGGATGGTCAGATCGCCGCTTACCTGCAGTTTCCCGCCGCTGCTTATGATTTTCTTGGACTTGAATTCGATGGTCGGATACTTTTCAACGTCAAAGAAATTCGGGCTCTTAAGATCTTTATCGCGCGCCTCGACCCGCGTATCGACGGAGCTGACGTCGATGCTGGCCGATACCTGCGACTGGGTAATGTCTTTGTCGTCCAGAACGACGGTCCCCGTCACCTTCGTAAAATTTCCGCTGACATTCGAGATCCCGAGGTGACGGACGGTAAATTGCGCGGTCGAGTGCGCCGGGTCGATGTTCCAGGTTGAGGTCTCCGCGAGCGCCGATAGGCTTGCGAGAAGGGCGATCGCGGAACCTATTGCAATCCGCTGGGCTGTTTTCAGCATGACGATTTCATATCCTTTGCGCGAGTTTTCTGGGCAAAGCTCCTAGCGTTTCCAGAATCAGAAAACGGTTACTGATGTGGCTTGATTCGCCAAAGATGCAAAAAAACGGGGACGCCGACGCGGGCGGCCCGACGCGCATCGAACCCTGCTGACCAACTCTGCCGACCAGCTTCTGCAAGCCAGTTTCTAGTGCTCGACGTCGAAATAAATCCTGGTAGTAGCGCGATATTGCAAAACCTTGGGTCCGTCCAGTTGCAGGTCGAACGAATCCACGTGTGCCCACTTGATGCCGCGAACGGTCTTCGCCGCTTCTTGTACGGCCGCCTCCGCCGCCTTGGCAAAGCTTTCCTTCGAAGTCCCGATCACCTCGATGATTTTCTGGGTCATTTCACTCTCCTTGCTGCTCGACGAAATTGTACGCGATTTGAGCTGCGTGCGGCAGGCTAGCGCCGACGCGTGAGAAGTGCACGGAACGGGACGGTGTCCGAAGCAGCTAAATAGGAAGGCCACGCAAAAAGTTCGCGTGGCCCGTGCGGTTTTCGTACGCTTCGAGTTGGTTACTTGCTGCCGGCGATGCTAGCGACTGCCGGTTCGGCGACATGCTCCTGCTCGACTGGATTGATTTTCACCGTAGCCAGGATCTTCTCCAGCTTGGCGAAGACTTCGTCGCGGTTGACGTGCTCAATCCCGCCTTCGGTGGCAAATCCCTCAGTGCCCAGGCCTAAGACGTATTCGTAGCAGGCTCCATTTTCGTAACTGTGGTAGTACTGCGTCTCGGCCTGCTTCACGGCGCTGGCGGAGAAGCTCGAAGTCATCTCCATGTGGGCGGAGCCGATTTTGACTTTCTCGGTGTCGACGGGCTCGCCGTCGGCATTGCGCGTGTCGACGAAGGCGAACTGCGCGCACTCCTGCTCGGAGACGCTGCGATTGACGTTCACGTTGAAGAAGGCAGATTCGAAGTCGGTGCCGGGATACGCGCCGCTGGGCAGTGCGACGGTTGATACCGCGACTCCGCCGGGTTCGGCGAAGTTCATCGGCACATCACCGATGGCGGCCAGCTGGGGCTGGGCCTTGTCGCCCGAGGTCAGCGCGAACTTCCGCGGATAGAGAAACGAAACACCGGAGTTAGCGTCGTTGTAAGTGACATTCGCGGGGCGCTTCCTGGGCGTCTTCTTCACGGGTGCGGGTGGAACTGCGGCGCTCACGAGTGTTGCTGCAGGAGTGGGCGTTACCGACGCTGAAGGGCTCGAACCGCCGGACAGCGCCGGTTTTGGAGATTGCTTCGAGCACGCACTCATCGTGAGCAACAGCCCGAGAATCGCGGCGCCTGTGATAGTTGCCATTGCCAGTTTCCGCTGGCGCGAGCAGGACGAGAGTGTCGTCCCAGAGATTGGGTTGTTGTTTGTTGCCTGTTTCGTGCTCTGCTTGTCACCGGATTTCCAAATGGTTGTCATTTTGCCACCTCCTCTGCGGCTGGCGCAGTCGGAAGTGATAGGGCAGGAGAGCTGCCAACTGCGCGGCTGTTGATGCGACGCGACTTATGGGCGAAGGCTGAGCGTGACCGTGTGCGCCGCCATACACGCCGTGTGGCGGGCAACACGCCGCGTGTGGGCCACGGGGCGCTCCCGCTAAAATGTTTCTGGGAGTCAAGTTTTGCCCGGCTTACCTCTTGGTCATCGCGCAAGTTATCGCGGACGGTTGGCGCCATCGCCAACGGGGCTGTTGCATATTGGTCATGCGCGGACTTTCTGGATCGCGGCGCAACGGGCGATCGAGAATCAAGGAACTTTGATTCTGCGGAATGAGGATTTGGATCCGCAGCGTTCGCGGGCGGTATTTGCCCGCGCCATGATGGAAGATCTGCGCTGGCTGGGAATTGGTTGGAGCGAGGGACCGGATTGTGGCGGGGCGTATGGCCCTTACGCGCAGAGTGAGCGCCGGGCGCACTATCTGGACGCTTGGCGGCGGCTGCGGGAAGGCGGGTTTCTGTATCCGTGCATTTGTTCGCGCAAAGATCTAGTGCAGGCGGCGAGCGCTCCGAATGATGCGGACGATGAGCCGGTGTATCCAGGGACTTGTCGTGAGCGCAATGACGTGGCCGAGTTCGCCGACCCTGGGGGCGTGAACTGGCGGTTTCGCGTTCCGGACGGAGCGGCGATTGAGTTTGCGGATCTGAATCTCGGCCGGCAACGCTATGTCGCAGGCAATAATTTTGACTTCGGCGATTTCCTGGTCTGGCGTCGCGACGATGTCCCTGCTTATCAACTCGCAGTCGTGGTCGATGACGCGGCCATGCGAATCACCGAAGTCGTACGGGGCGCGGATTTACTGAAGTCGACAGCGCGGCAACTGCTGTTGATGCGGGCGCTGGGGTATGCCGTTCCGGATTATTTTCATTGTGAACTGGTGCGCGACTCCGCCGGAGTCCGGCTGGCGAAACGGCACGATGCGCTGAGCCTACGGCATTTGCGCGAGAGTGGGATGACGGCGGAGAAGGTTCTGGAGATGGCCGGTCGGTAATAAGGGACTGGTACTTTCGTTTGCCGCACGAGTTACAACCGCTGCAACAGATGGCCATTGGCGGGGTTAGCATAGGTTAGTTGGCATTGCGAGAAATCGCTCAATACGGGCGAGCAGGAGAGGCCTATGCAACGAATGTTCTTGAGAATTCTGGCTTTCGCATTGTTGATGAGCCCGGTCGCCTATGGCCAGTCGCTGGGCGACGTTGCCCGCGAGAACCGGGAGCAAAAGGCCGAAGATCAGTCTGCCGCATCGCCAAAGGTCATCACGAACAAAGACCTTCCAAAGGATCCCGACGCGAACCAGCAAGCGCCGCAATCCCAACCGGCAGCAGACGCAGCCACCAGCAATCAAGCCGCTGAGCATCGTCTGGCTGATCGTCGCGAGTCCTATCGCGCTGCGCAACAACGCCTGGCCGAGCGACGTGCGGCTGAGCAGTGGAAGAGGCAGATACTGGCGCAAAAAGAAAAGGTGGCGGCTCTGCAAGCGCGGGTCGACGAGATCAATGCGTCGATTCGTGCGTCCTACGGCACCGTACAGTACGACCAACCGTACAACCTCTCTCAGGCGCGCCAAATGCGCCGGGTTGCGCAAATCCAGCAACAGCTCGATCAGCAGAAGATGAGGCTCGATCAGATGCAGGAAGCTGCTCGGCGCGCCGGCATGCACAGCGCGGTCTACGATCCGTAGGAGCTTTCAGGTCTCGGTAGCCGGCTCCCATCACAGATTCCTCCGTGGAGAGACGCGGCAAGCTGCGTGTCTGCCGCAGCCTCTCGGAGGGCTCATTTTTCACTCAAACTGGGCCATTCTGGGGCTCTTTGGCTACAAACCCCCGTTTTATGCCGATTTTCAAGGGGGTGCCTTACTGGGAACCGCATAAAATCTGCATAAAATGCTATTTTTCCACAGCACAGTGCGTTACTATGCGCATGGATACAAGTAAATTTGTAGGTTTCTGAAGGAGGAATTCATGGCTTCTGGTTTAACCAAGACTCAACTCACACGCCAACTGGCCGAGAAGCTCGGCACCAACAATAAGACGGCCGCGGCTTTTCTGGAGCACCTGGCAGACACGGCGGTTAAAGAGACGAAGAAGAACGGTGTGTTCGTTATCCCCGGCCTTGGCCGCCTGGTGAAGGCGCATCGCAAGGCCCGCCTGGGACGCAATCCGCAGACCGGCGAACCCATTCAGATTAAGGCGAAGACGGTAGTAAAGTTCCGCGTGGCGAAGGCCGCGAAGGACGCAATCGCACCGAAGAAAGCATAGTGTGGCGCGGGCGCCGTGGCCCGCGAAAACTTAGAAACGAGAAAAGGCCGGCTCGAGAGCTGGCCTTTTTCTGCTTTCTCTCACTCCGCGTCCCCGATGATTTCTGAAATCCCGGCAGTCTTTTTCCCATCTTGATCGGTCGATATACCGACGGCAAGCCGGCTGGCTGGACACCTGAACATCACGCCATGCCACGATTCGCTGAATGAGGCAGTCTCTATCTTGCAGGGAGTCCCGGCACGCGCCGTGAAGCTCTTGACGGCTTTATACAAGGCTTCGGGGAAGTCCCCAGAATCTGTCTGGCTGAAGAGGATGTTTCTCGTGCCCACTAGCCTTCGGTTTCGAAAGGAAACAGCTCCGATTTCCAGATCCTTCTCGCGTACGAGGAACAGTTCCGCCCCGTGCTTCCATATGCCCGCAAGACCTACTTCGTATTTCTTGGAGAGATCGCGGATTGCTGACGATTGGGACGCGCCCAGCTTAAGGCGAACATCACCCACATAGATCTCACGTCGAGTTTGCGCGGAGGGAAAGCCTGTGAGCGCTAAAAGCATGATTGACCGCCAAACTAACCTTTTCATAATTCAACATTGTGCCTCCGCTAATTGGGTGTCGGCAAACGGGACGGCTAGGCTCAGACTAAGGAATCGAGTTGAGTGCATAGGATCAGACGTCTAGGGTCAACAACTTGCCGCGTGCGTTGCCGCTGGCAAGTCTCAACTTTCCCACGCTCACTGGCAAGTGGAAGCGGCGTGGGCCGGCACTCCCCGGATTGAAATAGAGGACGCCGTTTTTCTCTTCAATCTTTGGCTGATGGCTGTGGCCATAGACGACCACGTGAAATCCGGCGGCTTCCGGCTTCAGGTCGAGTCGAGCGAGATCGTGCAGCATATAAATGGAGACTCCGCCGATTTCGATGACTTCGATTTGAGGGAGAGTGCGTGCCCAAGCCTCGGTGTCGAAGTTGCCGCGGACCGCGGTTACCGGCGCGGTTTGCTCCAGCGCCTTGAGAATTTCGGGAGCGCCGATATCGCCTGCGTGAAGGATGCGGTCGGATCCGCGCAAGGCTGCAACCGCCTCTGGCCGCAGCAGGCCGTGCGTGTCGGAGATTACGCCGACGGTGACTGGCTTCTCAAGCATCGGTGCCTCGATCTGATTTCATGCGCGCTACGGGACGGCCGAGGCGGCCGTCGCTACGTGGTTCTTGCCATTCGTCACAAATCTGGTGTCGAGCGCTCACAGACTTCCCGTACAAGTCTAAGGCTATACTGCCGAAGGGATGCCCGAGATTCCAAACTTGGCGGAAGCGCTGCGGCGCTATTGGGGATACCACCAGTTTCGCCCCAAGCAGGAGAATGTGATCCGCAGTCTGCTGGCCGCGCACGATACCTGCGTGGTGATGCCGACCGGAGGCGGGAAGTCGCTGTGCTATCAGCTTCCGGCGGTAATTTCGGGGAAGACGGCGGTGGTGGTTTCTCCGCTGATCGCGCTCATGCAGGACCAGGCGGCGCAACTGGCGCAGATGGGCATTCCGGCGGCGGCGATTAATAGTTTTCAGAGTTCGGCGGAACGGCGGCTCGTGATGGAGAAAGCGGCGCGCGGGGAATATCGGCTGCTCTATCTTTCGCCGGAGCGGCTGGCCGCGGAGAATACTTTCGATTGGCTAGCTAAAGTCCCGGTAGGCTTCTTTGCGGTGGATGAGGCACATTGCATCTCAGAATGGGGGCATGAGTTTCGACCGGAGTACCGGCAACTCAGCCGTCTGCGTACGAGCTTTCCGAACCTTCCGATTGCGGCGTTCACGGCCAGTGCGACGCGGCAGGTGCGGCACGACATTCTGAAGCAGTTGCAGATGCGCGATCCCCATCTCTACATCGCCAGTTTCCATCGCAAGAATTTGAGCTACGTGGTACACGAGTGCGAAGCGCGCACGCAGATGGAGTTGCTCAGCCGGGCTTTACGGCACTATGCGGGAGAGAGCGTGATTGTGTACTCGCCCACGATTCGCCGGGTGGAAGAGACGGTCGAATATCTGGAGGAGAGCGGGATTGCGGCGATTCCTTATCACGCGAAGATGGAATCGTCCATGCGCCGGCAGAATCAGGAACGATGGATGTCGGACGAAGTGCGGGTGCTGGTGGGAACGATCGCCTTTGGGCTGGGCATCAACAAACCGGCGGTGCGGGCGGTAATTCACTTGTCGCTGCCGAAGTCGATTGAACAGTACTACCAGGAGGCGGGCCGCGCGGGGCGGGACGGGCGTCCGGCGGATTGCGTGCTGCTCTGGCAGAAACGCGATCACGTTCTGCTGGAGTACTTCATCGGAAAGATTTCGGACGACGCGGAACGCGAGCGGTCATTCGAACGGAAACGCGTAATCAGCCGGTTCGCGGATTCTCACGGCTGCCGCCACCGGCAGATCTGTCTGCACTTCGGAGAGACTCCGCAATGGAAGAGCTGCGGGAACTGCGACAATTGCGGCGCCAAACCAGAGTGGCTGCGCAAGGAGATCGTGCCTGTGGCCCTGCCTGAAGTCGCGGCGCGAAAGACTTCGTTCCCGCCGACATCGCCTGCGTCTTTCTATACTCCGATGCTGCATTCCGAAAAACCGCGGGTACGGGATGCGGCGCCGGCGGAGGCCGATCCGGCGCTGGCGGAGTATCTGCGCGAATGGCGGCGAAGTATGGCGCGGGAGAACAAAGTGCCCGCGTACATAATTCTGCACGACACTACGCTGGAGGAGCTGTGCCGCCGCCGTCCGGTGAATTTAGCGGAGTTGATGCAGGTGCCGGGGATTGGCGAGCGCAAGGCAGACGTATACGGCGCGGAAATTCTGCAGGTTTTGCGGAACTATGGCGCTGGAGCGCGCGCCACGGCGAAGGTGGCCAGGGAGCCGGCTCCGGCGGAGCAGACGCTTCGTCTCTTGAACGAAGGGCGCAGCTTCGAAGAGATTGCGCGCATTCGAGCGCGCCAGATTTCGACCATCGTTTGCACGGTGGCGAGCCTGATCGAGACCGGGCAGGTGAAGTTGGATCCGAAGTGGATTTCTCCCGACGCGCAGCCGCTGATCGAGGCGGCTTGTTTGAAGCAGGGAGTTGAGCGGCTGAAAGACATTAAAGAAGCGGTGCCACCCTATGTCAGCTTTGAGGACATACGGCTGGTGGTGGCGCAAATGCGAGCGGAGAACCGGGTGCGTGCGAAGACGGCGTAGGGGGTGCATCTGCCTGTGTGGTGGCGGGGCTTCGTCCCGCGCCGAACGGGGCAGAGCCCCGTCACCACACAAGCCTCTCTACACACGGGCATGTCTACACGCCTTTGGCGGCGGGGTCCCAGATCAGTTTGTGGATTTGCAGGCTGAGTCGCGCGGGAACGTCGTCGGCAAGTATCCATTCGGCGAGTTGTTGCGGATCGAGTTGACAGTGCGATGTGTCTCGCGAACCGGAGGCGCTTTTCTCGAACGCCGGGGAAAATAAAATGGCGTGAACGCGCTCGGCGAGATTGTGATGCAGGACGAAGTCGCGGGCGAATTCGTAGTCGGAGCGGTCGTTCAAAACGAATTTTAGTTCATCGTGAGGCTGGAGCTTTTCTAGATTTTCGAGTGCAAAGGTGTTCGGTGCGCCGGAGTGCGGACATTTCACGTCGACGATCTTGATGACTTGTTTCGGGACTCGCGCCAGGGGGCGTTCGCCGCTGGTCTCGAGCAACACTCGGTAGTCGGCATCCAGAAGTTGTTCCATGAGTGGGATGACTTCGCGCTCCTGCAACATGGGTTCGCCGCCGGTGATTTCTACCAATCCTCCGCTGGGGCTCAGACGTGCGATTTCACTGAGCACTTCCTGCAAGGTCATCTTGCTCCCGCCGTAGAAACTGAACTCGCTGTCGCACCAGGAGCAGCGCAGGTTGCATCCGGTCAGACGCACGAAGACACAGGGCAGGCCAGCGTGCGTCGATTCGCCCTGGAGCGATTTGTAGATTTCGGATATCTGAAGCATTGAATCATTGACACATTTAGTCATTGAATCATTGAAATTCAAAGGCCCGGACTTTCAATGACCCAATGATTCAATCACTCAATGTCTCAATGATTTTCACTCGCTATAGCGCGCCGTCGTCGTATCTGTCTCAAACACGGTTACGTCCTTCACCCGGACTCGGCCGTTGGTCACGTCCTTGAGACGGGCGTTGGTTTCGTCATAAAAATACTTGGATAAGTTTTCGGCGGAGGGGTTGAGGACGGTGAAGGGCTCGATGTCGTTGATCATCTGGTGGTCGAGACGGTCAATGGCGTGCTTCATGACTTCTTTCAGGTCTTTGAAATCGAGCAGCAGTCCGGCCTTGTCGAGCTCGGCGCCAGCGAGGGTCACGCGAATTTTGTAATTATGGCCGTGCGGATTCTCGCACTTCCCTTTGTAGTTGCGCAGGTAGTGCCCTGCGGCGAACGTGTCTTCGACGGTCACTTCGTACATGAAATCTACTTAGCCTCGGCTTCGTTTTATTGTACCTTTTGAGAGCCTGGTTTAGAGCCGGAGAGACACGGCGCGAACATGACACCCGCGGACATCACGATTCGAGAAGCCGCGCCGAGCGAGTCGGCGATCATTCTTCATCACCGCCGGTCGATGTTTCGCGACATGGGCGAAGGCGCAGTCGAGGAACTCGATCGCATGGTGGAAGTTGCACGTCCGTGGCTGGAACGGGCCGTGGCCGATGGGTCGTACCACCACTGGCTGGCGCTTGACGCCTCCGGCCACGTTGCTGGCGGCGGAGGGGTGCTGCTGTGTCCGTGGCCGGCGAGTCCCAAAGACCCATGCACCGAGCGGGCGGTGATCCTGAATGTGTACACGGAGCCGGAGTTTCGGAAGCGAGGAATTGCGCGGCAAATCATGCAGACCGTTCTGGTCTGGCTCAGGGAGCGAGGATTGCGCTCGGTGAATCTGCACGCCAGCGCCGAGGGCCGACCATTGTACGAGCAGCTGGGATTTGAGGCGACCAATGAGATGCGGCTGAGGTTCGACCAGACGGACTCAGTTCCGGCCGGAAGTAGCGACTCCCGCTCAGGCCAGCGCTTTGAAGATGGCGATGGGTCCTAGAATCCCTACCGCAATTCCGTAGCCCAAATCGGCCCAGACGACGCGCGCATAGTTCAATACATGCAGGACTGCAGCCAGCGGAAGGCTGACAATGGCGAGGATGTTACCTTTCTTGGCGAGGTCTGGCGCAACTGCCCAGATGTTGGTCAGATCGACGGTTGAGGGAAAGGAGTGCATACCGATCGACAGCCCGAGCCAGTAAAAGAAATAAGCCAGTGGATCGTCAACCTTCAGTTCCCACACTGGCAAGAACGCGGCTGTGCAGAAAACCATGCACAGAAGCGTATTAATCACGAAGGGTCCCATGCTGACGAAAAACAGCGCCCGGAAATCATCTGTCTTTTCGTGGATCACGTATCCCGCAGGATTGCCCACGCGAAAAAAGCACACGTCATAAACCGCCAGCCCGAAAAGCTTGCAGAAAAACAAGTGGGCGGCCTCGTGGACGATGACTCCAGGAAATGTCGCCAGCGAAATCACAAAGCCGGGAATAAAGAACATAAGTCTCCCCTATTTCGTTTCCTGGCCACTGCGGAAGCGGCGGTCGTATTCGTGTTTGTCGATGATTTCCCTTGTATCCAGACGGTGCTTGATCCGCGCCGAGTACTCCTGGAACGACGCTTCGGAGTCCTTATCACCTTGCGAAAGTTGTCGTGCCTTTTCCATCATCTCTTCTGTGCGCGTACGGAAACTGGCGTCTCCGGTCAGCGCATACTTGCAGGATAAGGCCCCGGCCAACGTCGCCGCTGCGTCAGGTGAGGCGGGTTGCGCCTTCCAGTTGGCCTCCGAGATCGCTAAGAGGCGGTCGTAGTCATGGCGATAAAATGCGCTACCGCCTTCAAAGTACGGGACCGCCGCGGCTAGCTGCGGCATTTCCGGATACTCCGCAGCAGCCTGGCGCATGAGCGCCTCGGCCTCCTCAGCCGTCGCTGGCTGTCTTTCAAGTTCGGATGCCTTCTCGGCCTTCCCTAGCGCTTGGGTCGCTCGATTCCACAAACCGGACACTTCCTGGAATTCGTCGCTGGTCTCGTAGTGACCGCCTTGGTGCCCTCGGAGGGCCTTTTGCGCGGTGCGAATGTCGCCGATGCGCAAGGCCGCCTTGGCCAGAAGCAGCGAGGCCTTGTCGGACTGCGGAGCAAGTTCATCCGCCTCCTTCAGAAGTGGCTCAGCCTCCCGGTAGTTGCCCTTCTTCACCAAGCGCTCGCCGGCATACATCAGGCGGCCGGCGTGAAAGTATTTGCGGCCATGCACGAGCGCGATTGCGAGAAGCAGCAATAAGGCTGCCAGTGAGGCTTTCAGCCAGACCGGATAAGGCCAGTTCTGGATATGCTGCTGGCAGTTTGGGCAAAACGGAGCCCCTTTGAAAACCGGGAAATCAGCCGAGCCGGTGGCGTCCGCTCTGGTCTTGCAGCGTGCGCACACACTCCCGTCGACGACAGAAACCTTCTCCAGTTTTTCGCCACGCTCGGCGGCAGCCCGTTCTTCTTTCCAGCTGCAGGGCTCGCAGAAAAGCTTGCCCTTGATGCTGTAGAAAGACCCGATCGGAGCGGTCAAGCCGCATCCAGTGCATGTTCCTTCGCGCATGACCGGGAATTGTAACCTAGCGGAAACGGTTTGCAAGTGATACTGCGCGCCTGGGAACGACCGAGCCAAAGCCTGGCAGCGGATTGTCTTCAACTGTCAAGCAAACCAAGGGCCAACTCCTTATAATCTGCTAACGTTCGGGCTGCTGCTCCGTCTATTTCTGTGCAAGGTTGAGGTTCGACCACTTGTAGGGGATAGAGACAGACCATGCCGGCCGATTCTTACGCAGTTGCATTTCCGGTTGGCGAGATTTCCCGTCCGAGGCGGGCGGCACAGAACGGCGACAGCGGCAAGCAGAACCCCACGTCGTATTGGAATAAGAGGGGCTCCTTGGCAGCGCAGGGCAACCGCATTGACGACACGAGTCTGATCCGGGAGGCGCAGCAGGGCAACCGCGCGGCCTTCGAGGTCCTGGTGCGTCATTACGATCAGTCGGTGCTGCGGCTGGCGCTGCATCTCACCGGATCGGAGTCCGACGCCCAGGATGTTTATCAGGAGGCCTTCCTCAAGGCCTACAAGAATCTGGGCAGTTTCCGCTTTGAGTGTTCTTTCTACACCTGGATTTACAGAATCGTCACCAATCTCTGCCTCGATCATCTGCGGAAACGGAGCGTGCGCAAGGAGGAGGCTCCGGTCGCGGTGGACGCGTCCGGCGAAGAGTACAGCCGGTTGGAGCAGTTTGCCGACGCGCGCTCGGGAGCGAATCCGGAACGCGATTTGATGCGGCGCGAACTGGGCCGCAAGATCGGAACGGCCCTGTCGGGACTGACGCCTCGCGAGCGCATGGTGTTCGAGCTGAAGCACTATCACGGGCTGAAGTTGCGCACTGTGGGCGAGATGCTGAATACGACGGAAGAGACGGCGAAGAATACGTTATTTCGCGCGACGCAAAAACTGCGGGCCGCGCTGGCGGAGATGCGATGAGAGGGAACTACGAGCCTCGAGCCTCTAGCCGCGAGCACCCGGTTTGCTCGAAGCTCGAAGCCCGAAGCACGTGGCTCGAAGCTACAGCGACGGCGAGGAATCAGTCGCCTACAACTTCCCGCGAAGGGATACGAAGATGAAATGTGATTGGGTACGGCAAAACATTTTGTTCTACGTCCACAACGAGCTGGAAGACGACGCTCGATATGAGGTAGAGCAGCATCTGGCGCGGTGTCCGGAATGCGCCACCGAGTTGAAGGCGGCGCGCAAGTTTCACGCCACGCTTTCGGAAATGCCGGTGGCGGAGCCGACTCCGAACCTGTTGGCGGCATCGCGGATGCGGTTGCAGGAAGCGCTCGAAACGGCGCACCCGGGCGGTTTCTGGCAGCGGCTGATTCTGGAGTCCGCAGTGTGGCTGCGGCAGATTCGGATGGCGCCAGCACTGGCGGCGGCGATTTTTATTGTGGGATTTGGCGGCGGCATTGGCGCGACTTACAACTTTCTTTCCGCGCGCGGCGGCCCGGTTGCGGTGACGGATCAGCCGGCCGCTCAGCCGCTGGAGGCGTCTGCGATTACGGGTATCCGGTCGGTGACGCAGGAGCCGGGATCGAATCAGGTGAGCATCAAGTACGACACGGTTTTGACCCAGGAAGCGCAGGGCTCGCTGAACGACCAGCGCATCCAGCAGTTGCTGTTGTTTGCGGCGCGCAGCAATTACAACTCGGGCGTGCGGATGGACTCGGTGGATGTGCTGACACAGGCGCCCGACGATTCGCGCGTGCGGGAAGCGCTGATGTATGCCTTGCAGAACGATACCAATCCAGGTGTGCGTTTGAAGGCGCTGGATGGGTTGAGTGGCTTTGTGCGACAGGATGGGCGAGTAAGAGATGAAGTTTTGCGGGCGTTGATCGGTGACACGAATGCAGGCGTTCGTATGCAGGCCTTGCGGCTGGTAGAGCCGATGAAGACGGACAGCAATGTGCGATCGGTACTGACGCGGTTGGCGCAGACGGATGAGAACGTCTCGATTCGCTCGCAGGCGCGTGCGATGCTGGCGCAGATGCCGGAGATGGATTAAGAGCGGTCGTTGGTCGCTAGTCGTTGGTCGTTAGCAAAGACCTGCGCCTACGATGAATGCCGAACGACTAACGACCAGCGACTGTCGACTTACGCAGTTGAGGAGGACATACATTGAAGCACGCTATAAAACTTGCCGGCGTTGCAGTATTGGTGGCTGCGCTGGCGTCCCTGGCCCTGTGCCAGGAGACTCGGGTCTATCGCGAAGGCGGCAACTGGGTCCAGGAAATGACGGGAGACCTGGGTGCGGCGAAGAATCTGCGGGTGAAGCTGGACGCGGGATCGGTGCGGGTTCAGGGCGGATCGCAGGCGGGAATCACATACGTCATTCATCGCAAGGCATATACATCTTCGGAAGAGAAGGCCCGCCGCGAATTTGAGTCGTACCGGGTCAACACGTCGGTCAAGGGAGACACGGCGTGGATCGTGTCGGAGTCGGAGAATCGGCGGAATCGTAAGTGCTCGGATGATTTTGTCATCAATGTGCCGCGAAACTTGCAGTCCGCCAAGATTGATACTGGCGGCGGCAACGTAAACGTGACTGGGATTGCCGGACGCCTCGACCTCGAGAGTGGTGGTGGAAATATTCACCTGGATGATATCGGGGGCGAGGTGACGGCGGAAACCGGCGGGGGCGCGATTGAAGTCGGCAACGTGGAAGGCAATGTGAGTCTGCAGACGGGCGGAGGAAACATCAAAGTTGCATCCGCCAAGGGCGAGATCAAGGCAGAAAGTGGAGGGGGAAGCGTAGTCGTTCTCTCCGGGCTGCAAGGCGCCGTGCTGCAGACGGGCGGGGGCAGTATTCGCGTGGACAAGTGCAGCGGGCCGGTGAAAGCCACGACCGGTGGCGGGAGCGTGGATCTGGGTGAGATCGGTGGGTCGGCGAAGATTGAAACCGGCGGGGGCAGCATTCGGCTGGCTTCCGCAAATGGACGGGTGCAGGCCCAGACGGGCGGAGGCAGCATTCAATTGGACGGAGCGACCTCGGTGGAGGCGGAAACTTCGGCCGGGGGAATCGTTGTCAAACTACTCTCATCGGCTGGCGGTCACACCAATTCCTCGCTTGAAACCGCAGCGGGCGATATCACGGTCTATCTTGCGAATGATCTGGCGATTTCTATTCGCGCGGAGATCGAAGCTGCCAACGGCCACACCATCCGCAGCGACTTTTCCGATATTCATGTGTCCAGTGAAGGCGGGCCGTGGGGACCGAAAACGGTGACTGCCGAAGGGCAACTCAACGGTGGCGGACCGGTGCTGAAGGTGCGCACGAATTCCGGGAATGTCAACTTCCGCCGCGTCAGCCGGTAGGGACGGTCGCTGGTCGTTAGTCGGTGGTCGTTCGGGATTCGCTGCGGACTGCGAGAGTTTGCTAACGACTAACGACCAAGGACTAACGACTAGCTTTTGTTCGGGAGGGCTTATGATCCATCGCTTTCTGCTTTGCGTGTTTCTTTTTTCGCTGGTCGCCAGCGCGCAACCGGAACAACTTAACTACGATGGCACCGGCGAAAGCTGGAGTTGGGGTTACGGATCAGACGAGGCTGGCGGGGGATCGTCGTATCTCGGAGTGGATATCGATGACGTTTCTCCGGAGCGGCTGGGAGAATTGAAGCTCAAGGAAGAGCATGGCGCCGAGGTCACGATGGTCGACCAGGACGCTCCTGCCGGAAAAGCGGGAGTGCACGAGCATGACGTCATCGTAAGCCTGAACGGCTCGGCGATAGAGAGTGCCGCTCAATTGCGCCGGATGATTAAAGAGACGCCACCGGGCCGCGTGGTGAATCTGGGCATCAGCCGCGACGGCCAGCCACTGACGATCAAGGTGCAGCTTGCCGACCGGCACAAGTCGATGACCTGGGCGCCGAAGAGCGGCGAATTCAAGTTCGAGATGCCGCAGATGCCCACGATGCCGGACTTCGACATGCCCGTCTCGGTGGTCGTCGTCCACTCGTCGTTGCGCAGTGGTCTGATGGTTGAGAACATCACTCCGCAACTGGGAGATTTCTTTGGCGTCAAGGGCGGCAACGGCGTGCTGGTGCGCTCGGTGGAAAAAGGCAGTCGCGGAGAAAAAGGCGGATTCCGCGCCGGGGATGTGGTCGTCAAGGTCAACGGCCAGCCGGTGCACGATACCTCTGACTTCAGTCATGCTCTGCGGTCATCGCCGGGCGGCACGGCGGCCGTGACGGTGATGCGCGATAGGAAAGAGCAGAATCTGACGTTGACTCTTCCCGAGAAGAAGGATTCGGGCAAGCTGCTGGAAGACAGCTTTGAAATTCCCAGTTTCACGGCCGAGACCGAGCAGGCAATTAACCATGCTGGAGATGAGATCGCCCGCATGGGTCCGGTTCTCATGGAGAAAGTGCAGCAGCAGGCATTGTGCTGGAAAGACATGGAGAAGAGGTTGCAGGACTCGCAGCGGATCATGCGGGAACAGCAGCAGAAGATGCAGGACCAGATGCGGGACCAGCAGCAAAAGCTGCGCCATGAGTTATCTGGAGATTGGGCGGAGATTTAATGCCTCAGGGTGGGACGGGCGCCAGGTTACGAAAGTCACTGGCGCTGCCATTTGAACCTTACCCTATCAAAGAGATGGCCAGATTCCAAAGGTGAAGTACCCACTGGTTACCTGTTGCGGTGACCGAAATACCGATAATCTGTTGCCGCAATGGCTTTCCGCGCCCTGTTGTTCTCAAAGAGCCCCGAGACGAGCGCTGCCATGACGGCGGCCTGCGAAAGTGCGGGGATTCGCGCGGAAGTTTGTTCGGACATCTTCACGGCCATCGAAAGAGGGAAGACACGGTTCTTTTCGTGCGTGATTGCGGATTGGGCCGACCAGCCGGAGGCGAGCTTCCTGCTGAAACGCGCGCGCGAATCCACGCCCAACCGAAACACAGTGGCCGTCGCTGTCGTCGATCACGAACCCACGGCGGCGGAAATGCGCGACAACCGGCTCGATTTTCTGGTCTATCGTCCAATTGCCGCCGAGGAAGCCGCTGCGGTGCTGGCGAAGGCTTGTGAACAAATGCAACCGAGCGCAGCCGATGCTGCGGAATCGGCTCGCGAAAACTACAGCGCCAGCAGCGGAGGCCCGATTGCAACTCCTAGGAGCCCTGACGCACCGGAGCCTAGCCAGCAAGATGCGCCAGCCGATCCCCCGGAAGCGAATGCAGCGGAAGGCAGCGGCACCGGCGAAATTGCGACTTACGAAGACGAACACGAAGAAGAACCTCATCGGCGCAGCTATGCCATAGGGTTCCGCGGAGTTTGTGCCGCGGTGCTGGTGCTTGCGGCGGCGTTTTGCCTGTGGCGATCGCACAGGGCCATCGAGTATCTGTCGCGGACGCCGGAGGGCGCATACCGTGTTTTGCGGGAATCGGTGGCGGCGCTCTTTTATGTGAACCAACCCGGGGCGCTGCCCGTTGGTGCCGCCGGGAACGACGCGCAACAGGATGCGTACTTTACCCGAGATTCCGGTTCCAGCGCGCAAGCACCGGCGCTGGGAGTGGTGGCAACCGAGTCCACGTTGGCGGAAGCGCACGTGACTTTACCCAAGGCGCCCGACTTCCCGCTGCCTGTGCCGGTGTATGTGCATCAAGAACCGCCGCCCATCCATGTGGAGCGAGCGGCGATTCCAGAGAGCATGAGAAACTCGCCGCCGATTGAGCGTCCGGTGGTAGTGACGGCGAACCCGGCGCAGATGATGCCGGTCTCCGCGCCGCAGTCGCAGCCTTCGGGTCAGCAATTCAGCGAGCCGGTCGCGGTTAGCGAAGAAGCAGCGCGGGCGCTGTTGGTTCAGAGTGTCAATCCCGTTTATCCACCCGAAGCGCTGGCGCAGAAACTTCACGGGTCGGTGGTGCTACAGGCGGTGGTGGGGCGCGATGGCGGTATAGAAGACCTGAAACTCGTGCGCGGAAATTTCGTTCTGGGCCGGGCGGCGATTGCCGCGGTCAAGCAGTGGAAGTTCCAGCCCTACAGCCTCAACGGCCACGCTGCAGCAACTCAAACCACGATCACCATCAATTTCAGCTATCCGCCAGGGTAGCAACTGTGATGAGCCATACGGCGGAGGGACGGCGTCTCGCCGTCCAGCCGGGCGGGGATGCCCGGCGCTCCACTACTCGTGATCATGTCCTTCCGGCGTGCCGGTTGGAGGGGCTGCCCCGCTGGATTGTTTCCAATAATCCTGGACCGACGGCGGCAGCTTTTCGACGCGGGTGAGGAACGCCGTGAGCTTCCATATCTGAGGCTCGGAGAGCGTCTTGTCCCAGGCGGGCATGCCACTATAGCGGACGCCGGTGCGAATCACATAGAAGACATGCCATTCCTCATCATCGGGCGGGTGAAGAATGAGATTCGGAGCGGGGGGATAAAACGATTTCGCCAAGGTCGAGGGCTGGCGGTCGATACCGCCATGGCAAAGCGCGCAATTCATGGTGTATATCTTCAGGCCCTCGATCAGATTCTCGTCCGTGGGGGGCACGGGATTGTTCAGGCGGGGAGCGTGGCGCTCCACCGAATTGTCGAGGGCGCTCATGGCGAAGTGACGCTCCATGTCCGGCGGAGCGTGGTTGGCTCGGGTGGGCAGAAAGCCGAGCAAGGCAAGACCAAGGCCGCCAATCAGCAGAACCAGAATGGTGATGACAATCCCCAGAACGAAGTTGCGCATTTCAGATCCTCGGAGAACTCCACGGGCGAACTGTAGCCGCTCACCAACTATTTCTAGTCTACTTTCAAGGGCGCGGCAACCGAGCCGACGCGTCCGCTAAGGCCATCACGGACCACGAAACGGAGGGTGTATTCTCCGGGAGCGCCACATCCCGCGCTTTTCGAGAAGTGGCTTCCACCGCGAGTAAGGGCAGAGTTTTTCGTCACCACTGGATGGTGCGCGCCATCACCGCGCCAATGTCTTTCGCGCGACTACGCTGTGGCTATGTGGCGCGATCTAAGACGCTACTACGGCGCCGGAGACTTACATTTCATCACGTGCAGTTGTTATGGCCGGCAGTCCTTGCTCGGCACTCCGCGCCGCCGTGATCTGCTGCTGACGGTGCTGGAGCAGGTGCGTAAGCGGTACCAGCTCGTCGTAGCCGGTGACGTGGTCATGCCCGAGCACATTCACCTCTTAATCAGCGAACCGCAGGAGAAGACTCCTTCGACAGTCATGCAAGCTCGCAAACTCGGCTTTGCGCGACGAGTAATCGCGGAGGAACAACGACAAGGGGTGCGTCACTTCTCATGCCTTTCGAGAAGTGGCCCACAGCATATTTGGCAGAAACGGTTCTACGACTTCAACGTATGGACCGAGCAGAAGCGCATCGAGAATCTCCGCTACATGCATCGCAATCCGGTGAAGCGCGGTTTGGTGCTTTCCCCGGAACTCTGGCGCTGGAGCAGTTTCCGCGCCTACTCCCTGGGAGAGGCAGGTCCGGAACGAGTGAATGAGTGGCAAGTGTTGAAGATGAAGATCCGGCCTCCGGCCGCGTAAAGCCGAGTCGAACGGTGTCGGCTGTCCGGCGGCCCACTTCTCGAAAGGCGCGAGAAGTGGCGCACCCACAGTTATTTCGGTCCATGTTAGGAAACAAACCCGCGTTATACTTCCCAGTTAAAGTGGCTCACTCACGGGTTTTTCTCTGAACGTTGAGCGCGTCAATCTGTGCACGTGCGCCTACTTCTCGCGCGGTGAAGGGTGGGGTATCCGTCGGAGTTGGATTCCGGGATACCCCACACCTGGATGGAGAGGCGGATCAATAACTAAGAATTACTTCCTGCGGCAGTGTTCCGCCGTAGCCGCATTGTGGGGTCAATCCAGAGGATAGATTGGTTACGGTCCAGTGCGGCTTGGCGATCTGGACAAACTTGTCGTTGTAGAGCCCCAGTTCATAGAAATTGATGGCGCCATTGGAGGGGTAATCGCCGCACTGGGCGATGTTATAGACCTCCAGTGCGCCGCCAAAGGCCCAATTGAAAGTCTGCCCAAAACTTGAGGTATCGAGCAACTCCGAGAAGTTTCCCGATGTCACATCATAGGTAACGATGTCCCACGAGCCGCAAGACTTTGTTCCCGCGGAACATGTGTCGAACATATAGCCCAGGATGAGATCTCCCGAATTGACTCGTTCCGGCGCGGCCTCAAAGACAGTGCCGCTCACGCAGCAATTCCAACTGGCGATGCCCCACGCTGAGGCGTAATCGGAGTTCCACCCCAAGACAGGCTGAATGATCGTCACAACATCGCTGTAGTCCTCCATGCCAGGGAACAGGTACACGGTCTGGCCGTCGTTGGTGCTCGGCGCTGGGGGGACGTTCCAGTAGGCATACATATAGCCAAAGGAGGAAGTCGTGGTGGTGCTCGCATATTCAACCCAGGCATGGCCGATCGAGGGCGGGTTAACGGCGTGCTCATCCCCGGTTACCTTTTCTCCGTCGGCTTTGTAATGTGCAAAGGCGCACGCCTGGATTTTGTCGGAGCTTCCATTCGCGTGCAGGATGGCCTTTTCATCTCGCCGCACATCATCCCCCTTCGCCAAGTGCGTGACGCAGCTGGGCTCGAAGTAGCCGAAAGGCGTGATGACATAATTTGCCGGAACAGCCGCTGGGCGCTTTGCTCCAGCGGGAGTCAGGGCTTGGGCTGCGGTCAGACCAGCAACCAGCGTGGTGATGGCGATCGACTTGAGAACTCGTGAGTACGCTGAGATACGGGACATCGTCTTACTCTCCTATGGGGACAGGGCTTTGGCACGCGTTGCTTGCCGAGGGGGAATTCATCGAGCGAATTCCCCCGCCCTGTCCATTTTCCTGATCTAATAGTGCGGCGCCCTGGGGATTCGTATCACCGCGGCTGGGCCACATCAGCGCTGCGAGCACACCGTGGTTTTTCGCTGAACGTCGACAGAACCGATCCTCAGGACTTGCGACCCTGTAAACTGGAAGAAGAATGAAGCGCGTTCAGTTCATCGTTCTCCTGCTGACCGGGATTTTGCTGACCGGTGGCAGCCGGTTCGCCTGCGCCCAGTATCAATATGGACGGATCGATTCGGTCAAGAAGTCCGTTACTACGTCCACGAAAGTCTGGGTGGTCAACACTCCGCTGGATGAAGAACGGACGCAGTACACGATCTCAGCTCACGTGCAGGACAGGATTATTACCGGCACCTACGAGCTTTCCGCTACCGAGTCGGAACCTCCGCCAGAATGGGTCTCCGGCTACGCGGTGCAACTGGAGGTCAGCGGCGATTCGCTGTATCTGCGGTCGTCGACCGGCAGCCTGCGTTTGCATATCACGCAACGGAAGACTGCGGGCCCGATGCGGCCCATCACCGCGGAAGAAAAAAAACGGCTGGCAGAACTCGACATCGCGCCGCAAGCGCCGGAATCGATGATCGGCTTTTCGAAAGCTGGGGGCGACAAGGCCGCCGTGCCCGAGCCAGTTCCACCACCACCTCCGCCCCCGCCGCCCGCGACAGGCACGGTGACGGTGCGCTCCACTCCGTATCTTTCGGAGGTGTTTGTGGACGGGGACTCCATGGGATACACTCCGGCAAAGATCGCGCTCGTCCCCGGAAAACACAGCTTCCGGGTCGAAAAGCCGGGCTACACACCTTGGACGAAGGTGATGACGATTACGGCGGGATCGGAACTGACCCTGGATGCGACGCTGGTGAAGAAATAGAGCCACCTCATCTCCGCCTATCTCCACGTAAATGGCTTACAATTCCCCTTCCATGACGGTCGCGGTTCGTTCTTTTGCGAAGATCAATCTCGGGCTCTACGTCGGGGCCGCGCGCGCGGACGGATATCACGATCTGCGCACGGTCTATCAGACGATTGCGCTGCATGATGTGATCCGGGTGAGCGTCGGGCGTGGCAGTGGAATCGAGATCGCGTGCAAGAATAAGGACCCGCGGGTTCCTCTGGATTCGTCGAACACCTGCTACCGCATGGCCGAACGCGTGCTGGACGAACTGGGCGCGAAGGGCAGAGTCAGCGTCGAAATCGAGAAACGCCTGCCGGTGCAGGGAGGGTTAGGCGCGGCGTCTTCAAATGCGGTGGCAACCATGGTCGCTCTGGAGCTGGTACTGAAGAAGACACGGACGCTGAAAAAGAAATTGTCCGGGCCCACGCGCCTGCGAATTGCGGCTGAGGTCGGCTCGGATCTGCCGCTGTTTCTGGTGGGCGGAACGGCGCTGGGAGTAGGGCGCGGCGAGGAGGTTTACCCTCTGCCTGATTTGCCTTCCGTGCCGATGGTGGTGGCGGTGCCGGAAGTCGGGGTCTCGACGGCGCAGGCGTTTGCCGAATGGGATGCGCTGATCCAGGGGGAAAGGGCTGCCGAGCTTCGCTCCACAGACGGTGAGCGATTGACGCGGCCGGGGGCGTCCGATAGACTGTTTGAGGTTGGCTGCGCGCTGTCGGCGTGGCTCAGTGGTTCACCCAACACCGGTGCTCCTGCAAAAGGTGGGAGCCGGGCCGGGAGCTTGCTTCTCGACCTTGTCCGTACCGGGATTGAAAACGACTTCGAGAAAGTCGTCTTTCCTCAATATCCCGAATTGCGAGACATAAAAGGTGCGTTGGAGCGCGCGGGGGCGAGGTACACTTCGCTCTCCGGGTCAGGGTCAACCCTTTACGGGCTGTTCCGGTCGCCAGCCGATGCCGCGAAGGCGGCAAGCCGTCTGCGGAAGCAGGGGGTGAGGGCGGAGGCGACCAGTACGTTGACGCGCCAGCAGTACTGGAAGAAGTCGCTGGTCACCGGTCGTTAGTGGCTGGTCGTCAATCGTTGGTCGTCAGTCGTTGGCGTTCGGTTCTGGGGTATGATTTAGTGGCCAGCCGATGGATCGTGCATTTTGGGCCGTCGACTAATGGTAGGTCAAGTGCCTTTGGAGCACTTTGTCTAGGTTCGAATCCTAGCGGCCCAGCCAGATAACCAGTTCTCAGTTGAGATCACTGGAGCCTAAAACTGAGAACTGAAAACCAGGAACTGAGAACTGAAACTATGGCCACAGTTGCAACCACGACTGCCGAAAAAACCGTGGCGGAAAAAAAGCCGCCTACGGAGGAGAAGCCGGAACGCAAGCCGCAGCGTGCCCGGGTCGACGACCGATTCAAAGTCTTCTGTGGAACCGCCAACGAGGCGCTCTGCGATGAGGTCTGCAGCTTTCTTGGCCTAACGCGCGGACAGGCCCTGGTCACGCGCTTCAAGGACGGCGAAGCGTATGTGCAGATCCAGGAAAACGTCCGCGGGGCCGATGTGTTCGTGATGCAGCCCACCTGCCAACCGGTGGACATGCACCTGATGGAACTGCTGTTGATGATGGACGCGCTCAAGCGGGCGTCCGCGCGGCGCATCACGGCCGTGATTCCGTACTACGGCTACGCGAGACAGGATCGCAAAGATAAGCCGCGGGTGCCGATTTCGTCGAAGCTAGTGGCCGACCTGCTGACGACCGCGGGTGCCGATCGCGCGCTGGTGGTGGATTTGCACGCGCCCCAGTTGCAGGGATTTTTTAATATTCCGGTGGACCACCTGTTCGCTTCGCCGGTGCTGGTGGATTACTTCAAGAAGCTGAACCTGCCGAACCTGACGGTGGTTTCGCCGGACGCAGGTGGCGTGGAGCGGGCGCGGTTTTTCGCAAAGAAGGTGGATGCAGCGCTGGCCATCGTGGATAAACGGCGCGTCGAGGTGAACGTTGCCGAAGTGATGAATGTGATCGGCGAGGTCAATGGCCGCACCTGTCTCATCATCGACGATCTCATCGACACGGCGGGAACGCTGGTGAAAGTGGCGCAGGCGCTCGTTGAAAATGGCGCGAGTTCCGTGTATGCGTGCTGTTCGCACCCGGTACTTTCAGGGACGGCGGTGGAAAATCTTGTAGACTCTCCGATCGCCGAGGTGGTCGTAACCAACACCATTCCGCTGTCCGAAGCGGCGAAGCAAGTCCCGAAGATCAAGGTGCTTTCGATCGCGGGGCTGATTGGACGGGCAATTCAGTCCATTCACGAAGAAACTTCGGTCAGCAGACTTTTTATTTAGAACGTCGTTGGTCGTTCGTCGTTCGTCGTTGGTCGTTCGTTCTTCGCCCTAGAGGCGGGAGGTTTGCGGACCGCAAAGGACGAACAGGGAACGGAACTTCAGCAGATTCACAGATTGTTTAGCGCAGGGTTTGCGAACTACCAACGACGATTTTCACGAAGGACGGAAACGGAATTATGGCGACAGCAACGGATATCAGCATTCTGGAAGCGCAGAAGCGCGAAGCAGGCACCAAGAACGCCGCCCGGCGCGTGCGCGCGGGTGGAAAGATTCCAGCCGTGGTATACGGCGCGGGCAAAGAAGCGGCCTCGGTCGCGGTCGATCCGCGGCAGGTCCTGCGCATCCTGCGGTCGGAGAGCGGGCACAACACGATTTTCGATCTGGCGCTCGACAGCGATCGGGTGAAGGCCATGATCGTGGACTGGCAGTTCGAGCCGATCAAGGGAACGCTGCTGCACGTGGACCTGCAGCGCATCGCGATGGACAAGAAGTTGACGGTTACCGTTCCGGTCGTACTCAAAGGCGAGGCAGAGGGCGTGAAGACGGAGGGCGGCATTCTCGAGCAATTGCTGCGCGCGATCGAAATTGAATGCCTGCCGGTCGACATTCCGAAAAACATCGAAGTGGACATCAGCCACCTGGTGTTCGGCGTGGAAGTGCGCGTGAAAGATCTGCCGCACAGCGAGAAGCTGAAATTTCTGACCGAAGAGGATCAGATGATCGCGCACATCACCACGGTGAAGGAAGAAGTGGTTGCGGCTCCGGAAGTGGTGGCGGAAGCGGCGGCAACTCCGGCTGAACCTGAAGTTATTAAGAAGGGTAAGCAGGAGGCCGAGGGTGAAGTCGAGGCCGAGGGCGATGCCAAGGGTAAGGCGAAGCCTGAGAAGGCTGAAAAGTCCGAGAAGAAAGAGAAGAAATAGCTGCTGGCTGCTGGCTTCGAGTTAAGAGCCGACACCCAGGTTAGCACCCAAAGGACGGGCGCGAACCTGGGGCACCGAGCCAACAGCGAAAAGCGAATCCGCGTGAAACTGATCGTCGGTTTGGGCAACCCAGGAATCGAGTACCAGTTCACGCCGCACAATCTCGGGTTCTTGACGATTGACCGGATCGCCAACGGCCTCGGGATCGAAGTCAGGAATCGTCAGTGCCGCGCGCTGACTGCGCGGGCCACGATCGCCGGGGAACCGGTGATCCTGGCCAAGCCGGAAACCTACATGAACCTTAGTGGGATTTCGGTGTGGGAGTTGGTGGCGGAGCATCAGGTCGACGTAACGCGCGATCTGATTGTGATTTACGACGAGCTAGATCTGCCGCTGGGTACGATTCGCATACGGCAGCGGGGGAGTTCGGCGGGGCACAACGGGATGGAATCCATCCTCGGCGCCCTGGGTACCGACGAGTTTTTGCGAATTCGGCTGGGAATTGCGCCCGATCGCAAAGTCGCGGACAGCGTGAAATATGTGCTGACGCCGTTCCGCAAGGCGCAGGAGAAAATTGTGGACGAAATTCTCGACACGGCAGTGCAGGCGTTTGAGGTGATTTTGAAAGAAGGACCGGCGGCGGCGATGAACCGGTTCAATCGCAAGAATGACGGTGCGGAGTGAGTGTTGGTGGATCGTCGTTGGTCGATAGTCTTTGGTCGTTGGCAAATTGCAGGCTAGCGATGAATCCTGAACGACTAACGACTAACGACCGGCGACAGTATTAAGAGAGTTTGGAGATAACGAATGAATCGTAAATATGAATTGATGTTCATCGTCCGGCCCGACATGGTGGACGAGGATCTGAACAAGCTGATTTCGACGCTCGAGTCTTCGGTGACCTCAGCGGGGGGAACGGCCAAGAGCGAGGTATGGGGCAAGCGCCGTCTCGCGTACAGGGTGGGCAAGTTCAATGATGGCATTTTTGTGCTGATGTTGATTGAAGCCACGGGCGCCACCGTGCACGAAGTCGAACGCCGCCTGCGCGTGACCGAGCCGGTGATCAAGTTTCTCACCGTGCGCACGGACGAAGAACTGAAGCGACTCGACAAGGTCAAGAAACTCCGCGACGCGAAAAAGAAAGTCAGCGCGCAACCGGCCGCTGCCGCTGCCGCTCCGGTAACGCCGATAGCACCGGCGACACCGGAAGCCGCGGCGGAAACACCGGCCTCGGCGCCGGTTTAGTTAGAACTGAGGGCTAACGAAAGGGGCGAGGCCTCGGCCTCAGGGGCTAAAGCCCACATTTTTTCGGGCGCTTTACGGCAACCCTTCGACTTCGCTCAGGGCAGGCTCTTGAAGCCGAGCCCTTTTCAAAACAGAACTTTTAGAAAGCAGGAGCACTATGGCAGAAGAAACAAAAGCACCAACTGCGCACGCAGGAGCAAGCGGCGGCGAAAGTCGCCCGGAGCGTAGTGGTGGCGATCGTCCCGAGCGCAGTGGGCCACGCGGTCCGCGTCCCGGCGGAGGCCCTGGCGGTCCCCGCGAAGGTGGCCGTAAGTTTTTCCGGCGCAAGAAAGTTTGCAAGTTCTGCGTCGAGAAAATCGAAGCGGTCAATTACAAAGACGTGCGTCTGCTCGCGCAATTCGTGGCGGAAAGCGGCAAGATCACTCCGCGACGCCTGACCGGTGTGTGCACACCGCACCAGCGCCGTCTATCGAGGGCGATCAAGCAGGCGCGCAATATCGCGCTGCTACCCTTCGCCGGACGCGCGCAGTAAATTCAAGATCGTCGTTGGTCGTTGGTCGTTCGCAGTCAGCGGCAGTAGGAAGGCTTGTTGACTGTCGGAGAATTTGCAAACGACCAATGACGAATTACCAACGACAAGCGACAAGCGACTAACGACCAGTTTACTTACGAAACGGAGTCATCCATGGAAGTCATCCTGAAAGAAGACGTGCCCAAGCTGGGCAGCCGCGGTGAGGTGGTGAAAGTCGCGGAGGGATACGGGCGGAATTTTTTGCTGCCCAAGAAACTGGCGATTGAGGCCACTGTCGCCAATAAGACCGTCATTGAGCAGATGAAGGCCGCCGCCGTGCGCCGATCCGCCAAGGAGAAGACGGAAGCCGAAGCGCTAGCCAAGCAGTTTGACGGACTCGAAGTGAAGTTCCTGCGCAAGTCAGGAGAAGCCGATCAGTTGTTCGGATCGGTCACCGCCGGCGATATTGCCGACGCGCTGGAGAAGAAGAGCTTCCACATCGATCGCCGGAAGATCCAGTTGCATGAACCACTCAAGATCGTCGGCGAGTTCACCGTCCCCATCAAGCTACACAAGGACGTGACCACACACTTGAAGGTGGTTGTCGACAAAGAAGCAGCAGCGGCAGAATAGTTTTGTTTCGCCGTGCTCGTGTGGGGACGGGCGACTCGCCCGTCCTGCCGGGCGAGGACGCCCGGCGCTCCATCAAACGTCATTCGGCATCCTTTCCGAAGAATTCCTCTACTTTTTTCAGGTCTGTCGTTCTGCCGTAGGGTGGAAGACTCTCTACAAAGACGCGCCCGTACTGCTTCTTCAAAATCCGGTTGTCGAGCAGCGCCAGCAAACCACGATCATGCAACGATCGAATCAGTCTCCCAAAGCCCTGCTTCAGCGTAATGACCGCGCTTGGTACCTGGTATTCGAAGAAGGCGTTGCCGCCGCCCGCGTCGATGGCTTTCACCCGCGCCGCTACCACCGGATCGCTGGGCACGGCGAACGGCAAACGATCGATAATCACGCAGCTCAACTGCTCGCCTTGCACATCCACGCCCTGCCAGAACGAAGATGTGCCAAAGAGCACGGCGTGGGGCTTGAGCCGGAACTGCTCGAGCAGAGCCGACTTTGGAGCGTCTCCCTGCTTGAGCATCGGGAAGTCCAACTGGCCCAGCAGGCGCTCGTAAATGTCGTTCATCTGCGCATAGCTGGTGAAGAGCACGAAGGCGCGTCCGCGGGTAATCTCGAGCAACCGCCGAACCAAGCCAGCAGCCTCGGCGGCGAATTGTGGCGTGCGCGGATCGGGCAGATCGGGCGGGACGTAGAGGATCGCCTGGCTTTCATAATCGAAGTGCGAGGCGACGATCAATTCGCGCGCGTGGTCGAGCCCGAGCCGCTGCCGTATGTAGTCGAAACTGCCGCCGACGGCGAGGGTTGCCGAGGTGAGCACCGATGTCTCCAGTTTCGACCAGAGGCATTCGCGCAGAATCTGGCCGACTTCGATGGGAGTGGCCTGCAAGAAAACGTTGACACGGGCCGAGCGCTTTCCCTCAGGGGCTGAAGCCCCTTTCTCAAACGCGGACGTTCCGGCGCGGCTGAAGCCACGCCCTTTCAAAGCTGCGCTCGTCGAGGCGCCCGGTGCTCCACGAAAACCGCGGCGCTCGATCCAGAAGACCGTGTTCGGATCCTCATTCTCCATCACGAAGCGAAGTTGCACCTGCAGTTGCTGCGCTCTTCGCACTAGAGTGAAAACTTCTTCCGGCTTCTGCGGAAGTTGCTCCAACTCCGCTCCTAGCCGATACAGCGCTTGATTGAGGGCGAGAAATTCTTCGCCGTTTTCCTCAAGAAACTCGCGGCGGCTGTCGAAGGCAAACCGGCCTTCGTTCGCGGGCAGGAGCGAGAAAAAAAGTTGGGAGCGCTCGCGCACCGACTGAATCGCTCCCGACATTTGTGGCGTGTAGAGTTTCTCTCGCTGCAAAAGCTGTTCGACGTCGCGCGCCAACTCATCTATCCGCAGATTGCTGACGGAAATCCCAAAGTAGTTGCCGGCGACTTCTTCCAGTTCATGCGCTTCGTCGAAAATAACGGCCCCGCATTCGGGCAGAACGCCGGCGTCGGGCGCGTCCTCGGCTTCGAGTTTGATGGAGAGGTCGGCAAAAAACAGATGATGATTGACGATGATGATATCGCTCTCGGCCGCCCGCCGCCGCATCTCGGTGATGAAGCAGCGCGAAAACTCGCTACATTTCTGCCCGGTGCAAGCTTCCGCCCGCGCGTCCAACTTGTGCCAGACAGCGCTCGCCTCGGGCAGTTCCGCGAGTTCGGCGCGGTCGCCGGTCTGCGTCGTTTTCTCCCACGCGGCGATGGCGCGGTAGTGCTCGATCTCTTCCAGTCCGCTAAGCACTGGCTGGTTGGTGAGGTCGTAGAGTTTCTTGCGGCAGAGATAGTTGTTGCGCCCCTTCATGTAGCAGACGCTCAGATTTCGATCTCCATCAGGAAACAGCGCCCGCTCCAGCGCGGGGACGTCCTTAAAAAAAAGCTGCTCCTGCAAATTCTTCGTGCCGGTGGAGATGACGACTCGTTTGCCCGAACGGATCACCGGCAGCAGATAGGCCAGCGTTTTGCCGGTACCGGTGCCGGCCTCGACGATCAAGTGGCGCTTTTCTTCGAGGGCCTCTTCCACCGCCTGGGCCATCTGCAACTGCCCGCGACGAAACTCGTAGGCAGGATGCGTTTTCGAGAGCAGGCCCCCAGGCGCGAAGAACTGGTAGAGCGAGAATCCCGCAGCGGGGGACACGGGATGGGATGAGGAAGGCACGGAGTCTCTATAATAAACAGTTCCCAGTTGCCAGTAGCCAGTTGCCAGTAAATCCACCGAGGTGGAACGAATTCTGGGAAGGAAAAGGCGCGTCGAATGACGAAACGGGCATCTTCCCGCAAGTTGTCCATGCCACTTGTTGCCATCGTCGGACGCCCTAACGTCGGCAAGTCGACGCTGTTCAACCATCTGACTGGGTCGCGGCGCGCCATTGTCGGCGACGAACCCGGCATCACTCGCGACCGACTTTATGGTGAAGTCGAGTGGCTCGGGTACGAGTTTCGCGTGGTGGATACGGGCGGCATCGTTCCCGATGATAAGGATTTCATACCGGCGGAGATTTTTCGCCAGGCCAAGGTCGCGTTCGAAGAAGCGGCGGCTATCGTCATGGTCGTTGATGCCCGCACCGAGATCGCTGGACCCGATCGCGAGTTGGCTCGACTTTTGGCGCGCACCGGCAAACCGCTGTTTCTCGCTGTCAACAAGATGGACTCGGACAAGCAGGATGGATTGCTCGATGAGTTTCATGTGCTCGGAATGCGCAATATGTTTCCGATTTCGGCCGAGCATGGACGCGGGGTCGACGATCTGCTGGACGGCATCGTTAAGGTGCTGCCGGCAAGTGCAAAGTCAACCACGGGGGGCACTGAGGACACGGAGGAAGACACAGGGGAAGGGGCATCAACTCCTGAGGAGCCGCATGAAATCAGGGTGGCTATCATCGGGCACCCGAATGTCGGCAAGTCCACGCTGCTCAATAAACTCACAGGAATCGATCGCGCTATCGTGTCGCCGGTCGCCGGAACCACGCGGGATTCCATCGACGAAGTCATCCAGTACAAAGGCCGCAAGATTCGGTTTGTCGACACGGCTGGCATTCGGCGCAAAGGGAAGACGCATCTGATGGCCGAGAAGCTTTCGGTGGTCATGGCGCGCAAGAATATCGAAGACGCCGACATCGTGCTCTTCATGGTCGATGCCACCGAAGGCGCCAGCGGGCTCGACGCCAACATCGCCGGCTATGCCCACGAGAGCGGACGCTCGGTGATTATTCTGGTCAATAAGTGGGATCTGGTGGCGAGCGGCGAGAAGCGCGCCGTCAGCCAGTCGAAGACGGCGCGCATACAGGATGCCAAGCGTCCGCAAGACCGCGCGCTCTACGAAGAGCGTCTGCGCTACGGGCTTAAGTTTCTGGCGTATGCTCCGGTGCTATTTCTCTCCGCGCACACTGGCAAGGGGACGGAGAAAATTCTTCCGCTGATCGAGAAAGTCGCCGCCGAGCGCCGCAAGCGTGTGACCACCGGCGAGATGAATCGTTTCCTGAAGACGGTTGACTTTGACCGCGCCTCCGTTCCTGTCAGCAAGCGAGTGAAGATCAAATACATGACGCAGGCCGGAGTGGCGCCGCCGACGTTCGTGCTCTTCACCGACCGCGCCGTGAAGCTGCACTTTTCCTATCAGCGATTTCTGGAGAACCAGATTCGCGCGGCGTTCGGGTTTATGGGGTCGCCGATTTGGATTAAGAACCGGGCGCGCGACTAAGAACTCGTTTCACAAGAACGCTGTTCCGTGGTTGGTGGCGTAATTGCGATTCTCTGCGAGCCATCCGAAGGAAGCTGGCGATAGAATAAGCGCGTGAACATCTTGAGAACTCTTCGATTTGCAGCCTTTGGAGCGGTTGTCTCCATCGCAGGTTATTTGACCCTTTCAGCGACTCAACTTGCTGCTCGCACTTCGGAGCCAACCTCCACCCTGATTATTCCGGGACAAGGCGCGGGCCCATTGAAGCTGGGTGACACGCGAACGAAGGTACTCAAGTTGTTTCCTTTTAAGCCTGATGTGGACCAGGAGTTTCCACAAGAACCTGATTGCGGGATAGAACTGAATTGGGTGGATATGAAAAATCCTAAATACGGCAACGTGTTCATCCGATTTAGAGACAACACAGCCTTTCAAATCGACGTAGCTACAAACCGCTATCGCACATCCCAAGGAATTACGACCGACAGCTCTCCGCAGGAGGTACGAAAGCACTACGCGGGCCTCCATTCGTACATTTTGTCAGAGATTACTAACGAGGCCCTTGGGGGGCGTCCACTCGTCTATTGGATTGACCGAGAGCACGGCATCGCTTTTGCGTTTGCCTATGCGAAGACGGAGCGTAAGCGATACCTCTACGAAATCATTGTGTTCAGGCCAAAGTCAGAGATTTGTCCTGCCGACGATTCGATTAACTCACCAGCCAAACGGGAACTGACTCCATATTCACTGGAGCCATCGGACATGAAGGCGGATCGACCGTAAATGACATCACATTGTTGACGCCAAAAGGATAGCGCCACCTATTCTTTGCCCTTTCTGTGGACCGCTCCTACCCCGCCACCGGAACATGCTTCCCGTCCTCCGTCAGCAAGCCCACTCGGTCGACGCCGGCGATACGGGCGATTGCGATTACGTCCGCTACGTCCTGGAAATCGATGTCGTCGTCGGCTTCGACGTAGGCGATTCGCTCCACGCGAATGGCGAAAATATCGCGCAGGCGTTCGCGCAAGTGATCCCATTCCACCGCTTCCTCATTCACCATCACCTGCGGATGTTCTGCCTGAGAACGATCCGCTCCCAGCTTTGCGTGATGGATCTGAATCACAATCGTCCGCTGCGGCGGCGGGATCGCGCTGCCGGTTGGATTGGGTTGTGGAAGATCTGTCTGCAAACCGGTTGGCCGCTGCTCGATCACAACCACCATGAAAACGATGATGAGCACCAGCAGAGCGTCAATCAAGGGAGTGACGTTCATCTGTGGACGTGACGGACCACCACCTGCCATTGAGAATGCCATTCGAATTTCCTCTCTTTGCAACGAAGAAACGGGAACGGCACGCGCGTGTCTGAAACATTGGACACCCGCGTGGGGCAGAGAGTTCCAGGGTCTGCGCCGGTATAAGTAGGGGTATCTTGAAGGTAGTGGAGAATTTCTACTTCGCAAAGGTTTGTGCCGGGAGTAGGGGTCCTTCGACTCCGCAGCTCCATTCGCAAGCGAATGGAGCCGCTCCGCTCAGGATGACAGCGGGGTACACCGCGAATTCCTGTTTCCAGTTACGACTCTCTAGAATCGAATTATCGAGACGGCGTGTTGCTTATTCCAATTTATAGACCGGGGACCATGGTGAAATATCGCTCGCGGCTAGTACTCGGAACCATTTTTCTCGCGCTCAATCTATCAGTGCTCGCTCTGCCGGTTCACGCTCAGGACAACTACGAAATTCAGGTCTACTCCTCAGAGGCGACGCCGAAGAACGTCACCATGGTGGAAATCCATTCCAATTTCACCGTGGATGGATCGAAGCAGATGATCAACGGCGTGCTGCCTACGAATCACGCCGAGCACGAAACTCTCGAGATCACGCAAGGTTGGACGGACTGGTTCGAGACTGGCTTTTATGTGTTTACGAGCATTCAGAACGGCGACGGTTGGAACTGGGTGGGAGATCACATTCGCCCGCGCTTCACGGCTCCGGAGTCGTGGCACTTGCCGGTGGGAGTGAGCATCTCGCAGGAAATTGGGTATCAGCGGCGGAAATTTGCGGAGGACAGTTGGAACTATGAGCTTCGTCCCATTATCGACAAGAAAGTGGGGCGCTGGTATTTCGATTTCAATCCGGCGTTTGACCGGGCGCTGCATGGTCTCAACACAGGCAGAGGCTGGGAATTTTCTCCAAATGTGAAAGTTAGTTTTGATTTCACGAAGAAGATCACCGGTGGTTTCGAATACTATGGCGCGCTCGGGCCGGTCTCACAATTCGATCCCATTTCTCAGCAGTCGCAACAGATCTTCTCTGTGATTGACCTTAATGTTTCGCCGAACTGGGAGTTCAATTTCGGCGCGGGCGTGGATATGAGCAACTCCTCCGATCATTTGATCGTAAAGTGTATCGTCGGACGGCGCTTCACTTGGGGGCGCAAGCCGAGCGCCGCACAGAAGTAGTGGAGGGATGGGCGTCTCGCCCGTCCAGAAGTTCGGCGGCGGGCGAGGACGCCCGGCTCTCCACCGGCAAGATCATCCGATGGGCTCGGCCGAGGGCGGCAATGGAGGCGCTTCCAAGGGCGGCGGAGGCGGCGGAATTGGAGGCAATGCCGGCGCGGGAGGCGCAGCGACTGGATGCAGCAGCGCGTCCAGATTTGGATATCGAGCGGCTAGGAAATGCAGCGCGTAGGCCGGGAAGAAGACTGTGGCCGGCACGCACACCATCGCGATCAGGTAAATCAACAGAAGCAGGAGCACGGCTCCGAGAATGATGGCGAGACTGATGGTGGTTACGTTCCATCCCATCCCCGCTTCGTGGGCCGCCACCACGGCTACTACGCCAGGGACTACGACAAACAGCGCCGGAATAATCGCGATGATGCTGAACAGGATGGCTGCGGCAATGGAAAGTACCACCTTGAGCAGCAGGTAAACGGCGTATCGTCCCTTCTCTCGTCCGATCATTGCCAGTAAATGACGCCAGCCATCGGCGAAGTCAAGATTTTCGAGAGCCATAATCGGCACCAGAAAATCTTTCGCCAGCGCCTGAACCACGGCGGCTATCAGCACGAATGCCGCGATGAGGACCCCGAGCAGAAGCACTCCGACAATCAATCGACCGAGATGTTGCGTGAGATTTGTCGCCCACCCCGCGGCGAAAGCCAGGGCCAACGGCAAGCCCACGAGGACCGCCAGAAAGAGCCACGTCGCAATCAGAAACACAATCTGCCAGAGAAAGAATCGGCCGCCGGCGCGACGCCATTTTCGCCATCCCTCGCCAATCGAACATTCCCGCCGCAACACCGAATCGAACAGGATGAACCGGAACACGCTGTTGATGTACAGGAATATAAACGCGAACATGATTGCGACGAAGATTACGGCCACGATCAATCCGACAAACTGCCCCATGTGCGCGGGAATGTGCGTGGGATTGAAGGGAGGCCAACCGGAGGGCAGACTCGACGACGGCAGAAATCCCCTCCCGCTTTTGTGTGGGATGCGAGGCCAACTGCTGCCGAGGTTTCCGAAATTGCATCCGCCGACATGCAGTTCCGCCGCGAGAATTCCAACCAGCGCCAGGCGCGCCCATTGCCCGAAGCGGAAACGAGTGAAGAGCTGTTCCCGCGTGTGCTGCAGGGCGGGCTGTACGCAGTCAACGGCAGAAACCGGCATGGACGCACCTCACTTCCACATGAGCACCGTAAAGCGAATCTCTTGAGAAAACAATAGGAACTTGTAGAGCCGCTTTTAGCCATTAGCTCTTGGCTTTTGGCTAAAAGCCAACAGCCAAAAGCCTAGGAATCTCATTTTGCGTGCAGCGTTGGATCTGTAGCTTGCCCAAGCCGCCGGCTGTACCACTCGTCGAACTCACGCAATGCGAGCTCGCACTGCTGGCGGTGGCGTTCTTTCCGGTCGCGAACGCGGGTGTCGAGCGCGGGCAACAGGTCGAAGGTGATATTCGCCGGCTGAAAGTTCTTGTTCTCCGCCTGCGTGATGTAGTGAATCAGCGAGCCAAATGCGGTCGCACGCGGTGGTGGCGCCGGCTCGCCGCCGATGGCCAGTGCGGCCGCGTTCATGCCCGCCATCAGGCCGGTTGCAATCGATTCGACATAGCCTTCGACTCCGCAGATTTGCCCTGCGAACAGCACATGGGGGTGCGCTTTCATTTGCAACGTCGGGTTCAGCAGCGCGGGCGCGTTGATATAGGTGTTGCGGTGAATCTGTCCGTAGCGCAGAAAGCGCGCGCTCTCGAGGCCGGGGATTAGACTCAGCACGCGCGCCTGCTCGCCAAATTTCAGGTGATTCTGAAATCCGACAAGATTGTAGGAATCGGCGCGGAGATTTTCCTGGCGCAATTGCACGACGGCGTACGGCATCCGGCCGGTGCGAGGGTCTTTGAGCCCGACCGGCTTCATCGGTCCGAAGCGCAGCGTGTCGCGTCCGCGCCGGGCAATCTCTTCGATGGGCAGGCAGCTCTCGAAGTAGTTCAGGTTCTCCCAGTCTTTCTGCTCCACGGAATGCGCCGCCAGAAGCGCATCGTAGAAACGGTCGTACTCGTCTTTCGACATTGGACAATTGATGTAGTCGGCCGACCCTTTGTCGTAGCGGGCCGCCAGGTACACCTTGCTCATGTCGATGGAATCGGCTTCGACAATGGGGCTGATCGAATCGTAGAAATACAGGTGGCTGTGGGCAGAGCTGGTCGCACACAGGCGGGCAATCTCGCTACACAGCGCGTCCGAGGTCAGCGGCCCGGTGGAGACGATCGTAAGCTGGTCGGCTTCGATTTGAGTGACCTCTTCGCGGCGAATCGCGATGAGTGGTTCGCGGGAAATCGCGTCCGTCACCCTTCGAGAAAACTCGACCCGGTCGACGGCCAGCGCGTGACCTGCGGGCACCGCAGTTTCACGCGCGATCTTCAGCAGCAGAGAACCCGCTCGCCGCATTTCTTCTTTCAGCAGCCAAGGCGCAGTGTTCTCGCTCTCGGACTTCAGAGAATTGGAGCATACGAGCTCGGCGAAGCTGTCCGTCTGATGGGCTGGAGTCGTGCGCAGCGGCCGCATTTCGAACAGTTCGACGGCGGCGCCACGGCGGGCACACTGCCACGCCGCTTCCGATCCTGCCAGGCCAGCACCGATGACGCGGACTTTCTTATGCAAGTCGACTTTCATTTCATATCGGTTTCGCGCGTCTCCATCTTCAAGCGACGGCAGCGCACTTCAGCGAATTTGTTTATTATAGGGCGCGACACTGAGGAGAGAATTTCATGGCTCGAATTAGTCTGATTGAATTTGCGCAAGCTAGTCCGGAAGTTAAGGAAATTTATGATGGCAAGCTCAAAGGCAAACCCGGCAACATCCAGAAAGCGCTGGCGCATCGTCCCGCCATGCTCGGCAAGTTTGTGGAATTCTATGGCAGCGTGGGACGGTCGCTCGATCGCAAGCTGTACGAGGCCGTGTATCTGCGCGTCTCACTGATCAACGGATGCCGTTACTGCACGCAGCACCACATCCAGGGCGCCAAGCGTGTCGGACTCACACCGGAGCAGATGAAAACTCTGAAGGAAGGGCATTACTCAGGATTTGGCCTGCCGGAGCAAGCCGCGCTTCGCTATGCCGAAAGACTTACGCGCACTCCCGACGGCGCCAGCGACACTGACTTCACGGAACTCAAGGAACATCTCTCCGATGAGCAGATCGTCGACCTGCATATGCTGATTGGATTGGCGAACCTGACCAACCGCGTCACTGGGCCACTGGCGCTGGAAGTCGAATTTCCGGAAGAGAAGATCTAGGCGAGCTGGGAGTCGAAGGCGAGACAGAGGCGCGCCCGGCTTGGACGGGGCAAAGCCCCGTCTCCACACAATCAGAGTATTACGCGCTCGTCTCCTACGCGCCGCGTCACCCGCTCGCGATCCAGATATTCGAGCAGGGGGATCGCGTACTTGCGGCTTACTCCTGTCATCTCTTTGAAGTGGGCGACGTCAATTTTCGGCGCGCTGTTTTTGAGGGCGGCGATCTTGTGGCGAAGATCCGTGAGCGCACTCTGGTGGAAGACGAGTTCTTCGGAGATCTTGATGAGAACTTTGTCGCGCAATAGGAGAGTGACAATTTTCTGGGCGCGGATTTTATCCACCTTCAGACCCGTCAACACTTCTTTCAGCGACGGAACTTTCAACCCGGCGGAAGCGAACGCGTGCTCGATGATTTTCTTGGACTCGGCTTCTTCGTCTTTCATGGCCACGCCGCAGCCGGGCAGGTGGACGAGTTCTCCTGCGACTTCCAGTTTCTTTTCTTCCGCCAAACTTCCCAGCACGCTGTAGAACACCTCCGGGCCCAGGTTGGCCCGTTCGCGCAGCTCCTCTTTGCTCATTCCGGCTACAAGAGAATTTGCATCGTGAAACTTCTTCAGCGCCTGAAGTACATCTGCTTTGGCTTCCGCGAATGCCGCTGGCGCGACCAGTACCTGATGGCAGTACTTTAATCCGGCCTGTGCCGCCAGTTTCACCGCGTCTTCACGCCGGATGTTCATTTCCGCGGGGACTTCATTCAGAGGCAAGCCGATCGCTCCTCTGCGTGCCACGCGCGCTACCAGTAGCTGTTCGGGAGAGCCATCCCGCATGATCTTGAGAAATGCGAGCGTATCTTCTACAGGTTGTTTGCGAGTCGCAGGCGATGCATCCAGCACAACGCCTCCGCCGATGGTCACAACCGGAGAAAACTGCCTTACGATGAAGCGATCTCCGGGCAGGAGCAGCATGGGGTCGGTGAATCTTAGCTGCGCGTAGGCTTCGTCTCCCGGCTTCAGAAGTTTCGCTCCATACAGGCGGGCCTCCGCGATCGTTTCCGCCGTGTAGGCGTGAAAGTGCACGCGCGCAGCGTCTTTCAACGGCTTGGCCGAGGGAAGAAGAGAAAGAAGCACATCGACTCGCGACGTGGAACGAAAAGTGTCCGCAGTGGCGAGCGTCATACCGCGCGCCAGGTCTTCGTGGGAGACGCCGGCGAGATTCAGTGCGGTGCGCTGACCCGCGACGGCGACTTTGGCGGGCGAGTTATGCACCTGCAGGCCTCGAACTCGAACCCGTTTGCCGGCGGGAAACACTTCGAGTTCTTCTTCTTTGAGGATCGTGCCGGCAACCAGAGTGCCGGTCACGACCGTGCCGAAGCCTTTTATGGTGAATACGCGGTCAATGGGCAAGCGAGCCAGCGCCGCCGGGTCTTTTGCGGGAACTTCGGACGCGACCCGAGCGAGCGCCGATTTCAACTTGTCCAGACCTGCGCCGGTCAACGAGCTCACGGCGACTATCGGGGATTGCGCCGGATCGAGAGTCGTATCGAGAAAAGACCCGCGCACAAAATCTTCCACTTCCAGACGGACGACTTCGAGCGTCTCCGCGTCCACCGCATCGGATTTAGTGAGCACGGTGATGCCGCGGCGGATCGCAAGCAGGCGGCAGATATCGAAGTGTTCGCGAGTCTGCGGCTTGATCCCCTCATCGGCGGCGATTACCAGCAGAACAAGGTCGATGCCGCCCACGCCCGCGAGCATGTTGCGCACAAAGCGTTCGTGGCCAGGAACATCGACGAAACCCAGGCGAAGCTTGCTGCCATCGGGGGCGGGGAGCTCGAGGTAGGCAAAACCGATGTCGATGGTGATGCCGCGCCGCTTTTCTTCTTCGAGGCGGTCGGCATCAATGCCGGTCAGGGCTTTGACCAGCGCGGTCTTGCCGTGATCGATATGTCCGGCGGTGCCGACGATGACGGACTTCATCTGCGACAGTATAGACGTGGCGTGTGTGGTGACGGGGCTCCGCCCCGTTTGGCGGGGCAAAGCCCCGCCACCACGCATTATCTCCACTTCTTCAGCTTGGGCCAGAGCTGCGCCAGACTGCCGAACTTTGCGCCACGGCAAATGAAGACGGTGAGTTCGCGCTCCAGAGCATAGGGGTTATCGCGCGAGGTGCCCACAAACTCTACATGCTCGTAGAGCGTCTCCAATTTTTCACGGTTGTCGTCGAGCACGATCATGCAATTCCCGGAGTAGCCCCTCGGCCCCCACAACCACCACGTCTGATGTCCGCTGAGCGACTGCGGCAGGCCGTACTTCGGCCTGAGGAAATCGACCGCTCCGGCTTGCCCGTAGTCCTGCGCGAAGATGGCGCAGTCTTTGCGTTCTTCGTTGGGAATCTTGTTCCAGGCGATGGCGACCTCGTCCACAATTTCATTCCAGCCGAACTGGTCGGCGTAGTGCTGCGGCAGGACGGCCCGCATGTGACTGTGCTCGCTGCGCGGCACCTTGATGGGCAACCACTGCATATAACTGACGAATTGCTCGATCGGCAGAATCGGAGCCGCTAGCGGCGCGAGGACGGCGCCTCCTGCGAGCAGAAGCACAACGATCACGGGCTTCATCCATCGCTGGCGAATGCGATCGATGGCATCGTCGATCACTACGCATCCGGTAGCAAGATACACCGGGTAGATCAGAGCCAGGTAGTAATTCTTCCCTTTGAGCGCGACGAAGACGGCGAAGCTCACGAGGTAGGCGAATCCTAGAAAGCGGTAGGACTTGAAGCGCGGTGCGACGAGCAATGCAATTACACCCGTAATCCAGATCAAAGCGGAGAGGTAGTGGATGAGCAGAATCTGTTGTGAAAAATATTGCCACGGCGAGAGCACGACGTCCCGGCCCTCGGCCTTGATGTTGTGCATGAGTTGGACAAAGGGCCAGTGGTAGGCGACATTCCACATCAAATTGGGCAGAAAAATGAGGAAGGCAGCCGCGCCGCCCAGCCACATCCACTTGTTCAGGAGAAATCGCCGCTGCCCGGTCAGCAGCAGTCCGATGACAATGGCGAAGCCGAGCACGGCGATGGAATACTTTTCCTGCAGACCGATTCCGGCCACTACTCCGAACCACAGCCAATAACGAGGCTGGTCGCGTTTCGCGGCTAGGATTGCGAAATACACGCAGCCCATCCATAGCAATACTTCGAGGCAGCAATTACTGGTGAGCAGGCTGCCGCCCGACAAATAAATCGGGGCGATCAGGATGGTCAGCGCGCTGAGCACGACCGCAAATCGCCTGCCGCCCAACTCGCGGGTGATGACGCCCGTCAGGAGGATGAGAGCCGAGGTGGAAAGGACAGGCATGAGACGGATGCTGCGCAGCGAGTCGCCGAAGACTGCCCGGAAAATCCGGCTCAGGATCGGGACCATGGGAGGCTGGTCCACGTATCCCCACGCCGGATGACTTCCACAAATGATGTAGTTGAACTCATCGCGGAAATAGCCGTAGCGGCCGTTGAAAACCATGTGCAGCACGAAGCTGAAGGCGGCGATGCCAGCGACGGCGAGCATTCCGTTTTTTGCCCAGTTTGGTTCGGAGCTATCTACTCGTGATCCGGGATCAACCTTGTCCATGGTGGGCGCTAGCATAGCGAAGCGGCAAGAAGTTGTCACTTTTCTTCTTTAATTCGACGAATCCACATGCGAAAAGTGAGTTGAGATGCGACAATAAAGATTCCCCGATGACCACCTCCGCAATTTCTGCCATTACACCTGAAGTGATCCGGGAGCACGGCCTCACTCCGGAAGAATTCGAAAAGATCAAGCAACTGCTGGGCGAACGCGAGCCCACGCGGACCGAACTCGGCATCTTCAGCGTGATGTGGAGCGAGCACTGCTCCTATAAGTCGTCACGGGTACACCTGAAGCGTCTGCCCACACGCAGCAAGCTGGTCCTGCAGGGGCCGGGCGAAAATGCCGGCATCGTGGATATTGGCGACGGCTGGGCTTGCGCGTTCAAGATCGAGTCGCATAATCATCCGTCGTTTATCGAGCCGTTTCAGGGAGCGGCCACGGGCGTCGGCGGAATTCTGCGGGACATTTTCACCATGGGAGCCCGGCCGGTTGCGGTTATGGACTCGCTGCGCTTTGGTCCGATTCAGGGTGGCGAAAACGCGGGCGAGGGCGCCCGCGCCACACAAGCGGAGATTCACAAGAACGACTCCGTCATGGAAGGTGTGGTCTCTGGGGTCGCTTCTTATGGGAATTGTTTCGGCGTGCCCAACCTGGGCGGCGAGGTGAAGTTTGAGCCCTGCTATTCGGGCAATCCGCTGGTGAACGCGTTTGCGCTTGGCTTGGTTCGCCGGGATCAGATTTTTTACGGACGCGCATCGGGCGAAGGGAATCCCGTCATTTACGTGGGATCGAAGACGGGGCGCGACGGCATCCACGGCGCGACCATGGCGAGCGAGGAGTTCAGTGAAGGATCGGAAGCCAAGCGTCCCAATGTTCAAGTCGGCGATCCCTTCCTCGAGAAGCTGCTGCTGGAAGCCTGCCTGGAAGCGATGCAAACGGGTGCCATCGTTGGCATACAGGATATGGGCGCCGCGGGGCTGACCTGTTCCACCTGCGAGATGGGCGGGCGCGGCGGCACTGGCGTGGAAATCGAACTCGACCGCGTTCCGCAGCGCGAAACTGGCATGACGCCTTACGAAATCATGCTCAGCGAGTCGCAAGAGCGCATGCTGCTGGTCGCGCAGAAAGGGCGCGAAGAAGAAGTTTTTTGCGTCTTCCAGAAGTGGGGATTGGATGCGGTGGAGATCGGCCGGGTGACCTCCGATGGGAAGATGCGCGTGTTCGAACACGGCGAGGTTGTCGCGGAAATTCCAAACGCCGCTCTCACCGATGAGGCGCCGTTGTACAAGCGTCCTCTCGAGCGCTGGGAACCGGCGATCGAACGGGAGATGCCGGAGCACATAAGGCTCTCCGAAAATGGAGACGTTTCGCGCCAGCTCAAGCAGCTTCTCGCGAGCCCAAACATATGCTCGAAGCGCTGGGTGTGGCAGCAGTACGACCACATGGTGCAGACAAACACTGTCGACGCGCCTGGAGCGGGCGATGCCGGCGTTATTCGGATCAAAGGCTCCAAGCGCGGACTGGCCATGGCGCTCGATGGCAACGGACGCTGGTGCTATCTCGATCCTCGTCTGGGCGCGATGCATGCCGTCGCCGAGGCTGCCCGCAAAGTGGCCTGCGCCGGAGCGACTCCGATCGGGGCTACCAACTGCCTTAACTTCGGCAATCCCGAAAAACCGCACATCATGTGGCAATTTTCGCAGGTGATTGACGGCATCACCAAGGCTTGCGAAGAACTGGATACGCCGATTACGGGCGGAAATGTCAGTTTCTATAACGAAACTCTCGGAGAGGGGATTTACCCGACTCCGGTGATCGGAGTGGTGGGAATTCTCGAGGATGTTCACAAAACGGTGAAGATGCATTTCGCGCAAGCGGGGAGGAAGATTGTCTTGCTGCGCGCGAATGAAGCTGGCGACGCCGTCGACGCTGAGTTAGAGTTTGGGTCGTCCGAATACGCGAAAGAAATTCTAGGAGCGGTGTGGGGCTATCCGCCCGAACTGGATCTCGAGAAAGAAGCCACGCTGCAACGCGCTTTGGTGGCCATCATCCAAGCGGGACTGATCGAATCGGCGCATGACTGTGCCGATGGCGGGCTAGCGGTGGCGCTGGTGGAGTCGGCGCTGCCGGGCGGAGTCGGGCTTAACGTCAAATTGCCCAGGCAGGAACTGGCGCTTGAGTTTCTGCTCTTTGGGGAAGACGCCAGCCGGGTCGTGGTAAGCTGCGACCCGATCCACTTGCAGCGAATCCAACAAGTGGCGGAGGAGTACGAAGTCATCGCGGATGTGTTGGGCGAAACGGGGCCGGACAGGGTTGAGATCGCGGTGGACGGGCAGTTAGTGATCTCCGCGAGCGTGCAGGAATTGCGCGAGGCTTACGAGGGCGCGCTGGAGAGAGTGTTGCGGACGGAATCGGGCGTTGCGGTTGCGGACTGAGGCAGTCGTGCTTGGCCGACTGGACGGGCGAGGCGCCCGTCCCCACACGAGCACGGTTGAATTGGCTAGGGGCTAGAGGCTAACTACTAGATGCTGACTTCTGACAAATTTCGCGATGAATGCGGCGTGGTCGCGATCCACGCTCATCCCGAGGCGGAGAAGCTTGCCTATCTGGGGCTGCATGCGCTGCAGCATCGCGGACAGGAATCGGCGGGCATCGTTACCTCAGATGGCGAGCGCTTGCGCCAGCACAAGTCGATGGGCTTGGTCGCCGACATCTTCAGCCATCAAGTGCTGGCTTCTCTGCGCGGTGTTCTTGCTATCGGCCACACCCGATATTCGACGGCTGGCGATTCGGCCTTGCTGAACGCGCAGCCCATCATGGTGCAGTCGAATAAGGGCACGATCGCCATTGCTCATAATGGCAACCTGGTCAACGCTCACGCGATTCGCGCCAAGCTGGAGGGCCAGGGCTCGATCTTCCAAACCAACAGCGACACGGAAGTGTTGGTTCACTTGATTGCGCTCTCCCGCGAGCATACGCTGCCGGATGCTATCGCCGACGCGCTGCGCCGCGTGGAAGGCGCCTTTTCGCTGGTCATGCTCAGCCGCGACCGTATCTTCGCCGCTCGTGATCCGCGGGGTTTTCGCCCACTGGCCATGGGCCGCATTCCGGCTCTGACCACGGAGAAAAAAGACACGGTCGTCTTTGCCTCCGAAACCTGCGCTTTTGATTTGCTGGGCGCTACCTACGAACGCGACGTTAAACCCGGCGAATTGGTCATCGTTGGGCCGGAAGGCGTCAGCTCGCGTTTCTATTCGCCGTCTCCGGCGCTGTCGAGCTGCATTTTTGAGCACGTCTATTTTTCCCGTCCAGATAGTCTGGTATTTGGCCGGTCGGTCGATCAGAGCCGCGACGCCATGGGACGCCAGCTCGCGCGCGAAGCTCCGGTGGATGCCGATATCGTCGTTCCCGTCCCTGATTCCGGCAATACCGCGGCCATCGGATACGCCGCCGAGAGTGGCATTCCTTTTCGCCTTGGCCTTATCCGCAACCATTACATCGGACGCACATTCATCGAGCCGCAACAGTCGGTCCGCGACTTTGGCGTGAAGCTGAAACTGAACGCCGTTCACAGCCTGATCGAGGGCAAGCGAGTGATTCTGGTGGACGACTCCATCGTGCGCGGTACTACCAGCAAGAAGATCGTCCGCATGATTCGTAACGCGGGTGCGAAGGAAGTCCACATGCGGATTTCCTGCCCGCCGACGATCTCGCCCTGTTTCTACGGAGTGGATACGCCGTCAAAAAAAGAACTCATTGGAGCGAATAAGTCGATCGAAGAGATTCGCGAATACATCGTCGCCGACTCACTCGCCTATCTCTCGCTGGAAGGTCTGAAGAAAGCTTGCGCGGACGGGGAAAAGACCACTTACTGTTCCGCCTGCTATACGGGAAACTATCCCACCAAGGTTGACGTGGAAGAGATACTGCCGGTTGTTGCCTCGCGATAACCGGAGCTCACTTCGGGTCATTATGATGGGCGCAGGGGCATGCCAGCCTTCTGACCACTGCTTTCGATTCCACTATTGCTGGTAGTAATTAGCGCGCGCCGTTAGTCTGATTGAACCAGACTGCTTCGCCGCGTAGGCATTTTTCAGCGATTCTGATCAGCGGCAGTCCTTGTCGTTTGCCGGATGGGGTCCTTTCATGATCGCCAGGATTTCACTTTCTGAAATGCGCAGATCGAGTTCGCTGAACTGCGCCATCCTCCTCTCGATTTTCCTCCTGATGTTCAGCTCTGTTCCTGCGCCCCTGCGCGCGCAAAATTCCAACGGAGCGCTTCGCGGCGAGGTTCAGGACGCGAGCGCTGCGCGAGTGGCGGGTGCTCGCGTCGTCGTGCGGTCAAAGGGATCTTCCATCTCCCGCGAGGCAATGGCAAATGACCGCGGAGAATTCCGCATTGAGGGACTGCTGCCGGGCTCCTATCGCGTGACTGTGACGGCCAAAGGTTTTGCCGAGGCCACGGCCGATGTCGACGTCGCCGTCAGCCTGGTGCGCGATATCGCGGTCACGCTCAAACCGGAAAACGCGCGCGAGACGGTCAACGTGCAGGCGAATTCTTCCTCGATCACGACCCAGTCGATTGACACGGCGAGTGCGGTTCGCGAGGGCGTCGTCGGCAGCCGGGACCTGGAAACCCTTCCGCTCGCGGCACGCAGCTTCGCCAACATCGCTTACCTGGTGCCCGGAACCGAACCTGTCGAGCCTTCCGATCCCACCAAGGCGCGCATCACCGCCGTCTCCACTGGGGGAAGCTCGGGCTTGAACAACGAACTCTCGGTGGACGGCGCCGACAACTCCGACGACTGGATTGGCGGGTTCCTGCAAAACTTCTCCCCCGATGGCATTCAGGAATTTGCCGTGCGTACCTCGAATGAAGACGCGGACACGGGCTGGACCACCGCCGGGTCGGTCGTGATCACCACCAAGCACGGCACCAACGAGTGGCATGGCGACGGCGCTTTCTACGAGCGCGCGGCACAGCTCAACGCCCGGTTCCCGATCGAGAATCCGGCGCCTAATCCCAAGCAGCCGTTCTCGCGGCAAAATTACGTCGGCACGCTGGGTGGGCCGATCGCAAAAAACAAAGTGTGGCTCTTCACCTCGTTCGAGCATGTGCATGAAAATGCCAGCATCGCCTACAGTCCGGCCAGCACGCAACAATTCGATGCACTGGCGCAGTTGGCTGCGGATGGCTTGATTCCGGACGTTTCGTCGATTGCCGTTCCCGCGAATGTCCCCATCCCCTTCCGCGATTACCTGGGCTCGATGCGGTTTGACTGGGCCGAGTCTTCGAAGTCGCAATGGTTTCTGCGCACCTCCGAAGACAGCCATCTGACGCGCAATGCGCTGGTGCAACAAGCAACTCTGCCTTCTACCGGTTTGATCACGCACAACAACTACTGGAACACCGTGATCAGCAATGCCTACACTTTCAGTCCGACATGGCTGGGCAATCTGGTTCTGGGCGCGAGCCTGTTGCACCTTACGCAGACGCGTAACTCCGATCTCGGATTCGCCCTGCAATTTCCGTTCAGCGTGACGGCGCTGACCGTCTCCGGCTTCGAGACCTTCGGCGACAACCAATTCGCCACTCCCATCACTCTTTTCCCAGACTTGCGCAATCAGGACAAATACCAGGTGCGCTACGATCTGAGCCACGTTGCGGGCAGCCACGCGCTCAAGTTCGGAGTCGATTTTATTCACGAGCCGGTGCTCGGCGGCGCGTTTGCCGCGACGGCGGAGCAGTTCACGACTTATCCGTCCAATCCCGATTGCTACATCAATCCGCCTGGCCCCGACTGCGGCGGCATCACGAGTGCATTGCCCTTTTATTACACGCCGCCCATCTCCCAGTGCGATCCGATGCCCGATCCGGCGTCCGGCATCACTTGCACATTCACTCCCGCGGGCAACGGCAGCTTCGCGCAAAACGTTCAAAGACTTGGACTCTACGCCGAAGACTCGTGGCGCGTTTCGTATCACCTCACGGTCAACTACGGATTGCGTTATCAGACCACCTTCGGACTCTTCACGGCTTCCGGACACAGCCAGGCCGCCAATGCTAACTTTTCACTGCTGCCATCGTTGGGTTATCCGGAAGCAGTGCCGCATGACGATCGCAAGCAGGTTGCGCCTCGCCTCGGAATTGCGTACTCCCCCGGCGACAGCGAGAAAACTGTCATTCGCGCCGGCTTCGGCGTGTACTACAACGACCTCGCCCAGAACGGCTGGGCCGCCGCATTTCAGTCGGTCAACCCAAGTTCCGTCGCGCCTCCTTCGCTCATCGATCCCAACTACAAGACGCCTTACGCCATCCACGCTACGGGCGGAGTGCAACACGCTTTTAACGAGCACTGGACGGTTAGCGCCGACTACACCCATGAGCAGGGAAACCACGGCTATCGCGCCTATCCCTATCCCACCGCCACCGTCTTCCACTCTGACAACCGCTCCAGTTACAACGCGCTGATGGTGCATGTGCAGGGCAACATGCGCCGCTTCAATCTGGTGGCGAACTACACGCTCTCCAAGGCGGAGACATGGGGATGCCTGCTCGGCGAGCTCTTCGATTATGTGAATGGCGTCTGCGATCCGCTGAATGCCTTCCGGCGCGGCGACTACGGTCCGTCCGGCGAAGACGTTCGACATCGTCTTATGCTCGCCGGTACAGTGCATATTCCCGGTGGTTTCGAATTGAGCAGCATCGCCCAAGTCGAGAGCGCTCGCCCCATTACCATCACGAACCTGGACAACACCGACCGCATTTATGTCAACAACAAGCCGACCAGCCTCGACGAATTCCGTGGCACGCCTTACATCCAGGCGGACCTGCGTGTCACCCGCCCGTTCAAGATTGGCGAGCGCTGGGAGATAAATCCGTTTGCAGAGTTCTTCAACATCTTCAACCGCAACAATCCCGGCGCGAACTTCGCGGTCAACGTCGCCCAACTCCCGGTGCCTCCCGACCAGCAGGCGAGCGGCAACGTCACCAGTGTTTGTAGGGGTGCGAACGTGAGCAATTGCACGGATGCAAACTCCGTGCCCCTTACCAGCTTGAAGCAACTCGAGATACCTGAGGGCGCTCTCGGAGATTTTTTTGGCCCCGGTACGACGGTAGGGATTCCGTTCGCCGCGCAACTTGGAGTACGGGTGACGTTCTAGGATTCGGTCGGCGGAGGGACGGGCGTCTCTTCCGTCCGCCGGGCGAGGACGCCCGGCTCTCCACGAGCAAGTTTGTTTCTACGGATTGACTTTTCTCGCCACCGCCACCCGCGCGATCCCCTGCAGGTCGTTCCTGATTGCGACCTCCTCCCAACCCGATAGCAATCTCCGCACGCGGTCGGCAATCGTCCCGCTGATTTCGAATACCAGCCAACCTCCGGGTCTCAGTGCGGTCTGCGCCTGGGGGATGAGCCGCTCGATTACGTCCAGCCCTGTTGCTCCCGCGAAGACCGCATGGCGCGGCTCGAACTTGCGGACTTCGAGCTCCACTGAATCTTCTTCCGAGTCGCCGACGTAGGGAGGATTCGAGACCACGAAGTCGAAGGAGGCGGGGGAGAATCCGTCCAGCAAATCGGCGCGGTGAAACTCGATGCGCGAAGTGAGTTGGTGCCGGGCCGCGTTGGCGCGAGCGACTTCCAGAGCCTCGCGAGAAATATCGGTGGCGTGGATCTCTGCCGTCGGCAGTTCGTTCGCTAGTGCAATCGCAATCGCTCCCGAGCCGGTGCCTACATCGACGATGCGGGCGCTTCGACTTTGCTCTGGGCGGACGGGCGAGGATGCCCGTCGCTCCACGAGCTGAGCTTTGGCCCGTTCCAGCACCGCCTCCACTACATGCTCCGTCTCCGGACGAGGAATCAACACCGCCGGCGACACGATCAGATCCAGGCCCCAGAATTCCTGATGCCCGGTGATGTACTGCGCCGGAACTCCGGTAGCACGCCGCGCGAGAGCTTCGCCATAGCGCTGCATCTCGGCGCGGGCGAGCTCTCGCTCGGGATGAGCATAGAGATACGCACGGTCGCAATCGAGCGTGAACATGATCAGCAGTTCCGCATTCATGCGCGGGGAGGGGACTTGCGCAGCCGTGAGGCGCTCGACTGCTGAATTCAGAGCCTGGCGAAGTTGCACGAGTCTATTTCACCACGGAGACACGGAGACGCGGAGAAAAACAAACGAGAGTGAAATTTGTGGAGGGCACGAATTTCCAGAGCGAACCAAAAGTTGCCGTGAGCGCGAGCGGCTGCCGAGCTGCGCTCGGCTTGGACCCTTCGACTTCGCTCAGGGCAGGCTCACGGGCACGCCCGTCCCCACACGAGCATCATACGACTGCATCACACTACGGCCACCGCGCCTGCCTCATTCTCGCCCTTCAACTTCTCCGCCTGATAGTGCGTGATAAGGGCGTCGATGATTGGCTGGAGTTTGCCGTCCATCACCTGCTCTAGCTGGTGGATGGTGAAGCCGATGCGATGATCGGTGAGCCTGTTTTGCGGAAAATTGTAGGTGCGGATCTTCTCCGAGCGGTCACCCGACCCGACCATCTGCTTGCGTTCCTTTGCCAGCGCGTCCTGCTGCTTCTGCATCTCGACTTCGTAGAGCCGCGAGCGCAGCACGCGCATGCCTTTTTCGCGGTTCTTGATTTGCGACTTCTCGTCCTGACAGCTCACCACCGTATTCGTTGGAATGTGCGTAATCCGCACCGCCGAATAGGTTGTATTCACCGATTGCCCGCCCGGTCCCGAAGAACAGAAGGTGTCGATGCGCAGGTCTTTCGCTTCGATCTTGACGTCCACTTCTTCGGCTTCGGGCAGCACCGCTACCGTGATTGCGGAGGTATGCACTCGTCCTTGCTGCTCGGTCGCCGGCACGCGCTGTACGCGATGCACTCCGCTCTCATATTTCAGCCGCGAATAGACGCGCTCGCCTTCGATCAGCGCGATCACTTCTTTTAGTCCGCCGACGCCCGACTCCGACGTGGAGAGCACTTCCACTTTCCACTTCTGCGTCTCGGCATAGCGGTTGTACATGCGGAAGACTTCCGCCACGAACAGCGTGGCCTCATCGCCGCCCGTCCCAGCGCGAATTTCGAGGACCACGTTCTTCTCGTCGTTCGGATCCTTGGGCAGCAGGAGAACCTTGAGTTCTTCCTCAACGGTCACGATGCGGGCTTCGAGCTTCGCCAGTTCCTCTTCGGCGTAGGCGCGCATGTCCGGATCGGGCTCATCCACCAGCACGGCGCGGCTCTCGGCGATGCCGCGCTTCAGATCCTTGTACTCGCGATACTTCTCGACGATCCCGGCGACTTCGCTGTGCGCCTTGGCAGTCTTCTGGTATTTTGCGGAATCGTTGGTGATATCCGGCGACAACAGCGCTCGCGTCAGTTCCTCGTAGCGCACTTCGATTTGGTCAAGTCTCTCGAACATCAGTCGTTGGTCGCTGGTCGTTGGTCGTTAGGCCGCGTTTTCGCGGAATTTGTTGATGAGGGCATTCAATCCTCGGCCGATGCCGTCGCCGCTGCGACAAAGCTCATCCGCCTTTTCCTCTGACAAGTATTGTAACCGCCGGGCTATCAGAATCTGGATCTGGAGCTCCAAGAGAGAGCCTCTGGCATGAAGAAGAAAGCGCACGAACTCAGGATCGGAACGACCAACGACCATCGACTAACGACCGCTAGGCAATTACCAGTTCGCCGCCGTGCTGTTTTTCCAGCTTCATGGATTCATTCAGGGCGGCGATGGCGCACTCGACTTCGCTGTCATCCGGCGGCTGGGTGGTGATTCGCTGCAGCCACAGGCCCGGCGCGGTCATCAGCGCGAAGAGCGAGCCGCGATGTTTGGCGGCGAAGCGAATGATCTCGTAGGAAACTCCCGCAATCAGCGGCAACAATGCAATTCGAATGGCGAATCGGGCCCAGAAAGTGTGCACTGGAATCGCCATATACACGACCATCGAGATGATCATCACCGTCATCAAAAAACTCGTCCCGCAGCGCGGATGATAGGTCGAATATTTCTGCACCGCGGCGGTCTCCAGCGGGTCGCCATGCTCGAACGCAAACACCGTCTTATGCTCGGCCCCGTGGTACTCGTACACGCGCCGAATGTCTTTCCACAGCGAAACGCCCCACACAAACAGCAGGAACATCGCGATGCGGATCAGGCCGTCTACCAGGTTAAACACGATCTGCTGCCCGAAAACCGGATTCACTTTTTTCAGTTCCGTCGTGGCCAGCAGCGGCAGATATTTGTACATGAAGATGAAAAAAGCGACGGAGAAAGCAATGTTCACTCCCACCATCCAGCCCGGGATCTCCAGCTTCTTCGCAGGATCTTTATCGCCGTGATCGTCGTTGCTATGATCGTCGTTGCCCGGATCGGGGGATATCTCTTCCAGCGCCGCATTGGCGGAAAACTTCAGCGCCCGGAATCCCAGCGACATCGCGTGCCCCAGCGTCATGACGCCACGCACCACTGGCCAGCCCATCCACTTATGCTGTTCGGAAGGCCGCTCCAGCGGCTCGCTGTGGGTCACAATCTCGCCCGAGGGCTTGCGCACGGCTATGCCCCAGGCATGCGGCGAACGCATCATCACGCCCTCCAGCACCGCCTGCCCGCCGACGAGGGTTTCCTCGCCGCTCTCCAGAGCTGGGAGCAACTGCACCGCCGCCAAGAATCGCAACATTTGCCGCCAACGCATGTTCATTGGATGCTACTCAGGGAGGAATGACTCCAATCGACAGGATACCACAGAGGCCGGGGATCGATCGCCAGGAAATCCGGCAACACTCGTATTTTCATTGAGATACGGATCAGGTGGACTAGGTCAATGCGTGTAATGGGGAGGTTACGACAGTTACGCGAGCTGTGGCTGTCCTCTAGGCCGTAAACTTGGAACGGCACAATCACCCGAAAATGCATCACTCCCCAGCATCCCCTGTTATACCCGCTGCAATCACGTTCGGGAGTTCTTAATGTGCCGCAGGCGAAAATATGTTTGAGAGCCTAGACCCTCTCGAGCGAACGGTGAATCGTCGACGGCCGCTTCTGATGTACAGCATGTATGCCGTCGTAAGTCTTCTCTTTCTAATTCCGGAGGTACGACGGCATGGTTTTTCGCAACCGTTCTGGCCTGTCGTCCTGGCCGCCACGTTCTTGCTATCTTTGACTTGGCTAGTAGCAACCCTCAGATCGGTAGTTCCACCGACCCGGCGCGAGGTCCGCGTTCGCTATATCATTCTGTTGTTGCCCATGTGGATATTCGGGCACTTGGTCGCGCGGACTGGCGCGGACGTCACCGAAATTTTTCGAGCGGCAGGCAACGGCGATTTAGAGGAGACCCGGCTATTACTTAAGCACAATCCTAACCTGGTATTCGCTAAGAACAGCGAAGGCTTCACCGCTCTCCATTACGCAGCGCGCCATGGCTACGTGGAAATCGCCAAATTGCTACTAGCCGAGAGGGCAGATGTGAATGCAAAGGCTGGCAAAGGCGATACTCCTCTACACTATGCTGTGTGGTATGGCCACAAGGAAACTGTGCAACTCCTACTGTCGAACAAGGCCGACGTAGATGTCCGGGACGGAATCGGACGCACGCCTTTGTATGACGCCGCGGCAAACGGTCAGATCGAAGAGGTCGAGATACTTCTGGCCGCCAAAGCCGATGTCAATGCAAGAACTCTTCGCGGTGATACGGCACTGAGCGTGGCAGCTTCTGACGGACGTGAGGATATCGCGCGGTTGCTGATCGACAACGGGGCCAACGTTAACGACGCAGACATCAATGGCTGTACGGCCCTATACTGGGCGCGGACAAGGGGACACGAGCGAATCGAGGAGTTACTACGCCAGCACGGTGGCTTAGAACCGTGTGCAAAACCGGAGTCGCTCTCTCGTTGATGTTCGCGGTACGGGGACCATCACCAGTCAACGGTTGCCATCAGCGATTGCGCTCACGGCTCGCTTACTCTCAATGGGCGTGATCGTGGCGGGAATGATCGTGCTCGTGTTCTTCCTCCGGCACCGCGATCACGCAGCTGTGCGCCGTCTCGCAGACCACGTGCTCCAACTGGATCGTCGTATGGTGGATGCCGAACCCGTGCCCTAGTTTCTCGTTGATCTCGCGCAGAATCGTGTCGCTCTCCGATGTTGCCATGTCCGCGATCTTCACGTGCGCCGAGAGCGCGTGGTTTTCCGACCCGATGCTCCACAGATGCAGATCGTGCACATCGCTCACGCCGGCGATCTCCCGCATCGCGGATTCCACCGCCTCCAGGCTCATGCCGCGCGGCGTGCCCTCCAGAAGAATGTTCAGCGTCTCGCGCACGATGCCGAAGCTGGACCACAAAATCAAGGCGCCGATTCCAAACGACAGGGCCGCGTCGATCCAATACTGTCCCGTCCACAGGATGGCAAAGCCGCCCACAATTACGGCCGCAGTTGAGAGCGTGTCGCCCAGTTCATGCAGTAACGCGCTCCGGACGTTGACGTCCCTCCCCGAACGCCACAGCAGCAGCGCGATGGCGCCATTCATGGCCACGCCCGCCGCCGCTACCCAAATCATCACTCCGGCGCGCACCTGCTCGGGATGCTGCAGCCGCCGAAACGCCTCGTAGAAAATAAAAAAGGACACCAGCACCAGCGACAGCGAATTGACCAGCGCCGCCAGCACTCCGGCGCGCCGGTATCCATAAGTTTTGGTCGCGCTCGGCGGGCGGCCTTCCAGAAATACCGCCGCCAGCGACAACAGAAGCGCCAGAAAGTCGGAAAAGTTATGTCCCGCCTCGGAGAGCAATGCCAGCGAGTGTGCGCGGATGCCGGCGACCACCAACAGGACGACGTAGAGCACGGTCACGGCCAGCGAGATGCGCAGCACCCGCCCTGTTCCATGAGAATGTCCGTGTCCGCCGTGGGCGTGCATGTTATTAGGATAGCGCAGAGTCTCGTACGGCGCGGGCACCCGCGGGCCTGTGATTGTTAATGCTGCCGGCGTGGGGAAAGGATGTGCAGAATCTGCTGCAGTTCATTCCGAAAATGCGACACGTTCACGGAAGGACTCATGGGAAACGGAAGCGTGGTCTGGCTGCGATCGGACTTGGTCTCTTCGCGCAATTGCACGCGCGCACCCGCGATGGTGAAGCCGTCGTGGTACAGCAATTTCTTGATGCGCACCACGGACTCGACGTCGCGCTTGCGATACATGCGCTGCCCGGTGCTGCTTTTTACGGGTTTGAGCTGCGGAAATTCAGTCTCCCAGAAACGAAGCACGTAGGCCGGCAGACGGCACAAGGTGGCGACTTCGCCGATCCGGAAATAGAGCTTGTCCGGAATAACGATTTCGGCGCTGCGGGCCGCTTTCTTCGACGCTTTCTTGCGGAGGCTCATGGAGGCGGCTGCCGTACTCCTGTATGCGTTTCTAGCACGACCCGCGCCGCGGGACAACCCCCCAAAGTAGCCTAGAAGTGCAGATGGGCCGTCGCACAGGCGTTCTGACGATTCGGGCTCGACTGTGTCGCCAGCGCTCCGCAGCATCGACCAATGGAAAAGCCTCTCAAGAGGTGCTTCTCCGGAGAGGCTTTGGGGAATTTCTGAACGAGCATCTGCCCGCTTAGTGTTTCTTTTTCTTGGCGGCTTTCTTCTTGGTTGCCATGAAGTGTTTTCCTCCGTTTGAACGATTTGTTCTCCCAAGGTTCTCGACAGGGCACCTTGATGCCCGGACTACTCAAGTTGTGGTATGAGTAGCTGTCCTACCACAAGATATTGCCACTTGTATGTAATTTGTCAATGAAAATATTGCTTCGCCGAACGATTTTGGTGAAGTACGTGCTTGGTTTGCCGGGACGAACTGAGGCAAAATTTCGCCATTGCGGCAGCGTTTGGGTCACCTTTGGGTTCAGAAGCCAGTGAGACCGGGGTGCCTGTGCGATAATTTCAAGAAGAAATTTATGGCCGATCACAAAGTTTTCTGCGCAAAATTAAATCAGGAATTACCTGGACTCCCCGAGCCTCCATTCGACGGCGAATTGGGAAAAAAGATTTACGAACATGTCTCCCAACAAGCGTGGAGCCAGTGGATGGAACACTGCAAAATGTTGCTGAACGAATATCGCCTGAACCCGGCGCGCAAGCAGGATCAGGAAGTCATCGTGAAGCAGATGGAGCAGTTTTTCTTCGGCGAGGGATCGTCGCGTCCCGCCGAATATGTTCCTCCCGCGCACTGAGCGCACTCAGACTCAGGCAGAGCCCGAGTTGAGGGTGAAAGAGGCGCGGGGCGCGCCATCTGCGGCGGTCGCGCGGCAGCCTGGGGCAGGTTACTGATCGATTACCTCTGGCCTGTCAGCGGTTCCCAATTCATCACCTCGTAACACTGCGCGGCGACAATGGAAGCGTGGCGCAGCAGGTCATAACACCGGAGGTCGTCACACCGCAGATCTGTGACACGCTGATCCTTTCGGATCTGCACCTGGGCGCGGACATGAGCCGCGCTCGCGAGGCCTTGTGCGTGCTCCGGGAAAATAAATACCGCCGCCTTATTCTGCTGGGTGACATTTTTGCCGACCTCAATTTCGGACGTCTGAAGAAGGAACACTGGAAATTTCTTGGCTTCATTCGCAAGCTCTCCAATCCCAAGCGCAACGTCGAGGTGGTCTGGGTCGAGGGCAACCACGACCACGGCCTGGCGCCAATCATGTCGCATTTGGTGGGCGTCCGCGTGTACCAGGAATATCAATGGGAGTATCAGGGTCTGCGCCACATCGCCGTGCATGGACACCAGTTCGACGGCTTCGTGGTGAGCAATGTTCGCGTCAGCTATCTGATCGGGACGCTGCTCTACCTGCAGCTGCAGAAATGGGATTCGAAAAATAAAACGCTGACCCGCTTCCTCGACCGGCTCAACACGCGCTGGCTGCGCTTGTCGTCAAAGGTCGCCGAGGGCGCTCTGGTCTATGCCCGTCACCGTCAAACGGCCCGCATTTTCTGCGGCCACACCCATGCCGCGTTGCACAAACACGAGCAGGGAGTCGATTATTACAATTGCGGAGCTTGGATTGACGAACATCCCACCTACATCACCGTTGGTGAAGACGGAGTCCAGATCCATGAATATGTCGAGCGAGCCGACGATCTTCATCCCCATCCCGACGCAGAGCGAACTGATTCCGGCCCTGCTGAATTCGCTGCCGAGGAGGGACTCTTCGAAGATAACGAGTACGAGGACGTTGTTTACTGACGCCAACGCCACCGGCGTGCAAAAGTCTTATTCTCGAAGACGCCAGCCAGGTGACCCTTGCGCAAACTGACCATCGTTTTTCATCACGCTGGCGGAGGACACCAGAGTGCGGCGGACGCTATCAAAGCTACTCTTGCCGCGCAGGAACATCCCTGGGACGTCACGGTTCTCGACATTCAGGAATTGCTCGATCCCCTCGACGTGGTTCGCCGCTTTACCGGCCTGCGCATTCAGGACACCTACAACCTGATCTTGCGCAAAGGCTGGACGCGCTTCACGCCGCAACTCCTGGTGCTTCTGGAAGGGACCATCCGTGTCTACCATTCTCCGATCGTGAAACTGCTCCGCGCTTATTGGGCGCAACATCCGACGGACCTGGTGCTTTCCGTAATTCCACACTTCAACCGCGCGATTGCTGATAGTCTGCGTCCCGACGGGACAAAAACGGCGCACACCCACACACTCGCAGAGAACGCGAATGTGTGGGGCACCCCGGCATTTGTCACTCTCATAACGGATCTTGCGGATTACCCGCCACACTTCTGGATCGAGCGCGAGTCGGAATACATCATCTCTGGGACGGAACGCGCCCGGCAACAAGCCTTAACCATCGGCCTGCCTGCTGACCATATCTTTCGGACATCGGGAATGATCCTGAAGCCAAAGTTCTACGAGAAAACTACGGTTGATCGCGTTGCTGAAAGGAAGCGGCTCGGGTTGGAGGCGGATTGCCCGACTGGGATTGTCCTGTTCGGAGGCTATGGTTCGCAGGTGATGGTCGACATCGCCAAACAACTTAACGAAGCCGGCAGCGGCGTCCAGCTAATTCTGATATGCGGGCACAACGAGAAGCTCGCCGCCGCGCTCAAGAATCTGCCGGCCAGGAAGCCAAACCTCGTCGTCGGATTTGCGCAGAATGTCGAGTACTACATGGCGTTGGCCGACTTCTTTATTGGGAAACCGGGCCCGGGCTCGATCAGCGAAGCGCTACAGTTTCACTTGCCCGTCATCGTCGAATGCAATTCCAAGACGCTGCCGCAAGAGCGCTACAACGCGGAATGGGTGACGGAGAAAGGCTACGGGATCGTCGTGCCCAGCTTCAAAAGAATCGCGCCCGCCGTTCAACGCTTGCTCGAGAACGCGACTTTCGATGAATTCCGCCGGAAGGCCAACGAGTACTCGAATCGAGCGCTGTTTGAAGTGCCGATCATCCTGGAACAATGCGCGCAACGCACGGCGGTTGCAACTCAATCTCGGGCTGCCGTCTAGGCATCAATAATCTCCGGTCATTTCCAGGACCGCGCCGCCGTCGGTTACGAACTCTTCTTCTTGGGCTGGATTTTGTGCTGAATTTCCCAGGCGCAGCTTGAGCCGCGCCCTCGCCAGGCTGTTGTTGGCCACTTCGAAAGTGCCGGAGCAGTCCGTCTTGGCGTAGGGCATATGATGCAAGGACGGGCCGCTGCCCTCGATTTCCACTTCGATCGATCCCGCCTTGGAGATCGTTCGAAAAATCCAGCGCATCGCTTTGGCATCGCGGCAAGTCTCGCGCAGCTTGCGAAAAACGTAGGCGCGGCCTTCGTGCCACAGGATCGCCGTGCGAAACAACAGGCCGAGCGGCATTTCGTAAACCAGAGCTTCGAACGTGCTGAGACGGCCATCGGACTGCGGGAAGCAGGCGTGCGTCCATGTCCAGAAATGCCGATGGCGGAAGCCGCAATTGTGGCCCTGCACGCCGAAGCCGAGAGGATCGCCGCGGAAAACTTGATCGTCGAGACGAATCTCTCCGGAGAAAACAGCGTCGGAATGAGGTGTGCGCGAAAAACCAATCCAACCTTTGTTGCTCAGCGTGATGCCGAAATTGGAACGGTAATGCAGGTCCCACGAAAGCCGGTGTTCGCGGACATCGAGCGCGCCGCGGCAGGAGGCATCTTCGATACGGTTGGGACCGGCTTCCAGAAAAAACGGGCCACGCCGGTCACTAATGCGCAACGCTCCGAGAGGGAACTCCTGGATAAAAGTCTCAGGCTGACCGTCACGCGGGAACCAGGTTGCCCAGATTTGCACCGGGCCTGCGCCGGGAAGGCTGGGACAGCCTTCGCGTCCTGGATTCGCGAGGAGATAACGCAACCACCATGCGCCCGAGTTGCCGGCCAAGCCGAAGCGCAGAAACCACGACTCGTAGCGGCGGCGCATATTGAGCCGCGTGAACGGCAGATTCAGCGAAGTCATTTTCCCATGTTAAGTCAGAGAGACGTTCGCCGAGTCATGACTCCTAGAAGTGCACCGCGACCCCGGTTGAAAAGCGCACGCCATCCTGGCCCTCGCCGTAGAAGCGAGTGTTGATCCAATCGAGTTGTCCGCGGAGGGTTAGCGGGCCGAAGATTCGATAATCCAGACCTCCGCCAACCGCATTGACGAACGAAGTATTCGAGTCCGAAATTCCGTTGCTCCGGCTGATATGCCCCGCGCCAGCCAGGAACTCCGCGAACGGGCGGAAGCGGTGGTATGACACCGAGACTCTCGGTCCGAACAGAATGTTGTGCGCGGTGACATCGGCGCTGGTGCCGCTGAAACTGTGACTGCCATAATGCGCGTCGAGATCGGCCACCAGGCCAATCCACGGCAGGAACTTCCCTTCCAGCGTTGCCTCCCATCCATTCAGATTACTGGTGTCGTTCGAGACGATAGGAGTGCGGTCATAGGAATAGCCGAAAAACACGTTTCCCCGCGTCGGAATCTGCGCCCAGGCGGCGCTGGCGAGCATCGTCAACAATAAGACAAGAAGCCATCCTCTTCGCACAATCGTTCTCCTTAGGGTGCGACTTCAGCTGCGGGTTGAAATTTGCATTCTTAAAAAATATAGATGCAAGAGTGGCGAAAAAATTTGCTTGCTCACGCCACACACTTGGGCAGATCAGCGGAATAGCGCGGCAAAAAATCCGCCGAGTTTTTTGAAGAAGCCGCGCACCGGCGCGTGATTTGGCGATGCCGTTTCAGGGCCAGCGGGTTTCGGCGTTTCAGTCGCGGCTGGAGGAAGCGGAGCGGCCAAAGCCGGCGCTGCCCGTGGGCGCGAATCCAAGGGCAGGGCGCGCACGTCTTCAACTGGCGCCGGCGGAGGGCCGGCTGCGTGAAACACGAGCGGCGCCGTCACCTCCACATGAAGTTCGTTAGGCGCGAGCGAGACGCCAAGTGGGGCGGACTCTGCTCCGGTCGAGGGCGCGTTTTCCGCGTGCGCGATCTCGGCAACCGGCGCGGAACTTGCGTTCATGGGCGGCACGGCTTTGCTTGCTGCTTCGGCCGGCACTTGGTTTTGCGTGGGCAAATTGTCGATTGCCCGCAGCGGAGGGTCCCGCGGTGGGGGACATCCGCACTCGAGGGGTACCGCCATATCCACGCGATCGAGTTGCCCGGAACGAAATACGAGCTGATCGGTGGCCTTGACCTGGTAAGTGCGGTCGCCGAGCAGTTCGTTCACAATCGCGGCTGCCGTGTTGCCGGGCAGCGCGCGCACGCAGGTGTTGCCCTGATTGTCGGCACTGATGGCATAGTGAAACTCTCCCGGTCCCACCAGCACGATGCGGAAGTCCGGCGTCATCACGGAATCGGAAGATGCGTCGAGAGCGAAGTGCGCTTCCAGCGCGCCCGTGTTCATGCTGAGCATCAGGTTGTGCCGGTTCTGCGATGGAGTCACCGACACCGTCGTTCCCGGACAAACACGCACCTCGCCACCGCTCGAGAGGCGGAGAACGGCGGTATCGGGGCCAGCGGTAATCGAAGAACCGGAGCTGCCGTCATTTCCACTGAGCGCCAGCGGGCCGGCCGCGCGCACTGCCGCTACGACCGGTTTTGGCCCAGGCGTCAGGCTGGGAACCGTCGGTGGCTCAAATGGCGAACTCCTCGTCTGGTTAGGATTCTTGCCGAGATGCACGACCAGGCGATTTCCCGCGGCGTCCCAGGTGTAGGAGCGGGGCGCGAGCAGATCCACGACCACGCGCGCCACTGGAGGACTCTCTTGAAACTGGTCGGCGCGTATCGAGCTGATCTGATCGGCTTGTATGCTGACGCGCTTCTGTTGAGTCGCGAGCCGCGCATTGGGCAGATCGATCACCAGCCGCGCGGGGTCGCTGATCGCCTGAATCGAAGGAATCAAAGGTTGCGTCGAAAGTATTTCAACTGCGGGGCCATCTTTTTCCTGCACAATCCGAAAGCTCTTGATGGCGGCGATTTTGCTCGCGGAAGGCGCGGCAGACTTGGAGCCAGGCTTGACCGTTGTCTGGGAACGAAGGCACGGGGCTGCGAGCAGGAGCGTTCCCAGCGCTAGAACCACGCACAATTCCGCGCGCAAGCTGCAGCGGAACGACCGCTGGCGGAACGCAAAATTTGGCGGAAAGTTGCTCACGCAAGCACTCAAGTGTTAGAGAAACCATACCACTCGGGAGTTGCATGGAGAAAGACACATGAAGAAAGCGCGCGGGGTATTAGGTGTCGGCGAGGAATTCGTACTCGTCAATGATGGCGGCCACCGCCAACTTGTCGGAGGCACTGCCCCCCTCGACTCGCACCACGTGGCCCTTGCAGTGCACGCGGATGCTCTCCGTCAGCGTGATCTCGGGCGGCAGGGTCAGCGTGAAATCAATCGCGGAGCCGGCCTGGATGGCGGAATCGACATAGAAGCAGATTCCACGGGCGCTGACGTCGCGGGTGTGCGCCGCGTGCTGCTCTTCATTTTCGCCGTAACGGACACTTACGGGCAGACGAAGCGCGAAGCGCCGCGTGGCCCGCTTGTCATTATCATTGGCATTGTCCTGCTGCGTCTCGGCCATAAAACCGCTCCAAAAAGCAAAGTTTCAAAGTTGCGGAGACTTTGCGGGAAATCGCCTGTAAGCATGGCAACTGGCGGCACGTCTGTCAAGGAGGAAGGGCGCAAAAGCCAGGGTTCAAAGTTTCAAGGTTTCGTCAGGGCTTGGACGTCACGATCTGCTGCTCTTTTCTTTGAAACTTTGAAACCTTGAAACCTGTCTTTCACGGCTACAATAAACCTGTGGTCTTCGTCCTCGATAACTACGATTCGTTCACTTACAACCTCGTCCAGTACCTTGGGGAATTGGGCGCCCAGGTTGAGGTTCGCCGCAACGACGAAGTGACCGTCGGAGAGATCGAGGCGATGTCCCCGGAGCGCATTGTGATTTCTCCCGGACCCTGCACTCCGCAGGAAGCGGGCATCAGCATCGAACTGATCCGGCATTTCGCGGGCAAGTTGCCGCTGCTTGGCGTCTGCCTCGGACACCAGGCGATTGGCGCGGCCTTCGGCGGCCAGGTGGTTCGCGCGAAGAACCTGATGCACGGCAAAACCAGCCAAGTGGAGCATGATGGCAAGACCATATTTCGCGGTTTATCTTCGCCGATGACCGCGACCCGCTATCACTCGCTGATCGTCGCCGAAGAAGGCTTGCCCGGCGATCTCGAAGTCAGCGCATGGACTCGCGATCAGGATGGCACGCGCGTCATCATGGGCCTGCGCCATAGGAAATTCCCAGTCGAAGGTGTGCAGTTTCATCCGGAGAGCGTGCTGACGGACGAAGGGAAGAAACTGGTGGCGAATTTCTTGCGCGGATAAAACCAGAGCCAGGTCTGTTCACTGGGAAGGTCCTCGGAGTAAATAGGCCGCTTGCCGGAGCGACTCTCCCACCGCTGCCCAGCCAGTTTGTGGTAGCCTGCGGAGTTTGGTCCGGTTCAGACCGGAACCGCATGGAGGCTATCCTTGAAGCCGCTTAATTACGCGCTGTTTCTCCTGCTCATCACTTTCGCCGTCGCCGCCCCGGCACAATGCCAGCAAGACAAAGCCAGCAACGTCCTCGTCGAACGCGTCGGCGACACCGCATTCATTCAACTGCGCGCTCCCAGCTTCCAGACGCTGACGCCCCGGCAGCAGGCCCTGGCGTACTGGCTGACGCAGGCTTCAATTGCCACCGACCCGATTATTTACGATCAGCTATCCGCCTACGGTCTGCAGCAGAAACGTCTGCTCGAAGAAATCATGGCACATCCGAAGGGGATCGATCCGGCGGCAATGGCGAAGATCGCCGAATTTGCGAAGCTTTTCTGGGCCAACCGCGGCAATCACAACGAGCTGACGTCCCAGAAATTTCTGCCCACTTTTACTTTTGATCAGCTGAAAAAGGCCGCGCTGATCGCGCAGCAGAACGGGGCTTTTCGGACGCCCTATGCCGATCTCCCGCCGCTGAACCAACCAGCGTCCGTGACGCGGGAAGTGGAGTCATTGCGAGCTTCGTTTCTTGACCCCACGTTTGAGCCGATGACTATGGCGAAAAGTCCGTCGGCCGGAAAAGACACGATCCAGGCGAGTTCCAATACTTTTTATCCGGGCCTGAGTCTGGACGATCTGAAGGGGTTTCAAGAAAAACATCCCCTGAATTCGCGGGTGGTCAGAGCGGCGGACGGCAAGCTTAGCGAACTCGTCTATCGCGCCGGCACGCCCGACGGCAAGTTTCCTCCCGGACTGTACGCCACGTTCTTGAAAAAGGCTAACGAATGCTTCGAGAAAGCGCGCGCCTACGCCGAGCCTGCGCAAGCCGAGGCGATTAGCCATCTCATCCGCTTCTACCAGACCGGCGATTACGCGGACTGGGTGGCGTTTGGCACCGCCTGGGTGCAGAACGATGCCACGGTCGACTTTGACAACGGCTTCATCGAGGTCTATCGCGACGCCCGCGGCGCGAAAGGAAGCTCGCAGAGTTTTGTCACCATCACCGATAAGCCCGTCACGACCGCCATGAAGAAACTCGCGCAAAACGCCGCCTATTTTGAAGCGAAGGCCCCCTGGGACCCCAAGTACAAGCGTGAGTCGTTCAAACTTCCGGTGGTGAAAGCAGTCGAAACCCTGATCGAAAGTGGCGATTTCGCCGTGAGCACGATCGGCGACAATCTGCCCAACGAAAATGAAATCCACGAGAAATATGGCTCGAAGAATTTTCTGTTTACCGGAAGCAGCCGCGCCCTGGACGAATCGACCGGCAAGACGGCGATCGCGGAGTTTGCCGCCGGCCCCGCGGAGATCGAACGCAGCGCGAAGTACGGCACGGAAGCCAAGGACCTGATGACGGCATTGCACGAGGTCATCGGTCACGGCTCCGGCAAGCTCAGCGACCGCGTGAGCGATGGAGCGCAACCCTTCCTGAAGGAATATTTCTCCACGCTCGAGGAAGGGCGCGCCGACTTGATGGCTTTGTGGAACGTGTGGGATCCCAAGCTGAAAGAACTTGGGCTGATCACGAACCAGGAAGAAGTCGCGAAGGCTATGTATGACAGCGCGGCCCTGGCCGCTTTGAGCCAACTGCGGCGCATTCCGCAAGGCGACACGATTGAAGAAGACCACGAGCGCGATCGGCAGTTGATCGCGCACTACATCGCCGACAAGGTCCCCGGCTCCATCGAACAGTTCACGCGCGACGGGAAGTCTTACGTTCGCGTGGCCGACTATCAGAAGATGCGTCAGGGCGTCGGGATGCTTCTGGCGGAACTCATGCGCATCAAGGCGGAAGGGGATTACGACGCGATCAAGGCCCTGGTCGATAATTACGGCGTTCACTTCGATCCGGCGCTGCGCGACCAGATGCTGGAGCGTTATCGGAAACTCAACCTGCCCACATATTTTGCCGGCGTGAACGCTCACTTGACGGCCAGCTTTGGCAAGAACGGCGAGGTCGGAAAGGTGGAAATCAGCTATCGGGACAACCCCGTCGCGCAATACCTCGACTACGGCGCGATGTACGACAAGGGCCTCGCCCCGTGAAAGAGGAGTGAAAGAATTCGAAGGCTTCTACTCACAGCCTCGCCCGTGATACATCTTGTACTTGGGCCTGCACACCGCAATCTTCCTGTTTTTTGCCGGTGCTCTCGGCGGCGCGCTGAACGCGGTCGCGGGCGGCGGCAGCTTCATCGCCTTTCCGGCCTTGATGTTTAGCGGAGTCGCTCCCATCGCGGCCAACGCCACCAATACCGTAGCGCTCTGGGTGGGAACGACGGCCAGCGGCGGAGCCTATCGCAAGCATCTCGACGTTTCGCGCCGCGTCATGATCCCGCTCGCCGTCACCAGCGTGATTGGAGGCATCGCCGGCGCCTACCTATTACTGCACACGCCCGCGCAAACCTTCCTGCGCGTTCTGCCCTGGCTCATGCTGGGAGCCACTTTGCTGTTTACGTTCGGTGGACGCCTAGCACACGGCTCGGGAGGCTCCATTGCCAGCGATGCTTTCACCTCGGCTCTGGCGGTCGCGGCAATGTTCGAGTTGGTGGTCGCGGTTTACGGAGGCTACTTCGGCGGTGGGGTCGGGATTCTGAACCTAGCCATGCTCGCCGCTCTCGGCATGACCGACATCCACGCCATGAATGCGTTGAAAGTCGTGCTCGGCGGGATCATCAACGGCATCGCGGTCATCACTTTCGTCGTGGCCGGCGCCGTGGTCTGGAAGCAGGGCAGTGTCATGATCGTGGGCGCGGTCCTCGGCGGATACCTCGGCGCGCACTACGCCCAGAAGCTCCCGGGGTCGTGGATCCGCGGCTTCGTCATTGCGGTGGGAACAGCAATGACCGCGTACTTTTTCTGGAAGGGCTACCACTAAACTTGTTGTATCCGCTGCCGTGAAACTGCACCGGGGAAACTGCAGCCTGTTTAGGGCTGCGCCTCCGACACGTGTTCGTGCACGATCAGCCACTTCCCATCCTGCGATTCGAAGACGGCCGTCCAGCGGAATGTGGCCATCTCACGCTTGCCCGACTTCTGCATCATGTCCGACGCCACCGTGGCCGTGACCCAGTACGCATCGCCGCTCCTGTGAATCTGCGCGTCGTCATTCACCGTGAAGCGGGCCGCTTTGTACTCCGCCAGCTCTTTGCTCACCGTGGACTGATATTCGTCCCAACTGCCATACTTGAGCGGGGAAACGTCGAAGAACACGTGCGGTCCCTGCGCGTAGTACTGTTTCTGCCCCGCCGCATCGAGCGTCGCCCAGCCATCCCAAATCTTCTGCAGGTAGGCTTTATCCACCGCTCCGCTAGCAGCAGAGACTTTCGTTCGCTTTTGCGCAAAGCCGTATTGCGCAAGACCGCAAATCGTCATGGAAGCCGCCAAAGCCAGCATCACCAGTCGTTTCGTCATCTTCACCTCCAAACCGTGGAGCATTCTCGCACGCGCGGTGCAGCCGCGCCAACCGGAAAGAGAAGGCTAGAGTGGGGGCCTAACTTTAGTAATCTGCCCTGCTGCCGCCGCCTGAGCCATACTGACGGAGAATGTCCTCCACAGCCGCCATCCAAAAGGGAAAACGGGGCTTGCGCGTCAAACTCGGCGGCTCCATCCTCGCTCTGGTCGTGCTTGAAAACGGGCGCCAGATTCGCGGCCGGATGAGTCAGCTTTCCGTGAACGGCGGGTTGGTCTCGCTCGAACATCCGCTCGACGAAGGCATCCGGGTGACGGCCCTGTTCCACCTCGGCATCACCAGCATCCGCTGCCGCGCGCAAATGTTGTTTCCCATGTGGGCCACCCAGGGATGCCTGCAGCCCTTCCGCTTCTTGGAATTGCCCGAGGCCAGCCGCGCCAAGCTGAGCCGGGAATTGGAAAGTCTGGTCCAAGCCGGCGCGTCTCAAGAAGAGGAAGAAGCCGAGTAGGCGCTCACTTTCTTGCCGCCACCAGAATCTGTTCCAGCGAGTAGTTCTGCAACTCTCCAATCCGCTCCAGGGTAATGTCCGGCTTCGGATACCTGGCCACCAGCGCCGTATCATGCGCGTAGTGTCCCTGGCGCGGAAACACCGTGGTCACGCGCGTGCCCCAATGCTCCTTGATCGCCGCCAGAATGCGCACCTTGTCGTCCAGCATCACGTAGTGTGCCGCCGGATACCTCGCTTCCACATCGTCCAGTTCCAGTTCCTTGTGAATGCAGATCAGGACTTGCCCGTCGAAGGCTTCATACAGGCCCGACCGGTCGATCTTGAGCGGCTGGAAGACCACGTCGCCGTCGGTCAGGATCACCGCCCGTCCCAACCGCCGCGCGTACTCCACCGCATCCAGCGATTCGGGAAACAGCCGGTTCGCGAAGGGATAATTGATCATGAAGTGCGAGACGGCCAGCAGCTTGGGATCGCGCGGCCGCTCGACGCGATAGCGTTGCAGCGCGCCCAGATAGTCCGCGTATCCCAGTTCCGTGCGCAACTGCTCGAAGATTTCCCAATAGCGCGCGGCGCTGCCCCCGCCCACCTGATTCGCGAGGTACCGTTTCAGATCCTCGGCCACGCGATCATTGTCGAGCAGCGTATCGTCCACATCGAAAAAGAACACGGTACTCGGATTGGCATCAGTGTGAATCACACGGTCTCCGCAATGTTATCCCGCATAATCTCGAAAACAAGACGTGGCCTTATCATGCCAGAAATGACAGTCCGGCGGCGGCGCGCGTTAAAGCCGGATTTCCGCGCTTCCTGTAGACTTGAGCTATCGCGAAAGCAGAGAATTTGCGCCCGCCACGAAGGGCTTGTCTAGGTACGGTGCCCTGTAGTAAAAAGGCATCGCCCAAAACAGTGAATGAATCAGCCGGGGCAGAGTAGTAATGTGACTCTGCTTCACAAACCGGGCGAGTTCGCAGTCGCCCCACCCAGGAGCCGTCTCTCGTGGAACACATTAATCCCTCTGTCATCTATCGCTTCGACACGCGCTCCAGCCGGCCTTGTGAATTCTGCCGGGAACTCGACCCACATTTCCCTGAGCGCCGCCCGCTCGACCAAATGGTGGCCATCAGCCGCAAAGCCATTGCTTCCGCCCATTTGACCGAGGACGGCTACGTCCGCCACCGAATGCTCGAATTGCGCCGGATGACTTCCCGCGCGCCCCTGACTGCGGCGTAGCCGGCCGCGCAACCAGCAGATTGGGTCGCCCGTGCGAATTTTTCGCGCAACTTCTCCCGCAGCGCGAGTTCTAATTGGTTAAGCATTCAACTGTTGTACCCTAGGCGGGGGGAGGCTTCTCATGCTGGCCCGTGTGCGGTCCTGTTTCCTTCTTTCCTTCTTGCTGGTGTTCTCCCTGACTGCCTGTTTGGCTGTTCATGCTCAGGTTAACGGTGTGTCCCCCTCGGCGACTTCAATTGGTTCCGGAGCAAGTAACAACCTCACTCGTGGGGTCCGGCCCAGCGTGACGCCCCCCGGGCCAACCAGTTACAGCAACAACTGGCCCGTTTTTGGAAACTGCTGTGCCAACTTTTTTCTGCCGGCGAGACCGAGTCCGCCGCTACGCCCCGAGCGCCACCACCGAGAGGATCACGCCGCTTTTCTGGTCGGCATCATCGAACCGGTCTATATTCCATACGCTGTTCCCTATGCTACGGAAGCCGACGATGATTCGCCCGCCGCCGATTCGCCCGATATTGATTCGCCCGATGTCGAAGACGTCCAAGCACCTGGCGCGCCAAACCACGATACTGCCACGGAGCCAGCCGGGGATCGTAAGTCGGCCTCGAAGGCGGACGCTTCCGCCAAGCCAACTCGGGAACCGGAAGATCCCGTAGCCGCCCAGCCCTCGACTGTCCTCGTCTTCAAAGATGGCCACCGGTCCGAAGTGCTCAACTATGCCATCGTGGGCGACACGCTTTTTGACTTTGACCTGGCCGACGGCCGCACCCGCAAGATCCTGGTCTCCGACCTCGATCTCCCCGCCACCCGCAAAGCCAACGACGAGCGCGGCGTGGACTTCCAGATCCCGGCCAGCACGGCGCGGCAATAAAGAACTCGGCGACGACTGAGCGACGGGAGCGGAGTGCCGAAACTCCCCGTCACCCGGAGCATTCCCCAGCGCATTTCCCGCTTGACACGGCCATTCGCCTACATGGATACTTATGCAGTACATTGCATTTTTATTCATGTCAAAAACAGCGCGCCACCAAGCGATCCTCGATCTGCTCGACGACGGACCTGTCGAAAGCCAGGACTTGCTCCAGCACCGGCTGGAGCGCAAGGGCTTCGACGTGGGCCAGGCTACGCTTTCCCGCGACATTCACGAACTGAAACTCGTCAAAGGCCCCGAGGGCTATCGGCGGGCTAGTAAGAACCTGGGCACGGAAGGTGTTTTGCCCTCGGTGATGCATCTCGCGCGTGAGTTTGTGGTCGAAATTCGCCAGGCCCAGAACCTGCTGGTGGTGAAGACCACGGTGGGCAGCGCGCAGCCCGTAGCCGCCGCGCTCGACGCCTCGCACTGGCCTGAGGTGGTCGGAACCGTTGCCGGCGACGATACCGTGCTGGTCATCGCTACCGACAAACAGAAAGCACACGCGCTTGCCCGGCGTATTCGCGAGCTGTCGTAGAAGATCAGGTGCCAGGTCTCAGGTCTCAGGTGTCAGGAAAAACAAGTTCTGAGAACTAAGACCTAGGACCCGAGACCTTAATGGAGTGTTAAGAAATGCATATGAGAAGCGAACCCGTGGCACTGATAGATCCACGGAAAACGAGTTTGCTGCCGGAACCAGCCGCGCCGCGCGATCTCATCTCCATCCAGGACCTCACGCCCGCCGAGATCCTTGCACTCTTTAACCTCACCTCCATGCTCAAGCAGCGTCCTGCGGACTATCGCGGTGTTCTCTCCGGCAAGCAGATGGTCATGTTCTTTGAGAAACCTTCGCTGCGCACCCGCCTCACATTCGAAGCCGGCATGGACAGCCTAGGCGGCAGCACATTCTTTGTCGATCAGACGGCCAGCCGGCTCAATGCCCGCGAGTCTCTCTACGACATCGCCCACAATCTCGAACGCTGGATCGATCTCATCGTGTTGCGCACGTTCAGCCACGCCACGGTCGAAGAGATGGCGACCTATGCTGCCGTTCCGGTCATCAATGCCCTTAGCGAGCTCGAACATCCCTGCCAGGCGCTCGCCGACTTCTTCACCCTGCAGGAGCATTTCGGCGATCTCTCGAGAATTCATTTCGCCTATGTCGGCGATGGCAACAACATGGCGCACTCGCTGCTGTTGGCAGGCGCCTCGCTGGGCGCGAAAGTTTCCATTGCGACCCCGGAGCGCTACGGGCTCAACCCCGTCATCGTCACCATGGCCGAGGCCATCGCGGACAAAACCAAGGCTTCGCTGCGCATAATGACCGATCCGCGCAAGGCCGTTACCGGAGCCGATGCCGTTTACACCGATGCCTGGGCCAGCATGGGACACGAACAGGAGGCGGAAGAACGCGCCGCCATTTTCGCGCCTTACCAAGTGAACGCTGCACTCATGCAGTTCGCTAAGCCCAGTGCGCTATTCATGCACTGTCTGCCCGCGCATCGAGGCTGCGAGGTGACCGACCAGGTCATCGACTCGCTCAACTCGGTCGTCTTCGATCAGGCGGAAAATCGTCTGCACATTCAGAAAGCCATTCTCGTATGGCTATTGGGCGGCGGAGTAGGCCGCTTTCCCGCAAGGAGCACACATGCCTAAGCAAGAGAAAATTGTCCTCGCCTACTCCGGTGGGCTTGATACCTCCATCATTATTCCGTGGCTCAAGGAAAACTATGATTACGACGTGATCGCCATGGTCGCCGACGTGGGCCAGGGAGATGACGTCGAGGCTGTGGTCGAAAAGGCCTACAAGACCGGAGCCAGCAAGGTCGTGGTCGAGGATCTGCGCGAAGAGTTTCTAACCGGCTACGTCTGGCCCGCGCTGAAAGCCGGGGCGGTGTATGAAAACAAGTATCTGCTCGGCACCTCGCTTGCCCGTCCCGTGATCGCGAAACATCAGGTGGAAGTCGCGCTGCGCGAAGGCGCCTCGGCCGTCGGCCACGGATGCACTGGCAAAGGCAACGACCAGGTCCGCTTCGAGATGGCCTACCAGGCGCTCGCTCCCGAGCTGAAAGTCGTGGCGCCGTGGCGCGAGTGGGATCTGAAATCGCGCGAAGATTGTCTCGACTATGCCGAGAAGCGCGGTATTTCCGTGACCGCGAGCCGCGAGAAGATTCACAGCCGCGATCGTAATCTCTGGCACGTCAGCCACGAAGGCGGGGAACTCGAGGACGCCGCCAACGCGCCCTTCGCGAGCACCTGGCAAATGACGAAGTCGCCGCAAGAGGCTCCCGATCAGGAGGAACAAGTCGAAATCGGATTCGAAAAAGGTGTGCCCGTCTCCGTAAATGGTATGAATCTCGATCCGGTGTCGCTGGTCGAACTGCTGAACGAAATCGGCGGACGCAACGCGGTTGGACGCATCGACCTGGTCGAAAACCGCTTCGTCGGCATCAAGTCGCGCGGCTGCTACGAAACTCCTGGAGGCACCCTGCTGCTCGCCGCTCACGGCGAACTCGAAGCCCTCTGCCTCGATCGCGACCTGCTCCACTTCAAGCAACACGTAGCGCTAAAGTTTGCCGAGCTCGTCTACTTCGGCCTGTGGTTCACGCCCCTGCGCGAATCTCTTGACGCCTTCGTCGAAACCACGCAACAAAACATAACCGGCGCGGTGACGCTGTCGCTCTACAAAGGCAACGTCGACATCGTCAGCCGAAAATCAGATTACTCGCTCTACCGCACCGACCTCTCCTCATTCACCATGGGCGCAAGTTATGATCAGAAAGACGCTGAAGGGTTCATCCGCATCCTGGGATTGCCCTCGCGTTGCCGCGCCCAGACGCAAAATGGTCGCGCTGCCGTGGGCACATTACATGAATTGTCGTCTTAAGAATTGAATTTGTCGTTTCAAAAGTGAATTGTCATCCTGAGCGAAGCGAAGGGCTTGCTTTCCTCGACTCAGCATGGTCGCCGCAGAGGTCGCACAATGAAGATGTGGTCCGGCCGCTTCCGGCAACCGCTGGACGCCGAATTTGAAAAGTGGCAGCGGTCGTTTCCCTACGACCAACGGCTGTTGCCCTTCGAACTCGCCGCCAGCCGCGCCCACGCCAACGCTCTCCAACAGGCCGGCGTGCTGTCGTCCGATGAACTTTTTGAAATCGCGAAAGCGCTAGGAGACATTGCCCGCCGCGCCCAATCCGATCCAGAGTTTCTCAACGATCCTGAAGCCGAGGACGTCCACCACTTCGTGGAAAAGCAACTCGCCGCGCTGATCGGCCCCACCGGCTACAAGTTGCACACCGGACGCAGTCGCAACGAGCAGATCGCAACCGATCTCCGCCTCTTCGTGCGCCAGAGCATCGACACCCTGCAAGCGCTGATCGCCGATTGGATCGGGTCGATCCTGGCGCGCGCCGAGGCCGCAGGCAGCACGGCTTCGCCATCAGCTATGCCCGCGTATACGCACCTGCAGCCGGCAGAGCCCGTTTTGGTCGCACACTGGTTGCTGGCCTATGTCGAAATGTTTCTGCGCGATGCCGCTCGCCTCGCCGACTGCCGCAAGCGCGCTAACCTATGCCCGCTGGGCTCGGGCGCCGTCGCCGGCGCCACGCTCACCATCAATCGTCAAGCCATGGCCGCGGAGCTGGGCTTCGATGGCCCTACTGCGAACAGCATCGACGCCACCAGCGACCGCGATTTCGCCATCGAATTCGTCGACGCGCTTTCGTTGCTCGCGCTTCACCTCAGCCGCTGGGCAGAAGAAATGACTTTGTTCTCCACGCCAGCGTATGGATTCGTCGAGTTGCCCGAGCCGTACTCCACTGGCAGCAGCGCCATGCCGCAGAAAAAGAATCCCGATTTGCTGGAACTAGTGCGCGGCAAGGCGGCGCGCGTCATGGGATGCGCCACCACGCTGCAAACTTTGGTGAAGGGGCTGCCTCTCGCGTACAACAAAGACTTGCAGGAGACACAGGAACCCGTTTTCAATGCCTCCGACACGATCATCGGCATGTTGCCGCTCGTGACCGGATTTATGAACACGGTCGAATTCAATGCCGCCAAGATGAATCAGTCGGCGCAATCGGGCTTCATGAACGCCTGGGCCGCGGCCGCATACCTCGTCGAACGCGGAGTGCCCTCACGCCTCGCCCACGAAGCCATAGGCAAGGCTGTGCAGCTAGCCGTGGAACGCGGATGTGATCTGCAAAAACTGCCCCTCTCCGACCTCCAAGCGATCCATGCCAGTTTTGACGCGGCGTTCCACTCCCATCTCGGACTTCCCGAGGTACTCGAATTGCACGATGTCCCAGGGGGAACCGCGCCACGTCACGTCAAGCGCGCCCTGCAGAACGCCCGCGAACGCGTTGCGGCTTTGCGCTCACAGGAACCACTCGCCGCCCGTTAGACAAATTAATCGTGCGGCGGCGTTAGGACGTTGTCGCTGTTATCGCGATATTTCGCCAGGAAGCCAGGTAAGTAGGTAAGGATGAGAGCGAGAGCTGCCGCCACCGTTTGTCTCGAAATTGGACAAACGTAAGGATTTAGCGTAGTCTTAAGACTGAGCGAGCAGTTCCTCTCCTCTTTCAGGTTCCCTGAACTAAGTCAGCTCATCTGAAGTACCTTTTCCCCTTAGTCTTTATCACCCCAGGAGGTTCCCTATATGGTCGATCATAAGGCTCAGAAACAACCGACGCCAAAGATTTCCATTGGTCCGAAAAGCTCTACTGGCAACGTGGCTTTGATGCCAGAGACTGTCCCATCGCAAGAAAAGATAAGAGAGCGGGCCTATGAACTGTATCAAGGCCGCGGTCGTGAACCCGGCCAAGACGAACAGGACTGGCTCCGCGCCGAGCGGGAGATCCTTAAACGGGAGCGGTAGAAGGCCTCCCCATTCCACCGCCGCCCGTGGGTCCGTTGGACGGCTGGAGGGATCACCGTGAATTGTTTAATCTGTAAGGATTTGGAACGGACTTTTGTATCCCGGCGCAGCCAGTACACCGAGGCCCTTTCCGCTGCGTATTATCGCGTCACCACGGAGCTTGCGGCCTGCAAGAACGTCGACATGGAGCGGGCCAAAAGCGACTTGGAAGAGCATCGGTCGATATGCATCTACGCCGCTAACCGGAAACGGCCTCGACCAACGGCCTCGCCAACACGGCTCGAGTCTGCGCTGAGCCGGGGTGCTGGAAACACCTGATCGCCGGGTTAGGGTCACCCGAGGTTGACGCCGGTCCGGTCAGCACGTAGACTCGTATTGCACGTAAATACGTGCTGCGAATGAAATCCAATATCACTTTGAAACTTGATGCTTCCCTCCTGCGCGAGATTCGCGTCTTGGCGGCCGAGGAAGGCACTTCCATCAGCGCGATGCTGGCGGCTCGTCTGGAACAAATCCTGCGCGAGCGCAAAAGGTATGATCGTTCACGCCGCCGCGCCTTGGCACGGCTAAGCGAGGGGATGAGCTTGGGCTGGACTCCGCCTCGGACTCGCGATGAGCTTTACCAGCGATGAAGCAAAGAGCGATAAGCGCGGCAAATCCCAAGTATTTCGTCGACACCAACATCCTGATCTATGCCCACGACCGCGAGGCTGGACCGAAGCACGAACGCGCCCGCCAGCTGATCGAGCATTTGTGGACCACGGGGCAAGGCGCTTTGAGCACGCAGGTTCTGGAGGAGCTCTGCGTGAATCTCCGCCGCCGAGTTGCGCATCCGCTGCCCAGCGATGAGATCGCGAAGCTGATTGAGGACTATTTGAGCTGGGAGATCGTCATCAACACTCCGCAAGCGATCGTCGCAGCCCTTGGGATCGAAGAGCGGTATAAAGTCTCATACTGGGACGCCCTGATCCTGCACGCCGCCGAGAGCTGCGGAGCCGCAATCCTCTACTCCGAGGACTTGGCACACGGCCAGCGTTATGGGGCGGTTGAGGTGGTGAACCCGCTGCTGGGTTGATTGGGTAGAAGCCAACCCATCGCAAGGGCGCAAATGAGTGGGGCGCCTGTCGAGCCTTCCTCGACTGCAATGCATCTAACGAAAAAGAATTTCTTTAACGGAGTATTGCCCTGATTCTTAGCCGAGTCCTTTTCTTAGCCCTGTTCCTTTTAGCCATCTACGCCGTCCAGCGATTCTGGTTCATGCGGGCGTGGTCGTGGCTTGATTCGTTCTCGAATGCCAACTGGCGTTTCGGCCTTCATGCTGGACTGATCGCGCTGGCCGCTGCGCTGGTGGCGACGCTGCTCGATCCACTGCTGGGCAACGGAATCTCGCGCCTCAGCTTGGGCGGCTTCAACTTTGACAGTTTGAATCTCGGCAAGACGCTGGTCACGTTTGGCCGCCTGTGGTTGGTCGCTTCAGTCTTCGCTTTCGTCGCGGTCAAATCGGTGGGCGCGATCGAGTGGATCACGAACGCCGCGGCACGACTGCATCCCGGCGCGGTAGCCGGTGAGTTCAATCCCTCGCGCCGGACATTCTTCCAATACGCCGCTGTTCTTGCTGGAGGCTTTCCGTTCCTTGCCGCTACCTATGGGTTTGCCGCCGAACGCTTGCGTTACACGATTGAGCGCGTCGATGTGCCCGTCGCCAATCTTCCTCCGGAGCTGGATGGGCTGCGCATCGCTCAGCTTAGCGACATACACATTGGCGACTACATGCCGCCGCACGAAATTGCGCGCGCAGTGGACATGGCGAACGATCTGCAGCCTGACATTTCTTTTGTCACGGGAGACTTTGTCTCGAGCGTAGGCGATCCGCTGGACGTCTGCATCACCGAGTTGAGCCGGCTGCGCGCTCCGCTGGGCGTCTGGGGATGCAACGGCAATCATGAGATTTATGCAGGAGTGGAAGAGGATGCGGAACGGCTCTTCCGCGAAAAGGGAATGCGGCTGCTGCGCGCCCAGAGCGCAGTCGTCGAGCACAATGGAGCCCGGTTCAATCTGCTGGGCGTCGACTACCAGCGCGATCACATGACCAGCGGCGAAGATGCCGGCCCACAATCAATGTTGCGCGAGATCGAGCCTCTGGTTCGCCGCGACATGGCGAACATCCTGCTCTCGCACAATCCAAACTCGTTCCGTCGCGCCGCCGAACTCGGCATCGAACTCAGTCTTGCCGGCCACACTCACGGCGGGCAGGTGAAAGTTGAAATCGTGGATCACAACGTCAGTCCGGCTCGCTTGATGACCCCTTTTGTCGCCGGACTTTATCACCTGCCGATGAACGGCCATGGTGGAACGGCAACCGGGAGCAGCGGCCTACAGAAGGCCGCCCTCTATGTGAACCGGGGCTTGGGAACGATCGGCTTCCCGGTAAGGCTTGGCGTGCCTCCGGAGATCACGCTGCTGACCCTGCGCCGAGCCTGAAAAAGAGCCTGGAAAGACACTGCTCGGCCACCCCCGAGCGTCCCCAAACATGGTATAATTCTTGAGTAAATCCTCCCAGATAATGCCTGTAGATGCAAGAGCTTAGCGACATTTGTGGCGAGACAGAGCGGGCGGAGCTTCGCTCCGCTTGGACGGGCGAGGCGCCCGTCCCCACACGAGCGCAGGCGGGCGTTTACGAGAACTGAGAACTGACTTCCATGGCTGACGATCAAAATCCTGAGCTTCCCTTAACTCCTCCTCCTGGAGGCGATGGTCCGACCGGTCCGGGCGCCCTCAACATGCAGCCCGTTAACATTGAAGACGAGATGAAGCGGTCATATCTCGACTACTCGCTGTCGGTGATTATTGGCCGCGCGCTGCCCGACGTACGCGACGGACTGAAGCCCGTGCATCGCCGCATTCTGTACACGATGCAGCAGATGGGGCTGGCTCCGGGACGCGCCACGCGCAAATGCGCCCGCATCGTCGGCGAAGTGATGGGCAAGTACCATCCGCACGGAAACCTGGCCGTCTACGATGCATTGGTGCGACTGGCGCAGCCGTTCGCCATGCGCGCGCCTCTGGTCGATGGACAAGGCAACTTCGGCTCGGTCGATGGCGACCCGCCGGCGGCTGATCGATACACCGAAGCGCGTTTGACGCGCGTCTCCACCGCGCTGCTTGAGGATCTCGATAAAGAAGCAGTCGATTTTTATCCGAACTACGACGGCACCGAGACGCAGCCCGCGGTTCTGCCGGCGCGTTTTCCCAATTTGCTGGTTAACGGTTCCGATGGAATTGCCGTCGGCATGGCCACCAAAATTCCGCCGCACAACCTGACCGAGATCGTCGATGCCACGATTACGCTGGTGAATAATCCCGCCGCGCAGTTGCCGGAGATTCTGAAATTCGTGCAGGGACCGGACTTTCCGACTGCGGCCATCATTCACGGCCGCGCCGGAATTTTTGAGGCGTATCGCACGGGCCGCGGGCGTTTCATGATGCGGGCGCGCGCCGCCATCGAAAACGTCACTAAGGAAAAGCAGGCGATCATCGTCACTGAGATTCCATACCAGGTGAATAAGTCGCGCCTCATCGAACGCATCGCCGATCTGGTCAACGAGAAGACCATCGACGACATCTCCGACGTTCGCGACGAAAGCGACCGCGACGGCATGCGCATCGTGATCGAGCTCAAGCGGGGAGCTGAACCTCAGATCGTGCTCAACCAGCTCTTCAAGCACACCTCGATGCAGGAAGGCTTCAGCATGATTCTGCTGGCCGTGGTCAACGGCCAGCCGAAGGAAATGGGGCTGATCCAGGCGATCAAACACTTC